>Ga0247841_10000008_pt1 | contig 565931 bp, 544 predicted proteins | sample LaCruzMarch2015__2_FD_192410 | JGI IMG/M metagenome (GOLD analysis project Ga0247841, IMG submission 192410) | Freshwater microbial communities from meromictic Lake La Cruz, Castile-La Mancha, Spain - LaCruzMarch2015_18m | ecosystem: Environmental > Aquatic > Freshwater > Lake | place: Spain... | reverse complement strand
ACGAAGTTTTCGCCAAGATCTCGCGGGCCGAGCTTAAAGCGCGCGCCGCCCTCATGTCGGGCAAGATGCTGCTCAAGGGCAACCTGGTCAAGGCCCTCACCCTGTCCCCCACCGTGGACAGGCTGAATGAGGTCATCGCCACCGTACCAACGGAGTATTAAAAGCTGGAGGACAGACACATGCCGAAAAAGAAATTGGCTAAGGATGATCCCTATTTCATAGATAACCCCAAGAGGGTCAAGGCCGTGCAGAAGGAGATGGCCAAACAGGGCATCGACGTGTACCTGGGCTCACGCCTGCGCACCATGTCATGGATATTAGACGCCTTCTGTCCCTGGCGTACCTACGTGGTCATCCCGCCCACCGGCCTGCCCACCGCCATAACCTTCGTTATCGATGCAGCACGCGTGGCTGACGAGTCCTGGCTGGACCAGGACAATATACTGGGTTACGGGCCCATGGGCGGGCAGGACCAGGTGGCCCTGCTGAGCATGCTTATCAAGCCGTACCTCAAGGGTGGAAAGGGTGTGGTCGGCATGGAGACAGGCATGGGCAACTATTTGGCCGAGGGACACCTTACCCTTTTCGAGTTCGTCATGCTCAAGGCCGCGCTGCCCAGGGCCACCTTCAAGAACGCGCATGACATCATAGACCGTCTCTCTATGATCAAGGATGAGGGCACCATCAACCGCTTCCGCGAGGCTTCACGCATCGTCGATGTGGGACAAAAGGCGGTTTACGATGCCATCAGGAACGGCGGATTTCAGAAGATGACCGAGACCGAGGTGGGGGGACTGGCGGCTTGGGCTATGCGCAAGGCCGGCAGCGAGTGGGAGTGGTCGTTCACAGGCGGCAATGAGATTGCTTCCGGATACAGGTCAGGCCTGGCGGCGGGGGCCTGCACACCGGCCAGCAGGAGGAAGCTTAAGGCGGGCGACCCGCTGATGGTGGACCTGCACGCCATGTTTAAACTGGGACTGGGCGACCATTCACACAACTATTTCCTGGGCAAGGCCACCAAACGGCAGTTGTGGCACGCCAAGAATTTTGTTGACCTCATGAAGCAGGTGCTGATCACCTACAGGGCCGGCATATCCCCCACTAAGCTGGCGGATGAGATGCTGGCATTTGCCGAGGAGAAGGGGTTCCAGGATTACATGGTGCCGGGATTCGAGCACGGCATCGGCCTGATGGGCGACGAGTGGCGCATCGGCCTTAACGACGGGCCTTTCCAATACTGGACCAACCCCGAACATATCTACCAGAAGAATGAGTTACTGATCTGCGCCGTGCAGTACGCCTGCCCCGAGGAGAATATCGGCTTCCGCTATGAGAACCCAATTCTCATAAAGGAGAAAAACTGCGAGGCCATGTCGAAGTTCCCCCTCAGCGTCAACGTGGTATAAGAGATGACAGAGTAAGGCGGGCGGTGAACCGCCCGCCTTACTCTAACTGGCTATTTAAACTCGTCGCGTCCCACAGCTGTCAGGACGATGGCTACTACCCCCAGCATGAAACCCCAGAAAAAGAAACTGAAGCTGCAGAAAAACGCCGCAATCGATCCTGCCAGGGCAAAGCCCCATGACTTCCTGAGAATATTTGATATGCCGCCCGCCACCGCCACCACCGCCAGTATTATGATGGGGATGGAAATGCTGAACAGGACAGTAGCTACCCAGGGTGGGATATCGGGTATAAAGCTGCTTATCCCTCCCATGATAAAAAGGGCCACTACTACGCATAAGGCCCATACACCGGCAATTATATCCAGGATGCCGGCCGCGGTTGACCTCCATGTACTCTGCATGGGTTCACCTCCTGCATTATTAACCTGCCTCTGACACTGACATTATAACCTCAAAGCGCGCCGATTACTTCTTTTTCCTGAACGGGGAGTAAAGCTCCTCGTCCTTTCTTAATTCCACGATCCTGTCGCGCAGCAGGGCGGCTTTCTCGAACTCGAGGTTCTTAGCCGCCTTTTTCATCTGGGATTCGAGGTCCTTTATCAGCCTGGCAACCTCATCAGCCGGTACCTGGCTTGCCTCGTATTTGCCCCTACCCTCCGCCACCACTTTGACGCGGTCGGTGATGTCCTTGATGGCCTTCTTGATGCCCTGCGGCGTTATGCCGTGTTCCCTGTTATAATCCTCCTGTATCTTGCGCCTGCGGTAAACCTCTTCGATGGCGCTGCTCATGGAGCCTGTCAGTTTATCGGCATACAGTATGACATGCCCATCGACGTGCCTGGCAGCCCGGCCCATGGTCTGGATAAGGGCGTCCTTGGACCTCAAATAGCCTTCCTTGTCGGCATCAAGTATGGCGACAAGGCTCACTTCAGGAAGGTCAAGTCCCTCGCGCAGCAGGTTTATACCCACCACCACGTCGTAGATTCCCAGGCGCAGGTCCCTCAATATCTCCACGCGCTCAAGCGTATCGACCTCCGAGTGCAGGTAGTGTGTTTTTACGTCCATCTCCCGCAGGTAATCGGCCAGTTCCTCGGCCATCTTCTTGGTGAGTGTCGTTACCAGGCAGCGCTCCCCCTTGCCCACGCGCTTCTTTACCTCGTGGATAAGGTCGTCGATCTGCCCCTTGGTAGGTTTGATCTCAATGGTGGGCTCCAGCAGTCCCGTGGGGCGCACAAGTTGCTCGACCACCTGCCGGCTGTTCTCGTACTCGTACGGCCTGGGGGTGGCTGACACATAAACCGCCTGTTTGATCAGCTTCTCGAATTCGGGGAAGTTGAGGGGACGGTTATCCAGCGCGGAGGGAAGCCGGAAACCATAGTCGATCAGGGTCTTTTTGCGGCTCATGTCACCGCCGTACATTCCGCGCACCTGCGGCAGGGTCATGTGCGACTCATCGACAAACAGGATAAAATCCTGGGGGAAATAATGTATAAGTGTCCAGGGCGGGCTGCCCGGCTTGCGGCGTTGCAGGTGGCGGGAATAATTCTCAACGCCGCTGCAATAGCCCAACTGCGTAAGCATCTCGATATCGTAATTGGTGCGCTGCTCGATGCGCGCGGCCTCCAGCAGCTTGCCCTGGCGGTTGAACTCGGCCACCCTCTCCTTCATCTCTGACTGGATATCTTCAATGGCAGGTTGCAGCTTGGCGGGCGAAGTGACAAAGTGCTTGGCCGGGAATATGTCAACCGATTCCTTCTCAACCAGCAATTCACCGGTGAGGCTGTCAACCTCCATGATCCGCTCGACTACATCACCCCAGAATTCGATGCGTATAGCTATCTCCTCGTATGATGGTAGGATCTCGAGGGTGTCACCGCGTATGCGGAACCTGCCCCGCTGGAAGTCGAAGTCGTTCCTCTCGTACTGCATATCGATAAAGCGGCGCACCAGCTTGTTGCGCTCGATCTTTTGCCCCTTTGCCACGTTGACCACGAAGCCCTGGTATTCCTCAGGCTCCCCCAGCGAGTATATGCAGGACACCGAGGCCACGATCAGCACATCCCGCCTGGTCAGGAGGGCCCGCGTAGCCGCATGGCGCAGCTTGTCGATCTCCTCGTTTACTTCGGTGTCCTTCTCGATATAGGTATCGGTCCTGGGAATATAGGCCTCAGGCTGGTAATAGTCATAGTAGCTGACAAAATACTCCACGGCGTTTTGCGGGAAAAACTCCTTGAATTCCGTGGCGAGCTGGGCGGCCAGTGTCTTGTTGTGGCACATCACCAAAGTCGGCCTCTGCAGCCTTTCGACCACGTTGGCCATGGTGAATGTCTTGCCGCTTCCCGTCACGCCCAGCAGAGTCTGGTGCCTGTAACCGGCTTCAACGCCGCGCACCAGAGCATCCACGGCCTGCGGCTGGTCGCCCATCATACCGAAGTCAGAGACAAGTTTGAAAGGAGGCATCGTGCTTATTTCTTGGCTAACTGCTGAAGCGCCAGGCGTACCCTGTCCTCCACACTCATGCCCTCTGTCTGCGCGATGGCACTAAGGGCCTGCATGGCTTCCCTGACGGAATATCCCAATCCGGTGAGGGCTGCCAGCGCATCGTTGTCTGAATCGGTTACTGCGGATATTATCTCGCCTTCCCATCCCTTCTCCAGCTTGCCCTTCAGGTCAAGTATGACGCGCGCGGCTGTCTTTTTACCTATGCCGGGCACCTGGCTGAGCAGGTCGGCATTGCCACTGATGATGCCGGTAACAATCTGATCGGCGCTGAGGGCGGTCAACAGTGCCAGCGCAACTTTGGGACCGATGCCGCTGACTGTGATAAGCTGCTCAAAAAGCGCCCTCTCCTGGCCTGTGGCAAAACCATAAAGCGCAATGATATCTTCACGCACGTGAAGATGAGTGTGCAGCAGAACCGTGCCGCCGGGATGCCCCAGCTTGTTGATAAGCGAGCCCGGCACGTTGATCTGCAGGCTGAGGGGCCCGGCCTTGACGATTACACTATTTGTACCGCGGCTGACAAGCGTCCCCTCTACTGCAGCGATCATACGTTCACTCCTGGTATCCCCGTTGGATGACACGGTTAAGGCGTCCCTGGTTGAGGTGGCAGATGGCCACGGCCAGCGCATCGGCGGCATCGCTGGCCTCGGGCAGTTCGCTCACCCCCAACTGCAATTTCACCACCTGGCGCACCTGGTCCTTGCCGCTCCTGCCGTAGCTGGTCACGAGCTGCTTGACCTGTGTGGGCATATAGCGCGAAACAGGAAGTTTGGCCTGCGCCGCCGCAAGTATAGCCACAGCCTGTGCCCGCCCGATGGCCAGGGCGGAACGGGCGTTGCCTGCCACAAAAGGCTCCTCCACGGCCGCCTCAACCGGGTGAAAATCGGCAATGACCTTGAGCAGTCCCTCGTACAGGATGCACAACCTCTGTTCAACCGGCATCTTCTGCGGCGCGGATATGACACCGCAACCGATCATGGTGATATTGCCGCCCCTTTCCTCGATAACCCCATAGCCCATATGGAGGGTGCCCGGATCAATGCCTAATACGCGCAATACCTGCTTCCCAACCTTATCTCGGCGGGCGGCAGACCGAGCAGGGATTAAAGCCGGCGGCCTGCGCCTGGTTGACAGTATCAAACCATCTTTTTGATGGAAACGGTATATTCTGGGCTATGCTGCAGTGGGGATAGTGATACTCATGAGTATATGTGCTGGCTAACCAGTCTTTATTGCCTGGAGGATTAGGTATCGGCAGGGGCCCCAAAGGAACCGGCGTTACCGGTACCGTGGTGGTTACCGACGCGCTATTTACCGTCACAGTAACCGTTTTTGTTATGGTTCCCGCCGCATTGACGGCGGTCAACGTGTAGGTGGTGGTGACGGCAGGCGTAACGGTGGAGCTGCCAGCGGCCGATATCGCACCTATGCCCTGGTCGATGATCAAAGCAGTGGCATTGGAGACACTCCAGATAAGTTCGGAAGAAGCTCCCTCCGATATTGATGTGGGGCTGGCTGAAAACGAATTTACCGTGGGAGGGCCGCCAAACGACAGGCCCACACACGATGCCAGCAAAAGCGGAAGCACCAGTACAAGTGCGAGAACCAGGTGAGAGAATTTGCTCTTCATAATCCTGATCTATCCTCCTAAAACAATTAACTCACTTATAAAACTGCGAACCGCGCGCTAAAGTTTATGTGCGATAGCCCGGGGAAGTAGCGGCAAACCTATGCCTCGGATTTCAGTTTCTCGATGAGGGCATCGCTGTAATCGAGGTTAGAGAACACCCTCTGGACATCGTCCAGTTCCTCCAACTTCTCCAGCAATTTTACCGTCTGAAGTGATTCCTTCTCCGGCAGGGAAACCGTATTCTTGGGCAACATGGTCACCTCGGCAGAGACAGGCTTTTTACGTTTTTCAACAGCAAGTTTTACCGTCTCAAATTCCTTGGGCTCCGTATATATCTCGAGCACCGCTTTATCCTCTTTGACATCCCTGGCGCCGGCGTCTATGGCATACAGCGACAGTTCATCGGGATCTATACCGGTGGTATCCACAACTATGACACCGGTATTCTCGAACATCCAAGAGACGCTGCCATTCTCTCCCAGGCCGCCGTTGTATTTGACAAAGGTGCTCCTGATCTCGGAGACCGTCCGGTTGCGGTTGTCGGTCATGGCTTCAACCATTATGGCCACTCCGGAAGGGCCGTAACCTTCCATAACCATCTCGGCAAAAGTGGTGCCCTCTGCCGCCCCGCTCCCCTTTTTAATGGCATTCTCGATATTGTCCTTGGGCATATTGTTGTCACGTGCCTTCTGGATGGCAAGCCTGAGCCGGAAATTCCCCTCAGGGCTGGCACCACCCTGCCTGGTAGCTATAATGATCTCGCGAGTAAACTTGGTGAACATGGCTCCGCGCCGGGAATCTGCTACACCCTTCTGCCGTTTGATTGTTGCCCACTTAGAATGTCCGGACATAATAACCCCTCGCAGAATTTATTTCCCTTTGTGTATTAAGAATAGACCATATTACAATCATTGTGCAACAGGTAGGCCGGCCGTTTTCACTGGCCGGACGGGACTCGTGTTATAATTCGAAATCTATTCCACGGACGGACTGAAAAATACGCGCACCTGCTGCCAGAAATATGAGTGACGAAGAAAAAAAACCGGCGGATCAATTCCCCGGGGATTCCCTCGAACCCCGGCCGCTGTTCTGGAGCAGGGACAGGTATCTCCAGCTTGGCACGCTGGCGCTGGTGATAGGGCTCATCATATTAATTATCTGGCAGCGGGATAATATAGCGTCATTCGCGTTCTGGCTGGCTAAATACCCGGGGCTCAAGTATGTGGGCATCTTCGTAATATCGGCTGCCGCTTCGGCAACTCTCATAATTCCTATACCGGGACTTGCCATGACATCCCTCATCGGTACACTTTCGGTCAGCCCGTGGGACCCGCTCCTGATCGGCATATCCTCCGGACTGGGCGCCACCCTCGGCGAAACTACCGGCTACCTTTTGGGATACAGCGGGAGGATGGCCATACCCTACACCAAAACATACGAGAGGGTGGTGGGCTGGATGGGAAAATGGGGCAGCCTGACCATCTTTCTGCTGGCACTGCTGCCGAACCCACTGTTTGACATCGCCGGCCTGGCCGCGGGCATCCTAAAGTACCCCCTGTGGAAATTTATACTGGTAGGAGCTGCAGGCAGACTGCCCAAGCACATCCTCTTCTCTTACCTCGGGTACTGGGGCATCCACATCTTTACGCCTAAATAGGACGGCAGCCGCACAGTTGACAGGTGATGATATAATGGATTATCCATAGAGAGAGCGTTCGCTCTAACAGGAGTGGGTAGGATCAGGACTTACAGTCACAATAAGGAACTGGTTTCGGAGAGGAGGGAGCATATCGCAAGGTCGGTGGCGCCCCTTTTTGTGAAGAAGGGCTACGGGCATACCAGCATCCGCGAGATAGCCCAGGCCTGCGGGATGTCGATGGGGCACCTGTACTATTATATCGGCGGCAAAGACGATGTGCTGCAGATAATGATGGACTACGACCTGCACCTCTACTCCGACTTTATCAAGCAGATCGTCATAAGCTTCGAATCGCTGCCCCCGACCGAGGCGCTGGTAAAGACCATCGACCAGTTTTTCAGGGCCACGGACGCAGCCTCGGATTTCACGCTTTTCTTTTACCAGGAGACCAAGAGCCTGCAGCCAGATGCGCGTAAAATAATCATGGACAGGGAAAGGGGCCTGGTGGAGGAGTTCGAGAAACTGCTGCGCAGGGGCTGTTACACGGGTGAATTCAAAATTGATAACGTACCACTGGCCGCTAATAACATCGTGATCAGCGGACACATGTGGGCACTGAGGAGGTGGCTGCTCAGGAAAACATGTTCGCTTGATGAATACATCAGCACCCAGACCGATAATATTCTGAAATCCATCTCGGCTGACGGAAAAATGCAGCCGGACAATATGCTGGCGAAAAGTAAATAACTTCTATTAATATAAAAAATATTTTACGGAGGTAGTCGATGGCAAAACAGTTCAAGGTACCCAGGAACCCGGCGGAGATACAAGCATGGATAGACACCGTCCCCATGTACAAGCAGGAACAACCGCTTGACCTCTCTTTCAAAAGCAGGGCGGAGATCCGCGCCGCCCAGGATGCCAACCTGGTCAAGCAGATGGAGCGCCTGGAGAAATTCAGCCCTTATTACCGTGAAAAATTCAAGGAGTGGGGACTGGATCCAAAATCAATTAAAACCGTTGATGACCTTGAAAAGATACCTGTCACCAGCAAAGAAGAATACATGAAGGACAGGGGCGAATCTTTTAAATTGGAAATGGATTTCAACAACATGTTGGAGTACATTCTCTACGAAATTACCTATACCACGGGAACCACTACCGGGATGCCAACGAGGTTTTACAACTCTACCTACGATATGTTTATGCAGTCCTGGATGTTCAAGATAGGCTGCAAGATATGCTACCTTGAACCGACTGATCATGTGATGAGCCTCTTCCCCTTTCATTTCATCCCGCACATAGGTTATTACAAGACATTGCATTTTGCCGCGGCTGTCGGCATGACATTAAGCTTCGGCTTCACAGGAGCATCACTGCCCGGCTTCCCTTATAGCATACACCGCCCGATGCAGCAGGCCATAGAGGATATCGAGCGCAAGAAGGTCAACGTGCTGTGCGGTATCGGCTCCTATATCAGGCGCCTGATCATGACGGCGGAGGAACAGGGCAGGGACTTCTCGCACATTGAAAAGGTGCAGGCACTGGGCGAGGCGGTTCCCAAGGGTATGAGGGATGACATGCGCAAGCGCCTTCAGAAGATGGGCGCCAAAGAGGTCTTCATCAGCAACGCCTTCGGTTTCACCGAATCTCAGACCGCTTTCCAGGAATGCCAGGAGCTGGGCGGGGCACACCAGGGCGTTCCCCAGATGTACTACTTCGAGGTGGTGGATGAGAAGGGCAAGCGCAAGCCCGATGGTGAACCCGGACTGCTCTGCATAACACACCTTGACCGCCGCGGGACCTGCCTGCTGCGCTACCTTGTAGGTGACATCGTGGCCATCACCGATAAGCAGTGCCCGCACTGCGGCAGGAACGACCAGAGGATAATCACGACCGTCGGCAGCACTTACGGCACGCGCACCAAGGAGCTGATGAAGGTCAAGGGTACCCTGATCAACCCCGAGATCATGCGTGACGCGGTTGCAAACACACCCGGCGTGATCGAATACCAGTTCGTCATCGCCAAGGAAAATAAAGATGATCCCTACTCAATGGATGTAATCAGGCTCCTGATCGGTGCTGACAAGGGTGTTGACCAGGCCAAGCTTGAAGTTGAACTGAAGGACAAGGTTAAAAGGGCGGTCGAACTGACACCCAAGGTGGAATTCGTACCGCTGACCGACATATTCAATCCCGGTGCGACGCTGAAAGCTACGCGCGTAGTGGACCAGCGCCCGCAGGGCTAAACACGGGTATCCAACGGGCGGCAGGATTATTTTATACGTAATCCTGCTGCCCGCACTTTAGATTCTTGACTAATTTTAGGAGTGATAGAGTTGTCTGACTTGTTGATGCCGCAATACCAGGACACGGACGATACTTTACATCCATACGATAACCCTCAGTATTATGAGTGGTGGTATTTCGATGGCAGGTTCGACAACGGTTATTCCTTTGTCGCCACTTTCCACTGGCGCAATCCCTTCACCAGCCCGCATATCCCGACCGTCCAGGTTTTTATTTATACCCCTGATGGCAAAAGATATGTCGGCATGGCTGCTATCGACCCAAAGGAATGCAGCAGCAGTTCCCAAAAGTGCGATGTGAAAATGGGAGGCAATTTCGCCCGCCAGGAGGATAACAGCTACGTAATCTCGATGCGCGCTAAAAAGTTCGGGGTGGACCTCACTTACAGCAGGCAAGTGCCGGGGTGGAAGCAGAATGGGGACGGGTATTTATATGACGATGGCGACAAAAAGCAGGGCTGGGTCATTGCGGCGCCCAGGTCAGGGGTAACAGGAACCCTGACTATTGAAGGCAACCTCATCCCCGTCACCGGCCATGGTTACCACGACAAGAACTGGGCTAATTCCAATATCGATGACTGTTTCCGGGGCTGGTACTGGGGCCGCCTGTATGACCCCGTGTACACACTGATATATTACTGGCTGTTCCCGGTTGACACGGACCTCCCGGTCATATCACGCCTGCTGCTTGCGCAGGACAATATACCTGTCATTGTAACCAACAAGTTTAAGTTTATGGTTGAAAAAGAAGATACCTGCCAGACTACAGGTAAAAAGATACCGTCTAAAATTGTCATGCGCGGCGGGGATGAAAGCGGGATACAGTTTAACTGCGAGTTAACTACGGCCAGGACAGTGGAGACGGACCGGCTGCCTAAACTGTCGCAGTGGGACCAGTACCACTGGCGTTTCCTGGGAGACCACACCATTACTACCAGCTTCCAGGGAAAATCGAACACCAGTTCCGGCAAAGCATTACACGAACACCTTCTATTCAGGTAACAAATTAGATATTTAAGCTACTGAGGAGGCGGGATGAGCAAAAATACAGGGAACTGGCGTCGGGTTTACGCTCGGCGGGCATAAAAAGGGAGACATCCTGCTCAGCGCGGCCGAAATCCGTTACATACTGGCGGATTCGGCCTGCAAAGTGGTCATCACGGAGGATGTGCTGCTGCCCGGGGTACGGGAATCTGCCTCGGGCGGGGATGACCCGGGCCGGGTCATCCCCGATAACCTCAAACAGGTGATCAAGACATCGAGCGGTATATAGAGAGTTACGGCTCCAGGTGAGCCAACCGCCCCTATTTATGGCCGCTGCCGCAGCAATTTTCCCGCTTTTCCATCATCTCGGGCGAAACCTCTTTGCTGCCACAGCAACCTTTCATCTTCGCCATCATGGCCGGATCACTCATCATCTTACCGCACATGTCTTTCATTTTCGCCATCATCTCAGGATTAGCCTTCATCCCGCCACACATGTCCTTCATTTTCGCCATCATCTCAGGATTAGCCTTCATCCCGCCACACATGTCCTTCATCTTTGCCCCCATTCCTTCCGGCCCGGACATTGCGGAACAGCAACTCATCATCTTTTCGAAGAATGCGCTGTTGTCCTGCTCCGCCTGGGTGCCCCCTGTGCCTGACTTCGCCGTGTTCTCTTTTTCCATTGTTCCACTCCTTATAAAATGTATTATTACTAACATTCGAAATATCTCGTATTATAGCCGCAAATTTTTTTTACTTTTCTGCAGGCGTGCAGAAAAACTGTGCCAGTGCATCCAGTATTGCCGGGTCGGCATGGCACTCTATGCGCTGCCCTTGCCGCTCTGTTTTAATGAGGCCGGCCCGGTAGAGCTCCTTGAGGTGGTGCGACACCGTGGACGGGGCAATCCCCAAATTGCTGCCCAGGTCACCCACACACTCGCTGACCTTGTCCTCAGCGCAGCATAACCCTCCACCCGGCCCGCAACCTGCCAACCGCATAAAAATCTTCAGGCGGTGCGGGTTGGACAAGGCCTTGAAAATATCCGCATATTGCGTATTGCTGAGTGTTTTATGTTTCGACATCTTTGGAATTATAAAACTGTTTTCGGGCATTTGTCAAGCCCCAAAGAAAAAGCTGCGGTCTATTGGACCGCAGCTTTAAATTTTCATGGTGGAGGCGAGGGAGGGTCGAACTCCCCGTCCAGAAAAAAGTTGCCAGCACCTCTACGGGCTTAGTCTGCTCTTTAATCTTGCCCGCTTAACCTCTGCAGACGGAGTTTAAGCGGGCCAGCTGATAAATCTTAAACGGTCCTCATCAGCATCGGGACTGTTGCACCCCGGCATTTCGTCGCCCAATCCAATCCCACCGGGACGAGGAAAGGTTGGACGAGCTGCCTTTTAGGCTGCTACTGGAACTGCTTCGTTGGCAGTTGTTTTTTGCCACCGGATTAACGAGGTAGATGGCACCTCGGCCTGCCGTACTGTGGGCTTTCCCCTGTCGAAGCCACGCGCCCCCATAAATATTTGGTTGTTAACGTGCCTTGCGGGCTCCTGATTTCATGGCCCGCTCAACTTCGCGATCGGTCTCGCGCTTGGAGATGGACTCGCGCTTGTCGTACTGCTTTTTGCCCCTGCCGACGCCTATCTCCAGCTTGGCGATCCCGTTCTTAATATATATCCTGAGTGGCACCAGAGTCAAACCCTTCTGGTTGGCCGTCTGCTCCAGTTCGGCTATCTGGTTGCGGTGCATCAGGAGCTTGCGCCTCCGGTCGGGTTCATGTGTATTGAAACCGCCCGCCTGGTAGGCGGATATATGCGAGTTATGCAGCCATAGTTCGCCCTTCTCGGGCCTGGCATAGGCGTCCCTGATGTTGACCCTGCCCATCCTGATGGACTTGATCTCCGATCCCTTGAGCGCAATGCCGGCCTCGTAGCTTTCCACGATATGATAATCATGGTAAGCCTTTTTGTTTACTGTAATTGTTTTGATGTTTTCCATATGTGTTAAAATTCTACCGCTGCCAACGCCTTAACTACACGAGAGGAGGGGAAGTCAATGACGGGTATCCGCGAGAAAATGTGGCTTATTATAGCAGCATTCCTGGCAGTTTGCCTCATTACCGGTATAGTATTTTTCTGCGTCCGCCTTGCCAATCTCCAGCCCGCCGAGATAATCCTGAGCGAGTCCAGGCAGGCCGACATCAGCGGCGACGTATATGTTTACGGCAGCGTTGCCCGCCCGGGCATTTACGCAACCCAAGCCGGCGATACGTTAACGGCGCTTGTTTCTGCCGCGGGCGTGTCGGATAATGCCGACGTCAGCGCCATCTCAATACGCGTGCCGGCAATGGGTGAAACCACCCTGCCCCAGACGGTTGACCTTAACCGTGCGGAAACCTGGCTGCTGCAGGCTTTGCCCGGAATAGGCGAGGGCAGGGCCGCCCTGATCGTCGATTACCGGCTTAAAAACGGCCCTTTCCGCAGCGTGGATGACCTTCTCAAAATCAAGGGTTTCGGGAAGTCCGTGGTTGATAAAGTACGGGGTTTCGTCTGCATAGGGGAATAATCGGGCATGCCCCTTTTATACGTCAACCTGACCTGGTTAGCCGGCATACTGGCCGGCTCAATATTTACCCCCCCTGCCTGGTTGCTGGCACTCCCGTTGCCGGTTTTACCGCTGATATTCCTGGTGCCCAACCACCGCAGGTCATTGGCCCTGCTGGCCCTGTGCCTGCTGGCCTTCCCCGCCGGCGCCCTGGTCTTCCAGTCGTCTATACAGCCGATAGACAGCACGCAGGCGCAATTCTATAACGCAAAGGGCAATGTCCTTCTTAAAGGCATTATAGACGATGAACCGGAGGTCAAGGGGGCCTCGGTTGAATTTAAACTTGCCGCTACCGGTATGGGCGCCGCAGATAACGCTACACCTGTGAAGGGGGGTGTGCTGGTCAGGTTACCCTTCTACAGGTCATTTCAATACGGCGATTCGCTTGAATTGAGCGGTAAGCTGGAAACCCCCATGCAATTCGGTGATTTCGATTACCGCGGCTACCTTGAAAACAGGGGCATTTATTCGGTCATGAATTATCCCGCCGCAACTGTAACCGGCACAGGCCAGGGGTGGCTGCCTTTAACCTGGATTTATGGCCTGCGCAGCAGCCTGTCCAACAGCCTGTCGGCTTGCCTGCCCGAACCGCAGAGTTCGCTGGCCAGCGCGATACTTCTCGGCCTGCGCGGGAGCCTCCCCTTAGACCTCGTGCAATCCTTCTATGTAACCGGAACCACGCACCTCATTGCTATCTCCGGCATGAACCTGACCATACTTCTGGGCATGATCCTATCACTAACTATCTGGATCCTTGGCAGGAAAAACAAAGCCTATTTCTGGATAGCGCTGGCCTTTATCTGGCTTTACACGGTTTTAACAGGCATGCCCGCTACAATGGTGAGGGCGGCTGTCATGGGAAGCATATTCCTTGCGGCGGAACTGCTGGGCAGGCAAAGAAACGGACTGGCAGCCCTTGTGCTGTCGGCCGCCCTTATGACCGCGGCGGAACCCCGCGTACTGTGGGACATCAGCTTCCAGTTAAGCTTCCTCTCGATGCTCGGACTGGTGCTCATAGCCCCCCATTTTATCGCGTTCGCCGGCCCGCAGCGTCCCGCCACCAGAAGCATGTTCCCCATGTGGCTGAAGGAGATTGTAGTTATCAGCTTCGGCACGACGTTTGCTGCGGTGATAGCGACCTGGCCGCTGACGGCACTCAATTTTCACTCTTTTTCACTCGTCAGCGCGCCCGCCACCTTCTTCTCCATGCCATCCTTCCCGGGCATAATCGTCACCTCCCTTCTAACCGCTGCGGCAGGGCTGGCCTGGCCTCCGCTGGGCATGCTACTGGGATGGATAGCCTGGCTTTTCCTTTCCTATTTTTTACTCGTGGTGCAAATATTCAGTTCCCTGCCCTCAGCCTACATACGCGATATCGTGTTCCAGCCCTGGCAGGCCGCACTGTACTATGTTGCGCTGGGCGTCGTCCTTATATGCCTTAAATACAGGATTCACGTCTGGAATACCATGAAATCAGCCTGGCACAGGCTTACGAAAGCTGCACAAAGCGCAAGATCAGTCACGCTGAAACCGCTGATTTACCGGCTGGTGATCATGCTCCTGGCAGGCAACATACTGATATGGATAGCCATTTTTGCGCTGCCTGATGGCAGGCTTCATGTGAGCATACTTGACGTGGGCCAGGGCGAGTCGTTATTGATCAGGACACCGGACGGCCGAAACATACTGGTTGACTCCGGCCCCAACCCGGCCTCAGCCTGCATTCAACTTGGTAAAAAACTTCCATTCTGGGACAGGCGCATCGACGTGCTTATCCTTACGCAGTTCCAGTCCGACCACATAGCCGGCTCACTGGAGCTGCTCAAACGCTACGACATAGGCTGGCTGGGTATCCCTCCCTCCGCCAGCAGCGCTGTGTTGCCCGCAGAAATCATTGAAACTGTAAAGGTTAAGCAGATCGCTATGAGCACCCTCGTTCACGGCAAACAGATAAACGCGGGCGGTGATGTGCTGCTGACGGTACTGAATCCCCCGGCTGTACCCCATAAAGGCACGGACGATGACGCCAACAATAACTCTATCGTGATCAGGGTTTCTTACGGAAAAGTCAGTTTCCTCCTCTGCTCCGATATTGGAGTGGAGGCCGAACGGTACCTGGCTGATAACAGGATGGAACTGCACAGCAACGTGCTCAAAGTCGCACACCACGGCAGCAAGGGGTCGAGTTCGGATGAGTTCCTGGCCGTCGTGAAACCCGCATCCGCAGCCATCTCGGCCGGCGCGGTCAACAGGTTCGGGCATCCCAACAAAGAGGCCCTCGCAAGGCTGGCAGCCGCATTAGGGAATGAAAAAATCCTTGTCACAGCCATTCACGGCAATATTGAGTATATTACGGACGGGCAGAGGCTCTGGTTCAATGTGGAAAAACCGCTTTCCCCCCTTCCCTGATATACACTCGCTGCATAATTCAAGTATAATGGCAGTAAACAGAGACTGTTATGTATATTTCACCGCGTTATTTGAAAGGGGCGGGGTTATATCAAGAGGAGGATTAAATGAACGACAGGGTGGCCATATTCATTGATGGCAGTAACCTTTACCATTCCCTGAAAAACAATTTCAAGCGTTTCGATCTCAACTTCGGCGAGTTTACTAAGAAGCTTTGCGGCAGCAGGCAACTCGTGCGCACCTACTACTACAATGTCCTGCAGGAATCCAATCAGAGGTCCGAAGGTTCCCATGAGCAACAGGAGTTTTTAGAGACACTGCGCAAAACGCCCTACCTGGAATTGAGGCTGGGCACTACCAAGCTTTCCCAGGGCATACCCGTAGAGCGCGGCATAGATGTAATGCTGGCCACCGACCTGCTCTATTTTGCCGCCAACAACACATATGATATAGGCATACTGGTCAGCGGGGACTCCGACTTCAACTACACGGTGCAGGTGGTTAAGAACATGGGAAAGCACGTGGAAATTGCCTATTTTGAGAACGCCGCATCCAGGGACCTGATAAATTTGGCTGACTTTTTACACCCGCTTGACAGCAAGTTCTTCACATCCCTGTGGACCACGGGGCAGCACAAGTACCTCAGGAGAAAGCCTCGCTACAGGAGGCAGGTTGCCGTGGCCATCAATAATGCCCCGCCGCCGGAAGAGCAGGGAAACCAACAACAAGACCTCCCCTGATTGCGGGACATTCCGAGCATACCTGCTGGAGGGTGATCTCCTCCCCTGTCGCCCTCAGCGCGCGCACGTACAGGTCAGATTCAATCAGAAGGTAAACTGGCTGCACTATAGCGTAAAATGAGACGGTTCCCCCTGTCTCTACCCAGGTTAAAGTCGATTTCACCACGGGGGTCAGCTTCAGCCCCATAATCTCCCGCGTCTTTTCGCAGCTGATTACTTCCTTTTGCATCGGTCTCCAGCCACAATCCGGCGCGCCTGCCGGAACTGAGGAGAAAGCGCAAATGCCAGGCAGGGTACCAGAACCTGTATGGGCCGCACCCGCAAATCACCCGATATATCACCCTCCAGGAACGGGTCTTCCTCAAAAGCAGGCCGCAGTATGATGGCGCCGTTATACCTCTGGTTCAAATACAGTACCAGCGGTATCAGCAGCCCCGCCAGCATGCCGGTGTCATAATCGTCTCCAAGGCTTACACTCAAATCAGATTGAATGAAGTTAACCCTCACCAGCCCGCACAGGCGCCTTGCCAGCAGCCATATCCTGCCACCCAGGCCGTCCACCTGGACAGCTTCAATAGCGCGGAAAATATGGTGATGGCCCTCACCGCCAGCCGCCTGATTTACCTGCTTACGCCTCGCACTACGCCCCGTGGAGAATTGCCACGAAAAAAGCCCGAAAAAGCATTTAATCCGCGCGGTGAACACAACACTGCCGTGGAAGCTTGCCGATAAGCATATGCCCAGCGGAAGGACCAGCAGCAGTAATATCAGGAAAACGATTGAAAGGGAAATTAAGAGCAGTGCCAATGGTCACTACTCCTTCTTGCGTTCACCCCACCTGTCAGCGATCTTCTCAACCACGCCCGGCATCTTTTCACCCAGCTTCTCGATAGCCGCTGCCACGCTGCTTTTAATAGGCTCGATGCGCACGCCGTCCTTATCTATGATGATAATGGCGATGGGCCTCATGCCCCCGGCGCCGCCGGCGCCCCCCTTCAGCCCTTCACTGCCCGGCCTGGAGTCCGCTTTGCCGGCTCCGCCGGCCGCGCCAAAGCCAAAGCCCATGCTGAGCAGAGGGATAAGCGTGGTCTCCCCGACTGTAATGGGTTCACCCACGACCGTTTTACTGCTGAGCACCTTCTCAATCTGGCTGATGGTAGTTTTCACCATGTTTTCGATATCTTCCATAGAATTCCCCCTGTAAATAAAAACGATTCCTCTGTATGCTCAATTGTACAGTAACGGCAGAACCACGTTAAGAAGCCGGCCGCGCTACTTGGTAGCGTGATAGATTTCGAGGCTGCCGATATCGATCCATTTCTCTTTGAAGGGATAGGCAAATACGTTCTCTTTTTCGATCAAATAGGTGATCAAATTGCCCAGGTTATCCTTACGCTCTCCCTGGCAAAATTCTGAGATGAGCGGGAATACCCCGGCCGGCAGAATCCAGCAGGCCGTAGCAATGAGACTCGATTTGGGGAAGGCCGGCTTTTCCTCGAGCTCAATTATGCGGTTGCCGTCAATTTTGACCACACCGTACTGCCTGGCGTTACCTTTTTCCAACACGTCATAAATGGCAACCAGGACATGCCGGCCATCGAAACCGGATATGAATTGGGCGACATCAAACTCGAAATAGTTGTCGCTGCCGAATACCATCAGGTCTTCCCTGATGCCCTTCTCGCGTATCCAGTGATGCAGGGCGCCTACCGCGCCCAGCCTCTCCTCTTCAGAGGACACATCCTCCACGCATATATCGATTTTGCGGTTTTGCCTTTTCTGCCACGTATGGAAATCGGCCGCGAACTTTTTGTTCACGTTTACCAGTATATCGACGCCGGCAGGGATCTTATCCACGATATGATTGATCATGGGTTTGCCTTTGTATGGCAACAGGGCCTTGGCCTGGTGTTGCGTTAACGGATAGAGCCTGGTTCCGAAACCGCTGGCGAGAATTAAACACTTCATATCTGTACAGCCACTTATTCAGGAAGGCCTGTGTATTGGATTCAAAGTTTACCCCACCTGCTCCCCGTAATCAATTATAATTATGTACGCCTTAGAGCAAAGTACCTTTTTCTGAACACTATGAGAGCATCGACCAAGAGTAACCGCCGCCTGACCCTTATCGGTGAGGGGGAAATCGACCTCCAGGGGAGATCCGTGGGGTACAGCCTGAAGCAAAGTCAGAGAACCAGGGGGATAAGGCTGGAGATCCGCAGTGAAACCGGCCTGACCGTGGTTGTCCCCAGGAAATACAGCCGGCAACAGGTCCTCGATATGCTCAGGCAAAAGGAGGGCTGGATTCTCAAGCACCTTTCCCCAGGCAAAGCGGTTCAAATGCCGCTTTTTACCCATGAGGCCGGCCACGGTGACAGGCTGATTTTTATGGGCAGGCCAATTGAAATTGTCATAAACCCGGGGAAATCTGCATCTTCCACGGCCATCCTGCATGGAAATAAACTGCTGATTTCAACCGGTGCCAGGAACGCAGCCATGCCCAAAATTCTGGAGAATTGGTACAGGCAGCAGGCTGCAAGTGTCTTCAAGCAAAAGGCTGACAACTTCAGGGAAATTATGGGGTTACGGTATAACGCCATCTTTATACGCGGCCAGAAGACCCGCTGGGGCAGTTGCTCTCCTGCGGGCAACCTGACACTGAACTGGAAGCTGCTTCTGGCGCCCGAAGACGTCGTCGATTACGTGGTTATACATGAACTGGCCCACCTGAAGCATATGAACCATTCAAAGAAATTCTGGGACACGGTGGAGCACTATTGCCCGAACTGGAAAAAGCACAGGCGCTGGCTCACCCTGCACCAGGATGAGTTAAGGACAATGGCTGCATTCGTTTGACACGGGCTTCAAACAGGGGTTAACATATACCTTTGTTGCGTATTTGTTAACCTTGACGGTAAATTGCTGATGGCTTCGAAATCTTCGCTTGATAATAAACCGCTTGAAATAAGATGGCACGGGCGAGGCGGCCAGGGGGCGATCACGGCTGCCAAGATTGTTGCCCAGGCAGCGTATGTCAAGGGCTACATGGGCGTCACTTCAGCGCCGTCCTTCGGGGCAGAGAGACGCGGCGCACCGGTCAGCGCTTCGACCAGGATATCCAGCGAACCCGTGCTGGTTGTGTCGCAGGTCGAGCACCCGTCCATAGTGGTTGTACTCGACCATACCCTGCTCAAGTACCCGGACGTAATCCAGGGCCTGGGTAAGAACGGCTGGCTGGTGGTGAATTCCCCCCTGATGCCCAGGGAGCTCGGGCTCAAGGGCGAGTTCAATATCGCAACCGCCGATGCTACCAAAGTATGCCAGGACCTCGAACTTATGGTGGCGGGACTGGTCATAGTAAACACGGCTATACTGGGGGCGCTGATACGCGCTACTAAAATAGTGGACCTGCAAACGCTGGAAAAGGTTGTGCGGGAACGTTTTTCCCGCGATACGGTGGACATCAACCTGGCAGCCATAAACAAGACTTACGAGATAACTAAGTTAGCTAAGTAGGCATTAAGACTATGGGAACGAGGGATTGTAACCACATCTGCGACGAGTCATCGCCCGGCATCGGTGAGGCAGGCCGGACCGGCGAGTGGCGCACGCATATTCCCATCCTGGATGAAAAGAAATGCACCGCCTCCAAGTTAAATAAACCTACCTGTTTTCTCTGCTGGCTGTATTGCCCCGAAGCCGTTATGACCAGGGCGATACCTCCTACCATAGACATGGAATACTGCAAGGGATGCGGCATCTGCGCACAGGTTTGCCCGGTGCAGGCTATAGTCATGGCCCCTGAAGAAAAAATACTGAGTTGATATCGAATGGCAGTACAGAGAAAATCCAATATACATATACTTGATGGCAACCAGGCCGCCGCAGTGGCAGCAAAGCTGAGCCGGGTGCAGGTGGTAGCAGCCTATCCTATAACCCCACAGACCCCTCTCACGGAACAGCTCTCGCAGTACGTCGAGGAAGGCAAACTTAAGGCGGAGTACGTGGCGGTCGAAAGCGAGCACAGCGCTATGGCCGTATGCACCTCTGCCTCCATAGTGGGCGCCCGCACTTTCACGGCCACCAGTTCCCACGGCCTTGCATACATGCACGAGATGCTGCACTGGGCCGCAGGAGCGCGCCTGCCCATTGTCCTGGCCTGTGTAAACCGCGCCATCGGGGCGCCCTGGAATGTTCTCAACGACCAGCAGGACTCGATCTCCCAGCGCGACACGGGCTGGATACAGATATACTGCCGCAACAACCAGGAGATTTTAGACACGATTATACAGGCCTACCGCATAGCGGAGAGCGTTTATGTGCCCGTCATGGTCTGCTACGATGGATATATCCTATCCCACACCGAGATGCCGGTCGAGTTGCCAGCCCAGGCGGATGTGGACCGCTACCTGCCACCTTACAAACCCCACACTACGCTGGACCCGGCAAACCCCAAGAACTATAACCTGGTTACATTTGCCAACCCCCGCGCAGGCGTGGATGGCAAGCTCTGTCACGGCTACATGGAGCTGCGCTACCTGCTGCAGGAGGCGCTGCAGAATTCCAGGGAAACGATCCTTCAGGCAGGAAAAGATTATAACGACATATTCGGGCGGGATTATGCACGCATGTTCTGGGAAGAGCGCAACGAGGATGCCGAGATTACCATCGTAGCCATGGGCAGCCTGGCCTCCGAAGCGATCGTGGCGGCGGACATGCTGAGGGCGGAAGGGATCAAAGCAGGCGTGCTGGGATTGCGCGTATTCCGCCCCTTCCCCAAGCAGGACGTGGTACAGGCCCTGCGCAAGTCCCGTTTGATCGTGGTTTTCGACAAAAATATCAGCTACGGGTCTGAGGGGGCAACCTGTTCCGAGATCAAGTCAGCGCTCTACGGCACGTATATTAACGCCGCCATCAGGAACTTTATCGTCGGACTGGGCGGCCGCGACGTTAAAGCCCGTGACCTGGTCGAAGCAACTAAAAAAGCCATATCATCCCTTAAAGAGACGGTTACCAACCCTGATTACCCCGAGTGGATATGCCACATCTAAGGGAGAATTGAATTGAAAACGAATGCCGTTACCCTGATCGAGAAAGAATGGATTTTACCGGGCAACCGCACGTGCCCCGGGTGTGCCCTTTCGCTGGCATACAGGCACATCCTGAAGGCGCTGGAGGGCCAGTGCATAGTCACAGTGCCTGCCAGTTGCGCTACGGTCATGCACGGCATGTACCCCATTACGGCGGTCAACGTGCCCTGCGTGAATACGCCTTTCGCTTCCACCGGCGCCTCGGCTACGGGACTCGTGGCCGGGCTCAAGGCGCTGGGCAGGAAAGGCATAACCGTGCTGGCATTTGCCGGGGACGGCGGCACACATGATATCGGAATACAATCTCTCAGCGGCGCGGCAGAGCGTCAATATGATTTTATGTATATCTGCTATGACAACGAAGGTTATATGAATACCGGCAACCAGCGTTCGGGTTCCACGCCCCTGGGCGCCGTATCCGGGACCACGCCGGTACTGGGCAAGCAGCAATATCAGAAAGACATGACAGCCATCATGGAAGCACACGGCATTCCCTACGTGGCGACCTGCTCGGCCTCCTACCCGCTGGACCTTTACGAGAAAGTAAAAAAGGCTAAGACCATTGAAGGAACCCGCTTCATACACGTTCACACTCCCTGCCCGCCCGGGTGGTTATTCCCTTTCAGCGATACCATAAAATTCGGCGAGATGGCGGTCGAGACCGGCCTTGTCGTCCTTTACGAGATCGAGGACGGCATCTTCAGGCTGACCTCCGCCAGCGAGTCACTGGCCCGCAAAGGGGGCAACCTGCAGCCCGTCCGCGAATATTTCAAGTCCCAGGGCAGGTTTAAGACAATAACCGAGGAACAGATCGAAGAACTCCAGCAATGGGTTAACGCCCGCTGGAAGCAGTGCCTTCACAGGGCCACCAACCTTTAATTCCAACTCGCCGGCCAGGTTCCCGGTAACTGCGCCCGGCGCATGCACAATATGCCCTGTCATTGCTTGACAATCACCTTCTCATCTTGATAGACTGCATGCAAATATCCTGCACACAAATTATTTACTGCAATAATATCTTTGGAGGTGAGTTATGGTTGATCCGGCTTATGAGAAACTTGCGGGCGCCCTCAACGCCCGCTCTACGGCTTTCCCCGCCGTCAAATGCGACGAGTTTTACGCCCTTGTGGGGTTCCTCTTCACCCCTCAAGAAGCCGCTATCGTGGTGGCCATGCCTCTTGAGTTGTGCGGAGTTGAAGACATTGCCAAAAACTTGCCTGCCACAGACCTGAAAAAACTGGAGGGGCAGCTCGAGGTTATGGCCGATAAGGGACTCATACATATCCGCGAGAAGGACGAGGCAAAACTGTACGAAGCCCTGCCCTTTGTGCCCGGCATTACCGAGTACCAGCTTATGAGAGGAATAGTCGACGAAAGGCACAAGAAGATTGCCACACTGTTGAAGGATTACTCCAAAGCTATGATCAGGACCATGATGTCGGCTGACGCCCCTCCCATTGAATCATCGGCGCCGGGACGCAAGGTGCCGGTGGACCAGGAGATCGACCACAAGAGCACGATTGTACCCTTCCAGGAACTGAAGGAGTTGCTCCTGAGGACGGAGTACATATCCGTGGGAACGTGTATTTGCAGGCACCAGGGCGCCCTGCTGGGCAGGCCATCCCTTAAGCCGGTGAACAACTGCATGGTGCTGGGAGAATCCGCAAAATTTGCTGCAGAAAGGGGATTCACAACACGCCTTACCCCTCAAGAGGCCGTAAAACGCATCGAGGAGGCCGAGGAAGCCGGCCTCATCCATTCATTTGCCAACAGCCCTGACAGGTTCACCAACCTGCTCTGCAACTGCTACAAGGACCTGTGCCTGATCATCCGCATGACCGGCAAATCCCCCGCGCCAAGCATGGCCGTGAACGCCAGGTACCTTGTCAGGATAAAGCAAGACGAATGCACCAACTGCGAGGCCTGCATACCCAGGTGCCAGATGGACGCGCTCAAAATGGTCGACGGGAGACTATTACGGGACGAGATACGCTGCATCGGCTGCGGCGTCTGCATGTGGGTATGCCCCACCGATGCGCTGGTACTGGAACCCCGGCCGGCCAGCAAAATCCCCCTCAGGGCATAAATCTATTTTTAAGGAGTACGTCATGGCCGACGCTATTTACGACAAACTTGCCGCCGCGCTGAACGCACGCGGGACGACTGTGCCTTCAATTGCCTGCAAGGAGTACTACGACCTTGTGGAGTTCCTGTTCACCACAGAGGAGGCTGCTATTGCCTGCGCTATGCCTATTGACTATGCCACTGCGGATGAGATTGCCGCCAATCTTGCAACAAAGGACGTTAAGAAAGTTGCGGGCCAACTCGAGGTAATGGGGGATAAAGGCCTCATCCATATTAAAGAAGCAGGCGGAAAAAGACTTTATGAGGGACTGCCTTTTGTGCCCGGCCTGATAGAATTTCAGCTGATGAAAGGGATTGTCGACGAGCGCAGTAAAAAATGGGCCGTCCTGCTGAACGATTACTCCAAAGCAATCAAGCGGGAATTCATGTCAGGCAAGACAATTAAAATTGAAAAATCGGCCCCGGGCAGAATAGTGGCCGTGGAGAAGGAGGTCAGGCAGGTAGCCTGCGTAATCCCCTACAAGGAGATGAAACAGCTGATCTTAGATACCGAACATATCGCCGCGGGCACCTGCGTCTGCAGGCACCAGGGAAACCTGCTGGGCAAACCAAGCACCGAACCCATGGGAAATTGCATGGTCTTCGGGGAGTCGGCATTGTTCACGGTCGAACGCGGTTTCACCAAACGGCTAACCAAGGAAGAGGCGCTGAAGACACTCGATGAAGCTGAGGAGGCAGGGTTGGTGCATAATTACACCAACACACCGGGTCAATTTACCAACCTGCTGTGCAACTGCTGCGGCTGCCATTGCTTTATCCTGAGGGGCGCCAAAAACGCGCCCGCCCCCAGCCAGATGGTCAATGCGAGATACCTTGTGCACGTCAAGGAAGACGATTGTACGGCCTGCGAAGCATGCATAGACAGGTGCTGGATGAAGGCCCTCAAGATGCAAAACGGCAAGCTGGTACGTGATGAAATGCGATGCATCGGCTGCGGCGTCTGCATGTGGGTATGCCCCACCGATGCGCTCTACCTCGAACCGAGGGAGGCAGGCAAGGTACCGCTCACAAAATGCTGACCTGGATGAATAACTATTGAAGGGGGAAACCATGTCTGAGGCAGTCTATGAAAAACTGGCAGATGCGCTTAATGCGCGCAGCACTTTCCTTGCCGCGGCCATCAAGTGCGACGAGTTTTTTGCCCTGGCGGCTTACTTGTACAGTCCCTCAGAGGCCGAGGTCGCCTGCGCTATGCCCCTCGGTTTCGCCACGGCTCGTGAAATAGCGGCCAATATCCCCGGCAGCCATCCCGATCAGATAGCGGAGCGCCTCGAGGCCATGGCTAACAAGGCGATAATACACTCTAAAGAAGACAAGGGCGATACGCTCTACGAACTCCTGCCGCTTTTCCCGGGTGTCATGGAGCTGCAATTCTACAGGAGAGACAGTGATGAGTTCCTGGGGAAACTGGACATCCTGCTTGCACAATACCTTAAAGCAATGAGGTCCCTGCTGAAATCGGGCGCGCAGGCGACAACCGGTACCCCGTCGCCGGGCAGGAAAGTTACTGTCGGGCAGGAGATCTACAGCAGGGCCGCCATTATTCCCTACGCAGAGATGAAAGAGCTGATTTTGCAGAACGAGTATATTGGAACTGCTATCTGCCACTGCCGCCACGTGGGCGAACAATGGGGAAAGCCGTGTTCCAAGCCCATGGACAACTGCCTGATATTCGGCACCTCCGCCAAGTTCACCATCGAAAGGGGGCTGACCGATAGACTGACCGCGGAGCAGGCCCTGCGGGTGCTGGACGAGGCAGAAAAGGCCGGGCTGATACACCAATACGGCGATACACCTGACCATTACTCCAATATCCTGTGCAACTGCTGTGCATGTCACTGCATAGCCCTCAAGGGCTACAACAAGTCGCCGGTCCCCAGCCAGGCGGTTATCGCGCGTTACCTGGTTAAGCTGGATGACGAAGCCTGCACAGCTTGCGAGGCCTGCCTGGAACGGTGCCAGATGGGTGCGCTTAAAATGGATGGAGGCAAGCTGATACGGGATGAACTGCGCTGCATCGGCTGCGGGCTCTGCATGTACGTTTGCCCTACTGAGGCTTTGACCCTTGAGAAACGGCCTGCCGGAAGGATACCGCTCAAGAAATGCTGATAACCGTTATCTAAGCCTGCTCCTGTTCCCTTTTAGCAGCACGGTCACGGGCCCAGCGGTGTATTTCGTCCAATGCCGGCGGCGCCACCATGAAGACCTCGATATCCTGCGGAAACTGTACTAAATGCCCTTCCCTGATGAAGAGCAGTGCCACCTCCCCTGGTTTCAGCGTCTCGTCGATGGTTTTGCTGATAAACTGGTAGCGCTTCCTGGAGGCTTCCCCATACGCCTCGTAAATCTGCCTGGCCACCTTTTCGCTGATAAGTCCGACCATTATGCAGCGTTCCCAGTCCATAACCTCCTCGAGCAACTCGCTGACCTCAATGCACCTCAGGGAACCGGATTCCTTGCAGCGGTCGTTTACCATTCCATGGCTTTTGGGATTAAGTCCCGCCAGCATCTTTAAACCCTCTTCACCATCCGCATCAACTGTCTCATGGTATATCAGGGTCACGTGCCCCAGTTTGCCTTCGAGCTTTACCACCATCTCGTTAACCTGCCGCCAGTATTTTTCATAAAGATCGTGATAGTCCGCCGGTGAGTTCTTACCTGTATAGATCAGGGGCACCTGCAGGATCTTTCTGCTGTCCTTGAAGCTGCTTGCTTCAGGTTTCTCTACTTTGCCCAGTTCCTGTGACATTATCACGCTCCTCTATCAATCGTACGAAAATTATACTACAATATAGGACGGCTTTGGGGAAACCCCGGCCGGCCTCACAACCATACACTGGAGGAGCAATATGGATTTCGACCTTGGCGAAAAGACGGATGGACTGCGCAAAGAGATACGTAAATTTGCCCTCGCCGAGGTAGCGGGAAAACCGTACCGCACTGCTATGCTCGAAGAGGAGAGCGCGGACGAGGACTGGGAATTTTCACTCTCCATATCTAAAAAGCTGGCGCAAAAAAAATGGCTGTGCATGACCTGGCCGGAGCAGTACGGAGGTACGGGCGCTTCTTACTGGGAACAATTTGTGTACTCTGAGGAGACCGGATACCACGAGATCCCCGGTACCAGCATGGGAATTTCAGGGACCGGCATCAACGGTCCCAGCCTCATGTTATTCGGCAATGAGGAGCAGAAAAAGAAGTACCTCCCGCTGATAGCATCGGGTGACCCCGACGGGATATGGTGCACGGCTTACAGCGAACCTGATTCCGGCTCGGATTACAATAAGATCAAGACCACGGCTGTCAGGTCAGGTGATGACTATATAATAAATGGACAGAAAGTGTGGACGAGTTGCGCCCACCGCGCCCGCTGGTGCTGGCTGGCATGTAAAACCGACCCGACTTCAAATAAGATTCATAAAAGCATGAGCATCATCATCGTGGATATGAAGAGTCCCGGTATTACCACCAGGCCCCTGGTCAATCTATCCGGCATCCACAGCTTCAACGAGGTATTCTTCGACAACGTGCGGGTGCCAGCGTCCAACCTTGTCGGGGAAGAGAATAAAGGCTTTTATATGCTGATCCCCGCCCTGGCGATAGAGCGTCTCTCGTTAGCGCCACATGTCCTGGGAGTAGGTCGCCGCATACTGGAATTGCTCATCCGCTATAGCAAAGACAACAATCACAAGGGCAGGCCTATGGCTGCCGATCCCGTGGTGCGCCATAAGCTGGCCGAGCGTGCCCTGGAGCTCGAAACGCTGCGCCTCTTCGGGCTGGAGATAATGTGGAAAATGAGCACGGGTAAAATGCCGGGCTACGAAGCTGCCAGGAACAAGCTTTTCTGCAACATCGTGACGGATAACCTGGCCAAAACCGGGCTTGATATCCTTGGCGCCTATTCACAGGTAAGCCCTGATTCTAAGTGGGCAAGGCTGCACGGGCGTTGCCAGAATCTATACATGGTCAACATGGGATGGTTCAGCGCCGCCGGCACTATGGAGATACAGAAGAACGTGATCGGGCAATTCAAGCTCGGCCTGCCGCGCGCCTATTAGAACCGGATATACAACGCGTTTAACACGCAAAGGAGAAGTCAACCATGAAGAAATATATACTTGTGCTTAAAGCACTGGGCATCGTGGCGGTGCTGGTGGGGATCAAGCTGATCGTCGATATGTTCGCGCTCGATGTTATAGTAGTCAGCCCCGTGATCACCGCCATCGTAGCGGGCGTAATATTCACCATAGCCATCATTTTCTCCGGGGTACTCACCGATTACAAGGAGAGCGAGAAGATACCGGGAGAACTGGCTGCATCCATCAAGAGCCTTTACCGTGACACCGGGGTGCTGCTGAAAATCGATCAGCCGCTGGCCCTGCATATCCGTGAACACATCATGGAATTGATCGATACTCTGACCGACAATTTTAAGAATAACCGTTGGCGGCTGAAGGAAATCAACCCCGTCACCAACAAGATCGATGCTGATATAAATACGGCCTACGACAAAGGCCTGCCGCCGCCCATGATCGTGAAAATGCGCAACGAACTGGCGTCCATCGACAGGCTGATTTACAGGGTGGAGATAATCATGGAAACCAGCTTCATACCCGCAGCCTACCACATTTCCATCCTTTCCATATCGGCGGTCCTGATCACGCTGATGTTCACCAAGATGGACCCCTATTACGAGGGTATTCTGCTGTTCGGTTCGGTAGCCTTCGTTCTCACCAGCCTGATGATGCTCATCCAGGATATGGACAATCCCTTCGAGTATGGCAAGAATTCAGCAGCCGACGTGGATTTAAAGATACTCTTCAAGCTCAAGGACTGCATCGAAAGCAAGTAGTACGCCCGGCCTGACAAGAATGGGCTTCCTACTCGGTAAAGGCGTCTCTAATTAGCGGAGATGGCAGCTACCAGCCGCCGCCGGCGCCGCCACCACCTGATGACCCTCCACCTCCGCCGCCGAATCCGCCACCGCCGAAGCCTCCTCCCGACCCGCCACCGAAGCCTCCCCAGAAGCCGCCACCGGTCTTGTGCCAGTCGGTGGATTTTCCGGCTTCCTTGAGCTTCTGGTAATTGCGGGACAGCAGGAAATCAGTCCCCAGGCCAAGCCCGGCGAATATGAGGGGCATAACAACCAGCGCTGCTATGCCACCTATACTCAGCCCCATAATCACACCGGCTATGGCACCCCAGATCCCACCCACCCAGATGCTCTTGCTGCGGGCCATGAAACCGGACAGGTAGATTGTAATGATGGACAGCACGAAAAAGGCAAATACAAAGTCGCCGAACATCGATTTGACCGGGTTTTCCTCGAGCGGGGCAGGGGGTGTGCCATCCCTGATGTATTTCTCAATAGCGGCCGCCCCCGCCTTGATGCCGCCTTCGTAATCGTTGCTTTTAAACAGCGGTATAACGTCTGTATCGCGTATCCTGCCTGCGCGGCCGTCCGTGATTAGCGGCTCAAGGCCGTATCCCACCTCAATCCGCATTTTGCGGTCATCCAGGGATACCAGTAAAAGCACGCCGTTGTTTTTATCCTTTTGTCCTATCTTCCACGTCTCGAAAAGCCTGTTGGCATAATCCTCAATACTGTAACCTTCAAGGCTTTTTACAGTGGCTACAAAGACCTGGGCAGTGGTGTCTTTCTCCAATTGGGATAGCTTGGATTCAAGCTCTGCTTTCCCCTCCGGCGACAGCAGCCCTGCACCGTCGTTAACATAGCCTGTCAGGGCCGGGAAATCCTGTGCCGACACCGGCATGATGCCCACAGACAGCATCACCACAGCCAGGCAGGCTGTAAGCCCGAGAAGGATCAGCAGGCGTTTCACTAAAACTCCACTTTTGGCGGCGTATCGGAACCGGTAACCGACTCGAAGTATTGCTTTTCACTGAACCCGAACATACCGGCCAGCATATTGGTGGGAAAAGTCTTGACCTGGGTGTTATAGTCCCTCGTGAGGTCGTTAAACCGCTTGCGCTCCACGCTGATGCGGTTCTCCGTCCCCGCCAGTTCGTCCATCAACTGCGTTACGTTCTGGCTGGACTTGAGGTCAGGGTAATTCTCCATAATGGCAAGCAGGCGGCCAAGCGCAGTTTCAACCTCACCGGCTGCCACTGCTTTTTCATTGACCGTCTGTGCGGCACCGTACCTGGTGCGCGCCTCCGCGATGGCCAGGAATATCTTCTGCTCCTGGGTCATCATACCTTTTACGGAATTTACCAGGTTCGGGATAAGGTCGTAACGCCGCTGGTACTGCGTCTCAACCTGCGACCACTGGGCATCTACACCCTGTGATTTGGTCACCAGGCCGTTATATATGCCGACCAGGGAAACTGCGATAATGATAGCGCCGAGTACTATGACACCAACGGCTGCCAGTACACATCCCCAGGTAGATTTCATTTGTGTAACCTCCTTAATCAGCTTAAACAGGCCGAACTTTTGCTACGGCAATTCTACAACAGGGCCACTGTATCAACAAATTGTACCTGCACCGCTTGTTTTAGGCCGCTGGCGCGGCGTATAATCAGGCACGATTCAATGAAGGGGGGTGTAATATCATGGCCTTAAACAAGGAACTGGCGGCGCCGTGCGGCTTATATTGCGGGGTATGCGGCATCTACGTGGCGACCAGGGACAACAACGAGAAATTCAAAGAGAAGCTGGCCCCTGTGTACGGCGCCAAGCCTGAAGACCTGGTGTGCGATGGCTGCCTCTCGCAGCGTGTCTTTGCATACTGCCAGACCTGCCCGATCAAATCGTGCTGCCGTGATAAGAAGATAGAGGGCTGCCACCAGTGTGACGATTTCCCCTGCAAGTTCATCGATAATTTCCCGGTTCCGGTCGGCAAGAAGGTCATATTGCGCTCCATCCCCAGACGGCGGGAACTCGGCACCGAACAATGGATAGAGGAGGAAGAGAAGCGCTACACCTGCCCCCATTGCGGCGCCCCGGCTTTCCGTGGCGCCAGGCGCTGCCGCGACTGCAGGGAAACGTTCGACCTCGACTCGTAACATCCATAATGCTAAGGACATCTATAGCCCTGATCCTGGTTATGCTGGCGGCGGCCTGCTCCGCCGCACAGCCGCAAACGGTAGTCCAACCCCAGTCCACACCCTATAAGATCGGGGCTTTGCTGGGTTTGAGCGGCGACATAGCATCGTCTTACGGGCAGGCTCAAAAAAAGGGGGTTGAGCTGGCCGTAGGCGAGGTCAACGACAGCAATTATCTCGGCTCAGGCAGGCGGCTTACGGCCGTCATCGCAGATGCCGGTCCTGCTGTAGATACGGCGGTCTCAGCCATAACAAGGTTAATTGAAGTTGACAATGTATCTGCCATCATCGGCCCCACACTGTCTTCACAGGCTTTTAAGTCCGACCCTGTGGCACAGGATCACAGGGTCCCCGTGATAGCGGTGAGCAACACGGTTCCGGGTATCACGCAAATGGGCGACTACATCTTCCGCTGCAGCCTCCCCGAGTCAACCGTCATCGGGGGCACCATAAAAGCTGCAGCCAGCCAGTTACGCGTGGTTAAAATAGCCTACCTGTGGGGCAAGGACGATGATTATACCGTAGCCGGGTACCGCGCCTTTAAGGACGCCGTATCCAAGAATGGTCTGAAGGTAATAGCAGATGAAATATTCAGCCGGGGTGATACAGACTTCAAACCCCAGCTTGAAAAGATAATAGCACCGGGACCTGATGCAATACTCGTTTCCGCGCTGGCTAAGGAAGCTGCGTCCATAATAGTACAGGCACGCTCCCTCGGCTATACCGGTATCATCATCGGCGGCAACGGGTTCAATTCGACGGACGTTATCAAGCAGGCCGGCAGCGATTCTGAGGGAGTCATGGCGGGCACGGCGTGGAACATTGCCAGCATCAACCCCAGGAACCTGGAATTTATCTCGGCCTATCAGAAAGCCTATGGAATCAAGCCTGACCAGTTTGCCGCCCAGGCCTATACAGGTACCTGGTTGCTGGCTAATGCCATACGCACCGCCGGTAGCGCCGAGCCCCGGGCCATACGGGACGCGCTGGCCGGTATCTCCAATTTCACCACGCCTATGGGTTCCTTCAGCTTCACAGCCGACAGGGAACCGATTCACCCGGCCGTGGTGCAGATCGTAAAGAACGGAAGATTCACCATTTTTAAACCGTGATCATCTGAAATCCGTGATGAGATAGCAGTCCGCAGCCCTTTACAATAGCAGTTTGATCGGTGCTCCGGGAGACAAAAACAAATTTCATGCCTGTGATATAATCGCTGCGTCTAAAATGTTTAAGTTCAACCTGATGCCCCGCGGAGACAAGTTCTTCGATCTCTTTGAAGTAAGTTCAAAGAATATGGTCAAGGCAGCCCACAGCCTCAAGGACCTGATATACAATTGGGATGGCATCGACCAGAAACTGGAGGAGATGGATAAAATCGAGCACCAGGGCGATACCATAACCCACGAGATCATGTTCCAGCTCAACCGGTCCTTTATAACGCCTTTTGACAGGGAGGATATCGGTTTAATGGCGAATTCGCTGGACGATGTTACCGACCTTATCCAGGCGACAGCCGATACCATGGTGCTCTACAAGGTCAAGCAACCCGGCAAGAGGGCACGTGAACTGGCAGATATAATAGTCCAGATAACCACCGAAGTGGAGATTGTCATGCCCAGCCTGAGGCACCACAACGCAAACCTCGAGAAAATTCTGAACAGTTGCGTAGAGATAAACAGGTTGGAGAACGTGGCAGACAAAATATACCGTACAGCGCTGAAGGAATTGTTCGAGGACACAACCGATATCGCGGATATAATTAAGTGGCGGGAAATATACGAACACATGGAAAGTGCCACGGACATGTGTGAAGACGTAGCCAACGTTATTGAAAGCGTGGCATTAAAGCACGCCTGAATGCTTACCCGGGCCACGGGTAAAACCGGCCATCAACAGCGCTATGGTAAAGGATGAGGGAGAGATGACAATAAAAGATCTCGTTTTAAAAAACCGCAGTTACCGCCGCTATTACCAGGACGTCCCCGTTTCCCTCGACACCCTGAGAGAACTGGTCGGCCTGGCGCGGTTATCTGCCTCCGCTTTGAACCTGCAGCCGCTCAAGTATGTATTGTCCAATGAACCGGAAAGGAACGCTGCCATCTTCGCTCATATCGGGTGGGCAGGATACCTCAAGGATTGGGCCGGTCCCGTGGAGGGAGAGAGGCCTGCAGCCTACATCGTCATGCTGGGGGATACTGAGATCAGCAGGCATGTGGACTGGGACCACGGCATCGCCGCACAAAGCATCCTGCTGGGCGCCACTGAGAAAGGCCTGGGTGGGTGTATGATAGCCACTATACGCAAACATGACCTCGCACACATACTGGGTATCAGTTCACGCTACGAGATACTGCTCGTCATCGCCATAGGCAAACCCAGGGAGCAGGTGGTGATAGAACCGCTGGGGCAGGATGGCAGCGTAAAATACTGGCGTGACAGCCAGGGTGTACACCACGTCCCCAAACGTGAGCTGCAGGATATCATCATCGGTTAATCCCCGCCTCTGGCAAAGCAGCTTAAAGGGAAGTCCTCTTTACCATCTCCACCCTGTTGCCTTCCCTGTCGCTGTAACTGTGGTTGACCTGGTCCATCAACTTCTTCATCATATATATCCCCAGGCCGCCCACTTTGCGGTCCTCAAGCTGGCTGACCGTTTCCGGCAGGGGGACGGAGTTGGGATCAAACTCACTGCCGCGGTCCCTGACCGTAACAACTATGTCGGCGCCACGCAGGCCGCAGGATATCTGGAAGAAGCCACCCTTCCCCCCGTAAGCGTGCTTGACCACGTTGGTGCTTGCCTCATCCACAGCCGTCTCGAATGCAAAAACATACCTGTCCAGGTTATTCCGCTGCAGCCACTCAACAACGAATTCGACAATCCCTGGTATGTCCCCCAGGACTGCACTCTCTATGGTCAGCGTATTGTCATCCATACCTGATACCTGCCATCAGTTTACCGAAGTGCATTTATTTAACACCATCCTGATAGGTCACGCAACGGCCGCTGTCGCAGGGGAGATGACGATCTCGCTGCCGGTTATCTTGCTTTCCAGGCCGGTCCTGATGGCATCTATTACCTTTTGCACTTCGGCCATCTTGCGGTCGCCATCGAATTCGAGAAAAATTTCCACATATACATTAGCTCCTGACCGCCTTGACCGTATGCCATGGATCGCCTCATATTCGTCAAAATACTGTGCAAGCTCCCTGAGGATAATGATCTGCAAAGACTCTTCCAGTGCGCGGTCCAGCAGGTCGTGTACGGACATGGTGCTGATATTGTATATGGACTGGAGGATGAAGAGCCCGATGATGACGGATCCTACAGGGTCCACATAGACCGCCCACGGCTGATCGTTGAACATGGCGCTCAACGCCAGTGAAATGATAACCAGTACCGAAGCAATGGTTTTGAAGCGGTACATGCGCCAGAGCGATTCCAGGACGGGTGAATATTCCTGCTTTGTCAGGTGGTAGTCATGCCGCCACAGCCAGGCACTGGTCAACAGTGCTACTGCCGAAAACACGATAGCCAGATCGAGTCCGTCTTCATGCAGTTCAACCGGGTGCTGAAACCGCTCAACCGCGTGCCCTACGATGATTATCAAGGATATGACAAGTACCGCCGCCACGATAAGGCCCGAGACGCTTTCGAGCTTGCCGTAGCCGTAGTTATACCCCTCCGTTTTGCCGCGGTTGATCTTCCTGATGCTGAGGTAGGCTAAAAATACCGCGGTGGTCAGCCCGATATTCTTAAGTATCTCCGATTCGAGGGTCAGCGAATTGGCTATGACCGCGGCAATTATGCCGGTGACAAGCCCGAATATTCCCAATATCAGGCCAAGCAGGATTGACCTCTCTTTGGCCCTTGCGTGGTTGACTGGCCTGGATTCAGTATTTTCAGACATTCAGCTTACAGACTCATCGATGGCATACCTGCAATGACTTTGCCTATTTTGTCACGATTCGGGCATTTATTCAATTGCAGCTATGCGGATCCATATACATATATTCTCAAAAACCTGATATCGCGATATAATGAAACTGTCAGACTTCATAAAACATTGTTAACAGTATGAGGAACGGTTGCGTTTAGTATGATTACAGCACGGAATAAGCCTGGTTTGTTCCCGCTAGCCTTGACTACATTACTGGCCACAGCAGTCCTTTTTAGTTCCTGTTCAGTTGGATGCGTCCCTTCCCCCTCAGATAACCGTTCTACCTCCGCCAAACCGTCATCACAGGTCAGTCCGTTGCCTGCATCTACGCTGGAAATAATATCTTTCCAGGCACAGCCCAAGCGCATAAAACTGGGGGAAACTACCACCCTTTCCTGGGAAATTGCAGGCGCAAACTCATTTGCTATAACCCCTGATATCGGAAAAACTGCAGGTAACACGGGTAGCATGGTCATATCGCCTGACGGGACGACGCTTTATACATTGAAGGCCACTGACGGGAATAATGAAGCCCTGGCAAGGTTTCTTGTTATTACAGAGTCGAAGGAAGGCTCGATACTGTGGCCAAGCTCAAAAACTGATAATGCCACAGTACTGTTGCCCCCCGAAGGGTGGATTTTTTACCCCAATGAAAACGTTAACTGGGTGATCAGTGAAACCTATAAACCTCAATATTATGAAAAACTTATTGATTCAGAATTTTGCTTTCAAATCGGAAATATCGCCAACAACAGTAATAATTGGACCATGACCGATGTTATGATGGGTACGAATAAAATCGCTGTTGCCATTTTACCAGGTCAAAAACACATATATACAACGAGTGTAATTTGTAATGATTTCACGCTGAAATGGAAATGGCAGTTAACCCGTTGAATTTAACGCACAAAATACCGCTTTTGATGAAGACAATGAATAAGCTCTTAGAAAAGATTGGCGGTCCGATACGGCTTATCCCGCTCCTAATTATTGCCATTGTTTTTTGTTCGTCATGTTTTATATTCGACCGTCCGATTGACCATTATAAACGGGGAAACGAGCTCTATAGCCAAAAGCAGTGGGACAAGGCTGTTGAGGAATATACGAAGGCCATCAGCATGGATTCCAACCAGCCCTTTTTCTATATCAACCGTGCACTCGCCTACAATCAAACAGGTGATTATGACCTGGCAATCGCAGATTGCGGTAAAGCGATCGATAAAAAATCAAATATTGCCTTAGCGTATTCTACGCGTACTTCAGCTTATAACGAAAAGGGGTTATTTGAGCTTGCCCTGCTGGATTCCAACAAGGCGATTGAACTTAACCCCAAATTGGCGCTCGCCTACATAAACAAGGCATGGGCATTATACGGCCTGGGCAGGTACAGGGATTCAATCATCGAGTGTGACAAGGCAATACAGATCGAGCCTGGAAGGGCCATGTCATACATATTTAGAGCTATGGATAATAACGAGATGGGCAAATATGACCTGGCCCTTGAAGACTGTAATAAGGCTATTGAACTGGATCCGACCCTGCCTTTAGCATACGTTAACCGTGCATGGGTATATAATCAGACCGGCGGGTACGAAAAGGCCATAGAGGATTGCACAAAAGCCATCGGGTTGGACCCGAGGATCGCCACTGCATATGTTAACCGTGCATGGGCACAGACAGCCAGGGGCAACTATGACCAGGCCATCGACGATTGTAATAAGGCGCTGAGGTTGAACCCTAACCTGCCGTTTGCTTACACTCAGCGTGCATGGGCTTATTTCGAAAAATATCCCTACGATTTATCTAAAGACTGGTGGACAATGGGCATGGATGACTGCAACAAGTCAATCGAACTGGACGCCAAGTCTTCCCTCGCCTACAACATGCGGGCGCGTGGCTACATATTGAAACAGGCTTACCGCCTGGCCATTGCGGATGCTACCAAAGCCATCGCTTTGAGCCCCGAGTTTGCCATACCATACGTAACCCGTGCCTGGGTGTTCAATGACCTGAAGCAATTTGACCTGGCTATAGAGGATTGCGATACTGCTATCTCACTTAACCCCAAGCTTTCCACGGCATGGGCCAACCGTGCATGGGCCTACAACGGAAAAGGAATGTACGAACAGGCATTATCCGATATTAACGAAGCAATACGCTTGCAGTATGATTTTGCCTGGGCATATTTTACACGGGCTCTAATCCATAAGAACATGCAAAAGAACGATGAGGCCAAATCTGATATAGGGCTTTGCCTCGAATATACAACCGACCCCAAGCTTATCGAGGCGGCAAGGGCCCTTGCCGGCACGCTTTAACAGCCTTATGTATGGCGGGACGAATCTCACCCCGCCTGCTTCAATTTGGCGAGCTCCAACTGAATAGTCTGCCAGAGGTCAGGCCCGGTTACGGGAAGGTACCAGTCGCACGTATCATCCCATTGATTGACCGGGCCCCAGCAGAAAAAAGTTATACCGTCAACCCCTTTTATGCCGGCAGTGCTTGTTATATCGCGTTTGAGACCTGCAACGGTCGGCCTCTGGAATAAACCGGGGTATTCAAATGCCCCTATGGAAATCCATACGCTGGTGCCGGGGCTCATCTGCTTGATCACACCAACACAATATTCGCCAGAATCAGCAATGACATCCGGCCACTGGAGTTTCCCCTCATCAAGGTAGTTTGAGTACAAGTTGAGCGAAATAATATCGGCTATCCTGCTGTCGAGCAACGCTTTCACATGCGGGGCCATGTCATCCATCTCCCACTCATACATACGCACATGTATAGGCCTTGTGTCATCAATTTCAAGTACATCGGCTTTTGCCTGTTTGATCTGTTCAATCGTGATCATGCTGTCCGGCCAATCTGAGTTCTGCATCCCGGCCCCGCTGGGCAGGTTTTCTCCGAACTCGTTACAAATGTCCCAGGCATATATGGCGGGATGATATTTAAGCGCACTAATCCAAGCCTGGACACGGTCTTTTTGCCACACGGGCCTTTTACCCGCAGGCAGATGCTCCCAATCATTATCCGAAAAACCCCAGGCACGGGCACTGAAACCACCATCCATAACCACTTTCAGCCCCGCTTTATGAGCTTGATCAAGGAAAGCTCTCGCTTTACCCACATCCTCCTCCATGCCCCACTCGGTAGCCAGTACTCCTATGCCCGCTCTCTTCATATCATCGAAATCTTTCTGCGGTAAGTCTATGGCAACCCCTTTCATTCCAAATATCACAGGATTTAAAGGCTCCCCCTGAACAATCGGTGGAGTCGGCTGTGATATATTCTCGGATAATGGCTCCTCCCGAACAACCGGTGGAGCCGGCTGCGATATATTCTCAGTTATGGGGGAAAGAGGCGGATTACAGCCGCTGATGAGTACTAAAATAGCCAGCATAGTCAGAAGTCTATAATTTTTCATCGCAATATTCCGCCTATAATCTATACCCCATAATAATACATGCATCCATGTTAGGAAAATTTCTCTTGACTTTGACGCAGACGGCCTTAAGGTCTTATGATAAAAACATGAATTCACTAAAGACACAGGCAGTCAACCTTGTTTTATGTCTGATTTTACTGTTTTCTATCGGTTGCACCGTTCCTGATTCCAAACCTGGTGTGATACCGGCAACTTCGCAACCCGGTCCACCACACTCGAGAAAGATGCAGACGCCGCCTTACGAAGGAGGCGGCGCTGTAATTTTTGTCCTGGACCAGATCGGCGCCGGCACCCCCGTAAATGCGGTGGACAGGGTAGTGGGGATATTCGCGGAAAACGATGCTGCTCTTAATGTTGCTCTAAAGCCCCCTGACCTGTTTGATGATCAGAATGCAGATACGAAGGAACTGAGCTATTTTTCAGACGCCGGCATCATTGATACCAGCATTGACGGTAATTCCATTGCCTGGATGAAACCTGAAACATCACCGGCCAGTCCTGAATACAAAATGCTTACTGCAAGCCTTGTAAAAACGCGTGATCAGCTCAAATACCTTTTCGGCTCACCAATTTTTGCCTGTTTTGTGCCGCCCTCGGCCATCAATGAGGCTAACTACGGGGCGATACAGGATAGCGGCCTCAAGGTCATTTGTTATGAGGATACCGATGTCTTTCGGCCGTCAATCAAACCGGTTTCATGGACAGGCACGTTTGACGCCGGTGGCCTTTACCGTTTGCCCATAGTTGGAAAAATCGACTTCTCACAAAATTCCGATACATCCATCAAATTGCTTGATGCGGCCAAACAGAGTATCAATAATCTCGGTGTAGCAATCATCGAGATACCCATCACTTCAGTATTAGACGGTAATAATAAGCCCGATCCCGCCAGGCTATCGCAGTTGTCGAATCTGATTAAGCCGTTCCATCAGCTTGGAGTAATCACAACACTTGAGAACTGGTACGGGTACATTACGGGGTGTCCCCCGGAGTCTGCCGGTATTAAGCGGCCTTTACCGCCTTACAATGGTGGGCCCGTAATCGTCTTCCGGCTGGACGATGTCGCAAAAGGGTACCGCGAAGAAGTGGTACAGGAGATAATCAAGCTTTTTCAGCGAAACGGGGTGCCACTTGACTGCGGCGTGGTCTCCAACATTAATGGCACAGAATCATATGAGATTCCCTGGTTAAAAAAATACGTTGATGAGAATGCGGTGGGTATCAGTGTCCACGGTTATGACTGGACATTCTATCAGCTGGATATAAGCAAAAACTACCTCCGGCAAATAGTAGATACCCCATGCATAGACGTCAACACTGCCAAGGCTGAAGCCGCGAAAGCCAGGGTATCCTATGAAGAATTGAAATTCAAGCTGATCCAGGCTCGCTGCAAGTACTTAAAGTACTTCGGCATCAATCCTGTGTCTTTTACCGTCCCCACCGATTATTACGATGAACTCGGATATAAAGCCATACAGGATGCCGGCTATAAGGTCTTCTCCGTACACAGGTCGGTTGAAACCTATCCATCCAACACCCCGGTCGATTTCAACGGCCGCACCGACCTGGCTAAGGGTATGTACAGAATCCCCACAGCGTCCGACGTGTGCGCCTGGTACAACTGCAAGTGGACCGATGTTATAAACCTTGATAAGCCTATGAAACAACAAGACTACTGCATTTATATAGACGCCTTTGGTGAATCACAAGAATATAACGACTATGGGATTACTATCTGCAGCACCATGACCTCACTGGGGGTTGCAGCCGTAAGTCTCCATCCTGAATGTTTTATTGATAAAGACGGTAAGGTGGATATGGCCAAGCTTGAAAAAGTTGATACTATCGTAAAATGGATTAAATCGTTTGCAACGATAATGACTTTTGAACAATGGTACCGTTACAGGATCGGCGATAAATAGCAATAAGCGGCAAAAATAGCAGCTATTCCCGATTTTTATACCAGTCTATATACTTCTGCAGGCCCGATTTTAGATCGGTAACGGGTTTATATCCAAGCAGGGCCTCAGCTTTATTGGTATCAGCTACGCGGTTAAATACCTCTATTTCGAACGACCGGCGGCGGTCATAATTTACATACGATGTTTTAACCTGTCCTTTCAGATTCAGCGAGGCCACTACCATGTCAGCCAGTGTATTAATGGATACTGCTTTTCCCGTGCCGAAGTTTAACACCTGGTTAACGCCTTCATTCTCAATCCCGGCCAGCAGTGACATGTGGATACTGTCTTCTACATAGGTAAAGTCCCGCGTTTGGTTCCCGTCGCCATATATAATAATATCCTGGTCCGCCAATGCCCTGTTAACAAACCGGGAGAGCACAAAACGGTCATCCTGGCGCGGGCCGTAAACATTGAAATACCGCAGGGCGGCATATTCAAGGCCGAACTTCTGGTAATAGGCCTGGCAGAAATGTTCACCTATAAGCTTGGTTAAGGCATAGGTGGACTTGGGATTAAACGGCCCTTCTTCAACCATAGGTTTAAGTGAATCACCGTAAACCTCGGAGGAGGACGCAAAGATAAAGCGCTTGACCTTATTCTTAGACGCGAGTGAAATTACATTCGAGGTGCCCACCACTTCAACATTCAACAGGTTCACAGGTTCATCCTGCGTTTCCTCCACTCCCACTACGGCTGCAAGGTGGAAAACCATGTCCTGACCTTTAAATAGCGGCTCAATGGCCTGGATATCTGTAACATCCAGCCGGTGGACGGACAGGTTCTTGTGACCCTCGAGGCGCTCAATCTTATTGCCGCACAGCATTGTATCGACGACGGATACAAGGGCGCCAAGGTCAATCAATTTTTCCACGAGGTGCGAACCGATAAATCCTGCACCACCGGTTACCAGGACCCGCTGCCCATTATACTTTTCCAGAATATCGCTCATAACTTTTCTTCTTTACCTGCCACCTATATACAATGACGCTATTTATCAAGATATATTGAAACCTAAATAAAATCAATTTTCCACCCTCTTAACGTGTTTGACAGGCAATTCAAGCATAACGTCTGGATGCGAGAGTTCCTGGCCGTGGACTGTGTCACCTATCCTGGCAACCCTTTCACGCCTGCGGAAGGTGCCCCCGGCCAGGATTATGTCTATCAAGGCCTTGATCATAGTAAAATCGAGGAACTGCTTATACCCGACAATGAAGAGCGGTGAATACAGCGCCAATTTGAGATCATCATCGGCCACAAGTATGGCAATAATGGACAACAGCAATTGCAGCGTGGCGAACAGTGCAAAGGCCATCACCAGAGTCATCCACTCACCGTCCATGAGCATTACGACTGAAGTTATGATAACAATCACGCTGGCAAAAGGCACGAGCGTCATGGATAAAAGCATATATGGGAAAGTAAGCTTACTCATAATTCCAAACCTGGGATTGAAGAAAGCGTCCCTGTGCTTCCAAAAATTTTGGAAGTCGCCGCGGAACCAGCTAAGCCTCTGCCTGTAAACGTCGCCTAAAGTTTCAGGGGCCTCTGTGTAACAGACTGCCTCGTTGCTACCGTGCAGTATCTGGTGCGATTTAAGCAGTTTGATGGTCATATCGAAATCTTCGAGCAGATAATCAGGATCATAAAATCCAGTTTCCTCCAGCGCCGTCCTGCGGAAAGCGCTAAAAGCACCTGATGCAACAGTCAGGGAACCGAAATTCTCAAAAGCCCTCCTCACGATCTGTATCTGGACAATGTATTCCAGCGCCTGTAGCTTGGTCAACAATGTATTGCGGTTAAATACCTTCAGGTTGCCCGCCACACCCGCGACCTCGGGATTTTCAAAGCCCCTGACCATTTCTGATATGGCTGCACGCGCAATCATGCTGTCGGCATCCACGGTCATAATTATTTCACCCGAGGACACAGCTATACCCGTATTCAGCGCGGCGAATTTACCACCGTTGGGACGCCGCACCACCTTAACACCGCGCCGGCTGAATTCACTGGCCACGGAATACGTGTTGTCATCGGATCCATCGTCAACCACTATGATTTCCTTATTGGGGTAATCAGCTTCAAGCAGTGTCTCAATCGTCCTTGCCACCACTTTTTCTTCGTTATATGCGGGTACAATGATGCTCACAGCCGGTTTATAGGTACTCGGCTGGAATACCTCTTTTTTCTCTCTCAGTTTATGAAAAATCGCGAGGGGTACGGTCATGAAATTTATCATCAGGATAAATATCAGCGAAACAAGTAACACCTGAACCAGTGCCGTGGGGGGTAAATCCCACAGGGTTGCAACGAAGATTATGAAGATAACTGCGAAGATTACGAGCAGTGAGGTGAGGTTCTGCCATGGGTTTGGTTTAGACTCACGTGTCTTTTTTCCTCTCACCAGCCTGGAGAGCAAATGGAACACTATAATAAAAACAAGAGCGCCGAGCGCTATCCAAACTGATTCTGCGGGCATAAAATAGAATATGCCCATGAGCAGTATCAGAAAAACGGCTGCAACGACAAAGACGGCAATATTTTTCATTTGCACTCAGCCGGTTATAAAAGTGTATGCGCGGGAGGCTTGAATTAACCTGAAAGCGGCAATCACGTCAATTTAAGCAGGTCCTGCTGCCCTATCACATCGATTTTTTGCTGCACGGCAAATTGCATGGCCTGTGAACTTGTCTCCGACAAGCTCAGGAACACCTTATTGCGGATACCCACATCAAAGGCTGCGGCATCAAACTTCGATAACTCATCCATGTCAACGGGCCGGCCTGCTTCGCCGCCGATGCCGATTGCTACCGTGGGTACCACAATTTTATCATCGCGCCTGGCAAAAATATCGAAGACATGTTCGATGCCTGATTTGCCGGGGATCTGGGCCCTCTCAAATACCTCATAACCCCTGTTGCGGAGGAATCTGACAATGGTGCCCCTTGCGTCGGCCACAACCGACCCTTTACGGTTTTCTGCAGCATCCACCCTGCCCGGCACACCAATATTAGGACTGTCTATGTGAGTGATATCCAAAACCACGGTTGCAAGGGTTTTAGCTTCAAAAGCCCTGATCATCTGCCGGCTTGCAAAATTCAATGCCTCCAGCCCGAGCTTGGGGATTGCTATCACCACCTTATAGTTTATACCGATATCGTAGGCCCGCGTATCAAACTTGAAAAGAGCCTCAAGTCCAACCTCGGGTTCCCCCGAAGGGGCAACCAGGATACCTATACCAAGATTTATCTTGGTGATAATGTCATCCCTGATGGCAAGCACATCCACGGTATGCACTGCGCCTGAACGGCCTGTCAACTGAGCCAACTCGTGAACCTGATAGCCCTGGTGCTTAAGGAAATCCACGAGCTGAGTTTTAGGTTTGAGCTGGAATTCCAGCCATCCCTTTTTATCGGGGCTGAAACGGTATGAATATGCCTCAACTTCTTTCAGTTCCTCAGCAGTCCATATTTTGCGTGTTTTCATATTGCGCCATTTGACGATCGGCACAGTGAATACCTCGTTACAATCCTGGCACCTGTAATGTATGCCGACGTTGCGGTAATCGGTGCCTATCAATCTCAGATCCTTTCGGCACTTGGGACAGACATACCTGCTTTCCTGTTTAAAATCCCTGTCGAGACCCACATAGCCACAGGAATAATGTTCCACAAGCTGTCCCCTGACAATATCGGACGAATCACAACGGGAACACCTTTCGATAGGGACAAGCTGAAATAGTCCGTCGGGGTCAATGTAAAATTTGTCATACGATTGCTTGATAAGAATACCGTTATCGGTAAGGGACTCAAGTATGTTTATGGTGTCAACCTCGGAGGTGTCAAGCAGGCTACTGACGGACGGGTAAGCGAACCCCCTTTTATAGCCGAAATCGATAACAGGATCGATATCGGGAAGCTTGCCGCTCACCAATGCATCCACAAGCTTGATAACACGCGGGTCCTCGAGGATGGCTGCCCCTGTATCTTCCTGTGAAGTCTGTGCATATACCCCGGCCATTGAATCAGGCCGCTCTAATGGGGTGTTGACAGCCACGGGTACGGCAGGCTGCCTTTTAACGTCGCGCTCCAGCGGAGGCACTATTACGGGCGCTTGCTCCTTTCTCTGAGGGGCAACCGGCTCAGGAACTTTCTCAACCGGCCTTTGGGGCGTACCCTGAACCGGGATAGGCGGCATCGAAGGTGTAGCAGGCGGGGGCGGGGCCTCTACAGATACCTGCTGCGGGACTTTTATCTCAGGTTTAACCGGTTCCGGATGGGGTTGAACGTAAACCGGGCCGCTGACTGCGGGCTCCGGAGTCACGGTTGGTGTATAAGTGGGCTCCACTGCCCTTATTGGTGCCGCTGCAATAATTTCCGTTGGAGCCGCCGCTGCTGGCTTCATGGCTGCAGCTTTCACGGCCTTCTTTTCGGAGCCACTCCGTCCGAAGAGAGCTTTAATACGCGCTGGCAGCCCCCCCGTGCTTAGCGGGCCTTGCGCTTGCATAGATGACTGCTGCCGGACTTTCTTCTCGGGTTTAACCGGCTCAGGCCGGGGTTGACTGTAAACCGGGCCGCTGGCTGCCGGCTTCGGACTGACAGCAACAGCTTTAGCCTTCGCGGGTATTACGACAGATTGAGGCGGAGTCACTGCCGCCGGCTTCAGGGCTGCAGCTTTAACGGCAGCCTTTTCGGCGCCCGGCCGCTTCAGGAGAGCCTTAATACGCGCCGGTAGCTCCACCGGGCTAACAGGTTTGCGCAAATAGAGATCGAACCCCAGTTCCTTCTCCCGTGCCCACGCATCTAAGTCAGGGATGGTTCCGAGAAGGACGATCAGGGCACCCTGTTGCCAACGCCTGACCTTGAGACAAGCTTCATAACCGCTGACATCCGAAAGCTTATCGTCAATTACTATTAAATTAAAGTTATTTTTACCCATCATCACCAACCCGTCCATGCATCCCGGCGTACTTTCCACTTCGAGGCCGTTCTGACGCAAGATATCCAGGTTCTTCTTTGTCGACACGGGATCATTTGAAATAAGGAGAATCTTACTCATATCCGGCACCTCATATTCATAAAGCTAACAGTTTGTTTTGTTTCGTCACAGATATTCGGCCTCATCTTTATCAATTTTATAACCGCTCTCCACCTTAATAATTGGCTCAAGGCTGCCCGGGCTATCCTCCAAATTCTCCCACAGGTAGCGTATTCACTACAGTTGGTGTAAAGGCCGACTGCATACTCATTCAGCTTCCATTATAAATAAATACCCAAATATGTCAATTATGGCGGTCTGAAGTCTTTTACATGATTGTCTACCCATATTATGATGCGATGATAATTTCATAAATCTTGTTTTGACATGGTTTCACCTCGCGGCTAAACTATTCATAAAATTTGATCGAATGGTAAATTAATTACCATGGGTGAGGGTAATATGGCGCGGCCAGAGTTAACCGTCAATGACCTGAGAAACCTGGAAAGCAGGATCCGTGATAAATCGGCCGACATAGGCGTTGTGGGGCTGGGATATGTGGGACTGCCCCTGGCACTGGCCTTTGCCGAGGCAGGGTTTAATGTGACCGGTATTGACACTGAGAAAGGCCGTGTCAATAAGATTATGCGGGGCACATCTTACCTGCTGGATATAGAATCGGCGCGGCTGAAAAAAGCTGTCGCCAGCGGACGGTTAAAGGCAACCATCAGTCAATCGGCGCTGCGCAGGGTGGATACTATTATTATTTGTGTCCCGACACCCCTCACCAAGACCAAGGAGCCCGATCTAACCTACATCGTAAGTGCTACCAATGATATCGCCCGTTTCCTGCGCCTGGGGCACCTGGTAATATTAGAGAGCACAACCTACCCCGGCACTACGCGGGAAATAGTGCTGCCTATACTGGAATCCACAGGTCTCAATGTGGGTGTGGACTATTTCCTTACATTCTCCCCCGAGCGCATTGACCCGGGCAGCCGCAAATTTACTATCCGGAATACCCCTAAGATTGTCGGGGGCATGGAACCCAAATCGACCAGGCTTGCCGCATTGCTGTACCAGCATGTATCTGACAAGGTCCTCGAAGTTTCCACGCCGGAAGTGGCCGAAATGGACAAGGTCTTCGAGAACGTGTTCCGAAGTGTTAATATCGCGCTGGTAAACGAACTTGCCAAGCTTTGCGAAAAGATGAATATCAACGTCTGGGAGGTTATCAAGTCCGCCTCCACCAAGCCTTTCGGTTACATGCCGTTCTATCCGGGGCCCGGTGTAGGCGGACACTGCATACCGCTCGATCCATATTACCTTGCAAGCAAGGCCAGGGAGTATTTTTTCCACACCAGGTTCATCGAGCTGGCTGCCGAAATAAATGAAACAATGCCCGAATACATTGTTGAGCGAATCGTATGGGCGCTCAACACACGCAGCAAAAGCGTCAAGGGATCCAAAATACTCATACTGGGCGTGGCTTACAAGAAAGATATCGAGGACCTGAGGGAGTCACCCGCACTAAGGGTAATCGAGCTGCTTTTTGAAAAGAAAGCAACTGTCCATTACCATGACCCTTACATCCCGGATATTAAAGAGGGCAACCACAGGCTGAGGTCAATCAAACTCGAAAAGAAAGCTTTCAGCTACTATGACTGCGCGGTAATAGTGACCGACCACAGCTGCTACGACCTGAAATCTATAGTAAAAAACTCGAAACTGGTATTCGATACCAGGGGATGCACGGTCGGCATCGACTCCGCTAACATCATACGGCTAGGCGAGTAAAAGGTCTCTCCCTGAAAAACACCCGTGGGAGACCTGGCACGCCTGGTGTCACCCTTACCGCTGCGCGGCTTTTCGTATCTTGCCGTCTATTATTGACTCCACCAGCCCCGGGAACAGCCTTTTCATAAGATGCGTGTACTTTGTGCCGGCGCCCGGCAGGATGAGGAACTGTCCCCGTCCCATGCCATTTATTGCATCCCTGGCCACATCCAGCGGTTTCATGACGGAAGCAGACGCGGAAATGGCCCTGGTCTCCTCGGGCTTGATCTTTCCCGCCCTCTCCAACATGGGTGTGTCAACATCCGGCGGGCACAGCACAGAGACGCTGATATTGAAGCGCTTGAGTTCGCTCCTTAAGGCCTCGGAGAAGCCGATCACCGCGAACTTGGACGCGCTGTAGGCGGTCATGCCGAAAACGCCGATATAGCCAGCCACTGATGATACGTTAACGATGGCGCCGCCCCGCTCTTTCATATAGGGCAACAGGATGGAAACGGTGTTCCAGGTCCCGTTCAGATTTACGCGCACAATTTCATCGAATTTAGTATAAGGGATGTCTTCGAACCTCTGGGGAAAGGATACGCCGGCACTGTTAATGAGGATATGCGGGCTGCCGAAATCAGCAACCGTCTTGCCCAGCAGGTTTTCGGCCTTTTCCCTCTGCGACACATCAAGTGCCACAGCCAGGAAGCGCTGTTTTTGCGAAACCCCGTTCCCTTCAATTTCCTTGAGAGCCCTCTCAAGTTGCTCCCGGCCACGGGCGAAGATCACCACATCGGCGCCCTTTGCAGCCAGCAATTCCGCGCAGGCCAGGCCTATACCGCTCGACCCGCCCGTGATGTAGGCAATTTTTCCGGAAACTTCTTTAAACTTCATGCAGGCGCTAACCCAGGTCAACCAGGTTCTTCATGCCCGCGCGCAGCCGTGAAAGCTGGATAAAATGCGTCGGGTTGATGAAGAGTTCGGTCAGGTTGGCTATCTCATCAATAGTCGCGCCTTTCTTGAGCAGGTAGAGCAGGTACTGGAATGAGTCCTTGCCACCGTAGCCCACGTGCTGGGCACCCAGGAACTTGCGCGTCTTTGCATCGTAGATAATTTTCTGGAAGCCGGACAGGTCCGGCCACTGGTGGGCGTATTGCATGGCGCCCTCGCACAGGGGCAGGGGCAGCCAGTTCTTGTACCCCTGTATGGGCATCCTGACCACGAATACCTGCCCGACCTTCTCACGGGCCTCCTTCTCAGTCATGCCTACCCAGGTGGTCTCGTAGAATGTATGCAGCGTATCGGCAAATAGTTCTGTCTCAAATTCGGCAGGGGAGCCAAGAATATTCTTGGCCGCCATCATGCCGCCCTGCCTGGCCTTCCACATCTCCATGACTCCCCCTGTGATATCGCCGCTTGCATATACACCTGGCACGTTGGTCGCCATGTGCCTGTCCACGATTATCTCTTTCTTGGGACCTGTCATGACACCGATAGGTGTAACGATATCCGAGCGCGGTGTGCACCCCGTTCCCAGATAAACCATGTCAGCCTTGATCATCTTCTCCACACCATCTTTGCCCTTGACCGTGACCGATTTGACCGAACCGCTCCCGTTGATGGAAACAAGCCTGGTCTCGTCAAGCACCGGCAGGCCCCTCAGCTTCATCATACGCAGCGTGTATTCACGCACGTCATCGTCGATGGGGAATTGGCTGAGCGCCGGCAACATCTCCACAACCGTGGTGTTGCATCCGACGGCGTTGAAAAAGCACGCCCAGGGCAACCCGCTCTTGGAAGCGCCCACCACCACCACGTCTTTCGGCTCGTAATCAAGCTCGAGAAAGTCCGCATAGGTATAAACGCCTTTAAGATCAATTCCCGGCACCGGCGGTACAGACGGACCGGCACCTGCCGCCACGATGATGTTCTTAGTTTTAAACTCTCCCTTGCCCGGGACCGTGACCGTATGCGGGTCAAGCACTGAGGCCCGCTGGTTAAGCAGGAACTGGAGTTTCAGTTGCTCCTTGCTCTGGTGGAACATGAAATCAAATACATACTCGCGGCCGATGATGTAATCCCTAAGGACGGGCAATATCTCGACTTTCCCGTTTTTCCTGGGGAACTTGGGCCAGTATTCCTTCTTATCCCAGATGCGTGCCTTGTCCAGTTCAACGGCTATCTCGTAAAGATAGTGGTGCAGCACGCAGGCGTTCTTGCAGCATTTTCCGCCCAGGTGGTTGTCGGCCTCAATGGTAAGCTGGTTGCCTCCCATGGCGCGGAAATAGGAGGAACCGAACCTCCCCGAGGCGCCCCCGCCGATAAAAATGGCGTCCCATTCCTTAGTAGTCGAATCATAATTGTCATACGGCCTTCTGTTATCGTAAAAAGTTGTCATGCTCTCTCTCCTGCATCGTAATATCTGCCGTTGTTCAGTCTTTCAATACGTGCGTCACCGTGCGCACGCAATCAAGTTTATTACAGGTTGTCTCCATCTTCTCGTGGTCGCGGAAAGCCAACCCGAAGTTGCCCGCGCCCAGTTTGACCTTGCAGACAAAGCATTTGAGTTTACCTGCAACCAGGTTGTCCCAGATTCCCAGGTATTGCAGGTGGTCCTTGATTTCGCCCTGATAAGACTGCAGACGCATCTTACGCCTCCTGTTATATATGTTATTTAAGGGTAATTTTACTTAACGTAGAACCTGGGCCTGATCCTGGTCCAGAAGGACGGGCAGGCCATCACACGGGGATTCTTACCGACAATTTTCTCGGCCATCTTCATTGCGTCGCTGAAATTCCTGGCAGGCGTGCAGCCCACATCGCGCACCGAGCCGGGCCCGCCCGTACCGCTGACCTGCACCTGCGCCAGCGGATTGTCCATGCCCGGCACACCCGCCATGATGATTTTATTGGCGTGGTTAAGGGCGTACTCGCTCTCGTACATCAGCCAGAAGCCGTGCACCGGGGCATAGGCGTAGGCGTGCCTGTATTTAAAGATAAGGTCCTCACGGTGCATGAACTCCTCTTCATAAATAGACAGCTCCTGCATGCTAAAGCAATTGCGGTAAAGGTCGAGTATCTCTGCATACGAGGGGTGCGACCTGTCGTCCATGGTCCCGTCGCAGTGTGCCAGCGCTATGACCACGCCCCCCTCCCTCAGCAGCGGCTTGTTGACCCACATGCGCACGGGGGCGCAGGCTGCGGCCAGCGCAATGAGGGGATTGCTGGTCTCACCATAGAGCGAGTAGCGGGGCACGCCGTAAATAAGCACGTCGGCCTGGGGTACTTCCATGTGATAGATGCTTTCGGCAAATGTCCAGGTAGGCTGGTTAATCTCCGGGGAATAGCCGGCAAAAATACCGGCCGGGGCACCTCCCGCACTGGGGACAACGTCCACGTAAAATACGCGCTTGCCGGTATGTTTCTCAATCTGGGCCATGATTGCTTCCTTATGAGCACGGTACATCATGGTATGCTGGTTGCCGTGGCAGGAATCAGCGTGGCCGACCACGGGAAAACCGTGTGTAGATGTCATGCTGCGCGTGCTGGGAAAACCGATTATGACGCCGGTCCCGGTCATGCCACCCCAGTTCGAAACCACGACCGTGCCCGTATAGATAAAAAGATCCGAATCCTGCAATGCCCTGTTATACTCGACGAAATCTCCTAAGGATGATGTGCCCATATACACCAGATTCTCGGGGTCATGGCAGTCATGATTGAGCACCCGCGAGGCACTTCCGGCGGGGGCAAACCTGTCGTATATGGACGGGCCCAGGTAAGCCCTTAACTGCGGGGCGGTCCATTTGCAGTGATTGCCGCTGCCGCACAGCAAATAAATATTTTCTTCTTTAACGCCCGCTTTAAGCAGCTCTTCTACAAGGATGGGGATGATGACCTGGCGGGGTTTGCCGGGCCGGGAGGGGTCATCAAAACCGATGGTTACCCTGCCGTTACGCGCCTTTTTAGCCAGTTCCGCCAGGGGAGGGGAGCCGATAGGCTTTGCGATAGCCTCCCGTATGGCTTTTTCGGGGTCCTGCAGCACAGGGGGATTGGGGATCTCTCCGATCACCGTATCTCCCGGCACCTCGATGTCTATCTTCCTGTCCCAGTAATCAGCCTGGATGATTTTATTGCTCACCGTAATCCTCCTTAACAATTAAGATAGACCGGGCTTAAACTCATGGCCACTCTCAAAGGCGGCCTCATAATATCACAGCAACGTCGCCAAACCAAACCACCTGACCCACACCATGGGCACTATACAAATTATACAAATATTGTATAATTTAATCAATAGTCAGTTGCTGGTATAATTTGCTTATCAGGTGTAGCCAATGAAACTTGTATTCAAGCTGATGGCCAATTTAATCCTGGTTTCGCTGTTATTCACGTCCATTACCGGCCTCTTCGGCTGCGCACCCGCTGCTCCTTCGACCGTACGCATCGGCTACCTGCTGGGAGACCTTCACCAGTTACCCTTTTTCGTGGCGCAGGACAAGGGTTTTTTCACTCAAGAGGGATTGAACATCGAGGTGGTCGGGCCGTTTGAGTCCGGTCCTGCGGAGATGGATGCCCTGGCGGCAAGCCAGATAGACATGGGCTATGTCGGGGTGGCGCCGGCCGTGATGGCTGCTGCGCGTAAAATCCCTCTTTCCATCGTGTCGGGTGTCAACCTGGAAGGGTCGGGGTTGGTAACCGGTATGGATATTAACAGCGTTGCCGAACTCAAATCGAAAAAGATAGCCACCCCCGCCCCCGGGTCCATACAATACGTGATGATGGGAATGCTGCTGGCAAGCAATGATTTAGGTTTTAGCGACATCGAGCTTTTCCCCGGCACGGTCAAACCCCCGGACATGCCGCAGTCACTGCAGACAGGGCGTATCGACGGGTACTTTGTCTGGGAGCCATTTGTAGCCAAATCCGTGGTGGGAGGGTACGGCAAGGTCCTGGTAGCATCCAAGGAAATATGGCCCGGCCATCCGTGCTGCGTGGTCGTAACCGGGGGTGATTTCGGCAGCCTGCATGACGGCGCAGTGGCGTCTGTCATACGGGCGCACCGCAGGGCAATCGATTTTATAGCTGCTAACCCGGCAGAGGCAAAGTCCATCGCTGCTAAATGGACCAGGCTGGACAGTGCCATCATCGATGACGCCTTCCAGCGCGTCAGGTACACCTACTCTCTCAACAGTGACGATATCAGGAAGTTTGTCAGCGAGATCATCAGCCTGGGTGAAAGCGGGGCCATCAAGCCCATCATAACTGCTAATGATGTCCCCGATCTGGATAAATTTGTCGAAATGGTTGTAGATACCAGATATCTTCAGAGGTGAAGACACGCGTCCTTTAAGGCTTGTTTCGATCATCCTCTTCCTCCTGATATGGGAGGGGGCGGCCCTCTTAGCCAATCTGCCTCAGCTTTTCCCCACACCTATCGCGGTTGTCATCGCCCTGGGACAACTCTTAGTCGCGCCCGGTCCGCCCGGGATGGTATGGGCTGGGGAACTGATGGGCAATACGCTTATCAGCCTGTGGAGGGTTATCGTCGGTTTCGCCCTGGCGGCAGTGACCGGCGTTATGCTCGGAATTATCATCGGCTGGTGGCGGAATGCGCGTGACCTGATTGAGCCCGTCATCGAGATATTGCGTCCCATCCCACCGTTGGCCTGGATTCCGCTGGCCATGCTTTGGTTTGGCCTTGGCTTCAAGCCGGCTGTCTTTCTCATCTGGCTGGGCGCCTTTTTCCCCATCGTGCTCAATACGGTACTCGGCATGGAGAATACGCCTCGCAAATTGACGGAGGTGGCCCGGACACTGGGCGCCGGACCCTGGCAGGTGCTCTTTAAGGTCGGCGTGCCATCGGCGGCCCCTTCCATCATGGCAGGCCTGCGCATCGGCATCGGCATAGGCTGGATGTGCCTGGTGGCGGCTGAATTGACGGGTTCCAACTCCGGCCTCGGCTATATGATAATGTACTATTACTCCACCATGGAGGCATCCAAAACAGTGGCCGGCATGCTAATGATAGGCATCGTGGGGTTCCTCATGTTCATCGGCCTCAAAAAGCTCGAGGATAAAATCCTTTTCTGGAAGGCGGCATGAGCGTTCAGAAACTTGTAATCGAAAGCGTTACCAAGACCTTCCTGGAAAAAAAAGGCGGTAAGACCACGGTGGCCCTGCGTGATTTCAACCTGGCAATAGCAAACGGCGAATTCGTTTGCATTGTGGGCCCCTCCGGCTGCGGCAAGACCACCCTGCTCAAGCTTGTAGCCGGCCTTGAGCAGGCCAGTTCGGGATCCATCTGCTTGGACGGCAAGCCGGTAACGGCGCCGGGTCCGGAGAGGGGCCTGGTCTTCCAGGATTTCGCGCTCTTCCCCTGGAGGGACGTGACAGGCAACGTGGCATTCGGTCCCGAGGTGCTTAAAGTTCCCCCGGCGGACCGCCTGCGCACCGCCCGGCGCTGCATCGACATGGTGGGGCTGACCGGCAGCGGTCACAAGTATCCATCCGAGCTTTCCGGCGGCATGCAGCAGCGAGTAGCCATCGCCCGGGCGCTGGCCAACAATCCGGAAGTGCTGCTGATGGACGAGCCGTTCGGCTCACTCGATGCGCAGACGCGCAGCCAGCTGCAGAACGAACTGCTGCGCATCTGGCAGGAGAATAAAAAAGCGGTTGTTTTCGTTACCCACAGTGTAGAAGAGGCGGTTTACCTGTCAAACCGGGTGGTCGTGATGACAGGCAGTCCGGGCACGGTTAAACAGATTTACAATGTTGTGCTGCCCTACCCACGCTCACGCGCTGATGGTGGGTTCGTCTCCCTGCGTGAGGAAATAGCGGGCTGCATGGCCGAAGAGTGCAGGTAAAAGCAAAATAGTCTATTATTAGTAATCAGGTCAACAATATCGGGCAGGAGGTGAAAGTATAGTTGCGCTCAGTCTGGTCAACCGTCTTGTAGCTGGATTGCCGGATCTCTGCAAATTTACTGTTTGGAGGTTAGAAGTTGGATAGCGCTAAAGGTAAACCTGTGACTATTGTTCCGCCCAGGAGCCGCGGCTATATCGCCTATTTGGCCGTGCTCATGACCATCGTAGCCCTGATGGACTGGTATATATCCACGATCAAAACAACAATGCTTCCTTACGCACTCAAAGAATATAATATAACAGCGGTCCAGTTCTCCTGGACAGAATCCCTCTTCCTCATCCCCACTTTCCTGGTATTCCTGCTCAACGGGCTGAACGATATTATCGGCAGGAAGTGGTCTATTTTTATATTAATGCTGCTGATGGGGTCTTCCTGCATCTGCATAGTGTATTTCACACCCTCTTTCCTGATGTTTATGGCTTTTTATGCCGTTGCCATGCTCACGACGGTCTCAAATATGTGGGCCATTCCCATCGGCGAGGAGGCACGGGCTGCCAACCGCGGCAAGATGGTCGCGCTGGTATTCACTCTCGGTATGCTCCCCCTGAGCGCAATCCTGCCTTCCATCCTGGTAGATAAGATGGGTTTGGATTGGAGATGGATGTACGGCGTAATGGTCTTCATGATGATGATCGGCATCGTACTTTGGTTTTTCATGAAGGAGACGCAGCGTTATGACCAGATCAAGGCCGAGCGGAAAGCGGGCACCAGGAAAAAGCATATATTCGGCCTGGGCGTGATAACTAAGGAGGATGCCAAGTACATCGCGATCGGTTCGCTCATGTGGATATGCTGGCTTACCTCACAGATGCTCTTCTTCTGGGCCGGCTATTTTTTCATGGAGATCAAGGGGATGACCCTCCAGCAGTGGACCAACGGCTACCTGCTATGGGCTATGTTAGCCATGCTGGCCGGTGGAATACTGGGAGGCCTGGCTTTGGATAAGATCGGCAGGAAACTGACTTTCGTCATCGGGTGCCTGGGCATGGCAATCAGCATGGCGCCCATAGGTATTCTCCCGGATTCCATGTTGCGGATTGCCATTATCTTCGGCGGCTTCTTCATTGCTTTTTCCTATTCATGGATTGTCGTTTACATCCCGGAGATATTCCCAACCGAAAGGAGGGGTAGCTGCCTGGGCTGGACCACGACCATCACCCGCATATCCTACGTGCTCGGTCCCATGGTGGCGGCCATTTTATTGACCCTGTCTCCCAAGATGGAGTGGTTCTGGGTAGTAACAGGGGCAATCATGATCATCCCGGCGGTGAGCCTGATGCTGATTAAACCCTATGAGACCAGAAACAAGGAGCTGGAAGAGATAGAATACAGGCTTTAGGCCGATTTATCTGACCAATTAGATACCGCATGCACTGCTGCAAACACCGACTGAGCAGCAGTGCATCGCATTGCAGAGCAGAATAGCCGCAAACACGGAGGTAATTTACCATGAAAGGCAAACATAAAATGGCCTGTAATGTAGCTGTAATCGGCGCCGGCACGATGGGTCCCGGCATAGCCCAGGTTTTTGCCCAGGCGGGCTGCCGGGTCGTACTTATAGATATCGATAAGCTTGCCCTGAAACAGGCGCAGGAACGTATCAAATCCAGTGTGAATGCATTCAAGCAAGCCGGGGTTTACGGCGCTCGTAAGGCAACAGCAACATTATCCAATATCAGTGTCACGGCTGACCTTGCCGCGGGGCTCAAGACAGCCGATTTTATCGTTGAGGCGATCGGCGAAAACATGGAGCTGAAAAGGACGCTGTTCAAAAAGATCGAGAAGCTTGCCCTGGCCCGTGCTATCATCGCCAGCAATACCTCCACCTTCTCAATCGATGACATGGCCAAGGGCTCAAAACGGCCGGGTAAGTACATGCTCACTCACTTCGTAAATCCTCCACACGTCATACCGCTGGTTGAAGTGGCACGCGGAGAGAAGACTTCCGATGAAACCTACAAATTCACGCTGGCCCTGCTCAAGCGGGCGGGCAAGCGTCCCCTCATACTCAAGAAAATGATACCGGGCCACCTTATCAACAACTTCAACTTTGCCATCTTGAGCACTGCCCTGGGTTTCATGGGCCAGGGCATCGCCTCCATAGAGGATATCGACCGTGCCCTGACCGAGGCGCTGGGCCCGCGCTACTCGATAATGGGCCCTTTCAAAACTATGGACCTGCTCGGGCTCAATATCATCTGGCAGTCGGTGACCTCCTTCGACCCCAACGCCCACAACGACCCGCGCATTAAGGAATTACGAAAACTCTACGAGGCAAACAAATTGGGTATGAGAAGCGGGGCAGGATTTTATGACTACAGCGATAAAACGTATTTCGATACGCTCAACCACTATAATCGCAGGATATTCGAGACCTATAAAAAAGCACAGGAAAAATAATCCCGCGGCCTCCGCTATTTTAACGATATATCGAGATAGAATCGACAGCATTCAGACATTATGGAACTCCGAAGCCTACTGAAAAAGGAAAAAGCGGTCATCCTGAAAAAGTGGCTCGCCGCGATCTTTGATACTTACCCTGCCGGCACAGCCAATTTCATCCAAGGGGAGGGGGACATGTTCACCAACCCGGTGGGATACACAATTTCGAACGGCGCCGGACAGCTGTTGGACGGGTTGATAAGGGGAGACGACCCCCGGGCATTGCAAGGTTGTCTCGAAAAGATCATTAGAATCAGGGCAGTGCAGGATTTCACACCCTCCCAGGCGGTGGGGTTTATGATTGACCTTAAAACCGTTATAAGAGCCGAGGCCATAGGCGGGGTCACAAAATATGGACTGCTGGACGAATTGGACGCGCTTGAAATGAAAATTGACCGACTTGCCGGCCTCTCGGTCGAACAGTATGCAAGCATAAAGGACCAGATCAGGGAACTTGCGGCTAAGGAATCGTTAAAAGCCGATGAATTCCAGGCAAGGGTAATCAGTATACGCAGGGTAGGATAGCTTCAATGAAAATAATCTGGCCCCTGCTCGCAATTACCGCCCTGGTTTCACTGGCAAGCATCAGTTACCTCGTCCCCGCGTCGCAGTTTATCTTCGCCGTAGTATTGCCTTACCTGGCAATATGCGGCTTCATCGCCGGGTTCGTATACCGGGTCATAAGATGGGCAAATTCGCCTGTCCCTTTCAACATCCCCACCACCTGCGGCCAGCAAGTGACCTTAGACTGGGTAAAAAGCGATAAAATCGAAAGCCCCTGCTGCAATTGGGGTATCGCGGGCAGGATGGCGCTCGAGATCCTGCTTTTCCGTTCGCTCTTCCGCAATAACACTATGCAGGAGGCAGGCGGGCAGAGGCTGGTTTACGGCGGCAGCCGCTGGCTGTGGCTGGGCGGCCTGGCCTTCCACTGGTCGCTGCTCATTATCCTCGTGCGCCACCTGCGCTTTTTGACCGAGCCGGTCTTTCAGCCGTCGCTGTGGATCTCAGCCATCGACGGCGTGCTGCAGTTGGCCCTGCCGGCCCTTTTCATCACCGATTTCATCATACTTATCGCGGTTTCATACCTGTTTGTCCGGCGCCTTGTGTCCGGACGGGTCAGGTATATCTCGCTTGCGTCCGACTACTTAGCACTGTTGCTGATACTGGCAGTAGTGGTCTCGGGAGTCCTCATGCGCTCATTCTTCAAGGTTGACGTGGTGGCGGTCAAGGAACTGGCCATCAGTGTAGTAACTTTCAGGCCGGTGGTGCCTGCAGGCATCGGCCTTCCTTTCTATATCCACTTGCTGCTTGTCTGCACGCTCATGGCCTATTTCCCCTTCAGCAAGATGATGCACGCGGCCGGCGTACTGCTCAGTCCCACCCGCAACCTCAAGAACGACAGCCGCGCTGTAATGCGCGTAAACCCCTGGAACCGGCCGGTCAGGGTACACACCTATGCCGAATACGAGGATGAGTTCAGAAAGCCCATGGTCAAGGCCGGCATCCCCATCGAAATGGAGAAATCACCTGCGGAGCAATAATGGCGGATAAACAAATCAGCCCTGAAGAGATGGCCAAAGTCGAGCACCGTCCTCCACACCGGGACTGGATGGACCCGTCAGTCGAGTTCACAAAGGGTTCCTACTGCTATGCCGCCCCGCTCAAGAACCAGGAGCTTTTACAGTTGCCCAACCCGCGCCAGTGGAATCCTCAGGATACTGACTGGAAGCTGCCGCCGGATTTCAAGCAGATCATTCTGAACGGCATGAAAGAACGCCTTGGTAAATACCGTTCCTGGAAACTGTATCTTGATATCTGCGTGCGTTGCGGGGCATGCTCGGACAAATGCCATTATTTCATAGGGTCGGGCGATCCCAAAAACATGCCAGTCATGAGGGCTGAATTGCTGCGGTCGGTGTACCGCCGCTATTTTACTATTGGCGGCAGGCTGTGGGGAAAGCTGGGCGGCGCAAGGGACCTGGACGAGCAGGTTATAAAGGAATGGTATTACTACTTCTACCAGTGCTCGGAATGCAGGCGGTGCTCGGTTTTCTGTCCCTACGGCATCGACACCTGCGAGATCACCATGATGGGACGCGAGTTGCTCAACCTGGTGGGCTGCACATCCGAATGGGTGGTTGGCCCGGCCTCCAATTCCTTCCGCACCGGCAACCACGTGGGGATACCGCCGCACGCCATGAAGCAGAGCCTGGAATCAGCGCAGGACGATATAAAAACCATCACGGGCATCGACGTGGAAATCCCCATCAACAAAAAAGGCGCCGAGATACTCTTCGTCACACCTTCCGCCGATTTCTTCGCCAGTCCCGCCTGGTACACGCTTATGGGCTACCTGATGCTCTTCCACGAGATCGGCCTGGATTACACCTTCAGCACCTATGCATCGGAGGGAGGCAACTTCGGATTATTCCACTCAGCAGATCTGGCCAAGAGCCTCAACGGCAAGATTTACGCTGAAGCCGAGCGGTTAAAGGTTAAGTGGGTGCTGGGCGGCGAATGCGGGCACATGTGGCGCGTGATACACCAGTACATGGACACCTTCAACGGGCCTCCCACCTTCCTCGAGGAGCCGGTATCGCCTTTAACCGGCACTAAATTTGAAAATGCCGTTTCGACCAAGATGGTGCACATCTGCGAATTCACTGCAGACCTCATCCACAGCGGCAAGCTCAAGCTTGACCCTGCGCGTAACGACAAGTGGAAGGTCACCTACCACGATTCCTGCAACCCGGCCCGCGCCATGGGCCTGTTCGAGGAGCCCCGCTATATAATCAACAACACGTGCAACCAATTTTACGAGATGCCGGAGAGCACCATCAGGGAGCGCACCTTCTGCTGTGGAAGCGGGGCCGGCCTGGGTCCCGACGAGAACATGGAGGTGCGGTTGCGCGGCGGTTACCCCCGTGCCAATGCTGTACAATACGTACGGGAGAAGCACGGCGTGAACCTGTTGGCCTGCATCTGCGCCATCGACAAGGCTTCCTTCCCGCCCCTGCTGGAATACTGGGTGCCGGGCGTTGAAACGGCGGGTGTGCATGAACTGCTGGGCAATGCCCTGGTCATGCAGGGCGAGAAAAAGAGGGAGACCGACCTGAGGGGCGAGCCCCTGGCCGCGAATACGACTGCAGAAGGCGGGCAACAAGATGTATGACAAAGGCAAGATAATCGGCGGACTGGCCATTTTCCTTTGCATAGCCAGCTTTCCCGTCTGGTACATGGCGGCCAGCGGCAAGGCCGATTACCGGCCAAATCCCGTATTGCCTGTCAGCGAGAACCAGTGTGTGGAATCAACGCAGTACATGAGGGAGTACCACATGCAGCTTATGCAGCAGTGGCGCGACCAGGCTGTGCGGCAGGGAGACAGCACCTACATATCCAGCGACAACCGCACGTTTGATATCAATCTCACAGGCACCTGCCTCAAATGCCATCCCAGCAGGGCCGATTTCTGCGACCGCTGCCACAACTACACGGGCACTGTTCCAAACTGCTGGGATTGCCACAACGTGCCGCCACCGGCGCCCACTCCGCAGGCAACACCATGAGAGATATGAACATCGACCGCCGTTCTTTCCTCAAGTTGACCGCGCTGGGCCTTTTGGCACTGGCTGCCAGGCCGGCCATCGACCTTTTATCCAAACCTTCCATTGCCAGGGCGTTCAACGGACCGGCCGCTGTAAAACGCATGGCCATGGCAGTCAACCTCAAAGCCTGCACGGCGGGGGACGGCTGCACCGCCTGCGTAGCCGCCTGCCACAGCGTGCACAACGTCCCCGATATAGGCAACCGCAGGGAGGACATCCGGTGGCTGCAGGAGGTGGGCTACAACCAGGCCTTCCCCGACCAGGAGAATAACCTGGTCGCCGAACCACTAAAGGACCGCAGGGTGCTGATACTTTGCAACCACTGCGACAATCCCCCCTGCGTAAAAGTGTGTCCCACCCAGGCGACGTGGAGGCGGGACGACGGCATAGTCATGATGGACTACCACCGCTGCATCGGCTGCCGCTATTGCATGGCAGCCTGTCCCTATGGTTCACGCAGCTTCAACTGGCGCGATCCGCGTCCTTATATTAGTGTTATTGACGATGGCTATCCAACACGCGCCAAAGGCGTGGTTGAGAAGTGCAACTTCTGCAAAGAAAGGCTGGTGGCCGGTCTGCAACCTGCCTGTGTGGAAGCCTGCAGCAGCGGCGCGCTGACATTCGGCGACCTCAAACCCGGCACGGGGGTTCATGAATTGATATCATCCCAATTCAACCTGCGCCGCAAGGCCGAGCTTGGCACACTGCCGCAGGTTTACTATTTGCTGTAGGTACGACTTTGATAGAGAACATACTGAGAGGCGGAAAAAAATACTGGCTGCTGGTCAGCGGCCTGCTGTTAATTATGGCCGCCGGCCTGGCCGCCTACCTCCAGCAGTGGAACATCGGCCTTGCCGTGACCGGCCTGGGCAGGGACATCTCCTGGGGCCTTTATATCGCCAATTTCACATTCTTCGTCGGCGTGGCCGCGTCGGCCGTCATGCTCATCATCCCTTACTACCTGCATAACGCCAAAGAGTTCCGCCGCATAATCATCCTGGGCGAGTTCATGGCCGTGGCGGCCTGCCTGGTGGCCATCACCTTCATCGTGGTTGACCTTGGCCAGCCCGCCAGGCTATTCAACATCATCCTTTATCCCTCACCCAACTCCGTTATTTTCTGGGACGTGGTCGTGATCACGGGTTACCTGCTGCTCAATATCGTGCTCGGCTGGGTGGTGCTGGATGCCGAATTCAAGGAGGTGGATCCTCCCACCTGGATAAAACCCGTCGCCATCGTATCCATCGTGTGGGCGGTCAGCATCCACACCGTCACCGCCTTTATTTATGCCGGCCTGGCGGCGAGGCTCTTCTGGCTGACCGCGCTGATGGCTCCGCGCTTCCTGGCCTCGGCCTTCGCGTCGGGTCCCGCCCTGCTCATACTGCTGGCGCTGGCCATGAAAAAGTGGGGCAACTTTGACACGGGTGACCAATCTATAGACAAAGTGGCCAAAATCGTGGCCTATGCCATCAGCATAACCGTTTTCTTGCTCCTCATGGAGGTATTCACCGTTTACTACAGCCAGGTGCCGGAGGCCATGGCCCATTTCCAGTACCTGTTGTTTGGATTGGACGGCCATTACGGACTTGTACCCTGGGCATGGGCATCCGTCCTGCTGGCCTGCACCGCCATCGTCCTGCTGGTCATTCCATCATTGCGTAAAAACCACGGCATTTTGGCATTGGCCTGCGCGGCTGTTTTCATAGCCATCTGGATCGACAAGGGTCTCGGGTTGGTCGTGCCCGGCTTCATCCCATCGCCCCTGGGCGAGATATCGGAGTACACGCCCACACTGCTTGAAATACTCATAACGATGGGCGTCTGGGCGATGGGCGGGCTGATATTGACCCTGTTGTTCAGGGTAGTCATGTCCATCAGGCAGGGGAATCAATAAGCTGACGGACGTTGACAAAGGCGGCCCGGCTGAAGATAATTAGGCCATTAAAATGTACAATCCATTGAACGCCATACCGCAGGGCAAGAGGTTGCCGGCCTTTCTCTGGCTGCTGGCCGCAACTGTAGGTATCACCGTAGTATTCCGCCTTATCGGCCCTTTCAAGCCAAACATCGTGGACTTCGAACTGGCGGGCAGCGTGGCCAAGTCATCGGCAATCATCGGCGCCTGGGATACACTGGCCAGGCTGCAAACGTGCTTCAACCTGGGCTTCGATTACCTTTACATGCCTGTGTATTCGACTACCATTGCGCTGGCCTGCGTGATGGGGGCAGGGGTCGTATCACGGAGCGGTTGGAAAAACCTGGGCGTGCTGCTGGCCTGGGGACTTTGGCTGGCGGGCATCTTCGATGCCGTGGAGAACTACGCCCTGCTGACCATGATGTACGGCAGCCCTGCCGATCCTTACCCGTTGGTAGCCGCTTTCTGCGCGGTCTGCAAGTTCAGCCTGATCCTGCTGGGTCTGCTCTACGCGGCGGTCTCACTGGTCATCTACATAGTCAAGCTGTCCAGGGCAAAGCTTGTGCCCTTGCGTTGACCTTTGCAAAGCCCTGCCGATATCCTTGCCTCACCTGCATTATAGCCTGCAGCCCGGCGAAAATGTGGAATGAAGATGGAGCCCAATTCCCGGGCTGAGGAGTTGGCAACCGATCAGCCACTAAAAGGAGGATAGTTATACATGTTTACAAAAGGACTTTTCTTATTCCTGATTGTCGTATTATCATTGATGCTCGCCCCGGTATTCGGCTGTGCCGCCCCGGCCGGCGGAGAAGTGCAGACAAAGGCCGCCGTAGAAAAAATCCGGGTATCCGCACAGTCTGAACTGGATAAGCTGGATGCCGATTTGGCGGATGCCGCTTTAAAGCTTACAGGTACCGGTTTAAGCGGTGATGGGGCCAGGCAGATACTTAGCGGGTTATGCACCAAATATCCCTACCTGGTTGACTGCAGCACGGTTGATACCACCGGCAAGATAGTCACGATGGCACCTGATGCCAACCGCCAATATGAAGGCTCCAATATTGGAACACAGGATGTTAAAGCCCCCGTGCTCAGCCCGTATTTTATGACAGTTGAGGGAATAGCGGCGGTTTCGCTGATGAGGCCCGTCCTTGATGCGGAAGGCAAACAGATCGGCATCATAGACGCACTGTTTACACCGGAAGCCATGCTCACCGGCGTCGTTACACCCGTGCTCAAAGGGAGCGGCCTTGCAATGAATGTCTTACAGACCGACGGCATGACCATCTTTGATCTGCCGAAAAGCGATACTGGGAAAAATCTTCTGACAGACGCTGAATATAAGCCATATACGGACCTGGTAGCTCTTGGCTCCAGGTTCGCAACTGAGGAATCCGGGAGCGGCACATATACATTCCCCAGCCACGAGACAGTGGAGCCGACAAAAAAGCGGGCCGTCTGGGGAAGCGTCAAGCTGCATGGAACAGCCTGGCGGATGATAGCCGTGCAGGAAGTTGTTAATTAGCTTATTGATCGTAATACATGGATCAAGGTTGAACTGTCACCAACACTTGTTTCAACCGCCCTGTCACTATACGTCGTGTGCCAGTTTTATGGCGCCCCGCGGCGGGAGCGTCAGGGGAAGCGTAAAGCCCCAAAACCATAAATCAGTTGGTTCAAGTCTATAGTGATCCACCATAGTCAAAACGGGCATCTGACAGGTACGGTCAATTCAGGCCCTCGGTCTCCCAGACCGCTGCCAATACAATTAACTACGTTTGTGCCGCTGTGCTGCCGCTGAATAAGTGCCGGACAAACCATGGGAGTGGCCTAAATCATGTCATCAATGGTAATAAATAATGATTGTCCCAATCACGAGCAAGGATTGATTCCCGCCTTATTGATAGCAGCGCTCATCCACCCAGTTCGGCGATAGATACAAGCCGCCACTCTGTGCCGTTCAGGCCGACGGTTGTCCAATATACTGTTTTTTTCACAAGCTTGCCCGTTGCTGCGTCAGGATACATGTAGCCGCCCGTCCCGGTCTTCTGTGCAGCAATTTTCTCAGCCTGTGTGATCAATTCGGGGTAAGTTTTATAAGATGGATCGGTGAGCACATTTTTGCCAGTCTCGGTCCCCGTCGAGCAATAAATTACCATGCCGTCAAGTTGCATGACATTTACCTTCATGACCCTTGTCTCCGCTGCCGGAGCTATGGTCTTTTCCAGCAGGTCCCCGGGCTTGAACAGGGCGCTGACCGAGCCCAGCACCTCACCCTTCTCCGTGACCACCGGCCAGACCAGCACCACGGCATCGGGCCCCTCTACCGCCCTGAAGACATCGCTCAGCAGCGGCGTCCTATTTTCACTCAACCCCGCGAAGAATTTCTTGGAGGCCTCAGTGGCAGCGGTGTCCGTCCCCTCGTAACGGCGGTATTCCTCGGGTGCCACGGTGAATAACTTTCCCAGGGGGTCGGCAACCGAGCAGTCCAGCAGGTAGGGGTATTTCTTGCACAGACCGTTGAGTATCCCCCGCGTCTCTTCGCCCTGCAGTCCGCTCTTTGCGATTTTCACGGCCGCGCCGGACACGGCGTTGTTCAGGTTCAGCAGCTTGGACTGTATGATCATCTGCAGGTTCTCTGTAGCCGACTGAAGCTGCTTTACATCTTTCACCGGACCAACGCAGCCCGCCACCACCACAATTACTACTGCAGATAATATAACAGCGATCAACGAGTACCATATCCCTTTCATGACTGGCAAATACCCCCTTCTGTTAAGAATAATCGTTGCCGGTAGCTTTGATCCATCCAACTCCGTAGCTTTACCGTCATTTTCATTCTTGGTCGGATGAACATTTCGCGGTGGTACCCGTAGGGTCCGGACCTGAGGGCTTCCAGTGCGGCTTTCTCAGACGGTAGATAATTAAAGGTACCACAACGACAGCCAGCACGCCGATGATCATAAAGAGTACGTAGTTGCTGACCGAGACGTTAGTAAAGGTGATCTGGCTCGGGGGGATAAGGGCCAGGAAAAAGAGAAATACCATGGCAATAAAACCCCATCCCGCGACAAGCCACATGCCTACCTTCCCACCCGGTATCATAAATGGCCGGTCCACTCCGGGTTGCGTGTATCGCAGTCTGATTGCTGCCGCATACATGAAGAAATACATGACGATATAGACGACCGTAGTCAGTGCAAGGAGAACCCAGTAGGAGCTATTCACTCCCCCGGGAAGGATTGCATAGACCCCGGCCCAGAACGTGAAGAGGACTGCCTGTAGGATCATCAGATTTACAGGCATTCCTGCTGCATTTGTCTTCTGGAGGAGTAGGGGTAGGTTCCCATCACCTGCCGTGGAGGCAAGGCCCCGGACCGGCCCAAGGATCCACGTGGAGGCTTCACCAATGGACCCTATAACGATCAGGAGGGCGACAATGGATACCAGCCACGATGAACCGGCCAGGATAACCTCGAATGCCTGCATAATACCGGTTAATAGATTCAGGTTAACAGTGGGAACCAGGAACCCGACAATAAGGGAACCCACAATACTTACGAGCGCCATCACAACACCGACGATCAGGATTGCGATGGGATAGTTCTTCTTGACATTGCTTACTTCACCGGCATGGGCTGCAGTCATCTCGATCCCGATGAAGAGGAAAACGAATGTCAGGAGGAAAACGATACTGCTGATATTGCCAAAGTCCGGCATAATATCTGCCCATGAAGGGTAGAGCGTGAACTGGATGGGGTTGCCAGACAGGATATACTGCACTCCCCCTGCAATAAGGAGAAATGCCGGGATCAGCATCCCGATGACGAGGAATGACCAACTGATGTTAGTGTATGTCTTAAGCCCCCGTAAGTTTACCAAAGTCATGCCCCACCAGACGATAATGCTGACAATGAACTGGTATATCTTGTTGTCGGCAACGGACGGCATGAACGCGTAGGCAAACGTCGCGGCAATAAATGTCAGGGCTGCCACAAAGCCGATCGTCATCTGGAACCACTGGAGCCAGACCGCAACAAATCCCCACCGCTGGCCGAAAGCCTTCTTGACCCAGACATAGACTCCCCCTGTCTGGGGCCACCCGGTAGCAAGCTCAGCCGAGACAAGGGAGGCCGGTATGAGATACATGAGGATGGCAAGCACGAGGAACGCGACCAGCTGCCACTGGGTCTCCGCCATGTTCGGGAATTTGCGGATATTGAACAATGACGCAAGGGTGAGGAGGGTAAAGACCGCAAGCCCCATCCGGTATGCCGGTTTCATTCCTGTTTTCATGTCGTGACCTGCTCCAGTCGTCCCCGCTTCAATCCCGGGGCTTTGCGGTCGCGCACCGGAGATCGGGATTATTTCTCGCTTTCAATAGCCTGTTCGATCTTCTTTGTCAGCATCCCGAGATAGTTCTGCCAGGCCACTGCGATGTGCTCATAATGCGATATGAACGGATTAAGGACGCATATCCTCAGGACATATACGGATTTTACCCGGTTCCATTCCTTTTCAGGGATCCCCAGCCTTTTTACAAATGCCCTGGGTGCAGACCCGTAGTCGGCATCGCTCAGGGCGGTCTTGGAGGTGATCCAGTCGTTCCTGTAAACCGGCCCGCTGATATACGATGATTCATCGTAGATTGCCTCGTTGAGCCTGTTCATCCGGTCAAGATCGGTGTTCCCCTTCTCGTTGATGGCCATGCAGACGATGTTGAAATCCGGGTCCTCTACGAGGGGTTTCACAATGAACTCTCTTCCTTTCACCTTGATAATCCTGGTCTTAAGGAGTTCATTAGTGAACATCCGGGCCCCCTCGATGCTCCTGCCGACGATCTGGCCATAGCCGGTGATATTCAGGGGGATGACCCGGTGGCTGGCCCAGACGGCTGCCGCGGTTGCCCCGGCTTTCGATCCTTCCATGATGTAACTGCCAAGGAGCGTCGGGGCATTCTCGCCGGCCTCGAAGACATAAGCGGCAAAATAGGAGATAAGGTCAAGGATCCGGCGGTCCCGTATCGCGATACCTCCGGCAGCATAGGGGACATAGCCCATCTTATGGGGGTCGATCGTGATCGAGTCGGCTTTCCCCATTGCCTTGTAGGACTCGTACACGAGCCTGCTCGGGTACGAGAAGTCATGCACAAAGATACCGTCGGCTTTGAGGCGTTTTTTCAGCGCATCGTACTCGATGAATTTATTGTTCTCGTCAAGGTACAGGGACCGGGAATATCCGCCGTACGCTGCGTCGATATGGAAGTAGAAGGAGATCCCATTCTTTTCGTAATCCTCGCGGAGTTTCACGATCCTGGCAATCTCGTCAACCGACCCCTCTTCGGTTGTCCCGACAACGGCCACTACGGCAATGACCGGTATCTTCCGGGCAACATGCGCATCAATGGTCTTTTTCAGGACATCGAGGTCCATGTGGAAATTCTCATTCACCTGGATCTCGATGAAGTTCTTGTTCCCGATCCCGAGGACGTCGGCTGCCTTCACCCAGGAGTAGTGCTTGGACTGGGGGACAAGGACAACCCCAAGGGTCCCCTGTCCTACGCCGGTCCCACGGACGGTCTCGTCCCGGACCTCATCAAAGCACTTGGCCTTTTTCACCTTGTCAAGGAGGTCGAGGATCTTTGCCGGGGGCATGTTGGAGAGCTGCCATTCGCTGAGGCCCTTTACAAGGGCTGGTTTTACTTTTTTGACGGCATGGGGGAAGGACTTGAGGTTCCTCGCCATCCAAAGCCCTTCATAGTTAGCTATTGTCCCATCGGTCGTGATATGGCCCCAGCTGGTCTCCGGGTCGAACCCGAGCATGGTTGCCATGTCCTTTCCCGCCTCGATTTCAAGCACCGTTGTCACGGGAGAAGCCTCATAAGCACAATTGTTGGGATTGTAGAGGATGGTTGCCATGTAGGCAAGGTTAGCAACCATCAGCGTGTCGCTGTTCATGTGGCCCAGGTACCTGGCTGAGAACCAGGGCATGGAATCCTCCTTGAGTCGCGCGGAGAGATCGAGCAGAACCTCAGAGGTACGGTCAAGGGTGGCCGTAAAGTGCTCGCTGCGCATATCCCGCGCTGAGGTGACATTGGGATCTTCCGGGTGAAAATCCCTTCTCCAGTGCATGTGCTCGTCCATGAGGAACGTCAGCATGTTCTTGAAATAGTCCCGGTTTTCCGACCGGGGACCCAGGAACAGGGCCTTTACTTCAACTTTCTCTTCGTTCTTTTTACCGCCAGCGCTTTTCCGGGTATTTTTCTTTTGTTCTGCCATGGCTGCATCAACTCCTTTCAATTATTCAACGCTCTCTTTAGTTGACTTGATGATCTTCCATCCCGGTTTCCTGAATGCATAGATAATGAGGGGGATAACAGCTACAAGGATGGTGCCGATAACCATGAACAGCACAAAACTGCCGCTCTCCTTGATTTGGGACGGGGGGAGCATGGCTAGAAAGAATAGGAAGGCCATCATAACAAAGCCGAATCCGGCTACAATCCACATGCCGGCTTTCCCGCCGGGGATCGCGAACGCCCGTTTCACCCCGGGTTTGCTGTAACGGAGCTTGATCGCTGCTGCGTACATGAGGAAATACATGACGATATAGACGGTCGTTGTGAGCGCAAATAGCATCCAGAACGAACTGTTCACACCACCGGGCAAAAGAACGTAAACCGCACCCCAGAAAGTGATGAGGATGGCCTGGAGGATCAGCATGTTTGTCGGGATACCGTTTTTGTTCACCTTCTGCAGGACCGGGGGTAGCGTGCCCTCTGCAGCAGTGGAAAAAAGACCCCTGACCGGGCCGAGGATCCATGTCGAGACCTGACCGATTGCGCCGATGGCTATCAGGAGGGCGAATATAAACGTGAGCCAGGGCAGGGAGATGCTTGTAAAGATGACGCTGAACGACTGCATGATCCCGGCGAGCAGGTTGAGGTTGTTGACCGGGACGAGCATTGCAACGATGAGCGCCCCGATGATGCTCACAACCGCCATAAGGATCCCAACAATAAGGATGCCAAGGGGGTAATTCTTTTGAACATCTTTGATCTCATTTGCATGTGTTGCTGTCATCTCGATGCCGATGAAGACAAAGACGAACGTTACGAGCAGGACAAGATTCGAGAGCGATGACAGGTCGGGGATAAAGTCAGAAAGGACGGGATGCAGGGTCAGCTGGACCGGGTTTCCGGCAAGGATATACCATAAGCCCCCGACGATCAAGACGGCAGCCGGGAGGAACGTCCCGAAAACCACCGACCAGGAGCTGATCCGCACATACGCCTTGAGGCCGCGGAAATTGAGGAACGTGAGTCCCCACCAGATGACCACGATCACGATGAACTCGTATAGCTTGTTGTTCGCAAGGGCCGGGTTGAAAAGGTAAGAGAATGTCGCTGCTATGAACGTGAGGATACTGATGAACCCGATGGTCATCTGGAACCACTGGAGCCAGACGGCCGTAAAGCCCCAGCGTTCGCCGAATGCCTCCTTGACCCAGACATAGACGCCGCCTTCCTGCGGCCACCCCGTTGCCAGCTCGGCAGAGACAAGGGATGCTGGGATCAGGTACATGACGATTGCAAGAATGCAGAAAAAGATCGACTGCCATCCGACTTCTCCCTGCGTTGGGAACGTGCGTATACTCATCAGCGCTGCTGCCGTGATGAGGATAAACGCAACAAGGGTCAGTTTGAAAACAGTACCAGTTTTACCAGCCATCAAATCACACTCCTTACCATATAAAGGTACCTATATTCAGTCACGCAAATCAACATTTACGTATCACTAGACAGGAATTTCAGATATGATGCCAATAATTTCAATTTACAAAAAGATTGCCTTCTTCACCCATACATATGACGCCGAATCAGTCGCTACCAGGCTAGTATAGACTTATATATTTTACAAGTCAACGACCTTCTACCGCTTGTATCTATTCTAGTATGCCGCCCCGTGTCATGTTTACCTACCCCGTTAACACAATTTTTAAGGTAACAACAGTCGGCTTTATACCGCCTTCAATGAATATCCCGGTGGGGCGGCACCCCCTCTTGATGTGGCTGGGCGAGATCGGGCCTTACGCCCTTTTGATGCTGGCAGGCACCGTGCTGCTTTCCGTACCCCCCTTCATCTTCCTGATATTTAAGAAACCGGGTTGGAAAAAGCAGGGCGACGGCGGGGAGTAACGCAGGCGTCACGGGGAAGCGTAACTGTGCAGGCCGCCGAAAAAGTAATTGCCGAAGTAGGTGACCAGCACGGCTAAAAAGCCGATGACCAGGAACCATGCGCTGCGGCTGTCCCTCCACCCCAGTGCCAGCCTCGTGACTATGTAAAACCCGTAAATAAGCCAGGTCACCAGCGCAGCCGTCTCCTTGGGATCCCATGACCAGTAGCTGCCCCATGCAATTTGAGCCCAGATGGAACCGATCACGATAACGGCTGTCATGAAGCAGAAGCCGGCTAATGTAGAGCGGTATCCCAACCTGTCAAGAGTTTGCGGGGAGGGCACGAGGGATGCAACCCATCTCCGCCCTATGTAGAGGAGGCCGCAGACAAACCCCAGCGCAAACAATCCATAGGCTATGATGGCGCAGGATACGTGAAGGGGAAGCAGCCAGGCCTGGTTCAGCGCCGCTGACAGCGGCTGGTGCTGGGCAGGCAGGGTAAACGCAAAAATAAGCATGGCCAGCGCCACCAGCGCACCCGTCGCACTGACCATGTCGTTCCTCTGCCGCCACCTGAAAACCAGCACAACCGTCAGTATGCCCCAGCCGAAGGACATGGAGAACTCGAACATATCGGTGGCCGGGATACGGCCGACCTGGATGGCATGGGCTATAAGTGAAAGGGTAAGCGCCAGCCAGGCCAGCAGCATGACGGGGAGGGCGAAGCGGGAAGGGGTAGTTTCCACCGGCACTTTGCTTACAGCGGCTGAAATGAACCCCCATATATACAATACCAGCGCCAGCTGTAAGGACACCAGCGAGGCCACGAATGCAATAAGCTCAAGTTGCTGCATGGTTGTGTTGAGTAAATTATGAAATAACCAGCCCAATTATAACAGTTTACAAATCATACAAATATTGTATAATTTACCTGTTACTGACCCGGGGTCAGTCAGCATAGTTTTAACTGAAAATGGTATCATTCATCATCATAATCAATCTGATTAAATAAGCAGGAGGTGCAGTATATGGCGGACAAAGACACACCTTTAATCAACGACCTCGAAAGCGGCCCCTGGCCCAGTTATGTAAAAGAGCTCAAGCGGGCCGCTGAGAAGAATGACGCGGCCAAAGACCTGCTGGGACTGCAGGAGCTCTCCTTCGAGGACAAGGTCACGCACTGGAAGCATGGCGGCATCGTGGGCGTGACCGGCTACGGCGCGGGCGTTATCGGCAGGTACGTGGATGTTCCCGAACAATTCCCCGCCATCGAGATGTTCCACACCATGCGCATCAACCAGCCGGCCGGCTGGTTCTATACCACCGATGCCCTGCGCAAGATATGCGACATCTGGGAGAAGTACGGCAGCGGACTCACCAACCTGCACGGCTCCACGGGAGATGTCATACTGCTGGGCACCAACACCAAGAGTTTGCAGCCCTGCTTCGACGAACTGACCGAGGCCGGCTTCGATCTGGGCGGTTCGGGTTCAGCGCTGCGCACCATCAGTTGCTGCGTCGGTCCGGCCCGCTGCGAGTATTCCTGTATCGACACCCTGGACATCTGCGCCAACCTCACGCAGGAGTTCCAGGACGAGATACACCGCCCGCGCTGGCCTTATAAATTCAAGATCAAGATCTCCGGATGTCCCAACGACGGCGTAGCCGCCATTGCCCGCGCCGATTTCACCATCATCGGCACCTGGCACGATACGCTGCGCATCGACCAGGACGAGGTCCGCAAGTACGTCAAGAACGGCTTCGACATAAGGAGCATAGTCACGGAAAAATGCCCGACCAAGGCCCTGGCCTGGGATGAGAAGGAGCAGAAACTGAACCTGAGGGTTGCGGACTGCGTGCGCTGCATGCACTGCATCAACAAGATGCCCAAAGCACTGAGGCCCGGTTTAGACAGGGGCGCAACTATCCTCATAGGCGGCAAGGCCCCCATCATCAAGGGTGCCTACCTCTCCTGGGTGCTGGTACCCTTCATGAAAATGGAGCCTCCCTACGACGAGGTCAAGGAACTGCTGCGCAAGATATGGGAATGGTGGGACGAGAACGGGCGGTCGCGCGAGCGCATCGCCGAACTGATCGAGAGGGTGGGGCTGAAGACCTTCCTGCGCGCGGTTGACATCAAACCCGTTCCGCAGATGGTATATAAACCAAGGTCTAATCCATACGTATTCTTCGACTGAGCACGTTTAAGGAGAGAATTAAGATGGGAAAAAGCGATATCGGGCCCCCCAGCTACAAGAAAATGCTTCCCGCAGTTATCGAGAAGAACTACGGGAAGTGGAAGTACCACGAGATAATCAAGCCCGGCGTGCTCAGGCACGTTTCGGAGAGCGGCGACGAAGTCTGGACCGTCCGCGCCGGCTCCCCACGACTTGTCAGTATTGATTTCATACGCGATATCTGCGATATCGCCGATAAACACTGCGATGGCAAGCTGCGCTTCACCAGCCGTTCCAACATCGAGTTCATGACGCCTAAAAAGGAGAACGTTGAACCCCTCATCGCGGCCGTGCAGAAGATCGGCCTGCCGGTAGGGGGAACGGGCAAATCCATCTCCAATATCGTCCACACCCAGGGCTGGGTGCACTGCCACAGCGCGGCTACGGATTCCTCCGGCATCGTCAAAGCCATCATGGACGATTTATACCCATATTTCACCAGCATGAAGCTGCCGGCCAAGCTGAGGGTAGCGCTGGCCTGCTGCATCAATATGTGCGGCGCCGTGCACTGCTCCGATATCGCCATCGTTGGCATACACACCAAGCCGCCCAAGGTAGATAACACCAGAGTCAGCGCCGTCTGCGAGATACCCACCACCATGGCCTCCTGCCCTACGGGCGCCATACGCAAGAATCCGGACCCCAACGTAAAGGGGTTGGTGGTCAACGAGGAAAAATGCATGTACTGCGGCAACTGTTTCACGGTCTGCCCGGCTATGCCGCTGGCGGATAAGGAGGGCGACGGCGTGGCCATCTACGTCGGAGGCAAGGTCTCCAACGCCCGCACCGCTCCCATGTTCTCCCGCCTGGCCATCCCCTACCTGCCCAATAACCCGCCCCGCTGGCCAGAGGCCGTGAGCGCCATCAGGAACATCGTCGAGGTCTATGCCGAACATGCGCAGCCCGACGAGAGAATGGGCGAATGGATCAACCGCGTCGGCTGGGAGACCTTCTTCAAGCTGACCGGGATACCCTTTACCGAGTACCACATCGACGATTTTACACACGGAGTGGATACCTACCGCACCACAACGCAGTTCAGGTGGTAGAAGGAGTAACAAAATGTCTGAGGGAGTTAACGAAGAACTCAAAGATAAAATACTGAAATACCTTGGCACGGTCAGCAAGGCTAAGAACCGCGACGTATCACGCGCAATCGAAGTGGATAAGGCGCTGGTGGATAAGGCTATCTCCGAACTGGCCAAGGAAGACAAGATCGAATACATCTATCTGGGAACCTCATATATACAGCTCAAGCAATAACAGGAAAGATTAACATGCAGACAGCGCGCTTGATGATAGCCGCCCCCCAGGGGCGCTCGGGCAAGACCACAATGGCCATAGGCCTGTGCGCCGCCCTTAGGGAGAGCGGCATCAGGGTCAAGCCTTTCAAAAAAGGTCCCGACTATATAGATCCCTCCTGGCTTTCGGCGGCCGCCGGCATTCCGTGCAGCAACCTCGACCTTTTCATGTTCGACCATGTTGCGATGGTGAAGGGCTTCAGGGAGGACTGCGCGGGGGCGGACATGGCGCTGATCGAGGCATCCATGGGCCTTTACGACAGCCCCCGCGAGGACGGCGAGGGCAGTTCGGCCTGGCTGGCGCGCGAACTGCAGGCGCCCATCATCCTGGTCGTCAACTGCTCCCGCATGACGCGCAGCGCCGCCGCCATGGTTTGCGGCTATATTAATTTCGAGCCCGGCACGCCCATAGCCGGCGTGATATTAAACCACGTGGGCAACCCCCGGCACGAGAGTACCATCGTAAGGGCGGTTGAGCGCCACTGCGGCATACCCGTGCTGGGCGCACTGCCCCGCGATGAACGCCTGGTAATACGTGAGCGGCATCTCGGCATCGTACCGCTGCAGGAGCAGGCAGAGGCCGCAACCATGATCGACCGTATCGGGGGCGTCATCAGGCAGTACGCGGATGTAGGCCGGATAGTGGAGATCGCCCGCGGAGCGGATAGATTGCCGCGTCGCTGCGCTCCTCGCAATGACAGTGGCACTGCCGTCATTGCGAGCGAAGCGAAGCAATCTATCCCAACGCCGCTCAAAATAGGCATCCTGGCAGACAAGGCCTTCAGCTTTTACTACCCCGAGAACATCGACGCCCTGCAGCAAGCCGGGGCGCAGTTGATTTATATCGATTCACTCAGGGACACCCGCCTTCCGGCGATCGACGCACTCTACATCGGCGGCGGCTTCCCCGAATTGTACGCCGCCGAACTCGAGGCCAACGCCGGCCTGCGACACGACATCAGCGCAGGCGCGGAATGCGGTTTGCCTATCTACGCCGAGTGCGCGGGACTGATCTACCTGTGCCGTTCCATCACCGGTGGAGGAAAGGCCCACAAAATGTGCGGCGTGATACCTGCCGACGTAGCAATCGAGAAAAAGCCGCAGGGCCACGGCTATGTATCAGCCGGGGTCACGGGGCAAAACCCCTTCTTCCCACCGGGAACTTTGCTCAGGGGACATGAGTTCCACCATTCCAGGCTACTGAACCCGGGCAAGATGCGTTTCGCCTACCGCTTAACCCGCGGCAACGGAATCGACGGCAGCAATGACGGCATAGTCTATAAAAATGTGCTTGCCTCGTACATGCACCTGCATGCCCGCGGCGTACCGTGCTGGGCGCCAAATTTCGTGAAGCTGGCCTCGGCAAGGAAAAGTACAGAAAAGAAAGTCAGGGTTAAAACCGCATAAATATTTAAGCGACAAATAAACAGCAGGAGAACTCAGCATGCCTAAAGTTACACTCGGCGGAAAAGAACTCGAGATAGACGAGGACGGCTTCATACAGGAGCCCGAGAAATGGGATAAAGCCGTAGCAGAGGATATAGCCAGGACCGAGGAAGCCTACCCTATGAGCGATGACCACTGGAAGCTGGTCAATTACCTGCGCAACTATTTCCTCGAGTTCGAGATCGCGCCGCCCGTCAGGATGGTCATCAAGCAGACGGGATTCGACCTCAAGACCATCTACAACCTCTTCCCGGGTGGACCGGCCAAGGGCGCCTGCAAGGTGGCGGGACTGCCCAAGCCCACGGGTTGCGTCTAAATGATAATTGCCCGGGAGGGTTGAACATACATAATGCTTTCCATACCGCAGGTCGCCACCTACATATCATATTTATTCGTCATCATCGCCTACACGGTTAAGGTGATGAAGGTGGCGCGCATGCCCATGCACCTGCGCTGGGAGCTTTACCCGGTGCCCCACGAGATCGGCCACAAGTACGGCGGATCCTACTACGAGGAGCTTGATTGGTGGACCCATCCGCGCCGCAGCAACCGCTTGCGGGATATCCTGTCCAAGCTGCGTGACTATTTCACCTTCCCCGGCTATTTCACGCGCAATAAGGGGTACTGGTTCGGCCTCTTCCCCTGGCACATCGGGTTTTACACCATTGTCCTCTTCCACATCCTGTCATTCTTCGGTGCACTGCTCATGGTCACGGCCGGCATAGACATAGCCGCAGCGTCCCCCAGCTTTATCGGTCAGGCTGTTTATTACCTCACCCTCACAGCGGCAGCCTGCGCCTTTATACTCGGCTCCATCGGCAGCCTGGTACTGCTGGGACAAAGGCTGTTCGACAGGGATTTAAGGAACTATGCCACGCCGTCAAACTATTTCAATTACGTCTTTTTCCTGGCCGTCTTCGTGAGCGGCCTGGTGGCCTGGGTTTTCTACGATCCCACATTCGCCCATTACCGCCAGTTCTGGGTGGGCGTGATCACTTTCAGCTATGTCCTGCCGGGAACTGCCGAATATATACACATCATGCTTTTCTCGCTTTTCCTCATTTACCTGCCGTTCACCCGTTCCACGCACTACATCACAAATCTTATAGCCTATTTCGGCGTGCTCTGGGAGGACACGCCCAATATCCGCGGCAACATCCCGCAGGAGAAAATAAAGCAGGCGCTGGCCAGGCCGGTCAGCTGGTCCGGCACACATATCCAGCAGGGCAAGACCTGGGGCGAGGTAGCAAGCGCCATGCCCGAAGATAAAGGACAGGCGGTCAAATAAATGAAACGCAAACAGGCAAGAATAAACGATATAAGCAAGAACCGCGGCGAGCCGATGGTCACCCTTGACGCCGCCGACCTGATGCCCCTTCCCAGCGAAGAACTACAGGAGAGCAAGCCCGCAGTCAAACCCCTCACCGACAGCCAGAAAAGCAGTTACGAATGCTCACTGGACGGCGTCTCGGCTCTGACCCTTCCCAAGCCACAGACCAAGGAAGAGGAAGACAAGCTGGTCAAAAGCTTCCTTAACGGTCTGGAGAAGCTGCTCTCCGGGGACGACAACTGGACCTTCCTGCAGCCGCTGACCCTCTCTCTGGACTATTGCGCGAAGTGCCTTGCCTGCAGCGAGGAGTGCCCTGTTTATGTCGCCAGCGGCCGGCAGGAAATATACCGGCCCAACTACCGCTCGGAAGTATTGCGCCGCATCGTCAAGAAATACCTCCACGGCAATAAATTGTCCCGCGCAATTTCGAATTTCACAGACGGCGATATCGAGTTGAACTGGCCGCTCATCGCCAGGTTGGCCGAACTGTCCTACCGCTGCAACCTGTGCCGGCGCTGCACGCAGGCCTGCATACGCGGGGTCGATAACGGCCTGATCACCCACGAGATAAGAAAGCTGCTCAGCCAGGAGATGAATATAGCCCCCAAAGAACTGCACCGCTTAGGCTCCATTCAGCAGTTGAAGACGGGCGCCAGCACGGGCGTTAACCCCAAAGCCTTCCAGGGCATGGTCGAGTTCATGCAGGACGAGATCGCTGAAAAGACCGGCCGCAAAATAAAGATACCCGTGGACAAAGAGGGCGCAGATATACTGCTCATCCACAATTCCGGCGAGTTCATGTCCTGGCCGGAAAATCCCGAGGCCTTCGCCATAATTTTCGAAGCAGCCGGGCTGGACTGGACACTCTCCAGCGAGCTCGGCGGTTACGAGGCTACCAACTACGGCGTGTGGTACGATGACGTTCAGTTTGCCCGCATAGCATCCAAGCAGATAGGCATAGCCAACAGGTTGAAAGTAAAAAAAATCGTTGTGGGAGAATGCGGCCACGCCCACAAGGCGCTCACCGTCATCGCCGACCGCCTGCTGACAGAGGAGAACTATGTACCGCGTGAAAGCGCACTTCCTCTGCTGGCGGACCTGGTATGCAATGGGAAACTCGACCTCGACCCCTCGCGCAACGATTTCCCCGTCACCCTGCACGATTCATGCAATATCGTCAGGCTGATGGGCATCGTCGAACCGCAGCGCAGGATACTGAGGCAGATATGCCCGCAATTCAGGGAGATGGAACCTCACGGAGTCAACAACTACTGCTGCGGGGGCGGTTCAGGCTTCGCCGTCATGTCTCCCACCAATTTTGCCGACTGGAAGATGACCGTGGCCGGACGCATGAAATATAAGCAGATAGTGGATGCATTCGCAGACCTGCCCGGTCCCTCAGTTAAAAAATATGTCTGTGCACCATGTTCCAACTGCAAAGGACAGATCAGGGACCTGCTGGCCTACTACAAGGCCTGGGACAAGTACGGCATCAAGTACGGCGGCCTGGCAGAGCTGATCGTCAACGCCATGCCCGGCACGCAAGTGCCCTTCATCAACTGGGACGAGGAACTATAGCGCCCGCGGATCCCGTTCCTTCCCCGGGGAATTTAATTCGATACGGGGGCTGCCTGTTTATCCTTTTTTCAGGGTGTTTATCTTACACACCGTATACAGGCCGCAATAGCCGACAATTCCTGTGATAAGCGCGATCAATCCCACTATGCCAATTACTATGACAACCCAGAGTGCCCAGGAATTCATAAAATAAAATGCCAGCCCGATTAAAATTATGCCCGCTATTACCCTGATAACCCGGTCCGCGGTTCCTTCGTTCTTTTTCATATGTCCGCCTCCTTTACTGCATTCTAATCTTAGCGTTGATGGGAGTCAATTCAATTAACTCTCAGGAATGTGAGAACCAGGGCTCATCCTGTATTGGAAGAAACCGGCTCTGTAAATAGGGGAAGGTTAAGAGTATACTTCGTTTATCGGGCCATCGCAGCCTGAAACTGGAGACGACCGATGAATGTAAAGGCATACATAAGCCGGGCCTGGGGCTGCCGCGCCCACAGGGAAAAAACAGTGAAAAGGCATGGCGTGACATGGGTGGCGATATCGTTAATTGCCATCCTGTCGTCGCTTTTATTCCCCGCATCAACATCTTCCGCAGCCACGTCGTACACCTGGGCCACAGAAGCTGCTTTCGAGGCAGGTGTGCTCAATAATGTGGATACTTCCTCCAATCCGGGCGCCGTGTTGCTGGCTACTTCGCTGTATACCGGTAATGGCGCCTTCGATTGGGGGGGTGGTGTTACCAGCACGTTTAAAACCGATTGGGAGAAGGAGCCCGTCACGCAGCAGAGCAACGCCGGCGGCAACGTGGTATACGTGGCGGCCACGCCGCCAGGCTGGTTCGCCCCTGGCTACGAGGTGCTCATCATCCAGATGACCGGGACAGGAGCGGGAAAGTACGAAACTGCGCAAGTACAATCGGCGGGATCGGGACAGATCACGCTGACAACCAACCTGGTCAATACTTACTATGCCAATGGCAGCGCCGCCCAGGTGATAATGGTACCCTCGTGTAGGGGCATAACCATAGAAAACGGGGGAGTGCTCACCTGCGATGCCTGGAACGGCTCGACAGGCGGTGTGATCTTTTTCCGGTCAACCCTCCCTGTCGTCATTCAGCCCGGCGGCCGTATCGACGCATCTGGAAAAGGCTTAAACGGCGGCAATGGCGGAGCAGGCGGTGGAGGATCCGGAGGATCAGGGGGATATGCTGGCGGCTCAAGTTTCGGGCTGCCTGACGGGGGCGATGGCGGGTCTTCCGGCGTTGGGGGTGGAGGCGGCCATCCCGGCGTCAGCAGCAGTGGGATCGGCGGTTATTGGGCGGGAGACGGCGGATTGCAGGGAAACGCCGGCTCCCAGCAGGACGGGCAAACGGGCGCAGGGCCCGGTGGAGGCGCTCCCGGCAGCGGGGGTAGCAATAGCAGTTCAGCCAACCTGGCTATCATGCAGGCAGGCAGCGGCGGGGGCGGTGGGAACAGCGGAACTGGCGGCTATGGCGCAGGAGGCGGAGGGGGAGGCGGCAGCAATACCTGCCAGGGTCTTTCCCAACCTAAACCCGGTCAGAATGGCGGGCAGGGTGGCAATCCCGGGCAGGGCGGACAGGGTGGAGCCGGAGGGGGCACCATAGTCATATATGCAACATCCATCGTGGTCGGCCAGCAGAATTCCATTATGTCGAATGGAGGCAATGCAGCAGCCGGGGGCAATGGCGGCAATGGCGGGACAGGTGGAAACGGCGGCAGTGGGGCAAAATTCTGCGTCGTTGAATGCAATGACGGCGATTGCTTAATGGGCGGGGCCGGTGGTGGTGGCGGCGGCGGCGGCGGGGGAAACGGTGGCAGCGGGGGAAACGGCAGCGGTGGCGGAGCCGGCGGCACAGTGTGGCTTGTAGCTGATAATATAACTTTTACGGGATGCGGAGTGACCGCCTTAGCAGGCGCCGGAGCGGCCGGAGGAGCTGGAGGAGGAGGCGGGTCCGGGGGATCCGGTGGAAGCGGTGGGGAAAATGACGACGGTAGTTGGGCCGGGAACGGCAGCGGTGGCGGCAATGGGAGCGGCGCTCCTGCCGGCACAGCGGGTGCAGCCGGCGGCGTTGGCAAAATCCGTCTTGATTACGCGTTCCTGTCGGGAAACACAAACCCAAATCCGAGCTACACGGGGGGCGTTTATGTTGCCAGCGGCACAATCGCATCGGATGTCCTGGATACCGGCATAACCGGTACTCCATGGAATGACCTGGACTGGCAGCAAACTATCCCGGCGGGTACCGGTATAACCTTCGAGGCCAGGGCCGGCAATACCCTGTTTACCAAGGACGACAACACAATCGCCTGGATTCCGGTGGGCGGCGTCAGTCCCGTGACCTCCGGTTTACCCCCGGGGCGCTACATCCAGTGGCGCGCCACCATGGCCACGCAAAACAACCTCAATACACCTGTATTACACCAGGTCACGGTCCAATACACCAACACACCGACAGTTGTGACCAACGGCGCGACATCCGTCACCGAATCATCCGCGACGCTGAGTGGAAATCTGGTATCACTGTACCCCGCTGCCGGCGTAACGGTCTCGTTTGAGTATGGCCTGGCCCCTGGATCGAATTCCTTTGAAACCCCTCCACAGCCGATGAACTCACCCGGCGCGTTCCAGGCCAACATTTACGGCCTGATTAATTACCAGACATATTACTACCGGGCAAAGGTTTCAGCCGCCGGTTGGAACTCGGGCTATGGCGATGAGTTCAGCTTCACAACCTCCGGTCCATCCGTCATCTCAACGAATGCTGCCGATCTGGTTACCCAATCCTCGGCACGTCTCAACGGGGCAGTGGGTTACTTTCCCAGTTTGTGGATGGACGTTTACTTCGTCTGGGGTACAGACCCATCCAACCTCAGCCAACAGACCGCGAACCAGCAGGGCGCGCTGGCGTTCAGCCAGATGATTTACGGACTCACCCCCAATACGACCTACTATTTTCAGGCGCAAGGATTCGACGGTACCGATTCCTACTCGGGCGATACGTTGAGCTTTACCACTCAGGGCATTCAACCATCAGTTTCTACTGGCAATGCCACGTCGGTAACATCCGGCTCGGCCACGCTGAACGGGAACCTGACACAGCTGGGCAGCGCCGGCAGTGTGAATGTTTACTTCCAATACGGAACAACACAAGGGGGACCATATCCCAACCCCACGGCGCTAAAACCCAGGACATACACCGGTCAGTTTACGGCCAACCTGTCGGCACTGCCCGCCAATACCACCTATTACTATCGCGCCATGGGGGACGGAGGCGCGCAGGGCGTCGGATACGGGAATGAGATGAGCTTCACCACCCGGGTGCCTCCTTCGGTTTCCACGGGAAGCGCAACCTCCGTTACTGCAACCTCTGCCACACTGAACGGCAGCCTGACAAACCTGGGCACTGCCGGCACCGTGAACGCATACTTCCAGTACGGGACGACGCAAGGAGGGCCATACCCCGACACCACTTCGCCACAAACCATGACTTCCGCCGGCCCCTTTTTAGCCAACCTGACCGGCCTGAGCCCCAATACTAACTACTATTTCATAGCTGTGGGCAATGGCGGCGCCCAGGGAACCGGCTACGGAAACGAGGTGAGCTTTATCACTCCGATGATCCCGCCTGCGGTTTCGACCGCCGGGGCCACCGGCATAACCACGAACTCAGCCACCCTGCACGGACAGGTAACCGCTATGGGTACCGCCACTATTGTCAATGCCTCGTTCGACTGGGGCACGGACCAGAGTAATCTGACCATGTCCACGGTCCGGCAACCTTTATCCGCACCGCTCGGCTTTAACGCCATCCTCACTGGACTAAGTCCGGATACGACATATTACTTCCGCTCCAGGGGAGATGGCGGAGCAGCCGGCACAGGCAACGGGGCAATCATGTCGTTTACCACATTCGACATACCTCCTACAGTATCTACGAATGGTGCCACAGAAGTCGGAGCAGATTCAGCTGCTCTGAATGGTACCCTGCACTCGTTGGGGACCGCCCCCAGCGTAAATGTCTCGTTCCAGTATGGAACAGCTTCGGGAGCCTACAGCGCGGAAACCATCACACATGCTATGACCTTAACCGACAATTTCACCATCACCGCCGGGGGATTGGCATCGACCACCACCTATTATTTCAGGGCCAAGGCCGATGGAGGTATCCATGGTATCAGCTTCGGCACTGAGGAAGTGTTCACCACCTTACGTATCCCTCCCTCGGTTGCGACAGACAACGTCAGTAACCTGACCAATAACTCGGCCGCTATGAACGGCACGCTGGGCCCGCTTGGCAGCGCAACAACTGTCCAGGTGTCTTTCCAGTACGGCACCACTCAGAAAGGCCCATATACGAATGTAACGATGGCGCAGGCAAAGACGGCCATAGGGCCATTCCAGATCCCCGTGACCGGTTTGACGCCGGCTACCACATATTATTACCGGGCCAAAGCCGATGGCGGCACGGACGGCACAGGCTACGGGGCAGAGAAATCCTTCTGCACGGGGATGTTCACGCCGTACGTGGTGACTGACCCGGCTACGGAACAAACAGATAACTCGACCACCTTGAACGGCGACCTTTCCCTGATGGGATCGGCTACGACGGTAAACGTATCATTCATATACGGCACAATTCACGGGGGACCTTATCCCAACCCCACAACACCCCAGGCCATGACGGCAAGCGGGCCGTTCCAGGCCGCTGTCTCTGGCCTGACCCCGGGTGTTACATATTATTTTAGGGCAAGGGGAGATGGCGGCGTGTACGGCATAATGAACGGGGAAGAGATGTCATTTACAACATCCAGGCATCCGCCACTTGTTTCCACTTTGGCTGCCACCGGCATAACAAGCGAAAATGCAACGCTGAACGGCAGCCTGGTAGAGAAAGGAGATGCCACTCCAGTAACAGTATCTTTTATGTGGGGAAAACGAGCCGGCGGGCCTTACACTGACACAACACCGCAACAGGCCATGACAGGCCCCGGCCCATTCAATGCTGTGATAACCGGCCTGACCGGCAACACAACCTATTATTTCAGGGCCAGGGGAATTGGGGGGAGCGACGGCGGCAGTTATGGAGAGGAACGTTATTTCACGACCCCCGAGGTTCCGCCCAGTGTTGCCACAGATCCCGCTACCAATGTTACCCCGGCCTCAGCCACGCTGCGGGGCTTCCTTGACTCGCTGGGCACCGCCCCGACGGTCAACACCCGGTTTGAGTGGGGAGAGACGGAGGGAGGCCTGTACCCGAATACAACTCCTCTTCAGTCTATGAGCGCACGGGGTTACTTCCAGGCAAATATCATCTTATCGCCCTTGACGACCTACTATTTCCGGGCGATGGCGGACGGCGGGCAAGGCAGCGTTGTAGGAGATGAGTTTAATTTCACTACGGGGGCTACTCCCCCATCAGTATCAACAGGTGGCGCGACGGCAGTGTTAGCCGACTCGGCTACTCTCAATGCTACCCTGCATTCCCTCGGGACCGCGACCGCGGTAAATGTCGCATTCCAGTATGGCACCAGGTCGGGGGTTTACACGGCGCAGACCGCCTCCCAATGGTTGAACTCTCCTCCCGAAGATTTCCTGGCCAACCTTGTCAGCCTTCAACCTCACACCACATACTATTACCGCGCGATTGCCGACGGGGGTAAGAACGGCTCCGGCTATGGTCTGGAGCATTCTTTCACAACCGGTTTCCTTCCGCCAGAGGCCACCACCGACGATGTCAGTGAAAAGACTACCGACACCGCAATGTTGAATGGCAATCTGGATAAACTGGGCTCCTCCACCATTGTGCATGTCTCATTCCGCTACGGGACGACGGCAGGCGGCCCATATCCCCAATCCACCGCGCCCCGGCCAATGACCGCCACCGGAACATTCAACGCAGGGCTCACCGGCCTGTCGCCTTTCACTACCTACTATTACGAGGCCGTGGCAGACGGCGGACTTAACGGGACAGGCTACGGTACCCAGAAAAGCTTTACTACGAACCGTTTGCCCCCGGTGGTCGTGACCGAAGGCGCCAACGACATCATGACCAACGCCGCTACCCTTAACGGGGACCTGTATTTGATGGGTACGGCTCCGACAGCGGGCGTGTACTTCCAGTGGGGCACCTCAAAGGGTGGCCCCTATCCTAACCCAACGCCATCAGAGAATATGAGCAAACCGGGGCCATTCCTGGCCCGCCTGACCGGCCTGACCCCACACACCACCTACTACTACCAGGCCGTTGCGAATGGAGACGGCCCATATTATGGCGACGAACAGGTCTTTACAGTGGGCTCCTTTCCACCGTCAGTGATAACCAATAGCGCCAGCGGAATTGCTACCGGCTCGGCCACACTCAACGGCGACCTGCGTTTCCTGGGATCGGCAACTGCGGTCAACGTATCGTACGAATGGGGCACCAAGCAGGGAGGCCCTTACACGAACAAGACTCCAGCGCAGGCCACAGCAGCCACCGGGGCCTTCCATACCGATATCACCCCCCTGTTGCCCTACACTATTTACTATTTCAGGGCAAAGGCGGACGGTGGATTATACGGGGCAAGCCATGGCCAGGAAATGAGCTTTATCACCTCCAGCGTTCCACCATCGGTGGCCACCGGCAACGCCACAAATATTACGACAAACACAGCCAGGTTGAACGGAAGCCTATCGTCGCTGGGATCAGCTGCACTGGTCAACGTCTCCTTCCAGTGGGGTACTTCGCATGCTTCGTACACCCATGAAACCGCGGCACAGGCCATGACGGCGGCTGGCGGCTTCTGGGCGGACCTGGCGGGTCTTTCCCAGGGCACCGCCTGTTATTTCAGGGCAAGGGCTGTTGGCAACAGTACCACAGTCTACGGGGTTGAGCAAAACTTTGCTACGCTCACGCCGCCAACGCCGACCCCGTTAAACCCGTTGATGGGCATGGGTGGGCAGACATCACACGGCTCTTCTGTGACTGGCCCAGCAACAACAACCCAACCGGTTCAGCTTCCCAACGTTGTCGTGCAGAGCGCTTCGCTGTCTGCAGGCAAGGTGGCACCCGGTGACCCTGTCGAAGTAACTGCAAATGTAGCTAATAGGGGTACGGTCAATGGAAGTACAACCATAAAGCTGTACGTCAATGGCGAGGAGGATTCCATCCAGGGAGTCACGGTGGAAAGCGGCCGCAACCGGCCGGTTTACTTCACAGTCAGCAGGAGCCGGCCGGGGACCTATGATGTGTATGTTGGCAGCGTACAGGCAGGCAGCTTCGTGGTGGCCGACTCCATTGACCCCGACAACATCCTCTTTATCAGCCTGACACTGATCTTCTTCTCCCTGGTGCTGGGAATCATATATATATGGAGGAAGAGGCAGCAGGAGTATTGAGGTAGCAGATGAATGGAAAACCCGTGAAATTAAGCAAAATCCTGATCGCCAACCGGGGGGAAATTGCGGTACGCATCGCCCGGGCCGCAGCCGGTCTCGGCATCCCGGCTGTCACCATATACTCTGAGGATGATATAAAATCGCTGCATATGCCGGCGGGCGACCAGGCCTGCGCACTGAAAGGCAGTGGGACGGCCGCTTACTTAGACGTTGAACAGATCATCTCCCTTGCCCTTGAAGCTGGCTGCGACGCCGTGCATCCCGGCTATGGATTTCTCAGCGAGAGCGCGCATTTCGCACGGCGCTGCGGGCAGGCGGGACTCATCTTCATCGGTCCGCGGCCGGAGACACATGAACTTTTCGGCGATAAGGCACGCGCCCGCCAATTGGCCAAAGAAAACGGTGTGCCTGTGATTGCCGGTACCGCGGGTGCAGTCACCCTCGGGGAAGCCAAAGACTTCTTCCTGTCGCTTGGCCGGGATGCGGCGGTCATGGTCAAGGCGGTCATGGGCGGCGGCGGACGAGGCATACGTCCGGTTTACAGGCTGGAAGACCTGGAAGAAGCATTTAACCGCTGCAGTTCAGAGGCGGATGCCTCCTTCGGTGTAAAGGATGTTTATGTTGAACAACTCATCCCCCGGGCCAGGCATATCGAGGTCCAGGTCATGGGAGATGGTAAACATGTAATCCACCTGGGAGAGCGCGAGTGCACTCTGCAAAGGCGCAGCCAGAAATTAGTCGAGGTGGCACCGAGCCCTTCGATCCCGCCCGGCTTGCGAAAGGAGATCACAGGAGCGTCCCTGAAGTTAGCCGCTAAAGCCGGTTACGCCGGCCTCGGCACCTTCGAGTTCCTGGTTGAGACCTCCCCAGGCAGGGGGCCGTCATTTTATTTTATGGAAGCCAATCCCCGCCTGCAGGTCGAGCACACCGTCACGGAAGAGGTCACGGGCATCGACCTGGTCAGGGCTCAGATCGAGATAGCGGGTGGAAAAACGCTGTCAGAGTTGGGCCTCACGCATGATGCGACCCATCCCAACTTCTATTCCCTGCAGGTGCGCGTCAATATGGAGACCATGGATGAGACGGGTAAGGTGATCCCGTCATCCGGCAGGTTGAATACGTATGAGGTCCCGTCCGGGCCGGGCATAAGGGTGGATGGCTATGGCTACAGCGGATATGCCACCAACCCGGCCTTCGATTCACTGCTGGCCAAGCTGATTGTCACGCCGCGGTCCGGTAAATACGGGGATGCGGTTGCGTGTGTCCTGCGCGCGCTGGAAGAGTTCCGCATCGATGGTGTGGAAACCAACATCCCCTTCCTGCTCAACCTTCTGGAACGGCCTGAGGTTATCAGCAACGATATATATACGCTCTTTATCGAGGACAATGCCACGGAACTGGCAAGGACGCCCCCGGGACGGCGGACGCGCTTTTTCGCCGAAGGGATAGCGGGGGACACTGCAAGCCGCATTCAAACGGCGTCGGCTCCCCCGGGAACAGTGCCGCTGACAGCGCCCATGCAGGGTTGTGTGGTGGATATCGAGGTAATCGAGGGGGACGCCGTCACCGCGGGCCAAAAACTGGTGGTGCTGGAATCCATGAAGATGGAACATGTCATCACAGCCGGCTGCAGCGGATATGTGCGCGCCATCTGCGTGGCGCTCAATGAAAATGTGCTGGCCGGCTCACCGCTGCTCTTCCTCGAGGAGGCCGAGGTATCCGCCGGCTCCAAAGCCGCCGAGAGTGAAGTCGATCTGAATGTAATACGTCCCGACCTTGCGGAAGTTATGAAACGCCATTCCTTCATACTGGATGAGAACCGTCCCGAGGCCGTCGCCAAGAGACGAAGCAAGAACCGGCGCACGGCGCGAGAAAATGTAAATGACCTGTGCGATCCCGGCAGCTTCACCGAGTACGGCGCCCTGATCGTGGCCGCGCAACGCGGACGGCGCACTATTGATGAACTGATCAAAAAGACACCCGCCGACGGCCTTATAACGGGGATCGGCACGGTCAACCGCGATTTATTCGATGAAGAAAGGTCCCGCTGCATGGTACTGGCCTACGATTTCACCGTGCTGGCGGGCACGCAGGGCCTTTTCAACCATAAGAAGATGGACAGGATGCTGCAAATCGCCAACAAGTGGCAGCTCCCAACCGTTTTCTTTGCCGAGGGAGGCGGAGGCAGGCCGGGCGATACCGACGCCAACGTGGTAGCCGGGCTCGATCTCACCACCTTCAGCCGATTTGCGTCCCTCAGCGGCAGCGTCCCGCTTATCGGCATAGTCGAGGGGCCGTGCTTCGCCGGCAACGCCGCATTGCTGGGTTGCTGTGATGTCATTATCGCCACCAGGGGTTCCAACATCGGCATGGGCGGACCGGCCATGATCGAGGGTGGTGGCCTTGGCATGGTCAAACCTGAAGATATCGGCCCTATTTACGTTCAAACCCGCAATGGCGTGGTGGATATCGAGGTGGCCAACGAAGCGGAGGCAGTGGCTGTAGCCAGGAAATACCTCTCCTATTTCCAGGGGGCAACCTCAGGCTGGGAGGCAACCGACCAGCGCGGACTGCGCTGGCTGATACCCGAGAACAGGCTGCGGGTATATGATGTCAGGAAGGTCATCGACGCCCTGGCAGACGCTGGTTCCGTGCTTGAATTGAGGCCTCATTTCGGCCCGGGCATAGTTACAGCGCTGGTGCGCATCGAGGGCAGGCCGTTCGGTTTGATCGCCAATGACCCAAGGCACATGGGGGGCGCCATAGAGGCGGACGACGCCGACAAGGCTGCCCGCTTCATGCAACTCTGCGATGTGCACCGCCTTCCTGTGCTGTCGCTGTGCGATACGCCGGGCTTCATGGTAGGTCCCGAGATAGAGGTGCGCGCGCAGGTGCGCCACGTCTGCCGTATGTTCGTAGTAGGGGCGCACATAACCGTCCCCTACTTTACCGTTGTCCTGCGCAAGGGATACGGACTGGGCGCCATGGCCATGGCCGCCGGCAGTTTCCACGATTCATTCTTCACAGTTGCCTGGCCGACCGGGGAATTCGGCGGAATGGGATTGGAGGGCGCGGTCAAACACGGCTTCAGGAAGGAACTTGAGGCTATTAAGGACCCTGCCGAGCGTGAAGCGACCTACAAGTACTTCGTGGAGCAGGCCTACGCCATGGGCAAAGGCCTGAACATGGCCTCCTACATGGAGATAGATGCCGTGATCGACCCCGCAGAGACACGCCGCTGGATCATGCGCGGCCTGAAATCAGTGCAGGATAAAATCCCGAAGGAATCAGGCCGCTCGTTTATCGACCCGTGGTAGGCCCCTATTTAATCAGCTTACGCGCCTCGGCCTCAACCGTGCGGTAAACGTCCCTCAACGGGATATTCTTCCCGGCGGCAATCTTCTTGCATTCATCGTATTCAGGCGCGATGCTGATAACCTCGTCCTCGAAGCGTTTGACCTTGACCCTGACCTTCCCGTAGCTTGAATCAAATTCTACGATGTCGCGGCCGGCTATGTGGCGGAATATGGGACGCACCCTTATGCCCAGCGTGGAGGTCTCGCGCATGATGGTCTCGGCCAGCTTGGATTCGGCATCGCCGGGGGCCAGCACGCTCAGCATCACGGCGGGACGGTTCTTCTTCATCTGGATGTGTGTGAACCAGACGTCCAGCGCGCCCTGTGCAAACAGCTTCTCCATAACATAGTCATATATCTGGGGATTCATATCGTCGATATTGGTCTCAAGCAGCACCATGCCCTCGTGGCTGTCATGCCCGGGTACCTGTCCGATCCACAGTCGCATTACATTGGGATACTCATCGGCATCAATGCTGCCTGCGCCGTAGCTTATCTTCTCCAGGTTTAGCTGAGGCCGATGGAAATCCGCCAGGGTGGTGATAATAGCCGCGCCCGTGGGTGTTACCAGTTCCCTGCCATCCATGGCGGTGTGGCAGGGGTTGACTACAGGCGCCTGCCTGCGGGCAATCAGTTCCAGCGTGGCCGGCGCCGGCAACGGAAGCGCGCCGTGGCGGCACTCTACAGAGCCACCTGCTGCCGGGAAGGGGGATGAAAAATATTGCGTTATCCCCAGCAGTTCAAATCCGATGATAGTACCAACGATATCCACTATCGAGTCCACCGACCCGATCTCATGAAAGTGCACCTGTTCCAGCTTGACGCCGTGGATTTTAGCCTCGACGTCGCCCAGGTTGCGGAATACATCCAGTGACCGTTTTATTACCTCATCCGGGAGCCCGCTGCCCGCGATCATATCCACTATATCGCCATAGGAACGGTCGGGCTGCTTGACCCTGTCATCGATTATCACCCTTGCCCGGGTCGCCCCCAGGGCGCCCCGCCTGACCTTTTCGGATGTAACCCTGTAACCCTCCAGCGGCAGCCTGCCCAGTTCTCTCTCAAGGTCGGCTATGACAAGTCCGGCATCCAGCAACGCGCCAAGCATCATATCGCCGCTGCATCCTGCGAAAAGGTCGAAGTAGGCCGCTTTTCCCATCAAATAACCTGCTACGGATTCATGCTTCCCATCTGGTAGCCCGCCAGGTCAACCGTGACGTGTTTATAGCCGAGTTGCCTGACAGCTGCGATGGCGGCTTCACGGTTGCCCTTCTTGAATAGCGTCCTGAACCCCTTCTCATCAACCTCTATCCTGGCGATGTCGTGATGGTGCCTCAGCCTTACATGTTCAACCCCCAACCCCCTGATAAAAGCCTCGCCCGAGGATACCTTTCCCAACACCTCTTTCGTGATGGGCGTCAGGTGCGGTATCCTGGTTGCCAGGCAGGGCATGGCCGGCTTATTCCAGTTCGGTAGGCCCCTGGCTTTTGCCAGGTTTCTGATCTCTTTCTTGGTTAAAAATGACTCTGCCAGGGGAGTGCGCACTCCCAACTCGGCAACGGCCACCAGGCCGGGGCGGTAATCGCTCAGGTCATCGTAGTTGGTGCCGTCGCAGACATATTTTATATGTTTGGCCCGTGCGGTCTCGTTCAATATCCCCAGCATGGTCAGCTTGCAGTGGTAGCAGCGGTCCCTGGTGTTGACAGCGAAATCCGGTATGTCGAGCTGGTTGAACTTTATCTCAATCAGCTTCAGTTTCAGGCCGTCCGCCAGCTTCTTAGCCGCCTCGAATTCTTCAGCCTCTATGAGGGGCGACCGGGCCAGCACTATGAGCGCCCCGTCAGCTAAAATCTCATGCGCCTTGACCGCCAGGAATGTGCTGTCAACGCCACCCGAATATGCCACGATGGCGGAATTCATCCTGCCTATGAGTCCTTCCAGGTGGGCCAATTTATCGGAGGTCCTGCTTTCAACGCTCAATTTATGCGTCTTCATCTGTTGATCAGTCCGGCCAGGTAGCCAGCATTAAACCCTCCATCGATATTCACCACGGCCACGCCCGGCGCGCAGCTGTTTAGCATGGTCAGCAGGGGCGCCACACCCTTAAAATTGGCCCCGTAGCCGACGCTGGTGGGTACGGCTATGACGGGACAGGTAACAAGCCCGCCCAGAACAGCCGGCAGCACACCGTCCATGCCGGCCACGGCAACGATGACTTTGGCGCTCCTGATCTGCCCAAGGTGGTCGAAGAGGCGGTGGATACCGGCCACCCCGACGTCGAATATGCGCTCAACACGGTTGCCCATAAGTTCGGCGGTGACGGCGGCCTCCTCGGCCACCGGAATATCTGCCGTACCCCCCGTTACTACGGTTATACCCGCTTTCCCGGCCTTTTTCGGCATACGGTCTATGATGATGGCGCGGGCAGCCGTGTTGTACACGGCGTCAGGCAATTTCTTCTTCACCGCCTTAAATCCATCGGCATCGACACGTGTGATCAGCACCCTATCCGAATGCGCCGCCATGCGCACCGCAATGCCGACCATCTGCTCTTTCGTCTTTCCCGGTCCGAAGATAACCTCAGGGAAGCCCGTGCGCAGGCTGCGGTGGTGGTCGAGCTTGGCATGCATCATATCCTCGTACGGCAGGACGCTCAACTGCTTGACTGCGTCCTGCAGGGACAGGTCGCCCGTCTGCACCTTCTTGAGCAGGCCGGTCAGCCAGAGTCGGCCAACCTTTTGCCCGCCGGGGTCAACCCGTTTATTGCCGCCTTTATGCATAGCTCTTTCCATACTGCGCTTTATGGTAAGTATATCGCAGGCACATGGGCAGCACAATTCATTAACTGAAGCCGCGGTTAAACAGGTTATACAAAATTGTTGTTTTTTGTAACACAGTGTTTTAAAATACGGCGTCCGCAGCGTGCAGGACCGCCGGGCCGGGCGGGCAAAGGGGAGGTAAAAATGAGCATACCAAGGCTGAGCGACGAGAAGTACAGGGAAGTTGTGGCCGCTTACGAGAAGAAAACGCCGAAGTCTAAAAAGCTCAACGAGGAATCACGCAAATACATCGTCCCCATGGGCGCGCCCGCATACATGATATGGCACAGGCCCTATCCCCTCTTCATCGACGACGCTAAAGGTTCAAGGATGACCGATGTGGACGGCAACGAGTACATCGACATGTTCATCGACCAGGGCATCTCCTACATCGGGCACAAGGCGCCGGCCATCCGCAAGGCTATCGACAGGGCATTGGATAAATACGGGTTCCACCTGGAGATGTGCCAGGAATTGGCCACCAGGTGGGCGCAGAAGGTCATGCAGCATTACCCCTCCATCAAGAAGATAAAAATAGTCAATTCCGGCAACGAGGCCACCGAACTGGTCTGCCAGATCGCACGGGCTTTCACCGGCAAGACCAAGATAATCAAGTTCGCCGGGCACCACCACGGCTGGAACAGCGTGCTGTCCTACGATGCCCTGGCGGCCGGCTCCGGCACGCTCTTCACATTGGGCATACCCGTTAACCACTGGGACAACCTGATCAACCTTCCTCCCAACGACATCGGCATAGTGGAGAAGGCGCTCATAGATAACAGGGACCAGGTGGCGGCCATCGTTCTGGAGCCGCTGGGCGCCTCCTCGGGGGGTACGCCGCTCAAAGAGGGGTTCCAGAAGCAGTTACGCGATGTCGCTACAAAATACAATGTCCTGCTGGCTTTCGACGAGGTGGCCACCGGCTTCAGGGTGGCAATCGGCGGCGCGCAGCAGGTGCTGGGCGTAACGCCCGACCTCACCTGCCTTGGAAAACCCGTCGGCGGCGGCATGCCCGTAGGAGCGGTGGGCGGACGCGAGGATGTAATGTCGGTGGTGGGCGCTCTGGATCCCAGGGCCGAGCATTTCGGGCCGCTCTTCCCCATGGGCTCGTTCTGCGCACACCCGCTGGCCATGGCGGCCGGCATCGCCTTCATCGAGGAACTTGAAAAGGGCAACTACATCCAGAACTCCATCGACCGAGCTACAGACCTGGCTAAGGGCATCAATGAAATAACAGCCCGCCTAAAGATGGACGTTTCGGCCCACGCCATCTACAGCATCGTGCATTTCGGCCTCAACGGCAAGTTCGATATGAGCCAGGTGCTGGAGGTCTTCGAGTTCGACCTTATGATACGGCTGGGATTGCTGCTGGGAGACCCGGGCGTGGTGCTGCTGCCCGGCCATGTTTATATGTCGGGCGTGATGACGGAAAAAGATATACAGAAGAGCCTGGCCGCCTTTGAGACAGCTTTTAAAATATACAAATAGATCTACCACCAGGGCTTGTGAAGCTGTAAATATAACTCTGTTGACAGGTAAAGCATACAATGTATAATAACTTTGACCCCGGGCAAAGGTTGTACTGGTTGAGCGGTTTAGCGCACAAGTAATTTAACAAGGAGACGGATTTCACCCATGCCTTATAAAAATATTCTTGTTGTGGGAGGAGGGGCGATCGGGGGCATAACGGCAGCGCTTTTGACACAGAAAGGCCAGAATGTGATCGTGCTGGACGCCGATAAAGAGCACGTCAAGGGCATGAATAGTGGACTTGAGATAAGCGGCTTCAGGGAGCTTATCATCCCGGTCAGGACCATGCTCCCCGGCGAATTCACGGGCAAGGAATATGCCGGTTGGGCCGATATAGTCCTGCTGGCTGTGAAGGGTTTGCATACCGAGAGCGCACTGACCTCCGTATTGCCTTCCATCTCCAAAACAGCGCCGGTGGTCTCGCTGCAAAACGGCATCAACGAGGAGACCATAGCAAAAATCGTGGGACTGGAGCGCACCATCGCCTGCAGCATCACCTGGGGCAGCACCAATAAAGGACCGGGGCAGCTTATGCAGACCACCGACGGAGGCTTCATCATCGGCCAGTGGCCGACCGGGAAGAACAGGATGGTGGATGAGACCGCCACACTGCTCTCAAAGGCCTTCCCCACAGAGGTCTCCGACAATATAATCGGGGACCGCTGGACCAAGCTCCTGATTACAGTCTCGCTGACCGGAGTTGGCACCACGGCTGGCCTGACCTACGGGGAAGTGATCGACAACGAGGCCGCCCGCAAGGTGGCGCTGACAGTGATTACCGAGACCTACGATGTCGGTATCAAGGCGGGAGTGAAGTTCGCCGACCTGATGGGAGTATCACCCTCCATCGTCCTGGTGCGCAATAAGGCTGACTTCGACCAGGCATCCAAACTGCTGGAGATGGGATTCGCCAACCACCGCGCCACCAAGCCATCCATGTGGCAGGATATCGAAAAGGGGCGCAAGACCGAGGTGGATTTCGTCAACGGATACGTGGTCAGGAAGGGCAAAGAGGTGGGATTGAAAACGCCGGCCAACGAACTGGTGACAAGAGTGATAAAAGAGATAGAGGATGGGAAGAGAAAACCCTCCCTGTCAAACCTCAATGAATTCGCAAGCATAACGGCATATATTAAATAATAATTTTATATATTAAGGAGGTACTGCAACCACATGGCTAAGAAACTCATCATCCAGGTATGCCCCATCGGGTCAAACACGCTGCACGAGGATACCCCGGGTATCCCCAAGTTCGGCAAGCGCACACCTTACCTGCCCATAACCCCGCAGGAAGTGGCCGTAGAAACCAAGAGCTGCTACGATGCCGGCGCCTCCCTGGTGCACATCCACGCCAGGGACACCAAGACCAAGCTGGCCACACCCGACATCAAGGTGTGGGGGGAGATGGTCTCCGATATCCGCGCCAAATGTCCCATCCTGATCGAGGCCGGCGGCGGCATCGGCGTCTGGGTCATTTACGAAACCTTCGAGCTGATCCTGCCCGACACCAAACAGAAGCTGGCCCTGCTCGATATCGTGCCCGAGCCCGATATGCTGACCGTGAACATGGGCACCTTCGAATTCTCCATCGGTAAATACGGCGGAGCCATATTCTCCAACAACTATGAATACCAGAAGAAGGCCATTGAAGGTATCAAGAAGAAGGGCTGGGGCCTGGAGCTGGAGATCTACGACATCAGCCACCTGCACAACACCTACCGCCACATTGAAGATGGCACCCTCAGCCAGGACGATCATTTCCACCTCGATTACGCCATGGGCATCGAGGGCGGCATGCCGTCCAGTCCCGAGATGCTGATGTTTGCCGTGCAGGAGGGTAAGAGGCTTTTCCCCAATGCTCACTGGCAGGCTTTGGGCATCGGCAAGGACGAGTTCTCCATGATCACCATGGCCATGATATTAGGCGCGAGCAGCGTACGCGTCGGCCTCGAGGACAACATCTATATCAGGCAGGGCGAGCTGGCCAAGAGCAGCGCGCAGCTTGTCGAGAAAGCGGTCAAGATCGCCCGCGAACTGGACTTCGAAATTGCCAACGTCGAGGAAGCCAGGCAGATGCTGGGACTCAAGAAAAAGTAACCGCAGTAACTTCAAAATAATAAGGGTAGGTGAGCAGGATGGATAATCAGCCCGCTGCAAAGCGCTACGAGATGCCTTCAGGTGCCCGGCTGTACATATTCGTCCTGCTCTTCCTGCTTTACTTCTTCGATTACGTGGACCGCACCGTGGTCACATCCCTTTTCCCCTTTATACAGAGGGACTGGGGCATATCGGATGCTGAGTGCGGCATGCTGGTTTCCGCGGTTTACTGGGCCATCCTCATCTTCACCTTCCCCGTATCCATCCTGGTTGACCGCTGGAGCCGCAAGAAGACCATCGGCCTGATGGCCGTGTTCTGGAGCCTTGCCACGGCGGCCTGCGCCTTTATGCCCAATTTCAAGGCACTATTCGGCGCAAGGACCGCTATCGGCATAGGCGAAGCCGGCTATGCACCCGGCGGGTCCGCCATGATCTCAGGACTGTACCCCGAGGAGAAGCGCGCGCGCATGTTCGGCCTGTGGAACGCTTCCATACCGCTGGGCAGCGCAGTGGGCATCGCGCTGGGCGGGGTCATCGCTAAGAATTTAGGGTGGCAGCACGCCTTCGGCCTGGTAGCCATACCGGGTTTGATCGTGGCCATATTGTTTTTCTTCGTCAAGGACTACAAAACCGTTGAGCTGGTCAAGACAGTGGATGATGACAGGGGCTCAACAAAGAAAAAGATGAGCTTCGGTGATATCAGCAAAGAGTTCCTTCATACACCATCGCTGTGGTTCACGTACTTCGGCTTTGCCGCTGTCGTGTTCGTAACAACCTCTATCATCACCTGGCTGCCCACCTATTTCTTCCGTGCCGGGGGCATTGCCGAGGACCAGGCCGGATTACGCGCCAGCGCCATAATGGCACTGGCGGTCATCGGGGCGCCGCTGGGCGGCTTCCTGGCCGACCTGTGGTACAAGAAAAATCTGAGGGGCCGCCTGCTCTTTTGCGCCATATCCGTACTGATTGCGGCAGCCTTTGTTTACCTGGCGTTTTCACTACTTGAAGGTATGGGCCAGTACATCGTGCTGCTGTGTGTGGGCATCTCCATAACCTGCTTCATCCCGGCTGCGCTGGCCGTCTGCCAGGACGTGGTCCATGCGGGGCTGCGCGCCACCTCTGTCGCCCTGGCGGTTATCGTCCAGCACCTGCTCGGCTCATCGCTGGGACCCATAGTGACAGGGGCATTTTCCGATGCTTACGGCATCAAGACCGCCATGACCTTCCTGCCTATCTACCTGGTCGTTGCCGCGGCGCTCTTCTTCGCCGGCTCTTTCTTCTACAAGAAAGACTACAACAGGGTAGAGAAAATAGAGCTTCAAATGGAAGCCTGATAACGATATCAACGCCGGGTGGAGCACCCCGACCGGCACTATCACCATCATCCGCATGCACATCTAATTCGTTTTTATTGCATTTTTACATTAGTAATGTAATTTTGCATTGTAATATGGCATGAATACTGTATCTGGCTATAGTTCCTTCAGTTTAGCGACCAGGTCTTCCTTGCTGATGCCGTTAAAGAGGCTGAGTTTATTGAGGATATCATTTAATGTTCCCTTTGTAATCTCCTTGTGCATAGGAACAGTTATGGTATGCTTGCCGATTATAGCAGTCTTTTCGTAAGTGGCATGGCTGCCCTTCTGACGGTCAAAGACATAACCGAGGGAATCAAGCAGCCTGACGAGATGGTCACCGCTAACTTGCGGAAGCCTTGGCATCTACCAGCTTAACCTCAGAAAGAGTGAGTATGGTAATAGATTCCGATGTATCCCCAAAATGACAGGCCACGGCTTCTTTGACATTCTCGTGCAGTTCGTCGAGAGTCCGCCCCTGGGTGAATATATCTTCCCCAATGCCACGTGCGCACCAACACTCACCGTCAAAATAATTCTCAATCTTTACCAGCATATTCGCCTCCGGTTGATTGGATTATACAACATTGACGCGCCCATAAAAAAAGGACACCTGACGGATCCATTAAGGAAACTCGTTAGATGTCCTATGATACATCCGTGATACAAATTTTGTTCTTTACGATCGGAATTCATATAGCGGGGTGGTATGGCGGTACTGTGCTACTCAGCCTGTCATTAACCACGAGCTTTGACCAACCACTGTTCATGTAGATTGACCCACCCGGACGGCGTGGTATTTTTATCACGCCTTTCCTACGGCAGTCACTGATTTCCCTGTAGATTACCCTACTTCATGGAGTGGCCCGATTTCTGAGTGGCGAATGGCTCAGTTTCCAAGCGTTTCGTCCATGATTGGTCTCCCAAGAGAGACAGGCACGGCCACAGTCACCATGTAATCCTATAGAATATTGTATATTTCTATAGATTTCTATATTATTTATCGTCCAATGGTTTTTCAACATCCACCATATTTGGGGTTAACGCCATGAAGAAGGCAGATTTAATCAGTATAAGTGAAGCCAGCCAGATGCTGGGGGTCAACGAGGCCACCCTGCGGCAATGGACGGATGAGGGCAAGCTCAGCGCATTCGTGACACCAGGCGGGCACCGGCGCTACTCGAAATTGGACCTGAAGAAACTCACCCGGCCCGGCCAGAAAGTGCTTGGCATCAGGGACCTGGTAAGCGAACTTGAGGACACCACACCCCGCCACAGGGAGATCGCCCGCGGTTTCTTAGACAGCGCAGCGCAGTCAGTTAAACCGTGCGAGGAGCACCAGCGGCAGCTTGCCGCCCTGGGCCGCCAGTTGCTTAACCTGACAGCCAGGTATATCAGTGAGCCCGCCAGGAGGGAGGAATCCCTGGCAGATGCCCGCGAGACCGGCAGTGGTTTCGGACGCCTGTTGGCCGAGATGGGGATGCCGCTGACCGCGTCGGTGCAGGCCTTCCTCATGCACCGCGAACCCATCATGCAGGCTGCAGTCAACCTCATGGGCAAGCGCGAGTCGCTGGGCGGACGCATCGCGGAGGCTATACCGCTGGCCAACCGCCTGATGGATGAAACACTTGTCGCCATGATAGACGCACACCAAAAATATACGGACGGTGGAGCGCGCCCGTCATGATATCTGTATCGCGCCTGCTCTGTGGCACGGTGAGCCCGGGCGACAGCCTGCGCTACCGTGAAAACGCCGGGACCACGGGAAAGAAGGGCCTTGCAGAGCCGGGTCCGGTGGTGGTCTGGAATTGCACCGGGCAATGCAACCTGCGCTGCATACACTGCTATGCCGGCTCGGGTAGCCGGTCAGAGATGCCCATCATGAACACAAAACAGGGCATGATTTTGATTGATGACCTGGCTGAATTCAATGTGCCCGTCATACTTTTTTCAGGCGGCGAACCCCTGCTGAGGGATGACCTCTTCGAACTGGCCGGGCACGCCACAGGCCGCGGCCTGCGCGTGGCCCTCTCAACCAACGGCACGCTTATCGACGAGAAAACGGCGGATAAAATAAAGGAAATGGGTTTCGCCGAGGTCGGCATCAGCATTGACGGCACACGCTCAACCAACGACCGCTTCCGCGGCAAAGACGGCGCTTACCAGCAGGCGCTGGCGGGCATCCGCGCCTGCGTGGCCAGGGACGTCAGGGTATCCCTCCGGCTGACCATCACAAAATATAACCACACCGAGATACCCGGCATCTTCTCTTTGGTAGAACAGGAGAACATAAACCGTGTCTGTTTCTACCACTTAGCCTATTCAGGGCGGGGCAGCAACCTGAGGGATCAGGACCTTCCTCACTCTCAAAAACGCAGGGTTATGGACATAATTTGTGAACGTACACTCGCTATGCACAGGCGCGGCCTGCATAAAGAGGTGCTCACCGTGGGCAACCATGCGGACGGGGTGTACCTCTACCTGAGGGCGAAGGAGGACGGGCGGGAAGACGCAGCGGGGATACTGGAACTGCTCAAGATGAACGGGGGCAACAGTTCAGGCATGAGGATAGGGGCTATAGATGATAAAGGCGACGTGCACCCCGACCAGTTCTGGCAGAGCTATTCGCCTGGCAACGTTTTGAAGCGCAAGTTCGGCGATATCTGGACGGACATGTCCCAGCCGGTCTTGAAGGGATTGAAAAACCGCAAACCCCTGCTCAAGGGGCGCTGCGCCCGCTGCAGGCACCTCGATTTGTGCAACGGCAACCTGCGGGTACGCGCTGAAGCAGTGTACGGCGATACCTGGGCGGAGGATCCCGCCTGTTACCTCAACGACAGGGAGATAGGTTTAATAAAATGACTCCTGATGCGGCAGCCCCCGGTTTGATCCAGCCCCGGCTGCAACTCGTGGCATGGGAGGTCACGCGCTCATGTAATCTACACTGCTCCCACTGCCGCGCATCAGCCACCGGCGGCAACTATGCCAATGAGCTTTCTACCGAAGAATCGTTGCGCCTGATCGACCAGATCAGGGAAGCGGGCAATCCTATCATTATACTCACCGGCGGGGAGCCGCTGGCGCGCAGTGACGTGTACTCCATAGCCGGATATGCACGGTCTAAGGGGCTGCGCGTGGTGATGGGCAGCAATGGGACGCTGGTCACCCCTCAAATTGCAGCGCGGCTTAAAGCCTCCGGTCTCGCGCGCGTCTCGGTCAGCCTGGATTTCCCCACACCCGGACTGCAAGACAGCTTCCGCGGGCAGCAGGGGGCCTTTGCGGCGGCCCTGGCAGGCATCCGCAATATCCGGGAGGCCGGCATTGAAGTACAGGTAAACTGTACACTCACCAAATTGAACATCGCTTACTTAGATGACCTGCTGGCCCTGGCGCTACACGAAGGGGCTGTGGCCTTCCACCCCTTCTTCCTGGTGCCTACAGGAAGGGGAAAGGGACTGGGAGACGTTGAGCTCAGCGCCGCGGAATACGAGGACGCATTGAACTGGATATATGACAGGCAGCTTGAACTGAAGGACAGGATATTTTTTAAACCAACCGACGCGCCGCATTACCTGCGCGTACTGAGGCAGCGCGGCAAGCATGAGGTGGCAAAAGCCCCTTCCCCCCCCGCTGCTCACCGTCACCCGGGAGGCGCCGACTCGATCAGCCGCGGGTGCATGGCCGGCAGCGGCTTCTGCTTCATCTCACACACCGGCCAGGTGCAGGGGTGCGGCTACTTAGACCTGGCGGCGGGCAATGTAAGAGACCAGGCTTTCGGCGATATCTGGCACGATTCGCCGCTCTTCAGGCAACTGCGCGACCCCGGCGCAATCAAGGGAAAATGCGGCATCTGCGAATATAAAACAATCTGCGGCGGCTGCCGTGCCCGCGCCTACGAGAATACGGGGGATTACTTAGAGTCCGAACCTTATTGCATATACCAGCCCCGCCATATAAAGGGAGAACGCGTAAATGCCTGAGTCCGCCCGCTTCACCGATGAGAGCAGGTTGCTCGGCATGCTGCAGTCAGGTTTTCCCCTCACCAGGGAACCCTACCATGATATAGGCATCGAGCTCGGCATGGCCGCTGACGACGTGATCAGGGGAATAATTGATCTCAAAAAGAAGGGCATAGTACGCCAGGTCAGCCCGGTATTGGACGCCAGGAGGCTGGGCTACCAGAGCACCCTGGTAGCAATGAAGGTTGAATTGCCCTGCATAAAAAGCGCTGAAAAATACCTCGGCGCCCATAAGGGAATCAGCCACGGTTACCAGAGGGAGCATGACTTCAATATCTGGGTAACGCTATCCGTGCCCCCGGGAAAAGACCTTCAGGCAGAGGTGCAGGATATATCTGATAGTTGCAGGGCAGAGGCTGTAATCGCTCTACCAGCCACCAGGGTATTCAAGTTGAGGACCGATTTCAGCCGCACTGAAGATACCTCGGCGGAAGAGCATATTTCAAACGGTTCCGGCCTTCCTATCAGGGCCAGGTTATCGCAGGCAGACAGGCAGGTTATAAACGGCCTGCAGCATGACCTCCCTCTCTGTCCCGACCCTTTTTCGCTGCTGGCGCACGGTATAGGCATGGACGTGGAAAAGATGCTGGTACACGGCCGTTCCCTGCTACGCAGGGGCATCATGCGGCGCTACGGCGCATCTATCAACCATCGCAACGCGGGGTATGAGGCCAATGCCATGACCTGCTGGGACGCCCCTGCCGGCAAAGTTGTAAAACTGGGACGCCTGCTGGCTTCCAGCAGGCAGGTTAGCCACTGCTACGAGAGGGCGACTAATGATTCCTGGAATTATAATCTCTTCGCCATGGTGCACAGCCGGGATAAGACGGCCTGCCTGAGGGCAATTGAAAAGATGGCCGTGGGAACAGGCCTCAGGGATTACGCGGCTCTTTTCAGCGTAAAGGAATTTAAAAAAACAAGGATTATATACAGTGTCTAAAGAGGGGATGGCAGTTTATTACCCGGTCTTTCTCAACCTGCAGGACAGGAAATGCCTGGTGGCCGGCGGCGGCCAGGTCGCGCTGCGCAAGGTTACGGCGCTGCTGGAACACGGGGCAGCCGTCACCGTGGTCAGCCCCCGGCTTTGCGCCGGTCTGCGCAAGCTGGCGGACGACGGCAATATTAAAGTTATAAACAGGGCCTACCGTCCCGGTGATGTGAAAGGCTTCCAGGTCGCCATCGTGGCCACCAGCAACCGCGCTGTCAACATGGAGGCGGCATCTGAAGCGAAAAAACGCGGCATATTAGTCAACGTGGTGGACGACCCCGTGCTGTCGGATTTCATCGTGCCTGCCATCATGCGCAGGGGCAGCCTGGCCATAGCGGTGTCCACCTCGGGGAAGAGCCCCGCGCTGGCGCGCAAGATACGCAGCAGGCTGGAAGATGAATTCGGCAGGGAATATGCTGCGCTGGTACTTGTAGTTGAGCAGGTCCGCCGGCAGGCCAAGAGGGAAAATTTGAAAGTCAGCAGCAGGGACTGGCAGCAGGCCATAGACACAGACTCCTTGATCGCGCTGTTAAAGCAGGGAAAGGAAAAAGCAGCCGGGGATTCCCTGCTCGAGAAGCTGAGAAAACGCAGGAAGTAGGCTTTCAGATGGAATATATTTATGCACTTTAGCATGGCCGGCATAAACCACCGCACAGCGCCTCTGGCGGTTCGGGAAAAAGCGGCCATCGGTCCCGATGGGCTGCCAGGGTTCCTGCACCTGCTTCGGCAGCACGCGCAGCACGGCATTATCCTCTCCACCTGCAACCGTACCGAGATATATGCCACGAGCAGCCACATAAGCGTCCTCGAAAAAGCCTGCACAGATTTCCTGGCTAATAGCGTTGGCCTGCAAGTGGATACAGCCCCCTATCTCTACGTAAAGAGCGGCCGGGCCGCCTTTGAGCACCTTTTCGGCGTTGCCTGCGGGCTTGATTCCATGGTGATCGGGGAATACGAGGTGCTGGGCCAGGCCGGCCAGGCACTGGCGGCAGCCGAGAAAGCCGGCACGGTCAACCTGCCCCTGCGGCATATCTTTAACAGCGCCATACGCGCAGGCAGGCGCGCACGCGATGAGACTGGCATCAGCAGAAACTCTCTCTCCATCAGTTCCATCGCAGTTAATAAAGCCTTAGATGTTGTGGCCGATATAGGCAGGTCTAAGATCGTCATCATAGGGGCCGGCGAGGCGGGCAGACTGGCCCTCAGGGTGGCCTGCGGCAGGGGCGCCACCGAGGTTGCCGTGGTCAGCAGGACACTGCAGCGCGCCGTAAACATTACCGGCCTCCACGGCGGGCGTCCCGTCGGACCCGATATGCTGGCGGCCGAGTTGATGGACGCGGACATCGTCATCACCTGTGCAGCATCGCCGCACCCGGTGCTGCATCACAGGCAGGTGAACGAGGCCATGGGTGGACGCCCCCAATTGCCCATGATAATCATCGATATCGCCCTGCCACGCAACGTCGAACCCGCCGTCAGCGGCATCGGCAATGTGCATTTGTACAACATGGATGACCTCAACGGCGCTGCTGATGACAACCGCCAGGAAAGAGAGGCGGAGGTGGCGGCCGTCCAGGGGATCATAGCACATGAGCTCGATATACTTATCAAATGGTGGCAGGCATACAGCGCACGGCCGGTCATAAAGTCCCTTGTGTCTAAGGCAGAGAAGATACGCGCCGCGCAGTACCACAGGTCCCTCAAAAATATGCCTTCGTTGTCTGAGGAAGAGCGACTATCCATCGACCTGCTCACCCGGTCGGTGGTGGATAAGATACTCAGGGACCCCATCCTCTACCTCAAGTCGGGCAGCATCACAGACCGCGCAGAGACCGTCAGCCGGCTTTTCGGGCTGGATGAGGGACAGGACTCATGAATAATAAAATAGTGATCGGGTCGCGGGGAAGCAGGCTGGCACTCATCCAGGCTAATACGGTGGCCGGCGAGCTCAAGCTGGCCCATCCCGGGCTCGAGATCGAGATACGCAAAATCGTGACCGAGGGGGATCGCAACCGCGATATCAGCATCGACGAGGCTGGCGATACAGGCATATTCGTCAAAGCGCTGGAGGAAGCCCTGCTCAACCGCCGCATAGATATAGCAGTGCACAGCCTCAAGGACCTGCCAACCCTGCTGCCAGCGGGATTATGCCTGGCGGCTGTGACGCAGAGGCTGGACCCCCGCGACGCGCTGGTGGCCTGCGCCCCCTTAGCTGAATTGAAGCCCGGCTCAAGCATAGGCACCGGCAGCCTGCGCCGCACGGCACAGCTCAGGCACGTGCGCCCGGACCTGCAGGTCTGCGGCATACGCGGCAACGTGGACAGCCGCCTGCGGCTGGTGAGTTCCGGCAAGATGGAAGGCGTGATCGTGGCCGCCGCAGCGCTGCTCAGGCTGGGATGGGATGATAAAATAACCACCTACCTGCCCCTGGAAGACTTCCTGCCGGCCGTGGGGCAGGGCGCGCTGGGCGCAGAGGCCAGGGAAGATGACCACCGGGTAGTGGAGATGATAAAAATAATCAACCACCTGCCCACCTGGCAGGCAGTGACGGCCGAACGGGCTTTCCTGCATGCCGTGGAGGGCGGCTGCCGCGCCCCCGTGGCAGCCCTGGCCACTGTGCATGCCAGGATGCTCAAAATAGAGGCCATGGTTGCAGACAGGGAGGGCAGCCAGATGATAAAAATCTCATACGAGGGCAATGCGGTATCCCCGCAGCAAGCAGGCCAAAACCTGGCCCGCAGCATGCTGGAAGCGGGCGCCGCTGGCCTCATAAAGGACACGCGATGCCGCTAAAGAAAGGAAAGGTTTACCTGGTGGGGTCAGGCCCGGGCGACCCCGGGCTGTTCACCCTGAAGGGCGCTGAATGCCTTTCAAGGGCAGATGTGGTTGTCTATGACCACCTGGTCAGCAGCCTGATACTTGACCATGCGCCGGCAGCGTCGAAAAAAATATATGCCGGCAAGACGGGCAGCAAACATCACATTGAGCAGCATGATATCAACCTCCTGCTGGTGGACCTTGCCAACAGCGGCAAAACCGTGGTGCGCCTCAAGGGGGGCGACCCCTATCTACTGGGCAGGGGAGGGGAGGAGGCCGCCGCGCTGAAGTCCGCCGGCATCGCCTTCGAAGTGGTGCCCGGTATCACCTCGGCCCTGGCGGTGCCCGCCTACGCCGGCATACCTGTCACTCAGCGCGGGCTCTCATCCTCGCTGACCATCCTGACCGGCCACGAAGACCCCACCAAGAGCAGCTCCCATATCCGCTGGGACCTGCTGGCCAAATCCGGCGGCACTCTGGTCATACTGATGGGCATGCAGAACCTGCCCCTCATAACGGCGCTGCTGCTCAAGCACGGCATGAAACCCGGTACGCCGGCGGCTGTCATAAGGGACGGGACATTGCCTACGCAGTTCACCATTACCGGGACTTTAAAGAACATAGCCAAAAAAGCCGGCGGGGCGGGCATAATGGCCCCCGCCGTCATAGTCATCGGCCGCGTCGTCGATATGCGACGGGAGCTGCGCTGGTTCGATCTCTTCCCCCTCTTCGGAAAACGCGTGCTGGTCACACGCGCCGGCAGCCAGGCGGGAAGTTTGGAGAGGCTGCTGACCGAGCGCGGGGCGCAGTCCGTGCGCTTCTCATCAATCGAGATACGTCCGGTGAGGGCAAACTTTGAATTGGACAGGGGCATCTCGGACTTGAACACCTATGACTGGGTGGCATTCACCAGCGTAAACGGCGTCGAGGCATTTTTCCGCCGCGTGGGTGAGATGAATTTGGATTCCCGCGCACTGGGCGGACTGAAAATAGGGGCAATCGGACCGATGACGGCCAGGGCCCTGCTGGAACGCGGCATCACGGCGGACTACGTACCCCGGGTCCACACAGGGGAGGGCTTCATCAGCGGCCTGACCCAAAAGGCCGTCAGGGGAAAACGCTTCCTGCTGCCCCGCGCAGACATAGCCGACGACGAAATCACGGTGGGGCTTAAAAAACTGGGCGCCACCGTGGACGAGATAGCCGTTTACCGCACGGCCAGGCCGCGCAGCAACCAGGCTAAGCTGAAAGAACTGCTGCTGCCCGGACACTTGGATGCGATCACTTTCACCAGCTCATCGACCGTGACCAACCTGCTGGCGGGATTGAGCAGCGCCGGGATAGGTCAAATCAGGGCTAAAATCGCCTGCATCGGCCCCAAGACCGCGGCAACCGCCGTCAAAGCGGGACTCAAAGTGCACGTCCTGGCCAAAGAGCAGAGCATGGCCGGACTGATCGAAGCGATGGAAGATTATTTCCGCAAGGAGGCCTGAATGCCTGTATTTCCGGATTTGCGTATGCGCCGCCTGAGAAAAAGTCCTGCACTTAGGTCACTGGTGAGGGAGAGCCGCCTGGATACGGGCGACCTCGTCTTCCCCCTCTTCATCGTTGAAGGCAAGGGCATAAAGAAGGAGATCGATACCATGCCCGGCATCTTCCATTTCTCCGTGGACAGGCTGGCCGCCGAGGTGCATGAACTGGCACGGCTCAAGGTGCCCGCCGTACTGCTGTTCGGCGTGGTAAACGACAAAGACGAGACCGGTTCGGCAGCGCTTAACCCTGATGGCGTTGTCCAGCTGGCTATACGCGCTATAAAAAAGGCTGTCCCTCAAATGATAGTGGTGACCGATATCTGCCTGTGCGAGTACACTAATCACGGGCACTGCGGGATAGTGGTAAACGGCGATGTCGATAATGACAGCACCCTTCCCCTGTTAGCCAGGATGGCTTTTTCCCACGCTTCTTGCGGCGCTGACATAGTGGCACCTTCCGACATGATGGATGGCCGGGTCAGGGCCATCAGGCAGTCGCTGGATGACAACAGTTTCAAGCATATACCCATCCTCTCCTACGCAGCCAAGTACGCTTCCGCCTTCTACGGCCCTTTCCGCGAGGCGGCGGGCTCCGCCCCGCAGTTCGGCGACCGCAGGTCCTACCAGATGGACCCCCCCAACGTACGCGAGGCACTCAGGGAGATAGAAGAGGACATCAACGAGGGCGCCGACATCGTGATGGTCAAGCCGGCATTAGCTTACCTGGATGTCATCAGCAAGGCGAGGGACAGCTTCAATTGCCCGCTGGCCGCCTATAACGTGAGCGGCGAATACGCCATGGTCAAGGCCGCCGCAGGGCGCGGCTGGATAGACGGGAAAAGGGCCATCCTGGAGATACTCGGCTCTATCAAAAGGGCGGGGGCCGACATCATCATCACCTATCATGCTAAGGAAGCCGCAGCCTGGCTGGCCGAGCAGGCGTAAATAAGATGAAACCCGCAAAGAATTCGCAGCGTCTGTTCAAACAAGCCCGGCGCTACCTGCCGGGAGGAGTGGACAGTCCCGTAAGGGCCTTCGGGGCGGTGGGAAGCAACCCCCGCTTCATTGTGAAGGGCAAAGGCTCAAAGATGTGGGATGCCGACGGCAACAGCTATATCGATTACGTCTGCTCGTGGGGTCCGCTGATATTGGGGCACGCCGACCGGCGCGTGGTCAAAGCTATAAGGGATGTGGCGGGGAAAGGCACCAGCTTCGGGGCCGCCACGGAACATGAGACACGTCTGGCCTCGCTGATTTCGTCTGCCATGCCATCGATGCAGATGCTGCGTTTCGTCAGTTCCGGAACTGAGGCAACCATGAGCGCCCTGCGCCTGGCCCGCGCCTTCACCGGCCGGGACAGGATATTGAAGTTCGCCGGATGCTACCACGGACACTGCGACAGCCTGCTGGTCAGCGGCGGCTCGGGCATGGCCACACTGGGCATACCGGATTCCCCGGGCGTAACCGCGTCCACCGCCAGGGATACGCTGGTGGCCGGCTACAACGATTTAGATGCCGTACGACGCCTCTTCGCGAAATACCCTGGCAGTATCGCAGCCGTCATAGTTGAGCCGATCGCCGCCAATATGGGACTGGTGCATCCCGCCCGGGGCTTCCTCAGCGGCCTTCGCCGCCTGACTAAAGAACATGGCGCACTGCTCATCTTCGACGAGGTCATAACCGGGTTTAGAGTAGCCTACGGCGGGGCGCAGGAGATGTATAAGATTAGTCCTGACCTCACCTGCTTAGGCAAGATCATCGGTGGAGGACTGCCGGTGGGCGCCTACGGGGGCAGGCGTGAGATCATGCAGATGGTGGCGCCGTCGGGCAGTGTTTACCAGGCCGGTACGCTCTCGGGTAACCCGCTGGCCATGACCGCCGGCATAACCACACTGGAGATACTTAACGATACATCGGTTTACCGGCAACTCGAGGAGAAAGGGGAACTGCTGCAGCAGGGACTGGCGGAGGCGGCCTGCGATGCCTGCCTGCCCCTGTCGGTAGCGCGCGAAGGATCCCTGCTGACCATATTTTTCAGCGCAGATAGCGTGACCGATTATGCCTCCGCCCGCCGCTGCGATACGTCTGTCTTCGCCCGCTTCTTGAGGGGAATGCTTGAAGAGGGCATCTACCTGCCGCCGTCGCAGTTCGAGGCCGCCTTCCTCTCCCTGGCTCATAGTCCGCGGGATATAGAAGCCACATTGAGGGCGGCGCAAAAGGTATTTAAGCAATTATAGGGCGGCGCTACTTGATGGCGATGGCCTCGACCTTGAGCTGGAAATTACCGGGTACCTCTTTGACGGCCACGCAGGTGCGCGCCGGCGGATCCACGGGAAAGTACCTGGCGTAAACCTCATTCAATTTGGCGAAGTCACCCATATCACGCAGGAAAACCGTCACTTTCACCACCTTTGCCAGGCTGCTGCCCACCGATTCCAGGGAGCGCTTCATATTCTGCATGACAATTTCGGTGGCCCTGACGATATCATCAGTGATGATCAGTCCCTTTTCCAGGTCCATGGGGTCGATGCCCGTCAGGAAGAGGAATCCGCCTGCCTCCACAATATGCGAATAGGGTCCCGCCTTAAGCAGGAAATCGTTATCAATGCACTTCTTTTTCAACTCCGGCGCCTCCTGTTAAATCAGTAGTCAAATGATACAAGGTATGTTAATATCATATCATGCCTGAATACAAGCAGACAGAGGAAAAAATCATCGAGGCTGCACTGCATGTCTTCCTTGCCCACGGCATAAAGAAAACCACTATAGAGGATGTTGCGGCGCGCTGCGGGTTGACGCGTGCCACGGTGTACCGCTACTTTAAGGACAAGAGGCGACTGGTAAGGGCCAGCATGATGCACATGGTGTACGTGATCAACGAGGCGCTGGCCAGCCTCGACAGGCACAAGGATTATGATACGGAGAAATCCGCGGCATTGATCAAGGAGGCGGTGGGTTTACTGCCCAAAGGGGACCTTTCCACACGCATCATCGAGCTCAAGCAGCTTTACCCCGAGATATTCGCCGAGTACCAGATCGCGCGCCTGTCCTCGATCCGCGAGATATACAGGCGGGTCTTCAACGCGGCCAGGCGCGAAGGCCTGGTCACTCCTTCGGAGACAGACTGGAACTTAGTGCAGACGATACTTTCAGAGGCCACACTTTACGTTGCCGAAAGCCCGCTGGTGCTGTCGCACGGCATGTCGGTAGGCCGCATTTACTCGGCCGTACTGGATATCATGCTTTACGGCATTGTGGGCCGGCGCAAGAAATAAGCGGCGCCTAACGCCTGCGCGCGCCCGCGGAACGCTGCTCCTGTCCCATTCGTCCACCACCCGACGGGCGCCTCGGCGCATCGGCGGGTATCTCGGGAGCCGCAGCATTGTAATCGAAACCCTCCAGCTTGCGGCGTTCCAGCGGCGCTTTGAGCACCTCTTCTATTTCTCTCACCACGGCGGCGTCAGCGGCAGTGACAAATGTCAGGGCATCGCCTTTCTGGTCAATGCGGCCGGTGCGGCCGATGCGGTGGGTATAGGCATCCACGTTCTCCGGCATGTCCAGGTTGATAACGTGCGAGATGCTCAGGACGTCTATGCCGCGGGCCGCGATATCCGTGGCTACCAATATCTTTACTGAGCCGTCGCGGAACCCGTCCAATGCCGCCTGGCGCCTGTTCTGCGCAAGGTCGCCATGCAGAGCCGTGGCTCTGAATCCCGTCCTTTTCAGTTGCAGGGCTACGCGGTCGGCGCGGTGCTTGGTGCGGGTGAAGACCAGCACCGAATCGGTTTCAAAGCTGCGCAGTACCGCCGTCAGCAGCTTTGTCTTGAGGTGTTGCTTGACGGGATAGATGCTATGGGACACGGAATCCACCGGCGCGGAATGCCCGATCTGCACCGTGACAGGTATGCGCAAAGCCTCCTGCACCAGCTTTCGTATATCGGGAGGCATGGTGGCGGAGAAAAGCATAGTCTGGCGGGGCCTGATCAGGCACCTCAGTATGCTCTTGATGTCGGGCAGGAAACCCATGTCGAACATGCGGTCCGCCTCGTCGATGACCAGCATCTCGAGGAAGGAAAGGTCGATAGTGCTCTTCCAGATATGGTCGAGCAGCCGGCCCGGGCAGGCCACGATGATATCCACGCCGCTGCGTAGCCTGCGCACCTGCTGTTCCATACCTACGCCGCCGTAGATGGAGATGCTTTTGAGGTTTGTGCCCTTTCCAAGCGCGTCAACCGACTCGCAGATTTGCTCCGCCAGTTCGCGGGTGGGCGAGATGACCGCGGCGCCGATGCGCCCGCGCTGCAGCTTGAGCAGCCGGTCCAGCACCGGCAGCACGAAGGCTGCCGTCTTACCGGTACCGGTCTGCGCCAGGCCGATGATATCGCGCCCCTGCATGATGGGTGGGATGGCCTGCAACTGGATAGGGGTAGGCTCAGTGTAACCCTGCGCCCTGACACCTTCCATGATGCTGGGATGGAGATTGAAGATTTCGAAACTCAATGAATGACCTCTTACGTTGTAAATTTAGCCGGGGTTCGGGCCATTCAAGGCTTGTGATAATTCTGGAAGGATTATAATAAGCTTGTAACAACCTAAACTTGAACTATGAACTTATTATACACCAAACACTGACAGGATGGCGATCCTGCCTATCCCTACCACGGCTTAATACCTGTGGACCGTTTACTTCTTACAGCAGGATTGGCTGCCGAAAACGGTGAGCAATATACCCAATCCCAGCGACAGGAGGGTCAGTGGACAGGGCAGCGGCCAGCCGAACAGCGGGTTGGGTATGCGCAAAGCCATGAGGAAGGCGTCTAAAATGAGCAGGAAACCGGCTATGATGAGCAGGATTTTGCCAGCTTTTAACATGTAACACCCCCGATAATTTACTTAATTATTAGAGTATCACGTTGGGAATGCACAGTCCACAGCAAAGGTTGTACAATCTAACCGGAGGGTTGATCAACACGGCAGCTTTAGCGGTTCACAAAGCTGAAGCGTCAACTGAAGAATAAGGAGGTGTGTAATGTCAGGAAAATTTGCGCTGACCCTTGCCGGATGGGTGCTCGGCCTCGTCATTGCAGCCGTAGTCATTATCGTAGCCGCGGCTTTGCTGGGCGGATACCTGTGGGGTAACGGCAGCGGGTTCCAGGCAGGCTACGACCGTGGCAAGACGGACGGCGATAAGGCCGGTTTCACCAGGGGCTACGAGAACGGCCAAAAGATAGGATATGACCTCGGTTTCCAGGCCGGTGATAAATCCGGCTACGACAAGGGCAACAAGGCGGGGTATGACCAGGGTTATACCAAGGGCAAGGACGAGGGCTACCAACAGGGCGAAACCGCCGGCTACAACAAAGGCCTGCGGGAGGGATATAACACGTATATCACGCCTTTCTATTATCCCTGGTATTACAGAGGGGGCCCGTTTTATTAATCCTGGAAAAGGGATTTTAATATTCAAAAATACGACGGGATATTTTCCAACAGGCTGGTAATAGCCTGTATTCTCATCGCCCTTGTGCTGCTGGCCGTATTGGCTGCGGCTATTATCTTCTTTGAAGATTCAGCTGCCGTGCAGTTTGGGTTCAAGGCAGTGGACGTCGCGCTGCATATCGACGTTTACATCGGCGGCCTCATACAGCAGTACGGCCTCCTCATCTACGGCATAGTTTTTCTCATCATATTCTGCGAGACAGGCCTGGTATTCATACCCTTCCTGCCCGGGGATTCATTGCTTTTCGCCGTGGGCGGGTTTGCGGCACTGGGCGAGTTAGATGTGTGGGTGCTGATCCTGCTGCTCTGGTTAGCCGCCGCTCTGGGCGACAGTTTCAACTATTTTGTAGGCAGCCGCATCGGGGAACAGGTGTACAGCAGGAACTACAGGTTTATCAAGAGGGAATACATCGACCGTACCCACGCGTTCTTCGAAAAATACGGGGGCAAGGCAATCGTGCTGGCCAGGTTCGCACCCATCCTCAGGACTTTCACACCTTTCGTAGCAGGCGTCGGCAAAATGAACTACCCCCGGTTCCTCTTCTTCAATGTGACGGGCGGATTGCTGTGGGTGGCAGTCTGCGTACTGTGCGGCTACTTCTTCGGCAACCTGCCCTTTGTCAAAGAAAATTTCTCGCTCTTCATCCTGGGCATAATAATTGTTTCATTTATCCCTTCAGCAGTAGAATTTTATAAACACTGGCGTGCTTCCAGGCGAAAATCGATAATATGAAAGATGACGGCGACCGCTCGCTCAAACCACTCACGTGGTACAAGGAGCTTTCCACCCGCAAAGGCCGGCTGACTGCGGGCGCATTCCTGGTGGAGGGCCAGCGTGCCATAGGCCAGGTGATCAGGAGCAGTCCCGGCAGCATAATAGAGGTTTTATACACGGGAGACCAGCCTTACCATTACGGTAACTATCCCTTGAGACCGCTCACAGGTACCCGCATGCAATCCATCAGTTCTGCCAGCACATCCCAGGGGATCATAGCCGTGGTGCGGCTGCCGGCTGATACAGACTCCGACCACCTGCCCGGCGAGGCCGGGCACAGGGTACTGCTGCTGGAAGACATCCAGGACCCCGGCAATGTCGGCACGCTCATCCGCACAGCCGCAGCCTTCGATTACTCGGGCGTCATACTGACGGACAAATGCGCGGACCCTTTCTCCCCGAAGTGCATACAGTCCACGGCGGGCAGCGCCCTGTCGTTGTGGATAAGGAGGACGGCCGCCTACCTTGATCTTATAGATGAACTGAAAAGAAGGGGACACCGCCTGGTTGCGGCTGACCTGGGTGGAGCGGAGGATACGTCGGTGCTGGCAGGACTGGACAATCTGGTGCTTGCGCTGGGCAACGAGGCAGCGGGGCTTTCCAGCGCGTTGCTGGATAAATCCGATCACAGGATTATGATACCCATGGCCGGGGCAAAAGTGCAGTCTTTGAATGTAGCTGCCTGCGGGGCCATATGTATATATTTAAGCAGGAGGGAAATAAAAAAATGAACAGGTGGATTATTGCCACCATCTCACCGGTAATTATGGGTGTGATCCTAATCACCGGCATGCTCCTTACAGGTTGCACAGCCGCGCAGGGCAACGGGAAAACGTTGTTCATAACTGGGTCCTACGGTGCGATTAACCGTGGGGTGTACGATGGGGATGTCACCGTCGCAGACTTGAAGCGCAATGGTGATTTTGCCCTTGGTGCATTCAATGCCATCGATGGCGAACTGCTGGGCATGGACGGAAAATACTACCAGATAGGGGCAGGGGGGAAGGTAAATCCCGCAAGCGATGCTATGGCCACTCCCTTCACCACGGCGACCTTCTTCAAGGCCGATAAAGCCATAACGATAGACAAACCGATGAGCTACCAGGCGATGCAGCAATACCTGAACGGCCAGTTGCCCACGCAGAACATTTTCTACGCGATTAAAGTTAACGGCACATTCGACTCAATAAAGGCCAGGAGCCTGACAAAGTTGAACCAGCCTTACCCGGCCACACCATATTCAACCATCACTCAAAATGAGCCTATCTTCGAGTTCAACGACGTGAAAGGCACACTGGTTATAATTGTCAGTCCTACCTACATGAGCGAGATAAGTTATCCCGGCTACCACGCGCACTTCATCAGCAGTGATGGGAAATCAGGCGGGCATGTGCTGGACGGCAACATTGCCAAAGGCCTGGCTGAAGTAGAATTGTTACCGGATTTTACCGTGAACCTGCCTCAAAACAGCAAATTTTACCAGGCCGATTTCACCAAACCCTGATGGCCATACAGGTTAGCCTGGCGCAGATGATTGATCCCGTTCAGTGGGCAGACCGCTCCATTTTTGTCAGCGGCTCTTCTGAACGCTTTCGAGGACAACCTCGTAAAGCTCGAGTTTTTCCTTCTTGAGCAGGTCCTCGATCTTCTTCTTAATTATGAGCGCTTTCTCCATGGACTTGCCCTGTTCCTCGTCGGGGAAGGTTACCTGGACTTTCATATAAGCGGTGTTCAACCGTGCATGCGGCATTTCTGATTACCTCCCTTTTGTCATACCTGTCTGAATTTACTTCAATGTACGTCAAAGAAACTTAGTTTATCCATCCGGTCAAAGTTATGCTGGGCATCAATCCAGCGGACAGTGCCGGAGCGGCAACGCATTGCTATGGACTGGGTACGGGCCCCGCCCCCGAAATAGCGCACCCCCTTGAGCAGTTCCCCGCTGCTTATACCCGTAGCGGCAAAAAAAACGTCGTCGCTATCTATGAGGTCCTCCGTCTTATAGACCTTGTCAACATCTATCCCGCCGGCTATGGCTGACTCCCTTTCCCCATTATCGCGCATCCATGCCTTGCATTGGATAGCGCCCCCGATACAGTGTATGGCCGCCGCGGAGAGAACCCCTTCCGGCGTGCCACCGATGCCCATGAGCACATCCACCTCTCTTTCCGGCAGAGCCGCCTCGATGCTCGCCGCGATATCGCCATCGGTAATCAATTTAACCCTGGCACCGGAGTGCCTGATATCTGATATCAGTTGCTCATGGCGCGGCCTGTCCAAAACAACGACAGTCAGCTCCGATATCTTTCTTTTCTTGGCTGCGGCTACATTCTTCAAATTTTCCGCTACCGGTGCGTTGATATCGATGCAGTCTTTTGCCTCCGGTCCGGTAACGATTTTATCCATATAGACAAATTTCCTGGGCCAGTGTATTGTCCCCCTGGCTGAAAGCGCCACGACGGCGATAGCGCCGGGCAGGCCCCTGGCAACCAGGTTGGTCCCATCCACGGGGTCCACCGCAATATCAACCTTTAAATCCGAGCCGTCACCGATATGCTCTCCTATGTACAGCATGGGGGCGTGGTCTTTTTCCCCTTCCCCGATGATCACGATCCCGTCCATGGCCACATAGCCCAGGACATAACGCATGGCAGATACTGCCGCCGCATCTACCGCTGTTTTATCACCCCTGCCCAGGTGGCGGGCGGAAGCCAGGGCTGCCGCTTCAGTGACGCGCACCAGTTCCATAGCGATGTTGCGTTCGATTGGCATTCCTGAATGCACGGTTCTCATATATTGTTCTTCTCCTCCTCCACTTCAATAAGACTATTACATTGGCTATTCAACAGTCAATAGCAAGGTTCTACACGCAAATACATATTATATTTGAAATTTTATGTTAAGTATCATATACTATACATATAGCTACAAGTACACAAACGCTCTGTTTACGGGTAGTATCCAAATAACGAAAGGGGAAACTCCATGGCAGTCAATCAATTTGCAGATATCAGTAAAGATTTGTACAACCAGATCAAGTTTATCGAGAGCAGGGTGAAGGACGATTCATTCAAAGATGCAGTCAAGCTGCTGTCAACTGCTGAAAAAACTTGCGAACATCTTGAATCAATGATGACGCCGGATAACCAATTACAGACACATATAATCAATAACCGCAGGCTGGAAATTCGTTGGCTTCATGACAACATTGAACAGGGCTTGAAGAAAAAGAGAAAGCCTGTAAAAAAGCGCCTTTCCAAATAGCATACTGCACCATTTTGCTCCACGTAAATAAGGGAGCATATACGGGTCCTTGAACCCATATATGCTCCCTGATTTTTTAACTGCTCTTAACCGAGAAGTTATGACCTGTCGTTGTAGCTGTACGAACCACTGCCCGAACCGGTGCGCTGTTGTTTCTTGGCCTGTCGGCACTGCGGACAACGTTTGGGTTCGTTGGTAAAGCCTTTAGACTCATAGAACTGCTGTTCGCTGGCGCTAAAGGTGAAAGTCGTTCTACAATCTGAACATTGGATAGATTTGTCTGAAAAACTCATTGGGTGACCTCCTTTTATAAATAGTTGGTTAGAGCTGTGGTCACCCGAACTTTGGATAAATTTGAGAGGAATTTAACTTAGGCTGTGATAACCTGAACTAGAACCACCTATATCACTCTACTATAAATGGGCCGCAAATGCAACTTTCACCTGCTGCGCATATATTTCAGGTTCAGACTAAACATTTCCAGGAATATTCCGTTCTTTATCAGGAGGTAATCGATAAATGCTTGGTAAAATCATAGGAATACGGGTAGTCAAGACACCGGGTAGCGACGACAGGGCAATGATTGCCGGCGTAGTAGAAAACACAACGCAGGGAACAACAAATATTCAGTTTGAGAATAAGAAGGGCATGGTGTATTTAGTCATAGATTGCTCCGGCAGCATGGCCGGGAATAAAATGTGCCAGGCAAAAATAGGCATACTGGAATTTGCACAGGAAGCGATAAAAAAGGAATACCTTGTAGGTTTAATCAAGTTTGACAATTCAGCAGCCCGCCTTTGTGAGCCGACATACGATATCGCAGACTTGAGGGCATCTTTAGAAGGGATGGATGCAAACGGTTCAACCAATATGGCGGCAGCGATAACTATGGCCCGCGAACACCTCGGCGTTACCGGATATGCCAGGGCAATGGTAATTGCCACTGATGGACGGCCTGATAGGACACAGACTGCGCTTCAAGCCGGGCAGAGTGCAAAAAATGACGGGATAGATATTATTGCCATCGGGACAGACGATGCAGACCTGGCGTTTTTAAAGAAACTGTCCACGAACTCAATACTCGGAAACAAAGTGTCAAATGAGCAATTTGGCAAAGCCATAGCAACGGCATATTTGCAGTTGCCGGAACCTGAGAAAACAGTTCAGGCAAAACAATTTAGCCGTGAACCGCAAAGACGCCTGCAGTATGCCAGGTATTAAGACTACGGCTCCTCAGAGGGATATATCAGGGGTTTACAGTCACGGTAACAGTCGCGTTATCAGTGCCGTAACTATTTATAGCGGTCAGCGCATAGGTCGTAGTTTTAGCAGGTGATACCGGCTGCGAATATTTTGAAGTTGGAATGCCGATACCTTGATCGATACTATATATAGTCGCTCCCTTTACATTCCACGAGAGGCTTGATGTCCCACCCTCGGAAATGATGGACGGATCGGCAGAAAAAGATTTTATTACCGGTGCTGCGCCATCGGGTAACGTGTTCACTGTGACAGTAACTTCCTTCGTTTCTGTGCCGAAGGTGTTGACAGCGGACAGTTTATAGGTGGTGGTGGCGGCAGGTATTACCATCGTCCAACCTGAAGACGGCACACTGCCGACATCATGGCTGATGGAGACTGTCCTTGCCCTGGCAACTGCCCAGGTCAAGGTTATATTATCTCCCAGCGTAATTGAATTCCTACTTGCAGAAAAAGTGTTTATGGCCGGTGGAGTTTTCGTAATCGCCGTATCCGCCGTGTTCGTTGTATTCGTTGTGTCCACGGTAACCATTACCGACTCAGTTACCGAACCGTAGTCACTGGCAGCCGTTAATACATAGGCAGTGGTCGCAGCCGGTGTAACTAACGTAGAACCTTTTGACGCAACACCGCCGACGCCTTGACTGATACTGATTGATTTTGCGCCGACAATATCCCATGCCAGGGTTGAGGATTGGCCGGACTTAATGGAGGCCGGGCTTGCACTGAAAGTGGTAATGATGGGTGAACTTGATACAGATACATTAAGCGTAGCCGATGCCGTGGAATTACCGGCGCCATTGGAGGCAGTCAGCTTATACGTGGTAGTCGAGGCCGGTGACACGTTTTTAGTCCCGCTTGACGATACGGTCCCGATTTCGGGACCTATGGAAACTGATGTCGAACCCGTAACACTCCATGACACTGTAGCTGTCTGCCCTGCAAAGATACTGCCGGGGTTGATGTTGAAACTGCCTATGGACGGCAGAATACCTGTAACGGTAACTGTTACTGACTTACGTGCAGACTGGGACATTTTGTTAGCTACCAGTGTATATGTAGTCGTTGTTTCGGGAGATACTGCCCTGGTTCCGCTTAAAGAAACCTTCCCGATACCCGGGCTGATAGAAACCGAGTCTGCCCCGCTAACATCCCATTGTAAAGTTGCCTCCTGGCCGGATGTAATCGTCGGGGAACTGGTATCGAACGATGCCACAACCGGCGCTGCAAACCACCTGGAGATTTCCCCCTGCAGGGCGATGCCTGCTCCGATAAGCGCGGCAACAATAACTATGGCCAGGGATATTTTCGCAATGGTTCCCTTATGGTCCGTTATCCGCTGCAATAGTCCCGGCTGGTCATCACTATCCTGCGTTTGTTCCTGGCCTTGAGATTGCGGCACCTGCCAGTTAAAAACCATTTTACAGTTCTGGCACTGCGGTTGGCCGTAAGCAACCGGAGCCCTACAGTTGGGGCAGGAATACATTTGCTGCATTATGGATTACCTCTGTTACAGTTGTATCCAAGAGTATATTATACACGGAGGGAAAACTTTTAATCCTCCCTGAGGTCATGTTAACATAGATTTATTCAGGGCCGCTTAGCGTAAGTATCGTTGATATAGCCTCCACTCTGTCCAAATAATGTAATCCAAATCATGTGCTGAATCGGGCTAAAGGAGAAAAATGCTGAAAAAAATCAGCCTGATATTGATTCTGCTGTTTTCAATGGTTACATTCATTTCGGTTGCCCCGGGATGTGCCAGTCAGAAAGAAGTCAATATGCCGATAGTCCTATTAACAGACTACGGCAGTGAAGACTATCGTATCTCTCAGTTGAAAGGAATCATCTATTATAATAATCCCGAATCTATGTTGATCGATGCCTCTCACAGTGTTCCGACATTTGATATAGCTACCGGCGCTTTCATACTCGACATAGCCGCAAAGGAATTCCCTGAGAACACGGTCTTTATCGGCGTCATAGCCCCCTATACCCGGCCGGAACCAAAATACCTTGTGCTTACAACTGATAAGAATCAGCTCTTTGTGCTGCCTGACAACGGACTTTTGACTTACGTTATCAAGAACTCGGGCATAAAGACCATTTATCAGATAACCAACCAGGAACTTTTTGATAAGCCCATAATAGAGCTCTCTGCCGAACGCATACAGGGTAAAATAGGCGCGCTTATTGCTTCAGGCTATCGCCCGCAGGATGTCGGGATCCCGTTGACCACTTTCGAAACCATGGATATTCAAGAGCCTGCGATAGCTGACAACAGGCTTATGGGTACAATAGTCTATGTTGACCATTATGGTAACGGTATCACCAATATATCAGAAAAAACCGCAAATGAATTCGGCTTAAAGCCGGGCGATTCAGTCCAAATAACCGGCCCACAGGGCAAAATTACTGCCAAATTCGGCAAAATCTACTCGGATGTTCCCCTGGGTAAAGAAATCGTGTTTGTTATCAACAATCTCGGCATGGTTCAGCTATCTATCAACCTGGGCAATTTCGCCGACACATACGGGGTAAAAGCCGGGACAAAGATTGAAATAGAAAAGTAGCGCCTTCCAAAATCATGTATTGCTGTAAAAAGGAGGTAACGAGGACAAAATGGCAATTCAATATAAGGTGGATTTTAGCAAGCTGGCATGGGATCAGCCGTTGAAGGGACTGCAGCAAAAATGCCTTATCCAGAATGATATATGCCTGCGCCTTGCCGAGTTTTCAAAAGAGATCCCCCAGGACTGGTGCGGGAACGGGCATACAGGCTACGTAATTGAAGGGACCGTACAACTTGAATTCGAAAGCTGCACCGTGACCTATCATAAAGGCGATGGGATTTTCATCCCCGACAGCCCCGAACACAAACATAGGGTCAGGGTCCTTTCAGATAAAGCGCTCATATTTTTCGTGGAAAAGCCCTGAGAGGGGATGATGTTTTCGGATGGTGGGCCATTATGGACAGTTCCCGAACTCCTGTTTGAGAGTAGAAAGCATATTCCAGCGCTCCAGCAGTTGCTGAGTTTAATTAAACAGGAGGTGGTTTGAGGTGTACGGCAGCGTAGCAAATAGAATTGTGTAGGAATTATCACAACCCATACTACTTATACGTCCCGCAACGTCAATACCACCAGCTCCTCAAAATCTCCTTGATGATATTTGGCAAAGTTACATAGGTAGTAAAGTGTGAACTAATAGTCACAGAACGCCGGTGGAGTATGCTGATATAATGGCCGGATTCTGAGCGGCGGTGCTGCTAAATGCGGGGTAAGGTCACTTTGGATAAAGGAACGCTACAGAGCCAAAGGATAAATTAAGATTGAGGCCTGGCTGTTACAGTTGTATGTTACACGCCAGGCCTCAGAATTGAACCGGTATGACCAAATAAACTAAATCATGTAATATTATTTGGAGAAGACGGTTTTGTTACTCTTCACCTTTAATAACAGAACCGACAGATTCCTTGATTTTGCTGGCTGCCTTTGCAGCCTTCTCTTTAACTTCCAACGCTTTTTCTTTGACCATGCGCCTGGTTTCTATCCCGGGTTGAGGCGCATACAGTAAAGCAACAGCAGCACCGATTACCGCTCCCATAAGTAACCCTGACAAAAAACCTGAACTTGTATCTCTATTCATCTTGATCCTCCTTTTTCTTAAATATACTGCCAAATATGCTAATGCCTTGCATTATCCCCTGGATCATCGAACCAAACCGGCTGACTGGTCTTACAACTTCCGTATTAACATAATCTACAATTTCGCTGACCTTGTTTACCATTAAATCCGTTGAGTCGAGCACGGAAACCGTTTTACGGTAAAACAGGAAAAGCATGATCGATATGAACACCATTGCTAAAGTAGCTACCAGTCCCCAGATAATGAGGATGATATCCCGCCAAGAAGATAGCTCCACTAAATACACCTCCTTAATCAGTGCAACCGACTATTTCAAAATATAGATTGGGAAGGCAAATCAACATAGACTTATCCATCATCAATTTTCCCCATGAATTACCTCCTCTTGGTAGTCTTTTTTGAGCTTGTCCTATAACTGCGTTTTTCGGACTAAATCGACCCTCATTGCGGGGTAAATTATGCATAAAGCCGCGTGCGAGAAAGAACAGCTTTAAGTACGATTCTGGCACATCTGATGGTATGATTCGAATTAGAACCGAGCATTCAGACTTTTGGATGATATTACCTGAGCAGTAAAGGTGATGGGATTCGAACCCCCTGCTTTTAACTGCCAGTTTCGATCGTGGCTACCCGCGTCATTTTCACCTCTTCTTTCATAAGGGGACATTTTCACTGAACAATTAAGGGGTGACAAAATCATAGAACATTAACATCCCGCTTATTTATTTGTTGAAAATTAGTATATGATGAAGGAGAGTTATACTGGCAGGCCAAGACTTACTTGCGAGCGTATATGCGCATTAAATAGTTGTGTCTTCGTATGCTTGAGATTAGATATGGAGCTGAGGGGATTCGAACCCCTTACCTTCTGACTGCCAGTCAGACGCTCTCCCAATTGAGCTACAGCCCCGCAAGAAAGTACCAATTTAACAAAAAGCGGCGATAAAGGCAAATTCCGCTTGTTCAAATGTTCACAAATATTACCCGCAATTTTTCAAGTTTGACTATTTTGGGAACCACTCGTGCACCAGGGGGCGGTACCAGCGGTCCTTGCGGTACTCCGAGGCTATAAGTATGATGTCCAGCACATACCATACGCCCAGTCCGCCCAGGGAGGCCAGCTTTAACCAGCCCGCCTTGTACCTGCCTATATAGAACCTGTCCAGGCCGAACCAGCCCAGGAAGATGGCCAGCAGCAGGGCGATGTACCAGCTCCGCGGCGAAGGTGCCTTTGTCATAGCGGTAGCCGGCCTCCGAAAAGGTCAACAAGGGTTATTACGCCATAATGCCCGGCCACCGCCAGGATCACGTTCTTAAGCGTTTTACCGGCCAGGCAGAGCAACAAAAAGCGCCACCACCCGAAGTGCATCATCCCGGCAATTGCGGTGAAAGGGTAAAACAGCGGGTTCAGTATGGCGGACATGATGAATACCGACAGGGCGCCCCTGGTCTTGATCCAGGCCCTGAACCTGTCCATGACGCGGTGGTCAAGGGCGTGAAAAGCCTTTGCGCTGCTCAAACCCGTCACGTAAACCACCATGCTGCCAGTGGTTTCCCCTGCCCCTGCGATCAGGCCGACCAGCACCGGGTTCAGCACGGCTCCAAGTGTGAATACGATGAAGAGGCTGGGCACCGGCACAATGAAGGTTACATCGGCCAGGAAACTGATGATGAGAACGCCGATATAGCCATACCTGGCAAAACTGAGGAACTCCTGCCAGTAAACCACCATCAGCACGCAAAGGATAATGGTGATGGCAAAGGAAATCGTTAACAGCGCGTAATCCTTCGCCGGCCGGCGCTGGTGTACCTGCTCAAATGCTACGGAGGAGTTGGCCAATTATTTCAAAGTCTTTACTTTCTTTTTCTTCCGAGTCCCCACGGACAATTCTTCCTCGCCGGACTCGCCGGCCACGGTGAATGCCAGGGCGTCTTTATCGACTGAAACCTTCACACGGTCGCCATCCCTGACCTCTCCCGAGATGATTTTGCTGGAAAGCGGGTTCTCGATGTAGCGCTGAATGGCCCGCCTCAAGGGGCGCGCACCGTATTCAGGATCGTATTCCTTGCGGAAGACCCACTCTTTGGCTTCGTCAGTCAGTTCAAGTACGATGCTGCGGTCGGCCAGCAGTTTATCAACTTCCTTGACCAGCATGTCAATGATCTGCTTGAGGTTAGCCTCATTGAGCGGGTGGAAGATGATGATGTCATCTATCCTGTTGAGGAACTCGGGACGGAAGGTCTTCTTGAGGTCGGCCTCAAGCACTACCTTGAGCCTGGCCCACTCGTCCTTTTCTTCCTTATCCTGCTTGTCCGGCGGGATGTTAAAGCCGATCAACCTGCGCGCCTGCTTGCGGAATTCCTGCATACCAAGGTTAGAAGTCATAATGATGACGGTCTCCTTGAAGCTGACCGTCCTGCCATGGCTGTCGGTCAGCCTGCCGTCCTCAAGTATCTGCAGCAGTATGTTGAAGACATCTGGGTGCGCCTTCTCAATCTCATCGAAAAGTATAACCTTGAAGGGACGCCTGCGCACGGCCTCCGTCAACTGCCCGGCCTCGTCGAAGCCGACATACCCGGGGGGAGCGCCGATCAACCGGGACACTGTGTGCTTCTCCATATACTCCGACATGTCGATGCGGATCAAGGCGTCCTCGTCATCAAAGAGAAACTGTGCCAGGGCCTTTGCCAGCTCGGTCTTGCCCACGCCGGTGGGACCCAGGAAGATGAAGCTGCCGATGGGCCTGCGGGGATCCTTGAGCCCGGCGCGCCCGCGCCTGACTGCCTCGGATACGGCGGCTATGGCTTCCTCCTGGTCAACGATGCGCTCATGCAGGCGGTCCTCCATGTGTATCAGCTTCTCGGCCTCGTTCTCCTTCATAGTGGAGACGGGCACTCCGGTCTGTTTGGCCACCAATTCTGCTATGGCCTCCTCGTCAACCTCGTTGTCGAGCTTCTTCTCCTGCATCCATTTGTCCTTGGCCTTTTTGCACTCCTCCTCCAGACGTATCCTCTCGGCCTTGATGCCGGCGGCCTTCTCGTATTCGGCACGCTGCGAGGCCGCAGCCTCCTCCTCGGTCAACTGCTGTATCTTCTGCTCCTGCTGCTTTATCTCGGGGGGGAGGCTCTCCATATCGATGCGCAGCTTGCTGGCCGCCTCGTCCAGCAAATCTATGGCCTTGTCCGGCAAAAAACGCTCAGTGATATAACGCTTGCTCAGCCGGACTGCCGCCTCAACGGCAGCGTCTGAGATCTTGACCTTGTGGTGCGCCTCGTAGCGCGGACGCAGTCCCCGCAGCATCTGGATAGTAGCCTCAACGCTGGGTTCGCCCACGATAATTGGCTGCAGGCGGCGTTCCAGCGCCTTGTCGGTTTCAATATGCTTGCGGTACTCGTCAAAGGTGGTGGCGCCCACGCACTGAAGTTCACCGCGCGCCAGCGCCGGCTTGAGCATGTTGCTGGCGTCAATGGCCCCCTCGGCGGCCCCCGCGCCCACAACGGTATGCATCTCGTCTATAAATAATATGACATCGCCTTTGGACTGCCTCACCTCATCCATCACCGCCTTGAGCCTTTCCTCGAACTCGCCGCGGAACTTGCTGCCTGCCACCAGTGCGCCCATATCGAGGGCGATTACCTTGCGCCCCTTGAGCGAATCGGGCACATCACCCGCCACGATCTTGAGCGCCAGTCCCTCGGCCACCGCCGTCTTGCCCACACCGGCCTCACCTATCAGCACGGGGTTGTTCTTGGTGCGCCGGATGAGCACCTGCATGACACGCTTGATCTCATCGTCGCGCTCAATGACCGGGTCTATCCTGTTCTGCCGCGCCAACTCGGTCAGGTCGCGGCCGTACTTTTCCAGCGACCTGTACTTGTTCTCGGCCCGCGGGTCGTCAACACGGTGGCTGCCGCGTATGCCCTGCAAAGCCTGGTATATCTTCTCCTGGTCTATGCCAAACTCTTTGAGTATTGTAACCGCGTCCCCGCTGCCCTCGCTGGCAATGGCGATGAGAAGGTGCTCAACGCTTACATACTCGTCGTTAAGACGGTCGGACTCCCCCACCGCTGCCTGCAGAACCTGGGCCACGCGGGGCGTCGGGTAGATCTGTATGCCACCGATGGCCGACTTGGGCTGGTCTGCTATCTTGGGATAGTTATCGAGTACGTCGCTGACACGCTTCTTCATGGCAGTCAGGTTGACGTTCATCTTCTTGAGTATCTCCGCCGCCAGCCCCTTCTCCTGCTCCAGCAGCGCCAGGAAAATATGCTCAACGTCCCACATGGAGTTGCGGAAGCGGCTGACAAGCTGCTGCGAAGCCCCAAGTACTTCCTGTGCCTGCTCGGTAAATCTTTCCTGTCTCATAGTTTATTTGTGGGTGGCTGCTTCCTCGGCGATCAGTTTATCGCGGTAAGCGAGGACGATGCTGCAATGCGGACCCCGGCACCCGGCAATCTTTGCCCTGACATCCCGGGCAAACTTTTTCCCGGGATTGTCGGCCGCCGCCAGCTTGTACCTGCTGCACCAGGTGCACGAACATGTCCAGTCACCGTTCACCATGACCGTCACGTAATCGTCCACCCTGTCGCAGGATACCGTGGTGGCAGTTATCTGCCAGCCGGCCGGCGCAATGTCCGTCCTGGCCTCAGCCATCCTTAACCTCCTGGTTTGATTTTCTTTTTGCAGGGTCTGTTTTCCTGTACCTGCTCAACTCGGCCTCGAGGCTGTCTATCCTGTGCTGCATCCCTGCCATGTGGCTGCTCAGCCTGAGTATGACCTCAACGCCGGCCATATTGATACCCATGTCCTCCATCAGCACTTTGATATGGCGCAGACGCTCGATCTCGGCCTCGGAATAATAGCGGATGTTGCCACCCGAGCGGTAAGGTTTGACCGCTCCCAGTTTCTCGTAATAGCGCAGTGTATGCACCTCGCAGCCCAATATCCTGGCCGCGATGCTGATCACATACTTCGGCTCGTTTATTTCCTGAGGCATTTTATCTTATCACCTCACAGATACAACATCAATATCAGCTCGGCCTCATTGACCTGAACTGTTCAAAGATGGCCCGCTCTTTATCGCTGAGGTTGGTGGGGAGCACCACCGCCATCCTGGCCAGCATATCCCCGCGGTTGGTGTCACCTAGGCGCGGCATTCCCTGCCGGGCCAGTTTGAAGACCTTGCCATTCTGCGTCTCCGCAGGTATCCTCAGGGCCAGCTTGTTGCCCTTGAGTGTGGGCACCTGCACCTCGCCACCCAGCACGGCCGCCACCAGCGACACCGGCACATCCACCAGCAGGTCATCGCCCTCACGTTTGAAAAGCGCGTGCGGCGCAACTTTGATAACTATGAAGAGATCGCCCGGCGTCCCTCCCACTCCCTGTTCCCCTTCACCGGCGATGCGCACCCTGGACCCCTCTTTTACACCCGCGGGTATCTTGACCTCCAGCCTGCGCGGCTTGATAACCCGTCCCGCGCCGCGGCACTGCTGGCACACACCGCTCTTAGTGCGGCCCTGGCCCTGGCAGGTTGTGCAGACCTGCTCCGCCTGCAATTCCATCACGCGCCTTGTCCCGTTATATGCCTCCTCCAGCGTGACATCAACCAGGTGCTCGATATCCTGGCCACGCCTGGGCGCACGCCTTCCGCCGGCCCTCGTCCCACCAGTGCCGAAACCCTTGAGCAGGCTCTCAAAAACCTCGTTGAGGTCGCCCATGTCGGAGGCCTCGTAGGTTGTATTTGGAGTCCCCCTGCCACCGCGCCCGGCGCTACCGTACTGTTGCTGTGCCTGCTGCTGCGCCTGCCTGGCGCGGGCATAGGCCTCGGCATTCTCGTAATCAGATCCGTACTGGTCGAACTTTTTGCGCTTATCCGCGTCGGACAGCACCTCGAAAGCCTCGTTGACCTCTTTGAACCTGGCCTCCGCGCCCTTGTTCCCGGGATTCACATCCGGATGGTACTTGCGCGCCATTTTGCGGTAGGCCGCCTTCACATCCTTGTCAGGTGCGTTCTTCGGTATGCCGAGTATGCCGTAATAATCTTTTCCAGCCATTTTTTTCCACCCTGGCCATAATTATAAATATATCAGCATTACCCTGTCAAAATTAGTTAACTTATTCTAACATATTAAATCATAATAGCTGACAAATTATATTATACTTTATCAACAATTTCAAGCAGTTGGTTGAGCATCCAGGCCGTGGCTCCCCAGATGACGCGGCCGTCCAGTTCGTAAGTGTACATTTCAATAGTCAAATTACCGAAGGACACGTTCTCAAGTTTTCTGATGGAGTGGTTAAGCAGGTCGTCCAAAGGCAAAGTGAAGACCTCTTCGACCTCCAATTTATCCGCTCGAAAAGCATACGGGTAGGGTATGATGCCGACGAAGGGCACTATGCGGTAGAGGGAGGTAACCGTGGCGGCATCGTCGAGTTCACCCAGTATCTCAACATCGGACTCTTTGAGCCCGATCTCCTCGCGGCTCTCCCGCAGAGCGGTATCCATCAAGGAGCGGTCCTCTTCGTGGCGTGCACCACCGGGGAAGGATATCTGCCCCTTGTGGTGGGTCAGGTGGCCAGCCCTCTTGGTGAAAACGACGTGGTAACTGCCATTTTTCACGAATAGCGGTACCAGTACGGCTGAATCTGCCAGGCTGCTGTCGCTGATGACCTTTTTCTCACGCGCCGCCAGCGCCTGCCTGATCTTTTCTTTCATAAGTTTCTAAATCATACATCCGATAACAAACGACGACAATAATTTGCCCGCCGGCAAAAAAACGGCCCAATCCACACCAGCTGTATTTAAAATTTGATTAGTCAAACTCCCATTGTTTATACTGATGAATTGGGGATTTTTGAAATATGCCGACAGCCAGAGATTATTACGCCATACTGGGACTCCCGCGCAACGCCACGGATGAGCAGTTGAAGAAGGCCTACCGCAAAATGGCCATGGAGTACCATCCTGACCGCAACGGCAGCCCCGGCGCCGATGAGCGTTTTAAGGAGATCAACGAGGCTTACGAGGTGCTCTCGGACGCCCAGAAGCGGGCTTACTACGACCGCACGGGGCGCCCGCCGGGCAATGGCGGCGACAGTATGGGATTCGACAACTTCGAATTCGGCGGCCTGGGCGATATATTCGAGGCATTCTTCGGCGGCGCCACGTCCAGCTCCCAGAGACGCTCGCCGCACAAGGGACAGGATATCGGCTTCAGGGTGTCGCTGACCTTCGAGGAAGCTTATACCGGCACCAGCAGGGAGGTAGAGATAAGCCGCGTCGAGCTATGCTCTATCTGTAAGGGCATCGGCAGCCGCCCGGGCACCAACCCCGAGAAATGCCCCGACTGCAACGGCGCCGGCCAGGTCCGCCGCACACAGCAAAGCGTCTTCGGGCGCTTCGTGCAAACCGCCACCTGCACGGCATGCAGCGGTAAGGGCACTGTCATAAAGTCACCCTGCACGCAATGCCGGGGACAGGGCAGGGAGAGGGTCAAACGCAAAATCTCGGTCAATATACCGCCGGGCGTTGACGAGGAAAGCCAGATGAGGATGCAACAGGAGGGCGAGGCAGGATATTACGGCGGTTCCCCAGGTGACCTTTACCTGCGCTTCGATATCAAACCCCACAAATACTTTATCCGCAGGCAATCAGACCTGGTAATGGCGCTGCCGCTCAATTTCGCGCAGGCCGCGCTGGGATGTACAGTGGATGTGCCCACCATGGAAGGGGCCTTCAGCCTCAAGGTGCCTGCCGGCACACATCACGGCAAGGTCTTCCGCATCAAGGAAAGGGGGTTTTTTCGGCTCAATTCCCGCGGGCGCGGCGACCAGTTAGTCATAACAAAGCTGATTACTCCCGAAAAACTGGACCAGCGCCAGCGCCAGTTGTTGGAAGAGCTGTCAGCCAGCCTGCCTAAATCCGCAGAGTTCGCACGCCCCGGGGACGACCTGCTTCAGAACCTATCATAAGACATGCCCCCTGTTATGCAGGGCACGACCCTTCTTTCTACCGGTTTGACCCGCCGCCCTTTTTGCCCAGCTTGAGTTCGGTGCCCGCCTGCAGGCGCGTTATATTGCTGCGGTGCTGGTAGATAATGAGTCCCGCCGCCACCAGTCCGTAAAGCGCGTAAAGCGGGGCCACTATTGCCAGCAGTGCCAGTATGACCAGAGCCAGCAGCACGCAGAGTGATGCCAGCATCGATCCCAGCGAGACATACCTGGTGGCCATTACCACTATTATGCCGGCTGCTATGCCCAAGAGGGCAACCATCCAGTTGATGACGAGCAGGCCGCCGATGAAGCAGGCCACCCCTTTCCCGCCCTTGAAGCCGATATAGGCCGACCAGTTATGCCCAACCATGACCATGATGGCGGCCAGGCACTGGGCGAACTGGACGTGAATGTCACGGCTGGCCACAATAAAGGTGTCATCGCCGATGATCAACATGCCGAGCCAGACGGCCAGCGCGGCCTTACCCAGGTCCAGCAGAGCGGTTATCAGTCCCAGCCTGGTGCCCAGCGTGCGGAAGACGTTAGTAGCGCCAATATTTCCACTGCCGTGCTGCCTGATATCCACGTTGGCCATCCTCCTGCTGATGATGAGCCCGAAGGGGATGGCGCCCAGCAGGTAGGCAACGGCGGCAATGACAAGATATTTAATAATCAGGATCACGGCGTTTTTCCTTTCGTTTTAGCCGGCTTTTTTGGGGCCTTTCTAAATGTGAGCTTGAGCGAGGTACCGTAGAAACCGAACGTCTGGCGCAGCCTGTTCTCCAGGTAGCGTTCATAGGAAAAATGTACCAGCAGCGGATCATTTACCAGGAAGGTAAAGGAGGGCGGATTGTTGCTGCCCTGGAAAGCCCTGTACACCACCAGCCTCCTTGTGCCGCGGGGCGGCGGGGCGTGCGAAGCCACCGCTTCTTTGATCAGTTTGTCGATGACATCGTCCGGCAATAGTTTCTGCCTCTCGTCCCATGCCTCCAGTGCAACAGGTATTATATTTTTCACTCCGAGGCCGGTGAGGGCGGATACGAACAGTATGGGGGCATGCGCCAGAAATTTCATGCGCTTATCTATGGCGGCTACGTAGTCGTCCCTTGCTTCCGCGTCCGCCAGGTCCCATTTATTGATGACGAGCACGATGCCCTTACAGGCTTCCTTGATATAGCCGGCTACGTGCGTGTCCTGCGCCGTGATGAACTCCGTGGCGTCCATCACCAGCATGGCCACGTCGCAGCGGTTGATGGCACGCAGGGAGCGCACCAACCCGTAAAACTCCAGCCCCTTGCCCGCCTTGCCGCGCTTGCGTATGCCTGCCGTGTCGATCAGCACAACTTCCCTGTCGCCGTGCTTGACCACGGTATCCGTGGCGTCCCGGGTTGTGCCGGCAGTAGAATCCACTATGGTCCTCTCAGAGCCGGCAACGGCATTGACCAGCATGGACTTGCCCACGTTGGGCCGTCCGACGATAGCCAGTCCCGGCCTGCCCGCCATTTCAATGGATTTAACAGGAGGCGGCAGCTTGCTGACGACAGCTTCCATCAAATCGTGAATGCCCCTGCCGTGGTGGGCGCTGATGGGCAGAGGTACGCCCAGCCCGAGCTGGTAAAACTCTGCAGACGAGTCTTTCAGCCTCTCGGTTTCAGCCTTGTTTACGGCCAGCACCACCTGCTTGCCCAGCCTGCGCAGATCATTGCCTATTTCAAAATCGGCGGCGATCAGGCCGTCCCTGGCATCAACCACGAAGATGATTAAGTCGGATTCGGCAATGGCCGCTTCCACCTGCTTTTTCACCTTGCGGCCCATGGCCGATCCAGGCTTGGCCTCAAGCCCTCCCGTATCGATGAGCGTTACCTGGTGATCGAGCATGCTGACATCCGCGAAAATGCGGTCCCGCGTGGTGCCCGGCAAATCCTCCACGATAGCTATGGGGGAGCCGGCGATGCGGTTAAACAGTGTGGACTTGCCCACGTTGGGCCGGCCGACTATGCTGATTATGGAATACATATGTGCACAACCATTCTAATTCATAAGGATGCTATAACTTAATACGTAATACTACTGAAATCGGCACTGCGCCGGCCTCATTTATACAGTTCGGCCAGCAGCGTGCGTTGAAAGTGCAGGCGGTTCTCGGCCTGGTCGAAGATGACTGAACGGTATTTATCGATAATACCCACCGCTACCTCGTCACCGTGGTGAGCCGGCAGCGGATGCATGACTATGGCGTCCTTCTTTGCATATGACAGCAGCTTGTCATTTATCTGGTAACCCGAAAAAGCGATGCAGCGCTGCTCGTACTCCTCTTCCTGACCCATGCTCGTCCACACGTCCGTGTAAACGATGTCGGCGTCCCTGGCCGCCATGGCGGGCTCCTCAAGCAGCATGATATGGCTGTCGCTCTTCTCGGCGTACTTGTTGGCGATCAACAGGATATTATCCTTCAGGCTGTACTCCTGCGGGGAGGCTATGAGAAAGTTGATTCCCACCATGGAACAGGCTATCAGCAGCGAATTGGCCACGTTGTTGCCGTCCCCGATAAAGGCCAGGTTCAGCCCTTTAAACTTGCCTTTGCGCTCGTAGATGGTGGTGAGGTCGGCCAGCGCCTGGCATGGATGCTCATAGTCTGACAGCGCGTTGATAACAGGTATGCTGGTGTACTCGGCCAGGGTCTCAAGAGTGCGGTGCATGTAGGTGCGGGCCACGATGCCCTGCACGTAGCGGCTGAGAACGTGGGCGACATCGGGCACCGACTCGCGCTTGCCCAGTCCCACCTCGTCGGGGGACATATAGATGGCGTATCCGCCAAGCTGGTGAACGGCCAGTTCGAAACTCATCCTGGTGCGAAGAGAGGGCTTTTCAAACAGCAGGGCGACATTCTTGCCCGCCAGCACCTGCGGCCAGGACTCTTTCTTGGATTTAACCGTCTGCTTTACCAGTTGCTCAACTTCACCCGGTGTGAGATCAGCCACCGATAATATATCCCGTTTAGCCAATGTGCAGTCACTCCTCTATAAATTACCGTTACATTATAGCAGCACGAATGTAACATTGCCTGCCATCTCCTTAATGATATAATTACCAATAGCCTGCGGTAATACAGATGGGTAAGGGTGATGTCTAAAGAAAAGCCCCTTCTTATTCTCTTCGATGGAAATGCGCTGGTGCACCGTGCATTTCACGCGCTGCCTCCCCTGTCTATTACAAAGACCGGGGAGATGGTCAATGCCGTCCAGGGCTTCGCCAGCACTCTGCTCAAGTTGTTGCGCGAGAACAAGCCCGATTACTGGGCGATCGCCTTTGACCGCCACGCCCCCACCTTCCGGCACGAGATGTTCGAGGACTACAAGGCGCAGCGCCCCAAAACACCGCCTGAACTGGTTACTCAGATAGAGCGCGTGCACCAGCTTGCAGAAGCATTCAACCTGCCTGTCTTCGAGATGGATGGCTATGAGGGCGACGACATAATCGGCACCGTAAGCGTGCAGGCAGCCTCGAAGGGAATAGATACGCTGATAGTTACGGGCGACAACGATATGCTCCAACTGGTGCAGCCCGGCATAAGCGTCATGTCCCCGCGGCGCGGTTTTGCCGATACGGTGATTTACGATGCCGCGGCGGTCAGGGAAAAATACAGCCTTGACCCCGCCCAGCTTATAAGCTACAAGGCCCTGGTCGGCGACACCTCCGACAATATACCCGGCGTGAAGGGCATCGGTGAGAAAACAGCCGTCAAGCTGCTGCAGCAATTCAAAGACCTGGACGGCATATATAGCCGCATAAATGAGGTGGCGCCGGAGAGGATACGCACGCTGCTCCAGGAAAACCACGGGACTGCCATGCAGAACAGCAAGCTCTCTGCCATAGTCACGGACGTGCCATTGCCGTTTGATATCGACACCTGCAAGGTGAGCTCATACGACCGCAATAAGGTTGTGGACATCTTCCGCGAGCTCGGTTTCTCAGCCATGCTGGCACGCCTCCCCGATGAGATTGGGGCTGCGCCGTCAGCCGCCCCCAGGCAGGAACCCTCGCCGGGCAGCTACACAATGGTGGACTCGCCGGAAAAATTGGATGAACTGGCATTGCGCCTATCCCACGCCGGGACGTCCGCACTATCGGTGGTGCCGGGCGGCAACAACGCCATGCAGGCCGGGCTGGTGGGGATCGCCATTTCAGCGGGCGGGGACGTATCCTACTATATCCCTCTGGGGCACACCATGCTTGACCGCACCACGCAACTGCCGCTGGAAAAGGTGATCAGGGCGCTGGGTACGTATGTATCACAGGAGCAATACGCCAAAATTGTTTACGATGGCAAATTCGACATCATGCTGCTTTCCCGCAACGGGATGAAAATGGGCGGCGTCAACTTCGACGTGCTGATAGCGGCCTACCTGCTGGGCGAAAAATCGCTCAAGCTGAAGTCGCTGGCTTTTAACCGGCTGGGCATCGAGGCGCGTGAACTGGCCGACCTGACAGGCAGCGGGGCCAAACAGGTATCCCTGGCGCGCATAGCCATCGAGCAGGTGGCTGAGCTTGCCTGTGCCGACTCCGATATCACACTTAAGCTCAGGGAATCCCTGGAACAGGAATTGCGCAACGAAGATTTGTGGAGCCTGTTTAACGATGTCGAGATGCCCCTCGTGCCGCTGCTGGCCGAGATGGAGATGAACGGTGTGCTGCTCGACCGGGCGCTACTCATGGAGATGTCCTCCGGCCTGGGGGCAGACATGCAGAGGTTGGAGAAGGAGATTTACGCCGCCATCGGCCATCAATTCAACATCAACTCACCTCAGCAGCTTTCGGCCATCCTGTTCAATGAACTCAAGCTGCAACCGGTGCAGGCCAAACGCAAAACCCAGAGCGGTTTCTCCACCGACGCGGCCACGCTCGAGGAATTGAAAGATGCCCACCCCGTGATCAAATTCATACTTGAATACCGCCAGCTTTCCAAGCTCAAATCTACTTACACGGACGCCCTGCCGATGCTGATCAACCCCGGAACGGGAAGGGTGCATACCAGCTTCAACCAGACGGGAACCACGACAGGCCGGCTGTCGTCCAGCGAACCAAACCTTCAGAACCTGCCGGTCAGGGGTGAGATAGGGGCCAGGATCAGGCAGGCTATTGTTGCGCAGCCCGGGTGGCTGCTGCTGTCGGCAGATTACTCGCAGATCGACCTGCGCGCGCTGGCGCACCTATCACAAGACCAGGAACTGATAGACACATTCCTGCGCGATGAAGATATCCACACCCACACAGCATCGGAGGTGTTCGGCCTCCCTGACGCAGAGGTCACTCCGCGCATGCGCCGCGCTGCCAAGACGATCAACTTCGGCGTTATCTACGGAATGAGCGGGTACGGGCTTCAACAGGCCACCGACCTCAGCAGGGAGGAAGCCGAGCTATTTATAAGCACCTATTTCAAGCGCTATCCCGGGGTCAAGGATTACATTGAAGCCACCAAGAGGCAGGCCGCTGCGCTTGGCTACGTGCAGACGGTGCTGGGCCGGAGGCGCTTTATACCGGAGATAAACTCGACCAACCGGCTGGCCAGGGAGTCCGCGGAGCGCATGGCCATCAATATGCCCGTGCAGGGCACGTCGGCTGACATCATCAAGATCGCTATGGTCAACCTGCACCGCGAGATGAACAAACGAGGACTTAAAACGATGATGACGCTGCAGGTGCACGATGAACTGGTATTCGAGATGCCGCCGGAGGAGATGGAAACGATGAAACAGTTGGTGCTCGACATCATGCCCGGCGCCATGAAGTTAGCAGTGCCCCTGAAAATCGATATTAAGGTGGGACATAACTGGGGTGAGATGGCCTGATGCCCGAACTGCCGGAAGTCGAGACCATCGTCAATGGCCTGAGGCCCCGCGTCGTGGGACGTACCATATGTAGCATCATCATCAGGGACACAAGGCCGCTACAAAAGGTAACACCGGAAGAGTTCTGTGAAAGGCTGACCGGGCGGAGCATAGAGGGGCTGTCGCGGCGCGGCAAATACATCATATTCGGCCTTTCAGATGGAGAAAACCTGATGGTCCACCTGCGCATGACCGGCGCCCTGCTGTGGAACCCCGCCGCTCCCGAACCTTTCTCACGCCTGGAGTTCATGCTTGACGGCGGTTCACGCCTGGTTTACACCGATGTAAGAAGGTTTGGCACCTTCAACCTGGCGAAAGACCCCGAGGAGATAGTTGGCAAACTCGGCATCGAGCCACTGGGTAGCAAATTCACACGTGCGGCACTGGCTGAATACCTGGGGTCCCACCCAACGCCCGTCAAATCGGCGCTGCTCAACCAGGAACGCATCGCCGGCATAGGCAACATGTACGCCGACGAGGCGCTTTTCGATGCTAAGATACACCCGCTGAGGGCGTCCGACTCGCTCAACCGGCGGGAAATTGCTGCCCTGCACGGCTCTATCAGGTCGGTGCTGAAAAGGGCCGTGGAAAACAAGGGCGCGAGCATCCGCAATTACCGCTGCCCCGATGGGACAGAAGGGCGGGCGCAAGAGGAATTTGCCGTGGCGCACCGCGGAGGCCGGCCGTGCCCGCGCTGCTCTACAACGGTAACCCGCATCGTGGTCGGCCAGAGGGGCACATACCTCTGCCCGCGCTGCCAGCGCAGGCCCAAAACTACTGCTTCAAAAATACGGGCAAACACTTGACACGATAATAACGGCATAGACTATACTCATTAGCTGGTAAATACAGGCTGCCCCGGGACTGAAAATATAAAATCAGGAGCGTGATATGGCTAAAGATAAACCTGCAAAGTCAACCAGCCAGGATGATTCCCCAAAGAAAGGCGATGTCAGTTCTCTCGTGAGCCTTCTTGCCAGCAAGGACGGCGTAAAGAGGAGCAAGGCCAGGGCCGCCCTGGTGGAAACAGGTAAACCGGCAGTCGCGTCGCTGATAAGCGCGCTGAAGGACCGCAACCAGACCGTGAGATGGGAATCGGCCAAGGCGCTGGGGCAGATCAGGGACCCCAAATCCATAGACGCGCTGGTGGCGGCACTGCGGGACAAGCTGTTTGACGTGCGCTGGTTAGCCGCGGAGGCGCTGATCGGCATAGGGGATAAATCGGTCAAGCCGCTTCTGCAGGCCATGATCGACTACCCCGGATCTGAGGAACTTCGGGAGGGGGCGCATCACGTCTTCCATGACCTCGTCACCAGCCAGTACAGGGACGCACTCAAGCCGGTTATCACCTCCCTGGAAGACCTCACCTTTACGCTTGATATTCCCATCAGGGCCAAGAAGGCTCTCAAGGCTATCAGTTAAACGGTTTTACGTTGTAATCAACCCCGGTAGTCTGTTGCAATCCCATATAGTTTGTGGTAAAAATGGCCAGACTGTGAAAAGGAGGTGGCTAATATGCCAGCTTGGGTTACAACGATCGATCAACTCGGGCCCGAGAAAGTTCTGCATGTTTATGACCCTGCAACTGAACTGAAGGGGGTGGTGGTGGTCGATACGGTCTCCTTAGCCGGTGCGGCGGGGGGCACGCGCATGCTGCCCGATATAACCACCGAGGAGATATTTCAGCTTGCACGCGCCATGACCCACAAGTTCGCCATACTGGACTTCCCCATTGGAGGCGCCAAGGCGGGCATCTGGGCCGAACCCGGCATACACGGGCCGCAGCGCAGGGAACTGATGCTTTCCTTCGGCAGGGCGGTGAAACCGCTGCTGGGAGCGGGAATCACGCTGGCTGCGGATATGGGCACAGACAATGAGGACGTTGCAACTTTCTACGAAGGTGCGGGGGTGCCAAAGAAGTTCACCGGACTTTCAACCCAGATGGTGGACGGCGAGCCGCTGGAAGACCATGCTACGGGCTACGGTGTAGTCGTAGCTGCCCTGGCGGCCTGCCAGGCGGCCGGGGTCAACATCAAGAACGCCAGGGTGGCCATTGAGGGCTTCGGCAAAGTGGGGGGAGGCGTGGCCAGATATATCAGCGAGTCCGGCGCCACCGTGGTGGCCATCTCGACCATTGACGGCGCCATCTATAACAAAAACGGCCTCGATGTAAAAGCACTGCTGGAGGCGCGCAAGACGGCGGGCGACAAGGCCGTGACCGAATATAAGAAGGCCAAGCGCATCAGGAGCCATGAGCTTTACAGCCTGCCGGTGGATATCCTAATACCCGGCGCACGGCCATACGTTATAAACAAAAAGAACGCCGGCAAAGTCAGGGCCAAAGTTATCTCCAGCATCGCTAATATACCGATGACGGACGAGGCCGAGGCCATCCTCTTCAAGAGGGGCATACTGGCGGTGCCGGATTTCATCTCCAACGCGGGAGGGGTTATCCTGGGCGTGGTGGATGTCCTGGGCGGAACCTCGGATGACGTTTTCAGGGTGCTGCGCGACTTCCTCGGACCGCTTTCTTCAGGCATCCTCGCCGAAGCCAAGCAGCGGGGCATCAACCCCAGGGCGCTGGCGGTGCAGAAAACCATGGCAAAGGTGACGGCTGCCAGGAGCCAGTCCGCGGCAGCCCCCGACTTCGAGCAACTCATGATCGACATGAGGAAACGCCTGGGTTTCTCTGACTGATATTTAAAACAGGAACTATACAAATACGATAGAGGAGGCGCATTATGGCAGAATCGGCGCAAACAGCTTTGTCCCTGCTGCGTGACGGCAGTCACTTCCAGTGGTATGTCATCCCCATGCTGCTCATCGTAATGTACATCTATGCCAACGAGGTTGAGCGCGGAAACTGGAGCATGGTGCTGGCCGGGCTGGCCTTCTGGCTGATGGACTGGTTCAACGAGATATGGAACGGCCTGGTGTTCCACTTCACCGGCTTCGCCCCGGTCTGGGGCACACCCGGCAACGGCAGTTCGCTGGTAATCCTCATAGGGCTTAACATCGAGATATGCTTCATGTTCGCCATCATGGGCATCGTCATGTGCAAGATGCTCCCCAAAGACAAAAATATGAAAGTGCTGGGCATCCCCAATAGGCTCGTATATGCCGTCGTAGGTTCAATACTGGCAGTGGGCATTGAATGCCTGCTCAACTGGGTCGGTGCGCTGACCTGGGAATTCAAGTGGTGGAGTTTAGGCGCGCCCTGGCTCATCTGGCTGATCGGGTACATGCCCTTCTTCCTTGTATGCTTCTGGGTGTTCGATATGAAAACTATTAAGAGTAAATTGATAACCGTCGGCTCGCTGGCCGCGTTCGATGCTATCCTGATCATCCTTTTCATGGGCATCCTTAAATGGATTTGACCTGAATTATCGCTCGGTCACGCAAGGGCCGCCGTTTATTAAAACGGCGGCCCTTGCTATTCACAGTGCAATCCGCCGGGCTGCCATCAACCAAAAGTATGACCGCTTCATAGTATATTAAGACGGTCCATCGGCATTTTAAGTCCCGCAAAAATCGTCCCTAACTCCGATGGCATGCACTTACCCGGCGCATATACTTTACGTATAACAGGGGGCTTTATACGTGATTGATACAAAAACAGAGACACAGGAACCGGTAAAATACACAGTATCGGAGAGGCCCGTAACGTTCGGCACTAAAGGTGTGAAACTTAATGGGACCCTCTTCATGCCTTCAGGGGCAAAGGAATACGGCCCCCTTCCCGGCGCAGTCATGTGCCACGGCTACGGCGGTGACAGCGTGGCCTTCGAAAACAGCGCAAAGGCACTGGCCTCCGAGGGCGTAATTGCCCTGACCTTTGATTTCCGCGGGCACGGCTCCAGCGGGGGTACGCTGGACGGCAATATTGTGAATGATGTTTTGGACGCCTGGCATTTCCTGCATAGCCAGCCGGAGGTCAACCGCAAGAGAATGGGGTTGATAGGTCACAGCATGGGCGCTTTCTCAGCCATCATGGCAGCAGGCAAGATCAAAGGGGCAAAGGTACTCGTGGCCCTGGCCTGCCCCGGTGAACTCAAGGGCAAAATAATCAGGAATCCCGACCATTTCGTCCATCCGCTGCTACGACTGATAGCCAGGTCAATATTTCAAAGTTTCAACTTGCTCTACAACATCAGGATACGTGTGGACTGGAGGAGATTCCTGGAATTCTGGGTCAGGATGAAACCTTCAGAGGCGCTGGCCGACCTGGAAGACTGCGCAAAGCTCTTCGTCTTTTGCTTAGACGACCTGACGTCTCCGTATAACCGTTTTCTTTATTCTTATGCCATGGCCAGTGAGCCGAAACAGGTCATGATCTCATCGGGGCATCATACATCAATGATTGAACCGGGAGACCTGCTCACTCAATGGCAGAAATGGGCGGTAGGCGCACTGTACGGCCGGCATTCGCGTTATTAATAGGGTCAATCCTCACAATACCAACCTCCTTATTTGAGACAGGGGACCGGCAACGGCCCCCTGTTTTATTAAACGCCACGAGGACAGAATTTTTCGTCAGGCCGCCGGCAGGGTAAAACTGAAGGTGCTGCCCTTACCTGATTCGCTCTCCGCCCAAACCCTGCCGCCGTGTAACTCGACATACTTGCGGACCAGGGCCAGGCCTATTCCCGCCCCGCCGTGACTGCGCTGCCGCGCCTTGTCAGCCTTGTAAAAATGGTCGAACACTTTGTCTATGTCACCAGGATCAATGCCGCTGCCTGTATCGGACACGGAAACTAACATGCTGTTATCCTCCGTTATTGCAGCACTGACCCTGATACTGCCGCCGGCCATGCTGAAGCGCAGCGCGTTCTCCAGCAGGTTGTGCAGCACCTGCCTGATACGGCCGCTATCGATATTGATACGGGGCAGGTCTTTGGCCAGGTCGGCATTCAATAAAACGTCCTTTTCCTGGCAGCGTGCCTGGAAGACGGTGACCTCGGCATTAATCAGGCCGGCCAGGTCTGTTTGCTCGAGGTGAAGTTTTAACTGTCCCGCCTCGGCCAGCGAGAGCTCGCGAAGGTCGGTGATCAACCGGTTGAGCAGCACAGTTTCATCATAAACCGGGGCAATCTGCTCCGGCGTGGGGGTGATGACGCCATCAAGCCAGGCTTCAAGGTTGCCCTGGACTATGCTGAGAGGGTTGCGCAGTTCATGGGCTACATCCGCCAGCAGTTGCTTGCGGCTCTTTTCTTTCATCTCAAGCTGCTCGGCCATGGTGTTGAAGGCGGCGGATACCTCTCCCACCTCGTCGTCGCTCCTGTGCTTTACACGCTGGGCAAGGTCACCGGAGGCTATCCTGCGGGCCGACACCGCCAGGTCCCGCATGGGGCGGGTAACGAGGATACTGACTATGATACCAAGCGCAACGGCCACAGCGATTGCCACAATAGCCGCGATGCCCAGGGAACTCTGCGAATCCTGCAGGAAGGCCTGCTCAGCCTGGCCCAATCCTATCATACCCGTATCGGTTTGCTCGCACAGGCAGGTGGCGTCATGCAACTCGCAATAGTTGGTAAAATTGGTATTCACCGTCTGGTTCACCCACACGGCCAATGCCCCGATGCTGAGCAAAGCCAGGCCCGCAAAAAGAAGGCTGAGCTTGACGGACAGGTTATTCATGAGGTTGCTCCAGCTTGTAACCGACCCCTCTCACGGTTATTACGGGATTATCGGCGTCACCGCCTATTTTAGTCAGCTTCTGGCGCATGTTCTTGATATGGGCATCAATGGTCCTGTCGTATCCTTCGTAGGTTTCGCCGAAGGCCGCATCCATCAACTGCAGGCGTGTGAATACACGGCCAGGATTTTTGGCCATGACTGAAATAAGTTTAAACTCGGCGGCGGTCATGTTGACCGTCTCGTTTTTGTATTTGACCTCGTGCCGGTCGAAATCCACCAGTAAATCCCCGCTGATAAGCCTGCTGGCGGTGCGGGACCCGTCAGCGTACCTGCGGAGCACCGCAGCCACCCTCGCAGCGAGTTCACGCGGGCTGAAGGGCTTGGTTACGTAATCGTCAGCGCCGATCTGCAGCCCCACTATCTTGTCCACTTCGTCATCACGCGCAGTAAGCATAATAATAGGTATGTCCGAGATAGCCCTGACCGTGCGGAAAACCTCTACGCCGTCCATGCCCGGCAGGTTAAGGTCAAGCACTATCAGGTCGGGCTTCAGCAGGCGGGCCTTTTCCACCGCGTCCTTGCCGTTTCCCGACAGTATGACCTCAAAGCCGTCCTTCTCAAGATAGGCCCTGACGAGATCGCAGACCTTGGGCTCGTCGTCCACTACCAGTATCTTTCTGCGCGCCATTTTCAGATAATCCCTTTGACCGATTTTATCATAGACAACAAAAAGGGACGAAGAGGTCGAGGCTTCGTCCCTTTAGCAGGAGGATAGTTATACATCAGAGGATATAGTCTTAATTTAATTACCGTTCCAGTTTTCAACTTACAAAGCAGTTGTATAGCGGGATTGTGAATTTATGATGAATGGCTGTGCAGGTTTATGTGAATGTGACCGTCAGGGAATTAGCCAGGCTAAACGTGTTTTCGCTTACCGGGCCTGCGGAGCCGGTAGTAGTTGTAAACGCGGAAGAGGGCTGTGGAAGCGCGACCGACCGAAGGAAAAACGGCGAACCCCGCCTTCTGTGCCAGGTCGAACGATTTCTCAGGCAGGCCGTCATCACCGGGCGCAGTATTGGTAGTTATGGCCAGCACCACGGGTTTAGGTGACAATTTGGCCCACTCGATGAGCGTCTCGGTGTGAATCTTATACTGGAAATCACGCGGCACAAAGGGGTCCTGCTCAGGTGTGGAGTGGAGCAATACCAGGTCAATCCCATCCCAACCAGCCACAGCACTGAGAGCCTCCTTAGCTTTATCCATGCCCCAGTACGGATTTATGTCAAGAGGATTTTTGAAGATATTGCCTGCATCCGTCCTGTAAACCTTCATCAGCGCCTGCCTCAAGACAGGCGGCAGGATGGGCATGGAAAGGCCGGCGCGGCAGCAATCATCGGAAGCCTGAACGCATGAACCACCCCCATGCCCCACAACCAGTGTCCTCAATCCCGTGATTTGCGGGCAGCGCTGCAGCACGGTGACGACGTCGAACATCTCCTGGACGCTGTAAACCCGTATGGCGCCTGCCTGGCGCAGCAGGGCATCCCAGGTCAGGCTGGATCCGGCTATTGCACTGGTGTGAGATACCGCGGCCTGGGAACCCCCACCCGTGTCGGCGCATTTAAAGACGATGACCGGCTTGCTGGCGGCCGCCTCCTTCAAAGCCTTGAACAGCCGGGGCCCGTGGTTGGTGCCCTCAATATAAGCGGTAATTATGTTGGTGCCGGGGTCTTGAGTGAAATACTCGATGAGGTCGCACTCGTTGATGTCGGACGCGTTGCCGTAGCTGACTACCTTGCTGAAATCGATGCCGCGCCGGTTTGCCTCCTTGATGCCAAGTATGCACTGGCCACCGCTCTGGGCAAGGTATCCAACCCTGCCGGATACCTTTGAAAAACCTGAGCCGAAGGCCAGGTTGGATTCAGGACAGTAGATCCCCATGCAGTTCGGCCCAATGATGCGGATGCCGTACTTGCGGGCACTGCGCAGTATCTCCGCCTGCAGCACCAGCCCCGCCTTGTCCTCGATCTCACCGAACCCGGAGACGAACAGGTGCATCACCTTAACGCCCTTTCGTCCGCAATCTTCTACGAGTTGCGGCACAAATTGATTGGGAATGGCGGTGATTACATAGTCCACCGTACCCGGGATATCATTGATGTTCTGGTATATCCTGAGGCCGCAAACCTCACCCTCACCCGACCCTACGGCGTACAGCGGATCCTTATACCCGTGTTCAATCAGGATACTTACAAACTGGTTGCCTAACTTGAACCTGGAAAGCGCCTCGGGGATAACGCCCACTACCGCTGTCGATCGGGGGTGAAAGATGTAGTCCAGCGCAGGCCGCTTTATATTTTCCGACAATGCAGTAATCCCTGTGCGGGTATTAAAGTCCCATCTGCACGGCCACTTTCTCCCTGTGTAAGTCGGCGTCGCCATAGGCTATTTCAGCGGCCTTGGCCCTGCGGAAGTACAGGTGCATGTCGTGGTCCATGGTGAAGCCGATGGCGCCGAATATCTGGTGCGCCAGCACGGCCACCCGTTTGAACGCCTCGCTGGTCCATGCTTTGGCCATGGAGACCTCCATCTCGGCGGGCAGTCCTTCGCTCTCGGTCCAGGCCGCTTTGTATGTTATAAAGCGCGAGCCATCAACGTCTGTCACCATATTGGCGCAGTAGTGCTGGATAGCCTGGAAGGCACCTATGGGACGGTTGAACTGTACCCTCTCCTTGGCATAGCTGACCGCCATATCTAATGATGCCTGGGCGCCCCCCACCATCTCCGCACACTTGGAAACAGTGGCCTTTCGCAGAATGGACTGGATGACCGCCCAACCGCCATTCAGTTCGCCTACCAGATTACCGGCCGGCACTTTAACGTCCTTAAACGCCACCTCGCACAGCTTGTCCCGTCCCAGTGTTTTCAGCGGCGTGACTATGAGGCCGGCACTTTTTGCATCGACTATGAAGATGCTTACACCGTGCTCCGGCTTGGAACTCTTTTCGGTACGCGCGACAACCAATATGAAGCCGGCCACATTGGCATCCGGCACAAACATCTTTGTACCATTCAAAATATAGTTGCCGCCCGATGCTTTGGCTTCCGTATCCAGGGAGGCCGCCGAATAGGTCCCCTCAATGCCGGTCAGCGCCAGCGTCATGATCATGTCACCGGAACATATCTTGCCCAGGTAATCCTCTTTTTGCTTTTCACTGCCCGCCGCCAGCAGGGTAAAACCGGCTAATACAACCGTGGAAAAGAAGGGTCCGGGCACGATGTTGTAGCCCATTTCGTCAAGCAGGACGGTCAGGTCAAGCAGGCTGCCGCCGTTTCCGCCGTATTTCTCCGGGAAGGGCAAACCCATCCATCCCAGGTCCGCCATCTTCTTCCATAGTTTCTTAGACAGGCCGGTATCGCCTTCATCAAGCTCCCGCACAAGCTTTTTGGGACATTCCTTGACCAAAAATTCGCGCGCAGATTTTTTTAACATTTCCTGTTCTTCATTCAATCCCAGATCCATTTTGTCCCTCCCGGTTTTAATATTTATCCAAAAATCATTTGATTATTTACGCTTGAGTCCGAGCCCGCGCTGGGCCAAAATATTCCTCTGTATTTCAGAGGTGCCGGCGCCGATTACGGCCGACAGGGAGTCGAGGTACCCCAGCGGGAACCTGCCCCTCAGGGGAGCATGCGGCGAGCCATTCCAGAGTTGCCCGTACGGCCCCATGATTTCCACACCCGCATCGGCCAGCTTCCTGCTCAGGATGGTGGTCACCAGCTTGATCTCCGAGGCCTCAATATTGGGAAACAGGTTGTTGTCCATCATCCAGGCCGTCCTGTAATACAGCACATAGGCGATCTCGATCTGTATGGCGAGTTCAGCCAGCCTGGCCCTTACGCGTCCATCCTGGCTCAACAGCCTGCCGCCCCGACTGGTGTGCTTGGCATATTCAACCAGATCCTCGAAACGCCTGCGGAAACCTCCCATGGATATAACCAGCCTCTCGAAATCAAGGGCCACCATGAGGTAATAGAAGCCCATGTTCATATCGCCCACCACGTTGCTCTTGGGCACCCTGACATTATCGAAGAACACCTCGTTAAACGAGTGGAATCCATCGATATTGATAATAGGCCTGATAGTGATGCCCGGTGTCTTGTTGTCAACGATAAATAAAGCCGTGCCTTTATACGGCTGGGCATCCATATCGGTCCTCGCCACCATCCAGGCGCAATCCGATACATGCGCCCCGCTGCTCCATATCTTCTGCCCGTTGACCACCAGGAAATCGCCGTCTTCGACGGCCCTCGCCTGGATGGCTGCCAGGTCCGAGCCCGCGTTGGGCTCACTGTAGGCCAGCCAGAATTTAAGGTCTCCCCTGACTATCCTTGGTATCCACTCCTGTTTCAACTGTTCGCTGCCGAAGCGTAAAATTGTAGGACCGGCTATAAGTGTGGAGATATCCATGCCGGGGGCGCCATAATAGCTGACGCTATCAAAAAATATGGCCTGCTCCACAAACGAGCGCCCGCCTCCCCCGTATTCCTTTGGCCAGGCCATGGTGAGCCATCCCCGCTCGCCCATCTTGCGGCGGAATTTCTCCACTTCCGGATCACGGACCTCAAATTCAGCGATGGCGCCGTAGCCTCCGGGCCAGTAAAGATCCCTCTCTGCATAGCCCGCAGGCATCTCATCAAGGATGAACTTCTCTACTTCTTTCCTGAACTTGTTTTCAGCTTCACTTAGGCGAAAATCCATATTCCTGAGCACACCTTCTGTATATTTGTAACACCGCTACTTTCGCGGCAGGCCGAGCCCGCGCATGGCTATGATATTACGCTGGATCTCGTTGGTGCCGCCGCCGACGCCGATTGACAGCGCCGCCAGGTAGCTCCTGCACATCTCCGCCGTGCCGATCGCCCTGTGTGATCCGAATTCAAGCTGGCCGTACTGGCCCAGTACCCTCATACCGGCATCTGATATCCTGCGCAGCAGTTCGCTGCCAAATATCATGGCCTCTGAGGACTCGTAGTTGGAGTGCCCGCCCTTGCTGTAGATCCAGGCTATGCGGTAACACAGCATGCGCGCCACCTCTATCTCGATGGCCATCTCAGCCATCAGGTTGCGCATGATGGGATCCTCAGATATCAGCTTGCCGTTTCTCCTGTTGTTCCTAGCATACTTGATCATGTGGTCGAGTATCAGCCTGTTGGCGGCGGCTGTCTGAACGCCCGAGCGCTCGAAGTCCAGCGCCATGGCCAATTGGAACCAGCCGTTCTCTTTCACGCCTATAAGGCTCTCTTTAGGCGTGGGCACATCATCGAAAAAGACCTCGTTGAAAGAGTGGCAGCCGATAACGTTGATGAGCGGCCGTACAGTGATGCCCGGCTTCTTCATATCAACCACGAACATGCTCATATTGCGGTGCTTGGGAGCCTCGGGGTCGGTGATAGCCCCCAGCCAGCAGTAGTCGGCATAGTGCGCGTAACTGCACCATATCTTCTGGCCGTTGATTATATAATTGTCACCCTTCTCCGTAGCGCGTGTCTGCAATGACGCCAGGTCGGAACCCGCGTTGGGCTCGCTGTATCCGAGGCAGAATATTATATCGCCCCTGGCTATGCGCGGGATGAAATCCTTCTTCTGCTGCTCGCTGCCGAAATGCTGCAGGGCCATGCCCACCCAGTTGACCGTGATCTCGGTCTCGATGCTGACCGGGGCGTCATGGTAGGTGAGTTCCTCAGCCAGTATTAGGCGTTTAATATGTCCCAGCCCGGCACCACCCAATTCAACGGGGTAAGCCGGCGCCAACCATCCCCTGGAACCGAGGTTTTTCTGAAACTGGCGCGATATTTTCCACGACTCCTCCGTCTCCTGCCAGAATCCGGTGGGCAGTTCCCGCCAGCGCTGGGGTATGGCAGTTTTTAAATATTCCTTGACTTCCCCGCGGAAAGCTTCCTCGTCAGCACTGAACCTGAAGTCCATGGCATTATCCTCCTAATCTTCACGTAGCCGACATAACCCTGCCCCTGCACCGGCCGGGACATCAACTTGCCGGGCTGCCCGACATTTTACCAGAAGAAAAATTTGTAATCAATATTAACTAATCGGTTAATCAATATATTTTACCAAGTACGGATTACGTACAAACAATTTATTGCATTTCCGCTGAATATGATGTTTACATGATTGCATAATTGTTATAAAATAGGCGGAAATTGCTGAGGGAGAAGGTGAGCCATGCTATATTTTGAGGATTTCAAGGTCGGGCAGAAAATTGTCACGCGGGGCCGCACTGTTACCGAGGCTGATGTAACCATGTTCGCAGCCCTGAGCGGGGACTGGTACGGCATACATGTAAACGAGGAACTGGCTAAGAAGACCATCTTCGGCGGGCGCATTGCGCACGGCTTCCTGGTGCTATCCATAGCATCAGGGTTCGTCACCCCCTACGACATCGCGGTCATAGCTTTTTACGGCATGGACAAGGTGAGATTCACAGGCCCCACTAAGCTGGGCGACACCATTCACCTGGTAACCGAGGTGATCGAGATACAGGACAAAGGCGAACTCGGTGTGGTCGCAAACCAGTGGCATATCAAGAACCAGCGCGACGAAGATGTGGCCGTACTGGTAACCAAAGTGGCGGTGGCCAAAAAGCCAAAAGGTTAAGCCCTGTACGCGTAACATATTAAAGGTTGGTTAAATATGCATAGGCCGGTATCGACCTACACGGACAGCGACGACGGCTTACACCCGTTTGATAACCCTGAATACTACGAATGGTGGTACATGGATGCCCGCTTCGATAACGGGTATTCCTGCGTACTGACCTGGCACTGGCGCAACGAGTTCTTAAAGCCGCATATACCGAGCATACAGGTTTTCATATATACACCGGCAGGCAAGAGGTGGGTGGGATTGGAAGCCATTGACCTGAAGGATTGTTCAGCCAGCCGTGACCGCTGCGACGTCAAGATGGGGTCAAGCTATTTGCGGCAGGAAGACGGCCTGTACAGGATGTCCATGCATGCGCGCAATGTGGGCTGCGAGCTTACCTATAAGGGTGTATTGCCGGGCTGGAAGAGCGCAGCGGACGGCGGCTTCCCGGGCGGCAAGCTGGAACGCGGGTGGGCCGGATGGGTCATCCCCTGTCCCCGCGCCAAAGTCGAGGGCAGCCTGTTTATCAAGGGGGAAGAGATCAAGGTCTCGGGCGATGGGTACCACGACCACAACTGGGGCGATATCGACCTCTACGACCTGTTCAAGGGATGGTACTGGGGCAGGCTTAACGACACCAAATACACCATGATTTTTTCCTGCACCACCACCATGAAAGATGTGCAGGAACCTTACCTGTTCATTGCGGATAAGGAAGGCACAATCCTTTCTACCACAAAATACGATTTCGCCGTGGAGAAAGAGGAGGTGGACCCGGCCACCGGGCATAAATACGCAAAGATTATCACACTGAAATACAAGGGGCAGGATGTCACGCTGGATTGCCGGCTGGACACAAAGCAGATAGTTGAACATTCGGCATTGCCCAGGGTCAATGAATACGATATGTTCAACTGGAGGTTCCTGGCCAACTACGAGGGACAGATAACGGTTGACGGCAAGGCCGACAGGATCAGCGGAGAGACGATACATGAGAGGCTGGTGTACAGGCCGTAGGCGGAATGCGGGAAAGGCAGTTCTAAACCAAAATAACGGCACTCGATTTTATAGAATCTAAATATTAAAGGAGGCATACAACAATGGCAGGCAGAGTTGGAATAGTGGCGGCCTCCATGACAAAGTTCGAAGCCGCCAAACCCTACCAACACCTGATGGACCTCGTGGTGGAGGTCACGGACAAGGTCGTAGAGGCCGCAGGCATCAACCTCAAGGACGATGTCGAGGCCGTGATCAGCAATTCCCAGGACCACTGGGATGGGAGGACGATATCCTCCATGCCCATACCCGACGCCACCTGCTCCCACCTCAAGGACGAGTCCAAGGTGGCGGCCGATGGTGCCTACGCGGTACTGTACGGGGCCATGCACATCCTATCCGGGGACAACAAGCTGGTGCTCGTTGTGAGCCACTGCGAGGAATCGATTACGGACGGTACAATGATCGAGAACTGGTCTATCGACCACATCTTCCACCGCATGCTGGGGCTCGACTACACCGTGGGCGCGGCCATGCAGGCCAGGCGCTACATGGACAAGTACAAGCTGACGCCCGAGCAATTCGCCAAAGTGGTTGTGAAGAACAAGGGCAACGCGCTCAAGAACCCATTGGCGCAGGAGGCCATGGCGCTCACGGTTGAGCAGGTGCTCAAGTCGAAGATGCTGGCTGAGCCCATCACGGAACTGATGAAGAAGCCGGTATCGGACGGCGCCTGTGCCATGATACTGGCCAACGAAGAGGTCGCCAGGAAGCTGACCCCCAACCCCGTGTGGATCACCGGGGCAGGCAACTTCTACGAAGCCCACAACCCGGGCGACCGCGACCTCGTGGAGTGCGACGCCCTGATCAAGGCAGCGAAAAAAGCCTATAAAATGGCAGGGATCGGCAACCCGCTCAAGGACATAGACGTGGTGGAGCTTTCCGAATACTACGCATCCCAAGAACTGCTGTGGACTGAGGGACTGTGCCTGTGTGGACGGGGAGAGGGCGGAAAGCTGATTGATAGCGGCAAGACACAACTGAAGGGCGAGATCCCGGTCAACCCGTCCGGCGGACTGCTCGCGGGCATACCGGTTACGGTAGCGGGCATGACCAGGGTGGCGGAGGCGGTCTGGCAACTGCAGGGCAAGGCAGGAGAGCACCAGGTGCAGGGCGCCAAACGCGCCATTGCCCACGGGTGCGGCGGCCTGGCCGGCCAGATGCACTGCGTACTCGTTCTCGAAAAGGGAGGTAAATAGAATGTCAAACAGGGTTGCAATAGTCGGAATCGGCCAGACCACGCACAGCGGCCGAAGGCCCTATGTAAATGACGGCGAGCTTATTTACGACGCCGTGACCAAGGCGCTGGCAGACGCCGACCTCAATATAAACGATATGGAGTCGGTCATGTCGGGCAACATGGACCTGTTCGAGGGTCACCACCTCAACGACGCCATGCTCAACCTCTACAGCGGCGCGGCGGGCAAACCGGGCTTCAAGATGAACACCGGCGGCACGGTCGGCACCATGATGGTCATACAGGGTTGGTACCACGTGGCCTCAGGCCTGTTCGACCTCGTAATGGTGATCGGCTGGGAAAAGCACGATGAAGGCCTGGTGACGCCGGCCATCTCCACGATCACCGACCCGGCGGTGGACCGCCCGTTCCTGGTGGGCGCCATAGGAGGACTGGCGACAGTCTCGGTAGCCTACATGCAGAGGAGCGGCTGCAAGCTGGAACACGCGGCCATGGTCAGGGCTGACGCGTCTAAGAACGCCGCCAGGAACCCCAACGCGCATATGCGTGAGATATATAGCGTTGAAGACGTTATGAACGCAAGGATGGTGATGTACCCGCTTAACCTTCTGATGTGCTGCCCCACCAGCCTGGGCGCCACCGCACTGATACTTGCCAGCGAGAGCAAGGCAAAGAAGATATGCAAGAACCCGGTCTGGATGAAGGACCACGTGACAGTACACGTAGAGTACGGCGGCGCACAATTCGGCATCGGTGAAAAGCGCTGGACTTCTCATATGGAGGCCGGCGCCAAGCTGTTCAAGCGCAACCACATCACCAAGCCCATGGTGGAAACACAGGTTTTCGAGATGTACGACCCCATGGCCTTCGCCATCCCCATGTGGCTGGAAGACTTCCTTATCTGTGAACCAAGCGAGGGATGGAAACTTATTGAGAAGGGCGCGCTCAAGCTCGAGGGAGAATACCCGGTCAGCCCGTCCGGCGGCGTGCTCTGCACCAACTCCATCGGCGACTCGGCGATACTGAGGGTGGCCGAGGCGGCCATGCAGGTCAGGGGCACTGCCGGGGAGCACCAGGTGACAAGGGAAGTCAAACAGGCCCTCGCCAGCGGCTTCGGCGGATCATACTGGTCCGACCTGATACTGCTGAGCAAGACAACGGATTAAGTGGAGGGATTATAGATATGAAACAGAAGACGCAAGAAGAGTTAATTTACCTGAATATGACGCTGAAGGCCCCCTACAAGTGGCGCACCGGCGAATACATGGGCGAGTTCTTCCGTGAGCTGAAGGAAAACGGGGTCATCTACGCCAACAAGTGCCCGACCTGCGGGCGTCATTTCTGCCTTCCCAAGTCGGTCTGCACGAGAGACCACACCAAATGCACGGAGAGGCCCGAATGGATCCCGGTCGGCCCAAAGGGCTATGTAGTCACCTTCTTCATGGCGGAGCAGTCTTTCCTGCTGCCGACGACCGGCGAGATGCTCAAGATACCCTTCGCGGTGGGCATCGTGCTGCTGGACGGTGCACAGGTAATACTGCAGCACCAACTCGAGGAAACGGACCCGGAAAAGATCAAGCCCCTGATGAGGGTGGAAGCAGTGCTCAAGCCCAAGGCGGAGCGCAAGGGCAACATCTACGACATCATCCACTTCAAGACCATCACCGAGTAATTAAAGAAGAGATAGGAAGGAAATAACTATGGAAGCAGTAAAGAAAGAGCCCGTCATCTTTGAAGGCTTCGTCATCATGCCTTACAAGTATTCCGTGGGGTCCTTAGCCAGCAAGTTCTTCATCAAGATCAGGGACAGCAAGGTGATCACGGCGGCTAAATGCCCCAAATGCGGTATGGTCAATTCCCCGCCCAGGTCGGTATGTCCCAAGTGCTTCAGCAAGGTTGAAGACCTGGTTGAACTGAGCGGCAGGGGTACCCTGGAAACGTTCACCATAGTGCATTACGATTCACCCGTGCAGGCGCTCAAGCCGCCCTACGCCATCGGTGTGATCAAATTGGACGGCGCCGACACGGCCATGACACATTTCATAGGGGGCGTAGATGCCAAAGCCCTCAAAGCGGGAATGAAGCTGGAGCCGGTATTTAAGGACAAGCGTGAAGCCAATATCCTGGATATCGAGTACTTCCAGCCCGTTAAATAGTCGAGGATGTAAAAGGCAAATACAAAATAGAGGAGGCTTGTATGGAAAACAAAGTTATCATCACAGGGGCATTGGCAGGGTCGGCGACCTTCAAGTCCAATAACCCCGCGACCCCGTATTCGCCAAAAGAGTACGCCGATGAAGCGGAGAAATGCTTCAAGGCCGGCGCAACCATGGTACACATCCATGGCCGCGACGAAGCATTGGGCGGCCTGCATACATCGGATGTGGAAAAGGTAACAGCAATTTACGACGCGATCAAACAGCGCACCCCCGAGCTTATCATCCAGGTCACTTCCTCGGTGGGATTTCCCTGCCAGGTCGGGCCCTTCCCCGAGTCGGACTGTGTAAACCTGATAAACGGTCTGATTAAACTCAATATGGAAGCAAGGATGCGGTCGATCAAGGCCATCAAGCCCGAGAGCGCCTCTCTCAACACAAATACCATGAATTTCAGCGTGCTGGACCGCAAAACCGGGCAAATCCTGCTTGATAACGTATTCGTTAACTCCTTCGGCATGCTGCAGGAATTCGGCAAGGCCATGGAAGAGATGGGTTGCAGGCCGGAAGCCGAGCTGTATGACATCGGCGGCCTCGACAACTGGATTCTGATAGGCAAACAGGATATCTTCCGCAAGCCATACAACTTTAACTTCGTGTGGGGCGTGGCAGGCGGCCAGAAATTCAGGCCCGACGCATTTGTCACTTTGATGCATGCACTGCCGCCCGACTCCAACTTCACCACCTGCGCAGTGGGCACGGAGCAGGTCCCCGCCATCATGCAATCATGCCTGCTGGGAGGGCACATGCGGGTAGGACTGGAGGATAACACCAGGATGCCCGACGGTGAACTGGCCAAGGGCAGCTATGAACAGGTGGAGATGGCCGTCAAAATCGCCGCCATGCTGGGAAGGGAGCCAGCCACCCCGGCCGAGGCGCGCAAGATCCTCGGCATTACAAAAAAATAGTAGCCTCATTTCCCTTTTAACAGGCCGTGCACTATAACTTGCCGGTAGGCTGGGCATTTACCAGCTTTCCGGCAAGTTGATTGATATCTGAAATCGACTGAAGGAGCAGCAAATGGAAGTATTGCAAGAAGGTAAAGGGCAACTGGTGGGATGGCATGACCCCGATGAAAACCGGGAGTACGTCCTGCACAACAAGTCACGCGCACTCAAGGACAAGACCATGACGGCCAGCGAAGCGGTGACAAAGTTTGTCAAAGACGGCGACTTTATCGCCAGCGGCGGCTTCGGGCACATCCGTGTTTCCATGAACATCATCTACGAGATCATACGCCAGCGCAAGCGCAACCTGATCATGGCCGGCAAGACGGCGGTCCACGACCTGGACCTGCTGGTGGGCAACGGCTGTGTTGACAGGGTGGAGGTCGCCTATAGCTTCGGCCATGAGGTGCGTGGGCTATCACCGGCCAGCAGGCGCATGGTGGAATCGGGCAGGTGCAAGGTCATCGCCGAGATCAGCAACTCGGGCTACCAGTGGCGGTTCCTGGCGGGCATGATGGGCATACCATTCATCCCCAGCCGCAACCTGCTCGGGACGGACACCGGCAAGTACAGCTCCTGCAAGGTGGTAACCGACCCCTTCAGCGGCAAGCCCATAAACCTCATACCGGCAGCCTACCCGGACGTAGCTTTCATACACGTGCACCGCTGCGATATCTACGGCAATTGCCAGATCGACGGCATCATGGTTGAGGATTTTGAGCTGGCCCGCTGTGCACGCAAGTTGATTATCACGACTGAGGAAATAGTTGATAACGAGTTCATGCGCCGGGAACCCTGGCGAACGGTGATACCCTTTTACGTGGTTGACGGCGTGGTCGAGCAGCCCTATGGATCACACCCCTGCGAACTGCACGGCAAGTACTTTTTCGACGAGGAGCACATAGCTGAATGGCTGTCGTTGTCAAAGACCGATGAAGGTGTGCAGCAATACTCGGACAAATATATTTTCGGGGTGAAAGATTTCGACGAATACCTGGAGGCCTGTGGCGGGCTGAAAAAAATTCATTTCATTCAGAAGCGTGAAGCCATGAGGGTACCCCTGGTAACCCCCTGGCGCAAGTAAGAGCAGCGTCCGATGTTCCAGATTATAAGGGAGAATGAATGATAAATGGCCAATAATCAAACTGCCAGATATAACATGCGTGAATTCCTGGCATTCACAGGCTCAAACCTGCTGGAGGACGGCAAATCTGTCTTTGTCGGCACAGGCCTTCCTATGATAGCCGGAATGCTGGCACAAAAAACGCACGCCCCTAACCTCCTCATCATATTTGAAGCGGGGGGGGTCGGGCCTATACTGCCCGAACTTCCCATCTCGGTAGGGCAGGCCACCACCTGTTACCGCGGAATAGCCGCCACCAGCATGCACGACGTGATGTCTTCCTGCCAGGCGGGCTTCATCGATTACGGCTTCCTGGGTGGCGCCCAGGTGGATATGTACGGAAATATAAATACCACCTGCATCGGTGACCATGACCATCCAAAGACGCGCCTTCCCGGCAGCGGCGGCGCCAATGACATCGCGTCCTTCGCCCACAAGACGGTAATCATAGTGGGTGGTCAATCCAAGCGCACATTCGTCAGCAAGGTCGATTTTCTCACAACTCCCGGCTACCTGACCGGCCCCGGGGCAAGGGAAAAGGCGGGGCTGCCCAGCGGCACAGGCCCCTTCAGGGTGATAACACAGCTCGCAGTCTATGACTTCGATGAAAAGACCCGTGGTATGAGGCTGTTATCGTTACACCCGGGCGTGAGCGTCGAAGAGGTCCGCGACAATTCAAGTTTTGATATCATCATCCCCGGCAAATACACCGTGAGCCCCGAACCGTCGGACCGCGACCTTGAGATACTGCGCAAGGATATCGATCCAACGGGCATGCTGATAGGCAAATAATCTGCGGGAGACTGAGCAATAATGGACTTCGAACTTACTGAACACCAGCGTATGATAGCCAACTCTGCCAAAGAGATAGCGGCCGAGTTTGGCCCCGAGTATTGGCGTAAGAAAGAAGAGAAGGGCGAATTCGGCGGCGAATTCTGGAAGGCTATATGCTCTGCCGGCTTTCTCGGCATAGTCATACCAGAAGAATATGGTGGTTCAGGCGGCGGCTCGACAGAGCTTTTCATAGCCATGGAGAAACTGGCCGCGCACGGCTGCGGCATGGCAGGCGCCTGGTACATGGTGCTGTCTGAGGTGTTCGGAGCCCTGAGCATTTTAAAACACGGCACCGAGGAGCAGAAAAGAAAATACCTGCCGGGCCTGGCCAAAGGCGACATCGAGTTCAGCATGGCCCTGACCGAACCAAACGCGGGCACCAATACCCTTAATATCAGCACCACCGCCAGGAAAGAGGGCAACCACTGGGTCATAAACGGCAACAAGACCTTTATCAGCGGTGCCGACCGGGCCAACGGCATGCTGATCATTGCCCGCACTTCTCCCTGCGGAAGCACCGGCAGCAAGACCTCGGGGCTGAGCCTTTTTTTGGCAGACCTGCCGAATAAGGCCATAGAGGTATCCCCTATAGCAAAACACGGCGTGAACTATTCCCATTCCTGCGATGTGACATTCAGCGACCTGAAACTGCCGGCCGACGCTCTCATGCCCCCGCTGGACGGCGGCTGGCACAACGTGCTGGATACGCTCAACCCCGAGCGCATGAGCTTCACGGCGGTCGGCATAGGCATAGCCAACCTGGCCATAACCAAGGCCGTGGAATACTCGCGCGAGCGCAAGGTCTTCAACAACACCCCCATCGGCAGCTACCAATCGCTTCAGTTCCCGATAGCTGAATCATTCTCATGCCTCGAGGCGGCGCGGCTGCTCAACTTCCAAGCGTCAACAGCCTATGACGCGGGTAAGCCCTCGGCAGAGGTGGGAGCGGCCGCCAATATGGCCAAGGCCATAGTGGTTGAGCATGCCATCAAGGCGGTTTACTGGGCCATGCAGATATTCGGCGGCTACGGCTACGCGGTTGAATACGACGTAGAGAGATGGTGGCGCGAGGTCAACCTGATCAGGCTTGCGCCCGTCACTCAGCAGATGACGCTGGCATACATCGGCGAAAGGGTGCTGGGAATGCCCAAGAGCTACCAGGCGTAGCTCCGCGCCGGCGGGTCCTTCATATTCACTGCAGCCGCAACTACCAGGTCACGGTATTTGAGAGACAGCAGGCTATCAGTCACGGAATGGATGGAGCGGCACCAATAGAATTATCAAGGCACCCCCCCCTCTTGACTTTGTCACAAATATTACATATTATTTGTGACATGAATAGTGTACAGTCAACGGGTGGCAATACTACTAAAAGAATACTACAGAGAATATACGGTCATGGCAGGGGGTGGGTCTTTATCCCCAAAGACTTCCTGGACATTTCTAACAGCGCTGCTGTGCGCCAGGCGATCAGTCGCTTGAAGCGGCGGGGGACCATCCGCCGCCTCATGCAGGGTGTCTATGACTATCCATCTTTCAGCACGCTGCTAAGTGCCCCGTCCGGTCCGGATCCAGACGCCATGGCGCAGTCCATAGCACGGGCTAACGGCTGGACTATCTTGCCCACGGGCGATACAGCCTTGAATCTGATGGGCCTGTCAACGCAGGTCCCTGCTCAATACCAGTATTTCAGCGATGGGCCTTCGAAGCGCTATATCTGGCAAGGAGGCACGTTTGTTTTTAAGCACCGCACCAACAAGGAAACTACCATTCTTTCACGGCGCACTGCTCTTCTTGTTCAGACACTCAAGGGCTTGGGGGAAAACGGCATGGACACAGCGGCATTGACTGCTTTGCGGAAGAAGTTCACCCAACGTGATCTTAACCTTGCGCTCAGGGAGGCCCGCTACGCCACAACCTGGGTTTACAATGCAATCAAGCAGATAGCGAAATACGATATGGTGATTCATGCTTAGCATTGCGAGACTTTCAGCACAGGAGCGTGGTGAACTGTTCAGGGCAGCCGCCCAGGCCATGCAGGTGCATGAAGCAGTCATCGAGAAGGATTTCTGGGTTTGCTGGGTACTGGATTACCTTTCCCAGGGCAGTCCGTGGAAAAACAATGTGGTTTTCAAGGGCGGCACCAGTCTTTCAAAGGCGTACCATGCCATCGAACGCTTTTCTGAGGACATTGACCTTGTTCTGGATTGGCGCCTGCTTGGCTATTCTGCAGATGAACCATGGCAGGAGCGTAGCGCAACCGGGCAGAACGAATTTAACGTGGAAGCCAACCAGAAATGCGCCGCATTTTTAACGCGTGAATTTGTGCCCGTCCTCAGTCAATCCTTGAAAGAGCTTGCCGCAAATGATATCGGCGTGGAAGCCAAAGGACAGGAGGTGTTAATCCAGTATCCGAATTCCTTCTCGCTATCGGCAATTCTGCCGCAAATTAAGCTTGAGATCGGGCCGCTGGCCGCATGGATACCCAATGAAGAAAGAGATATCCGCCCTTACGCCGCCGATAAGTTTCCGCACTTATTCTCACAACCGTCAACTACTGTCTCAACGGTCACGGCCGAACGCACCTTCTGGGAAAAAGCCACAATCCTGCATCAGGAAGCCCACCGTCCGCCCACCGTCCGCCCACCGTCCGCCCACCGGCCGGCTTCCATCCCGCTACTCACGCCACTATTACGATTTGTACAGGCTTAGCCGCTCGCCAATTCGAGATAAGGCACTGGCGAAGCTTGATTTACTTCAGGATGTGGTGGATTTCAAAATGAAATTCTACCGGTCGGCCTGGGCCAAATACGAAGAAGCCCGGCCGGGCAGCCTGAGATTATCGCCACCCTCAGAGCGGGTAGCCGACCTGCGCAGGGATTACCGGGATATGCAGCCAATGCTTTTCGGGACTATCCCAAGCTTTGATGATATCCTGGCTGAGTTGGCCGCCTTAGAGAAAACTGTGAACAATAATAAACTTAAAACATAACAAAATAAAACAAAGGGGGGCTCCGGTTTGCCGGAGCTCCCCTTATCAAAGTCTTAGTGATATTAGTTTAAGCAGTGTGCTTTTGCCTGCGCCAGAGCATGACCATTCCAATTAAAAAAGCCAGTGCCACCAGGCCGGCGCTGAAGATGAGTATGCCGTCAGACTCCCTGAACAGTTCCACCTTGAAGCTGCCGGCGGGCACGCCGTCCACATAGACGCTGTATTCGCCCGGTTCGCTGCGCGACACGTTAAAGGTCAATTTAGTGGAGCCGCCACTGTTAACCGTTATACCCTGCGTCGATTCCACCTGCCCGTTTACATACAGTGTGACCTTCTTGATGCCATTGACCGCGCCTTTGTTAGCGATATCTGCGGTCACGGTGACGGGTGTGCCCGGCGTGACTGTTTTGGCCGATAGGGACGCGCTCTGAATGGCGAGGCTGGGAAGGGATACAGGCGGCGGTGCCGCACCTGCCGGGGAAGAGGAGCCAGATCCGCCGCCCGTCGACGGAATTAGCGGCAGCACCATGAACCCATCAGTCTTTGTGACAGTGCCTCCGAGCGTGGTCACCGAAACATCCCTGGCGCCTATCTCTGAGCCTGGCTCTATGATGATATCAGCTGTTATCTGTGTGGCATTGTTAACATTAAAGCTGTTAACTTTTACACCTGCGCCAAAACTGACAGCCGTGGCCTCGCCTAAATTGGTGCCCGTAATGATAACCGGAAGCGTCTGCCCCCACAGGCCGCTGGCAGGATTGACCGAAGTGATGGTGGGTGGACTGGCAAAACCAAAAGTAAAGGGCAGCCTGGACAGGTCGGAAAGACTGGGAGACGTCGCATTTGTTATGACCACCGTCATACATCCGTTGGCCCACGTCTGGTTGGATGCCGGCCTCCACGTTGATCCATCCCAGAAGAAAATAGTTAAAGCATCCCCCGCCGGCAGAAATTCAGGATCACACGATATAAGAGTCAGGCTGTTCATCCCGGCCACAGGATCCAGATATATATCGAAATAAATGCCACTGGCAGTAAATGCAGGTGTGCTTCCGGGGTTTCCCTCATACAGACCGGCGGCCAAAAAATGTTCTCCCACAGCATCAAATATGGCCGAGCCATACCACAAGTCAACAGGGACTGATCCATATACATTCCCCCCGATACAGCCTGTAATGTAAGGCCTGCCGGGCGGGGTGAAGTAAACCGGTTTGGAGTCGTGCACGCCTAAGGCAGTGGCCGTCACCCTGGCAACTATCATCTCATCGCTGGAGGCCTGTGAAGTCAATACCGCCGCGAACACACCACTACCCTTGTACGTGACTGGACCCACGCTACCGTGGTCGGTAATGAACTCCACGACTGTGCCTTCAGGAGCGGGGTTATCTGTGATATCCGTTAGCTCAGCTGTCAAAGTTGTTGTGGATACACCGTCTGCGACTATGCTTTCGAGCGTCATACCTAAATAAATGAGAGGAAGCACTTTGTTGTCAACATACGCGTCGGTGAATCCCGCCAGCAAGCCACCATCAGCGGATTGCACAGTGCCCGGCATGTAGCTGATTGTGACTTGATTGCCGGCAGCGATGACTCCTGCGCATGTAAGTTCTATATCGGTGGGCTGGCCAGCAATCAGGGCTGCAGCGGAGAAATTCCGGGGTGCCCCTTCACCGTTAATTCTGTAAGTGAAATTGGCCTGATTGCCGGAGGGATCGGCCATGACACTGTCAAAGTTTAGGATAATGAAGAATCCTTTGGTATCTGTATGCGCATAATATAATACAGGTACTGGCACATTGAGCACTTCGGAGGAATTGTTGCCGCCATAATCTTTCACGGCGTGGGCGTTCCCCGCCGGTATGGCAAGAAATACCATACTTAGCACCAGTGAAACCAAAACCCTGGCCAAACTGCTATTCTTCAAAATCTTTGTCCCCCTCAATTACTATTGTACCAATAAAATCGAATTTTGTAGTCCGTCAAAACACGCTGCAGGAAATACCACATTGTTGTCATTTACCACGCTGTCGCTGGCGATGTTACCATACCCATCCATGTCATACAAGGACGATAAACCGGGGCTACTTCCTTTCCGGCTCAAGCCTGTCCAACGCCGCTTTCAAACGTGCCATGCATCGCTCCCTGCCAAGCACCTCCATCGTTTCAAAAAGGGGCGGCGAGGCGGTACGCCCGGACACGGCCACGCGCAGCACGCCGAAAAAGGGGCCGGCCTTGAGTCCCATCGCTTCCGCCAGCGGCCTGACCGCTGCCTCCAGGTCAGCAGCACGCCATTCCACAACACCCTCGAGTGCCTGCAGGGTTTTCTTCAGCAACTCCATGGCCTGGCCCTGCTCCAGTTTGCCCGGCAGCAGGGCGCTATCATATTCCAGGCCATCGACGAAGAAAAAATCCACCAGCGAAGGCACTTCCGAAAGCGTTTTAGCCCTTTCCTGAACCAGCGGGGCTATCTTTTCCAGGTACGCCGCATCTATGGGCCTTTTGACCGCGGGTGGAAGCTCACGTTCAACATAGGGCAGGCACCTGCCGCTAAACTCCTGCGGGCCCAGGTTGCGTATATACAGCCCGTTCATCCATTCCAGCTTGTCCCTGTTAAAGACAGCCGCGGTCTTGCTGACCCTTTCGATGCTGAAATTCTTAACGATTTCGGCGGCGGTCATTATCTCCGTTTTATCGTCAAGCGACCATCCCAGCAATGTGAGGAAGTTTATCATGGCCTCGGGAAGGTAGCCCTGGTCCCTGTACTCATTGATAGAGGTGGCGCCGTGCCGCTTGCTGAGCTTGGACTTGTCCGGGCCCAGTATCATGGGAAGGTGGGCAAACTGCGGTGGCTGCCACCCTAACGCGGCATACAGCAGCACGTGCCTGGGCGTGCTGGACAGCCACTCTTCAGCCCGCATGACATGGGATATGTTCATGTAGTGATCATCCACTATGTTGGCCAGGTGGTATGTGGGGTACCCGTCGGATTTGAAAAGCACGTAATCATCCATGATGCTGTTTTCAAACGACACATCACCCCTGATGAGATCGGTTATAACCGTCCTTCCCTCGAGCGGAGACTTGAAGCGTATAACGGGGACAAGGCCGGGGTCACCCGCCGACGTCCCCCGGTGGGCCAGGTCACGGCAGTGCCTGTCGTAGCCGGGCGGCTGCTTGAGTTTGACCTGCTCCTGCCGCATGGCATCCAGCCTTTCTGAAGAGCAGTAGCAGTAGTAAGCCTTGCCCTCGCTGACCAGCTTTTCTCCGTATTCGCGGTACATATCCAGGCGCTGGGACTGAAAATACGGCCCTTCGTCCCAGTCCATCCCCAGCCACTTCAGGCTCTCCATGATAATCTCAACGGCGCCCTCCACCTTGCGCGCCTGGTCGGTATCCTCGATGCGCAGGATAAAGGTCCCGCCGCTGTGGCGGGCAAATAGCCAGTTGAAAAGCGCAGTCCTGATGTTGCCCAGGTGCGGGTAACCCGTGGGACTGGGCGCAAAGCGCACCCTTACCGGGACTCCCATATTACCTGATACCCCCTCGCGCCAGCGACTGGTTATACACAACCAGTTTGACGGGTAGCTTTACAACGTAAGTGTCGGCCATTTTGTCATGCATCCCCTGCTTGTGGCTGTCGAAAGCAACCATGATGAAACCTATGCCCAGGGTGGCGACGCAGAGCACGCCGCCGAGGAAGCGGATAAACGAATAGCGCAGGTCCAGCGGAGAGCTGTCCGTGCGGATTATTTTAATGCTCATGCTGACCTTGCCCACCGTCTGGCCGGAAGCCGCCCCGCAGGCTACAAAGTAGATGGTGCTGGCCACCAGCAAAGCCAGCAAAATGGTGGCGGACAGCCATATGACACCTGCGGACAGCGGCGCGCCGCATGCAATATCTCCATATTTACTGATTACCCCGGGCACATTGGGGAATATCCAGAAGAAGGACTGGGATATGACACAGTACAATATGTATAAACCTGCAATCAATATCAAGAAATCTATGAGTGCGGCAGCCAGCCTGATCCAGAAACCGGCGTACTCGAGGGCATAATCTTTGGGTTTCTCTTTCAACGCTGACTCCTGGCGGGAATTCTTCCTTTATCAGCAGAATACTAAAACCCGGTAGCTTACCGCTTGATGAGGCCGGGCTTGCTCAAGCGCCGGCGCCGGATATTTATGTTACTTTTCTTTTCCCTTGCCCTTGGAGAGGGTCTTGTACATTTCCTCGTATTCCCGCAGGCTCTGGCGCAGGCGCTCTACCAGCAGTTCAGCCTGCCTGAGCTTGCTGCGGGTTTCTTCGATCTGGGTAGTGATGCTGAAGAGCAACTCGTTGCGCCTGTTGGCGGCATCAACCTCAAAGGTTTTAAAATCCTCGGCGCCAGGCGTCGGCGTGTTGGCAATTTGATTATACACCTCGCCCTGCCCGCCGTAGGGATCCTTTTTTGACTGTCCGTATTTATCCTGTGGTCTCATTTTGAAACCTCGCTTTTGAGTTAAATTTATCATACACACAGGTTAAATAGCAATAGGTTTCAGCCCTTCCCCTTGTCGAAGGACTTCAAGACCTGCTGCAGATCCGGGGGAAGCCCACTAGTGAAAGAGCGTGTTTGCCCGCTGCCTGGCAGCCTAAATTCAAGATAAGCGGCATGCAGGAACTGGCGCCCCAGGGGGCTTGACGCCCTGCCATATTTTTTATCCCCTAACACGGAATGCCCTATGGCAGACATGTGCACCCTGATCTGGTGTGTCCTTCCCGTTTGGATATGTGCCTCGGCCAGCGTGCAGCTTTTATAATATGTTAATACGCGGTAGTCGGTCCTGGCTATCCTGCCGCGGGTCACCACCGCCATCCTCTTGCGGTCCGACGGGTCCCTTCCAATGGGGGCATCGATGGCACCCCTCCCGGGTTCAAGTTTTCCCTGCACCAGGACGAGATAGGCTTTTTTCACCGACCTTGATTTGAACTGGTTGACAAGGTCGAGCCGCGCTCTTTCGTTCCTGGCTATAACTATCAGCCCGGAAGTATCCTTGTCCAGCCGGTGGACGATGCCGGGCCTCGGCGAATCGCCGAAACAGGCCAGGTCCGGGAAACGCTGCAGCAGGGCGTTGACCAGCGTATGGCTGGCATGCCCGGGGGCGGGGTAAACGGTCAATCCCGCCGGCTTATTGATGACGGCTATGTCAGCATCCTCGTAAATGACTTCAAGGGCGATATCCTCTGGTTCGAGCTTGGACGCCGCGACAGGCGGGATTTCGATGGCGATGAGGTCTGTAGCTTTTAAACGCCGTGACGCATTTGTTTCACAGCCGTTTACGGTAACGTGGCCGGACTTGATCAGCCTCTGCAGGTGTGTACGCGTCAGATCGGGCAGGGCGGCAGCAAGGCACTTATCCAGCCGGACATCGTCAATGCCGGCCTCAAAGGTCTTTTTTTGCGGTTCCCGGTTTTGGCTCATGTTTTTTTCCCAGGCTATTCAGTGCAACAAAGGCAAGCAGGATGGCCCCCACTGTTATGGCGGAGTCCGCGACATTAAAGGCCGGCCAGAAGACATCGCCCCACAACCGGACATAGAGAAAATCCGTGACGTAGCCGAACCTCAACCTGTCTATGAGATTGCCCAGCGCACCGGCAAAAATAAGGCTGAGTGCCAGGCCACCCATAAAACCAAGGTCCTTAAGGTACTTGAAGAAGAGCAGCACGACCACCAGGCCGGCGATGGCCACGGCGCTAAGCAGGAAGGCCTGGTTGGTAAATAGCCCGAAAGCCGACCCTGTATTCTGAATATGCACGATGTTCAACCGCCACACCTCGGGAAACGATCCCCCCAGGGGAAGGTTGGCGCGGATCCATTCCTTGGTAACGATATCCAGTACCAGCAATAAAGCTACAATACCCGCAAAGATAAGGGCGTACCGCCAGGTTATGCTCTTCTGTGAACCCGTTATTTGGGGCAACTATCCTCCTTGTGCTTAACTGCTAACGCGTGGCCGGCTCCAGGCCCGCTCAGCATACAGCCAACAATTCTATATTACAAAAATTCAGGTGACAAGCCGATCAAGCATTGAGCGTACCTGCCGGATAGTATCCACGGCCTGTCCCCGCCAGTGGTTATTGGCAAATATGAACGTGTTTTTGGCTTCAGTGCTGATTAACTGGATTTTGGGGAGCCACTCCTCCAGTTCCGGGCCGCTGTAGGTGTAATCATAGCGCTCCCAGGCCTGATCTTGTTGCCACCATTTGGCAGCGTTCCTGCCATGGAAACGGATATACCCGGTTTGGCCGGTCACCTCGGCCACAGGCGGCATCAGCCGCGGCAATTGCGGTTCGTCCACGCAGCAGAACCCGATGCCATGCGCAACCAGCCATCCCCGGGTCTCACTGTTAAGCCAAGCAGAATTGCGGAACTCGATAACAAGCGGATACCCCTGCATCCAGTCGCTCAGCGCCTGCAGGTAATCCCTGTTAGCGGAATTAAAGCCGAAACTGTAGGGGAACTGTGCCAGCACGCAACCCAGTTTGCGGGCCTCAACCAGCGGCTGCAATATGCGGATAAAAGCACGGCTTGCCTCATCACCACTCCGGCGCACATGTGTCATCTCCCGGTTGGCCTTGACTGAGAATAGAAACCCGTCCCGGGTTTTATTAGCAAGCGATTCCATGGTCGCCAGGCCAGGCAACGTGTAATACGTGAAGTTGAGTTCCAGCGCGTTGAATTCCCGGGCATAGTAACCCAGCCAGTCCTTCCTGGGCAGGCCCTCGGGGTAATAAACCCCTACCCAGTCGTTATAACTGAAACCACAGGTGCCGCAGTAGAACACAGTCCACCGCCCGCGGACGTCAGCGGTCGATAAGTGTCAGTACGCCCCAAACGATGAGAAATATGCCGAGGACCCAGATCGCCATACCGGGCCATATTATGCATATGATACCGGCAACTATGGCGAGTATGCCCCTGGCTACAGTGCTGAGTGCGAAATTCTTGCCTGCCATCAGATTAAAACCTCCTAATTAAAATGTACACGAAATGATAGTGATTTGAATCAGCGGTGTCAAACTATAGTAAGGCGGCGGACCTTTCGGCCTGCCGCTTGTTCAGTCAATTAATTGCAGTGTCTATACTTCGCGGAATTCGCCTTCCACGGTCCCGTCGTCTTTAGGTGGGGGAGGCGGCGAACCCGAGTCCTGCGACCCCTCCTGTCCACCCGGGCTATCGCCCGGCGGCGGCGAGGTCTTCTGATATACGGCCGACCCGATTTTTTGCATGGAATCGTTGAGTTCCTGCAGGGAGCTCTTTATATAGCTGATATCAGCGCCCTGTAAAGCTGACCTGGTAGCCGCTATCTTGCCTTCCACTTCGCTCTTGAGATCGGCTGGGATTTTATCGCTGTATTCGCGTACGGTCTTTTCGGCTGAATACACGGTAGCTTCTGCTATGTTCTTGGTCTCAACCTCTTCCTTTTTGCGTGTATCGTCGGCGGCATGCGACTCGGCTTCCCGGCGCATCTTCTCCACCTCGTCCTTGCTCAACCCGCTGGATGCCGTGATGGTAATCTTCTGCTCCTTGCCCGTGCCCTTGTCCTGTGCGCGGACGTTGAGGATGCCGTTGGCATCGAGATCAAAGGTGACCTCCACCTGCGGCACTCCGCGCGGGGCAGGTAGAATGCCGTCAAGGATAAACCTGCCGAGGGTCTTGTTGTCCCCCGCCATAGGGCGTTCACCCTGGAGGACATGTATCTCCACGCTGGGCTGATTATCGGCGGCCGTGCTGAAAACCTGGCTCTTGGAAGTGGGGATGGTGGTATTTCTGGGTATCAGCGGCGTCATAACCCCTCCAAGTGTCTCAATGCCGAGGGTGAGCGGGGTCACGTCGAGCAGCAGTATGTCCTTGACATCTCCCTTGAGAACGCCGCCCTGTATGGCCGCGCCGAGTGCCACAGCCTCATCGGGGTTGATCCCCTTGATGGGCTCCTTGCCGAAGAACTGCCGTACGATCTCCTGCACCTTGGGCATCCTGGTCTGTCCGCCTACCAGGATGACGTCTGTAACCTGGGGAGCAGTCAGACCGGCATCGGATAGCGCCTTCTTGCAGGGCTCGATGCTCCTCTCTAAAAGGTCTGCTGACAGCTGCTCCAATTTGGCACGGGTGAGCGTGATATTGAGGTGCTTGGGCCCCGAGGCATCAGCAGTTATGAAGGGCAGGTTGATCTCGGTCTGCCCGGTGGTTGAAAGCTCCCTCTTGGCCTTCTCAGCAGCGTCCTTCAAACGTTGCAGGGCCATCTTGTCCTGCCGCAGGTCAATGCCCTGCTCCTTCTTAAACTCATCGGTCAGCCAATCCATCACTTTCAGGTCGATGTCATCGCCGCCGAGGTGAGTGTCGCCGTTGGTCGATTTAACCTGGAAGGTACCTTCGCCCAACTCGAGGATGGATATGTCGAAGGTGCCCCCGCCCAGGTCATAAACTGCAATCATCTCCTCTTTCTTCTTGTCCAGGCCGTAAGCCAGCGCCGACGCCGTCGGCTCGTTCACTATGCGGATGACGTTAAGCCCGGCGATAGTGCCGGCATCCTTGGTGGCCTGTCTCTGGCTGTCGTTAAAGTAAGCGGGAACCGTGATCACGGCATCCGTTACCTTGTCACCGAGGAAAGCTTCGGCATCCGATTTCAGCTTCTGCAGGATCATGGCCGATATCTCGGCAGGGCTGTATTCTTTGCCGCCCATCATAACCTTGGCATCACCATTTGACGCCTCTATGATTTTATAGGGCAGCCGCTTGATATCGCTCTGAACTTCAGGGTCCTTGAACTTGCGCCCTATCAGCCGTTTGATGCTGAAAATGGTATTTTCAGGGTTGGTAACAGCCTGCCGCTTGGCAAGCAAACCTACCTGCCGCTCACCTTTTTTGTCAATCGCTACCACCGACGGTGTCAAACGCTCACCCTCGCGGTTGGTGATGATTACCGGTTCGCCGCCCTCCATGGTCGCCACAAGGCTGAACGTCGTTCCCAGATCTATGCCTACTGTTCTACCCATTTTATCCTCCTGTGAATTATATTAAATTGATTTGCCCCAAAGGAATTGCTACTCGTTATTGCCTTTTGCCTTACCGCTCTCATCAGCCGGAAAGTGTCCGGGCGGGTTGCCTTTCCCTACCGCCACCTGGGACGCCCTGAGAACCTTGTCTTTCATAATATATCCTTTCCTGTGCTCAGAGATTACCATCCCCTCCTCACCATCTTCATAGGTAATGGCATCGTGAAGATGGGGATCAAAGGCTTTGCCCACGCATTCTATCTCAACACAACCATGAGACCGCAACATATCCTGCAGGTTCCGCTGGATGATCCTGAATCCTTCGACCCAGGTTGAGTCTTGAAACGCCGGATCTACCATATTAAAAGCGCGTTGCATATCATCTACAGCAGGCAACAGCAGCCTGATCATCTCTGCGTTGGCCCGTTCGGACAACTCCAGTTTCTCCTGGTCTGTCCTCTTCTTTAAATTCTGATAATCAGCCCTCTCCCTCTGCGCATCGGCAAGGTAGGTTTTGGCCTTTTCCTCTGCCTCTGCGAGGGCTTTCTTCAGGTCTTCGATATTATCCTGCTCCTGCGCAACGGGTTCCTCTGCCAAAATATCCTCCTGATTTGATTACTGGCGTTCGTCCCGGCAAACCCTTGCCACCAGTTCGCTTAAAAGTCCCGAAATGTAATTGACGGTAGAGATGGCCCTCGAATAGTCCATCCTCTTGGGGCCGATAATGCCCACCGCGCCCTGTACCTGGTCAGGTACGCCGTAATGGCTGAAGACGAGGCTCAGGTCGTGCAGGGCGGATTCGCGGTTTTCCTCGCCAATAATAACCTTGACCCCTTCCTCTGTAACCTGCCAATCGATAACATTGCGTAACCAACCCTTGGCTTCCATCAGTTCGAGCACGCCCAGCATACGTTCACGCTGTACAAACTCAGGCTGTTCCAGCATCAGGCGCAAACCCTCAAAATATGAACTCTCATATTCAATGGCATCTTCCCCGGCCATAACTTCACGGATTGTACCCGAGATCTTTTTCTCAAGGGGCGTCATCTCCAGCTTCCCTGCAGCGATCTGGCCCCGAGTCCGTCCGGCATATTCACGATTGAATTTAACGGCCGCTTCACTCAACTGTACCTGGTCAACAGGCTCGCCAAATTTAATCGTCTGCCTGCGCAGAACCGCATTACTCAGTATCAGCACAAGCATAACCACATACTGCTGCATGGAAACCAGTTCAATATGCTTGTACCTGCATTCAGCGGACTTGGGGAAGGTTACTATGGCTGCATTTCCCACCAGCCGTGACATTACACCGGCAGCAATTTTCAGCAACCTGTCATATTCGTCAACAGCAGTATCCAGCAGGCGCCTGATGCGCTTCTGCTCATCGCCGGTGAGATCCGTGTTACCGGATATATTTTCGACGTAAAACCTGTAGCCCTTATCCAGGGGCACGCCACCCGAAGAAGTGTACGGCCTTGTGATATAACCGTCATCTTCAAGGGAGGCCATGTCATTCCTGATAGTGGCAGGGCTCACACCCAGGCTATGATGACGCAGAATAGATTCCGACGCTACAGGGGTCGCCGTTGCAATATATTCACTGACTATGATTTTTAATACAGCGTCTCGTCTTTTATAAGCAGCCTTGCTCATTTTTTAGCACTCTCCACTTTAGACTGCTAATTTACTATATACTTTAGCACCGTATTAACAACAAGTCAAAACAGGGGACAAATCAGGGCGACTGCGATCAGTCGCCCTGATATCGCCTGCTGCAAACAGAACTATTGAAGCACCTATTTTGCTGAAGCTGTGACTTCCAGCACGACGTCCGGCCACTGAACGTACTGGGCAACGTTGTTGCCATTAGTGGTACGTTTCATAAAACCGGCTTCCGCCTGGAACCTCTCAAGCCGGTTGTCCACTGCGGTGATGAGCTCGGGGGTTACATCCACTTCCACGATCGGCTTATTCAGGTAGGCCTCCGCGCGCTGGAACGGTGAGCCATCCACGGTGCCGAACTCGGGTACAGTATTACCATATGAAATGCGCATTACCTGGTACCCACCCACGCCGGTCACGGTATCGAAGGGGTTATCTCCCACCACTCTGCCATCGAGAAATTTAAGCTTTGCCTGTTTAATCTCCATACCTGAAAGCGGGAAGATATTGTAGCTGAAAAAGGCGCGGTAGCCTACGTTCTTTTCATCGTCTCCCGCTTTGAATGTGCTGCTATCCAGGCGACCTTTAGAGGTAACGGTGCCGCTCTCACCGGGAACCATCTTGAAGATCTGCACCCCGCTTTGGGCAGCTACCGGTATTGATATTTCCTGCCTTGTCTCGGCACCTTTTCCGTCGCTGGCAACTACGAAAATGCTGTAACTGCCGCCCTTGCTGGGAGAGGTCCAGGATACTTTGTTGCCTACCCCGCTCAGGGTGCCGTCCCTGGCCTCCCATTTGTATTGCACTGCGTCTCCATCCTGGTCGCTGGCAATACAGGTAAGGGTAGCTGTGGATGCAAAATCAAGCGCGGGAGGGTCGGCTGTAAGGCTGGTGATTGAAGGGGGATTGTTGGCACTTACCTTGATAGGCACCGTGGCCTGGGCCGTCCCTCCTTTGCCATCATCCACGGTCAGTTTAACCTCGTAGTTGCCATAACCCTTGGGGGCGCGCCAGGCGGTATTGGCCCTGCCGTTTTCCACAAATTCGCCGCCAGAGGCTGTCCAACTGAAATTAATGCTGTCCCCATTGGGGTCGGAAACCACGCTCTGAACATTCACGGTACCCCCGGGAAAGGTCTGGTTTTGGGCAGCTGTTAAGGAAGCGATAACGGGTGGCATGTTACCCGTGGGAGACGTGGGGGCCGTTGTGACTGTGGGAGTCGTGGGCGTCTGCTCGGCTACCTTAATACAGGATACCGGTAAAATCAGGCTGACCACAACCAGGAGTAGTACCGCATGTAGTATTCTGCTTCTATTCAACTCAAACCTCCTGCTATTTATTACATAACTACGGTGCAAACGTTACAAACAATGTAACTTCCGGCCATTCGATATAGTCAATGGCATTATTACCGTTGCTGGCCTTATTGAACAGGGCCTCCAGCTGCAGCCTGTCGGCCCCGGCGGCAACCAGGTTTCTTATCTCGTTGGTTACATCTATCTCGTTGGGAGAAGCCTTCAGCAGGGCGCCGGCGGTATAGAAATTGTCCCCCGTGACATTGTAATCAGGTAGCCCCTGGCCGTAATTCACCTTCCAAAGGCGCAACCCGCCCAGGGCATTGAAGGGGTCACCGGTTATCCTGCCCGGGCCGAATTTCAGTTTGGCCAGCCTGACATTGGTTTTATTCAGGCCGAAGATATCAAAGCTAAAAAATGCCCGGTAAGTCAGGTTCTTTTCATCATCGCCCGCCCTGTACCGGGTGGTATCCTCATCGCCCGTCGAGGATACCGTCCCGCTTTCGGGCCTGACCTGCTTGATGGTAATCTCACTGCTCGACGGCGAAACATTGACTAAAACAGTCTGCTTTGACTCTGCGCCCTTACCGTCGCTGACCGTACATGTGACGCTGATATCGCCATTCTTGTTGGGGGATATCCACGATACCCTGTTGCCCGTCCCCGAAATGGTCCCGTCCCCGCAGCTCCAGCTATACCTCACGCTATCCCCATCCGGGTCGTTGGCAACACACGTAATTACCGTACTTCCACCCGGCGTCACGTTTACAGGGCTCGCGCTCAGGCTTATAATAGCCGGCGCCCTGTTACTCGATACGGTAATCGATGTCCTGGATTGCGCATAGCCTCCTTTGCCGTCTTCAACGGTCAAAGTTATCTCGTAAACGCCAACCTGCGACGGCGCCTGCCAGATATTATTCTGCCCCGATCCACCGAATCCTCCACCGCTGGACGACCACTTGTAAGTTAGCGGGCCGTTCCCGGTATTGATCACGGAGCTCTCAATAGCCACGGTTCCGCCGGGAAGGGTCTGGTTCTGAACTGGATTTAAACTCTGGATGGTCAACTGCTGACCGCCACCGGGCGGCGCGGCCTGCGCGCATGACAGCACCCCTGTTGAGACCAGCAACAATCCGCACAAGATGGACGATACGTAGCTGATGTTTTTCATTTCACAATCAAACCTCCTCACTTAACAGTGTCAAAATTATAGCTAACCCCTATGGTTAAATCAATATCCCCTTACCGTCCCATCAGTTACATATTGATATGTCATACCTGGCAACCTTCCAGGAGTCACCGCCCTTGAGCGCCACTTTGAAATTCCACACCTGCCCAGGATCCAGCCGTTTTATGCTGTCCGAGAAAACCCCTAAACTATTGCCCCCGTAATCGTAATAAGTCACACATATCCTGCAATCATTAAGTGCCCACAACAGGGTATTCTGTGCCTGGCCTTCCACAGTGGCGGCGCTTTGCGTTACATCCGCTGTGAATTCGGCAACCTGTATGTCATGACTGATCACCCTGACGCCATTAACCGGACTGCAGGCATTTAGAAAGGGGGTCAGGATCAAGGACAGCAGAATCAGCCGGCGGCCTAAAGGCATCAGCCCTATTACCTGCAGCACGTAGAAGGGTCCCGTACAATTACCGTCACCGTCACTGTCTGGCTGGCCGTATTGCCGAGGCCGTCGTCCACGGTGGCCATTACATGAAAGTCACCGTATGTCCTGGGCGCCTCGTATGTAACGGAAGGCCCGCTCCCTGTGATAATACCATCGCTGCTGACCCATTTATAGTTCAACGGTGTGCCCTGCGCGCTAACGGCAGAACAGGTGATCACGGTATTGCCCAGGGGGTATAGATTGGTATGCTCGGCCACCAGTGATGAAATAACCGGCGCATTTGGATTTACGCTGACTCCTGCCGCGCATGCACTGCCGGCAATAAGAGCGGCAAACAGCAGCGGCAGCGCCAAATAGGATACGGTCCTTCGTATTTTCAAATCGTACTCTCCACTAATATCATTGATTACACGTATATATGATAAATTCGGCGGGATGTTTTCGCAAATTGAGTTTGTTAAACCCTGATCGCTTCATGTATGCTTTATAAAAATATCCGTCGAGGTATAAAATGGCTGATTTTCAAACCAAGATAGAAAAGCTTGTTGACAGAACGGTTGACAACAACAGGTGGAGGCAGCGGGAATGCATTAATCTCATCCCATCCGAATCCTCACCGAGCCTGCTGGTAAAGCTGTGCGAGATATCGGACCCGGTTGGCCGCTATGCCGAGCACAGGACCATGAAAGGCAGGGAGATATATTTTTACCAGGCCACGGACTTCATCAGGGACGTTGAAGATGAGCTGCGAAAAGAGTTGCAGCAGTATTTCGGCTGTGCCAACATCGAGTTGCGGCCGATCAGCGGCAATATGGCCAACGAGGTGGTTTTTAAAGGCATAGTCAAATACCTTAACAGGGAGAAGCCGGCCGGCCAGCCACTGCGAAAAATGCGCGCCGTGATCAACAACGATCTGAACAAGGGAGGGCACCTCAGCGCCCAGCCCATGGGGGCCCTCTTCAACTTCGTGGCTGATAACCTGGAAACGGGCAAAGAAAACGTCTATCATTTTCCCGTTCTCAAGGACAACCCTTATAAAGCGGATACGGATAAACTGGCGGACCTTATCGAATCGGTCAAACCGGAACTGATCATCTTCGGCAAAAGCATGTTTTTATACCGTGAACCGGTCAAATTTGTATCCGAAATTACCAGCCGCATGCATCCCCGTCCCATACTCATGTTCGACATGGCCCATGTCCTGGGCCTTTACGGCGACTTCCAGGCCCCATTCAGCGAGGGCGCCGATATCGTCACGGGCAGCACGCACAAAACCTTCTTCGGCCCGCAGCGCGGTGTGATCGCTGGCAACATGGCTGAGGGGAGCGGCCTGGAGAAGCTGTGGGTGGAGATCAAGAGCAGGGCATTCCCAGGATCCACCAGTAACCACCACCTCGGCACGCTGCTGGGCCTGCTGATGGCCACTTACGAGATGAACCAGTTCAAGCAGGATTACCAGGCACAGGTGATAAAGAATGCCCGCGCCTTCGCCAGGGCGCTTAACGCTAGGGGCATAGCAGTTGAAGGCGACGCAGGGGATGGCTTCACCCAAACCCACCAGGTGCTGATACGTGTGAGGCAATATGGCCTGGGAGAGGATATCGCCCGCAGGCTGGAGGAAAATAATATCATCACCAATTACCAGGCCCTGCCGGATGACGACAGCTTTATAGCGTCGAGCGGAATACGCATGGGCACGCAGGAGATGACGCGCTTTGGCATGAAGGAGGCAGATTTTGAGCGGCTTGCCGAATGCGTGAGCGGATGTGTTAAATCAAACAGGACTGTGAAGGACGAGGTCAAGAAACTGCGCCAGGGGTTCCTGACTATGCAATATTGCCTGCCTGCCGAGCAATCGCTCTCGTTAGCAGCCAGGGTGCTTTCTTCCATACTGCCTGCGGACCCCTACATATCCAAATTCGCCGACAACTTAAAATCTTTCTGCTGAACTCCGCATATAGCACAGCCAACCCGGTAATGCCGGGCGTTCCGCTTTCAGCGGTACATGTGATTTTGCCCTGCCTGTGTCCAGGCTTATAATTGTTTACAGCCAACGCCATGAAACAGCTATATGCAATAGAGACCTTTGCCCTTACCAAGAGATACGGCAAGATACTGGCCCTTGATCAGCTCAACCTGAAAATCGAACCGGGTGAGGTGTTCGGCCTGTTAGGTCCCAATGGCGCAGGCAAGACTACAGCCATATCCATGCTGTGCACCGTCAATTCCCCCACATCGGGAACGGCCCTTGTAAACGGTTTTGACATCCGTAAACAGGCGGGAAAGGTACGCCGCAGCATCGGCATTGTCTTCCAGGACCCCAGCATCGATGACCGCCTGACGGGGCGGGAGAACATGATGCTGCACGCCACCCTTTATGATATCAGCGCCCAGGCTGCAAAGAAACGGATAGCCGAATTATTGGACCTTGTGGGATTGACGGACCGTGCCGATTCGCTCATGAAAACATATTCCGGCGGCATGCGTCGCAGGTTGGAACTGGCCAGGGGTCTTTTGCACAGCCCCAGGGTGCTTTTCCTGGATGAACCGACCCTTGGCCTGGATCCGCAAACGCGTCAACACCTCTGGTCGCATATTGAGGAGTTAGCTAGGCAGTCAAACATCACGGTAATCCTTACCACACACTATATGGAGGAGGCGGAGCGCCTCTGCAGCAGGGTGGGGATCATCGATTCCGGCAAAATCAAGGTGGTGGATACGCCTGCTAACCTTATCGGCGCGCTGAAGGGTGAGGTCGTAACGGTTGTGACCGGCCGGCCGGCTGAATTTTTGGCCAGCCTGAAAGAGCTTGATTTTGCGCATCATGCCGAGGCGACTGACAGCACTGTACGCCTGCACCTGTCTGATGCCGAGAAGAAGGTGCCCATGATCGTGGAACTGGCTTCGCATAGCCGGATCGAGTTAAAATCCGTCTCCATACATAAGCCAACCCTGAACGATGTATTTTTGTATTACACCGGCAAGGAAATACGCTCCGAAGAGGCTGAGAATGAGCTGCGGTCAACAATGCGTGCACTTAACAGGATGAGATGAGCGAACTGAGAAAGATAGGTGCCCTGTGGTACAGGGAAGTGTTGCGGTACTGGAGGGAAAAGTCGCGCATTGTATCGTCGCTGATACTGCCATTGCTGTGGCTGCTGGTCTTCGGCAGCGGCATGCGCAATGTGGAACTGCCGGGCGTGGATAATTACCAGGTATTCATATTCCCGGGCATATTAGGTATGACGCTGCTCTTCACATCGGTGTGGTCGGGTGTCTCAATTATCTGGGACAGGGAGTTCGGGTTCCTCAAGGAAATCATGGTAGCGCCCGTTTCACGCACCTCCATAGTTATCGGCAAGGCACTGGGGAGCGGCACAAGCGCACTGGTACAGGGATTCATCCTGCTGCCCCTTTCATTCCTCATAGGGATCAGCCTGTCCCCCCAGTCTGCACTTCTGCTGATCCCCATCATGATACTGCTGGCGATAGGCCTGGTCTGCGTGGGCCTGCTGCTGGCCTCCCTGATGAACAGCATGGAGGGATTCAACTTTATCATGAGCCTGGTGATAATGCCCATGTTCTTCACCAGCGGAGCGCTCTTCCCTGTGTCCTCTGCCCCGGGTTGGCTGCAAATATTCAGCTACTTTAACCCGCTGACCTATGGGGTGGACCTGCTCCGCTGGGCGACAACACCCGGCACGGTGACTATCCTGCCGTCCTATACCGAAGCAATGCTGCTACTGGGTTTCGCGGCAGCTATGATAGTAGCCTGTTCTTACACTTTCAGCATAAAAAAGTAAGAGGACTACTTGACCGTGACATTGAGAGTTAACGTCTCTACGCCTTTCTCTCCGCCCTCCCATGACCTGCTATAGGAAAAGGCAACCGTGCTTGTACCGGCCTGCAGGGCCTGGAAAGTCCACACTTCGTTGCCCGGCGCACCGGCCATGCCGGTATTGGCGGAGGGCACCATTTTATAAGACTCCTGCTTCAATACCTGTGCATTGCTGACCTGGCTTTTCTCTCCCCACTGAAATCCCGTGGAGGGATTGGAGCAAAGGGTGACGGTGATGATAGAACCCACGGGCACCGTTACGTCCTGTACCATTTTGGGCTGTTTGGAGAACTGGTCGCAGGTAACGGTGACCGCGGCGCCCGGATTAGCTGCGGGTACACAGGCCAGTAACAATATTATCAGGATAGAAGCGGTTACAAATGTGGCGATACGGCACTTGTTCATAATTACTACACTCCTCAAATTTATCTTGCCTCTGCTAAATCATTGTAAACCGAAGTTATGCTGATTTCAAGCAATGTCCATCCGGACGAATGCCGGTTATCTTGACAACGACATATGCCAAGCATACAATTTGCCGACAGTTGTTCCTGAATATGATCAAAATTGAAAAGTAACTGGCAGGGTAAACCGGGCGACAAATTTGTCCGCCCTGAACGACATAAAGTCAGGCCGCTCAGGCGGGTCCTCCGCACTACACACCTGTTCTCTATTGCCTACGGGGATGTAGGCTCCTCCATCTATTACGCTCTCGGTGTAGTCGCCCTGGCAGCCAGCGGCGCCACGCCCCTGGCGCTGGGCCTGGCCGGCATTATTTTTGTCTTCACTGCCCTGTCTTACGCCGAGGGCACAGCCATGTACCCTGAATCGGGCGGGTCTGCCAGCTTTGCCCGGCACGGCTTCAACGACTTCACAGGGTTCATTGCCGGCTGGGGACTGATGTTCGGGTATATTGTCACCATCGCCATTTCTTCATTCGCCATTCCCTCCTACCTGGGCCTTTTCTGGGCGCCCCTCAAGGCGTCCCCGGTTGTAATGACCACTTGCGCCATGCTGATCGTGGCATTCCTTATGACCGTCAATGTTATCGGCGTCAGGGAATCATCCATAATGAACATTACCCTCGCGCTGATGGACCTGGCCACCCAGGCGCTTTTAATCACCCTGGCCCTCATGTTTTTCTTTAACCCGCAGATTATCCTGGAGAGAATTTTCAATTACTGGCCCTCACCCAAAGACTTTCTATTCGGGATAGCCATAGCTGCCATTGCCTTCACCGGTTTGGAGACAATATCACAAATGGCAGAGGAGACAAAGCGCCCCGAGGTGCGCGCGCCCCGCGCACTCATGATCATGACTGTTGTGGTCCTGGTGATTTACGCCGGTATCTCCGTCTCAGCTTTCTCTACTATGACCCCGACCGAACTGGCAACCAACTGGGCCACGGACCCCATAGCAGGAATAGCCAGCAAACTCTCCCAGGGGATGAATCCCGCTGAATTCGCTGCCACTCTTTTCAGCACGGAGGCGCACCAGGTCGCATTCACATGGATCTTGAGCGGCCTCCAGGCCATCCTGCCGGTATTAGTGGCGGTACTGGCGGCAACCATCCTTCTCATCGCTACCAATGCTGGGTTACTGGGTATATCCAGGCTGGCCTTCTCGCTCAGCCGCTTCAAACTTGTGCCGGCTACACTGGGTAAGGTGCACACCAAATTCAAAACTCCTTATTTTTCCATCATTCTTTTCGCAGGTATAGCTATTTTATTGCAATCACCGGGTTTTTTCGTCCCCGATATGTATTCCAACCTGGGCGGCCTTTACGCCTTCGGTTCAATGATGTCCTTTGCCATAGCCCATGCCTCAATCCTGGCCCTGCGCATCAAGCAACCGGATGCGGAGCGGCCTTTCCGACTGGGACTGAATATACCGGTCATGGGACGCCATTTGCCGCTGACGGCGATACTCGGCCTTATCGGGACCACTGTCATCTGGGTCGTGGTGGTTGTAATGCAGCCATACAGCCGCTGGGTGGGGTCGGCCTGGATGGCCATCGGTCTGGTAATTTACTGGTACACTATGCGGCATAGAAAGGCAGAACAGGACGAGCTTAACGGAAAGGTACAGACGGCAGGAACCTGATGCTGATTTGGATTAAGGGTGACAGCAACATTATAATGATAGCTGTTCAATAATTAATAAGAGCTGAAATTAATTCAATGGAGATTGTCAGGATTTTAGTCGCGGCCCGGGGTAACGGAGTGGACCAGGTGGCAGTGGAGATGGCCTGCAAAATTGGAAAAAAATCCAAGGCCAAGATATATATTGTTTACGTTCTCGAAGTTAACCGGAGCTTGCCGGTCGATGCTATAATTAAACCTGATATTGAGGCGGCTGAGAAGGTGCTCCTTGAGGCCGAAGAATATGCACAGGAAAACGACTTTGAGGTTGAGACTGAAGTCATACAAGCGCGCGACGTTGGGCCGGCAATTATCGAGGTTGCCCGGCAGAACAATATTGATTTGATAGTAATGGGTTTGACCTACAAAAAAAGATTTGGCTCTTTCACAATGGGGAATGCCGTGCCGCATGTCCTCGAAGAGGCGCCCTGCCGAGTGCTGATATGCCGGGAACCGAAGCTTTAAAACTGAACAGGAAGACGATTGTCATCATGGGATGCGGCCGCGTGGGCGGCAAACTGGCATCCATGTTTGACGCAGCCGGCCACAAGGTCACGGTGCTCGACTTAGACGCATACAGCTTCAGAAGGCTCCCGCCTACGTTCAGCGGCACTGCCCTCATCGGCAACGGCACGGACGAAGAGATGCTGCGCAAGGCAGGTATCGAGAGCGCCAACGCCTTCATCGCCCTCACCCAGGGCGATAACCGCAACGTCATGGCGGCGCAGATAGCCAAGAACATCTTCAAGGTACCCCGGGTCATCTGCCGCATTTATGACCCCCTGCGCAAAGACATCTATGAGCAACTCGGGCTGGAATCCATCAGCCCGACAGAGGTGTTTGCGGACCTCCTTTTCAACAGGCTGGAGAAGATATGAGCGCCATGAAATCGCTTTATATAGTGATTGTGGGCGGAGGCAACATAGGTTATTACCTCAGCAAGGCCCTGCTTAACCAGGGACACGAGGTGCTCATCATTGAACGCGATGTGAGAAGATGCGAGCGGTTAGAGGATGAATTAGGCAGTTGCTGTATGCGCGGCGACGGCTGTGAAACCGTTGTCCTGTCCGAGTCCGGCCTTAACCGGGCCGACGTCCTCATAGCCACCACCAGCCAGGATGAGGATAACCTTGTATCCTGCCAGGTAGCAAAACACCGCTTCAAGGTACCCCGTACTATAGCCCTGGTCAATAATCCTAACAATGATTCCATATTCAGAAAACTCGGCGTAGATGCCACAATCTCGGTGACCAACACAATCCTTGAGCACGTGGAACAGGAGATACCCGCACATCCCCTTATTCACCTCCTGACTATGACCGGGCAGATGGAAGAGGTAGTTGAATTGTTGATCACCAAGGATTCGCCGGCGGTGGGGAAATCGATAGGTCAGTTGAAGCTGCCGCAGGATACTACCATTGCTCTCATTATGCGCGATGGCGAGCGGCCCAAGATTCCCGCCCACGATGCTGTTTTTAAGGAAAATGACCGTGTTATCGCCCTGACTACCCTGGAAAGCGAAAAAATCCTGGGGAAAATCCTGCTCAGTTAAGCCTGGTTCAGGCGGGCATACGGGATAGACTTTCCATGAGCTTAGTATAAGTAGTTGCCAACCCCTCGGAAAGAACGCGTGTATCCGCGACTACGCTCATAAAATTGTGGTCCCCGTTCCACCTGGGCACAATATGCATATGAATGTGGCCTTCCAGTCCCGCGCCTGCCACTTTGCCGATGTTCATCCCTACATTGAAACCGTCGGGCTTGATAGCCTCTGTTAGTACCCTCACACATAGTTGCACCAACTCGAAAAGCTCTTTGGCTTCCTTTGCATCCGCCCCGGTAATATTTCCGATGTGGCGATAAGGGGCGGCCATCAGATGGCCGGGGGTGTATGGATAAGCGTTGAGGATGATAAAATTATGCTTTCCCCGATACAGGATGTAATCTTCCTCATCATTTTTATCAGCCGGTTTGTCGCACAATATGCATCCGGCGCCTTTATTCGGCTGGAGTATATATTGCATACGCCACGGCGCCCATATTTTTTTCATCTGGTAAATACCTCGATACTAAGTTTTGAACATTGTAGCACGATTATTGACTTTACCGCTCAAGCTTGATATCTTTGTTTTATCCGCTTATGGCATCGATCGACCTGAGCTACATCGCACGGGGAGACATCTCCAGCAGTTTCAAGAAAGAAGTCTCCGAAGTTCTCAACGACTGTTACGGGCGCCTGGCTGAGAAAGTGCCCTACAAGATCGAGGTATATGCTTTCGATACGGAGGATAACCTCAACAGCTTCCTGCGCGAAGAGAAATTCAAGCTTGGCCTGTCCTTCAATACCATGGATGACGCGTCGGCCTGCACCCATGAGGTGTTGCGGGGTTATCCCCGCCTGTTGCTGTGCAGGGAACGGCTATTTAAGTACGGCAAGCAGGCCAGGGCGGGGGCGCTTAGGCATGAAGCGGCACACACCGTACTGCACGGGGCGTTGGAATACAATATTTTCCAGATACCGGAAGATTGCCGCCACACTGCCACGGTAAAAGGCATCGACAATGCGAAATTAGACGAGGTTTTTTTTCAGCTCTCGCTGGGCGTGAAGGACTTCGAGGCCACCAGGTTACTCATCCAGCACGATTACATCAGTTGCCAGTTTGCCTACGCCATGGAGTGGATACAGCCGACGGAGGATGATAAAACAGCCTGGGCTGTTTCGCGCGGCAACAGGCAAACAAGGTTTGTCTATGAAAGTGCTCTGATGAGGCCAATACTTTTTACCGACCCCCTGCTTTCATTGCCAAAATCAAAAAAGGCGCCTGCAGAACTGCAACTGCAACTCAGCGTCAGGATGGAGCAGATGATTGCCCTGCTGGGTGAAGCCGAGGAAAACAAGGTTCTTAAAGTGGCCGGCGCCATAATTGAAACACTGGGCGATGACACGCACAAAAATATTGATGCCGCCTTTCATCAACTGATCTCCCTGATCTAAAGGCATTTATCTTTTCAAGGGCAGGTGAAAATGCAATATCATAAATCAGTCAGACTGTTGAATAATTTGTACTGTTACATTTGGTCAGGGACGGGCAATAACTGTAATACCTGCGTTTTAACGGACGTTCTAAAGGGGGACAGGCCACACATCATAATCGACCCCGGGCATATATCCAATGAGGCCGGCGAGGACTGCATCGGCAGCCTCACCAAAGCGATGATAACCGACAAGGTTCAAATGAAGGATATCGGGCTGATCATCAATACTCACAGCCACCCCGACCATTGCCAGTCCGTTGAGGAGATAGTCAATTTAAGCGGCGCGGCGGTGACCATGTCTGAAGAGGAGAACGCATTCAGGACAACGGTCGGGGAAAAAATGTACACCATGTTCGGCATGAAAGCCCCAAAATTCACTCCTGCTTTTTTCCTCAAGGAGGGAGACGCCAAACTGGGCAAAGATGATTTCAACCTGCAGGCCATCCTCTGTCCCGGCCATTCGCCGGGGTCGGTTTGCCTGTATCTGCCGGATAGCAAAGTCCTCATCACCGGCGACGTTGTTTTTTATATGAGCGTGGGCAGGACCGATTTCCCCGGTGGAAGTACGGCATTGCTGAAAAAGAGCATAGAACGGTTATCTAAATTGGACGTAGAATTCCTCGTTCCCGGGCACAATACAGAACCGAATGGGGTGATCCGGGGCAAGGACCTGATAAAACGCAATTTCCAGGCGGTCAGCACGTTTTTCTAACACGGTGGATCTCGATGGAATCCGACGACAAGATAAGATCAGCTATTGAGAACACTATGGTGCTACGCCCGCCCAGGCAGCAGTTGGCCACCTTCGGGATCACCAACATATACTATTACATGATCACCGAGCTTATGCATGATGTGAACGTGGTACGGGAAGGCAGGGTAATCGCTGCGCGGCCCAAGATAGTTACGCCTATGTACCTTATCAATGTGGAGGGCTTCAGCGGACAGGCCAGGCGATACATGCAGATGGCGGCCGAGCAAAACCCTCACGAGCCGGGTATCCTGTATTCCTATAAAAATGAATCAGGGGAAATGAATATTGTCAGCGAGGCCCTGGGCAGCGTCCTGGATAAAATCAACACGCGCATCGACAGCCGCAGCGACCCGCTAAGCGCAATCATCAAAGGCGTAGAGGATATGTGGGATGTTTCACTCATGAAATTTACCTTCGAACTCACCCGGAACTCTGCTTATCACAATTTTACCGAGCTTTACGGCCGCGGCAGGTTTATGGCGGATAGCCAGGGGGTGCCGCGGGACGCGCGCGGCAATATTGAAGAGCTCTTCGAGATGGCCGGCAGGGATCCATCCTACGCGCCTGAGCTTGTGAGCGAACTCCACCGCTGGAACCTCTGGAGTGAATACCAGGACCGCTTCCTCAACCTGTTTAAGAAACATTGAATTATGTCATGCACCTGGCCCGCACATTGGGCCAAAACATTCCTGTTGACAATATTTTGAAAGCGTTATATATTACTCAAGCTTACATAAAACATGAACGAGAGTATGCACCGGGCGTTAAATGAATCAGCGGCGGTCTAATATCGAAATAATCAGCGAAATGCTGAGGATTGGTGCTGGAGGCGCAGGTAAGACCGAGATCATGTACAGCGCCAATATGAGTTACAGGCAGTTGCAGAAATATCTTAAATTCATGATGTCGCAGGGGCTTATAGACCAAATCGAGATTGGAAACCCCTCGATAACTTTTATTGTCACCGAGAAGGGACACGGCCTGCGGCGCAGTATTGAGACCGTTTTAGAGGTCCTGAGGTTCACCATACCGGAAGATAAATAAAGTAGGAGGAGATGTGTATGAGGGAAAAAAGAATGCTGATTCTCGATGCGGACACGGTAGGGAAGATCGATGAAAACCGCGGTGACTTGAGTGTCTCCGAGTTTATCAACCTTCTTATCGACAGCCACATGGACGAACCTGCTGCCGCCCAGCAAAGCGAACTGGTTACCAAAGAGGAATTCATCCACTTCGAGGAGGGGATCAGGGACCTCCTGCGCAGCTTCCTCGAGTTCTTCCTCAGCTATGGCCTCGAACTGGGCAAGCACCCCACCGACGGGGAACTGGATAAACTGAGCTTAAAGCTGCAAGGTTTGACCAAAAAAGCAAAAACAAAAAAACTGTAACTGTTTACCGGGCGCCAACCCTGCGTTCACCCCTCCTTTAATCAACTCTTCATTCGCACCAGATAGAACTATCTCCTAGAACACAACCTCTTCCATATTCGCTTTAACCGTGCCATAGTGTATCCGATTGTACTTGTGGGAGGTAAACTATGGCTACAGTTAAAGAGTTGTTGCGCTCAGGGCAGAAAGATGACCTCTGGCAGATGTGCTGTGGTTTTCTCGAATTAAACATTGAGCAATTCATGTCTATTCAAAAAAGGCTTTTACTTGAACAAATCGAGTTGCTCAATGCCTCAGTTATCGGAAGAAAAATATTTAGAGGCACTATTCCCCAGGACGTCGAAGAGTTCAGGAAAAGGGCGCCGCTTACCACTTACCAGGATTATTGCCCCGAGTTAAGCGAGAAAAGGGATGATGCCATGCCGCTTAAGCCGTTGTTATGGCAGCATACGTCAGGCAGATCTGCCGAGTATCCCTTCAAATGGGAGAGCATCAAGTGGGTTCCGGTAACCCAGAGGATGTGCGACGAATTGGCTGCAATTCTGGCAGGCGCTGCGATCATGGCCAGTTGCAAGTATAAGGGTGACGTATCAGCCGCGAAGCACGGCGCAAAATTTATTTACGCGGTAGCTCCCCGGCCATATACATCGGGAACATATGCTTACATAGTTACCGAAGAGGTTGAAGCCATAAGCATGCCTGCGCTTGAAATTGCAGAAAAACTGGACATTGAAGAACGTATCCAATTAAGCTTCAAGCAAGCCTTATCGGAGGGCCTGGATTTTTATTTTGGCGTTTCAGTAGCCCTGGTCGCTATCGGTGAGAAAATCAATCAGAGCATGGGCAAGGTCAGCATTAAATCAATGTTATCTCATCCGAGAGCTTTAGCCAGGCTGACAAAAGGTATTATCAAAAGCAAGTTGGCCGGGCGTAAGCTTATGCCTAAAGACTTATGGACGGTAAAGGGCATCCTGGGCAGCGGAACAGATGGTACTATCTTCAAACATGTCATTAAAGATACCTGGGGCAGGTACCCGCTGGATATTTATGCCAGCACTGAAGCCAGTGTGATAGCGACACAAACCTGGGATTACGACGGTATGACATTTATACCTAACATGAATTTCCTTGAGTTCATCCCGGAAGCAGAGTATGAGAAGTGGAAGGAGGACAGGTCGTATATACCCAGGACCGTACTGCTTGATGAGGTACGGCCGAATAGCAAATATGAACTCGTCATCAGTAATTTCCACGGGTCGCCGCTCATCAGGTACAGAACGGGTGATATCATCAAAATTACGTCACTGCGCAACAAAAAGCTGAACATTGAGCTGCCCCAGATGGAAGTTGAGGGCAGGATGGACGATGTCATTGATATTGGCGGATTTGTCAGGTTGACGGAGAAGGTCATCTGGCAGGCTGTCAGCAACACAACTATACCTTACGTGGATTGGGCAGCCCGCAAGGAACAAAAAGAGGGTACGTCCTTCCTGCATGTGTATCTCGAACTGAAAGGTGATATCCAACTTGGTGAGGATACCATAGCGCGCGCAATTTACGCCGAACTAAAGAAAATGGACGAGGGATTTCTCTACGGAAATGTCGAAACGGTGCTTAATACCATGCCGGTAAAAGTTACCTTACTGCCAAAAGGAGCTTTTGAAAACCATATCAATTTACGACGTTCCCAGGGCGCTGACCTGGCACATTTAAAGCCGCGCCACATGAATCCCAGCGATAAAGAGTTGGCCACTCTCGGTTCACCCGTTCCTGCATCACCTGAAGCAGACCGGGTATCCGTGGGAGCGCCCGCGGCAAGCTGAGTTCCACGATTTACCAATCTAAGCAGGGCAACCTTGCAAGGTTGCCCTGCTTTCTTTTACCCGGGTGGATAGTGCTCTACTCAAGTGCGACATTATGGTTGCATCGTCTTGACATTTGATTGTCACAGCTACATAATAGTCACAAGTACATATTTCGACCAATACATGAACATACAATCATTAATTCCGCTCATAGCAACCATAGCATATATCCCGCTTATTATCGTCCTGTATGCTAATCGACCCTGGCAGCCCCAGAAACGGATCTTCGTGTTGTTCCTCTTTGCTGCTATGCTGTGGAGCCTCGGTGATTTCCTGTTTCGCAGCGATTTCCTGTTAGATGAAAAAATTATCATAGCGAAAACGATACTCTGCGTCCTCTCCTTTGCCCTTACGCAATTACACTACTTCCTGCGTACGTACTATGAGACAAAAAAGCCGGGGTTTCCCCTGGCTTACGCCTTGATGGCTATATCATTTATTCTGATAATCCTGTTTATCCCGGAACGTGTAATCGTTGATAACGGCGTTACACCGGTATATGGAATATGGATGTATTCTCTGGTAGTTTATTTTGTGCCATTGATCGGACGTGATATCTACCTGCTTATTAAGAAGCTTGGCAGCATTGTGGACCCTGTAGCACGCAACCAATTGTTTTATCTTATCGTAACCGTATTTATCTCCATGGTACTTATCGTCCTTTCGGTCCGTATCGGGCCGGAATATCCGCTAGCCCACGTGGGAAATTTCGTTTTCGTCCTGCTGTTAACCTATACCGTCATCAAGCATCAGTTGCTCGATTTGCGTATTGTCCTGCGGCGCAGTCTGGCCATTGTCTCCATGATTGCCGTCGGTGCGGGTATCTACCTGTTGCTGTATGTCAGCGGGCACTTTCTATTACACATCGAAATATTTACCATAAACTTTTTACTGGGAATGGCTGCTGCCACATTGATTGTCCTGGTCATTTACCAGACGCGGAATACAGCAACCGGCCAGATAGACAAAATGTTTTTCCGGGATACCTACGAATACCGTCAAAAACTCAAGGACTTCACTGAGAACCGTATCAGGGGAGTGATCAACCTCGATGAAATGGGCAATGAACTGCTAAACCTGCTATGCGGTGCTATCAGATGCAGGCAAGCGTACCTGATGCTGCCCCGCGAGGATACCGGTGATTTTTATGTCCGTTTCTCATTTGAGCCATCAAAATCCAATTCGGCTCTCTCTGTAAAAAACGATAGCCCGATAATCCGGTGGCTTCAAAAGTCCAGGACTTATCTGCCCAAGGAGAAATTGGACATAGCTCCCGAATTCAGGAGTTTGTGGAAAGAAGAGCTTGAATCTATAGCTCAATTGAATATTCAGATGTTCGTGCCGATGATCAGCAGAAATAGCGTTATCGGCTTGCTGGCGCTGGGTGAAAAACAGAATAAACAAAGGTATTCTCTGGAAGATATCAACTATTCCGAGAGAATAATAAACAGTACAGCGACCAGTATCGAGAAAGAATACCTGCAGGACCAGTTGAGGAAACGGGAACAGGAGCTTTCGCTTATAAACCGGCTGGCAGGTGTTATCTCCTCCAGCCTGAACATACAGGATGTCTATGACGCCTTTGTGGGCGAACTGCAGGACGTGGTGGAGGCGGACTACACCGCGATTTGCCTGATAGAAGAGAATGAAGTTTATTTCGCCGCCGTATCGTCCGAGGTCGGCTCGACGTGGCATACGGGACAAAAGATACCGGTTGCCGGTACCGCAGTGGAGTGGGTCTTGCTCAACAAGCGGCCTTTTTATGAAAGGGACCTCTCCCACAGCAGGAGGTTCTGGACAGGAGAGGACCACGCAAAGCGGGGGATTAAATCGATGCTTTATCTCCCCCTGGTGAACAAGGGGGAGGTGATTGGGGTTTTACTCGTTGGGAGCATGAAGCCTGCGGCCTATAGCCCTGAGCAGACAATCCTGCTCGACCACCTTGCATCGCAGATTGCAGCACCCATAGAAAACAGCCGGCTCTTCGCCAAGTCAGAGGAGATTGCACGCATCGACGGTGTCACCGAATTGTTTAACCGGCGCCATTTCGATGAACGGATACGGGAGGAAATTGAGCGCCACTCGAGGTACGGTGATATCCTGTCAATACTGCTGATCGACCTGGATAACTTCAAAAAATACAACGACACATACGGCCACCTTGCCGGCGACCGGCTCCTCGTCCAGGCAGCGGACCTGATCAAAAGCTCCATCAGGTCGTCAGACCAGGCTTTCAGGTATGGTGGCGATGAATTCGCCGTGTTGCTTCCCAACTCGTCCACTATGGACTCCTTCAGTGTTGCCGAGCGCACGCGCGAGAAGATAGCCGAGGCGATGTCGGCACGGCAGATTGATATATCTGTCAGCATCGGGGTCGCATCCTGGCCCGGCGATGGCAACACGCTTGATGAACTTTGCTACGCTGCCGATATGGCACTCTACTATGCCAAGCGCACGGGCCAGAACAGGACGTCGATAGCATCGCGGACTCTTTTCTCCCTCAATGAGCCCAGTGTGAGTGTTAACGCGGAAGCAGAGGTGCTGAGCACCATATATGCGCTGGCCGCAACCCTGGAAGCAAGGGACAAATACACTTACGGTCATTCCCGCCGCGTCAGCCGGTACGCGGTTGCCGTAGCGGAAAAATTGAACCTTTTGCCTGAACAGGTAGCCCTGGTCAGCGCGGCCGCGCTCCTTCACGATATAGGTAAAATTGGGATACCGGATAACGTACTCAATAAGAGAGATAAATTGCTGGACGAGGAATGGGAACTGCTCAGGCAACATCCGAGGCTGTCGGCCACCATAATAGGGCACGTCCCGAGCCTCAGCGCCTGCCTGGCCGCCGTAAGGCACCACCATGAGCACTGGAATGGTGCGGGATACCCTGCGGGATTAAAGGGTGAATCGATTCCCATTGAAGCGCGCATACTGTGCATTACCGACGCATTCGAAGCAATGATATCGGAAAGGCCTTACCGCGCGGCCCTCTCCTTCAAACAGGCCATATCCGAACTGGAAAAGTGCTCCGGTTCACAGTTCGACCCTGGTATCGTCAAAGCGTTCATACCGATAGTGCTTTCAACAGCCCCTGATGAAATAGAGCTTGAAATGCAGCGTGTCAGCCACGAGCCTGATTAACCCCGCTTCGCCAGGACGCAGATATTACGCGAAAAATATTTTAAGGGTTTCCTGTAGCCGTTTTCCGGCCTTGTTGCCAGCACCTTGAACCCGGCCTGCCTGAGCGCTGCCTCTATTTCAAAATAAGTGTAAAGGTAGTAATAGCGCAATATTTCTTCTTCCCTGGCCTTCCACGGTACCTGAACCTCCCTACCTTTTCCCAGGAAATCCCGTTGCCAGCGGTTCCAAACGGTGATAAATGCTTCCCCACCCGGTTTGAGCACTCGCTTTAACTCCTGGAAAGCCAGTTCCCTGTTCTGCCTGCCCACGATGTGGTGATAGGAAGCCACCGCTACAACATAATCGAAGACTTCATTACCAAAGGGCAGTTGAACGGCGTCTGCTACCATCAGGCTGGGTTTAAAGCTATATTTCTCGGCGTATTTAACCGCCATCTTTATCATCTGCGCAGATGAATCCAGGCCCCACATCTCAAACTTGCCACTGAATGGGAGGAAGTCAGGCCCGTGCGCACAGCCGACATTGAGCAGCCTGCCCTGTCCCCACCGCTCTGCCAGCGATTGAAGTTCGGCCTGGAAGCGGGTCCTGTGCCGCAGGCGGTACCAGCTCTCCGCTATACCGTCATAAGTATTTGAAATGTGACTATCCATGGCGGCCGTTTGCCTGATTTGCTAAACTTGAACCGCTACCTAAATATAACATAACGCTGTATATGTATCCTATCATGCGTAAAGGTTCAAGGACGATCTCCGGTGTCACACCGGTTGCGGTAATGGCCAGGCCCATGCCCTGCCCCGGCTCCTGCGTATTCTGCCCCACATTCGAAAACTCACCCAAGAGCTACACGCCCGAATCCCCTGCAGTCTTAAGGGCACTGGCCTGTGAATACGACGCGGCCAGGCAGGTGGAGTTCCGCCTCAACATATTCTCCAGGATGGGACATCCTGCCGATAAAGTTGAGCTCATTGTCATGGGAGGCACCTTCCTGTCTTCCCCACCGGAATACCAGTTCAGCTTCATCAAGTCATGCTACGATGCGCTCAACGGCCATCCTTCACCCAACCTTGAGCATGCTAAACGCGCAAACGAGACAGCAAGGTACAGGTGTGTCGGGCTCTGCATAGAAACCAGGCCTGACTGGTGCAGTCAGGCCGACGTCAGCCGCATGCTCGAGTTCGGTACTACCCGCGTTGAGTTGGGGGTGCAAACGTTGGACGATGATATATACCGGTTGGTCCGCCGGGGTCACGGCTCAGCGGACGTAGCTGAATCAACGGCGCTATTGAAAAGACACGGACTGAAGGTCTATTACCACTGGATGCCCGGGCTGCCAGGCTCAACGCCCCCGCACGACCTGGAACTGGCCGGGCTGCTTTTTAATGACGGGAGATATAAGCCAGATGGGATCAAGATATACCCCACACTGGTTGTGGCCGGCACCGAACTTGAGCAGTGGTACCGCGACGGCAGATATACCCCCTATTCCGTGGACGAAATGGTAGCTCTCATAGCCGACATTAAAAATGCCATACCGGGATATGTGCGCATCCCACGTGTGATGCGCGATATCCCACCCAGGTTTATCGTAGCAGGATGCCGCGATCTTTCCCTGCGTTCAGGCGTCAAGGAGGTCATGAAAGCGAAGGGTATGCAGTGCCGCTGCACGCGCTGCAGGGAGTACGGCCACCGCCGGCGCGACGGATGTAAGACCGGGGAACCACGTTTGCACAGGTGGGATTACGATGCATCAGGAGGCAAGGAGATATTCCTTTCCTTCGAAGACGACGGGGGCACACTCTTCGGCCTGTTACGCCTGCGCATCGGGCCCAAAGACATTTACCCCGCACTTGTACGGGAAATCCACATTTTCGGCTCGGAGGTGCCCATCGGAGAGCAGGATGACCTTGCCGCCCAGCACAAAGGACTGGGATCCGCGCTGATGAAAGAAGCCGAGCGTATCGCCCGTGACGAATTCGCGGCAGACAGCATTGCCGTGATCAGCGGTGTGGGCGCACGGGACTATTTCCGCCATGGTTTCGGCTATGAATTGGAAGGCCACTACATGTCCAAGAAACTGCGGTCAGGAATATAGATGGCATGAAACGTAATGCCCGGGCGCGGTTTGAGTCAGCTCCGGCGCCATTTGCGGACATACAGGCATCACGCGGTGGCACCTGGTATGGAAGCTGCAACCGGCAGGCGGGTTAAGCGGTGAGGGTACGTCACCCTTGAGCAATATCCTGTTGCTGCCAACGGGGCGCAGGGTGGCTATGGCCGACAGCAGCGCTTCCGTGTAAGGGTGCAGCGGGTGGCGGAAAAATTCTTCCTTATCGGCCAGTTCCACGATTTTTCCCAGGTACATGACCGCCACCCGATCGGATAAGTACTTGACCACGGAGAGGTCGTGACTTACGAACAAATAGGCCAGCTCGTCCCTGTCCCTTATATCCATCATGAGATTAAGTATCTGCGCCTGCACCGAAACGTCCAGGGCGCTGACAGGCTCGTCGGCGATAACAAGCTGCGGATCCATGGCCAGTGCCCTGGCGATGCCTATGCGCTGTTTCTGACCACCGCTGAACTCGTGAGGATACCTCTCATAAAAGCCAGCCTCCAGCCCGACCTTTTCCATCAGGCGGGCGACACGCTCCTCCAGTTCCGCGGGATCGCTGATGCCGTGCACAACGAGCGCCTCCTCGATCGACCCGCCCACAGTCATCCTGGGGTCAAGCGATGAATCGGGGTCCTGGAAAACTATTTGCATCTTCCCGCGCAGTTCCCTGAGGCCGTTGCTGTTAAGGCTGACCACGTCTATACCGTTAAACTTGATCTCGCCACCAGTCGGCTCTTCCAGCCTCAAAATAGTCTTGCCCAGCGTAGATTTTCCGCAGCCGGACTCCCCGACCAGGCCTAAAACCTCGCCGCTATTGATAGACAGGGAAACGCCGTCCACCGCCCGGATCTCCCCGCTCAAACGGCGCATCAACCCCGCTGTGACCCTGTAATACTTCCTGAGGTCATTGACCTGCAACAGGATTTCAGCGGTCATTGCGGGCGCCTCCCGTCCTTGTTCACAAATAGATGACAGGCTGCGGCATGAACACCTGTAATGTTCACCGTGGCCGGCGTCTCCGAGCGGCATATATCCATCACCTTCGGGCAGCGGGGGTGAAAGGGGCATCCGTGCGGCATATCCAAGGGGTTGGGCGTATGGCCGGGTATAGAAGGCAGCCTTTTGGTTTTAGCGGACATATCCGGCAGGCAATCGATAAGACCCACCGTGTAGGGGTGGGCCGGGCTCTTCAATATATCTTCTACGGGTGCAACTTCGACCACCCTGCCACCATAGACCACGGCGGCACGGTCGCCTATCTCTTTTACCAGTGAGAGGTCATGTGTAATAAAAATGATGGACATATTCCTGCCGGTTTTCAGTTCATGCAATATGTGTATTATCTGTGCCCTGATAGTCACATCTACAGACGTGGTCGGCTCGTCCGCAATAAGTATCTCGGGGTTGCAAGAAAGGCCCATGGCGATCATGGCCCGTTGTTTCATCCCTCCCGACATCTGGTGCGGATACATCTTCAGCGCCCGTCCGGGCTGCGGTATATTCATCTCCTCCAGCAGCGCCCCGGCCCTGGCCATAGCTTGCGACCGGCTGACCCGTTCATGCACACTGATTTGCTCGGCAATCTGGTCGCCTATGGTAAAGACCGGGTTGAGCGACGACTGCGCATTTTGAAAGACCATGGCGATATCCTTGCCCCTGACCTTCCTAAGGTAGGGCATGGGGCAGGTGGCGAGGTCAATGTCCCCATAAATGACTTCACCCTCGACTATTTTGCCCGGGGGGCTGTCGAAAAGACGCAGGATCGAGAGGGCGGTGACTGATTTTCCGCAGCCTGATTCGCCCACCAGGCACAGGCATTCCCCCCTCTTGAGAGCGAAATCTACGCCATTCACAGCTTTGACCGTGCCGCGGCGGGTGAAGAACCACGTCTTCAAGTTTTTTACTTCGAGAACTGTTTCAGACTTCAATTAAGCATAATTCCCGTAAACCGATTTTATATACTGGCCCTTGGATCGAAGGCGTCCCGCAGGCCATCGCCAAAGAAATTGAAGGAAAGGACGGTCAGGAAGAGCATGATGCCCGGCTCGACAGCTACCCACCATGCCGTATCCAGGCTGTGCTGTCCGGTATTCAGTATCGTTCCCCAACTGGTGCTCATGGGATCCCCCAGGCCAATGAAACTCAAAGCTGCCTCGGCCATTATCACGCCGGGTATGGAGAGCGTTGCCATCACGATAATCAGGCTGCTGACATTGGGTATCAGGTGGTTAAACATTACGCGGGCATCGCCCGCGCCCAGCGCTTTGGAGGCCGTGACAAAGTCCCTGGTCCTGATGGACAGCGTCTCGCTGCGGATGAGCCTGGCCGCCCCTGTCCAGCCCGTCAGGCCTATTACGATCACTATGATAGCAAGGCTCGGCCCGAAAATAAAAACAATCATTACCAGCAGCAGGAAGAATGGGAAGGTCATCATAACGTCGGTGAAGCGCATCAGCACGTTATCCACCCATCCGCCGGAGTAGGCAGACAGGACGCCGACAAACGTGCCCAGGAAGATGGCTATGCCCGTTGCCAGCAGTCCCACCAGCAGCGATATCCTGGCCCCTGAAATCAGCATGGCCAGCATGTCGCGTCCCTTGCTGTCGGTTCCCAGCGGGTGGTCAGGCCTGCCGCGTATAACCGTGGTTGTGAATTCCCCGGTCTTTATATCGTAAACCGATTCGTCGATGGAACAGCCCAGGGGGGGCAGGTTCTTAATCTCAAAATCAGTCTTTTGCGGGTCCGGCGCCAGGAAGGGTCCGAATATGCCGACCAGCGCCAGCAGCATAATAAAACCCAGCCCCATTAAAGACAGCCGGTTTTTTCGCAGCCTTTCCCAGTAGTAATCCAAAAGCCGCCTGCTCATAATGACCGGCATACCACGCTTGCCGGTTCTGCCCGGTTTAACGTCAGTCATATCTAATCCTCGGGTCGAGGTACAAATAGATCAGGTCAGTCGTTAAGTTGATAAAGAGCACCAGGAAGGTGCCGATCAGAGTAACAGCTACCACCACGGCATAGTCATTGGCAAAAATAGCGTTAAAAGATACCTGTCCCAACCCGGGTATGCCGAACACGATCTCCGTAAGGTAGGCCCCTCCAAAAACAACGCTGCCCAGGTCGAACATAATAATTGTCACCAGCGGCAGGACTGCGTTGCGCAGTACATGTTTACCGATAACCGTCTTCTCCGGCAAGCCTTTGGCGCGTGCCGTAGTAACAAAATCCTTGCGCAGGTTATCCAGCATGGCAGACCTTGTATAGCGCAGGTATCCCGCCAGTTCCCCGATGCCCAGCGCCAGCACGGGCAGGATGAGCTGCTTGAGGTTATCCAGCGACCATATGGGATAGCCGGTGTCATAGTATGTCTTGAACCACCCCAGGTAAACCGCAAACACCATTATCAGCATCAGTCCCAGCCAGAATCCCGGTATGGAAATGCCTATAAAGGAGAAGATGGACGCGGCGTAATCTATCCTGGTATTTTGCTTGACCGCCGCCAGCATGCCGAGCCCTACGCCGAGGATGATGGAGAAAATGGTGGCCAGCAGGATGAGCTGGAATGAATAGATCCAGTGTGAAGCGATCAGGTCATAGACAGTCTGCGATGTACTGAAAGACCATCCCCATTTGCCCTGCAGGAGGTTCCCCATATAGGTGAGGTACTGATCGATAATGGGTTTATCCAGCCCGTAGCGCGCCTCAATGGCCTGGCGCGCGGATTCCACGTCCTGGCCCCTGGCCGCGATGTTGAGAATATACCTGTCCACGGGAGAGCTTGGGCCGAGGCGCAGCAGGATAAAGGTGACGGTCATAATGCCCCAGGCGATGATGACGCTGTAGATAATACGCTTGATAATGTAGCTGCGCATCTAAACGGGTCCGCTGCAGCGCTCAGGGGGCGGGCAAATTATGGTTACGCTGTTTTATTCAAAGCGCCACAGGTAGTAATTATAACCCATATTGATGCCCGGCTCGATGCCCTTTACATTTTTCTGGAATCCCCGGTTGGCCCGCGTATAGGTGATGAAGTCCACCGGCTGTTCTTCTGATATGACACGCGCCAGCTCCCGGTACATCAGCGAGCGGTCATCCTTATTCATCCCTTCCCTGGAACGTATCTTCTGGAAAAGCTGATCAACTTTGTCGTTAAAAAATCCAAAGGAGTTGAGCCCGCCGTCTGATGCAAAGAAAACCCGGCTGCCGGACGGCGCAAGCGGGTCGGTATTATGTCCCATCAGTGTCATATCCCAGGCTTCCTCGCTCACCGCCTGAGGCCCGTTGTTATACCTTGCTTCCTGTTCAGTGCCCGGCTCCTTATTCATCATATACTGCCGCAGGAGGGTGGGCCACTGTACCCATTTGACCTCGACATCGATACCTATGGATGCCAGTTCCTGCTTGATCAGCAGCGACATCGATTCCACCACATCGCTGCCCGGTGTTGTAACCATCATCAACTTTACAGGCTTGCCATCTTTGCCCAGCAGGACGTCACGGCCGTCACTTTTGGTATATTCGTATCCCGCGGCCTTGATCATCTCCATGGCCTTTTGTTTATCGTTAAGCGGGGCCACACCCAGCTTAAGGACGGTGTCATCGCTGTACCAGGGAGAACTGGACGGGATAAAACTGTAAGCCGGTTCAGCGAAGCCCAGGAAGATTTTCCTGGCAATAGTTTCCTTGTCTATGGCCATGGACAGCGCCTGCCGGACCTCTTTATTGCGCAGCCCTTCCCAACCGTTACCCCTCTGGTTATAAGCGACGATGTTATAGCCGCGCGTCGGCACCGTATAGACATTGATGCTCTGCAGTTTCATATACTTTGCCACGTTCTGCGGCTCGATCCCGCAATAGGTGATATCGCCCGCCTCAAGGGCAGCCTGCATGACCGCCGAAGTGCCGAACATTTTGACTATGTATTCCTCGAAAAATGGCGCACCGTCGTTTTTGCCCAGGAAGTACCCTGGATTCCTCGACAGGACGTATTTATCGTTCTTCAGCCACTGCTTGAACTGATAAGGCCCGAGATTGCCGGTGTACGAGAGGTCATTGAACTCTTTAGCCTGGGTAAAGGCATCCACATCCCCTTCGTACTTGACCGCAATATATTTGGGGTAGGGCATCAGGTTATACAGCGTGTAAACAAACTCCGGCTGCACACTTTGACGCGTTACAGTGAAAGACGTGTCACTGACCACGGCGGGGGTTACGAAAACCTTCTTGCCGCCGGCATCCTCCTGCCAGTCGTCCTTGTAATTGTAATTCAGCCAGTCTGAAAACATGAGGTTCTTGAGAGTATAGACGTAATCCTCCGCCGTCACCTGCGAACCGTCGCCCCACTTGAGGTCGTCACGGATGGTAATGGTATAAACCAAACCATCGGGGGAGATCTCAATATCTTTGGCCAGGCAGCGCAGCACGATATTAAAATCGTTATCGTAATTTGCCAGTGATTCCAGCGTGTAACCGACGTATCCAAAGGAAGAAGCGTCGGCGGCAAGTATCCAGTTGAGGGTTTCGGCCTCACCGCCGGCCACGTCGCCCTCGATAAAGTTGCCTTTGGGAGCAGGCGCCGCGCAGCCTGACAGCGATACCGTCAATACCACCGCTGACAGAACCGCGGCAAAACCATTTATTAATCTGGCCTTATTCAATCTTGTACACCCCCCGGCTATTTACCTGGCCTGGTTTACTGCTGGTACCATGACTGGTAGTTGTAAAGCATATTGATACCGGGTTCAACTCCCTTGACCTTGCTGGCCAGGGCAAAATTGTCCTTGTAGTAAACAAGGAAATCCACCGGCTGGGCGTCAGAAATGGCCTGTGCCAGTTCGTCGTATATCTTCTGCCGCTTGACCGGGTCGACGGCCTCCGCCGAAGCTGCCTTCTTGAAAAGGGCATCAACTTTTTCATTAAAAAAGCCGAAGATATTCAACCTGCCGGCCGACGAGAAGAACATCTCGTTAGGGCCGAGGGTCAAGGGATCTGCTATTGATGCCAATAACACAAGATCCCACGGTTGGCTGCTGACCGACCCCGGTCCGCCGTTATAAACAGGTGTGCTGTCGCTGCCAGGCATCTTGTTCATGAAAACTTCGCGTGTAACAAAATCCTGCATCATGTAAAGGGGCTCAACTTTAAACCCTATATCCCCCAAATTCTGGCCGATAATATATGCCGCCCCTTTTTGCACCTCGCTGTCTATGGCAACCGGCAGGATCAGTTTTATAGGTTTGCCGTCCTTGTCCACGAACAGCTGTTTGCCGTCCACATCCTTCATCTCGTAACCTGCGCTTTTTATCAGGTCAATAGCCTTCTGAGCAGCGGCGGCCGTGTTCATGCCATATTTCTGTACCGCGTTCTCGTTGTACCAGGGTGAATAGGGGGGTATTACGCCGAAGATCGGCTCGGCATAGCCGCCCAAGATATCTATGTTGACTATGGCCGTTTTATCGATTGCCATTGACAGCGCCTGCCTGACTCTGGGGTCCTTTAAACCGGCCCAGCCGTTGTCGCGCTGGTTATAGGCAACCATTACAAAGTGGCCCGACGGTACCATAACAACTTTAATGTCCTTGTTATTGCGGAAAGAATTGGCGTCCTGCGGTTCAATAAACGCGTAAGATATCTGCCCGCTGTTCAGTCCCTCGTTAATGCTCTGCTGCAAGCCGGGTTGATTGATGATATATTTCTCAAAGTAAGGGGCGCCCGTTTCCTTGCCAAGGTAATAATCCGGGTTGCGCGCCATCATCAAACCCTCGGCAGTAGTCCAGCCAGTCGCCCTGTAGGGGCCCATGTTGCCGCAGTAGGTCATATAGTTGAATTCCGGAGAGGATTTGAATTCATCGGGCATGTTCTCGTAATTACGCGCAATATTCTTGGGATACGGCATCAGGTCATATACGGCATATTCGAAGTTGGGATCGGCTGTCTTGCGGGTTACTTTGAAAACCGTGCCGCTTACCGCTTCCGCTGTAACCGGAACTAAAGCCCCACCGGCCATTTCCTGCCAGCGGGCTTTGTCGGCGCAGTCCAGCCAGTCTGCCAGCATGATGTTGTTTATGGTGTAAGCATAGTCATCCGCCGTCACACTGGTTCCATCGGTCCACTTCAGGTCATCCCTGATGGTAACCGTGTACACAAGTCCGTCCGGCGAAACCTCCACTGCTTTGGCTATGCAGCGCGGTTGCATCTTATACTGGTTATCGAAAACCGCCAGGGGTTCCACCATAAAACTAGCATAGTCCCTGGAAGCCCCGTCGTCGGTGGCAATAATCCAGTTAAGCGTCTGCGCGCTTTCGCCTAATTGTGATTCTACAAACGTACCCGCTACCGGGTGAAGCTGCGGCCGCACCGTGGTGCAGGCCGGCAATAGCATGGCAAATACAGTCATGATCGTGGCTAAAACGACTAAATTTTTCATTTTTCTCCTTTAGTTTCTTCGTCTTATAACGCAGCAACCGTTAATTGGTTGCAGGTATTCATTCAACATGGCGGGGAGCCTGAAATACAGCCCTTACTGACCGGGGCAGAATATATTAACACAATTTTACGTTTAAATGAAGCGCTTCTTCATGCCGTCAATCAGTTCGTCCACCTTCCCGGTGGTATCGGCTCCCACGCGCCGCATGGCTGCGTCTATCTTTTCGTACTTCGCAGCATCGTAGATATCGTTAAGCTTCTCGTAAACCCCGGCCCGCCTTCCCAGGCGGTAATTGAGCCGCTCCTTGAGGGGCATTTCGAGGTAGCGTTCAACGGTATCCATGCAAGCCTGTTTAGCCTCCGGAAATTTCCCTTCCAGTTCGGGAAGGAGGTTTAGTATGTGGTCGCTTTTCAGCTCACCCGTGAAATTTAGCCTTGAAATGAATTCCCCTATTTCCCTTACGATCTCGTCTTCGGCCAGCATATCGAATTCACCCGATTCCACACCGGCCCAGATGGCAAGGGTCTCACCCATCATCAGAGTCCGCAGCCTGACAAAATCGGGGTTTACCCGGTTGAGGACATCGGCCGACTGTTCCGCATGCTCCTTCGACCACTGCCTGCCCCCCAGTCCCGGCATATAGTATTCGGACAGCTCAATGCCGGCTTCCTTTATATTCAGGCCGCCTTTGACATGGTCAGCGGCAATCATACCCTTGTCAACGAATTTGAGCACGGCGTCCGATCCGCTCTCCATACCGATATGGATGCGCGACAGCCCGGCCTGCCTAAGCTCTATGAATTCCTGCACGCTTTTTTTGGCCGCCGTCTTTGAACGTCCATAGGAAGTGATACGGTCAAGCTCGGGGAAGTTGTCCTTGAGGGCTGAAACCACTTTCAGCAGGTCTGCGTGGCGCATGACAATGCTGTTGGCATCCTGCAGGAAGGCCGACCTCCCGCCTGCCCACTGCCACAGGGATACCTGCCTGACGGAGTCGTTATTGGTAACTAAGCTGTGTATATAGGCGGCCACCTCGCGTGGATGGTCGCCGAAGCCGTTTTTCAGTCCGAACTCCTTTATCCCTTCCACTATTGCCCTGGCCGTTTCGATATCCCTGATCACGTCCCCTGTGGGCCGCAGTTCGAATTTCTGTCCTTTGTAGGTGTGGCAGAAAGTGCAGCGGTTCCAGGGGCAATTGCGCGTGGCGCGGATCAACAGCGAATAAGCCTCACTGGGAGGCCTGATGGGTCCCGTCTCAAAGTAATAGCTGTTAAGTTTATCCAGGTCCATATTGTTATAATTGTAACGCCTGTTTATAAAGCGGGGAAATCATCATACCGCCGCTATATGATGGAAAATAAAATGATACAACCGGAAAACATGAAGGCTTCTAATGCCATCAAGGTGGTCTCCTTCGATGTGGAAGGCACCATGGTCACCACCGGTTTCAGCTATGCCATCTGGTTTGAGATGATACCGCAGCGCTATGCTGAGAGATGGGATTTGAGCTTTGAGGACGCCACACGGAAGATAAAGCATGAGTATGATAGCCTGGGCGACCAGCAGATCGACTGGTACGATGTGCAATACTGGTTCAACCGCTTTGACCTCGGCAAAGCAGATATCGCCATGGAGGAACTGCAGCCCAGGGTGCAATACTACCCCGATACCAAAGATGTGCTTGAACAACTGCATGGCCGTTATAAGCTGAGCGTGGCATCGGGATCGCCCAGGCCTTTCTTAAAGCACCTGCTGCGGGATATCGAGCATCATTTCAGCGCGATTTACTCCTCGACCACCGATTTTCAGCAGGTTAAGACCTCTGATTTCTGGGCCGTCATGTGCCGTGACCTTGGCGTAGAGCCCGGGCAGGTTGTACATATCGGCGACCATCGGCAGTTCGATTTCCTTGAACCCGCCTGCATAGGCATACGCGCCTACCACCTGGACCGCGAAGGAAAAGCCGGTGATGCAGAGTCACTTCAAAGCCTGAGAGAATTGGTTCACCTGTTAGCTTGAATATAAATAAACGCGGAGGTAGATAATGCCGACAACAGTAACTACGCTGGTTGAGAATACTGTGGGTGTCCCGACGCTTTACGGCGAATGGGGGCAAAGCCTTTTGGTGGAAGCGGATGGCCTGAAAATCCTTTTCGACACCGGGCCCAGCCGGCATATCATCGATAACGCAAAGATACTGGTTGTCGATCTAAGCACAATAGATAAAATAGTCCTCAGCCACGGGCATTACGACCACACCGGCGGCCTTAAAGATGTGCTGTCACTGATACGGGATTCAGGCAAGCGCCCCGACGGCATCGAAATCATAGCCCATCCTGACATCTTCCAGGAGAAACACTTCTACCTCAAAGGCTTGCCGGCTAAGTCCATAGGTGTGCCCGGCACACGTGCGGAATTGGAAGCCCTGGGCGCGCGCTTTAACCTCTCATGGGATCCGGTCGGATTAGCAGATAACATTATGACAACAGGCGAGGTGCAGGTCATTACTGATTACGAGCAAATCGATGCCGCCCTGCATACTAAAGAAGCTGAGAATTTCATCCCCGACCGCCTTGCCGACGACCTGGGGCTTATCATCAAAACCGAAAAGGGACTGATTATACTGTTGGGCTGCGGCCACAGGGGATTGATCAACACCATCCTGCATGCACAGAAAATTGCGGGCGTTGAGCAAATCTACGCCGTGATCGGCGGCACACACCTCATCAGCGCCAATAAAACCCAGATGGATGAAACGATCAAAGCACTGAGGAATTTTAATATCGCTAAACTGGGTTTCTCACACTGTACCGGCCTAAAGTCCGCCGCCATCCTGGCACATGAATTCGAAGGTGCATTCTTCTTCAACAGCGCGGGTACGAAGACAGTGCTGTAATCTCACAGGTTAAAACGACAACCTCTCCACCTTGATCAGTGGTAACAACCTTTCAACGTCGCGCTTATGACAGAGCTCGGTGCCGGGCGTAAGTGTGGCCGCTGTCCCGGCTGCGACGGCAAAGCGTGAGGCCTCTTCCAGGCTGCCGCCCGTGCTGAGCTTGAATACCAGTCCCGCCACGGTAGAATCCCCCGCGCCCACGGTGCTCATAACTTCCACGTTGGGCGGCACGACCTTGAAAACCGCATCTTTATCCCCGATAATCATCCCTTCCCTTCCACGCGATATGGCTGCGATTCCGATTCCTCTGCTGATGAAGTTCTTTACGGCGCCTATGATATCTTCTTCGGTGGCAAGCTCTACACCCATGGCGGTTTGCGCCTCGCGCACGTTGGGCTTGACCACGTCCGGCCCGGCCTTGATGCCCTCCTGCAGCCAGAGATCGGCTGAATCAAATACGGTGATGATGCCCAGTGCCTTCATGTCCCTGATCATATCCCTGTAGATGTAATAGGGCACTCCGGGCGGCACGCTGCCGGCCATGACCATGTAGCGGGGCTTGGGCTTGATGCAGGTAATCTTATCCATCAGTTTCTTGAGTTCAACGGCGGATACTTTGGGTCCCGGCGCAGAGATCCTGGTCTGGCAATGGGTCTTGAGATCGGTAATGATGAAGTTGCTCCTGATCTCCTCCCTGATAGGGGTAAAATCGCAGGGGACGCCCTGCTGTTTCAAAATAGTCTGAAGCGCCTTTCCTGCAAATCCACCTACAAAGCCGTATGCCGTGGTCCCGCCGCCCAATTCTTTAACAACCCTGGAAACGTTGATGCCCTTTCCCCCCGGTTCACGCTTGAAACTCACCCAACGGTTGGTGTCATCGAGGACAAGGTTTTCCACCGCTACATGCCTGTCCAGCGATGGATTTAGCGTTACGGTCGCTATCAATTATATTCTCTCTACTTTAAGCATGTTGGTACTGCCGGACTTGCCCATCGGCAGGCCAGCCGTCACCACCACCAGGTCACCCTCTTTGCCCAGCCCGCATTTACTGACCGCACCGGCCGCCTGTGAGAACATATTGAGAATCAATTTGTGCTCCACTACTTTCAGGGCTGTCACGCCCCAGGACAGTGACAATTGCCTCTGCGTGGATTCGTTGGGAGTGATGGCAAGTATCGGCGTGCGGGGTCGGTATTTGGAGACCCGCATTGCCGTGCTGCCGGAAGCGGTGTAGGCGACAACGGCCTTTGCGCCAAGCTGGGAAGCAGCGTGGCAGGCAGCATAGCTGATGGCGTCATCGGTCAGCGGCTGCAGGTCCCTGCCGCGGCTGGCCAAATTCTCATCATACGGCAATGCGTTTTCAGCCTCCAATGCTATCAACGACATCATTTTCACCGTCTCTACAGGATAATGCCCCACGGCGGTTTCTTCAGAAAGCATAATGGCGTCCGCACCATCGAAAATAGCATTGGCCACGTCGGTGGCTTCAGCACGTGTGGGCATGGGAGAATCAACCATCGACTCCAGCATCTGGGTGGCCACGATAACGGGCTTGCCCACGTGGTTGCATTTTCGGATCAGCTCTTTTTGTACGATGGGCACGCGCTGAATGGGTATCTGTACTCCAAGGTCGCCACGCGCCACCATGATACCGTCGGCGGCTTCAAGTATCTCATCGAAATTGTTCAACCCTTCGACGCGTTCAATCTTGGCTATTATCTTGGCTGTTGAACCACGCTCCTGCAGAAATTTCCTCACCTTTATCACGTCCTCAGCCTTGCGCACAAAGGACAGCCCCACAAAATCAATACCGTGGATTACAGCGAAGTCAAGATGCTGCCAGTCTTCTTCCGTCACGGCGTCAATATCCCATGTCACACCCGGCACGGTGACGCCCTTGTTATCAAACAGCCTTCCCCCTGTGATGACTTTACAGTTCACAGAATCAGCCTTGATAGATTCAACCTCCAGCTTGATCAGACCGTCATCCAGCAAAATGGCCTGTCCCAGTTTTACGTGATGGGGCAGATCAGGCAAATCGACCGAGACCTGTGTTTCGTCCCCCAGTACGTCCCGCGTGGTCAGGATGAATGCAGCCCCCTCTCTGAGCTTTACGCCACCCTTTTTTACCTTGCCTGTCCGGTCCTTGGGGCCGGGCAGGTCGAGCAACATGGCCGGTGACAGTTTCAGCTTCTTTGCTTCACGGCGCAGCACTTCAAGACACCCGGCATGTTCCTCAACTGTACCGTGCGAGGCGTTGATGCGGGCAACGTTCATCCCGGCCTCGAGCAATTGACTGATAACGGCAGGAGCTATGCTGCTTGGCCCGATGGTGCATACAATCTTGGTTTTACGCAGGGACATACCCTGCAGCGACGATTTGGCCATCTCGAAACCTAATACCCTTTGTACCAGTCCGATCCCATATCGGCCAGTTTCGCTCCACTTAAACCCAGTTTGTTGTACCAGGGACGGCCGTAGCGCCCGGCTATTTCAGCAAGTTCCTGCATACGCTTGACCCCAACCCCCGCTAAAAAGCTGACCCTGCCTTCCCTCGAATCAATCTCGGTCGCCTCCTGCCATATGGCCCGCCCTCCCAAAAATCCGGAGGCGCCGGCCTGGCACGCTATGGTTACCTGCCGCTTGAAAGTGTCATAGTCCACCCCCGCACTGAGTATCACCCAGGGCACAGACGAAGCCTGGTCAAGCTGACGGCAATATTCGGCCATCCTGTTCTCATCCTGCTCATATTTCAAATCTGCGGGAAACTCTGCCTTCAGAACGTCGATAGGCAGGGCTGTGATCTGCCGCGCGGTTTCAATCACCATTTGCGGCAAACTTCCGGCAAAAGCCGCTGAATCAAGTGTCTCACCTTCAACATGATAGGTCTTGGGCTCAACTAATAGCGGAATATCGTATTTAACGCAATCGGCGGCAACGCCGGCTATAACTTCGAGCTGCTTAGCCGCCAGTTTACTGATATCAGGCCTGTAGTAAACAAGTATCTTTACCGCCGAGGCGCCCATGCGCTTGATCTTCTCTACGCTCCAATCATTGAGCAGCACGGTCAGCCGCCCGGTAGGGTCCTTCTGATATCCCGTGGCCTCTATGCTGACCAGCAGGCCTGTCTGCCCTCTGAGGGCACCGGAGGCTATGCACTGAGCGGCGCCGTACTCGGGATCGAGCAATATGCCGCTGGAGTGAGGCCCCAGCGCCGAGCACATGTCCACCTTCATCTCCACGATCTCGGCGTAATCCGGTTTCTCGTGGTGTGTACCCTCCATCATGCTGACAAGCCCGGAGCGGTGGTCCATGGCGCACATAACCAGGATCCCCTCCGGTGTCGCTATCTGTTGCAGGCCCCTGATTTTTCCGGTGGATAATTGCATATTATTCCCTCTCATTGTGATTATCAATATAGCCGTTTGCGATTCCGATTACAAGTCGGCCTCAGTATGCGCCTGTTAATAAAAACTCAGAAGATTTATAATTAAAAACTGTGCGCCCGGACACCGGGCATCAGTGAAACCCTGCGGTAACAGCCATGCAAATAGAGAATGACACAAATTCATGCAATATCAACTCGGTCCGCTGCAACAGTAAGCTGACCTGGCACTACATCGAAAAGGCCACGGAACGCGAGGTCCAGTACCTGGCAGATAATTTCCACTTCCATACCCTGGCGCTGGATGACGTGCTCAGCCGCCAGCAACGCCCCAAGATCGATGACTACGACACCTACCTCTTTATCGTGCTGCACTTCCCCGTTTTCGATAAGGCCAACCGCGTAACCACGCCCAGCGAACTGGATATTTTCATAGGCGAGAACTTCCTGGTAACCAGCCACAAGGGTGACCTGAAGCCGCTCTCCAAACTGTTCAACGAGTGCCTGATCGACGAAGAACTCCGCCATAAGTATATGGGACGCAGCGCCAGCTTCCTTTTCTACCAACTGCTTGACCGCCTGGTAAACTATTGCTTCCCCATCCTGGATAGGATCGAGGATAACATCGATAAGATCGAGGACCTTATCTTCGCCCGCGCAGTTCCCGAGACTGTGCGCGAGATCTCCATGATACGGCGTGACCTGATCTCTTTCCGCCGCATTGTCCACCCACAGATATCTGTGCTGGAAGAACTGGAAAAGGAGAAATACCCGTTTTTCAAAGAGGACCAGGATGTGTATTTCGGCGATATAGCCGACCATATACGCAAGATCTGGGATGGACTGGAGGACTGCAAGGAGGTTGTGGACGGGTTGGTGGATACCAGCAACTGGCTCACATCGCACCGCATCCAGGAAGTGATGCGGGTGCTGACTATTGTCATGGCGATGATGGCGCCCGCTACGCTTGTTGCCAGCATCTACGGGATGAATATCCACCTGCCGGGTGGAATTACCTCGGGTGATTTCCTAACTTTCGCTTTTGTCATCAGTTTCATGGTGATTACGGCCGGCGCAATGCTGTGGTATTTTCACCGCAAACACTGGATTTAAACGCGGCGGATGGGGGTTAGCGGGAGATTGTCTTACTCGTACAGGTTCGTTTTTATTACAGCCCTCTTCATCACAAGCATACTGGCTTCCAATATCCTTATCGTAAAGCAGATAGTGCTTTTCGGCCTCACCCTCCCAGCCGCCATCGTTGTTTTCCCGCTCAGCTACATCTTCGGCGATGTGCTCACCGAGGTGTACGGCTACAGCCAGGCCAGGCGCGTTATCTGGCTGGGTTTTTTTTGCAACCTGCTGCTGGTCATCTCTATATGGCTTGTGGGCATCCTGCCATCAGCACCCGTCTTCGACGCACAGGCCTCCTATGAGCGTATCTTAGGCAACACCCCCCGATTTCTGATAGCCTCTTTCGCCGCATACTTAGCCGGGGAGTTTGTCAATTCCTACATCATGGCACGCATGAAAATTCTCACAAAAGGGAAATGGCTATGGACGCGCACCATCACTTCGACCGTGGCAGGGGAGGCCGCCGATACGGCAATTGTATTGCTTATCGGCTTCTGGGGCGTGCTGCCGCCCGCTCTTATCCTGGCCATGATATTCTGGCACTGGCTGTTTAAAACCTGCTACGAAGTCATAGCCACGCCGCTGACCTACATGCTGGTGGGATATTTGAAAAAGGCTGAAAAACTGGACGCCTACGACTACGGAACTGATTTCAACCCCTTGCGGGCAGATCGATAAGGGCTTAATATTTGGGGGGAAGGAGGAAGCCGATGAAGATTGTAACTTCTGACCAGATGAGGGCCATAGACCGCCGGGCAGCGGAAGCCGGCATCACTACTGAGCTCCTTATGGAGAACGCAGGACGGGCTGTGGCCGGGGAGGCCCGCGGCTTCGTGGATTATATAGCGGGTAGGATCGTCCTCGTGCTGGCCGGTCCCGGCAATAACGGAGGGGACGCCCTGGTGGCGGCAAGATACCTTCACGAATGGGGAGCAGATGTCAGCATATATTTGCTGGGCGAAAGGGCAGCCGGAGATAAAAACCTGGCTCTGGCAAAGCATCACGGCATACCGCTGGCTTTCCTGCATAAGGACATCAAGCTCGCTAAACTGAAAAACCTTCTGGCCGCGGCGGAAGTTGTGATCGATGGCATCCTCGGCACTGGCCGCGCCCGTCCCATTGAGGGCGGGTTCAAGGAAACACTCGACAGGGTCAATAGGGAGAAACAGAGGCGGCCACGGCTCATTACTCTGGCCATAGATATCCCGACGGGGATGAATGCAGACACGGGCGCTGCCGACCGGAGCTGCCTGAAAGCCGACCTGACAGTTACGCTGGGACTGCCCAAGCCCGGCCTTTACAGCTTCCCGGGCGCAGAAATGGCCGGAAAAGTCGTCGTCGCTGATATCGGCATACCCGAAAGGCTTAGCCGTGGCATTAAGACCGGGCTGATAACCGCCGCATGGGCACAATCGGCGCTTCCGGCACGCCCGGCCAGCGCTAACAAGGGCACTTTTGGCAGGGTGCTGGCCGTGGTGGGATCGGAAAACTACATAGGGGCGGCATACCTGGCCTGCATGGGCGCCGCCCGGGTCGGGGCGGGTGTAGTCACACTGTCAACCGCCAAAAGCCTGCAGCCTATCCTGGCTTCCAAGCTTACCGAAGCCACTTATGCGCCGCTGCCGGAAACCGCAAAAGGCATACTCTCGGAAAAGGCGGCATCGGCCATCCTAAGCATATTGCCGTATTACCGGGTGCTGCTGATGGGCTGCGGCCTGGGGCAGCATCCAAATACCGTGGATTTCGTCCGCCATGTGTTGTCCGGCCTGCCGGAGAACCCGCCCGTGCTTGTATTGGACGCGGACGCGCTGAATATAGTTTCAGGGATTGACGGATGGTGGAAACAGCTTCCTGCCGGCACGGTGGTTACCCCTCATGCCGGCGAGATGTCCAGGCTGCTGGACATATCCATAGCGCGGCTGCAGGGGAACAGGCTGGAGATGTGCCGCAAGGCCGCAGCGCATTGGGACAAGGTCGTCGTACTCAAAGGGGCCTTCACCATCATAGCGGATCCCGCGGGACGGGTGCGCATCTGTAACTATGCCAATGCAGGGCTGGCCTCGGCCGGCACCGGGGACGTACTGGCTGGCGCGATCGCCGGGCTGGCCGGTCAGGGTATTCCGCTTTTCGATGCTGCCGTCCTGGGAGTTTACCTGCACGCCGCGGCAGGCGAAATGGTGAAAGATGAACTGGGCGATGCCGGCATGCTTGCCAGTGACCTGCTGCCCGTGTTACCAAAGGTGATCAAAGAGTTGAAGGAAAAGCGTGAATAAGCGCTCGCAATTACAGGTACATCTATGTCATAATGGATTACCATGCTTTTAGCTATTGATATAGGCAATACCAACGTGACCTTCGGCGTCTTCGACGGGGATAAGATCAAGACAACCTGGCGCGTCTCAACCGCCATCCACCGGACATCCGATGAATACGCGCACCTCATGCTGTCCCTGATGGAAAGGCGTGGAGTGACAGGTCCGCAGATCAAGGACGTGGTCATCTGCAGCGTGGTGCCTCCCCTGCTGATAACATTCGAGCAGGTATGCAAGAGCTTCCTGAAGAAGGCCCCCCTCATAGTTGAGGCCGGCGTCAAGACCGGCGTGCGCATTGACATGGACAACCCCCGCGAGGTCGGCCCCGACCGTATCGTCAATGCCGTCGCCGCCCACCAGCTATACGGCGGGCCGGTCATTGTTATCGATATGGGCACGGCCACCACGATGGATGTCGTCTCCAAGGATGGACGCTACATCGGCGGGGCCATCGCGCCCGGCATAGCCATCTCCACCGAGGCGCTCTTCACCCGCACGGCTGTCCTGCCCAGGATCGAGTTATCAATACCCAAAAAGGCTATCGGGCGCAATACGGTGGCCGCCATGCAATCCGGTATCGTATTCGGGTATATCGGACTCATAGAAGGCCTGGTGCTGCGCATACAGTCCGAACTGGATGAAAAGGCCCACGTGGTCGCGACTGGAGGCTTCGCCGGCATGGCCCCGCAGGCCACCAGCGTAATTGAGATCGTCAACCCGGATTTAACACTCATAGGCCTTCGCCTGATCTATAATATGAACAGGGCCTGACTTTACGCATATTTGTCGGGGCGTTGCTTTAGCTGCGGCCGCGAAAAGGTAATTATATGGCAGATAAAATGAAAACCATCGTACTGGGCGTGACGGGCAGCATAGCCGCGTATAAGGCGGCCGAACTTGCCAGCCGCTTCACACGGGAAGGATTGCGCGTTGACGTCATCATGACGGAATCAGCGCAGCAATTTATGTCTCCCCTCACCTTCCGCAATATCACAGGACGCCCGGTGGTCACCACCATGTGGGACCTTGCCTCCGAATTCAGCGTGGAACACGTCGCTCTGGCCGAGGCGGCGGATGTAGTCCTGATCGCCCCCGCCACTGCTAACATCATTGCCAAAATGGCCTGCGGCATGGCCGACGATATGCTCACCTGCACGGTGCTGGCCACCAGGGCGCCGGTCGTAATCGCCCCGGCTATGAACGACAATATGTGGGCCAACCCGGTTACGCTGGAAAACGTGGCAAAGCTTACAAAACGCGGCTTCAACTTCGTCGGCCCGGCGCGCGGCAGGCTTGCTTCGGGCAAGCTGGGATTGGGGCGGCTCACCGGACTGGACGAGATATTCGGCATCACCATGCAGGTGCTGGGCAGGAAGGGCGACCTTGCAGGCAAGAATATTGTGGTCACTGCGGGGGGAACGCAGGAACCGCTGGACCCCGTGCGCTGCCTGACCAACCGCTCCTCCGGCAAGATGGGCTACGCCGTCGCCGAAGCGGCACGTAACCGCGGGGCGGGGGTCACACTCATCAGCGGCCCCACCACCCTGGCCGCACCTGTGGGAATTAAGACCGTCGATGTTAAAACGGCAGAGGAGATGCTCAAGGCCGTTGAAGAAGCGGTGAAAAAGGCCGACGCGCTCATCATGGCCGCCGCCGTGGCCGACTTCCGCCCGGTCAAAGCCGCCGGCAAGAAAATTAAACGCGCTGACCTGTCCGACCTCACACTCGAGCTTGAGAAAACGACGGATATTCTGGCACAGCTCAAGGGAAGTTTCATCCGCGTCGGCTTCGCCGCTGAGAGCCACGACGTGGTCGCCAACGCCAGGGAAAAGGTTAAAAGAAAAGGCCTGGATTTAATCGTGGCCAACGATATCACCGAGAAGGACTGCGGCTTCGGCACCGAGACCAACCGCGTGACAATTATCGACAGCAAAGGCAAGGCCGAGGAACTGCCCCTCCTGCCCAAGGGCGAGGTGGCGGACAAAATACTGGATAGGCTGCTTACTCTACTCAGATAAGAATATTTACATGATACGTGACTACCGCAAGCTTAATAAACCTCGTTATGAAAGCTGATGAAAGGGCCTCTGGAGCCACTGAAAAAGTCCTGGGCCGCCTGCTGGACTTCAGTGACGGCATATTCGCCTTTGCCATTACCCTGCTGATACTTAATATCGTTCTGCCCCTGAGCACCACAAAGTCAGATCTCCCGCAGGCGCTGCTGCAGTTATGGCCTCATTTCATGGCCTTCCTCATCAGCTTCCTGGTAATCGGTCTCTACTGGATCATCCACGTCCGCCAGCTGCGCGTTATCTGCAAGTACGATACGGGTTTGCTCTGGTTCAACCTTATCTTCCTCATGTTCATAGTTTTGATCCCCTTTTCCACCGGCGTTTTAAGCGATTTCTTCGGGACGGCCAGCGTCACGCTTTATGCGGCCAATTTGGCCTGCGCCGGCTTTATGGCCACCGGGCTCTGGATATACTCGGTCCGAAGAAAGCTGGTAGATCCGCTGCTTGGCCCGGCACAGGTCAGGCGCGGTATAATAATGAACCTTGTGGCGCCCGTCATATTCACCCTTTCGATCGGACTGGCATTTATCAATGCCGACATAGCCGCTTATTCCTGGATTCTGATTTTTTTCACGCGCAGGGCCGCCGGTTGGATATTCAAACTACCTGAGACCGATGATGATATTCGATAAACACGGGGTTAAAAATGTCTGAAATACCAAAAGCCTATGAACCCAAACAGGTCGAGGAAAGGATTTACAAGTCCTGGTTGGAGGGCGGATACTTCAAGCCGAAAATAGACCCAAAGAAAAAGCCCTTCACCATCATCATGCCCCCGCCCAATGTCACCGGTGAACTGCACGTCGGCCACGCCCTGACGGCAACGCTGGAAGATATCATGACGCGCTGGCACAGGATGCTGGGCGACCCCTCGCTCTGGCTGCCGGGCGTTGACCACGCCGGCATCGCCACGCAGGTGGTAGTGGAGAAGGAACTGGCCAAAGAAGGGCTGGACCGCCACGGGATAGGCCGCGAGAAGTTCCTGGAACGCACCTGGGCCTGGGCCAATAAATCGCGCAGCGCCATAACCCACCAGCACGAGCGGTTGGGAGCATCCTGCGACTGGTCTCGCGAAAAGTTTACCCTCGATGACGGGCCGGTCAAAGCGGTCAAGACCGCCTTCGTACGCCTTTACGATAAGGGACTGATCTACCGCGGCGAACGCATCATCAACTGGTGCCCGAGGTGCAGGACGGCCCTCTCGGATTTGGAGGTGCAGAGCAAAGACCTCAACGGCAATATGTGGCATATGAAGTATCCCTACGCGGACGGCAGCGGCTATATAACCGTGGCCACCACCCGCCCCGAAACCTACTTAGGAGATGCGGCCGTGGCCGTCAACCCGGAAGACGAGCGTTACACCGGCCTGATCGGAAAAAAGGTGATCCTGCCAGTTATCAACAGGGAAATCCCCATCATAGCCGACGAGGTTATCGACAGGGCCTTTGGCACCGGCATGGTCAAAGTCACTCCCGCCCACGACCCCGTGGACTTCGAGATATCGGGGCGCCACGGTCTGCCCGTTATCCACATACTTAACCCCGATGCCAGCACGAACGATAATGCCGGGCCCTATGCAGGGCTGGACAGGTTCGAGGCACGCAAGAGAATAGTGGAGGATTTCGAAAAGGCAGGGCTGATGGAGAAGATCGAGCCTTACTCGCACGCCATCCCTCACTGCTTCCGCTGCTCCACCATTATCGAACCCGAGGTCAGCAAGCAGTGGTTCGTAAAGATCGCCCCGCTGGCCAAACCCGCCATTGAAGCGGTCGAGGACGGCCGTATACAGATAATCCCCGAGCGCTTCACTAAGATTTACCTTAACTGGATGGAGAATATCCGCGACTGGTGCATCAGCCGCCAGCTATGGTGGGGACACCGCATACCCGTCTGGTACTGCCGGAAGTGCAGCGGAATGACAGTTGCCATAGATACCCCCGCTAAATGCGGCAAGTGCGGCGGCGCTGAACTTGAGCAGGATCCCGACGTGCTGGACACCTGGTTCAGTTCCGGCCTCTGGCCTCACTCCACGCTGGGCTGGCCCGACCAGACAGAGGACCTCAAGTATTTTTACCCCACATCGGTCATGGAAACCGGCTACGACATACTCTTTTTCTGGGTAGCGCGCATGATCATGATGGGCATTGAGGACGCCGGGGACGTGCCCTTCCGCACGGTTTACCTGCACGGCCTGATACGCGATGAGAAGGGCGAGAAGATGAGCAAGATGAAGGGCAACGTGCTCAACCCCCTGACCGCCATAGACCAATACGGCTGCGATGCCCTGCGCTTCGCCCTCACCACGGGCACCGCGCCGGGAAATGACCTCAACATGGGACAGCACCGGCTGGAAGCGGGACGCAATTTCGCCAATAAACTATGGAACGCCGGTCGCTTTGTGCTCAATGCACTTGAGGCTGAACCTATCACGGCGCAGGCCTTTGCCGACGCCGGTGTGAAAAGCCAACAAGAGAGCGAGGACCGCTGGATTGTCTCAAGGCTAAACCGGCTGTCAGGGGAAGTCCATAGACTGATGAAGGATTTCCAGTTCGGCGAGGCTGAGAAGGAGATACACGATTTCCTTTGGGGCGAGTTCTGTGACTGGTACATCGAGATATCAAAGCAAAGGCTGGGCAAGGCAAATTCACCCATGGCCGTGCTGGCCTGCGTGCTGGAAACATCCCTGCGCCTGTTACACCCTTTCATGCCCTTCATCACCGAGGAACTCTGGCAAAACCTAAGGGAACGACTTCCCCAGGGAACGCTTAAATCGCCTGCTCTCATCATCGCTCCATACCCTGAAGCCGACGAAAAACTGCTTGACGAGGAATCCGAACAGGTCATGCAAACGGTCATGGAGGTCGTGCGCACCATACGCAATGCCCGCGCGGAATACAAGGTTGAGATGGGCAAATGGGTGGAGTCGAGCGTCTATGCCGGCGGCCACCTGGCCGACCTTAAGGCCAAATCTGCTGTTATCGAAACCCTGGCCAAAACAAGGCCTTTGAGCATACTTTCACGCGAACAGCGCCCGGCTAACACCGAAAAGGCCATGGTTTACGTGCTTAAGGACGCCGATGTGGTCATCCCGCTGGCGGGCATGGTGGACGTAGAAGCTGAGAAGGTGCGCCTGACGAAGGAGATGGAGACGTTGGACCGCGAGATAAACCGCCTGAGCGGACGCCTGGCCGACAGTCAGTTCACCACCAAGGCGCCACCCGCGGTGATAGATAAGGAAAAGGGCAGGCTGCAGGAATACCAGGATAAATTCGCCCGCATGAAATCCGAGCTTCAGCAACTCGGCTGAGAGCCGCGACTGGACATCTTGCGGTATATCAGCAGCAGCGCTTTCTTGGTGTCGCTGGCCACCCTGGGTTTCTCGCCGGTCTTTACCCGGTAGCGGAACAGCCAGTAGGTGAACTCTTTCAACTCTGTCAGCGTCAATGATTTGCGGTTCGGGTACTTCATCTCTTTTTGAAATGCGCTCAGCAGGTCGGGCAGTTCCGCGCTATAAATCCTACTGTATGCCCTCGCCGCCTCCTCTTCCGTGCCCAGTGGCAGGATACTGGCCTTTCTCACCTCGTAGATGGTGGCAAGCAGCAAAGCCTGCTCGATCAATACGCCGTAAAGGTAGTTGAGATAAGCGCGGTACTTGGCCGGACCCAGGGCCTGTTTGAATTCCACCTCGCTGATCTCCACAGGGGGCCGGTCGAAGAAGAGCAGGTTGATCAGTTCATCTTCGGGTATAGCCTCACTGATCTCATCGCAAAGCCTCTCGGCCAGGCGCAGCCAGTCAAATGCCTGCCCTCCCACCAGGTAAAGGTAACGCTCACCCCTGTATTCTTCCTCCGGGCTGCGCCACAAATTAATAGCCTCGAGGAGCGCGCTATACCAGTTTTTACCGGCCTTCACCTCGTCCCTGAGGTGCTTGATGGCACGGGCATCGCCCGCCAAAGCTGCCGCCCGCTGCTCGCCATCACTATCCTGCGCCATTATATCACCCACAGCGGATTAACCCGGTAACTTGAATACCTTCAATTTGGTTTTACCTGCGATCAGGTCAAAATGCCGGTCGCAGTGAAGCAGTTCTACGTCGTTTTCCATAGCCAGCAAAGCAATATAGGCTTCCGGCAGCGGCACGTTTACTCCCTGCAGAAATAACTGGTTGGTAAAATAGCCTAACCTCTGCCAGAAAGATTCTTCAACGCGCAGATATTTCTGACTGCTCAATACGCTATGCAGAGATTGGACTTCCTTTGCGTTTTTCGCTCCGCGCAACAGTTCCGCCTGTATGATACCGGGTACGAGTATAAACCCCCCACCGATTAATTCCTTCATCGTTTTCAGAAGAACGGGTTGCGCCGTTGCCCTGAAGGAAGAGATCCAGGCTGACGTATCAACTATAACGTCAGTCATCCGCCCTCATTTTTTCCAGGTCTTCCTGGGTATAACCAAAATCATATTTACCCATCATGGAAATGAGCTTTTGGCGCTTTCTCATGTTGATGTATTCCTTGATAGCCAGCGTTACCGCCGCTTTCTTGGTCTTGGCCTTGCTCTCTTTTAAAAGCTCCTTCATCACGTCGTCCTGTATATCTATTAATGTCTTCATTATATATATCTCCTGTATATATATTATTTCAACATTAGTATATCATATTTCGCAATAAAGATATATCCACCTGATAAAAGGATCGCTTCACTGCGTTCGAAATGACGAATAGTGAAAAGGCCTGTGAGGATAAATACAAAAACGTCTTTGCGAGGAGCACAGCGACGAAGCAATCTGACTGCCTACTTCCCGTGGCAGTGCTTGTACTTCTTGCCTGAGCCGCAGGGGCAGGGGTCATTGCGCCCGGTCTTCTGGCCGAGTACAGGGTCAGGCCGCCTGGACGGCAACTCCCTTTTCTCGATACTCACCTTGTACACAGTGTGGCCGATGTCATGCTGTATTCCGGCCATAAGGCTGTCGAAATAGGCTCCGCCCTCTTTCTTATATACAACCAGCGGGTCGATCTGCCTGACCGACTGAAGGCTTACGCTCTGGCGCAGGTGGTCCATGGCGGTCAGGTGTTCCTTCCAGTGATCATCGATGACCTTGAGCATGACTAAACGCTCCAGCAGCCTCATTTGCTCCGGTCCCTGGTCCTTTTCCCTCAGATCATAAACCTGGTGGGCATAGTCAATGAACCTTTCGCTTAACTGCTTCTTTCCCAGCTTCTCCAAACCCATGTCCTTTAGATTTTCGGGGGGCGGCAGTATCTCCGCCACGTCCTTTAAAATGCCTTCCAGGTCAGGATCGTCGTAGCTGTGGCAATGCTCCTCCACTATTTGCTCCACTTGCTTATCAACCATGTCCAGGATATTGGCCTTCAAATCCGCACCCGCCAATATCTTATCGCGTTCGCTGTAGATGACTTCCCTGTGCTTGTTGACCACGTTGTCGTAGTCAACCAGGTGCTTGCGGATGTCGAAGTGGAAGGCCTCCACCTTGACCTGGGAATTTTCGATGGCCTTGCTGATCATGGGATGCTCGATCGACGTGTTCTCATCCATGCCCGCCCATTCCATTACACCTTTCACACGGTCCCCGCCGAAGCGCTTGACGATATCGTCCTCCAGCGAGACGAAGAATTGCGAACTTCCGGGGTCACCCTGGCGTCCGGCACGCCCGCGCAACTGGTTGTCAATGCGCCTGGCCTCATGCCTTTCCGTACCGATGACGTGTAACCCGCCAAGCGAAACAACTTTGTCGTGCTCAAGATTCCACTCGGTGTATTTCTGCTGGAACTCTTTTTCATTTTCGAATTCCTCACGCACGGGTGGCTTGCCCCCCAGGATGATGTCCACGCCGCGGCCTGCCATATTGGTGGCTACGGTTACGGCGCCTACCCGCCCGGCCTGCTTGATGATCTCAGCTTCCCGTTCGTGGTGCTTGGCATTGAGCACCTCATGCCTTACACCGCGCCTCATCAGCAGGTCGTCCAGTACCTCAGATTTCTCGATAGACACGGTGCCCACCAGCACCGGTTTGCCCTCTTTACTCAGTTTTTCTATCTCGTTGGCAATGGCCTTGAACTTGGAGTCCTCGTCCTTGTAGATAAGGTCCTGCTGGTCCGCCCTTATCATGGGCCTGTTGGTCGGTACGGCCACAACATCGAGCTTGTATATCTTGTAAAGCTCCTCGGCCTCGGTGGCGGCTGTGCCAGTCATGCCAGCCAGCTTTTGGTACAGTCGGAAGTAGTTCTGGAAAGTGATGGTAGCTAGCGTAATGCTCTCTTTCTGTATCTTGACCTTCTCTTTAGCCTCGATGGCCTGGTGTAGCCCTTCCGAATAGCGCCGGCCGAACATCAGCCTGCCGGTGAATTCATCGACGATAATGACTTCGCCGTTCTTGACCATGTATTCCTTGTCCCGCTTGAAAAGCACACGCGCTTTGAGCGCATTTTCCATGTACTCGGTTAGGTGTAAGTTTGTTTGGTCATAAAGGTCGGTTGCCTTGAGCAGGCCCTGCCTTTTGAGCATTTCCTCCATCCTGGCGCTGCCTGAATCGGTGAGGTAAACCTGCCTCTCCCTTTCTTCTATCTTGTAATCTTCCGCTGTAAGCTTGGATACCATATCCGCAAAGGTGTAATACTTCTGTGTGGGGTCCTCGCCCTGCCCGCTGATGATGAGCGGCGTGCGCGCCTCGTCGATAAGTATGTTGTCAACCTCATCTACAATGGCGTAGTGAAGCGGCCGCTGCACTTTCTGGGACATATAGAGGACCATGTTATCGCGCAGGTAATCGAAGCCGAATTCGTTGTTGGTTCCGTAGGTTATGTCGGCAGAGTACGCTTCCTGGCGTGTGACCGGCCTGAAATGCGGCCAGCGCTGGTCCTTCTCATTCCGGTAGTTTGGATCATAAATCAAAGCAGGTAACTGCTCGGCAGAGCTCTGTACAGGATAAATGCTGGCAACCGTGATGCCCAGCGCATTATACAGCGGACTCATCCAGTAGGCGTCGCGGCGGGCCAGGTAGTCGTTGACCGTAACTAAGTGACAGCCATTGCCCTCAAGTGCGTTCAGGTAAAGCGGCAACGTGGCCACCAGAGTCTTGCCCTCACCCGTCCGCATCTCGGCAATCTTGCCCTGGTGCAGCACCATGCCGCCCATCAACTGCACATCGAAATGCCGCAATCCGATGGTGCGGCGCGAAGCCTCCCGCACCGCGGCAAAGGCCTCGGGCAGGATATCGTCCAGTGTCTCGCCTCCTGCCAGTCTTTCCTGAAACTCGATAGTCTTAACTTTCAGATCTTCATCGGACAGTTTCTGGAAGCCGGATTCAAGGGCATTTATCTGCGCGACTACAGGCCTGAGGCGGTTGATTTCTTTTTCGTTGGAATCGAATAGTTTGCCAAACCAGCTCAATTTAATACTTCCTAATCCTCAAACATGGCGCCGATCGACATGCCGGTATGAATGCGGTGTATGGCCTCGCCCAGCAGGGGGGCGATCGGCAGGACGGTGATCTTGCCAATCTTCTTTTTCCCGTTGACGGGGATGGTGTCGGTTACCACCACCTCTTTGACCCTGGACTTGGAGATGCGCTCGATGGCAGGACCGGAGAGCACCGGGTGAGTACAGCAGGCGTAAACCTCTTTCGCACCTGCTTCCAGCAGTGTATCCACGGCACTGACCAATGACCCGGCGGTATCGATCTCATCGTCAACCAGTATGGTACGCATGCCCTGCACATCACCTATGATATTGAGTGTCTCGGTTGTGTCGTCGTTGTTGATGCGCCTCTTCTCGATGATGGCCAGCGGGGCATTGAGTTTCTCAGCCAGGTCGCGCGCTTTTTTGCTGATGCCGATATCAGTGGCCACAACCACCACGTCCTTGAGTTTTTTGTTTTTCCAGTAATCGCTCACCAAAAAGAGTGCGGTAAGTTCATCCACCGGCACGTTGAAAAAGCCCTGTATTTGAGCCGCATGCAGGTCCACCGTGAGTATGCGGTTGGCGCCCGCCGTGCAAAGCAGATCCGCCACCAGCCTGGCAGTGATGGGCACGCGCGGCTGGTCCTTTTTATCTGTACGTGAATACCCGTAGTAGGGCACCACGGCCGTAATGCGGTCGGCCGAGGCGCGCTTGAAGGCGTCCATCATTATGAGCAACTCTACCAGGTTCTTGTTGACCGGCGAGCAGATCGGTTGGATGATGAACACGTCACGTTCGCGCACGTTCTCCATGATACGTACGAAAGTATTCTCGTTGCTGAACTCGAATACCTCTATTTTGCCCAGAGGGATACTCAAATAATCGCAGACCGAGCGGGCGAGCGCTGGATGGGCGTTGCCGCAGAATACCTTGATCTCATCCTGGCCAGCAAATTGCCTCATAATTTTTCCTCCAAGCTGAATGCCTCATAATTATAGCATCAACCAGCCGGCGCCCATAACGAACGCAGTACTTTCCTCGTGTCCGGGAAGAGCGGCGTTGCAATAGGGGCAGCACTAAATAATGTATAATTTCAGGACGGAAATTTTCGCAGGATTGACAGGCATGAATTCAACCGCAGCCGGACTCCTCAGCCAGTATATCAGGCTGGACACATCCAACCCCCCGGGAAACGAGCACCTGGCGGCAAAATTCTTTGCAGATATTTTTGCCGGCGCAGACATCCCCTATAAACTCTACGAATCAAGGCCCGGCCGCGTTTCCATTCGCGCTGAACTGAGGGGAACGGGACAGGATGGCCCGCTCATCCTCCTGCACCATACAGACGTAATCGCAGCCAACAAGGACGAGTGGAGCTTCGATCCGTTCGGCGGCGAGACCATAGACGGGTATATATGCGGGCGCGGCACCCTTGATACCAAGTCCCTGGGGATAATGCAATTGCTGGCATTCTTAGAAGCAAAGCAAAAAGACCTGCCTCTTAAGCGGGACCTGATATTCCTTGCCACAGCCGACGAGGAGTCGGGCGCCGATTGCGGGGTGGAATATTTGCTGAGGGAGCACCCGCAGGAATTCCGCGCCACCCTGGTGCTCAACGAGGGCAGCTACGTGGCCGAAGGGATCGTGCCAGGGCGATTGCTGGCCATGATTTCCCCCGGGGAAAAAGGGCCGTGCTGGATGAGGCTCAAGAGAAAGGGCCTGGGCGGCCACGGTTCCACACCCCATGGTCTCAACCCACTGGAGCGGCTCAGTGCGGCGGTCAACAGGCTGCTCGATTACAAGAGTCCCCCCAGGGTCACCCCTATAGCGGAAGAGTATTTCAGGCGCATGTCGCAGGCCTTGCATTTTCTCCAACCCTATGTCGAGGACGGCAGGGAAGAGACACTTATAAAGATAATCGAGGAGAAAGGCCTGCTGTCCCTGCCACAGGTCAACGCCATGCTCAGGAACACCGTCAGCCTTAACTCCCTGCAATCCGGAAACAAGGTCAACGTCATCCCATCGTACGCCGAGGCCGAGGTTGATACCAGGCTGCTGCCGGGCCAGGATATGGATGAATGGGTGGACTTTGTTAAAAATCAGCTTGCAGATGATGAGATCCAGATTGAATTCATCATGAAAGGAGAGGGAAATGCCTCGACCATGGACACGCAGGCCTACCGGATTATCGAGGCGGCGATGATGGAAAATTACCCCGGCGCCATCGCTGCACCCTACCTGATGCTGGGCACCACCGACTCCCGCTTCTTCAGGGCAAAGGGAGTTATCTCTTACGGTTTCTGCCCGGCCGTAATACCCGCCGACCACCTCAAATCCATACATGGAACAGACGAGAAGATAGCCATTCAAAGCATGGAGAAAGGAACGGAAATCTATAAAGATATAGTCGTAAGGTTATGCAGTTGAATGCTAAAACCCTGCATTGATCATATCCTGCCCTCGCTCATCTCCGCCTACGGCGACCGCAGCCCGTCCCATCGCCTGGCGCCCGTGGACGAACTTGTCCTGACCATCCTTTCGCAGAACACTTCGGACATCAATTCCAGACGCGCCTACAAGTCGCTGATGGACGCCTTCGGCGGATGGGACAGGGTTTCGCGCGCTCCTGGCGCACGCGTTGCGGAGGCTATACGGGCAGGGGGTCTATCTGAGGTAAAATCCAGGTACATCCAGGGTGCATTACGTTCCCTGGAAAAGGAGGCGGGCGGTTATGACCTGCGCTTTCTCAAGGGCATGGAACTGGGGGCGGCGCGGGCCTGGCTGATGCGCCTGCCCGGCGTGGGCATGAAGACGGCCAGTTGCGTCCTCCTCTTCTCCCTTGATATGCCGGCCTTCCCCGTCGATACCCATGTCCTGCGCGTGGCCGTGAGACTGGGACTGCTCGGACAAAAATTCCAGGCCGGCCCCGCCCATATTGAGATGGAGCGCCTGGTGAGGCCGGCGGACATCTACCGCTGCCACGTATTGATGATCGAGCACGGTCGAAAAACCTGCAGGGCCCGGCGCCCGCTCTGCGTAAGTTGCGCCATGGCGCGTATATGCCCGAGCTATAATAAACTCAAGTCCTGATACAGGGAGGAATACATGCGCAAGGCCACCATGCATTATATACTCGATGCCATCGAGGGAATCGTACTGCTCCTGCTGGTCATATCGGGGTTCATACTCTGGTTCGCCCTTCCCGAAGGCAGCGCGGCCGATAAAACCGTTCTCTTTGACCGCCGTACCTGGGTGCAAACGCACCAGTGGCTGGCCGTCGGGCTGCTGATTTTCTTCAGTACACACATAATTACCCATTGGACCTGGATTTCCTATATGACTAAAAATTACTTCAAACGGCTTAAAAAAGACTGAAGCCGCAATGTTGACAGGGCAAATCCATGAAATGTATTATGTGACATTACTTTATGAAATTTCGCATCAATCCTCACCTTGCCCTCCTGCCGGCTGCAGCCCTCTCCTTGCTGGCGGTGTCATGCTCTGGCCTCTTCAGCCCCGATCCATCGATAACGGATCTGACGCTGACCACCGGCTTTGTATCTGACTACCGCCCTCTCGATAATATCAGCGCTTTTTACGTGGACAGCCCGCAGGTAAGCTGCTCCGCCAGGGTCACAGGGGCAACCGACAATACCAGCGTCCAGGCCGGCTGGGTTTATATTAAGGGCGACATGGCCAAAGAGGCCGGTCCGCTCATCCGCCGGGACCGTGCTATATGTGATAAGGACGGATACGTCGGGTTCACCCTGCCTGCGCCTGACGACGGCTTCATAGCCGGTGACTACCGCGTAGAACTCTCCGTCAACGGCCGGCCCGCTACCGGCGCCGGCTTCTCCATCCGGCGCGACACATCCCTGCCGCTGCCTCAAATAGTCACATTCACAGCCGACCCTTTGATAATGATCACCGGCCAGACCACCACGCTCAACTGGAATGTGTCAAACGCGTCCCGGGTTGTTATTCAACCCGCCCCCGGTACCGTGTCCGCGGATGGCAGCAGGACTGTCACACCGGAGCAAGGCACCTTTTACACGCTGTACGCCATCAACCGCAACGGCAGCAGTTCCAGCACATTGGAAGTACGCGTTTCACCCCCTGTCAAAGAGAAGCCGGACCTGCAGGTCACGGAGTTCTGGAGCAGCGGCAACGTCCTGGCTTACCGCGTGAAAAACACGGGTGACACGGCCTCCTGCCCGACCATGTCCTACCTTTATAAAAACGACATAGTCGAATCCAAAGATTACGTCGCGCCGCTGGGACCCGGTGAAGTGCGGGTGGAGGCCTTCCAGCAGTATCATTTCTCGCCACGCTTCAACCTTTACAGCGGCGGGGGCGGCCAGGAAGACGTCAGCAGCGCGGTAAATATACGCATATGTGTCAACGGCGACGGTTCCTGCGTGGAAAACGACCAGTCAAACAACTGCCTGGAGCAAAATTTCGGCCCTTTGCTGCGGATCGACTTTTCACACCTGGCGGGAGTAGCGCAGTGGCAGACCACCAATGCCAACCTCACCTGGCCCGTCCCAGGTGACAGCAAAGACGGTTTGGCCAGCGTAGCGTCCGCCCGCATGGCCGGCGAAGGCAGCTATCCCAACTCGATTTTAATGGCGCCGCCGCCCGGTGGCGGATGGATACAGGGCATTTTCTCCGTCCCTTACGGCACTCCGCCGGCGTCACGGCCGTTCCTTATCCCGCACAAAGGCAAATTCACCAGTAAAGTGGGCATCACGCAGGATACTTCCGCGCCGGGCGGCGCCAGGTTTATGCTGGGCATCAGGCAGGGCAACGAGACAACCTATTTTCCAACCGTTACCATTGATTCCGCTGACAGGATAGAAGCGTACGAGGTTGACCTGAGCGAGCTGGCCGGGCAAAAGGCCGAGTTTGTTTTCAGGGTTGAGTCCGACGGACCATGGAGGCAGGGGAGCGCTGCGTGGATAGATCCGGCCATAATACAGGAAAGATAAGTTTAGTATCCTGTCTGCGCGTTATCTGCCTGGCGGCAGCTACGACGCTCGCCTCATCATCTATTCAACCGCACATTGCCCAGGCCGCCGTACCATCCTCCTGCGTCCTAAAGTGGGGCACTGTCGATGCACCCGGCGGCTTTCCCCAACGCAACGACATACGGTTCGGCAGCGAAATAAATGCGCTGGTAGCCTCGCCGGATGGTATGATCATTTATACGCTGGACATCCCCAACGCCAGTTCCGGCCTGGTTACAAGCGCCGGCATCTGGCGTAGCGAGGACGGCGGTGTATCCTGGAGCCAACGCCCGACCCAGTGGCTGGCGCGTACAACCAGTTTACCCGCGCCAGTATTCCCTGTGGCAGCACTGGCCATCGCGCCCGACAACCCTGACCTGGTGGCGGCCGTCTGCATGAATTCGACGGGCGACCGGCGCAGGGAAATATATTACAGCGAGGATGGCGGCACCAACTGGTACTACAGCGGACCTGTCCCCTACCTGTACGGGCCAAACGAGCAAATAGGCAGCATCGCTATATCGGCGACCTACACATACCGTGAGACACAGGTGCGTGACATCTTTGTAGGAAGCCGCAACCCGGACAATATCCTTGCTTCGCAGGGAGAAATTTACGCGCTTCGTTACCCCTGCATGGGGGGCTGGCAGGCGCAGGGTTTCACAGGGGGTGACGTCCTTGCCCTGCAGCCGTCGCCTTCCTATGGCGTTGACCCCTCTCTGATAGTCACGTCCTGCACACTGCAACGGACCTACATCAACCTGGGTTCACGCGATACGGGCGCCAACGCGTGCTACTGGAATACAGCCCGGGGTTACCCCGTAGAACTGTGCACCACCGACCAGGCAGGGGGGTCATCCAGCGGCAAGGAAAAGGTTATCACGGCCAGCCTGGCCCTGCCGGCTGACTTCGACGGCAACTCCGGCACGAAACGCATCATATTCGCCGCCTGTGACTCCAACGGGACTGCATCCGGCGCTGGCAAGCCGCTGGATGATGTATACCGGCTGAACGATACCATTGTCACCCGCCTCTCTATCCCCACCGGTAAACCGCGCATCAGTTCAATCGCCTACAGCGGCTCCTCCATCTCGGGCAAGCTGTTAGCAGGGTGCGTTGAAGCTGACCGCCTAACAGGGGCGGCCAATACCTTTTTCACAGCCGACCCATTGGCGCGTTGCAGCACCTGGCTGAAGCCGCTCAAACCTCCTACAGGCGGGTACAACTCGGGTTACGGTAACGTGCAGGTGGTATGGGTGAGAAACGGCTCAACTGCCTTTAGCGGCACCGCTTCGGGCAACCGCAGCACCCCGTCCAACTGGGCTAACCTCGATGTCAGCAGCACTCCCTGGGCATCTGTCCCGCTGGACGAATCAGCCTTCTCCCACAGCGTGGACGACGGGGTCTCCTGGAACCAGCTTAGCCTGATCGATACGCAGGTCAACCGCTACCGCGCACTGGCCGTATCTAAGGACGGCAAAACCGTATATATATCGTCGGTGAACGACAACGGACTGGGCAGCACCTGGCGCAGCAGCACAGCCATAAGCGGGGAGGCCTGGCAAAGAGTGGCCTGCCTGGACTTTAGCGCTCCGCTCCTCAGGCTGGCGCCGGACGATGAGGACGGTTCGGTGGTATTCCTGGGCAACCAGGGCAGCACCCGGGTCATACAGTCGCGCGACAGCGGTCAGACCTGGCGCGAGTGCCTGCCGGGCGCTTACCTGCAAGATATGGCGGCCGTCAGCAGCGATGAGCTGTATATCATCCAGGCCAACGCACTGGTAAGGCGGGGCACGTATGAACCGGGCGGCTGGGCCTGGGACAAGTTCAAAGATACAGGCCTGCTATCCGCCCATAATATCGTGGTGCTGGGTAGCAGCGTCGCGGCCGGCGCCGCGCTGGGACAGCAGTGCCCCGCATCCTACCTGCTGGACGGTGGCGGCGACTGGGTATTGATAACAGAGCCGGCTTACAGCAACGGCAACCGTCACATAGCCTTCGATGAAGAGTTCAAAGATAACCGCTTTATCTACGTGGCTGACGACGCAGGCGGGCTGTACCGCTGGACCGTGGGCAAGAGCAGCCGTTGGGACGACATGGTTCCACCCAATAACAGCTATTACGGTATAGCGGCGTCCGCCCGCGGGATGTTTTACGCCGCCTACAGCCAGGCCAACGCGGCCGGTGTCTCGAGGACCACCTATTCACGCGGCGACTTACCCATGGACGGGGTGTACTACGACACACTGACTACCGGATTGACAGCGGGTGTCGCCTTTCGTCTTGAGCCAACATCCCTCTCTTTTAGCGACGATACCCTCTGGGCATTCGACGCGCGCGATTACGATTACGCCTACGGCATCGGGCAGCTGTGGGCATTCAGGGATACCTTAGCCAACCGTTCCCCCTGGCTGATCTCTCCCCGTGGCAACACCCTGGTATATTGCGATCCCGTGACCGGCCGCAACGCAGCGGTTGACCTTCGCTGGGATCAACTCTCGTTGTCCGAGGCCTACCAGGTGGAGATAGGCAAAGACAAGTGGTTTGACCTGGCGGTTACCGAGGCCGAGCCCGCCGATAATCCTTTCTACGTACCGGATAAATCGCAATATCCCTCCTACTACATCAGGCCCGGCGTGCTCCCCGAGGCAGGGCAGACCTACTACTGGCACGTGAGGGTCAGGAGGGCGGCCACCGGCCAGGTCATCCGCAGCAGGTACTCTCCCGCCTTCAGCTTCACCGTCCGGCCCGGCTATCCGGTGTCGGCGCCGTCCTACCCGGGAATAGAATCGCTGCAGCCCTGCCACGGCGCCTGTGATGTTCCTCCCTATCCTCTCGGCTTCGCCTGGACGCCTACACAAGGAACGAGCAAATACCGCATTGTGCTATCCAAGTACCCCGATCTCAGCCAGCCGGTCATCGACCAGCCGGTCGATGCCGCGGCATACAAGCTGCCCTGGCGGCTCAATTACTCAAGCGCCTATTTCTGGCAGGTCACACCGCTTGAGCCTGTGCCCGGTGAAAACAGCCCCGTGTTTTCGTTCAATACGGCTGCAGAACCGGCCGCTTCGCCATCAGCCACACCTGCAGACAATACTCTAAGCGCTGTTCTGGTAACATTCACCTTCACCATCTTGATTGCCCTGTGTATCCAGGTCATCATCCACAGAAATAACAGGGCAACGGCCTGAAGCAATCTCCAAATTCGCAAAAACCGCCTCCATTACGTTATAATCTGTCCCGCTGTGGTGAGTGTAGCCCAGTGGTCTAAGGCGCCAGGTTGTGGCCCTGGATACCGAGGGTTCAAATCCCTCCACTCACCCCATCCCTTTTCCTTTACACGTGTCATGGTTCACATGCTCCTGTAGCTCAGTGGACAAGAGCATCGGCCTTCGGGGAATGAGCCGTACCAAATCAGGTTGTAGCACATATAAAGTTATTCGCCAATGGTCTGAAAAGAAAGGGGTTGTCTGATGCTTTTTTCCGAACGTGTTTTTTGCGGGCAGTTGACTCCGGGTGACGTCGGCAGCAATGTGCTTTTGGCCGGCTGGGTGGATGCCTTCAGGGATCACGGCGGCTTGCTGTTTATCCATTTGCGCGACCGTAGCGGCATCATGCAGATTGTTTTCAGCCCGGAAGTTACACCGTCGGACGTCTGCCAGAAGGCAGTCTCCCTGCGCGCCGAATATTGCATCGCGGTCAGGGGCGAAGTTAAAAAGCGTCTTGAGGGCACGGAAAACCCCGGCATCGAAACGGGAAATATAGAAGTCATGGTCAGCGAACTGACCGTGCTTTCCGAATCGGACTCGCCGCCTTTCGCCATTTCCGACAAGGCTATGGTAGCGGGCGCGGCATCCGCAGGCGCAGATAACGTGTCAGAGGACCTGCGGCTCCAGTACCGCTACCTGGACATCCGGCGTCCTTCCATGCGGGACAACCTGATTTCACGCCACCGCATCTTTCAATGCGTCCACCAATTCCTCGATTCGCGGGGTTTCCTGGAAATCGAAACGCCGGTTTTAACGATGAGCACTCCTGAAGGCGCGCGCGATTACCTGGTGCCCAGCCGCGTACATCCGCAGAATTTTTACGCCCTGCCCCAGTCGCCTCAGCTCTTCAAACAGCTGCTCATGATCGGCGGTATTGAACGCTACTTCCAGCTGGCGCGCTGCTTCCGCGATGAGGATCTGCGTCCCAACCGGCAGCCGGAATTTACCCAGCTTGATATTGAAGCGTCTTTTATTGATGAGGAATTTCTCTACGAACTGGTTGAAGAACTTACCGTCAAGATGTTCGCCATAGGCGGCATTGCGCTTTCCCTGCCTTTTCCCCGTATGACATATGCGGAGGCGATGGACACGACCGGTTCCGATCGTCCCGACCTGCGCTTCGGCCTGCGCTTTGTGGATGTGACGGACGTGTTTTCGCAAACCAATTATTCTATCTTCCGCCAGATTCTCCAGCGTGGCGGCTGCATCAAGGGAATCAACATCAAAGGCCAGTCCGACAAGCTCAGCAAGAACGTACTGCAAAATGAATATGCCAAAGAAATAGCGCCGTCATTCGGCGCCAAGGGCATGACCTGGATGCGCGCCGAAGGCGGTAAACTAGAATCCAATATCGTCCAGTTTTTCAGCAGCCATGAACAAGAAGAGTTGCGTAAAAGATTCGATGTTGCGGACGGGGACGTCCTTATTATGATCGCCGACCCCTCGTATGCCATAGTCACCTCGGCGCTCGGCCAGTTGCGCCTGCATTTGGCGAACCGTCTGGGACTGATCCCCACCGACAGTTTTTGCCCGCTTTGGATCACGGGGTTTCCACTATTTGAGGCTACCGAGGAAGGAGGAGTCACTTCCAGCCACCACCCGTTCACCGCACCGGACCGCAGCGATTTTGATCCGAAGAATATTGAGGAACTGCTGACACTGCACTCACGGGCCTACGACTTAGTCATGAACGGCGAGGAATTGGGCGGCGGCAGCATCCGCATCAGCGACCGCGACCTGCAGCGCAAAATATTTGCCGCACTGGGACTGACTGAAGAAGAAACGAAGAAAAAATTCGGCTTTTTCCTGCGTGCATTCGATTTCGGCGCACCGCCGCACGGCGGACTGGCGCTGGGCATGGACCGCACCGTATCGATGATCCTGCAAACCCCTTCTATCCGCGAGGTGATCGCCTTCCCTAAAAACCGCAGCGCCTCATGTCCTTTAACCGGCGCACCCTCTAAGGTGAAACGAGAACAATTAGCCGAACTGGGGCTGTTGAACCTGGGCGGCCAGGATGTTTTACCCGGAACAGCCGGAAAGGAAGACAGGATCGATCGCCTGTCCTGGGTATCGCGTATCGGCATTACAACCGATGAGCGCGCCTTGATGGAAGACATCCTGGCTCAGGCCGATGAGATGGCTTTGATTGCCGCCCAAAAGGCTGGCAAAGAAGAACCGATCTACTCCGTGGCCCCTGTCGCCAACCGCACACGTACGGGAAACGAAGGAAAACGCTCGGCGACATCCCAAACAGGCCAACTGCTTAAGAGCGCACCCTCGGTCAAGGGCAATTACTATAAGGTCGCCAGCATCCTGGAATAAAGCGAGACATCTTGATGGATTCCATTTTTTTATATCGCAACCCCGCAACCGCCCACACGGAGAGCGGTCATCTGCAGGGGTTGAAAATTGCCATTCAACCGAACATCTCGGTGGCGGGCTGGCCGACTGAGGCCGGTTCGAACGCGCTGGTTAATTTTAAGGCGTTGGAAGACGCAACTGTTGTGCAGCGGCTGCGTCAAGCCGGAGCTTATGTGTGCGGTTCAACCCGCATGAGCGAATTCGGTTTCGGCCTGCAGGGCAGCAGTGCAGGAGACGCGCTTCGACAGCGGGCCGCCGATGCTGAATTGGTTATAGACCTGATGGGTGAAAGCCGCATAGCCGCCTCGCGCGCGGCTGTTTGCGGCTTCAAACCCACTTACGGATTGGTGTCGCGCTTCGGCCTGGTCGGCCTGATTCCTTCGATGGAATGCTGTGGCGTGCTTGCCGTGAGCCCGAAAAACATCAGGGACATCCTGAAGGCCATGGCAGGTCCGGACGAACTGGATTTTTCACTCCCGGATGAAAAAGTCCCTGATTTTTCCCCGCAAACAATTGACCCGCGAAACACAACCATCGGTATCATCACTGAAGCGCTAAGCGCATTACCTGCCGGACAGGAAAAGGTCTTTCGCGCATCGATGGACGAACTGAAAAAGGCGGGCTTTGCCCTGCGGGAAATGTCCCTGCCCGACTTTTCTCTTTTTTCCCTCGTCCACAGAATCGTTGGCTCGGTGGAGGCATCATCCAGCGCCGGACGTTATGATTCGGTCCGATACGGTCAGCGCGCAGCGGGCGCCAAAAACTGGAACGATATGTACCTGCTCTCGCGCGGCGCGGCCTTCGGCCCGCTTTTGAAGAGTTACTTATTTCAGGGCTCTTTTTTTCAGTTTGAACGTTACAAAGCTTTTCAAGACGCTTGCCGTATCCGCGCGCACCTGCTCGCGGATATGCAGCGGCTCACTTCGCAGGCGGACTTCTTAGCTTTCCCGGCAGTTGACTGTGCCCCGTCAGACGCACCAGCGTCACTTTCCGACACGTACACTCAATTCGCCACAACAGTTTTTGCCAATGTAACCGGCCAGCCCGCCCTGTACCTGCCGCCGGCGCCGGGCTTGGCGCGCACAGGATTTCAATTAGCGGGGCCGAGGCTGAGTGACGCACGGCTGCTGGCGCTGGGCGAGCATCTTCTGAATATGCGCCAGGGGGGCAAATAGCTTGGAATTTGAAGCGGTCATCGGGTTGGAAATCCACGTTGAGCTCAATTGCACAACTAAAATGTTTTGCGATTGTCCCAACCGTCCCGGCGACGAACCCAACGTCAATACCTGTCCGACCTGCCTGTGGTATCCGGGCGCAATGCCCCGGTTCAGCCAGGACGTACTCGAAAAAGCATCGCTTTTATGCCTGGGCCTGGGCGCTGAACTTCAGCCCAAAAGCGCCTTTGACCAGAAGGTTTACTACTATCCGGATCTGCCCAAGGGTTTTCAATTATCCCAGGCCCATCTCCCTCTTTCGCGCGGCGGAGGCATCGACATTACTGATGAAAACGGCAAACCTAAAAGGATGCGCATTCATCATATTCACATGGAGGAAGACGTCGCCAAATTAGTGCATGAGATGGAAGGACGGCTGCCCATCAGCCTGGTGGACTTCAACCGCGCCGGCTCACCGCTGGTGGAGATAGTCACAGAACCGGATTTCCGTGCGCCCCATGAGGCGATGGAATTTCTCAAGGCATTGCGCACACAGGTACGTACTGTGGGATCGTCCGAGTGCAGCATGGAAAACGGCACGATGCGCGTCGATGCCAACATTTCCGTACGTCCGCGGGGGACCAGCCAAATGAACACCAAAGTGGAAGTCAAAAACATGAATTCCATCCGTCACGTCGGCGACGCCATCGCGTACGAGTTCAGCCGCCAAAGCGCAGCCGTTCAGGCGGGCGAAACAGTGATACTGCATACCCGCCTCTGGGACCCTGAAAAGAAGGCCACACTCCCCATGCGCGCCAAGTTTGAAGGCCCCTGCGTTCCGGATCCCGCGGTTCCGGTCATTCAATTGTCGTCCGGCTGGATCGAAAAGATGCGCTCGCGTCTTCCTGAAATGCCAGCCGTAAAAGCCGAGCGCTTTATGGCACGGCACGGACTGACGGGTGAAGAGGCCTTGTTTTTAAGTTCTGATGCGGAGGTGGCAGGCTATTTTGAGGCGCTCATCGGACAGGGGATCGCGCCACGCACTGCCATGCACTGGCTTGCCACGCAACTGATCCCGGCCGTCAAAGACCGGGGGCAGGAACTGGGCAGTTCTCCGGTGACCCCTGCCCGCTTTGCCGTGTTGCTAAAAATGCTCTCACAAAACGAGATTAACGCCAATGCGGCGCGTGAGGTGCTTTTGCATTTGTTTGACAGCGACGAAGCGCCGGAGGCGATCGTCAGTGCCCGGGGATTCAGGCAGGTTTCCGATCATGCCACACTCGATTCGCTGATCGATAAGGTTCTAAGCGCAGAACCGGCGGCTATAGCCGATGTCCGCAGTGGCCAGGGTAAAGCCATGGGCTTTCTGATCGGCCAGGTGATGCAAGCCTCAGGCGGTAAAGCCAATCCTAAAATAATACGGGAATTGCTTGCCAAAAAATTAGACGCGCTTTCGTAAACAGGACACTAGTGCATGGGCGGGGGTTGGGTGGCCATAATTGCATCGTACCCGGACACATACTATGCCATCTAAGTTCTGGTAGAATATGTAAACTCCGTAATGCGCCCCGCTGTTGCTCCCGTGTCAGGCAGGCGGCGGCACGTGGAGGCCTCAGTATCGTGCGCCTGTAGCTCAGCGGACAAGAGCATCGGTCTTCGGAACCGGGGGTCGTGGGTTCGAATCCCTCCAGGCGCGATATCTAAACCGTCCCCTTTGCCGATATTGTACAAACAAACCTTGGTTAACGGCAGGAGTGGTATAATGAAGTTTAGATCAGTCATCTGATCGACTGTAAGGAGGTTGATATGCCAGTTTATATCGCGCTGACTACCCTCAATGAGAATGGCAGGGAGGCGATCAAGACCAATCCCAAGAAAATCAAGGCCAACAAGGCTGCCCTTGAGGCCATGGGGGTAAAGGTGCTGGGACAATATATCACGCTCGGCCAGTACGACTTTGTCAACATTTTCGAGGCTAAAAATGAGGAGACCATCTTGAAGGCGGCGGTGAACCTATCAGGAAAGGGCGTCGCCCATACGGAAACACTGGTAGCCCTCACCGTCGACAACTTTACTAAAATCGTGCGCAAGCGGACTTAGAAAATACAGGCGAAGCCGCCTGTATTTAACCCGGACCACAACCTGTAGATTGTGGCAAATATTACCGGCTGTTGTTGGCAGCCGTGGTGCTGTTGTATTCACCAGATCAAAGGGATTAGCCTGTACTTTACTTTCTGCTTATAATCAGAGTAGCCTTCCAATTCATTCGTCAGCATTTTTTCTTCTCCAGGTATTCTGACTACCAGGAGCAAACTCATCAGCAAACCTACCAGGAAACCATACATCGAACCCAGCAATAACGGTGCCCCTAAAAACATCAGTAATCCTGCAAGGTACATGGGATGCCGGACAAAACTGTAGACTCCCGTTGATATTACGCGCTGCTTTCGTTCTTCCTGTATCCTTACAAGGGGCGAGGCGAAAGTATTTTCAACGTATGACCTGTAGAAAAAGAAGGAGGATAATAATAATCCGATCCCACCCGCAATTTGCAGCCACAGCGGCATACTCACAGTCCAGGTAAATCTCTTGGCATCCAGGGGCATGATTACGACCCAGGCAATGAAACCCAGGGCAAGCCCATAGACAACAAACTTGTCCCAGCCCTTCTGGTTTGCAGTCCCCGGCTTTTTAAACCTCTCTGCAAGGAGCGCGGGGTCCTTGCGATATAGATAGCTGATGGTAACAAAGCACAGTAAAAGTAACCAGATACTAAAAATCCAGCCCTCTACCCAAAGCCAGTCCCCCGATAGAAAAAGAAGCAGCACAGGCCAGATCAATATCCAGATTGCCGCGTAGATGACTTTACCGGTGTTTGTCATTTTGCCCCTCCTGCTACAGGTAAATCCCTTTTTACTTGCTTTCACTAATTTTATTCCGGGGGAACAATGTTCACAACAATAAAGAAGTTATCAATAAAGAATCCGCCCGCTAAAGCTGTGATATAATGCCCCAAAACACGATTGGAGGCACGGATCATGGCGGAGCATGCGGACCTTTTCCCTCACGACAGTTCACTTGAACGTCTGCCCCCTTCCGAAATGGACGAGAAGATGTCCGCCAAGCTGCAACGCCTGGTTTCCTATGCATACGGCAACGCCCCCGGCTTCAGGCAACGCATGGACGGGGCGGGCATCAAAGCAGGCGATATCAAAAGCCTGGCCGACCTGCAAAAAATACCCGTCCTGCGCAAGGACGACCTCATCAGATTGCAGAAGGATATCCCTCCCTTTGGAGGATACCTGGCCGTGCCGCTAAGCGAGATCGACCACATCTACCAATCACCCGGCCCTATCTACGATCCGCAGAGAAGGATGAAACAGGGCACGCTCCCGCCGGACATGGGCAGGGGCCGGATAGCGATAAACACCTGGTCTTATCACGTTACTCCGGCCGGGATGCTGATCGACCGCATGCTGAGGGCGATGGGTTTCACCGTCTTCCCGGCGGGGACGGGCAATACCGATCTGCAGGTACAAATAATGCGCGAACTCAAGGTGTCATACTTCGTGGGCACACCTTCTTTCCTGGCCGCCATCATCAAGAGGGCGGAGGAGATGGGATACGATATCAAAAAAGACTTCAACCTCAAGTACGCCCAGGTATTCGGCGAGATGGGAGGAGACCCCTTGAGGAAAATGTTCACCGAGAAATACGGCATCACGTGTGTTGGCGGCGACAACTACCTGACCGCCGATATCGGCCCCATCGCCGGCTCATGCGAAAAGAACGCCGGGATGCACGTCAACACCGATGTGATCGTGGAGATTGTTGACGCGTCAACAGGACGGGCACTGCCCGCTGGCGAGGTCGGGGAGGTGGTGGTGACCCCCTTCGATGAAGTGTACCCACTGATAAGGTTTGGAACGGGCGACCTCTCGACGCTGGTTACAGAACCCTGCGCATGCGGCCGCACCACCCCCCGCCTGCCAAAAATCATGGGCAGGAGCGGCGACGCCGTAAGGGTACGGGCCATGTTCGTCCACCCCAGGCAAACCGACGAGGTCATGTCAAAATACCGTGAAGTGGCCCGCTACCGCATTATGGTTAACAGGCCGGCCGACAGGGACGAAATGCTGCTGCAGGTGGAGTTTACTGCAGAGCCGGTGGACAGGATCTCCTGGGAAGAATCACTGAAAAAGGAATTCCAGAATGCCTGCAAGGTGAAATTCGACGCGCTGGAGGTGCTGCCTGCAGGGACCATAAACCCTGACGAAAAGAAATTTATTGACAGACGCACCTATTGACCGTGTTACGATAGTTACGGTCAACTGATTTTAAATTTGCGCTTAAGGGAGGAGATAATGGGCACTGCGATGGAAAAACAGGCTGTACAGGAAAAACATTCAAAGCTACCGCTCGGCATAAAGCTGAGTTACGGCATCGGCGACATATCCAACAACATCTTCATCGTCACGACCGGGATGTACCTGCTGTTTTTCCTGACAAATGTGGTGGGCGTAAACCCGGCACTGGCCGGCACCATGCTCCTTATCCCAAAGTTGTTGGATGTGATCCTGGATCCCATTATGGGGGCCATCTCGGACGTTACACATTCACGTTTCGGCAGGAGGAGGGTGTACCTGCTCTACGGGGCTTTGCCTTTCGGGTTATCGTTTTTCATACTCTTCCTCGTGCCCGGCTTTCAGACGGAATTCGCCAACGCACTCCAGGTATCCCTGCTGTTTGCCGTGGGCTGCTCCATTTTCGCGATGGTTAACGTCCCCTATGCCAGCATGGTCCCCGAGATGTCCGACGACTACAATGAGCGCTTGTCTATAACCTCCTTCCGCATGTCCTTCGCCTCCATCGGCGCACTGCTGGCCGGCGGATTGACCATGGTGCTGGTAACGGCCGGCGGCGGTGGAGCGGACGGCTTCCGCTACATGGGCGCCATCTTCGGTCTGGCCATAATCGTCTCCTGCCTGTGGTGCTTCTTCGGCACGCGCAAGGCGCCTTCGCTGCCACCCCACAAAGAGACACCTCCCCTCAAAGAGCAGGTCAGGGTCGCGGCTCGCAACTACCCATTTGTAGTATTGATGTCAAGCTACTTCCTGCAGGCGCTGGCCATCGGCGTGATGATGGCCGGATTTGTTTACTACGTGAAATACGCCATGGCCCTGCCCGAGACGGCCATGAACATCGCCTTCCCCATCTTCATGGTGACCGGGGTCATTTTTATTCCAATCTGGCTGGCAGTGGGTAAAAGGCTGGGCAAGATAAAGTCGTATTACATCGGCCTGGCCATATTTACACTTTCCATGGCCTCGCTCTTCTTTACCAGCGCTTCCCAGCTATGGCTCTTCTACGCCCAGGTATTCGTGGCCGGCATCGGTTTTTCCAGCTTCCAGCTATTCCCCTTTTCCATGCTGCCCGACACGGTCGAATACGATCAGATGCAGTCGGGGATGCGCCGTGAAGGGATATTTTCCGGCATGTGGTCAGCCGGCCAAAAAATTGCCTACTCTGTTGGCCCGCCCATCGTGGGTTTCGCCCTGGCCCTATCGGGTTTCACAGTCGAAGGGGTCCAGCCCGAGAGCGTAGCCAACGGTGTGCGCATCGTCTTCTGCATCTTCCCGGCAGCCATGGTACTCCTCAGCTTCCTGCCGTTCAGCAAATACAAGATCACCGAGCAGGAGTTCGGGAAGATCAAGGCCAAGATCGCGGAAACGAAAATCTAAATGTAGGGATGGGCCTTCAGGCCCGTCCGAGCGGGCGCAGCTGAAGCAACGCCTTTACATCCGGGTTGTCTATGCGGGAAAGGCCTTCTCGCCCAGAGCCATGCGGCAGAGGTCACTGATGTAAATCTTGCGCAGGCCCCGCTCGCTCGTGGGACGCCGCAGCACACGGTCGCACATGGGGCAAAGCGTAATCAGCGCGTCGGCCCCGCAGCGGATGGCATCGTCTGCATTTTTTGCCTGTACCTCAGCGGCCAGTGATGGATAGACCTTAACAAAGGCACCGGTACAGCACAATGCGTTTTCCCTTTCATATTCTCGCTTTGGCCGTTCCACGCCTATCAGATTAAAAATCTCGTCAACGAAAACATCTTTGGCCGGAGTATAACGGGAGGCGCAGGGCCGCTGGTAGGCGACTTTTTTACCCAGCTTCGTGATCTTGCTTTTATTATCGCGCAGGTAGTTGCGCATGTATTCCACGACATGCATGTATTTGAAAGGCACTTCGATGCCGTAGTCCTTCACCTTGGCATCAACCATGGCGTAGCAGTCATCATGCAGGAAGATGATCTCATTGCCGAGTTTGGCTATGTTGTCGATAAACTTACGGGCATTTTCGGCCACCGGCGTTTCCATCCCTGCATGTACATAGCCCACATAACAGAAATAATCACCGCCCTTTGCGATGGTCAGACCGTCGAACAGCTGCCCGCCGATGGCATCCGGCGGTAGCGACATCTCCATCACGCAAAGTGAAAGGATGGGCCTTCCCTCACGTCCGTTGATAACCTGGCTGGGCAGGGTGGGCGCCAGGGAAAACATGTTTACGCCCTCAGGGCTGACGGGATAAGACTTGTGCTTCTCCAGTGCCCTCAGTATGAGGTCCCAGGGGTCGGCCCCCGTGGGGCAATACTCGCGGCAGGCGCAACAGGTAACGCATTTGCCCAGGATGGCCGCCGCCTTCCCATCCATGAGATCCTTGATATCGGCGGCCGCCCTGTCTTTGTCGTAATCAGCATACTGGCACTTTACCAGACAATCGCCGCACAGGTCACATCTGGACGCGTTCCACACTTTTGGCCTCCTTCAACGAAACATTCTGCCGGACCTTCCTGCCAGCCTCCCCGGGTTGTAGCTGAAAAATTGCACGCTGACTATGGTAACATAATAGGCCATAAAAAACCCGCGGGTTTGCAACCTTCCGCAGCGGTTGATAAGAGGCATGCACGAGTAAGGAGGCAACTACTATGTTTAAAACCAGGATGACGGAGCTATTCGGCATCCAGCACCCTATCATGCTGGCCGGGATGAACTGGATCACCGAGCCGGGACTGGTCGCGGCGGTGAGCAACGCGGGAGGCCTGGGCATGCTGGCTATCGCACGCTTCGCCCCTGACGAGGCACGGCAGAATATACGCGAAGTGAGGCGGCTGACGGATAAACCTTTCGGCGTCAACCAGGCCCTGGCCCTGCCCGGGGCACGGGAGAATGTTGACGTGGCTATAGAAGAAAAGGTGCCCATCATCAATTATGCGCTGGGCAAGCCGTGGTTTATCGACCGCGTGCACGCTTACGGTGGGAAAATCATGGGCACCACCGCCACGGTCAGGCACGCCATCAGGGCCGAGCAACTCGGCTGCGACGCCGTCATCATCACGGGAAACGAAGCTGCGGGACATGGCACCGCCGCTACCTCCCTTGTCCTCATCCCCATGGTCGCCGGCCAGGTAAAGGTCCCGCTGGTAGCAGCCGGCGGATTTTACAACGGCCGGGGACTGGCGGCCGCACTGGCGCTGGGCGCCGACGGGATCTCGATGGGGACAAGGTTCTCCCTGACTAAGGAGAGCCTGGTGCACGATAATTTCAAGCGGCTCTGCCTCAAAGCCACTGAGCAGGATACGCTCTACAGCAATGCGTTCGATGGCATGCCCGGGCGTGTGCTCAAGACAAAGGCAGCCGAAAAGATGATGAAGGAAGGCTTACAATTCTCGGAAGCTTTCCGGGGGGCCGAAGAGATAAGGAAAATGTTCAGGCTCTCATACTGGCAGTTCATCGGGCTTAGCTTGAAAATGTGGAGGGCCGAGGAGGGTTCGCCCATATGGTCGCAGGCCCGCCAGGCCGTCGGAATGAGAAGGCACCTCAGGGCCATAAGTGACGGGGATATCGAAGAGGGCATACTTTTCGCGGGGCAGGATTGCGGGGGCATAGACGACCTGCCCGGCGTAGGGGAACTGATTGACCGCATCATAACGGAGGCAGAGTCGGCCTGCGATTCCCTGCAGCAGAAGAGGCGTTAACTCCACTGATATAGTCTGAATACCGTGTAGGAGATATAAATATGGAGCACGAATGGAAGAAGAGTTCACCCGAGTTGGCTAAAGTACTTGATGCCGCGCTGCTGCGCTTTACCTGTGACAAAAGGCCGATGTTCGGCTCACCGGTATTCTGGATCAACCGCAACATGTTCGCGGGCGTGCACCAGGACAGCATCTTTATCCGGCTGCCGGAGGACGATCGCGTAGAGATCGCGAAAAAATTCCCGGGAGCGGCGCCCTTCGAACCGCTCAAAGGCCGCGTGATGAAAGAGTACGTAGTGGTGCCTCAAAGCCTGTACGGTGACGCCAAAGAATTGGACGAATGGCTGAGGCGTGCCCACGCCTACGCTGCATCGCTTCCGCCCAAAGTCAAAAAGAGCACTAAGTGACTACATTTTTACGTCAGTGTGCTATTTGGTAGCCTGGAAATAATGTGATATCGTTAAGCATAGCGGGATAGAAGAGACCACTATGAGAATAGAAGAGTTGCGCAAGCTTGTAGATGACCATTTTGAACAGGAGGAGTTCCTCAGTGCCCTGGAGTGCTCGGTCGACCTGATGAGCCAGCACGCCGGCGAGGTGACTTTCGATGATATTTTCAAGAAGGGGCTATGCCATTTCAAACTGGAGGAGGATGCCGAGGCCATAGGCTGCTTTAACAAGGCACTGGAGAAGGACCGGGACAGTGTTATGGCACTGACCAACAAGGGCATCTGCCTTTTCAACCTCGACAAGGTGAAGGAATCATTCGCAGTCTTCAATAAAGCAATTAAGCTCAACCCCAATGTGTTCCCGCCCTGGCATTACATGGGCCTGCATTACCTGAGGACTTATGTCAGGACGGGCGACCTGGCCGCAATGGTAAAAGTGGTCAACTGCTACCGCCAGGTAGTCGGGATGGCGCCTGACTTCGGGGGCTTCACAATCCACGACCCGATCAAGGACGCCGACTACTCAATAGACAGCTTCCTTGAGCTGCATAAAGACGTGCAGGATCTGCCGGTGGACATATTGACGTCTCTTTAAAGCAGCGGCGCTATACTGATCAATTTCTCTTTTTATCACACTGCTTTGCTCAGATCGCCAGCGCGAAGTTGAAGTAAAGCTGGGCTGCCTGCACCACCTGTGCGAAAACAACCGATTCTTCGGGAGTGTGCGCAGTCTCGAGCCGCCCAGGTCCCAGTATAATCGGGTCAACGCCGGCCCCCCACAGGATATTGCCGTCTGAATGGCTGCGGAAGTCCTGCGCTTCCCAGGGTACCTTCATGCCCTTGCACACATCGCGTAACCTGCGCACCAGGGGCCTGTCCTGCGAGATTCGGTAACCTGACTGAGTGTTCTCAAACCTGATATAAGCGTCAAGCGAAGGGATGACCTTGCCAGCGTCCTCTATAAGGTGCTCGAGGTCGGCCTTGAGCACATCCATGCGTGAATCAGGAGGAAGATGCAGGTCCAGCCAGGCCTCACAGGTATCAGGGACCACAAACCCGCCGGGGAAGCCCGAGAGCTGCCTGATGTTATATACGAGCCCGCTGGGAACCGTGGTGGTGTAGCCTGTGACCTGCAACAGTAGCTTGAGCATATTCTCAATGGCGTTGCGCCCCAGTTCAGGCATGGAGGAATGCGCCTTCTTGCCACGGGTGCGCAACAGGACTTCCAGGTACCCGTAGTGTCCGAGGCAGGGCAGCATATTGGTCGGCTCGGCGACCACGGCCCAGGGAAAGCGGTACTCCCGTACCAATGTCTTGGCTCCGTCGCTCTCCTCCTCCTCCCCCACCACCAGCGCCATGCCCACGGAGGGAAACCTGCCCTTTTTTTCCGCCAGCACCGTAAAGGCCTCAATCATGGCGGCGCAACCCCCCTTCATGTCAGAACTGCCCAGGCCGCAGGCCCTGTCTTCCTCCTCGTAGAACCCGAAATCATCCAGGTCATGCGCCGCAACGGTATCTAAGTGGCCCACGAAACACAGGTCAACCTCGTCGGTCTTAGGGGGCAATACCACTATGTTATAGCGATTCTCATCCACCACCTGCCTCTTAACATTAAGCCCGGCCGACTTCAGGTAATCCTCGCAGAAGAGCAGTATCTCCTCTTCCTTCCCTGAAGGACTGTATATATCCACCAAATCCTGCAGGAGCTTTTTCAGCCTATCCGGCTTTATCTCAGCCGCTACGCCTGTGCTCGGTGCCATTCTTCTTCCCCCTCAGGTTGCGTTTCTTCTCCTTCTGCTGCTCCGTAGCCGCCGGGTTATACGTCATATAAATATGCTGCTGCGGATTGACAAAACCCTTTTCGCGGAAGAAATGCAGGGCCGGCAGGTTATCCGCCTCTGTATCTACCATGAAAATGCGCACGCCGGACTCTATCATTTTGTCCTCGAACTTATGGAAAAGGCGGCTGGCCACGCCCAGCCTCTGGAACTCCGGCGACACCACCAGCCATACTAAGTAGCCATATTTCCAGGCCGATTTCTTCTTGGTGACCACGTTGCCCAGGGCAAAGCCCACGATCTGGCCCTCCAGCGCCGCTACCAGGCAGTATTCCGTATCCTCGTTGAACATGGAGATGACCTCGAATTCATCCCATGTGCGGTAAAGCGTGGGCGTTTTATCGGCCGTGAAGACCTGCTCTCCCAGGTGAAAGACGACGGGTATGTCATCTACACCCATCTCCCTGACCTCGATGTCTATCTTCTTCCTACCGCCGTTCTCTTCGCGGTCATGCGGGCCTGCTGGATGGTTTTTTTCACCGGTGTTGCGCTGCTCTGCAGCGCTGTTATCGCTCACCTGTCCACCTCTCAATTAGAACTGGTAGCCCAGGGCACGTGCCTTGTCGTAACACTTCGTGGCCTCAGCAGTGCGTTTGAGCGTCTCCAGTGTCAGTCCCTTGCTGTACCATATCGCGGGGTTATTGGGATCCAGGGCCAGCGCCCTGTCGAAAGCTACGATCGCCTCCTCGTACCTCCTGAGCTCGTGCAGTGCCTTGGCCTTGTAGCCCCAGGGAAACGCGTTTGTAGATTTGACCGAGATGGATTTGTCGGTTGACTTAAGCACGTCTTCATACATCTGGCTCTTCATCTGCGCGTATGTCAACCTGTCCAACAGGTCAGCATTACCGGAGTCCAGAGATGCTGCCTTGGCGTAACACGGTACAGCTTCCTTGAATTTTTCCTGCGCCCCGTATAGCACACCTTTGTTCTCCCAATAAGTTGCATTGTTGCCATTGATGGCGATTGCCTTATCAATATTTTCAAGAGCCTTATCATATTGGCTCTTGTTGAAATAAGAGACTCCCCTGTAATTCCAGGCATCGGCAAAATTGGGGTCGAGCTGGATAGCCTGGTCATAGCTGGCGATGGCCTGGTCAAATCTTTTCATGGCGTCCAGCGCCAGTCCCTTATTGAAGTGTACCGCCGGGTTGGACGGGTCCTTCTCAAGCGCACGGTCAAAACTGAGGATTGCCTTGTCAAAAGCCCCCTCGTTATACCGGTCCATGCCCTGTTCATTAAAAGCTATGGCCTCCGGGTTGCTACTATATCCCTGGCTGTTGGGCTGGCAGGCCGCCACAGAAAAGACCGTCAGCGCAAATATGAGCGCCGCTAAGTAAGCCGAAGTTTGTTTAATAACAGTAATCCACTTTCTCATAATTATCCTTTATATAGATTTATTATTGACGTTATCCTGACGGGTTTAATCACGGAATTGTAGCACCGGACCCTCCGCAAGTAAATTATTGCTCGACCGGCAGATAAGCTTGACGATGGTACTATAAGGCCATTGACACATCAAAATGTGTAATGTAACATTGTGCTCGAACGTAAGAGCAATTTGAAATATACCGTCCTGCAGAGCAGAATAATAGCGGTACCGGCGGCAGGCAAATAGCCTGCACGCTTGAAATATCAGGAGGAGGAAGTCATGAAATTTGTAAAGGTAACCCTGGCAGTATTGTTCATCGCCGTACTACTGGTCGGCTGTGCTCCAGCCGTGCAACCGGCGCCGCCCGCCCCTGAGCCAACCCCGGCGCCTGCACCTTCCACGTTTAACAACGCAGGTCAGCCGATCACCGTTCCCATAGGAGTGAGCTTTACCATCAGCGTAAGCTCCAATCCGTCAACCGGTTACAGTTGGGTTGCAAGCTATGACCATAGCCTGTTGCAGCTTATCAAGCAATCTACACCGTCCAATTCCGGCCTGATGGGGGCGAGCGGGACCGAGAATTTTGAGTTCAAGGGCATGCGCACAGGAAACACAGCCGTTTACCTGAACTATCAGCGCGGATGGGAACCCAACTCCCCTACTACTGAAACCAAGACTTTCAACGTCACCATAACAGGGTAACCGTTCTTCGGGCAAAAGCCTTCCGCCGGGCAGTCGGCACGGTCCGGACTGGCCGAGTTTATAGTTGTGTAGGTTGTTATGTTACATAGAATTATTGGCTTGATTATGGCGCTCACGTTAGTCACGATGACTGTCGCTCCCGCCCTGGCCCAGGGCTTGCTGCCCGAAGAAGGCCCCGAACCCGTGGTACTGCCAACTACACCCCTGCTGGTCACAACGCATGGCGCCACCAGCATAACCGGGACATCGGCCAACCTTAACGGCTATCTCCAATCCATGGGTCCTTACGGCGTTGTCGAAGTATGGTTTGAGACTTCGGAGGGCATGGAAACCCCCCGCCAATCCATGAGTTCGCCTGGATTCTTCACGGAACTCCTGGACCGGCTTGAGCCGGGCACCGCCTACAGGTACAGGGCTATGGCAAAAACAAACCTGATGGGGGGACAGGAGAGCCAGGGTTCGTTTGTCAGCTTCACCACCCAGCACACAGTGCCGCAGGCGCCAATAGAGGTATCGACCTCTTCAGCGTCCGATATCACTTCCGGTTCGGCCTCTCTGCGCGGTTACCTTTCCAGCATGGGTCCGTACACCAGTGTAACCGTATGGTTCGAGTGGGGCGGCTCCACGGGCTACGGCAACAAGACCGTACAACAGACCGTTTATGGTCCGGGACCTTTCAGCATGCAGGTATCCGGACTCGGCCCCAACAGCATGTATTATTTCCGTGCCGCCGCCAAGCCCGACGTTATGGGCGTCTCTACTGCCTACGGTGTCCAGCAAAGTTTCAACACTCCCGGCGCAGCCAGCCTGGCGGTAAGCACAGGATCCGTATCCGGTGTGACCAACAGTTCCGCGACCATAGTGGGCTACCTCGAATCACTGGGGGGATACCGCAACGCCTCTGTCTGGTTCGAATGGGGGCCGACGGCTGCCTACGGGCAAACGACTGCCATGCAGACCATGTATTCGCCCGGCACGTTCAATTACACACTGCAGGGACTCAACCCCGGCGCCATATATCATTACCGCGCACTGGCGGTACCTACTCAGGCGGGCGGTATAACCGTCCACGGATTTGACAGCATCTTCACGACTACGGCCGCCCCTGGGATCAAGGTCAACACCAGCGCTGCCACCAGTGTCACCGCGCAGTCTGCCACCTTCAATGGTTACCTGACTTCCATGGGCGCGAGCAGTAGCGCATATGTATGGTTCGAGTACGGGACCGATACCACGTACGGCAACTCGACGCCACAGCAGAACATGGGCATGCCGGGTAGCTTCAGCCACGGCGTAAGCAGGCTGCAGCCCGGTTTGACCTACTATTACCGCTCCGCTGCATTCTCCAACGGGTATAACGTGTACGGGCAGTACAGCACGTTCCAGACCACCCCTTCGTCGCCGGTATCGTTATCAACCAGCACGGCCAGCTCGATCAGCACAACGGCTGCCACGCTCAACGCCTACGTCAACTCGCTGGGAGGACAGCGCTCCGTCCAAGTATATTTCAATTACGGCAAGACCATGGATTTCGGCAGCGCGGCCTCCCCACAAACCGTGACCTCTCCGAGCGCGGTATCATACCAAATTATGGGCCTGACCCCGGGCGCCACCTATTATTTCCAGGCCGTTGCGCAGACGCCTGATAACCTCAAGGTTTATGGGGCCACCGAGGTATTCAGCACCGTATCCAACTCAACCCTGGCCGTAGCCACCTACCCTGTTACGTCCGTAACAACTGCCAGCGCCATACTCAACGGCTACCTCCAGGATATCGGAACCATCTCCACTGCCCAGGTCTGGTTTGAATACGGCATCACCGCGGATTTCGGCAATACCACTAATATGCAGATGCTCAACCGGAGCAGCGCCTTCAGCACTGTCGTTACAGGGCTGGCGCCGGGCCGGACATATTATTACCGCGCTGTCGCTCTTAACCCGACCGGGGGTGGACGCTCTGTCAACGGGTCGATTACCTCATTTGTGACACCGGGAAGCGGCCCTGCGCCCTCGCCTATCCCGGGTGTACCGTTCTTCGTCTGGCTCATCATCGGCGGCTTTGTCATCGTCATCATCATAGTCATTATCCTGCTGACCAGCCGAAGATAGATTCAATAATTAACCTGAACCGCAGGATACAGGCAAGATGGGCAAAATATTTTTAATTGACGTGACCAACAGGGACGGTGTACAGACCGCCAGGTTGAGCCTGTCCAAGCTGCAGAAGACCATGATCAACATGTACCTCAACGACTTCGGGGTCTTCCAGTCGGAGTTCGGCTTTCCCACGACCAATCACGAGACCAACTACCTGCGTGCCAACCTCGAACTGGCCGGCATGGGCGTGCTCAGTCCCATCCGCCTCAGCGGGTGGATCAGGGCAACCGCAGAGGATGTTGAGAAAACCTTCGAGATGGTGCCGGAGATAGAGTACCTCAACCTCTCCATCTCCACTTCCGACCAGATGATCCAGGGCAAATTCAAGGGCAGAAAATCCCGCGTGGACGTTCTGGAGCATATGGTTGAAGCGGTCAAACTGGCCCGCAAGCTGGGCGCGAAGGCAGTCGGCGTTAATGCCGAGGACGCATCACGCACCGACACCGATTTCCTGATCGATTTTGCCGGGGAGGCTAAAGCGGCGGGCTGTGACCGGTTCCGCTACTGCGATACACTCGGCTACGATGACCCGTTCACAATTTACGACGCCGTCGCTAAGATTGCCGATGCCACCGCTATGCCTGTGGAAATACATTGTCACGGTGACCTGGGCATGGCAGTTGCCAATTCTATAGCTGGGGCCAAGGGGGCCGTGGATGCCGGGCAGGACGCCTATATCAATACCACGCTCAATGGGATAGGGGAACGGGCCGGCAACGCCGACTTGTTGTCATGTGTGCTGGCGCTGCTTAAATCCAGGGGTTTCGCCAACAAATACAGTATGGGCAGACCGGTAAAGCTCAACGATGCCTACAAATTAGCCAAGTATGCCAGCCTGGCCTTCGGCGTGCCTATACCGCTCAACCAGCCGGGGGTAGGCGAAAATGCATTCGCCCATTCTTCAGGGATACACGCCGACGGCGTGCTCAAGGACCCCGAGAACTACGAGCTCTACAACTTCGAGGAGCTTGGAAGGGGTGAACCAGAACTGGTCGAGACCGGCCGCCTGATCTGCTCCGGTGAATATACGGGCATCTCCGGTTTCAGCCACATCATGGGCAAGATGGAGGTCTCCTTCGCCAATGCCAGCGAGGCCCGCAGGATACTTGAACTGGTGCGCTACGCCAACGTTGAGGCTCAGACCCCGCTAACCGAGGACGAATTGCACTTCATTGCTAAGTACCCCGAGATCAGCCGGCGGCTGCTGACGCTCACACCTCCGGCCGATTAATTAACTGCATGGGCGCACCTGAAGGTACGCTCGTCATCGTTAAGCCAAATTAAAGGGGCGGACTTTAAAGTCCGCCCCTTTTCTTTAGACTGAACCCTGCTACAACTTATTTCCGCATTTCTTGCAGAAGCCGGATCCCTCGTCCACCGCACTGCCGCATTTAGGGCAGAAGTTTGGCTTATCCTTCTGCTCAGCTTCAGGCAAAGCTTTCTTCTCGGGGATAGCGCTGACTGCAGGTTTTTCCGGGGTAGCTTCCACAGGCGCAACTTCTACCGCGGCTGCTTTTACCGGTGCATCCACACATGGTTGGGTCGAAGACTCCGTCTTGCCCTCGGTGCCGTCCGGACCGACACGCTTCCTGCCGCTGCGCACGATGAAAAAGATAGCCGCTGCGATGGCCAGCAGGGCAAGTACTATCCAAAATATAGGCCAGAACCAGTTCTCCTGCCACGTAATTTCCTGGGTATAGGGGCCTGTCATATTGTGGCTGCCCTCGGCATTTGTCGGTTCATACACGCCCCCGAGCACGCCAAAGAAGTTGGTGAAGGGCATTGGCTGAAGCGCCAGCTTCCATGTGGCATTGCTGCCTGCCGGCTCCCACGATTTCTCGAGGACAGCAGGAAAATCAGATGTCAAAATCAGCTCGTAATAGGTGTCGTAGAGGGCCGTGGCTTTCCCCGCATTGGTGACGGTAAACCACAGGTCCCTGTTGGGATTTGTGCTGCCATCGGGCAGGCTCCACTGCCTGAAAACGTATTTTGTGCCTGCCAGGCTACCTGGTTGAACAGGGCTGGGCGCGCTGCTGCTGAAACCGGCGCCGGCGGCATAAAAGCCGGCGCCCCGCGGCTGCGTGATTCCGGCAGGATCGCTGCCTGTATCTATCCAAATCTCAGGCGCATAATCGAAATAGGCAATGCTGTCGATGTCTGATACCCATTTTTGATTTGACCCGATGCATGCATACCTGGTTTTAGGGTCCGGTCCCTGCACGGTTTGATCGACTACCACTAAATGGCTCTCGCACGGTACTGAAGTAAAGATCTCAGATCCGTTTCCTGCAAGGGTGGCCTCGGGGTTGCCGTCGATTACCACATTTGTCGTACCATAGGCAAGGCCGGGGCCGATATTAACTGTGAAATCGCAAGCGGTGGTGGTGGTGTAAGTGGTGACCAGCGCAAGGTAATTGGCCCAGCAATCGACGTATAGGTATAAGGGGGCGGTGATGTCCGGGCAGCAGCCTAACGAGGGGCAGGTACCATTATCGGTGCAGGCAACTGTCACGTTCCAGGGACCGCAGCTGCCCGGGGCAGGGGTGCCCGAGATGACCCCATTGACGGCGTCCGTCACAGTCAGCCCCGGTGGCAACCCGGTGGCGGTCCAGTTAAGTGTTCCTACACCGCCGGTTGCTGTCAACGTCATGGTGAATGGCATGTTCTCCCACGCCACCGGGATAACCGTTGGGTTGATGGCAGTGACACATGCCGGAGCTCCTGGACCGAAATTGAGCGTTATAGGTATACCCATGGGGTGGCCCGGAACCGTAGGGCAACCGTTAATCCACAGACAGCACGACATCTCGCTGACTGCAACCATAACATTTATGGGCCCCACCGTCCCCAAAGGAGGGCAGCCCGTTAGTAACCCGTTCTGATCTATATTCATCCAGGCCGGCGCACCCGCCGACAACCACCAGAAATAAACTCCACAAGCCCCACAACAAGGCGCGTTATACCCAAATTGAAACGCAAAGGGCGTGCAATCTGGCAATAATGCAGGGATAGCTGGAGTCGGACCAGTAATGCCATGAGCCTGTACGGGCTGAGTGTTGAACGCCATCCCCCCCATTGTTAATGTCAATGAAACTATAATGCCCAGGCATAGCCTGAAAAAGCCCGTAATGCGCAATCCCTTCCCAAAACTCGATATCCTCATTTCACTTCCTCCGTATTTTCTCTTGCCTAAAGATCTTATTTTCTCTTACTCCGGTAGATAGCAATCGTCACTTAACGTTGGGGACAAAGGTCCTGGGTGTAGGGACAATAGGGGTGGGAACGTATGGTTTGGGTTGGACGTAGCAGTTTGCGGCTGCCTGGGACTGGGAAGTGTAACAGCCGGTGCCAAATGTTGTGGACTGGTAAACTTGGCCGCTCCTGCAACACCAGTATGTCGTCGGTGGCGGTGGCGCGCAGGCGCCTAATGCCTCCTCCCTGGATTTGAAACAGCCACGGCCATATGTCGTAGATGTGATAACTCCGTTGCCTCCACAGCAATAGTACGTTACCTGGCAAGCTTGCTGCGCCGCGGCCAGGGTGGTGGTCCATTTGCCTCCCATCTGGGAACACTGGGACTGCGTGGCCGAAGTAGCCCCCTTGCCGCTCACGCAGCACCCACCCACCGGATCGCAAGCCTGCTGCGCCGCGGCCAGGGTGGTGGTCCATTTGCCTCCCATCTGGGAACACTGGGACTGCGTGGCGGAAGTAGCCCCCTTGCCGCTCACGCAGCACCCACCCACCGGATCGCAAGCTTGCTGCGCCGCGGCCAGGGTGGTGGTCCATTTGCCTCCTATCTGGGTACACTGGGCCTGGGTGGCCGAAGTGGCCCCCCTGCCGCTCACGCAACACCCGCCCAGCGGCGACTGGCAGGCTATCTCGGCTGCAGCTGAGTTGCTGAACCATTGGCCTCCCGACTGCATACACTGAGGTTCTGTAGTTTGGGTGACCCCTGCGTACGCGCTCGTCACTCTGGCCGTCGCTGATACGTTCTTATTGCAGCAGTAGCCCAGCGGCAGACTGCAAAGTTCTTTCGCCTGGGCCTCGTTGGCGTAACATTTGCCACCCGTCTGGGCACAAGCAGATTCGGTAATATAGCTATAAGTGCCGTCCTTGCAGCACCAGCACATAGGCTGCTGGCAGGCTTTATTTGCTTCCACCTCGGTGGCGTACCACGTGGCTCCCGCCTGGGCAGCCTGCGACGAGGTGCCCGGGTAAACCTTATTACCGCTACAAAACCAGCCCAACGGCAGGCAACCTTCGCTCGCCTTGGCCTGCGTGGCGAAACATGTACCATACATCTTGGCGCAAGCATCCGGGGTAGTCTGTCCATACCTGCCGTTTGTACAGCACCAGCACGCCTGCTCACAGGCTTTGATTGCTTCAGCCTCGGTGGCGTATAAGGTGGCTCCCGCCTGCTTAGCATCCGCCTCACTGCCCTGGTAAACCTTGCCGTCGACACAGAACCAGCCTAATAAAAGCGGCTCGCCGTAGCAATACCAATTTTGTTGGCTATCCGGGGAGTAATAGCAGCGCTCCTCGGAGCATTTTTGGGTTAACCCGTTGGCTGCTGCCACATCAGGTTTTAAGCACGATTCGCACCCCTTGGGACATTGAAAAAACTCCGGTTTTTGTCGAGGCGTAACCGGTGCAGTAGCTGCAGTTGAAAGCGCTGAAGTCTGCGGCCCCCACCTATTTTTATTGCCGGTCCCATTATCAGACACCGGCGGGATCAGGGCAGTAGTCTTCGGCTTGGACTTGGTGGCAAACGATATCTTCAGCTTTTGTTCCCGCTGGCCATTCGAATTGCTTGCCCTCAGGATGGTATCGTAGGAATCCATGTTGCCCTTCCGAATTTGATAAGTCGTCATCCCGGGTGTTTCCCCTTTGCTCGTGTTGTCAGGAGGGCCACTATACTCATTGAGGAGAGCACCAGCCTCCCATATCTGTATTTTCGTGCCGTTATAGACCTCAAACTTATACACGACATGACCGCCATCCAGCACTGTCAAAGTATCACCGGTAAACATCTTGATAACCGGCAAGCCCGCCGCAGTATCCGCCGCGGCGATACCCTCGGCTGCGCCTAAAATGATGATCCCAACCAATACAAGACACATGCACAACCTGAAAATGCCACTCAACCTGTGAATCTTTGCGAAACCCAGTTTACCCATGTCGCTACCTCCCAATATTTAGTCACAGTGACCCTCCTGGTATCCCCGGGGCCTCCCCCTGCCCGTACCTGTATATTATTAAGTTACGAACGTCACCAAGGCCATTTTCCTACATATCTGCATATATGTCAAGATAATTATGCGACTATCAACGCCGCCTGCACAAGAATACCTGCATGGTAAGGTTTCAATGTGCTTGCGCTTAATAATTGCTTAATAATCTTCTGTTAGTTTTCATGTCAGTGGCAGGGTCACAATAATTTGATTTATAGTATTTACAGGTAACCTATATATGAGCGGCAGGAAAATTCTCGTTGTAGATGATGACGCCAAGACGGTGGACCTGGTCAAGCTTTACCTTGAACGGGACGGCCATTCCGTGCTCACCGCTTATGACGGCCTGACGGCCCTGCAAACTTTCCGTGAACAGCAGCCACACCTTGTCGTGCTGGATGTGATGCTGCCCGGGCTTAACGGCGTGGAGATATGCCGGACCCTGAGGGCTGAATCCGATGTGCCAATCATCATGCTGACCGCGAGAACACGTGACGAAGACAAGCTGACCGGGCTGGATACAGGGGCCGATGACTATGTGACCAAGCCATTCAGCCCGGGAGAGCTGGCCGCCAGGGTGCGCGCCGTCTTCAGGAGGCTGCCGGCTGAACGGGGCCCTGCCGAGATACGGTACGGGGCCTTTTATCTGAATTTTCCCAAGCGTGAAGTGCACCTGGATGGCAAGAAACTGTCGCTGACCTCGGTCGAATTCAAAATATTAGCAGCTTTTCTGCGTGAGCCGGGCAGGGTGTTTGACCGCGTGGAAATCATAGACAAAGCTCTCGGTTATGACTTCGAGAGTTTTGACCGCGCCATCGACGTTCACATTTTCAACCTGCGCCGCAAAATTGAGCCTGAACCCAAGCACCCCAGGTATATAAAGACCGTTTACGGGGCGGGTTATAAGTTATCAGAGGAATGATTTGAAACACAGCCTGCAGTTCCGTCTCATGGTTGCTTTCACATTAGTCATCCTGCTGACTGTCGGCATGGTGTTCTTCTTAATGTGGCAGGCCACTACGGGTCAAATTCAGCAATTCGGTGACCGTGTGGAACGTATGGTGATCAACCGCATTCAATTCGTAGTTACGGAGTATTATCTGACTGCTGATAGCTGGGAAGGTGTGCAGCCTCTGGTTGAACAAATCGGGGAGCAGTTCCGCCACAGGGTTATTTTAGCCGATACCGAGGGTAAAATAATCGCCGATTCATCGTCGGAAACAGCCGCGGGAACGGTCAATCTTGATAGTTTTGCCAGCAAGACGCTGACCTCTTCACGGGAACGCAGGAATGCCTCACCGTCTGATCCGGATGGGCCACCCCCGCCCGAAAATCAGCCCTTTTTATCATTCGGGCCACGCATGCCACCCTCCCAGGAACCTGTTTTAACCGCGCCCGGCCAATCGCAAATAATAGGATTCTTATTTATTCTGCCGTTGACGCAGTCCGAAATCGGGTTGGCTGCGCTGCAGATTATTTATAGCCAGTTGGGCAGTTATTTCTTGCTTGGAGCTTGCCTGGCCGTGGTCGTCGCCTTCCTGATTACACTGTTTTTATCACGCCGCATACTGTCACCCGTTAAGGAACTTAGATCGGCTGCCCAGCGCCTGGGAAAGGGTGATTTCTCGCAACGCGTTGACATCAGGGATAAGAGCGAGATAGGCGACCTGGCTTCCAGTTTCAACTCCATGGCCGGCAACCTGCAGCGGGATGAGCAGTTGCGCCAGCACATGGTATCCGATATCGCCCATGAGCTGCGGAGCCCGCTGACCAATGTCAGGGGTTACCTCGAGGCTATCAACGACGGCGTGATGAATCCCGATAAAGCAACCATATCATCCATATATGACGAGACAGTGCTCCTCTCACGGTTGATCGATGACCTCCAGGAGCTGAGCCTGGCCGAGGCGGGCGAGCTAAAGCTCTACTGCCAGCCCCAGGATATTGCAGAGCTTGTAAAACAATCCATTACCGCCATTCAGGCGAAGGCGTCCGATAAGGGCTTGGGGGTGTCTTCCGATATGCCGGCGGACCTTCCCCCTGTAAATATCGATTTCCTGCGCATCAGGCAGGTCCTGCTCAACCTGCTGGAAAACGCACTGGCCCACACGCCGGCGGGCGGCCGTATAAATATTGCAGTAAAATTGATCCCCGGCTTCGTCGAGGTGAGCGTATCGGATACAGGGGAAGGCATCCCCGCTGATGAGATCAACAACATCTTTGAACGCTTTCACAGGGTCGATAAATCCAGGTCGAGGTCAACCGGCGGCAGCGGCCTGGGACTGACCATCGCAAGGTATATTGTCGAAGAACACAAAGGCAAAATCAGGGTCGAGAGTGAACCTGGCAAAGGCAGTCGATTCATCTTTACACTGCCGGTAGCAGAATAGTCATTTCGGAGTATACGGCAGGGCCAATTTTCAGCTTGAAAACCGCTCAGCCTAAATAAAATCTTAATATTTCACTGTTAAAGTTGATAGATTGAAACTGGTGATTTGGTTAATCACCCATTAATAGGTAAAATCTTACGGATATGCCCCACATGCAGAAGAAACCCATCAACATCGTCATAGCAGGCATTGTTCTGCTCACCATAACCGGTTGCTCCTCCGCTGCCACTTCAACTCCGGCAGCCATCAGCAGGCAGGTTCCGGTTCAACGTGGCGACCTGGTGGTAAGCGTTTCCGTGGATGGCAACCTTGAGATGACGGATTACTATAACCTTGCATTCAGTGCATCGAATGATCCTACCGCATCCAGTGAAGTTAACCATGTACTCGTCGAGGAAGGAGAACAGGTAAAACGTGGGCAGTTGCTGGCATACCTGGATGATACCACCCAGCGACTGGCCGTAAAATCGGCCAACAACGCAGTTCAGACGTCTCTCAGCACCCTCTACGAAACTGTCCCACGGCTGCCGCAGTTTCCGGGAGTTTATTACAAGAAATACGACATTCCCCTTACGTTTGTTCCTGACAAGATAATCTACGACAAGAGCGATCCTCCTAAACCTATAATGGCTTCAGAGGCCGGTGTGCATGATAACCCTGTTTACATGATGTATTATCCCAACGCCACCATACTGTCGTCATACGGGTGGGCACAGGAAGAGGTCGCCAGGGCGCACGAACTGTTTCAAACCGATAACTACAGTGCAGCGGCATCCGAGCTGTATGTAGCGTCAGCCGACCTCGAGGCCTGCATAAAGATTCTGGAAGACACTATCAATAACCCCGAGTCCGGGCTGGGCAACACGGCGCCTTTCGTGAATGATTCCAACTACGTGGCCTTTTCGATACAAAATGACAATTCATTTGCGGCTTATTACATACAGGAACTTCGCGCTGAGGTAGCTTCCCTCAGACAGGCGCAGGCAGACATAGAGAACGTTTACAAACTGATAAACCAGGCAAAATACGGGGAGGCAAAGCCAATGCTTTCCGTGGCCCTTACCACGGTGGACGAGACGGCCCGTGAAGTGATAGAGAACGTAAACAGGCTGAAACTGCGCGACGATACAACTATCTACGGCAGGGAAATCAGCTTGCATTTCTACAACGCGGCGACTGAACGGTTAGACGCAGCAATAACAGGGATAGGAAAGGGCGGACTTTTCTCTAGCGAAATGAACGACAACCTGCGCGTCGCGCGGCACTACATGGAGCTCTGCAACGGCATATTGGGCTCCAACGATATGGTCCTGCAGCACGGCCTGTCGCTTAAAGCTGAGCAAAATGCCAAGATCGACCTGGCCAGCAAACTGGTTGATCAAGATTCAAAAAGAAATAATTTCTTGAGCACTTTTCTTTGGTCACCCATAGATGGTACGGTTGTAAGTGTGAGTCTAAAAGAGAAGGATGTACTATCCTCTAAAAACAACACGGCTAAGACAATTGTAGTCGTAAATACTAACTATATTGAATTTTGGGGGTCGGTTGACGAGATCGACATCATGAAAATCAAGGTCGGGCAAAAGGCCACCGTATTGGTGGACGCAGTCCCTGACAAGAAATTTAATGGAGTTGTGTCCTTTATATCCACTAAAGGAACGCCAGATTCCAATAAAGTGGTCAAATACAGCGTCAGGATAAAACTTGAGCCTACTGACGTTGAGCTCAAGGGCAAGCTAACAGCTACAGCCGATATCGGCATAGCCACAATTGAAAATGCACTGCTGATACCACTATCCGCCGTCACCACTACAGGCGCTACCTCCACAGTCGCAGTCGTCAGCGGAGATAAGGGCGGGACAGAGAAAAGGACGGTGACACTGGGCACGCAGAACCAGCAGTACGTACAGGTAATCGAGGGACTGAGTGACAGTGATACGGTGATGGTAGTCGATAAGGCAAGCGGTGCCCCGGTTTCGACAACCATGGGCCCCCCGGGAGGAGGCCCCCCACCGGGTGGGGGAGGACCACCGCCGGGAAGATAGTGCCATGAAATACCGAGTAATCACGCTGCTAACATTGATAACTGTAGCTATCCCCCTTGTAGCCGGTAGCTGCACCACCGGGCAGGCACCCGCCACCGGCCAGGTGATAGATGTAAAAAGGGGAGACCTGAGCGTCGTTGTAACCTCCGATGGTACACTCACGGCGCCTGACCAGTTCAACCTTGCATTTAACACGACGGGTATAGTTCAAACGATCCTGGTACATGAAGGCGATAAGGTACGAGAGGGCGCATTATTAGCGACGATCGACCCTTGGGTACAGGTCAACGATATAAAAAAATCCCTTTTCGCTATACAAACGGCGCAGAATGACATGGTTCTGGCAGACCCGAAAGTATGCGATACCAGCTATTTACCGTACAATTACCCAGACCTGAGCATAAGCCGCATGGCAGACGAGGGCATGAAAGACATGGATACGGCGGCCGCTTATTTCAGACTTGGAGACTACAAGGAAGCAGGCTACTGGCTGGTCATGGCATACTTTGATCTGCAGGTCTGCGAAAACCTGATCGAGACCAGGCCAAACGCCGCACAGTTGGCAGGCGCCAAGAATAATACGACCTGGTATCCGGACATTAACGCAGGCGGATGGCAGCCGGTTACCCCCGATAACCAGGCGGCCATAAACATGATGAAGCTTTACCGCGAAAAACTGATAATCATCTCCAACCTCATGAAAGACCCAAATGTTCCTTATAAAGACATCGCCCCTCAATTTGAAAAAGCCAGGCAGGAGATGTCGGAGGTAGCACAGGCCGCCAGGAGCACCGTGACCATCAAGAGCAGGATGATTTACAAGTATGCCGACACGCCTACCAGCGTCGATTTCCTGCAGACCTCTCTGCGATTGATCGAGGGTCTACAGCAGACTCAATCACCAGAAAATGAAACTATTTGGGACCTCTATTCAGCCAAAATGAACATACAGGTGGCCAAAGACGTGCTTGAGAGCCAGACCCTGACGTTTGAGAGCGGGGGTAACATCAACTGGAAGACGTTGCAGGACTACAACCTCAAGCTGCAGGCTGCCGAAATAGATTTATATGGTAAAAAGCGTTCTTTGATGAATACGGTCATCCTCGCCCCATCAAGCGGTACGATATTCAGCGTAAACCTCAAGGTAAATGACCCGCTGTCCGCCGAAGATTATGCCACGCGGCCCGCCGTGGGGCTGGTCAACACCAACGTAATCAAATTTACCGGCAAGGTCGATGAGATCGACATCATGAAGGTGCACGTCGGGGACAATGCAACGGTGAAGGTGGACGCCGTCCCCGATAAGGAATTCAACTGGAAGGTTAAATTCATATCGCCATACGGGGCAAAGGACGGCAACGTAGTCAAATTCGATGTTATCATAGTGCCCAACGAGCCTTCCGGGGACGACCTGAAGGACGGCCTGCGCGCTACCGCCGAGATAAAGATAGCCAGCGTTAAAGATGCCCTGCTGGTTCCCATATCATATATTATCAGCACCCCGGGCGGCCCGATGGCCATGCTCGTAAACGGTAAAACAGGCCTTGCTGAACCGAAGCGCATAAACATCGGACTGCAGAATTTCCAGTACGCGGAGGTCACTTCCGGCCTGAGTGAGGGAGATAAGGTCCAGATCCCGGGCAAGGGGTCATTCACACCACCCACAGGTCCACGCACTACTTCCGGAGCGAATAATCCCATGCGTGCCCTGCATTAATAGCTCCAAAATATGGAGAGCCTGTAAGATGATTGAACTTAAGAATATAAGCAAAATATACGATATCGGCGACGTGAAGGTGACCGCGCTCAATGACGTCTCCTTCACCTGCGAAAAGGGTGAGTTTATCTCTATTATGGGCCATTCCGGCTCGGGTAAATCCACCATGATGAACATCCTGGGCTGCCTTGACCGTCCCACCTCGGGCAGCTATATCATAGACTCAGTTGACGTTGCCGGAATGGCAGATGACGAACTGGCCGGCATGCGCAACCGCAAGCTGGGCTTCGTCTTCCAATCATACAACCTGCTGCCCAGGATGACCGCAATTGCCAACGTGGAGCTCCCTCTCATCTACTCGGGCAATAACCACAGGCGGCAACGCGCCCTCGCGGTACTGGAAGCGGTGGGCATCAGCCAGAGGGCATCCCACAAGCCCAGCGAGATGTCCGGCGGCGAACAGCAGCGCGTAGCCATAGCACGCGCCCTCATCAACGAACCGCTGGTCATACTGGCAGACGAGCCGACAGGCAATCTGGATACTCACATGAGCCACAATATCATGTCACTACTGGTCGAGCAGAGCAAGAAGGGTATAACCATTATCGTGGTCACTCATGAAGAGGATATCGCAGCCTATACCCAGCGCACCATCTACCTGCGGGACGGCAGCATCATAGAAGATAAAAAGCGATGAGCATCTGGGAAAGCCTCAAGTCTGCCTGGCAGGCCATTTACTCCAACAAGACGCGCTCGTCGCTGACCATGCTCGGCATCGTGATAGGCGTCTGTGCGGTGGTGCTGCTTGTTTCACTGGGACAGGGCTTCCAGGCCAGCATGACGACCACCTTCAATAACATGGGGGCCAGCGCCCTTTACATATCGAGCTCTACGGATAAAGCGGTAACCAGCCTTCGGCCACTCACACTCGATGATGCACAGGCCTTGAGGGACCAGACCGTGGCCCCTTCAATAAGTGTGGTTTCACCCACGCTCAACAGCAGGGTGAGCATCCAGTACGGCAACAATAATGCCAACGTGCAGTCAACGGGTATTACGCCGGTGATAACCGACATCCGCAACTACCAGGTTGACAAAGGGAGGTTCATAACCGACCAGGATATCTCGGCCAGAAACAACGTTATTGTGCTCGGCTTCCAGACGGCCACCGATCTTTTTGGCACTGATGACCCATTGGGCAAAAGCGTGCGCGTCCAGGGTAGCAAATTCCAGGTGGTAGGCACGCTGCAGAAGATGGGCGGTTTCGGCGGCGACAGCTACATCCTCATGCCGCTTTCCACCATGCAATCGAAGATTACAGGCGGCGGCAATAATGTGCAGCAGATCGCCGTCAAGGCTTCCAGCCCCGACCTGGTGGATTCGGTGATAGCAGAAGTCACCAGCATACTCAGGAACCGGCATTTCATAAGGAACGGCGCGGCGGACGATTTCACCATTACCGATATGCGCGAAACACTTGCCAGCATGCAGGCCACCCTGGCCGGGTTCTCACTCTTCATGGGGGCTGTGGGCGCGATATCCCTCATCGTGGGCGGCATTGGCATCATGAACATCATGCTGGTGTCGGTAACCGAGCGCACGCGCGAGATAGGCATACGCAAGGCCATCGGCGCTAAACGGCGCGATATTCTGCTGCAGTTCCTTATCGAAGCGGCGGCGCTGAGCTTGAGCGGCGGACTTATCGGCCTTGGCCTTGCTGTGCTGGGCGCTACGCTGATGGGCAATATCTCGCTGGGTACCACTACCGTTACAGCCCAGATATCGCCCGCAATTGTGCTTATTGCTCTGGGAGTTTCCATAGGTACAGGGCTGATATCCGGCACCTACCCCGCCTTCCGCGCAGCCCGCCTCGATCCCATCGAATCGCTCCGCCACGAATAGCAGGTGGACTATTTCGTGAGAGCCCGCAGGTCGGCGCCGGCCCTGGTGGTAAGCAGGTCGTCCTGCGAAAGGCGGAGGGTGGTTTCAAGATCGGCAACCGCCGGCGCAGCCTCGCCTCTTGCGGTGTAAACCAGGCTCCTGTTGTAGTATGATGCTGCATCATCCGGTGCAAGGCGTACAGCCTGATCAGCATCCTCCAGGGCAAGATCGGGCTTGCCCACGGCCGCATAGATAAGGCTCCTGACACAGTAAGAGCGGGGAATCGTGTCGTCGAGCTCTATGGATTTGTTTACGTCGGCCAGCGCTGACTCGTACTTCCGGTCCTTATAATTGGAGTAGCCCCGCTCATTGTACGCAGGAGCGAAATCGGGCTTGAGCGACAGCGCCTTATTCAGATCAAACAATCCTATTCCAAACTGCCACTGGTTATTGTGGAATCGTCCCAGCTCATAGTGCACACGGTAGTATTGCGGCGCTATTTCGACCGCTTTATACAGGTCACTCAGGGTATAGGTGTTAAGGCGCTTTACCTTGTAGTACCAGGCACGCGCTATATACGCGTCCGCCAGTTTTTCCCTTAATATGAGGTCCTGAGGATTACTCACCAGTGCTGCGTTAGCTTCCCCAATTGCCCGGTCGTAGTCGTCGGCCTTTAGTAAAGCTGTGATTGCACCGGCGGTTGTTTGATTTTCAGCTGCGGTTTCGGCCTGCGGCACGACCGTTGTCGCCGTGCTATTGTCAGTATCTGTTGCAATGCCAGGCGGAGTAACACTTGATGGCACTCCGGCGCAGGATAAAGGCAGGGCTGCAAAAACTGCTATACACAGCAAATACTTCAATAAACCGGGTTTCATTCTTTTATGGCCTTAAGGCAGCTATGATATCGGGGGCAATGCCTTCAATCTTTCTTAAGACGGATTATCAATGATATACCGCATTTTTGAGTATTTATAAGACGCCAGTTTAATGCCACGTAGAGTATACTCCATCGTCAGGCAAACCCATAATCTTTCCAGCTGATCAAAAATACAGGCTTTTCAATGAAGGCCGGCTCAAATTCCATTTTAAGCATTGTTATTCATTATTATCGCTTACGCCTGTATAGCGGTTTGCCCGAAAAAAACGGCCTGAAAAATCCATCGTAGATACAATTCAAAAATATTTTGAAAATTTTTGCTTAAAATACTTGACATGATATTTTATACATGTTATAAAAAAACAAGGAATAAAAAATACGATTGCGGCAAATAGGAAAATATTAAAGTTTTTAAGGAGGAACTACCCAAGGTGGCGCAAGCATCAACGACTAAACAACAAGACTTATTCGAATTCTCCGCAGACGAGGAGCCTCCAGGTCATCCTGCGACGGAAGTAGAAGAGCCTCCAAGCTTGCGCCTGCTGAGGAACCGGCAAAGGTTCTTCAGCGGCGTGCCTGACGAAAACTGGAACGATTGGAAGTGGCAGTTCCGCAACCGCATCACCAGTATAGAAGAGTTATCTAAACTCATCTTTCTATCAATACACGACCAGGTAAGCCTCAGATTGGTCACTGAAAAATTCCCCATTGCCATCACTCCTTACTATTTCTGCCTGATCGACCATGATAATCCCCTTGATCCTGTACGCAGGCAGTCTATGCCTCTTTTCGAGGAGATCGCACTCACGGGCATACTCTCCGAAGACCCGCTGGAGGAGGAGAGGGACTCGGTAGTGCCGGGACTGGTGCACCGCTACCCTGACCGCGTCCTGTTGGTCGTAACAGATATCTGCCCCATGTTCTGCCGGCACTGCACACGCAAACGCGAGTGGCGGCGCGGCCGCTGGGTGCGGCCACCCCAGGAGATTGACCGTATGGTTGCCTACATACGCAACGACCCGAAGATCAGGGACGTTATTATCTCGGGCGGCGATCCGCTGACACTTTCCACCAGGCACCTGGAAGATATCCTGAAAAAGATACGCGCTATACCGCACGTCGAGATCATCCGCATCGGCAGCCGCGTGCCCGTCGTGCTGCCACAGCGTATCGATGATGAGCTCTGCGACATGCTTTCCCGTCTGGGCCCCATCTGGATAAATACCCATTTCAACCACGCTAATGAGCTGACGGACGAAGCCAAAGCCGCCTGCGAAAAGATTCTGCGCCGCGGCGTCCCTGTTAATAACCAGTCGGTGTTGCTGGCCGGTGTTAACGATTCTGTGGAGAATCAACTCCGGCTCTGCCACGGCCTTCTCAGGGCCAAAATACGGCCTTACTATCTGTTCCAGGCGGACGAGGTTGAGGGCACCGAGCACCTGCGCACAACGGTGGAGAAAGGGCTGAGCATTATAGAAGGAATGCGGGGTCACACATCAGGGCTGGCAGTGCCGACCTATGTCATCGACCTGCCCGGGGGCGGCGGTAAGGTGCCCCTGCAGGCCAACTACCTGGTATCCCGCGCGGACGGCCAGCTGGTTTTCAGGAATTACCTGGGCAATATGTACAGCTACCGCAACCCCAGGCCCGCCACATCATCGCCCGGCCGCAACGGACGCCGCAGGGTGAATGACCTTCAGATGGCGCTGGAGCTTGTAGCAGCGTAAAAAGGACGACATGCGAATCGGCCTTGCCTATGACCTCAAGGACGATATAGAGGCAGGCCGGGATATTCCCGAAGACGCGCTCGAAGAGTACGATTCCATCAAAGTGGTCAGGTCCATCGCCCGCAGCCTGCGCGCACTTGGCCACAGGACCGTCTACCTCGGCGGGGGTCGTAAATTCCTTGAAAACGTCCTCAAGTCCAGGGTGGATTTCGTTTTCAATATCGCTGAGGGGCGCGGCAGCCTGCGCAGCCGCGAGGCCCAGGTGCCCGCCGTACTCGAAATGCTGAACATCCCCTATTCAGGTTCGGACCCCCTGACGCTGGCGATCACCCTGGATAAACCCTTAGCCAAGCAAATAGTCATCTCCGCGGGTGTGCCTACCCCTCCCTGGATTAAGATATCTTCAAGCGTCGAGCTTAAGGCGATTCGCGCCAGCGATATACCGCTGCCGGCTTTCGTTAAACCCGCCTTTGAAGGCTCCAGCAAGGGTATCCGCCTGACGTCGCGTGTTAATAAAGCAGGCAAAGCCCGCAGCACGGCAAAGGCATTGATGGATAAGTACGAACAGCCCGTACTTATGGAAAAGTATATCGAGGGCGAGGAGGTCACAGTGGGAATAACCGGCAATTCGCCGCCTTCCATTGTGGGTATAATGCGGGTGGTGCCCAGGAAAAAGTTTAAAACATTTGTCTATTCCCTCGAAGTTAAGCGCGACTGGCGCAACCTGGTGGATTATGAATGCCCTGCCAGGCTTGAAAGGTCAACTCTGAAGCGTATCAGTGATTTCAGCATCAAAGCGTATAAGGCACTGGGCTGCCGCGACTTCGCCCGCGTTGATTTCCGCGTCGCGCCGGACGGCACCCCCTATTTCCTGGAGGTCAACCCTTTGCCCGGGCTTAACCCTGATTCGGGAGACCTGCCTATTATGTCCTATAAGATGGGCTGGGACTATCAACGGCTGATCAGGACAGTATTTGAGGCAGCCATGGCAAGGTATCGAATATGCCTATGAAAGTAGCAATTTTGTATAACGACCCTCCCGGCGAAGTCATTATTCCCAGCGGGGAAGAGGAGGCCATAACAGGTGTACTGGAGGAAGTAGTGGCTGTTAAGAGGGCGCTTATAGCCCTGGGGCACGAGGTTGAAAAAGTTCCTCTCCGCCCTCCGCTGGACACTGTCCCACAAGCGCTGCGTAACCTCCGTGCCGATGTAATCTTTAACCTCTTCGAGGGCTTCGAAGACCAGCCCCATTCGGAACCCGTGGTGGCACGCATGATGGAAGAGATGGGCCTTCCCTTTACAGGCAATCCTTCACGCGTGCTTGACCTGACCCTGGATAAGGCCGGTTTCAAGGCCGTTCTGCAGGAAGCCGGGGTAGATACACCCGCCTTCATGGTGCTGACACCGGCCACTGTAAAGGAATTTTGCCTGAAATTTCCCTGCATCGTGAAGCCGAGGGATGAGGATGCCAGCCACGGGCTCTCGCCGGAAAACGTGGTTACAGATATGCATCAGCTCAAGGAACAGGTTATGCGGGTGAGCAGCCGCTTCCGCGGCTGTGCGCTGGTGGAAGAATTCATCGACGGCCGTGAGTTCAATGCTTCCGTGCTGGGAAACTCGGTGCACGAGCTGGTTGAAATCTCCGAGATCACCTATGCGCTGCCGCCGGGGCTGCCGCGCATACTTACCTTTGAATCCAAGTGGTTCGAGGAAACCGATTATTACAAGGGCACCGGCGTGTGTTGCCCGGCACAGGTCGATGCCAGCCTGAGGGAAACGATCGTAGTGGCCGTCCTATCCTCATGCCGTGCGGCAGGCTGCCGGGGATACGCCAGGGTGGATATGAGACAGGACCGGGACGGCGGCATAAAGGTGCTGGAGGTGAATGCTAACCCCGATATCACTCCCGAATTGGGCATAGCCCGGCAGGCAGCGGCGCGGGGCATGGAGTATACTGCACTGATACAAAAAATTGTTGACCTCGCGCTGGAGTAAGGCTATGACTGTCAAAATAAGAGACATCCTCCCCCATGACAGGGCACACATCATCAGGGTGACCGAAGAAACCAGGGCCTTCCTGCCCGACGAGTTGGTGATAGTTGGTGAGATCATCGATGAGTATTTCAATGATCCCCAGGGTTCCGGGTATCACTTTTTAATAGCCGACCATGGCGGCGATTTCGCGGGCTACCTGTGCTACGGGCCCACCCCGCTCACACATGGCGCCTGGGACATGTACTGGTGCGCCGTCTCACCGCAATTGCATGGCCAGGGTATAGCCAGCACGCTCTTTAACATGGCGGCCGATGACATCAAGAAAAAGGGTGGACGTCTCATACTGATCGACACATCCTCCAACCCCAATTACAAGGCGGCCCGCTCCCTGTATATCACGCTCGGTTACAAACATGTCAGCACCATACCCGATTTCTACAATCCCGGAGATAACAAAGAGACATTTTGGAAAGTGCTCTGAAAGGCCTATAATATCGGCAACCCGAAAAGCAGGAGGCAGAGATGCTACACTTAGTAAGCTCCAGGTCGTTATTCGTGTCCCTCGTGTTATTGATGACCGCACTTATACCGGCGGCAGCCTGCGCACCCTCCACCCCGCCTGCCGCGCCGTTAACGGAGATAACCACTTCTCCCATGTCCATGACCATCCTGCACGTCAATGATACACATTCATACGTCATACCGCATAACGTTCTGCTTAAGATCGACGGCAAGGATACCGTGGCTACAGCCGGTGGCTACAGCCTGCTCAATTCGGCTGTCGAGGACATACGCAGCCGGGAGAAGAACGTCCTGCTGCTGCACGCGGGGGACGTGCTGGAGGGCACCATCTGGACGCCCAAATACCAGGGGTTAGCCGATATAGACGCCATGAACACCATAAAATTTGACGCGCTTACTCTGGGTAACCATGATTTCTCCAAGAACGTTCAGGAGGCGGCCGCCCTGGTTAACCGTGCCAAATTTCCTGTCCTGGCCGCCAATGTGGACTTGTCAGGGGAGCCTTCGCTGTCGGGCATCAGGCCCTACGTCATCTCCGACGTGGGGGGTGAAAAGGTCGGCATCATCGGCCTGATTACGCCCGATACAGCGTTCCTGAGTTATCCTGGAAAGAACATTGCCTTCAAGCCGGCCGTTGATACGGCCCGTAAATATATTGCCGAACTCAACAAACTGGGCGTCAATAAGATCATCATCCTCTCGCACCTGGGCTACGGGGATGATGTTAAGCTGGCCAAAGAAGTGGCCGGCATCGACGTCATCGTGGGAGGACATACGGCAACATTCATGGGAGGGCCCGAGTTCGAGCAGATCGGCCTCAAGCCGGAGATGCCCTATCCCAGCGAAATTGCCGGCCCCGACGGAAACAAAGTATTGATCGTACAGGCTTGGGAAAGCAACCAGTTGTTGGGCCAGATCAAGGTGGATTTCGATGATAGGGGACGCCTCATCAGCTTCAACGGTCAGCCCTTTCTCTTTGCAACCAACGGCTTCAAGACCGAGGATGCGTGGGGTTGGAGCAGCCTTTGCCCATGCCGGCCTGAATATGCACAGATCGCGAACGCTGTGGCCAAAGTCCCCGGCTTCAAGATTTACTGGAACAGCCCTGATATGGATGCCGTCCTTCAACCCTATGTTAACCAGGTATCCAGCGAACTCAACACGGTGGTTGCCACGGCTGATCAAAACCTGACGCGGGGGTTGAATCAGGGTCCCGGCCCCCTCATAGCCGACGCCTTCCTCTGGAGTGCAAAAAAGGTCAATCCGGATGTGCAATTCGCCGTCTTTGACAGCTACAATATCCGGTCGGATATCCTGAAGGGCAATATCCTGAGTAATGACGTCGATATGGTACTGGCACTGCGGCAAAACCTGGCCACCATGAAGGTCAAGGGCAGTATTATCAAAATGTTGCTGGAGATGGGCATCGATTCGCATATAAAAATCGGTGATCCACCGCCGTGCTTTGATATTGCCGGCCTGAAGATGACGCTCGATATGAACCGCAAAAGCGGCGATCGCATCACTGCCATGCAGGTAAGGCAGGCCGACGGCAGCTACGCCGATATGAATATGGATGCCGACTATACCATGGTCACCACGGATTACCTTGCGGACAAGGGGATCCAACCGCTCGTCAATAAGGTAAGCTGGATGGGGCCCCTTTCTGAAAATGTTAAATCGTGGATTAAGGATTACCTGAAATATACCGCGCTTAACATTAAGGATGTCGATGCCATGACTGACTACCTCAGGTCGCAGAAAAACGTAAAAAACAATGCCGAGGAGCGTACCACCTTAATCCCGGCTGCAGGGTAGCCATAAATTTTTTCTCTGGCAGCGCAGTTTGATTTAGCTACAGTATGACGGTATGATTATAGTAAGAATTGGCGAATGCACAGGGGGAAGGAGGTTCGCATGGCTATAAGAAAGAAAGAGGATGCTCAAAGGGTGCTGAGGCACGTACCCGATGTGAAGCGGTTCTATTGCCACAATGGGGAGATACTGAACAACATTTATGATTTGAAGACTGCGCTCGGCACGATGCATACTTCCACCTACCGGCATCATGTCACCGAGGAGAAGAATGACTTCGCGCGCTGGGTGCGCGAAGTGCTGGGCGACGATAAACTATCCAACGACATGACTAATTGCCAGAACCAGAAAGAAGCGGCAGTCACCGTTTCAGAAAGGATAACCTGGCTCCGTGATAAGGTTTAGTATTATATTTGAAAGGTTAAACATCAGGCACCAGAATTGACCATTGCTTATACACCTAAAGACGCAGTAATCGATGTAGTGGCCATAGCGCTTATTCTGGCGCCTGAGCCTTTTACGACGCCTATAGGCATTTCTCTGCTGATGCGTAAGAGGGGCCCAGAAGCCCAGGGGCCCAGGCATCCCGTCCGCATGTACCCTGAATATGTTTATAAGGTTGATAACATCCGTGGCAGGGAGATTACGTGGGAGGTCAGGACTATCCAGCCCGGCCAGCTCCCGCTCAAGGATCTCAACAAGCCGTCGGTGCAGATCAAGTCCCGCGAGCAGTTCATACGGTCGCGAACAGCCCCCGAAAAGAGCGCAGGACAGAAGATTGCAGAGAATTTACCGCCGGGGGTGAGGGTTCACCACGAGATTTTCCGCCCGGGCACGGCGCCGGCCAGGGGTCAGGCTTCCTTCATACCCGGCGAGACCATTCATCATACTCTGCGGCAAATGCCGCAATCAGGGCAGCAAAACGGCAGGGCGCAGCAATCCACAAATATGCACCACACCATTGAAAACAGCCCCGGCTACCTCAAGGCAAAGGCGGGCGGCGGCAATTCAACCCCACAACCAGGGATAGTTCATCACAATCTCAGGGAATCGGCGGCAGCAAGGGGAGGCAACCCGGCCAATGTAGTCAAGCCGGTGCGCATCGTTGAGCACCACACCGTTGACACGGCTCCGCCTATTCAATATAAAGGGCGGCTCATCCGCCAGGTTCCCCCAACTCCTTCCCGGGAGAACAAGGGTGGAATCACCGGCAGAAAAGGCGGCCCGGAAAGAGGCGGACGCTGAGCAAATCCACCTATCCCGAAAAGCGCATTTTTGCCGTCCCCTGTATTTATTAATTGCCAACTTCGTGTGCAAGTCATAGAATTATCACCTGGAGCCATAATTAAACAGCCGGAGCAAATGCATGCCTCTCAAAGCAAAACGACACGATTACAAGTCCCACATCATTGAGGAATACTTCATCACCGAGGAGCCCTTTTACCTCCCTCTCAAGGACGAAGTCTCCCTCTTCGAGGCTGCTTACGCTGAGCGCATACCCGTACTGCTCAAGGGCCCGACAGGCTGCGGCAAGACCCGTTTCCTCGAATACATGACCTACCGTATGAGTCAGAAAGAGCACGGGCGATCGGAGTCCGCCCGGAAGCGCGACGGCATACCCCTGATTACCATCGCCTGCCATGAGGACCTGACCGCCAGCGACCTGGTGGGCAAGTATCTGCTGGAAGGCGACACAACACGCTGGGTGGACGGCCCTCTTACACGTGCCGTCAAGAGCGGCGGCATCTGCTACTTGGACGAGGTGGTGGAGGCGCGCAAGGACACCATCGTGCTCATTCACCCCCTGGCCGACCACCGCCGATCGCTTTACATCGAGAAAAAGGGGGAGATGCTCGAGGCCAGCGACAGCTTCATACTTGTCATCTCTTACAATCCGGGCTATCAAAGCATACTCAAAAACCTCAAGCACAGCACCCGGCAGCGCTTTATCGCCATAGAATTCACACACCCGCCTAAGACCATCGAAAGCAGGATCATTTCACACGAGGCAGGTGTCGATGACGAGACGGCAGGCAGGCTGGCCCTGCTGGGGGAGAAAATACGCAACCTGAAGGAGCAGGACCTTTCCGAGGTCATCAGCACGCGACTGCTGATATATGCCGCCCGCATGATACGGCAGGGTATCCCCGCCAGGCGGGCCTGCGAAGTGGCGGCTGTCTGGTCGATCACGGACGACGCCGAGGTGCAAAAGTCCCTCAAGGAAGTCGTCACGGCTATATTTGAGTAAAAGGTTCATGATATAACATGAGCGCGGCCGCTGATCAGTTCAAACAGCCCGCGGCAGACACTTCCGGTAATTACTTCGGTATAGAGTTTGCCTCGGTCGAGCCGGTCCTCCAGGTCTATTGCAAGGCACTGTCGGGCAAGGAAGTGGATATCACCTCCGGCAAGTGTTCCACTACTACACTGCGTAACACCTGGTGGGGCCAGCTTGCATCAGGTAATCCGCCCAACGGGCATATCAAAGTGCTGGTTCCGGCTTCCTTCATGGAATATGACGGCTACGACGATAACTTCGGCTGGTACAAAGCGGCCGTAACGCAGCAGGTAGCCCATAGCGAGTTCAGTTCCTTTGATTTCGATTTCGACAGGGAATCCACGCATTTCGAGAATCTGCGCTACCAGTTGAAAGGGGAGGGGGGGCACGGCAGTTCCGCCTTTGAAAAATATTTCGCCCTTTTCGATGACCCGCGGCTGGCCATGCAGGTCTTCGTGGCAGTCGAGAACGTCCGCATAAATTACCTGGTCAAGCTTCATTACCCGGGACTCAAGCGCAGCTACCGGCGCATGCAGGAGGGTAGCCTGCTGGCCCTGGCCCGTGTGGCAGGTATGACGCTGCGGCGCGCCTTCATCGAGTTGCTGGAGGGACTGGAGATTGATGCCATCCTGGCTATCGATGAAGACGCCCTCTATGAACCCATAAATGCGGCCAAAGACATACTTGACCTGCTGTGCGTCCCCACTGCCACAGTTGAAGATGCGGCCGAGGCCGCCATCCGTATTTACCGGATCGCGCTGACGGTTCCCAAAAAGGCGGTTGTATCGGGCGCCGGCGGCTACGGTTCCGAGAACCGGGAGCCGAACCCGTCCGACCTCGAAGGGCAGGAGTTCATGGGCAATTTCCAAACGGACAGGTTGAAGCTCAATATGGAGTCGAAAGCCAGCACGGGCCAGAAGTCCGGCATGCCCATGTCCGCCGAAGATATGGAGAAGCTGGCCGACCAGACAATAGGTATTACGGATATCAAGGACGTCAAGTTCCTGCCCGGCAGCGGCCTGTCTTCGTCCTCCCTGCCGCGAGGTGTACACGTTTACCAGTTCTCGCAGGATAAGTATTCACAGATTGACCGATACCAGCCCGCGGACCCCGGCAAATCGGGTGCCCCTGATCCCGATGAACGGCTATCCTACTATGACGAATGGGACTTCCGCGAAAAACGCTACGTCCCGGCCTGGTGCTGTGTCCGTGAGAAGGTACTGGGAGAGGGCAACAGCTACTTTTATGACAAGACGCTGGAAAACCGCAGGACCCTGGCGGTAGAGATCAAGCGGCAGTTCGAGAGGCTGCCTGCCGAGATGCTCTACAAGGCCAAGAACCTGGATGATGGGGACGAGTTCGACCTCGACCTGGTCATAGGTGAACTCATGGACAGGCGAGCCGGGCACACACCGTCGGGCAAGATATATACAAAGAAGAAGAAAATCCAGCGCGATGTGGCCGTAGCATTCCTGTTGGATATGAGTGGCTCCACGGCAGACCTCATCAGCAAGAACCACACAACTATGCAGTACGAGGAGTCAACCAAGTACGATTTTATGAAATTCGTCATGCAGCCGCGCCGGCGCATCATCGACATCGAGAAAGAGAGCATAGTCCTGCTCTGCCATGCCATCGAAACGCTGGGCGATAATTACGGTATTTACGGCTTCTCGGGCCACGGCCGTGCCAACGTGCAGTTCCTGGTTATCAAGGACCTGAATGAACCCTTTGGCGAAAAGATCAAGCGCCGGGTGGACCAGATAGCCCCCATCCATGGCACTCGCATGGGCCCGGCCATCCGCCATACCATTACCAGGCTGGATGCCTGTGGCAGCACGATCAAACTGCTCTTCCTGGTCAGCGACGGCTACCCCCAGGATTCCCTCTACGGCTACGATGACGATGATAAGGAATACGCCATTCACGATACCAAGATGGCTCTCATGGAAGCTTCAAAGAAAAACATCACCCCTTTCTGCCTGACCGTTGACTCTGCCGGCAACGACTACCTGCGCACCATGTGCAACGATATCGGCTACGAGGTCCTCGACGATATCGAGACCCTTCCCCACCGCCTGCCCATGCTTTACAAAAAACTATCGGTGTAATTCCGCAGTGGATATGAAAAAGACCTGCACGGCCGCTGTTCACACGCTTGGCTGCAAGCTAAACCAGGCGGAATCAGAGGCAATGTCAAGGGAACTTGCAGGCAAAGGATTCACCCTGATAACAGGCAACAGGGCGGATGCCTTCATTATTAACAGTTGCAGCGTGACGAACGCCGCCGACGCGAAATCCCGTCATCTTGTGCGGATGCTGCGCTCGCTCAACCCTGCGGCAACCATCGCGGTTACGGGCTGCTACGCTGAAAGGGCTAACGAGGAACTGATCAAATGCGGCGCCGATATGGTGTGCGGAAACAGGAATAAAAAATCATTGGCAGGCTTGCTTGCCGATATGCAGCCCCAGGAGCGGTTTAGCCCCGCCCCCAAACGGGAAGGCAGGGTGCGTAGCTCTATCAAGATACAGGATGGCTGCAATAAGTTCTGCTCCTACTGCATCGTACCCTTCGTACGGCCAACGTTATACAGCGTTGATGCCGACACCGTAGTCAAAGAGATCCGGTCAAGGACCGCAGAAGGGTACAGGGAGATGGTCCTCACAGGCACGGAGATCGGCTCGTACCGCAGCAACGGATTGGATTTAACAGGCCTGATAAAGATAATACTTGGTGAGACATCCGCATCGAGATTGCACTTTTCTTCGCTACAACCACAGGAGATAACCCGCGACCTGCTTAACCTCTGGCAGGACGCGCGCCTCTGCAAGCACTTTCATATAGCACTGCAGAGCGGCAGCGACGGGGTACTCCAAAGGATGGCAAGGCACTACACAACCGCTGCCTTCAGGAAGGCGGTGGAGGTGGTGCGCGCAGCGGTCCCTGATGCCTCGCTCACCACCGATATCATCGTGGGTTTCCCAGGAGAGTCCGATCAAGAATTCAAGGAGAGCTACGATTTCTGCCTCCACATAAAATTCGCCGCCCTGCACATCTTCCCTTACTCTGCCAGGCCGGGAACGATGGCGGCACAGATGCCGGACAAGGTAAGTGAAAAGGTTAAAAGGCAGCGCAGCAGTATCATGCTGGAACTGGCCGCTGGCGCCGCTGATGAGTTCGCCCGGCATTTCATGGGACAGACCCGGGAGGTGCTCTGGGAAAAAGAGGCGCGGCGCGGCGCGGGGATTTATCCGGGCCTGACCGATAATTACATCCGCACGTACGCCAGGAGCAGCCGTGATATTGCCAACACAATTTCTAAAGTCCGGTTGACCGGCCAGGCAGGAAATTCAGGCCCTGCCTTCATAAGTAAGTCAAAAATGCGCAAACATGGCGGTCTGTGGGGAGACGTATTAGATTGAAAATAAAAGTCAGGGTTACCCCGCGATCATCCAGGGAAGAGGTGGTGAAAACGGTCGACGATTACGTAGTCAGGGTTAAAGCGCTGCCGAGGGAGGGTAAGGCTAACGAAGCTGTGATAAAACTGCTGGCAGAATATTTCAGGGTGTCCAGGTCTTCAGTGCGCATCACAAGCGGACTGAGTTGCCGAAATAAAATAGTAGAGATAGGGACGGCCCAGTCATGATATTCAACCGGGACATTTACCTCCAGCCAAGTGAACTCTGTGATTTCGATTCCAGCCAGAAGATAAAGCAAAAAGCTGTGGAACTGACCGCCGGCTGCAGAAACCGGCAGGATAGATTCGAAAAGATATTTGCATTCGTCAAAGAGCTCCCCTATGGTTTCGAGGACTGGGACCTGAAGGCATCCGATGTGATGGAGAAAGGCTGGGGCATGTGCTCGGGCAAGACCAACCTGCTGGTTGCCATGCTGCGTTCAGTAGGCATACCTGCCCGCTACCGCATTTACCGCATCAGGGCGGACAGCGCTCTGTGGGGCCGGCTGGGCAAGGCCATCGACCAGGAAGAGCGGCTGCAAGAGCTGGGGGCGGAGCGCGACCATGTAGATTGCGAAGTGTGGCTTGGAAAATGGGTAGCCTCCGACCCGGGCCGCGATAGCGCCATGGAGAAAGGGATACTGAAGCTGGGTGGTACCCTTGACAGGCATGTGGTCTCAGCTGAAAAAGGCAAGGAAATCTACCTGCACCTGGCAGTTTTCGATGGGTGGGCCCGGCAGAGACAATCATTGCGGGCCTTCCGCAGCGGCCGCGCCGACGTTTTTGCCGCGATCAACCGCGGGTTGGATCAACTAAGGGAGCTCGGCAGGACTACCTGACGTTGACCGTAACCGTCTGGAATTGGGCACCATTGGGGCTGCTAACCGTCAGCATGTATGTGGTGGTGGCAGCCGGCGATACCTGTGTGCTGCCCTCACCGGAGACTATTCCCACTCCCCTGTCGATAGAAACAGAAGAGCCGCCAACCGTGTGCCAGCTCAGTATCGATGACCCGCCACTGCGGATCACCGGGGGGCTTGCTATGAAAGACTCAACAACCGGCGTATCAATGGTGGGCGGCACGCCGGACACCGTAAGAGTTGTTGTAGCCAATATGGAACCCTGGTCATTGATGGCCGTAAGCCTGTACGTAGTGGTAAAGGGCGGGTTGACCGGCTGTGAACCCTTTGGACGGATGATACCAAACCTGGGCTCGATTTCTACATCGTAGGCATTGCGCACTTCCCAGTTTAAAGTGGCAAAGTTTCCCGATACGATGTTGACGGGCACGACACTAAATACGGCCACCTCGGGCAGGTTAAAGGACGGCTCAGGGACAGGCACCGGTGTAACCGCGGGGGGCGGGGAAGCGGCAGGCGGGGTTATCGCCGGCGGAGCAGCCGCCGGGGGCGCCACGATCGTCACGCATCCTGCTGTAAGGGCTGCAACCAGTATAAGTGCCATCAATGCTATTCTCATAGTACATCTCCTGTTGCCGGAAGGCCGGAAACCTTAAATTCAGTTTTCAACAATTATCAACTCCGGGCAATAAGTGCCGGTTACATCCGCTTTAACGCATCGATTATCTCATTTATATCGGGCAACTGGCTCAGCGGATAGGTTTTGAAAAGTGCGATCACACCTTTTTCATCGATAATAATGTTGGCCCTTTCAGAGAAACCGTTCTTCTCGCGAAATATGTCGAGTGTTTTGGCCACGCCACCGTGCGGCCAGAAATCGGAGAGCAGCGGAACTTTCTTTATACCGATGTTATCAGCCCATGCCTTCTTTGAAGGTACCGCGTCGATGCTCAACCCCACAGGCATTGTATTCAAGGATTCGAAGACAGCGAAATTCTCTTCGAGCGATAGCATCTGGCTTGTGCAGACGGGCGTCCAGGCCAGCGGGTGAAAAGAAAGTAAAACGCGCTTCCCCTTCTGTCCGGAAAGGAGGAAGTTGCTCCCGTTGTGGTCCTGAAGCGTGAAGCCCCCGGCTATCTCGCCAGCCTTGACCTTGCGTTCAATATCAGCCATTTCCTGCCTCCCTGATTTGCATTATTTTGTTATGTCCGACGAGTTCTTTATTTAGATAAGAGGGCTTCCCAGAATGGCACACTGCGGATTTTATTCACAGTGCGCTGCTTCTCTACTGTGACCGGCACCTTGACCTCCACGGCCTGGTCCGTTTTCACCTCTTTATCACGTGTATCGGCCCACTTTATAATAGCGGTGGTAAAAGTGGAATACTCGCCGCCGTTATTGCCCTGGACGACGATCGAAAGCCACTTGGTTCCGCTGGTGTCGAATTTTAACAGAGTCGGGTCACTGCTGGTCGAATAATTCCCGATCAGCCGGGAGCTGCTGAACTTACTATTGTATTCATTTAGCCAGTCACAGAACCTGATTTCCTGGTCCTCGGGATCTCCCGCGTTACGTCCAAAGTCTTCAATCCTTTGCATGTCGCAGGCCACGATTTCAGGAAACTTGCTGTTGGACATGATCTCGACGGACGTTATACTGTGGACGGGTATGCTGTAGCCGAAATACCAGAAAGGCTGGCCCACACACATACTGCCCCATGGGCCGCTGGTTGACCCCGTGTTATACCAGCCATATGCACTGACCACATCCTCACCACTCCTGACAATCTCTTTCTGAACCTCAGTCACGGTCTCCGTCCTGTATTCCGTCTTATACTCCGTTTCGGTATATGTTTCCGTCACGGGGAAGCTTTTGTTCACGCACCCATATAAAGCAAGCGGCATTATGATTGCCAGTAAAGCTATTCTCCACATTCATGCACCGTCCTGTTATATGTCATTATTGAACTCGCATCCTTATGTACCGGGTGCCCATTTAGGCCCGTCTGTTGGGGGACAGGTTGGGCAGGCAGGTGGGGTGTCCGGCTGGGTATCCGGCGGGTTGTAAGGTGGATACATCGGCGGCCTGACCGGTGGAATCTGCATCCCCGAAGTCTGGACGGTGATGCACTGCGATTTCACCCCCCGGGTCCCCTGGCAATCGGCGGTGATGTAATAGCATGCCGACTTCACCGCGATTATAGACTCGCTGCCGGAAGGCTGTACCGTCCGCTCAATGCCATCACTTACGAGCTTGACCGTCATATTATCACAGGCAGTGACATTCCAGGTCAGGGTCACCGGTTCCATGGGTTCCACGACGTTGCGGCTGGCGGTGAAAACAATGACGGATGGTAGGGAGAAAGTGGCAGGGTCGGGAGATGGTGATTTTGATATACCCGGGCAGCAGAGCATAGGATTGCCATCCAATTTATCGTAGCCGCATATGGATTGACCACATACTCTATTAGAAGGCCAGCTAGTTCCAGTATAGCAAGCACGTCGACCGCCTTCTTTTTGAGTCAAACATTCGCATCCCGGTGGGCATTGTCTGAAGCAGTATTTGTAGTTGTAGTGAACTATTTCCTTCGCCTCAGCAGCGGTTTCGTGTGCCATCTTAAGCGATGACCCGGAGAATTCCGCCAGTTGCTTCCCGCAGGGTTCTGCGCCACATTTAAGTGTATAACTCTTTGCCTTTGCCTCATCAACTGTCAGACACTCACAGTATGGAGCAACACATTTCTCAATTCCGCGCTGTATAATCCCGAACTTCACCGTGGCTGTGGCCGTGTGGCCAGTGGGGGAGCAGACTGTTATCTCGGCGAAGTCAGTTGTAAAGTTCTCGCCAGGACCCAAGGCGATCGTTTGAGGCCGTCCGCTCGAGGACCCCTGGTAGATTACGGGATAAACACCCGGGCTGCAGGGCAGTTTCATTTCGTATTCACCGGTGGCGGAAGCATAGGCCTCGGCCGTCAGCGACGGGAGGGAACTGGTTCCACTGGACGGGGGGTTGACGATCTCGGTGTACGATATCAGCTTGCCGCCCTGATTTATCGAAATAATTGCGGCGTTGGTGACATTGAATTCGTACTGCGGCGCCGTGCCTTCATCTATCTCGCCATTTTTAACCGACCAGCTATTAATGGATGGAATGATTGGTTCTGACGCGCCGGGACTTGCGCAGGGTGGAGCCGTTATTTGAGGCGGAGAACTGCCCTGCCCTTCAGCCACGAAATTGAAGAAGGTCACCTTGGTACCAGTCCCCTGTCCATCATCCGATAGCGCCTTTATTTCGGCTGATGCCTGCACAGTGAAATTGTCCCCGAAATCCGAGATTACTTTGGTTGGCTTACCGTTGGACGCGCCCTTGAAGCCGACAGGATAAATCCCGGGGCTGTACGGCTGCCAGGGCCCGCCTTCATCAACCGTTGACGCGAAGACCCTGCTTTGCAGAGGATTAAAGGAGGCGCCGGCAGCGCTATCGGGTACGGACTCAATATGGAAGACCTCCTCACCGTCCTGGGTAATGGTCACTGCCGAGGCGTTGGCGGCCTCCCAGGTGAATAGCGGCAAATCGCCGGGCGCCACATTCTCGTTTACGATTTTAAAGGACTTCACCTGGGGCGGACCCGGTGGTGCCACGCTCTGCTGTGCCCCCTGGCCACACTGGCATGTGGGCGCCATCAGTAGGATGACCACGAGTAAAAGTACCAGGACCGATATGAAAGCCAGCTTCTTGACCATTGCCCCAACCTCCGAAACCTAAATTCTGCGACATTTTACCCTGTCGAATTTTATAGGAATATCATCTAATAGCATATTACTCTTGCACGATTTATTTTTCAAGAAATTTATTTTTAAGCGGGACGGGTGCTTGAGTTTATGAGTATGTTTCCAAAATTATTCTGGTTAGCTTAAAATGGTTAGGAATTTACCCGGATGCGCCGTGACTTTTCCGGGAAAGAGGCAAATATGACTGAAACCGATCAGCGCCGTTATAAACTGAACCACAGGGTCAGGGTGGTTACGGCTACTACCCTGTTCGACGGCCACGATGCGGCCATAAATATCATGCGCAGGCTGATACAGGCCGGCGGCGCCGAGGTCATCCACCTCGGCCACAGCCGGTCGGTGGGGGAGATAGTTGAAGCGGCAGTGCAAGAAGATGTACAGGCGGTGGCCGTTTCCTCCTACCAGGGCGGGCACATGGAGTTCTTCAAGTACATGAAGGACATGTTCGACAAGCTCGGTGCAGGGCATATACGCATATTTGGCGGCGGCGGTGGCGTCATACGTCCCAATGAGATAAAAGAGCTCCAGGAATATGGCATCGAGCGGATTTATGACCCTGAGGATGGACGAAACCTGGGGTTAACAGGAATGATCGACGACCTGCTGCAGCGCTGCGACTTCCATACCATCGGCATAACTTCTGAACATGACATCTCCAGGCGCGGCGCGGCTATTCCGTCACCGGCCAAACTCGCTACAGGTGAACCTGCCAGGGTCGCCCGCATGATCACGCTGGCCGAGATGGGGGTTGACCCCTGGCCGAAGTACAGCGCCCTGCTAAAAGAAAAAGCCGGGCAAAGTAACGCTCCGGTAATCGGCATAACCGGCACGGGGGGCTCGGGTAAAAGTTCTCTGCTGGATGAACTTATTCTGCGCTTCCGGTCAGACAACCCCGGCAAAACGGTGGCAGTGCTCTCAGCCGACCCTTCCAAGCGGCGCACGGGAGGTGCGCTGCTGGGCGACCGCATCCGCATGAACTACGTGTATGGCGGCGGTGTTTATATGCGCTCGCTGGCCACCAGGGGATCGAAAAACGAGGTGCCCGCGGTGATCCAGGATGCTATTGCCGTGGTGAAAGCGGCAGGTTATGACCTGGTGCTGGTAGAAACAGCCGGTATAGGCCAGGGTGATACCGCTGTAGTGGACATATCAGACCTCTGCCTGTATGTCATGACCTCCGAATACGGTGCGCCCACCCAACTTGAGAAGATAGACATGCTCGATTACGCGGATATTGTGGTGCTGAATAAATACGATAAAAAGGGCTCCGAGGATGCCCTCCGTGACGTTAGGAGAATGCTCAGGCGCACGCATGAAAAATTCGATGTTCCACTGGAACGCATGCCCGCCTACGGAACTATCGCGGCACGCTACAACGACGAGGGCGTCAACGGTTTATACGCCGGGTTGCTGGAATGCATCAACAGGAAATGCGGGCAGAAGTACACCAGCAATATACCTGAAGACAGTGTTTCTCGCACCAGTGCCGTGCGCTTCGCCATACCGCCGGACCGCATACGTTACCTGGGCGAGATAGCAGAGACAGTGCGCGACTACAAGAAAGGGGTGACTAAACAGGCCGATATTGCCCGGCGCATCCAGCAGTTGCGCTCCGCTCTGGTGGAATTTGAAGACGAGGCGGCGCACGAAACCATCGAAAAAAAATGCGCCTCCCTGCACGACAAGCTCAAACCGGAATGCAGAAAGCTGCTGGAAGGCTGGGATGAACTGCGCAGGATTTACAGCAGCGACTATTTCCACTACAAGGTACGTGGCCAGGAATATAAGGTGGAGATGACCGATACCACGCTTGCCGGCACTCACATACCGCGCGTGACAGTACCCGACCTCAAAGACCACGGCGAAAGGCTGAGGTACTTGATGCTGGAGAATGTGCCCGGCCACTACCCTTATACGGCGGGCGTTTTCCCCTTCAGGCGCAGCGCTGAGGAACCCAAGCGCCAGTTCGCCGGGGAGGGAGGTCCCGTAAGGACAAACAGGCGCTTCCACTTCCTTTCGCAGAACGACGAAGCCAAGCGCCTCTCCACGGCATTCGACGCCGTTACTCTCTTCGGCGAAGACCCACAGGAAAGCCCTGACATCTTCGGCAAGGTCGGGGAGTCGGGCGTATCCATCTGCACTCTGGAGGACATCAAGAAGCTGTATGCCGGCTTCGACCTGTGCTCTCCCAATACATCGGTCTCAATGACAATCAATGGCCCGGCTCCCGTTATGTTAGCCTTCTTCCTCAATGCGGCCATCGATCAGCAATTGGACATGTTCACCCAGCAAAGTGGCCGGCTGCCCACGCCGGATGAACTTGCACGGATCAAAGCTCAGACGCTTTCGGTTGTGCGCGGAACGGTCCAGGCCGACATTCTCAAGGAGGACCAGGGCCAGAACAGCTGCATCTTTTCTATCGAGTTCGCCCTCAAGATGATGGGGGACATACAGGAGTACTTCATCGGGCACAACGTACGCAACTACTATTCCGTATCCATATCCGGCTATCACATCGCCGAGGCCGGGGCCAATCCCATAACACAGGTTGCGTTCACGCTGGCCAACGGGTTTACCTACGTGGAATACTATCTTTCGCGGGGCTTCCCAATCGATTCCTTCGCACCCAACCTGTCATTCTTCTTCTCCAACGGCATGGATGCCGAGTACGCCGTAATCGGCCGGGTGGCCAGGCGTATCTGGGCTGTAGCCATGCGGGAGAAATATGGCGGAAGTGAGCGCAGCCAGCAGCTAAAATACCATATCCAGACCTCGGGCAGATCGCTGCACGCGCAGGACATACAGTTCAACGACATCCGTACCACGTTGCAGGCGGTGCTGGCCTTTTACGATAACTGCAACTCCCTGCACACCAACTCGTATGATGAGGCTATCACCACTCCCACCGAGGAATCGGTCAGACGGGCCATGGCTATCCAGCTTATCATCATGCGTGAGTTCGGCCTGACCAAGAATGAGAACGTATGGCAGGGCTCCTACGTTCTGGAGCAGTTGACCGAACTGGTGGAGGAGGCCATATTAGACGAGTTCGAGCGCATTTCCAAGCGCGGCGGAGTGCTGGGAGCGATGGAAATGCAGTACCAGCGTGGCAAGATCCAGGACGAGTCGATGCTTTATGAGCAGCGCAAGCACTCGGGAGAATTGCCTATCATCGGCGTCAACGCCTATTTGAATCCCAGGGAGGGAAACCTTATCCCGTTTGACATCCCCCTGAGCCGCTCAACCAGCGAGGAGAAGCATGACCAGATAGTCAACCTGCGCGACTTCCAGAAACGCAACGCGGCCAAAGCCGGAGAATCACTTGCTAAGCTTCAGCAGGTAGCCCGTGAAGGAGGCAATATCTTCGAGCAGATGATGGAAACAGCCCGCCACGCCTCCCTGGGACAGATCACGGGCGCCCTCTACGAAGTGGGCGGCAAATACCGGCGGAATATGTAGTGGACGTTTCAGTCCTGTCCTTTCATTGCCCTGAGTGAAATCGCGCTCAGCATGCCGTGCGGGCTGAGCCTTACCACGATGGAGTGCATAATCCAGTTCACAGGACCGGGAATACAGATGGTCTTGCCGCGCCTGAACGCTTTGTAGCCGATGGCGGCAATGACCGCGGGGTCCCATACACCGCTGATCTTATACCAGAACATTTTCTCCGGCATGTTGCCATCTTTCAACATGGGCGTCTTAGTGTAGGGAGGGCTGAAGGTGAGAACCTTGACCCCCGTCCCCTGTATCTCGGCATTTACGGCTTCGCTCATGCTCTGCACAAAAGCCTTGGTAGCGGCGTAGGCGGCGTGGTAAACAGTGGGCTGGAATGCCGAGCAGGAGGACATATTCAAGATGCGGCCGTCACCAGCCTTGATCATGTTCGGTAAAGCAAGCCTGGTCAACCTGAAAACGGCCAGGACATTGGTCCTTACCATGAAATCCTGCTTCTGGTAATCGATGTCAGCGAAGTTGCCGTAGGCCAGGATCCCGGCGTCGTTTACCAGGATGTCTATCTTGCCGGCAGCTTCTACCGCTGACCTGTAAAGGGTTTCCGCCCCGCTATCTTCCGCCAGGTTGATGCCGAAGGTCCACACCCGTACGCCAAACTTTGACTTCAGCTCGCCCGCCCATTGATCAAGAATAGTCATTTTCTCCGGCATGTCATCCATGACTATGTTTGCCCCATCCTTTGCGAAAAGCAGCGACAACTCTTTGCCGATACCGGAAGCCGCACCCGTGATGAGGACGTTTTTACCCTTTACCTCGTACATATCAATCCAACCCCCTTAAATATTTTGGCAGCCGCTACTATCCATACAGCCGGCCTCGATCAATAAAGAACCCGATTCGCGAAAACAAGTGTATTCGGTTCCGTCTCTACTCCGTGCAGCAAACCACTTTGAAATTGACCTGCCCCTTCGCTTCATTACCGCCACTGTCGCTGACCGTGACATTGACCCTGTAGTCACCTCCCGCCGCCGGTGCCATCCAGTCAACTCTGCTGGCCGTGCCACCCTCCAGGCTGAACCCTGAGCCGGCTCGCAAAGTTCCGTCGGTCGAACTCCAGCTATATTTGAGTTTGCCGGAATCTGTGCCATCAACAACACACTCAATACGCGAATTTAGCCATGAACGCACGCGTTTTGCCCCGATGACCGTTTCACTGGAAGGAAGCGACATTTTTAACACCACCGGCGCATCTGCGTTTATATTTGCCTGTGAATCCGGTGCAGGCTCAGGTGCAGGCACGGGTGCCGACTCAGGTGCAGGTGCCGTCGCAGGTGGGGGTTCAGGAGCCGGAGTTGCTGCAGGCGCGGAGCAGGAAACTGCGCTGCATAACACGACAACAACGACAGCAGCTGAAAAAAAACTCTCAGCAAATCTCATTTTATTCATCCCCCGCGAATTATCTTGACTCACTAATTCGGAGCCCTGCCGCAGCAAATCACTTCGAAAGTCACTTCACCGATGGCCTTATTACCCTGACTGTCGGTTACCAGGACGCCTACCAAATACTGTCCGGCCTGATTCGGCGCAATCCATCCCACCCGGCTGGCCTTACCTTCGTTAAGCCCGTCAGCCATCAGTTTGCCCGCATTGGCCGCCCAGGTATAAGTAAACTCAGAAGGATCACGGTCGGGGATCACGCACTGTATCTCTGGAGTGGACAAGCCATTCACAATCGCTGACCCTGTGGCAACGCTTGTTGCTGGCGGTGTCAGCTTCAAATATATGGTTTTGTCCACCGGTGGGGGCTCCGGAGCCACAACTGCAAAGTGCTTGCTGAAAGAAGCTTCCCCTCCCTTGCCGTTGCTCACCTTGACCGTGATCTCATATTCCCCCACCTCTCCGGGGGGCACCCAGATGACCTTCTGTCCCTCTCCCTTGATAGTCCCATTTTCAGCGGTCCAGGTATAGGTGAGCAGGTTACCATCGGGTTCCCGGGAGGCACACAGCAGTGTGTTCTCTACGTTCGGATTCCACTCGCGCAATCCCAGGATGTCCCTGATTTCCGGCTGCGGGACAGCGGGCAGCGCGGGCGTTGGAGGTACTTTGACCACCGGTGCAGGGGCGGCGCATGCGGTGAGCATTAAGGCAGCAGCCATAATAGCCATAATAAACCTTCGGGAAAAGGTGATCTTAAAATTCATATATTTACCTCTCGTTTATATTTTCGCAGACTTGTTCAATATGCCTGAGACAGATTATCAAACCAGTTTGCTTATTAAGCTGGCTTAAATATTATATAATCTTGAACTGCTTAAATAGAAACCACGCACATTTTACCTGCGGCCCGGGCAATTATTTGAATTCATTTGTTACGCGGCGCATCGGTTAAGGAGGCATTATACATGAAAAAAGAACACTTCGAGGAACTGGATGGTATCTTTCACCCCAGTAAAGTTGTAATCATAGGCGCCTCCCCCGTGTCCGATATAGCCACGCTGGCCCTGATGCAGACCAAGATCAGGGAAAATGTATACTTCGTCAATCCAAAATACGGCGAGATTTTCGGCAGGAAGTGTTACTCCAGCGTGCTGGATATCGAGGAACCCATTGACTATGCCATCATCGGCGTCAACGCCAACCTGGTATCCAGGGTAGTCGGAGAATGCATCGAGAAGGGTATCCGGGGGGCCCAAATCTTCACATCCGGCTTCAGCGAGACCGGCCTGCCTGAGGGACACGCCCTTGAGAAAGATTTGAAGGATGTTGCCGAGGGCAAAATCAGGATCATCGGCCCCAATTGCTTTGGGATCTATTGCCCCCGCTCGGGACTGGCTATCGTTCCAGAATCAAGCGAGGTGGAAGGGAACGTAGGTGTGATTGCGCAGAGCGGCAGCGTGGCAGAGTCTTTCTCCTACTTCGGCAAGACCAAGAACCTGCACTTCAGCAAGGTGGTCAGCTACGGAAATGCATCCGACCTCGACTGCCCCGACTTCTTGGAGTACATGGCAGACGACCCGCAGACCCGTGTAATTGCCCTCTATATCGAGGGATCAAAGAACGGGAAACGGCTGCACGAGGCACTCAGGTATGCCGCATGCAGGAAGCCGGTGGTGGCCGTCAAGGGAGGCCTCACCGATAACGGCAACCGCGTAGCAAGGTCGCACACCGGGCAGATGACCGGCACGCCCGAGGTGTGGAAAACACTCTTCAGGCAATGCGGTGTAATACAGGTCAGCAACCACGATGAACTGGTCAATACGGTGGCCGCTTTCAGTCATTCTCCCCTGCCCAAAGGCAACCGCGTGTCACTGGTGAGCAATTCGGGCGGATTCAGCGTCATCCAGACCGACCTGTGCGCCGCGGAGGGACTAACCGTGCCGCGCTTCTCTGAGAAAACTTTGAGCAAACTTCGGCAACTGGTGCCAACGGCGGGCACAAGCATTGGCAACCCGCTGGATGCCTGGCCGATCTTCTACAATGTCTTCCAGAAGGAGGGCGGGCTTGGCGATATCATCAGGGCCGTGGCCGATGATGAAAACATCGACTCGCTGGTTTTCATGTTCGACCAGTTCAGGTATATACGGCGGGCGCGCAAACACGAGGCCGTTGACCATATGAAACTGTTGATTGAGATGATGCTCGAGGGCAGCCTCTACTGCCGTGATGTACTGGGCAAACCTGTTTTCCTGAGCGTTTCCCTCGATCCCTTCCTGGACGATGACGAGGACAGGAAAGGTAACCTCATGCTGAAAAACGCTTTTGAGCATGAGGGTTTCCCTGTTTACCCCGCCAGCGACATCACTGTTAGAGCTTTGGCCAGGCTGTATAAATATGCGGAACAAACCGGTCAGGCCATGTGAAAGGCCGGTCAGGAGGTTGCAGGCGGATGCAGAATAGTATTTAATATTGGAGCGGGCACTGAGACGCGTGACCGGCGTCGCTTACATATTGCAGACTATCTGTAAAATATTCTGGGATTAAGTAATAAGGAGGTACGTTTTATGGGCAAATCACTTAAAGGCAGCAAAACCGAGCAAAACCTGCTCAAGGCTTTTGCGGGCGAATCGCAGGCCAGGAACCGGTACACCTATTTTGCCAGCCAGGCACGCAAGGATGGGTTCATCCAGATAGCCAATATCCTCGAGGAGACGGCCGGTAACGAGAAGGAGCACGCCAAAATCTTTTTCGACTACCTGGAGGGCGGGGATGTCGAGATCGTGGCGGCCTACCCGGCAGGTATGGTCAAGGATACCAGGTCCAACCTGGAAGCCGCCGCGGCCGGTGAGAAAATGGAGTGGACCAAGCTGTACAAGAACTTCTCGCTTATTGCCGCGAAGGAAGGATTCGCAGACGTGGCGACTTCATTTAAACAAATCGCTGAGGTTGAGCAGTTTCATGAGGCCAGGTACAGGAAACTCATAAAGAATATCTCGGCACAAGAAGTCTTCAGCAGAAAGAAGAAAGTGAAATGGCATTGCACTAACTGCGGCTATGTGCACGAGGGCACCGGCGCACCTAAAAAATGCCCTGCCTGCAGGCATCCGCAGTCATATTACGAGTTGCTGGCTGAGAATTATTAACTTTTGAACGAGCTAAATCAACCTGGCAGCAGGCAACAGGGAAACCAGGCCTCTGAGCAGCTTACGCACGGCGACCGGCCGGGCGATGTCTTCGTGCGGCGCCAGCTTAAGCTTCCCCGCAGGCTGCACCGTGTGCTGGGGGTGGGCGGCCTTTTCAGCGCCGCCTACGGCAACGTGGGCTCATCCATCTACTACGCGCTGGGCGTCGTATCCATGTCGGCACTGGGACTTACGCCGCCCGTCCTCATGCTTTCCGGCGTCCTCTTCCTCTTCACCGCTTTGACCTATGCAGAGGGCGCCACAGCGATACCTGAATCAGGGGGGTCGGGCGCCTTTGCCAGGCGGGCCTTCAACGACTGGATCAGCTTCATTACCAGCTGGGTGCTGATGATCGATTACATCGTGACCATCGCCATATCAGCTTTCACCGCCGCCAACTACATGGGATTTTTTATCCCTGTCCTCAAGACCTGGCCGACCAACAGCGTGGTGGGGGTGCTGGTAATAGTCATGCTGGCAATGGTAAACCTGGTGGGAGTAAAGGAGTCCTCCAAGCTGAACATATTCCTTGTCGTAGTAGATATATTTACCCAGGTGCTGGTGGCCATACTCGGACTTATCATAATCATCAGCATCCCGACCCTCATCAGCAATGTCCGCTGGGGGGTGGCGCCTACGTTCGACCAGCTATTATTCGGCATCTCTATTTCAATGGTGGCTTATACCGGGATCGAGACCGTAGCCAACCTGGGAAGCGAGGCTCGGGATCCCGTCAAAAGCATCCCCAGGGCGGTTATGCTGGTTTTTGCCACAGTGATAATGCTCTACGCCCTGCTATCCATGACTGCGCTCAGCGCTTATCCAGTTTACCAGACCCTTGACGGCAAATGGGTAACGGACCTGACGCAGAAATTTCTTGAGGACCCCATCATGGGCATAGCCTATGCCATGCCCGGGTTCATCCCCGTTTTTCTGGGCTTCTGGGTTGCTTTACTGGCATCAACTATCCTTATCATAGCTACCAATGCCGGTATGCTGGGAGCGTCCCGGCTAGCCTACTTTATGGGGCAGAGGCAGCAACTCCCCAGCTTTTTCAGCAACCTCAGCAAGAAATCCCACGTGCCCAAGAATTCAATCCTGCTCTTTTCAGCTATCGCCCTGGCACTGGTAGCCACGGGCAAAGTGGAGTTACTGGTTGACCTCTATGCCTTCGGGGCTGTGCTGGCCTACACGCTGGCCCATGCCTCCATAATCGCTCTGCGGATCAAGGAGCCCGATCTGCCCCGCCCGTTCAAGATACCGTTAAATATAACCATCAGGAACCGCCAGATACCCCTGACCGCGGTACTGGGGGGGTTAGCCACTGCCATCACCTGGCTGATAGTTGTCTATACCCACGGCATCGGGCGGATAGTGGGCTTCTCGTGGATCGCCGTAGGGTTGATCATATTTTTCCTCTACCGCCGGTATAAGAACAAACAGAAAAAACTGGCGGAAACGGGGGAAGGACAATAGATGCCGATCATTTTTCACGATTAAACGGTGGCTTGACGGGTTGACTGCGGGCAGGTATCATGGGTCATTACCGCCTCAAGTAATATTAGTGAATCTTTATTAACCGCCCGCGGCGATCGCACTCAAAACAAATAAATAAGGAGGTCATTAGTGGCAAAGGATACTGGCGATTCCAAACAGTACAAAGCCGGCAAGGGCGCATCGATTTACATCCTGATCATCTGTACCCTGCTCTACATGGTCAACTACATGGACAGGCAGGTGATCGCCGCAGTGGTGGAACCGATGAAGGCCGCCCTGAGCCTGAGCGACGGCGATGTCGGGGTTTTAGGTTCAGTCTTCCTGCTCAGCATAGCTCTTTTTTCGTTCCCCATAGCGTATTTGATTGACCGCTGGAGCAGGCGCAAGGCCATAGCCATAATGGCAATCCTGTGGAGCTTCTTTACATTCCTGACAGGCAAAGCCTGGAATTTCGCCTCTTTGCTGGTCCCGCGCAGCCTGGTCGGTGTGGGTGAGGCCGGTTTCTCGGCTGGCGGCACCGCTATGGTCGGCGCCGCGTACTCGCACAAGAGACGGGGAGCAGCCATGGGAATTTTCAACATGGCAGTCCCGCTGGGCATAGCGGCTGGATCAGTGCTGGCCGCAGCATTAGCCAAGACCCAGGGCTGGCAGGCTCCTTTCCTGGTCTTTGCTATCCCCGGCGTAATCCTTGGAATACTGGCCCTGTTTATGAAAGATTACAAGACTGTGACCGAAACACATGGCACCGGCGTGAAGGTCACTTTCGGGCAATCCATAAAAACCCTTTTCAAGATACCCTCGTTGGTCTGGGCCCTGGTCGGCTACGGTTTGGCCAATATCATGTCTATGTCATTCCTCTTCTGGACCCCGGCCTACGTAGGAAGGGCATGGGGAGTGGATGTTGTAGCCGCCAATGCCGTGATGGTACCCATCGTCCTGGCTGCTATAGTTGGCTCACCGCTGGGTGGTATCCTCGCGGACGTATGGTTTAAAAAGGACCCCAGGGGAAGGCTGTACATACCGGCAATCACCATATTCCTCAGCGCTCTTTGCCTCGCAGGGGCCCTCTACTTCCAGTTTAAGGGCATCGGCATGGCCCTCGTAATCGCCTATGGCGTACTCAATGTGATGGCCATACCCTGCCTGAGCGCTGTATCACAAGACGTAGCCCCGGCGGCGCAAAAGGGGCTTGTCTGGGGACTGATGGTCTTTTGTATGTATGTCTTCGGCGGAGGCTGGAGCCCCTACCTGGTCGGCGCTATATCTGACGCGCTGGGACAGGGCGCCCAGGCACTTGGCACCGCCCTGACCATAGCCTGTATCGGCGGCGTCCTCGGCGCTATCTGCTACCTGATGGCTGCCAAACCTTTCCCTGCTGATTTGGAAAAGGTCAGACACGAACAGCTCATGGCAGAGAAGTAATTCATTCGAAATGCTATACAGAAGGGCGGCGAGCATGCTCGCCGCCCTTTTCTTTTCGGCTAAACTTGTTGCCATTTTGTATGTAGAAGTGATCAAAGTGGTTGACAAAACCGGCCAAACTCCTACAATAGCAGTTGTACTGCAATAAAATTACACCATTTCATTTTTTGATTACCGTTTAACAAGGATAGGAGGGCAAGGCTATGACCACTCAGAGCTGCAATCCCCCCCATTACTCGATTAAGGAACCGCTCAACCTCTCGCCACGCATCAAGTGGCTACGCGATTACTACTTCCAGGGCAATAACCGGAAGTGGAATAACGAGTTTACCGGATTCACCACGGGAACGCCCTGGGATATCCAGTACCAGGAGGGCAACTACTATATAGTGCCGGAGACCTATACTTTCTTCCCCACCTTTACCGGCGCCTTTCAGCAGGCCTCCTTCAAAGTGGATCTCCCCGAAGGCTTCTGGGAATGGAGCCTGCCCGAACGGCAGGCCTGGTTTGTCAAAGAGGTCATGGTATATTACCTTCCCCACGAGGTGCTGCCGGGCGACCTAATAGCCGGAGGCCGCTTCAATATTCAAACTTCCAAGTGCTTTACTCAGAAGGAAGCTAAGGAATATTCCAGGGCTGTTTACGGCAAAAAAGGCGCACGGGCCGCTGAATTGTGGTTCCACAACCATGGATACGGCAACGCGGGCGCGACCAGCGGGCACCTTATCCCCGACTATCCCCGCATACTGCGCGAGGGCTGGAAAAGCGTGCACGAGGAATTGAACCGCCGCCTGTCTTCCCTTTCACAGCAGGAGTACTCCGGTAAAAAGGGGCAGCAGGTGAAAGCTATGCTGCTGGCTGCCACCATGGCGCGCGATGTAGCTTTTGAATACAGCAACGTTTGCACGCAATTGGCTGAGAAGGAAACCGACAGTACCAGAAAAGGTGAACTGCTCAAAATGGCGGAGATCCTGCGCCGAGTCCCGTGGGAGCCGGCGCAGAATTTCTGGGAAGCTCTGCAGTCGCTGTGGATAACCCACATGCTGGTGATGAGCGAGGAGAACTACCCGGGACCGGGTGTCTCGTTCGGGCGAGCCGATCAGTACCTCTATCCATTCTGGAAGAAATCGATGGAAGGAGGCATGCAGCGCGATACTGGCAAGGAGCTCTTAAAATGCTTCTGGGTACACTGCAATTTCGCTTACGATGCCATGATCCGTACGGGCGGCAACCAGGGCATCACAGCCGGCTTCGGTCAGCTCATCACCCTTTCAGGGATGGGAAAAGGCGGGATCGACCTGAGCAACGACCTGACTTATGCTATGCTCGAGGTAATTGACGAGATGAGTCCCCTGCTCGAGCCCAAACCTAATGTCCGCCTGCACCGGCGAAGTCCGGACGTCCTGCTGGAAAAGGTGGTTGACATGATCGCCTCCAGCCAGGGATCACCCTTCCTGCTTAACTTCGATGAACGATCCATTGCCGGCATGCTGCGCGAGGCCAAGATGGCCGGCGTAGAGAAATTGATCAACGCCGATAACGTTTTCGACTATGCTCCGGTCGGATGCCTCGAGAATACCATGTGCGGTAACGACCGCTCGGGCACAGTGGACATCAACCTCAACCTGCTCAAGGCGGTGGAGCACGCGCTCACCGGCGGCTATGACCTGCTACCGTGGACTGACCCCATGACGGGCAAATTGGAGCCTGCCAGGCGTACGGGAGCTGATACCGGGGATGCCACCAGATTTGCTCGCTGGGAAGACTTCTGGAACGCCTACGTTACACAGACCAGGAGTATCATCAAAAGGGCGGCCGACCTGTATGACCGGACGGACAGGATCAGGGCAAAGTATATGCGCACGCCCTACCTCTCGTGCATGGTGAGGGGATGCATCGATAAAGCCATGGACATCAACGAGGGCGGGCCCGAACTGAGCTTCGTCACGGTAGAAGCCGTGACCTATGCAACAACCGTGGATTCCCTGCTGGCGGTCAAGTATCTGGTCTTTGATACTAAGGAGTGTACCATGCAGGAGCTTATCCAGGCTCTCAAAGATAACTGGAAGGGGCACGAGGTCCTGCAGGCCCGGGCGCTTAACAAGGCGCCCAAGTATGGCAGGGATGATGACCAGGCCGATGATATGGGCAAGGAGGTTATGGACATCTGGACAGGCGAATCCTGGAAATACCGCACTTCGGTTACGGGCAAACAGTACCGGCCCGGCATGCTGTCCTGGAACTACTGGGTTGGCGACGGCTACGTCCTGCCGGCCAGCCCCAACGGCCGGCCCAAGGGACAATTCCTGTCCAACGCGATCTGTCCCTGCGCCGGGGCCGATATCAACGGCCCCACAGCCAACGTAAACTCCGTGGGCAAGGTGATGGGTGGCAAGGACCCGTCAGGCAAAGGAGACTGGGAAGGATACTTAAGCGTACTGCCCAACGGCGCCAGCCATACCATGACATTCAGCCCGTCGCTGCTGCGCGACCCCGAGCACAAGTCCAAATTCACGGCCTTCCTGCGCAGCTATGTGGAGAACGGCGGCAGCGCGCTGCAGGTGAATATGATCGATGTCGATATCCTGCGCGACGCGCAGAAAAATCCCGACGCCTACCGGCACCTTCTTGTACGGGTAACCGGTTACAATGCCTACTTCACTTCGATCGGACGAGAGCTTCAGAACGAGATCATTGCCCGCGAAAGTCACCGGATGTAAAATTTGCGCCTATGAAAATCGAGCAGATGGCCGCCGAGGCGGTTGAACAGTCCGCTAATGGGCCGTTACCGCAGCACTTTATGCGGGGGGATAAGGCTATTGTTCTTCATACCCAGAGGCTTTCCACGGAGGATGGGCCCGGCATACGTACCACAGTTTTTTTCAAGGGCTGCCCGTTGAGTTGCCTGTGGTGCCACAACCCTGAAAGCATATCTTACGTCCCTCAGGTGCATTGGATGGAGTCGCGCTGCATCGGGTGCGGCATATGCCTTAAGGCCTGCCCGTGTGCATGCCTGGTAAAAACCAGAGACGGCATAACCAGGGACAGGTCGGTGTGCGCTTCGTGCGGTAAATGCGCCCGGGAATGCCCTGCCGGCGCCCAGGAGATGCTTGGAACAATGGTCACGCAGGAAGAGCTTTTAAAAGAGCTGCTAAAGGACAAGGTCTATTATGAAAAATCAGGGGGAGGCGTAACCCTCTCGGGAGGGGAACCCCTCATGCAGGCGGAGTTCTGCGCCGGCCTGCTGCACCAACTGAAGGATAACGGCGTCAATACAGCCGTGGATACCTGCGGGATGTGCTCCACTGCGTCGCTGGACAAGATACTGCCTCTAAGTGACCTGATCCTTTTCGATCTGAAGGAAATCCACCCTGAAAAGCACCGCGGCTATACGGGCCATGATAACCGCAGGATACTGGACAACCTTGTTTATATTCGTGACTATATAAGGGCAAACCCCGCCAAGCGGCTGTGGGTCCGCACACCGCTTATACCGGGGGCCACCGCAGAGGCAGAAGCTGTAGAGCGCATCGGCCGATTTATCCACAGTACCCTGGAAAATGAGATGCAGCGCTGGGAGCTCTGCGCCTTCAATAACCTCTGCCGGGATAAGTACCGGCGGCTGGATATGGAATGGGAATATGCTGCCACCACGCTCATGAGCAAAGCCGAGATGGCCCAATTCGAGAAGATCGCCCGGGGTTCGGGTCCGGATCCTGATAAAATATTCGTCACGGGAGCTGCCCGGGTAGAAAACATGGACACCTAAAGGAGGTCGCAGATGCAGGAACAGAACAAGATATACAAGGAGTTTTCTGAACAGGATATCGAGAGCTTTAGGCCAGAGATGAAGATCGGGCTGATAGCCACCGTGAACGAAGCGGGATTGCCGCATTTAACGCTTATCTCAACGCTGCAGGCATGCTCTCCCACAGAGATGTTCTGGGGGCAGTTTGCAGAGGGCATGAGCAAGGCTAACATCAGGAACAATCCCAAAGCAGGGTTCATCATCATGACACTGGATAAAAACCTGTGGCGCGGCAAGGCCGACTTCACGCGCACGTCCAAAGAGGGAAGCGAGTACGAACTGCTCAACAACACGCCCATGTTCCGTTACAATGCATATTTCGGCATCCATACTGTCTATTACATGGACCTGGTAAGCCATAGCGGCAAGCAAGCGTTGCCTATGGCAAACGTAATACAGGCGGCCGTCAAGACCATGATAGCTAAAACGCTTTCTGGCAAAGGGGAAGGCAAAGAGGTGCTCAACCATTTCACTCGCAGGCTGATAGACAAGATGGACAACCTGAAGTTCCTGTCTTATATCGACAAGGACGGCTACCCGTTAATCGTCCCCGTGATACAGGCCCAGACGGCAGGCAGCGACCGCGTCATTTTCGCCTCATCCGTGTACAGCAACGATCTCAAAGCCATATCCGCCGGAACCGCAGCCGCCCTTTTCTGTATGTCTTTCGAGATGCAGACCGTGCTTTTGCGCGGCATTTACAGGGGCGTCCGCAGCATAGGCGGCGTGGAATGCGGTGAACTGGAGGCAGACTGGGTATATAGCCCGATGCCACCCAAGTCCGAGCAGATTTACCCTCCGCAGAAACTGGAGGCAGTCACCACTTTCTGAGACGGTGACGGCGACGCTACTACCTCTTGCTGCGCCTTTTCATGAAGCCGTTAATAAATATCCTGGTGGAATCCATGGCCTCGATGAAAAAACCGTGCCTCTTGTCCTGCAACAGGGTAAGTTCGGCGCCCGGTATCCTTTCCTCCATCAACTGGCTGTTTTTGAAGTTCACCAGCCGGTCATCCGTGCCTGTTATTATCATGGTCGGCGATTTGATAGACGGCAGCCTGTCCCAGGTATCCTCCTCCATTATGGCCTCTGCCTGCCGCTTGAAAATGTAGGCCGGTGTCGGATACTCGGTCGTCACCCTGTGATAATATTCAAAAGATGCCCTGTCCGCCTCGATGAATTCGTCCGTGCTGAAGAAGCGGTAAACTGTCATCGATCTTTGTTCAGGTGTCATTTTTTTCAGGTAATCATAATCAAACAGAACCCTGAGCGCTTCGGGGTCGGACGGCACCATGTGCGGACCCCCGGGGAAGGTACAGCCCAGCACAAGGTTGAACAGCCTGTCCGCGTGGTTCAAGGCAAATACCTGAGCAATCAATCCTCCCATGGACACACCGAAAACGCTGGCTTTTTTTAGCCCCGCGGCATCCATTACCCTGCATACGTCATCCGCCATCATGCTGATACTCATGGGCGCATCCGGCTTGTCGCTCCTGCCAACGCCGCGGTTGTCCATTACCACGACCTGGTAATTTATCCCGGCCAACTGCTGCGGCAGGGCGCTCCAGTGAAGGGAGTGGTGGCCGTAACCCATGATAAGGACAAGCGGGTCGCCCTGCCCTGTAACCTCGTAATATAGCTTTACGCCCTCTGAACTGGCAAATGGCATTGCAACCTCCTGCAAAATCAGCCTTGTATTCCCTGCTTTTGCACAAGCAGGTTACTGAAAAGGATTATACATGTTGCAGGGTGAAAACTGAATATATTTTGAAAACTGCATAGAAGCACATTATAATCGTTACAGCAGGAACATATTTGGAGCGTATTGCCGATGGCCCGCAGAGGAGGGTGAAAATGGGATCCGTGCACATTTATACCGTTAACATATTGATAGCATCGATGCTGGCCATCTCGACTTTATGCGGGTGCGTACAGTCACCGGCCAGACAGCAACCTCCCGTGCAGCCCCCCGTGCAAACTGTTGCCCTCTACAAGTTTGATCCCATCCTCATCTCCCCGCTGCCTGTAATGGCCGGTCAGCCTGCAAATATCAGTTTGCGAGTTGAAAACACTGGCAACGCCGCGGGGATATTCATGGCCGAGTTGACCATCAACGGAACCCTGTTGGAAAGACGTGCGGTCAGCGTGGAACCGGGGAATTGGTCCGAGGTGGAGTTTCAGGCCACGCTCCCCACAGCCGGCCACTACGAGATAAAGATAGCACCGCAAACAGCTGTAATCGATATCGCAGAGAGAAAGGAAACCCTGAGGCTCGGACCGGACACCGGCGTCGTGGACGGCTGCAATGTCCTGGCCGGAACTACCGGGGATGCCGGCAATATGATCCAGATGGTGGAGGGGAATATGATCAAGTTTGCAGCGCCGCCCGGCGGATATGAGATAAACAAAATTGATGTATTCGGCAATATCAAAAGCAGCACCTACGATTTTGACAGCAACCCCCTGTACGGCCCGGGCACCTGGGTTTACGGGGGAGACATTGCGGCCATTGAGCCTGTCAATCCATATTTCACAATCAACATCTGGGACAGCCGCCGCAACAAGCTGTTCAGCCAGGACTACAATAAGGATATATTTACTTACATACCGCAGTGGGTGAGCGTGGATGTCCCGGGTATTAAAGTAAACGGCGACTTCTACATAGAACTGGTAACACATAACCAGCCGAAACTGTCTGGTTCGGGCTTCGGTGAATGGGACTACTGGCGCATGTATATTGTACATACCTGGTACTACCAGCTCTGCATTGGATACGTGCATTCACTGGACGTGGTATCGTCGGTCTCACAGAACGGTAGCACAGTGACGGACCGCTACCTTACTTATAACTGGCTGGTCAGGACCAACGGTTACCAGCTGCAGAATTAAATATGCTGGTTATAGAAGGAGGGATGGGCATGATCGCTTCAATTATCGCCATTATCAGGTACTGCGTGATCGCAGCCGGGATAGCCGTTGCTTACTACCTCTACTTCAGATGGTCGGACGCCAGGCCTGCCATAGAAGTGATCCTGCTGACGTGTGTGGTATTTAATGGTCTTATAAGCTTCGTCAGCCATGTTATCTTCCATAAGGCCGATGCCGCACGCCTGGGATTGGAATCTGCTTCGCCGGGTTACCAGTTCGAGGTCGGTTTTGCCAACCTGGCGATGGGGCTGGCCGCACTGGCTGCCTTCCTCTTCCAGTGGGGCATCTCAGCATACATTGTGCTTGTGCTCTGCTACTCACTGTATATCATGCAGGCAGTTATTTTTCACTTCTGGCGGTTTATAAGCAGGCAAAGGAGCGATGCCGGGTATCTCTGGGGCAGCGTGGTTTTATCCGCCATATATGTGGCCAATATGCTTTTCTTTGCCCTGGCTGCCCTTACACAGGAGCGCCTGGCCCCCTTTTCAGGCGTGGCTGAATATTTACATTACATACGTTTTGTGGTATAAATCCACTTAAGAAAGCGAAGATACCATTTGGCCCATACACATTGGAAACTCCTGCCTGATTCCCAGAAGCCCCTGTTATACCGGGGTGCGGGTGTGCTTTTGTCCAGGCTGCTTCATAACCGCGGTATCACCGATCCTTCCGAGGCGGATATCTTCCTCAAAGCCGATAAACGCCTTGCCATAGACCCCTTCAGCGTCCCCGATATGCACCTTGCCGTTAACCGCGTCTATAAAGCCCTTATGTCCGGCGAAAAAATGGCCATCTACGGGGATTTCGATGTTGACGGCATTACAGCCACCGCATTGTTGGTCCAGGGACTGGGCGAACTCGGTGGCAATGTCGTACCCTATATACCCCATCGCGTGCAGGAAGGATACGGACTGAGGATCCCGGCGCTGGAGAAACTGCACAAACAGGGCGTTACACTTGTTATTACTGTAGATACGGGAATAACTGCTATTGCTGAAATTGAGAAGGCCCGTAAGATGGGCATGGAGATATTAGTCACCGACCATCACGTCCCTCTCGATGAGTTACCGCCAGCCAGTATCATCGTAGATCCCAAGCGTACCGATTCAACCTGCCCTTTCAAGGAATTTGCCGGAGTCGGGGTCGCTTTCAAGCTGCTGGAAGGGATGCTTTCCGGCAGCAAGCGGGACGAACTGCTCAACAGTTCACTGGAACTGGTAACGCTGGGCACCATAGCCGATATGTCGCCGCTGGTCAGCGAGAACCGACACTGGGTAAAAGCGGGGCTTCGCCTGCTGAGCAAGACCAAGCGTGTCGGGCTGATAGAGCTGATGCATGTCGCCAATGTTGAAAAAAGCAGGCTGACAACCGAGACCATTTCGTACCAGATCGGCCCCAGGCTTAATTCGGCCGGGCGGCTGGATGACGCTGGCACCAGCTACCAGTTGCTGGTTACGCAGGACCATGCAGAGGCCAGGTTACTGGCCGCCGACCTGGAAGAAAAGAACAGGGAACGCCAGCGCCTTGTAGCGGAGACTTACGATAAAGCACGTCGCCAAATACTGGAGGATGGAGCGGACAGGGTCATCCTGATGGCCAGCGATGCCGATTACCCCCCAGGCGTAATCGGCCTGGTTGCCGGCAGGCTGGCAGACGAATTTTACCGTCCCGTCATACTCTATAAACTTGGCACGGAAACCTGCCGCGGCAGCGCCAGGAGCATTCCCGAGTTCGACCTGATGGAAGCGCTGAAATCATGCCACCACCTGCTCACCAGGTACGGTGGCCATGCGCGCGCCGCCGGCTTTAATATGCATATCAGGGACATGCAGCAACTGCAGAAAAGGCTGCGCTCACTGGCCGAGGAGCAGCTTACAGGATTGGACCTGCGCCCGCATATAAATATAGACGCCGAGATTTCGCTTTCAGCTTTCGCGGGTGGGACATTCGAGGAGATGCGTCAACTCGAGCCATTCGGCATGGGTAACCCCGTCCCTGTTTTCCTCAGCCGCAAGGTCGAGGTGGTGGAACAGAAGCTGGTGGGAAACCAGAACGATCATATCAAACTCAAGCTAAAGCAGGACGGCATTGTCTGGGATACAATGGGTTTCCGCATGGGCAATTACCTGGGTGAGCTGGCCCGCCATATAGACATCGTTTATTCGGTAGAGGTGGATAATTACAACGGCAAGGGCCAGCTCAGGCTCAACCTTCTGGATTTTGCCCGCTCTTACTGACCTCGTTCTTCGCCACCTGCCTGGTTGTACGGTACCTGTAGTACCTCACACTCATTGTCGCAGCCGCTGCCGCCATGATCAGTATGTCAATAATCTGTGCCTGTGGCAGGTTAAAGAGGAAGGGTTCGCTCTCACGGAAGAAGCGTATGACAAAATCACCGGCGGCGAAAAAGATCAGCCACAAAAGGAAAAGCGACCCCTCCGGCCTGAGTTTTTTTCGCAAGGACCATATTACCGCAAAACCTGCCAGGTCCCAGATTATATGGAACAACTGTGCAGGGTAAAGCGGTACGCCGAGGGGGGCATAGCTGCTGGGGTTGCTGTATATAACAGCCATCGGCAGCCCGCAGGTAAGCCCGTAACAGCATCCATTTATGAGGCACCCCACCCGCCCGATAGCCTGCCCGAGTATGGCTCCCGGTGCGGCTATATCGCCCAGTTCCCAGAAAGACATCTTCCTGACAATGCAGAAGATGAGGATGGCTCCTAACCCCCCGATTACCGCCCCCCAGATGGCCAGCCCTGCGAAATTGAGGAGCTGCTCAGGATGATACAAATAATACTGCCACCTGTCGATAATGTGCAGCAGCCTGGCGCCGATAATGCCACCGATCACTGCCCACAGCCCGGCATCCCAGACTACGTCCTGCGATATCCCCCTGCGCCTGGCCTCAACCAGGGATAGCGCTATCACGGCGATGACTGCCAGTACGACCATGATGCCGTACCATCTGATCTCAAGAGTGCCGATGGTCAGTAACACCGGGTTCCAGTCGATATCAAACATTTCTTTAAGACGCGTCCCCGAAAATGGCGTTCACGAAAGACACCGGGTCAAATGGGGCGATGTCCCCGATTTTTTCCCCTGTCCCAATGTATTTAATGGGTATTTGCAGCTGGTCGCAGATGGCAAGTACTATACCGCCCCTGGCGGTCCCGTCCAGTTTGGACAGCAATATGCCGCTGACGTCCGTGGCCTCGGTGAAGCTCCGTGCCTGCGACAGGCCATTCTGCCCCGTGGTGGCATCTATGACCAGCAGCACTTCCTGCTCAGCATCATATTTGCCCGCGACCTTTCGTATCTTCTTAAGCTCATCCATAAGGTTGTGCTTGGTCTGCAGCCTGCCCGCCGTATCTATAATGACCGTATCGGCGCCGCGGCTGCGCGCGGCCTCCAGCGTATCAAATACAACAGCGCCCGGGTCAGCCCCCGGCTGGTGGGCAACCACGTCAACGCCTACCCTATCGCCCCACGTCTTTAGCTGATCGATGGCAGCCGCCCTGAAAGTGTCGGCTGCACCCAGCAGCACCTTTTTACCGCTGCTTTTGTATTCCTCCGCCAGCTTGGCTATGCTGGTGGTCTTGCCCGTCCCGTTAACGCCTACCATCAGGATCACCTTCATCCCGCTGTTGGAACTCCCTTCTCCAGATTTAGCGGGAACATTAAGCAGCCTGGTCATCTCCTCTTTCAGTGTAGTGCGCACCTGGCTTCCCTGTTCCAGCCGCTCCTCCCTTACACGCTTTCTGACCCTGCCCAGCAGCTTCTCCGTAGTAGATACGCCGACATCAGCCGAAATCAGCAGCTCCTCCAGTTCGTCCCAGGTCGACTCCTCGATCCTGATGCGGTTGAAAAGTCCGGCTATTCTGGAGAAAAAGCCTTCACGGCTGCGGCTTACGCCCTGTTTGGTCTTTTTTAATGTGTCCTGCAACGGTGTTAACTGCACCCCGATGTTATTTGGTCTCAACCATCTTGGCATAGCCCTTGACCATCTCGGTCTTCATCATTTTGCGCACCATTTCCTTCATCTTGGGATCTTTGATCATCTCTGTCATCTGCTTGCTGAACTCCAGGTACCGCGTGTCCTGCTGGGGGAAGTCGAACATGCCGTTGGCCTCGTAGAACCGATAGTCAGCGGTGAAGGGGAAAGACAGCCTGGCCCAGATGGAGTCGCGGAATATCTTGTGGCCCCCTACACCCAAAAACGTCTTGGGCCTGATGTATCTGGCCCGGGCGTAGTCTGCACACCTGGCAGCGAAACCGTCGACCAATGCATCCAGTACGGCGGAATCGGCGCACTCATCGGTCACAGCGCCTGTGTAGTTTGCCTCGGACATCTCGGCGTTGGCCTGCAGCACCTCCTGCATATTGGGCAACTGCGCCAGCGGGCCCGACACAAGAAAACCCACCTGCTGACCGATGTGAGTGGGCACATGCCCGTTGAAGAAAGCGCGGTCCCAAAACATCTTCACACGCGCAGAAAAGAAACGGTCCCGGATGTCGCCGGCGAATATGGTGACGTCCGAGTCGCGCATTGTTCTGTTGAAGGCATTGGTGTAGCCGTCCTTATAGACACAGATATTGTCGAAGCCGCATTGCACGCAACCCAGGCAGCCCCCCCTGATATCCACCTCCTGCAGCTTGAGGATATCGATATCGCCGTTGAAGGCCCCGGCATACCTTTTCACCATGCCGGCGATATTTGACTTCTCATCCCTTATGTCGGCAATGACCCGGATTTTAAGGCCGGAGGGATCTACTTTGCCCGAAGCCTTTCCAGGAACGTAGTTGAATTGGCTTTTTACTAAAGGGGCCAGCGTACGGGCGGCAGGCGCATTGCTCTCTATGGCGGCAAACAGGTTGCCGGCCCACTTGAGCAGCGTGGCCCGTTTTTCATCCAGGAAAATGTCGTCCATGTCGGCCGAAAAATACTCGGTGGACCTCATCCCCAGGTCGTCGCAGACCCCGCGCATATAATTGTGCGCCGTGTGGTCGTAGAAGTGAATGGATGTCGAGAGCACAGCCGTGTACTTGTCCCTGAAGGCCTCATCGGCCCCGTTCTCCCAGATCAGTTCGATGAAGCGCTTGTACTGCGAGGCCACCAGGAAGACGTAGAGAGGGAAGGCCCAGATGACTCCGTCGGATTTCTTGACTTCGTCAATGATCGACTTGAAAAGGTCGTTATTCTTCTCAATCTTGATGATGTCGTGCGCAACATTAATCAGCTTCAGCTCATGCTGAGGGAATTTCTTCTGTATGAACTTGATGTACTGGACCGTAACGCTGATTTCGCCCTTGGGGCTGCCGTTAAGAACCGCTATTTTCACTGGCCTGGCCTCCTCAAAAAGATGTGGAAGCGGCCTGAGCCGCTTCCACAAATCATAGCACAAGGTTATTTTGTGTACAAACAAAACTCAGGGCACTATAGCTATAGTAATCGTGGAACGGGTGCCGCCATCAATATACCGTAAGAACCTTGGAAGCATAGCTGCTGCCGTAACTATTAGTGGCGGTCAGAGTATAGGTGGTGGTGGAAGTTGGCGATACATTAACGCTGCCCGACGCTCCGGAGACGCCAAGAAGGCTCTTTGCACCATTATCTATCACGATGGAAGTGGCGCCGCTGGTCATCCAGCTCAGAGTAGCCGAGCCGCCCGCAGGGACGTTGGAAGTGGAGAGGTACAGGGCGGCAACCGGCAGCGACCCGTACGGCGGCGGTGCGGCGGCTACCACGAGCACCTTCGAGTCATAAGTACTGCCATAAAGGTTGGTAGCCGTCAAAGTATAGGTGGTGGTTGACGTGGGGTACACGGTAGCAGTGCCCGATGCGCCGGTGATTCCAACGAGGCTCTTCACGCCATTATCAATTACTATGGAACTGGCCCCGCTGGTCATCCAGCCCAGCGTGGCTGCGCTGCCCGGAGTTATACTGGACGGGGAAACGTATAGAGCCGCTACAGGCCGTGAACCTGCAGGTGTCGGAGGAGGCGCCGCAGCGCTCACATATATCGTCGTGTTGGCATAGCTGTTGCCTGCCGAATTAGTGGCCGTCAATGAGAAGGTTATGCTGCCTGTTCCGGTCGTATTCACGGCCAAACTCCCTGACACGTCCACCGGGCCAACGCCTGCTATGCTTGCCGATGTGGCATTAAGGGTGCCCCAGGACAGTACAGTTGAGCCCCCCGCAGTAACGGTGGATGGGCTGGCCGTAAACGACAGTATGGTTGGCAGGGACAGAGAAGTGGGGGGCGGGGAGGAGGCGCCGACAACAAACACAACAGTCGAGGCGGATACAGAACTCAAGCCGTTAGTGGCCTCCAAAACATAATTTGTGGTCGAGGCGGGACTGACCGATGTAGTGCCGCTGGTGCCCACATTGCCGATATCACTTATCTTGACGCCGGTGGCGTTGGACGTTGTCCAGCTCAATACTGAAGAGGCCCCGGGGCTGATATTAGATGGGGACGCTGAGAAGAACGTTATTACAGGCAGCCCGGAAGCGGGCGTCTGAGGTATGACGCCTGTCCCCGCAACCGTCAGCAGGGCCGTTGACCTTGTAGAACCGGCATTATTGCTGGCCGTCAGGATATAAGTTGTGGTAGCTGCCGGGGCAACCTTTTCGGCGCCCGCCGAGGCCGCAGCGGGGATACCCGGGTCGATGCTGATAGAGGAAGCATTCTGTACCTCCCATGAAAGTATGGCCGCCTCACCCGGCCCGATGGAATCGGGGCTCACGCTGAATTTCACCACTACGGGCGCCTTATTCGCGCCCCCTGCTCCCATATCTACGATGACGCAACCGCTCGCCGCCATCAAAAGCAGCATAGCAATAAAAATTATATTCCTCATAAATATTTCCTCCTGCACATATTTTACGATGCGCCATCATACTATGAAGACCCTAACGTGTAAAGCGCACTTTCGCCCTTTTCCGCAGACCTGCCGCGATATAGGTCAACAGCAGCGCCAGGCCGCTAAGCAGTATGATAGTTGCTCCCGATGCCAGGTTGAGGACGTAAGAAATCCACAGCCCGCCAAAGGTAAAGATCATGCCGAAAATCACGGCCAGCACCATCATTTTCTTAATGTCGTGGGTAAACTGCCTGGCCATCGCCGCGGGAAAGGTCAGCATGGCGATTACCAGAATCATGCCGACCACGCGTATAAGCACAACCACGGTGAGAGCGACCATGCACAGTAGCAGCAGGTAGAGGCCGTTTACCGGCATGCCCACAACGGTGCCGAACTCCTCGTCGAAGGATAGCAGCAGGAACTCCTTGTAAAAGGCGACAGCCAGTACCACTATGATGAGGTCGAGAGCGGCCATGAGGTACAGGTCGCCGACCGGCACGGTAAGGATGTTGCCGAAGAGGTAGCTCATGAGATCCGGCGCATATCCGGCGGAAAGCCCTATAAATATCACACCCAGCGCCATTCCCAGTGCCCAGAGTATCCCTGTAGCCGTGTCCTCCGGCAGTTTAGTCCTGCGCGTCACCAGTCCCATTGTCAGTGCCGACAGCAGCGAAAATAACATGGCTCCCAATACGGGGCTGAAATTGAGCAGGTAACCCAGGCCGATGCCGCCAAAGGAGGCGTGGGCAATACTGCCGCTCATAGATACAATCTTTTTCACAACCACGTAAACACCCACAATGCCGCAGGCGACAGAGGCCAGCAACCCGGCCAGCATGGCGTTTCGCATGAACTCGAACTGGAAGGCCTCAAACATAGTTAATGCTCCCTCAGCACACGGTGCGGTATATCGCCGTGCGCGATAAGCTGTACCGGGCACTTGTAAGTGGCCTCGAGTACCTCCGGCGTTATTTCACGCGAACCATGATAGTAGAGTTGCACATTCAGGCAGGCGATCTTATCCACAAATACCGATACGGCGCCGATATCGTGTGATACCATGATTATGGCCATCTCCTTCTTGAGGTCCTCCAGCAATTCGTAAAAATCGGTCTGCATGGCCGCGTCCACGCTGGCCGTAGGCTCATCCAGCAACAGCAGGGCGGGGTCCGAAACCAGGGCCCGCGCGATGAAGGTCCGCTGCTGCTGGCCGCCTGAAAGCTGCCCTATTTGAGTCCCGGCGTGTGATAGCATGCCCACCCGGGCCAGCGCTTTCTCGGCTGCCTCCCTGTCTGATTTCCTGTATGGCTTCAGCATGCCCCTCTTCCCATAGCGTCCCATCATTACAACGCCCATCACGCTGACGGGAAAGTCATGGTCATAGTTGCTGTGCTGAGGCACATAGCCTATCCTGCTGCGGCTCCTGTCCGGCGGGTTGCCCAGCACCGTGACCATGCCGCGCTGCGGCCTGATCAGTCCGAGTATAACCTTGAGCAGTGTGCTTTTGCCTCCGCCATTGGGCCCTATGATGCCCAGGAAATCATGCTCATCTACACTCAGGTTGATGCCCTCCAGGGCAAATGTGCTGTTATAGCTCACCCAGACATTTTCCAGCCTGACTACGTCTTTTCCGGTCACTCTTGCCTCAAAGCCTCCCTCAAAGCTTCTGCCACTTTGCGCATATTGTCCAGGTAGTCCCTGCCCTCGGGGTCGATGTTGACAACACTGCCGCCGATCTCGCGGGCGATGGCTTCTGCGCTCCTCGTATCGAACTGGGGTGAAACGAAGATGACTTTTACGTTGTTTTCCCTGGCCTCATTTATCAGCCTGGCCATATAAGCCGCCTGCGGCTCCTTGCCGTCGCGTTCGATACCGAGCTGCTTGAGACCGTATTCCCGGGCCAAATAGCCCCAGGCCGGGTGATAGACGATAAATGTGCGGTTAGCCATGCCGGTCAGTGCTGACCTGATATCGGCATCCAGAGCATCCAGCTTCTCCACATATGAATCGCGGTTTTTTTCAAAGTACGGCCGGTCAGCCGGGCTTATCTGCGACAGGCCTGCGCTGATATTAGTGACCATGGTTTTCACGTTGCCTGGCGAGGTCCAGGTATGGGCATCAATGCCGGGCTCGTCAGGATCAGCACTTTCGATTAAACCGATGCCCCGGCCGCCATCGACCAGCAACATATCACGGTTCTGCGCCACCAGCTTATCCAACCATGTCAGCTCGAATTCCAAAGGGGAGCCTACCTTTACATACATCTTAGCCTTGCTCAGCTTTGCCATCTGGGCGGGGGTGACCTCGTAGGTATGAGGGTTGGCCCCGGGCGGCACCATAGCTGTCACTTCTACTTTGTCTCCGCCCACGGCATTGACGAACTCCACCTGCGGCAGCACGGTCACCATCACACCTATTTTATGGCTGGCCGACTGACCGGCAGGCGAGCAGGCCGATAATAAAAGTATGAGTGCCACTGCACCGAGCACCAATGACTGGTTCATGAACATTATTTCAATTCAAGCCCAATCTTGAATGCCTTGCCCACGGTATCTCCCAACTCCTGATAGACATTGGCCGGCAGAGTTGTCCAGCCTATGGGACGGATCTTATTTACGTCCGGGTGTTCCCCTGTGAAGCATTTGCCCGAAACATAGGTTTCCTCGATCTTGCCCACCACCAGTACGTGGCTGCCCAGGTCCAGCATGTGCTCAATTTTGCATTCAAGGTTGACCGGGCACTGCTCGATCATAGGCGCTGTTTCGATTTTGCCGTAGAAGACCTTGAATTTGCAGGCACGTACTTTGTCCTCTTTGGCCCCTGTTTTGATGCCGCAGAAGTCCACCTCTTTTACCTGGTCAGCCGATGCAACGTTGACGGAGAATGTCATGTTCTCCTTCATCCCTTTGAGCGTATGGCGGGGGTGGCGTATGGCCACCGACACCATGGGCGGCTCACCGCATGCGATCCCGCCCCAGGCAACGGTCATAAAATTGGGTTTGCCTTCAACGTTAGCCCCTACCAGGAAAGCGGGCATGGGAAATACCAGCGGTTGGGGTCCTATCTTCACCTTATCCATAATTTGACTACCTCCGGTTGTTTTATCGCATATTTTTCAAGAATTTCTTTCATGGGCATTCAGTAATAATCGACCCAGCCCTGCATACGAGATCTCGGGGGAATTCTATCACAAATATTAACCGTATGGATGCCACTTCAAGCTCGGCACCTCCGGGCAACGGAGCTTGAAAAATGTTCACCTTATTGGTACATTGGAACATAATAGGTGTTCACCGATGACTAATCTAAAATATTTTATCACTTCCAAGGCCAAACGTAATGTCCTCCATCTTTTTATGCTGGATCCCGGCAAGCCTCACTATACCCGCGAGGTGGCGCGCTTAACAGGTGAACCGCTAAATGCCGTGCGCCGGGAGCTGGGACACCTGGAGAAGGCAGGGTTGCTCAGTTCGCGCGCACAGGGCAACCTCAAGTATTATGAAGTCGTTAAGGGCTTCCCGCTGCTGGCGCAGTGGCGCAAGATAATCCTGGAGTCCGACACCGCTCCGCTTCCGCAGACAGTGGTTGCGCATCCTACACACGTCATTGCGAGCGAAGCGAAGCAATCTCCGCAGACAAAGCACTCCGTAGCCATATCGGAATCAAAAAAGCATGTCCCCCTGGAGGACGGTGACAAGCCCATCATCCCCGGCGCCCGTGTGATTCCCAATCACGAACCTATAACTACGCCCGCTGTCATCGAACTGCCTTCTCCCGCCACCATAAGCCAAGAGCCAGGGCAATCCCCTGAACCTAAGGCCGGTACCATCCTCACTCTCCAGTCCATCGTCAATCACCTGGGCGACCAGTTGAAAGACCTGGGCAGCGTCAGCCTCGCCCTCATCCACGGCGAGGCAGCCAGGTCAGAAAGTATCCCCACCAACGGCATTGACCTGCTTGTTATCGGGGACATCAACAGGGATACGTTGCTGGCGCTTATAGCTGATTTCGAAGACAAAGCCGGCGTTAATGTCAAACTCACCAGCATGACCCGCAGTGATTTCGACTACCGCAACGCCCAGGGCGATTCGCTTGTCCGTAAAATCTGGGGCGAGAAGAAGATGGTGGTCAAGGGACGCCAATGAAATTTGTGCACACAGATAGCAATAATCAGTTCCATGCCACAAACCAATAATTTCTGTTAAACTATCGTATGTCATCCGGGATATCGGTCATCTTCCAATCCGCCAAATTGGGCGACCTGCCATTCATCGTCAGGGAGCTCGACCGCGCGCAGGCTCTTCTCAACGAAAATAAGCCGATTGGCCGAGTTTACGGGGTAAGCGGCGGGGCGTTGGGGGCCATGGCATTCGCGCTGGCGCTGGCCGCGAAGAAGGACCCTGCCAGGTGGGGTAAGGCCTCCACGGCGATAAAAGATTTCCGGGATTTTTTCAGCAGGGCACGCGGGTGGCAGATACGCACGTTCAATATTAATATCTGGTACGGTCGCTCCAACCTGAACCCGCTACGGCGTTGGCTGGAAAAGAAACTGAAGTATTATTGCAGCGGCGGCCCCGGCATACTTGAGGAAACGCCACTGTTAATCTCCGACCTGGGCGTTCCCCTCTATATCTGCACCACCGACCGGGACGCCATCTTCACCATGTTCGGCCCGGCTGACGATGGCCTGCAGTGCGCTTACCAGTTCAAACACCTCGGTCCACCGCAGGATGCCCCGTTGGTGGACGCGGTCATCGCCGCTGTAAGCACCCTGCTCTCCACCAGTCCATCCACCGTCAGCGGACAATATGTTTACGATTGCCGCCCGCCCATCGTGGATGCCGGCGCCATGGTGGCCGACCTGGAAGCCAAAGACCCGCGGCCCATCCTGCGCACCAAACCGCGCGCAGTGATACGGCCATGGAAGCCCAATTTCATTACAACCGTATTCATCATGCATTCACAACATGAACGCAACCAGGCTATGCTGGCTGACTACTACCTCGACCTGCTGGGCCGCCAGCGCGAACTGCTACTAAAAGTCAGGGACAAACAGCCGAATTTCTCCATGAATTCCATTAAACCACTGGGCCCATTGCCCACCATCGGGCTGGTGGACCTGCCCTATGTAGGTTCCACCGAGGCCGCCACCAACATGAGGGAATCCTCTCAAAACCGCGTTGCCATCATGGCCCGCTTTAAACAGGTACTCGGCGGCCAGATGGACAGATTCCCCTTTGACCAGCCGGCCAATATCATCTACGGGGCAGGCGGCTTTTCGGGCATACTGGGGGGGCTGGTCACGGCGAGAGCTGTGGACGAGGGCTTCAGGAGAGGAGGCGGGGCCATAAAGCAGATTTACGGCGTATCGGCCGGCGTACTCAACAGCTTCTTTCACGCCGTACAGGTGGCAGCCGCAATTTACCCCGACATGTATCGGCCGGCGGCGCAGCATGCCCTGGAAGACCTTGAGAACTTTATCGCCAACCTGCAGACCGACAAGCTCGTCAGGATAAACCGCAACCCTGTCCGCTTCTGGCAGGGCTGGGGCAATCTCGACCCCCTGCAGGATTTCCTGGCCGAAAGGCTGAAAGAATACACGGGGGCGGCCACCCCCGAAAAGCTCACTTTCGACGACATACACCTCCCGCTGACCGTCACCGTGGCGCGCACCGACGGATTCACAGATTTTCTGGGCATGACCTCCCTCAACCGGCAGTTCGAGTTCGGCGGCCGCACCTGGAAAGTGCTGGAAGCCCCCATCATAAAGGCCGTCGTCGCCGGATGGAGCATGAACACCTATATAGAGCCTTCTAAACTCAACGGGCAGTTGTACCGCGACGGCGGAAGTACATTCTACGATCCCTCCATGCTGGTGGCCTGCCTGGATCCCGAATTGAACAACTTGATCGCCATCCACCTCAATCACCCCGAGGGCGGCACTTTCAACATCCCCCACAGGCCGGACATAGCTAAAATTATGCTGGATACCCACAACTACACCTTCCCCGAGGAGCACCGCCGCATGCGAGTGCTATCCAAACTTTTTTATGACCATTTCCGACTGCGCTTGTACGCACGGGAGAACGGAATACCGGTAGAGCCGGATTTCCGCCGTGAGTGGAAGCTGCGGGACACAGGATACCTTTAGTCCCGCGTGAAGCCCGTGCTTTGCTGGGTGGTATAATAATTCCGGCCGGTTTTCCGGCGAAGGGAGAACAACCATGAAAAAACTCTTACTTTTTTCCATTGCTGCCTGTGTTTTACTGGCAATGCTGGCGCCGGCCTGCAGCCCGGCAGACCCGTCAGCCAGGACAAAGCTGACCGTGGCCTGCGACGCCACCTGGCCGCCTTTTGAGATAGTCAACGAGCAGACCAAGGAGCTGGACGGATTCGGTCCAGAGTTGATGCGCGCCATAGCGGCTAAAGCAGGCCTGGATATTGAACTGGTCAACGTGGGCTTCGATTCGTTGCTGGCCGGAGTGTCGCAGTGCCAGTATGACATGGCGGTATCCTCGATCACCATCACCGAAGAACGAAAGAAAACCATCCTCTTCTCCGACCCCTACTTTGCCGCAGGACAGATAGTCACGGTACGCAAGGACGATGACAGGATCAAGGGAAAAGACGACCTGTCCGGTAAAACAGTCGGCGGGCAGATAGGCACGACGGGCATTATCGAAGCAGGCAAGATACCGGGGGCGAGGGTCAAGACCTTTGATGAGGTCGGCTTCGCCTTCCAGGACCTTATCAACGGCCAACTTGACGCGGTCATCGCCGATAACCCCATCGCCGCCGGGTATGTCAACAAAAGTAAGGACAAGCTCATGACGGTCGGTCCCGTCTTCACCAACGAGTATTTCGGCATAGCCGTATGCAAGAAGAATGCCTACCTGGTGCCGCAAATCAACGCCGCGCTCAAGGCCCTCAAGGACGAGGGATTCTTAGATACTCTATCAAAGAAATGGATCGGACAGTAGCAAACCGCCGCTATATAACCCGCCAAACCGTTTAAGGCGTATAATACAGGCCGGTTAAATGAGTACGTCCGAAAAGCCGCAGATACCCCGGGAAGAACTGGACCACATACCCGGCGCAGAACCTTCTTCACGTCTTGACGCCTGGTGGTGGCTGGTAGCCCTGGTAGTCGGAATCACAGCCCTCCTGCTTATCGCCTGGCCTGACCCCTTCATGGACATCTTCAAGTTCGTCCAGGACGGCATCGTGATAACGGTAACGGTCACACTGGTCTCTTTCGTACTGGTCATGATCGTTGGTATGGTGGGCGGACTGAGCAGGCTTTCGACTAACCGCATCATCTACATGATATCCACACTTTACGTGGAACTGGTGCGCGGCGTGCCCCTGCTGGTGCAGCTCATCATCTGGTACTTCGCCGTGCCGGTTATGATACAGTCTCTGGGCAAGGCCTGGGGACTCCCTGTGCTGGAGGGTTTCCAGGCAGACCCCGTCGTAATGGCCATCATCGGCCTTGTCTTCTGCTACGGGGCCTACATGAGCGAGATCTACCGCGCAGGCATACAGAGCATCCCCAAAGGGCAGATGGAGGCCGCACGCAGCCTGGGCATGACCTACTTCCAGGCCATGCGCCACGTCGTCCTTCCACAGGCCATGCGCGTAATCCTGCCGCCCATCGGCAACGAGTTCATCGCCCTGCTCAAGGACTCCTCACTGGTCAGCGTGGTGGCCGTGGCCGACCTGACACGCCGCGGTCGCGAGTACTCGTCAATGCACTTCGATCCTATTGAGGTCTGGGCACTGGTGGCCCTGTTGTACCTTATTATGACGCTCTTCTCAGCGCGCGTCGTGAACTGGATAGAAAAGAAAACCAAATTCGAGAGGTAATCATTGGCTGAACCTATCATCCGCATCCGGGGGGTGCACAAATACTTCGGCAGTATCCACGCTTTGCGGGGGGTTGACCTCGACATAGCCAAAGGGGAGGTCGTAGTCATTGTGGGCCCGTCGGGCTCAGGCAAATCTACACTGCTGCGCTGCATTAACCGCCTCGAGACCTACGAGAAAGGCAGTATCGTGGTGAATGGCATACCGCTGGACAATGCCCGCAACATCAACTCTGTACGCCGGGAGGTGGGCATGGTCTTCCAGTCATTCAACCTCTTCAGTCACCTCACAGTCATGGATAACCTCATGCTGGCCCAGCGCGTGGTGCGAAAAAGGCCTGCGGGGGAGGCCAGGCAGACTGCGCTGGACCTGCTCCAAAAAGTGGGCATACCCGACAAGGCCGATGTAAAACCGGCCCAGCTTTCAGGAGGTCAGCAGCAGAGAGTGGCCATCGCCCGGGCACTGGCCATGAACCCCGAGATCATGCTTTTCGACGAGCCTACCAGCGCGCTCGATCCCGAAATGATCAGTGAGGTGATGGAGGTGATGCTGGCGCTGGCCAGGGAGGGCATGACTATGGCCGTGGTCTCGCACGAGATGGGCTTCACCCGCGCCGCGGCTAAACGCGTCATCTTCATGGATGAGGGACAGATCATCGAGGAAGCCCCGCCGGACGTTCTCTTCAACTTCCCTCATCACGAGCGGACCAGGCAGTTCTTAGGCAAGATATTAAGCCATTGAACCTGTCACGGCAGGTGGGAATCTAATACTCTTCCTCTTCCTTGTCGCGTCCTATGATCACGTATTCGAGAGCAGAGATGAAGAAGATGGTGAAGAGGATGATGGCCAGCATGTCGCCCGGACGGAAGCCGTTGGTCTTGAGGAATTCACCCACGGACGTGTTATCGTACATCCACGAGGCCAGCATAAAAAAATTGAAGATTGTGAGGTAAAACGTGATGCGTCCGAACGTGTAGTTAGCCGCCTTCCGGATCACGTGCTTGACGTAGTTGTAGGTTTCCATTGTTCTCCTTTACTCAGAAATTTGGCCTAACAGGCCACGGAGCAAAATTACAGCCGCTTTCTTGTCCAGGGGCTCATTGTTATTGCCGCACTTGGGGGACTGGATGCAGGCCGGGCAACCTTCCCGGCAGGGACATTCTTCAATAGCCTTGAGCGTGGCCGCCCACAGCCCCTCGATGATTTCGTAGCCCTTTTCAGCTATGCCGATGCCGCCCGGGTAGCCATCGTAAATAAATATCTGCGCCCGCCCGGTGTCGATATGAAAAGGCGTGGAAACCCCGCCGATATCGTTGCGGTCGCACATAGCGAAGAGGGGCAGTATCGCGATTGCCGCATGCTCGGCCGCATGCAGGCCGCCATGAAAATCGAGCTTGCCCTTCTCGATCATGTCCACCGCCTGTTGAGGCAGGTCGAACCACAGCGACCGTGTAATAAAACGCATGGGGGGCAGGTCCAGCACTTGCTCGCCAACTACCTCATCCGTGTAATGTTTCTTCTTGCGGAAGCCGTCAACCTGGTTGGTCACATCCACCACGCCTGTGCAAACTTTAACACCGCCGACCTCCTTCTCCTTGATTTGCTGCAGCACCTTTATATCGGTCAGTTCCATTGTCTGGGTGTAGTAAGGCACTGTGGCCGGCTCCACCAACGCTATATGCTTTTCAATATCGAGCTCTTTGACAAAATAGGAATCTCCCTGGTGCAGGTATATGGCGCCGGGGTGTACCTGCCAGAAGGCGTGTTCCTCCTCAACAGTCTCCAGTACCTGGTAACCCCTGGCAGCATCCAGCAACTGGTACTGATGGGAAGATGCAGTCCTGATATTCACTTCCTGCGCCGGGTGCGAGAGCAGGGGTGCAATATGCCAGTGACTGCCGGCTTTCCTCAGCTTCCCCTCTTCCTCCAGCTCCGCTATGGCAGCATCCAGTGTACCACCAAAATATTCACTGTCTTTTTGGTCGATGTGTTTCTCCCAGGCGGCACACAGCAGGTGCGGATAAAGAATATTGATATTCTCCCAGTTGATGAGGGCATTCTCGAAGGGCTTGCCGAAAAAGAAATCGGGGTTATGCATGAAGTACTGGTCCAGCGGGTTATTCTGCGCTACAAAGAAGGTAATCGATCTCTCTCCCCGCCGCCCGCTGCGCCCGGCCTGCTGCCAGGTACTGGCGATGCTGCCCGGGTACCCTGTCAGAACCGTGGCATCAAGACCACCAATATCGATGCCCAGCTCAAGGGCGCTGGTGGCCACCGCCCCCAGCAGCTCCCCCGAAAACAGTCCCCGTTCAATCTCGCGCCTGTCCGAGGCAAGGTACCCGGCCCGGTACGGCTTTATCTGCTCACCCAAAGGGCTGCCCAGCGTATCCCGGCTGTAAACATAAATAAGTTCAGTCAGCTTGCGTGTCGAGGCAAAGGCAAGCGTGCGCACCTGCCTGCGTATAAGCTCCGTGAACAGGTGCGTGGCCTCGCTGTTGGTGCTGCGCCGCAGGCTGCGGGCCTCGTCTATAATAGGGGGGTTCCAGAAGACGAAAGACTTGCCCCCATAAGGAGCACCGTCATTATCCACAACTTTGAAAGGCAGCCCTGCCAACGCCTCTGAATGCCGGCCCGGGTTGGCAATTGTAGCTGAACAGAACACAAATTGTGGACTACTGCCATAATGAGCACAAATACGTCTCAACCTGCGCAGCACGCAGGCTACGTGTGAGCCGAACACCCCCCTGTAAACGTGGGCTTCATCCACCACCACGTATTTGAGACGTCTGAGGAATTTGTCCCATGACTTATGGTTGGGCAAAATGCCCGCATGCAGCATGTCGGGGTTGGTGAGCACAATACGTGCTCGCTTCCTGATGCCTGAACGCTCTTCACCGGGCGTATCTCCGTCGTAAGTGGCGCATTCCCAGGGCAGGTTGATGGTATCACCGGCCAGCCAGGTAAGTCCGCGCAACTGGTCCTGGGCCAGCGCCTTGGTCGGGAAAAGGTAAAGTGCCCGTGAATAAGGTTCCTCCAGCATGAAATCGAGTACCGGAATGTTGTAGCACAGGGTCTTGCCGCTGGCGCTGGGCGTTGCGACCATGACATTGTCGCCCAGCCTGATAGAATTTATCGCCTCAGCCTGGTGTGAATAAAGGGTGCTTAAACCAAGCTTGTCGAGCCGTCCCTGCAGCACCGCATGGAGGGGCCTGTCTATCCAGCCGGGACGGGCATCGCGTGGAGGTATGTACTGGACATGAACGGCCTGGCCTTTATATTCGGGATCGTTTTTAAGATAGTCGAGGAAAGCGGAGGTATCCATAAGTTAATTATACTGCCCGGGGTTCAGGCAACGATTCAGTAGTTTTCGAGCTCTTTCTCAACTATCTCGATGGTTGGAAAGTCCCGTCCGATCAGGCTGATGGCCGCGCTGATGACTTCGTCAACGTGGTTAGTGTTGTTTGAGACACAGGCCAACCCGATGGTGGTCATCTGCCACAGGTCGTGGTCGTCGACCTCGGCGATGGAAATATTGAACTGCTTCTGCAGGCGCATTACCAGTGATTTTACGACGCTCCGCTTATCCTTGAGAGACCTGCTCCCAGGGATATGGATCTTCAATTTGCAAACGCCTACTTTCACTAAAGTCCGTTCGCCGCACTGCGGTTATTGGTAAAAGGGACTCCCGCGGGAGACTGCGGGAGTAATATATCTAACGTTCCGGTTTGGACGAAGCGTAGCAGCTGCTGCAATAAACCGGACGTTCTTGTCTCGGCTCAAAGGGCACTTCGCATTCAGTGCCGCACCTTGCGCAGGTGGCTTTGAACATCTCCCTGGGCTTGCCGGCACCGCCAGAGCGGGACTGTTTTCTGTTGGTCCTGCAATCAGGGCAACGCTTGGGTTCGTTCTGAAGTCCTTTCGAAAGATAGAATTCCTGCTCGCCTATAGTGAAGACGAAAGATCCGCCGCACTCAGCGCAGGTAAGGTTCTTGTCCGTTAGGGCCATTGATGCCTCCTTTGTCGATAATAAATATGCACCATGGATTGTGACGGGTCTGCTTGGCCCCGGGACCTCTTGAAACATACGCAGGGAGTCTTAGTCCCGGCATTATGGTCTCCCAATTTAAGAGGCAGCCAGTTTAAGACTCACCGTTAACCAGGGTTTGCATACTCGCATTAGTGTAGATTATAATTTTATGCAAGTCAAGACCCTTCCCACGTGTACTGAAATTAGAGGATTTAGCTATGCCTATTGATTATGGATATGAAAAAAAACCGACGGTGCGCGGCATCATCAGCATCGTGGCCTGTATCCTTATAGGGCTAACACTTATTTTCGCCGGAGGCGGCAAACTGGCCAACCTCGGCACGATACCGGGGCAGACCGAATTTCTCGACAGGTTCATTCCGGACTTCCTCATGACCCCGGACTTTGCCCGCTTCATAGGCCTGGTGCTGATACCCTGGATTTTGCCCATCGCCGAGGTACTCCTGGGGCTCCTGCTGGTCATCGGCCTCTGGCCCCGCTTCATAGCCATACTGGTACTGCCACTGGTGCTGGGTTTCATGGCCAATAACTCGTTCATGATTTCCCAGGGCCTTGAAAAATACCCTGATTGTACCTGCTTCGGCATCTGGGAACAGTGGCTGGGAGGATTGACCCCGACCCAATCCATGTATTACGACATCGCACTCTTAATCCTGGCGGTAATTATAATCATAGTGCAGCCGGGGCCGTTTTTCTCTCACACCTACTGGATCAATAAGATTTGGCCCGGGTCTAAACAATAATCTGCGTTATCCCGGTACAGGAGGTATCACCATATGATTTCAAACCGTAGTGCACGTACTATAGTGGCCTGTATGGCCTCCACCCTTATATTAACGATCATGTCAGGTTGTGCCGCACAAAATAACGCGGCGCCCGTCGTGCCTCCCCCTGAGCCGGTCAATAATCCCCCCATCATATCCAGCCTGACCGCCGACCAGCAGTTCGCACAGCCCCTCGGCAAGGTCCTGCTGAACTGCCGGGCCAGCGACCCCGAAAGCGATAACCTCAGCTACCGCTGGACGGCCAGCGGCGGTTCCATAGAAGGGTCTGCAGAAACGGTGTCGTGGACAGCGCCGAATAGCCCGGGAAGTTATAAGGTAACCGTCGTTGTCAGCGATGGCAGGGGCGGGGCCGCCGCAGGTGATGCCTTAATTACCGTCCCCGAAAAACCCAATAACCCGCCTGTTATATCGGCCATAAAATTTACGCCTGAAGGAAGGGGCACGGTAACAGTAAAGCCCAACCCCACCGACAAAGAAAAAGAGAAGTACCCGCCGGTCGAAGTGAAATACAAAACTTCGGTTGTTGAGTGCTTGGCCAGCGATGCCGATAACGATAGCTTAAAATATACCTGGAAGGCAACAGGGGGTAAAATAATCGGCTCAGGCCCCAAGATAGAATGGCTTGCTGCCGGCGATTCGGGATCATATATAATCACCTGCGATGTATCAGATGGCATGGGCGGGAGCAATTCGCTCTCTGTGACAGTTACCGTTAAATGCTGCGGCTGATAACGCCTAAATCTCGACCAGCCTCACTTCACCCCGTGCGCCCAGACGGTCACCGGTGATTATTATAATCCCTGTGACCCCCCTGATGCTTTGCCCGAACTCCAGTGCAGCCTCTATATCATCGGCAGACCTTACCCGGTTGCCCACGGCCGTAGCCGCTGCATCGGCCAGCGCAGCGGATGGCGCAAGTACCACCGCTGCATCCGCCAGCCCCAGGCTGAGGGATGGCCCAACTTTCCCGGAAGATGTGCACACCCCCAGCGGTGTCAGCTCCGGCTCCACTTCGATCGCCAGCTTCCCCGTGAATACGGATCCTCCGGCATATATACCGATGATCCGCTTACTGCCAACCTTCATAAAGATATCACCGCCGTTCTCCACAATTACCTCTGACGACCACTTCAGCAGCTTTTCACCGACCATATCGGCCACGGCCCCGGCCACCGCCGCCATGGGGCCGACATCCGCCAACCGGGCTGCCAGCGCCATCCTCTGCACAATCTCCGGCGCACCTTTTTCAACAGGCAAAGGCTCCAGGCTGTGCAGGAAAATGGGATGCTCCAGTATATAGCGCTCCAGAGGGCCCCGCACTTCATTGATGGCGGCCACTGCCTCCATGCTAAGGTTCCTTGATGCGCGTATGTAAAGGTCTGTTTCCTTAACCACTGTCTGGAAGGAGACAAGGTCCAGGTCCTTGATGTCGTGACGGTAGGATCGCTGCTCGTACATTCAACTTAAAATTTCAATTCCATAGCACGCGGCGGGCAGGCCCTTACGCACAGCTCACAAACTATGCACTTGGAATTATCAAAGAGCACCCTGCGTGTCCCCTCCTCGAGGGTGAAGGCGCGTGTGGGACACATGGTTATGCATGCTCCGCAATGGGTGCACCTTTCATCGTTGCGCAGCACGTCCTGGCTAAGCGACTGTATCCCAAGTCCAGCATCCTGCAGGTATTTAATTCCGCGGTCGTAGTCTTTCTGCTCGCCGGTCAACTCCATGATCATCAATCCCTCTTCGCCCGGGGATATGGACGCCTTGAGAATATTGAAATCGAGATTAAACTCCCTGATCAGGCCGCTGACAATGGGCTTATCTATGGTCTGCTGAGTGAAATGCAACACGATTTTCTTTGCAACTTTCATATCATTGACTCCTTCAGGGCAACGGTCTTTCCTCGAGCGCTTTGAGCTTTATCCCGGATTCCACACCGGGCAGGGGCGCCACGGGGTCGCTCAACAGGAAATGGCCACTGCTGATCCATTGCTTGAGTGTCGAAGCAATTTCCACCGCCCCGGGGTAACTCGATAAAGCGGCAGTGGGAATCTCTTTGCCTCCTACTTTTATCTTGCCCGATTTGAGATCGGCATAGCTGACCTCAGCCAGCACATCCGGCTTGCGGTTGGGATAGGCGTCGGAATAGTCCACCACCGGCGCCAGGATATCCGCATCGGTCACCAGCGTGTACTGCAGTATCTCTTCGTTCAACACGGGTATTGGGACACCGATCCCGACCGTCAGCGTAGTGCCATAGCCCAAAAAACTGGTGCCCACCAGCCACTTAGGCAGCATCTGTTTGAGGTCGCCAATCACAGCCAACGTACCTGCCCCACGCGTGGGAACGCCCTTATCAGTGCGGGGTGCGGACGGGTTGTGCTGCGTTCCATGCCAGGCGACGTAGCCAACCCCGCCACCCAGGAAGATGCGTGTCCCGACGCCGATGGTTTTATACAAAGGGTCGTTCAAGAGGGGAGAAAGCTGGCCTGCAGAGCAGAAATTAGCGTTGCCCATCCTGGCTTTGAGGACTCCCATGTAAGTATAGATCATACGGTCGCTGACATTTACAGCCACGTTGTAGTTCTGGTAGGCATTGCGCAGGTTAAAAAGAATAGCCTCATTGATGGTGTTGATGTTTATCAGCGTTTCCAGTTTCTTGCGCGGATAGCAGTCCGTGCCGTAGGCGCTGGCCACCATCCTGATATCCTTTCCCGCAACAAACTCCTCAATTACATGGCCGCCGCCATACCTGAATTCTCCCGGATAGGTCCTGTTCTTGGGATCGTCATCCGGCATGGCCGTGGCGCCCAGAATGATATCAACAGCCGCTACACCCGTGTAAGCCGGCACGTCGTTGAGGTAAACCCTGCCTCCGCCCACCTTCATCCTGGGTTTGGTATGGCCAAGGTTAAAAAAGGCGCTGGATGAGCACATCGGGCCGAAGGTCCCGGTGGTCACCACATCGATCTCTTTAGCCGCGGCTGCAACACCTTTCTTGCGGGCGATGCCTATCACCTCTTCAGCAGTAACCACAACCGCCTGTCCTTTTTTAATTTTCTCGTTAATCTCTGCGATCGTCCTGGCCATATTTCCCTCCTTTACAGAATCTCAGGCCCGCAAACTCTGCCGATTAAATGCTAATGCCTGCCATACTTTTCGTAAAACACTATCTCCGATAGCTCTTTGCGCGGGGGACCTTTAGATTCGGCAGAGGGATAGCCGAGCGGCGTCATCTCCACAGAGACCACCCCGGCCGGCAACTCGAGGATGGCGTCAACCTTCTTCGAATCGGGTATTAATCCCACGTGCACTGTGCCCAGGCCCAGGGCTTGCGCCGCCAGGACGAGGTTCTGCATGGCAATTCCGACATCGAACATAAACCAGTCTCCCCTGTCCGTTACCAGGCTACTTTTATAATAACCTGATTTCCCCAGTTCCGCGCAGGCAACAATTACAACCGGCGCATGCTTGATCGCCTCAGTAGCCGGGTTGCCCCTGTTCAAACAGTCCGCCAGGCGGGCTTTTGTCTCAGTGTCCTTGACTACCACGTAGCGGGTGCACTGGGTGTTGGCCCAGGAGGGCGCCCGGCGGGCAGCTTCCAGCACCCTCGTTAGCACGTCGTCAGGAACGGGGGTTTCCTGGTACTGGCGTACGCTGCGCCTGCTGAAAATAGCTTCAAAAGTGTCCATCGCGGCATTTCTCCTGATTGTTATTGACCGGCCTTTAGCATCGCGACCAGTTCTTCAGGCCGCGTTTCCTGCTGTTCGCCCGTCTCCATGTTGCGCACCATCACGGTGCCCATCTTCATCTCGTCGCCACCGATGATGGCGGCATACTTTACACCCACGGCATTGGCATGCCTTAGCTGGGCCTTCAGGCTGCGTTCACCGGAAGACATGACCAGCGCGATACCGTCGTCCCGCAGTGCCGCAGACAGCCTGAAGGCCTCGACCCTGGCTTCCCCGCCTATGCAGGCAATGAAGACAGACGGTTTCTCCCCCGGCGGAACTTTCACACCCTGCGTTTTCAAGTTCAGGACAATGCGCTCCAGGCCGGCCGCAAAACCTATGCCGGGCACGGGCTTGCCCCCTATCATGGTAATCAGGTCGTCATAGCGTCCGCCACCGCCCAGCGCGCTCTGCGAGCCGCCATCGGCAGGCTGGATTTCGAATACGGTTTTAGTATAGTAATCCAGTCCCCGCACAAGCCTGTGGTTGAGCACGAATGTGATGCCGAGCGCTGCAAGGTAATCCTGCAGCGAGCCGAAATGTTGCCCGCATTCCTGGCAAAGGTATTCAGCGCTTTTGGGCGCCAGGTCGGCTACTGACTGACAGGCAGGTTTTTTACAATCAAGCAGCCGCAACGGGTTTTTCTCAAATCTGACCTGGCAATCATTGCACAACTGCTCCTTGAAGGGGATGTAATGTTCAATCAATTTCTGCAGGTGAGCGGGGCGGCACTGCTTGCAACCGATGCTGTTGACCTGCAGTGAGATACCGGTGAGTCCCAAAGCGTCGAAGAAGCTGAGCGCCATGTGGATTATCTCGGCATCCAGCACCGGTGATTGGTCACCGATAGACTCACAGCCGAACTGGTGGTGCTGCCGGTAACGTCCCGCCTGCGGCCTTTCATAGCGGAAGATGTCGGCAAAGTAGAACAGCTTTACGGGCTGCGCAAGGTTGTCCATGCCATGTTCTAAATAGGCACGGCAGACCGGTGCGGTGCCCTCCGGCCTGAGGGCCATCTCGTTATCGCTGCGGTCCTTGAAGATGTACATCTCCTTGCTGACGATATCCGTGCCCTCGCCCACGCTGCGCTGAAAGAGGCCTGCGTCCTCGAAAGCAGGTGTACTGATGCGGCTGTAGCCGTACAGACGGCAAATCTCCAGCGCCTTGTCCTCAATGTAGCGCCAGTATGGCTGCTCCTCCGGCAGCGTATCAGCAGTTCCTCGTGGTGCTTTAAACACAGTAGCCGCTCTCCCCTTTAAGATATCATTATATTACAGGCGGCCGGAATGTTGCTCATTCCCCCACCTCCCCCGCAATCCAGTCTAAATAAGCTCCATGACCGGCCATAACAGGCAGCGCTATGACCTCGGGTACAGAGTAGCTGTGGACACTTTTAACCGTGTCTATAATATCGTTGACCCGCGATGCACGTGTCTTGATAATCAGCAGCACCTCGTCAGCCGCATCGATTTTACCCTGCCACAAGAACATAGAGGATATCTTGGGAACGATATTAACACAGGCGGCCATGCGTTTCTCCAGGATAGTGGCCGTGATCTTGTTGCCTTCCTCAAGTCCCGAAGCCGTTACCAGCACCACAGCAAAGCCGGTCGTTTCAGCCATGGCTCAACCCCCGTTATCGTCTATTTTCCTTAATTGCAGCGTACCTGCACATGTAAGACACTACCCTGATAGCCTCTTTGAGTGAGGAGCATACGGCAAAGCCATCCTCCTCGCACATCTTCTTGAGCAACACAGAAAGGCGTCTCTCCATCTCGTTATCAGTGTAGGGATCCAGGTAAATAGCGATCATCACCAGCCTGCCTGCTTCATCACGCGCGTAGCGGCAGCCGGCCAGAAAATCTGCGGCTATGGCCCTAAGCTTCTCTTCCGTACCCTCAGCCCACATCATGGTCATGAACCTGATCACATCGAACTGAAGGATGATGCTGTGAATCGGCTCCTCGCCCGATACGATGCGCAATACGTCCGACAGCCTGCCCTCGCCCGAATACCTGTAATAAAGCTGCCAGGAATCCAGCGGGTTGCCTATCATGGTACCTGCGGCCGGTACAAATTTCCTCAGCTTATCTATAGCCGCAGGGGAAAACTGCGGCACCTGCAGGCCTGCCTTCACGCACATGTCACTCTGAACCACGGCGAACCCACCGGAGTAAGTTACAATCGCCACCCCTGTTCCGGCAGGCGCTTTGGATGAGCTCAACGCAACTGTGGTATTCATCAGGTCATCAATATCATCTACCTGAACCACCCCGCTCTGCTTGAACATGCTTGACCATGTTTCCCCCGTCCCTGCCAGTGAGCCTGTGTGCGACGCTGCAACCCGTCCGCCCGCCCCGGTTACCCCGCCCTTAAGCGCAACCAGCGGTTTTTTGCCGGCAGCGTACTCCAGCGCCGACCTCAGCCGCCTGCCGTCCTTAATACCTTCTATATAAAGGGCGATAACACCGGTGTCGGGGTCATCCGCCAGGTATTCCAGGAAATCCGGGCAATCGAGATCGACAGCGTTGCCATAGCTGACCATCTTGCTGATCTTAATATTCATAGACCTGCCCGCATAGACAAACATCTGGGCAAAAGTGCCGCTCTGGCATATGACACCGATGCTGCCCTCCACGTTAGTGGACGCGGGATTAAACGACAGGCCCGATTTGGGGCAATAAGAGCCCATACAGTTGGGCCCGATAACCCTGATTTTCCCCCTTGCCATGTCTGCCAGTTCTTTTTCCAGCCTGATGCCCCCGGGCAGTCCTGTTTCGCTGAAACCCGACGTGAATATATGTACGCCCTTGACCCCTTTGCCTATACAATCGCTGACAGCGCCCAATACAAAGCGGGCAGGTACCGCTATAACAGCGTAATCAATGGGGGCATCTATATCGAGGACGCTTGCATATGACTTCCTGTCCAGCACCTCCTTATAGTTCGGGTTTACAAAGAAGAGCCTGTCACGGATCCTGGTGCCTATGAGTGACCAGGTGTAATTGTCCTGTGGCGACGCACCTATGACCGCAACATTGCGGGGCAGAAATATGCTGTTCAGTTCGTTAAATATTGAGGTGCTCACGGCGCTCAAAGCATACATTTACAGAGGGGTAAATTCAAATTTCGCTGCAGGCCTTTGCTAAACAAAATAGGATCCACCGGGTGGGACGGTGGATCCTAATTGCTTATCTATAAATCAGGTGTTTTTAGATTTCCCTGGCGAGTATCTTCTCTTTGAGGATCTCGAACTCATCGCGGGTGAGGACGCAGGTGTTGGCATCTTCGCCGATCTCTACTTTGTCCTCAAACATGGTTACTGCCGGGCAGCAGGAGCCTTCGCGGCACAGTTTTACAATTTTCATTTAAGTACCTCCAGATTTTTGGTCATTGCCCCGACGGTTTGCCCCACCAGCAATCAGATTCTACTGAATATCCGGTACCGTCAGTCCAAATATGATAATACCAGGGGATACGGCATGCAAATGACTGAAGTCACATTGCATACGGAAAACATTTGCCACAGGTTGCAGCCATGCTTTATCATACAGTTGAGCGGTGAGCGCATGGATGCTACCCCCCTATTTTCCAAAGCCAGGGAGTACCTGCCTCCCGACAAGCTGGCGATCGTGGAGGCTGCATATGACTATGCCCTCAAGGCCCATGACGGCCAGAAGCGCAAATCCGGCGCACCTTTCCTGGAACACCCCCTCCAGACGGCCGTAACCCTGGCCGAGTTGCAGCTCGATGCCGCCACCCTGGCGGCCGCCCTCCTGCATGACGTGCCCGAGGACTGCAATATACCGATCGCACAGTTGGAGAAGCAGTTCGGCCCTGACGTAAGCAAGCTGGTGGACGGTGTTACCAAGCTGAGCAGGCTGACATGGAGGCGGGACATAGCGGTCAGCAGCCGGGAGACGCAGGCTGAGAACCTGCGCAAGATGCTGATCGCCATGGCCGAGGACCTGCGCGTGGTCTTCATCAAGCTGGCGGATAGGCTGCATAATATGAACACGCTGCAGGCATTGCCGCCTGACAGGCGCCTGGCTATCGCCCAGGAGACCCTGGAGATCTACGCCCCGCTGGCACACAGGTTGGGCATGTGGGAGATAAAGTGGCAGCTTGAAGATTTGGCCTTTCGCTACATGCAACCGGAACAGTACCACGACATCGCGCGCATGGTGGCCGTGCGCCGTTCCCTGCGCGAAGGTTTTATCGATGATGCCGCCCGCGTGCTGCGCGACGAGATGGTCATTGCAGGCATACAGGGTGATGTTTACGGCCGTCCCAAGCATATTTTCAGCATCTACAACAAGATTCAGAAGTACGCGGCCATCGGCAGGAGCTTCGGGGATATCCATGACCTTTTCGCGCTGCGCGTACTGGTTGATTCAGTTTCCGACTGCTACAAGGTCCTGGGCATCATCCACAACACCTGGCACCCCATGACGGATGAATTCAATGACTACATCGCCAATCCCAAGGGCAACGGGTACCAGTCCCTGCACACAACGGTGATGACCGGGGACGGCGCGTCCACGCCGCTCGAGATACAGATCCGCACCTACGAGATGCACCGCATGTCTGAGTACGGTGTGGCAGCGCACTGGCGCTACAAGGAAGGGGCCAAGCCGGACCTTAATTTCGAGGAAAAGATCTCCTGGCTGCGCCAGCTCATTGACTGGCAGAGCTCCCTGGACAGCGAGGAGTTCCTGACCTCGCTGAAAGAGGACTTCTTCGCCGACCAGGTCTTTGTTTACACTCCGAGGGGTGAGATCAGGCCCTTCCCCCGGGGCGCCACACCGCTGGATTTCGCCTACCGCATACACACCGACCTTGGACACCGCTGTATCGGCGCCAAGGTCAACGGCAAGCTGGTACCTCTAAACTACGAGCTAAAGAACAGCGATATAGTTGAGATCGTTGCCAGCAAGGCTGAGAAAGCTCCCAGCCTGGACTGGATCAACCTTGACCTGGGATTTGTCAAAACCGCCCACGCCAAGGAGAAGATACGCGCCTGGTACAAGAAGCAGGAGCGGACACAGAACATCGAGCGTGGCAGGACCATCCTGGAAAAGGAGCTGAAACGGCTGGGGGTAGATGTAGCCAACTATGAGGACCTTGCCAAAGAGCTTGATTACGATAGCACCGATGACTTCATGGCTGCTGTGGGCTACGGAGGCATCACACCTCACCAGATCGCCTCCAAGCTGTCCGGCGAGCATGAGGAAGCCCCGTTGGCCAGGCCCACTGCGGCGCCGGCCCGGCACAAGGGCTCCGGAATACAGGTGCTGGGAGTGGGCGACCTGCTCACCAACCTGGCTCAATGTTGCCATCCGGTGCCCGGTGATGATATCATCGGGTACATTACACGAAGCCAGGGCATCACCGTGCACCGCAAAAACTGCATAAACGTTATAAACGAGGAAGAGCAGGAGCGGCTGATCAGTGTGAGCTGGGGCCAGGTGGAGGACGTTTACCCGGTGAATATCCAGGTAGAAGCTTTCGACCGGGTCGGGCTGCTGCGGGACATTACCACGGCCGTGGCCGAGGAGAAAATAAATATAACCAGTGTGAATACGCAGTACAATGACGACGTGTTCACCATGTTCGCAACGATCGAGATAAAAAATATGTCACAGTTGAACCATATTTTAAACAGGCTGATGAGCCTGAGGGGCGTGATCAACGCTTCCAAGGCCCATACTGCCAGGATGAACGTCAGTTCATGATATCAAAGGAGGTAGCCACAATTGCCCAAGACTAAGACAGCGGAAAAATCAGCCAGGTCGGCTGCAAGGAAAGCCGAACGCAATAAGTCTATCAGGAGCGGCACCAAGAGCACGATCACCAAAGCGGAGAAACTCATAGCTTCCAAGAAAGGCGCAGAGGCCGGCGTGGCCGTTACCGAGGCCATAAGCTCCCTGGACAGGGCGGCCAAACGGAACGTAATACATGCCAATACCGCCGCCCGCAAGAAGTCACGCCTTATGAAGAAGCTCAACGCGTCAAACAAGAAATAGCCTGCCTGAGGAGGCTGGAAAGTGATGAGCGATTTGTTGCCCCATTTTCAGACGGTGGGATCTGATCTGTACAGCCGCGGCATGGTGTCCGTGCACGGCGGAAATCTGAGCGTCAGACAGGATGACAGTATCGTCATAACGCGCAGCGGCAGCCGTCTGGGATACCTGTCCGAGTCCGACCTGATAACAACCGGCGCCGAGAAAGACGATGAAAACACCCGCTTAGCCTCATCTGAGCTGCAGGTGCACCGCGCCATATACCGGCAGGGTTTATTCAAGGCCATCGTGCACAGCCACCCGGTGCACGCTACAGCCCTCTCCTTCCTGCGGCATGTCATCCATCCCGAGGACGAGGGGGGGAAGCTATTCATACCAGAGGTACCGGTCATAGGCTTCGGCAGGGAGCCGCAGCCGGGCGGGTCGGCGGAGGAGATCGCTGAAGCGCTTAAAACACATGCCGTGGTCGTGGTTCACCGCCACGGCAGCTTTGCCAGGGGCATGACCCTTGAAGAAGCCTATGTAATCACGGAGCTGCTTGAGATCAGTTGCCGCACACTTTGCCTTGTGAAGAATTTAAAGACCGGCCTTTAGCCCGTCATCTGTAGGGGCGTACCTTCAGGTGCGCCCGCAAAAATCGGGAGGGTTTAAAAACCCGCCCATACAAGTTGATACTTTCATCCGGGTGGCGTGGGCGGCGCCGGCCTCTGTCCCGCCTTGAACCTTTCCAGCCCATCCAACATCTCGCTTTCCTTGAGAGACGCGGCGTGTATTTCCTTTTCCCTCAGGATGCCCTGCGGCAGGCCGAGGGCCAAACCCTCGTAGGCGGCCTGCCGGTCGTTGACAAGGCTGACCCACGGGTACCCCGCTATCGTGGCGGCCAGCTCGACCGCCCGGTCGAGGGCTGCCCCGTCAGGCACTATCTCCTGGATCAAGCCCATGCGCAGCGCCTGCTCCGCGTTTATCATGGCGCCGGTCTCTATAAGGTACAGTGCATTCCCCAGTCCCACGATGCGCGGCAGCCTTTGCGTACCCCCATCGATGAGCGGCACGCCCCAGCGGCGGTTGACCACGCCGAATTTTGCACCGGCAGCCGCAACCCTGAAATCACACCAGCAGGCTAACTCCAATCCTCCTGCCAGGCAGTAGCCGTTGACGGCGGCTATGGTGGGTTTGCCGGTATCCGTGACCCGGCTGAAACCCATCGGGCCGCTCCTGTCGGCACCCTTCCTTTCCATCAACCCCCTGGCAGACTTAAGGTCGGCGCCGGCGCAAAAAGATAGGCCGCCCGCCCCTGTAAGCACCATGACCCTCAGCCCTTGATCGCGTTTGAAATCATTAACAGCCTCATCCAGCAAGCCGGCTGTCTCGCCATCCACGGCATTGCGTGCATCAGGCCGGTTTATCCTTACAATAAAGACCTGCCGGCGCCTCTCCGTCTCAACTTTGGCCATATAAATCCTCCTACTGGTAGCGCAGCGATTCCACCGGGTCCATACTGGCCGCATGGAAGGCGGGGTAGAGGCCGGAAGATATGCCGATTAAAGTGGAGACCCCCAGCGCAATCAGGACAATGTCGAGGGAGAAGGGCGCCTGGACGGTGTAGCCTCCAAGGTTGACCCCTGTCACCATAAGCACGAAGAGGAAGGCGAGAATTATACCGACGACACCGCCCGAAATACTGAGGATGGCGGACTCGACCAGGAACTGCTTCATGATATCCAGCCTCCTGGCGCCCACGGCCTTCCTGATACCGATCTCCCGTGTGCGTTCCGTAACCGATACCAGCATGATGTTCATGATGCCGATGCCGCCCACCACCAGGGATATGGCGCCCACGCTGGCTAAGAAGACCTGGAAAACCTCCAGCGCCTGCTTCATCTGATCGAGTATCTCGCGCATGTCCATGACGTAGAAATCGTTTTCCTCCCCCTCGCGGATATGGTGGCGCTGCCTCAGCACCGATATAGCCTCATCCTTGGCGCTGCCGATACGCTCTGCGGACACGGCCCGCACAGCTATGGTCTGCACAGGCCTTCCTTCCGTTGTGGTCTCGCCCATCAGTTTGGCCTGCATGGTAGTCAGAGGGATCATGACGAAGTCGTCCGCACCGGGCAGGAACCCCCCCTTGGCCTCCAGCATGCCTACAACCTCGAATATGCGGCCGTCCACCCGTATGTTTTTACCCAGCGGGTCCTCATTCTTAAAAAGGTTAACCCTGGCCGTGGCGCCCAGCACAACCACGCTGGCACCCGACATAACGTCTTCGTCGGTTATATACAAACCCCGCTCGATAGGGTAATCGATTATGCTGCGGATGCTGGGCATTACCCCCATTACATCCGTGCTGGCTTTTTCGTTGCCATAGGTGACCGTGGACATTTTTTCGATGAACGGCGAAACCAGTGCCACCGATGGCAGCCGGCTGGAGTTCTCAAGGGCGATGGCATCCTCCATGGTCAGCTTGCGCGTTATGCCGGATATCTGGTCGGCCATCTGTGATGTACTGGTAACATAAATTGTCTCGGCCCCGAGGCTCTTGAAAATAGCCATCAGGTTGGCCTCGTGCCCGCGCCCGAAGGAGATGAGGAACACCACCGAACTCACGCCTATAACGATGCCCAGGATGGTCAACCCCGACCTCATCTTATTGGCGCGCAGTATCTGCACCGATACGTTAAGGCAGTCCCTGAAACTCATCACTTACTATTATATTGCAATTTCATTTTGGCGACCCGCCGGGGTTCCGCCGCTGTTTCAATTCAAGAGTATAGCCTGTCTGGATAGAGTCGAAGCCGTACTTATCGCGTACCCTGTCGATGGCGCGGTCCAGCTTTTCCAGCCGCTTTGTCTCGCCGTCAAACAGGCCAAGCTGCGTTTCTCCGCCGCTGAAATTTGACACTTCAAGCCCGATAAGCCGCACCGGCCTGTATTTTTTGCCCAGCGTCGATTCCAGCAGCCGCACGGCTGCCTGAAAAATGCTGTCGTCCAGATTAGTCGCCAATTTCGATGTCGAGCCGCGGCTGACGGTCTCGAAATCAGCGTATCTCAATTTGAGAGTTACGGTCCTGGCCATCTTTTCCATGCCCCTCAATTCCGCGCCAAGTTTCTCCGCGAAGTAATGGAGCGTGGCCCTGAGCATGGCCGAATCCACCGTATCCTTCTCAAAGGTAGTCTCGCGGCTGATCGATTTCGCCTCTCCCCTTGCTTCTACCAGTCCATCATCCATGCCCCGCGCATTCCGCTGCAACCAGGCCATGCCATCGCCAAAGCGGCTGCTGAATAAACCATCCGGCATATCCGCCAGTTGGCCGATCGTATCGATGCCCATGGTCCTGAGCACTTTGCCGGTCTTGTCTCCCACCCCCGGTAGTTTCTGAACCGCCATGCCGGCAAGGTAGCCCCGCTCCTGACCGGGCAGCACCTCAATCAAACCGTCCGGTTTACCTGCGTCAGAGGCCACCTTGGCCACCACCTTACACGGGGCTATGCCGACCGATGCCACCAGGCCGGTCTCCTTATTGATACGCCCCTTGATCTTCAAAGCCAGCGTCCGCCAGGAGCCGAAATTCTGGCAACCGGTGACGTCTATGTAAGCTTCGTCAAGCCCACCGGGTTCCAGAGAGGGACTGTAGTCGCCCAGTATCAGCATGAACCTTTGCGAGAACTCGGCGTATTGACGAAAGTTGCCGGCCAGGAAAACCGCCTGGGGGCAGAGGCGTTTAGCCCTTGCCAGCGGCATGGCGGCATGTACCCCGAACCTGCGCGCCTCGTAGGAAGCCGAGGCCACCACGCCGCGTCCTTCGGGCCTGCCGCCCACTATCACCGGCCTGTTACGCAGGACAGGGTTCAGCACCTGCTCAACCGTAACAAAAAAGGCGTCCAGGTCGATATGGAAAATGGTGCGCGGGGAAGGCTTCATTATCTCAGCCATCAGCTGCTCCGTGTAAACCGCTAAACGCCGCGGTACCTGTTGATGGCGTCCCTTAGACCGATGGCAGCTTTACGGGCTGCCTGTGCATAGTCCGCGCCGTTAGAAGCGTAAAGCACCTGGCGTGCAGCCACTATGATTGCCTTCTCTTTACCGGCGTCAACCCCATACCTTACCGAGAGCTCCAGGTCGCCGCCCTGCACGCCTATGCCGGGGATAAGCAGGGGCATGTCTGGGCACATCTTTCTTATCTCTTTCAATTCCTCAGGATAGGTGGCGCCCACCACCAGGCCGACATTGCCGCCCTTGTTCCAATCACCGGCGCGCAATGCAACCGTCTGGTAAAACTTCATGCCGAAATTGTCCACCAGGTCCTGGAAGTCGGAGGCGCTGCTGTTGGAGGTGCGGCAGAGAACGAAGATGCCCTTGTCCTTGTAATCGAGGAACGGTTTCACCGAATCATAGCCCATGTAAGGATTGACCGTCACCGCGTCAAATTTATAGTAATCAAAAAGCGCCTTTGCATAGGCGGCTGCAGTATTGCCTATATCCCCCCTCTTGGCATCGCCTATGACAGGTATGTCCTCCGGGATGTAATTCACTGTTTTTTTCAGAACCTGCAGGCCGCGTATGCCCATGGCCTCATAGAATGCCAGGTTCGGCTTGTAGCAGCAGACCAGGTCAGAGGTCGCGTCTATGATGGCCCTGTTAAATTCAAAAATATCGTTTACCGGCAATTTGGACGGGTCGGGATCAAGTCCCACGCACAGCAGGCTGCGGTTGATCCGCGAGGCATTAAGCAGGCGGCTTACAAATTCCACGGCTTAATTATATAATAATTAACTGATGAACAGCCTGGCCTGGATAATCGCGGGACTGGTGCTCGGCTCCCTGCCTTTCTCCGTCTGGATCGGCAAAATATTCCTGCGCAAGGATATAAGGGAGTACGGCGATGGTTCCCCCGGGGCCACCAATGTGGCGCGGGCGGGCAGCAAGTTCCTCTACGTTATCGCTGCCCTGCTGGACGCCTTCAAAGGCACCGTGCCGGTCTTGCTGGCCCAAAACCTGTCGGGGGTTTCCGGCTGGGACCTGGCCGCCGTCGCCGTGGCCCCTGTCATGGGGCATGCCTTTTCCCCTCTGCTTAAATTCAGGGGCGGCATGGGTGTCGCCACCACTTTCGGAGTATGGCTTGGGTTGACAGGCTGGCTGGGACCGTTATTCATGGCTCTCTGTATCGGGTTCATGTTTATTTTTCAGAAGAATTGGGTGTGGGCCTCCGTATGCGGCATGCTCCTTTTCCTCGTTTTCCTGCTTGTTATACTGGAACCTTTTATTACTAACAGGGTGCCCCTTTTCTGTGCCGGACTGGCACAAACCGCCATCCTCACCAGCAGGCGCTATTCATACTTCAAAAGCTGGCCGGAGCCGCAGGCCTGGGTCAGCAGGGTGTTGAGGAAACCATGATTGCAGGCGATCCGCTGCTGCTGCCCAATATCCTGATCGTACTCTGCGTACTTTACCTGGTGGTAGTCGCAGTTATCAACATGAGCAAGCTGCACAATCTGCGGGAATACCAGAAGCTCAATACATACCCCCGCATTTCCGTCCTGGTGCCGGCCAGGAATGAAGAGGCTACTATCGGTCCCTGCGTCAGTTCACTGCTGGCGCAGGACTACCCAAATTTCCAGGTGATCGTGATTAACGATAATTCCACGGACGGAACTGCCGCAATATTAAGTAAACTCAGGCAGGGTGATAGCCGGTTGAAGGTAATAAGCGGCCAACCTCTCCCGCCGGAATGGCTGGGCAAGCACTGGGCCTGCCATCATCTCTACCAGGCGTCCGATGGTGAATTGCTGCTGTTCACCGATGCAGATACGGTGCACACACCGGACACCCTGCGTTGTGCCACGGCGGCCCTGCTGCAAGAGCGGGCTGATATGATTTCCATTATACCCAGGCATAACCTGGTTAGCCTGGCTGAAAAGCTTATAATGCCCGGCTTTGCGCTGGGGGTCTTTGCCAACATACCGCTGCCGGCGCGCTTGAGGCCGGGAAACACCAAGCTGGTATCTTCGAGCGGCAAACTGATGCTGTTCCGGCGTGCATCTTACGAAGCGGCCGGGGGCTTCCAGAGCATACGGCAGAGCGTCCTGGACGACCTGCAACTGGCAGAGAGAATATCACTCCTCGGAATGCGCTACCGCGTATTCGACGGGACGGACAACGTTACCTGCCGCATGTACCGTAACTGGACGGAGTTGCACCAGGGCCTGACCAAAAACGTATTCCCCTCCTATGGGTATAACGTGCCGCTTTTTGTATTCACCTGGCTGTGGATCAACTTTGTTTTCTGGGCGCCTATCGTAGAGTTGGGTGTGCACAAGATGCCCGAGTATCCGCCGGTATTATCGCTGGGACTGGCAGCCATCTCCATTATTGCCTGCCTGGCACTGTTAGGCTCCTACTACTACCGTTTCAAGTTCCCGCTTTACACAGTTTTGCTCTACCCGGTAAGTGCCGCGCTCCTGGCAGCCATTGCCTTTTCATCCATGTTCCTGACCCTGTCGGGGCAGGCCACCTGGAAGGACCGTAAAATGCCCAACCGCAGGATACCCTGAATAATCGCCTGAAGGAATAACATCGTCACCTGATATGCGACATAGGACCGAGTGAATCAAATATTATTTTTAGACATACTGTTCTACATCCAATCCGCTATAGTGGCCGGTCTGGTGGTGTTGTTGATTATAGCGCTTGGCAACATGCGCTATCTGCGCCGCCTGTACAGCTATCCTGCACCCCCGACTTGGCCGCGTTGTTCGGTACTTGTCCCTGCCCGCAATGAAGAGCTTAGCATAGGCAAATGCACTAAAAGTCTGCTTGACCAGGATTACCCCGATTTCCAGGTCATAGTATTAGACGACAACTCCACTGACCAGACCTGGCAGATATTGCAAGAGTTGGCCCTCAAAGATCCGGGCCTTACCCTTTTAAAGGGCACGCCATTGCCTGATGATTGGCTGGGCAAGCACTGGGCATGTTCCCAGCTTGCGCAGGCCGCCGACGGTGAACTGCTGGTCTTTGTCGATGCGGACACTTATCATGAGCCGGGCATGCTGCGCGGCGCAGCGGCTGCCATGCTAAACGAGAGTGCAGCCCTCATTTCGGCACTGCCACGCCAGATTATTGTCTCGTGGTCCGAGATGCTGAGCATACCTGCCTTTTACCTTGGCATGCTGTGCGGGGTTCCCCTGGAACTTACCCGCCTTCAGCGCAACCCGCTGCTCTTCGCCGTGCTGGGACAGTTCCTGGTCTTCCGCAGGGACGCCTATGACGCAGCCGGGGGATATGCCGCGGTACGGAACAACGTGGTTGACGATATCGCCATAGGGAGGCGGGTGCACGCCATGGGCCTGAAGTACAAGTTGCTGGACGGCGGCGGCCTGGTCTCGTGCAGGATGTACCGCAATTTCGACCAGGTCTGGAAAGGGTTGACCAAGAGCACCTTTGCCACGTTCAATTTCGACCCATTTTTCCTGGTATTTATGTGGACACTGATCGTAATAGTCTTTGTCAGTCCGCCAATTGTGCTGGGAATTGGGCTGGCGCAACCGCAGGTACCGGTGGGGATCACAACCATGGCTGCCGCAGCGGTTTTCCTCAACCTGGTTCTCTGGACGGTCAGCCATGCACGCTTCCATTTCCCACTTTACCTGGTCTTTATCTACCCCCTCAGCACCGTCTTTATGACCGTGGTCGCCTTCGCTTCAATGATACTTACCATGCAGGGCAAGGCACTCTGGAAAGGGCGCAGCATGCCCAGGTTCGTAAAGCCCTGAAACTATGCATTATTCTGCCGCCGCAGCATACCTCGCGGGCCTGACTGATTACGAGATATCGCCGGCCACCGCTTACAACGCCGCCAACTTCGACCTGCGCAGAGTCGAGACGCTGCTGCAGGAACTGGGCCGGCCACAAAAGGGCAGGAAAACGGTGCACATAGCGGGCACCAAGGGCAAGGGCAGCACGGCAGCCATGATATCCTCCATCCTGGTCTCGGCGGGTCACTGTACAGGTCTTTTCACATCCCCTCACCTTTACATCTGGCAGGAAAGGATCGCCATCAACGGCCGCCCCGTAACTAAAAGGGATTTTGCCAGCCTGGCAGGCGCCGTTCGAACGCATGTAGAAGCCATCAACAGGGAAGCGCGCTTCGGCAAAATCACCACGTTCGAAGCGCTGACCGCCATGGCGTTCCTGCATTTCAGGCTTAAAGGGGCGGCCTTCCAGGTGATGGAAACAGGGATGGGGGGCAGGCTGGACGCTACCAACGTCGTCGGCCCTGATGTGTGCATAATTACCTCAATCAGCTTCGATCACACGCAGGTGCTGGGCAATACCCTGGCGCAGATCGCCGCCGAAAAAGCAGGGATAATCAAGCCCGGGTGCACGGTAATCAGCGCCCCCCAGCAGCCCGCAGCACTGGCCGTGATAGAGGAACGGTGCAGGTTGTCAGGTTCGGAACTGATCCTGGCACGAAGGGACGTAAACTGGAAACGCCTGAGCGGTAACCTGGACGGCCAGACTCTTACAATCAGTGGCAGGGATGGCAGCTATAAGCTGCGTATCCCCCTGCTGGGCGACCACCAGTTGGAAAACACCTGCTTAGCTGTGGCAGCGGCGGAGGTATTGCGACAGCGGGGTACGGATATAACCCGGGAGCACATTTCACAGGGGCTTGGCGGCGTCAAATGGCCTGCGCGACTGCAGGTACTCAAACGGGCGCCCCTGCTCGTAATAGACGGCGCACACAATGTTTACTCGATGAAGGCGCTGGCCGAATCGGTCAGAAAATATTTTCCTCACAAGAATTTGCAGGTAATCTTCGGCTCGTCGGCTGACAAGGATATAGACGGCATGGCAGGGGTGCTGGCCACATTGGCAGGCAAGGTAATTGTCACCGGCTCGGGCCACCCCAGGGCAGCAGCCGCTGAGCAATTGGCCCGTGTCTTCCGGCGACACGGTATATCAGCGAAAATCAAGCCTGATGCCCGGGAAGCGCTGTCGGCGGCGTTGGCCGCTTCCGGAAAGGACGACCTCGTAGTGGCCACCGGGTCCCTATTTTTGGCAGCTGAAATCGGGAGGCTGTTCAGAGAGGGTAATTTTGGATAAGCTAACCCTGCACCGTTTCGCGGCGCCGGGAAAAAGAGCCGGAGACTAAGCCTGTTGAGGAGCGTCTGCCTGTAAAGGGAGCATCCTGCCCAGCAGGCGCTGCAACGTCATGATGTGGACACATTGCCCCCACTGGGAGAAGAAATGGCAGTTGCAGGACCATTTTCCGTCGCTGAGCGACAATATATGACTGTCATTCTCACCGCGGAAGTCTGCCGAGAAATTGCGGATGGTTACCCGTTCAGGCTCCTCTGCGTAGCGCTTGGCTTTTTCAATCTTGCCTGCGATACTGGGTTGCATCGGTTACCTCCGCCCAAAGTATATAACGGCCTTTACTAAAAGTCTATTCATATTTAAGAAGTTTTATGTCAGCCTGATATGCCGTTACAGGTCTTCCTCCCGCCTGACCGATTCTTTCACCCCGTCGAAGTTTATCTGCTAAAATTGGTTATTCGAGGAGCCTATGCAAGACAGACTATTCTCCGTCATCAAGGGACTCAGTGCAGATTACATTGAGGTGCGCCTTGATGAGAGCCAGTCGAGCCGTCTTGTCTTCCGCGGCGAGCGCCTGGAAGAGGCAGGAAGGACAGCCGCCGCAGGCGGTTGTGTACGTGCCCTGGTGAAGGGCGGCTGGGGCTTTGCCAGCTTCAACAGTATAGACAGGCTGGACCAAAGCGCGGCCATGGCCGTGGAGCAGGCCACACATGTCGGCAAAGGCCGCAGCGAATTCAGCCCCGCACAGGCGGTTATCGATAAAGTTGAAGCCCCTTATAAAAAGAACCCCCTCGACGTACCCCTCTCCGCCAAGAAGTCCCTGCTGGATGAATACAACCGCATCATGCTGGACACGCCGGGCATCCAGACCACCAGCATCGGCTACGCAGATATCAAGAAAAAGGTCATATTTGCCAGCTCCGACGGCTCTTATATTGAGCAGAGCCGCATCGACCTGAACCTGCGCCTGTCGGCCATAGCCAGCCGGGACGGAGATGTCCAGCAGGTCGGCCTGAGCATAGGCAGCAAGGGTGATTTCTCAACCGTGGAAGGCATGCAGGACAGGGTCAGGGACATCGCCCGACGGGCCATTGCCCTGCTATCTGCTCCCGAAGTCAAGGGGGGTAACTACACGGTGGTGCTTGACCCTGTACTGGCAGGCGTATTTGTCCACGAAGCATTCGGCCATCTTTCCGAGGCGGACCACATCTACGAGAACCCCCAGATGCGGGACATAATGGTGCTGGGACGAAGCTTCGGGGGACGGCACCTCAATATCGTGGACGGGGCGGCGATGCCGGGCCTGCGCGGCAGCTACAGGTATGACGACGAGGGTACGCCGGCCGGCAAAACCTACCTTATTAAGGAGGGGGTGCTCAACAGCCGGCTGCATTCCCGTGAGACGGCCGCCAAAATGGGGGAGGAACCTACGGGAAACGCCCGCGCCATCAATTTTACCTATCCCCCCATCGTGCGCATGACCAATACATATATTGAGCCGGGGTCCACCACATTCAATGAAATGATCAGCGGCATCAGTGAGGGTGTTTACGCCAGGGACTGGTACGGCGGTACGACCAGCCTCGAGATGTTCACCTTCTCAGCCGGGGAAGCCTACATGATCAGGGACGGGAAAATAGCGGAGATGATCAGGCCGGTGGTGCTCAGCGGCAACGTCTTCACCACTTTGCACAACATAGATGCCATCGGCGATGATCTTGATATGAACCAGGGCGGTGGCTGCGGCAAGGCAGGCCAATCGCCGCTGCCCGTGTCCAACGGCAGCCCGCACATCAGGATCCAGAATTGCCTGGTCGGGGGAAAATAAGTGGAAGAGATACTTGAAATCGCACGCAGGTGCGCAGAAAGTGCCGAGGTTTTCCGTGTAACGTCCATCAGGACGCCGGTCCATTTCGAGGCCAACCGCCTCAAGCAGATCCAGACCAAGGAATCGGTAGCAACCGCCCTGCGCCTTGTTAAGAACGGCAAAATAGGCTTTGCCCAGTCCAGCGGCAATATACCGCCCGCCGACCTGGTCAACATGGCACTGGAGACCAGCCAGTTCGGCTACCAGGTGAATTTCGCTTTCCCCTCCCTGGGCTCCTTTGAAAAGGTTGACGTATTTGACCCGCAGGTTGAAAACATCGGCATAGACAGCATGATCAGCCTCGGCCAGGGCGTGATCGACGCTGTATGCGCCAATACGGCGGGGATACTCTGCGAGGGCAGCATATCCCGCGGCACTGCCACCTTCGAAATTGCCGGCAGCGGCGGCGGGCACGCATCCTGCAAGCGCACGAATTTCAGCATAAGCATAGACGGCATGCTGGTCAGGGACGGGGATATATTGTACGTCGGCGATATCCGCAGCTCCTGCCGTCCCATCCTGGACCCTTCCCCGCTTACGGAGGAGATAATCAGGCAGCTCGAACTGGCAAAAAGAAACGCACCCATAAAGTCAGGCGCCATGCCGGTGATATTCACACCTTTCGGTGTGGCAGGTTCGCTGCTGGCGCCGCTCATCTCCGCATTTAACGGAAAGACCGTGCTGGACGGCGCCTCGCCGCTAAAAGATAAAAAGGATATGGTTATGTTTGACAGCGCACTATCATTAGCCGATGACCCCACCATACCCTACCAGCCGGGAAGCACACCCTTTGACGATGAGGGGGTTCCGGCCAGGCGCAACGCGCTTATCGACCGCGGCAGTGTCGTGCAATTTTATTATGACCTGCACACTGCAGCACTGGCCGGGTTGTCGAGCACGGGCAATGGCAGCCGCAGCGGCGGCATGCCCTCCCCCTCGGTGCATGCACTCGTCATCGGAGGAGGAAAGGTTTCCCGGGCGGACATGATAAAGGATATGAAAGCGGGGATAATCATCGAGCAACTGATGGGGGCCGAACAGGGCAATATCCTCAACGGGGATTTCAGCGGCAATGTGCTGTTGGGCTACAAAGTGGATAACGGTGAAATAACCGGCAGGGTCAAGGACACCATGGTCTCCGGCAACGTCTATCAACTATTGAAAGAGTCCCTGGTCATGGGGAGCGACTCGCGCTGGATAGCCGGGTACGTGAATACTCCGAGCATACGCTGCCCTTCGATCGCAGTCTCTGCAAAATAGGGAAATGAAAAAAATAGTCAATTTTCATAAGGAGCCGCGACCCAAGGCCTGTGACCTGTTGGCGGCGTGGCCCGGCATTGGCAACCTGTCCCTCATACTGACACGCTACCTGAGGGAGAAGCTTGAGGCCGAGGAGATCGGGGAGATCGAGCCCTTCACCTTCTTCGATCCCATCGGGGTGATGGTCAAGGACAACATCGTCGAGGCGCCGCAGTTCCCCGAGGGCAAGTTTTATTACTGGCACAATACGGCCGGCAAAAAGGACATCCTCTTTTTCATCAGCGATGAGCAGCCTGCCTACAAAGGTTATGACCTGGCCAACTTTATTCTTGATATAGCTAAAAAATTTAAGGTGCAGCGGGTCTATACCTTTGCGGCCGCCATAGCCAAAATCCATCACACCGAGCAGCCCAAGGTGTGGGGGGTAGCCACGGACACGTCACTGATTACCTTTCTAAAAAAGTACGACGTTGTGCTGCGCGGCCGCCTGCAGATCGCGGGACTTAACGGCCTGCTGCTGGGGGTTGCCAAAGAGCGCTCCATGGAAGGCATCTGCCTGCTGGGGGAAGTCCCCTCCTACACCACCCGCATACCCAATCCCAAGGCCGCGCTATCCGTTTTGAAGGTGCTTCTGCAGGTGCTCGAAATAGAGATCGAGCTGGGCGAACTGGCCAAAATAGCTGAGGAGTCGGACCAGCAGATGAAGCGGCTGGCAGCCCAGGCGATGGGTGAATATATCGACCGCTATACCCGCCCTGTGTGGCCGCCCCCCGAGGATGAAGGTGAATTCGAGGACGAGGAGGAAGAGGAAGAGGAATGAGTGAACCCCGGCGTCCCCTGAGCGAAATCATCGCGGAAACCCTCTATTCAGGCGGGGATATCAGGTTGTCTGATTTGGACAGGCTGTCCGATTTGAACAATGATGAACTGCCGCAATTTCACAAAGCCTGGCGCAGCGCTGCCATAGAAAGACGTGCCCTGCTGATATCCAAACTGTACATTCTGAGCAAGGACGATGCCAGGCTGGATTTCACAGGGATATTTAAGTTTTGCCTTGAGGATCCTGACACTGCCATACGCATCACGGCCCTCGAGGGACTGGAGATTGAAGACAAGTTCGCTGTCGTCCCGCCGGTAATCAGGACACTTAAAACGGACGAATCGCCCGAGGTGAGGGAGGCCGCCGCGCGGGTGATGGGAAAATTTGCCCTCATGTCTGAGCTGGGAGAATTGCCTGCGGCTGTAGGTGACAATATATATGACGCGCTGCTTGAAGTACTGGAGGCGCAGTCCCAACCCGGTCCGGTGAAGTTGCGGGCGCTGGAGTCCATCGGCGCTTACCGGCAGGAGATCGTGGCAAGCTATATAGAGGATTACTACTGCAGTGAGGACCCGCTGTACAAGGCCAGCGCCATCCTCGCCATGGGGCGCAGCGGGGATCCCCGCTGGATAGACTTCCTGACCGAAGAGTTGCGCAGCAATAACGAGCTGTTCCGCTTCGAGGCGGCCCGGGCCTGCGGCGAGGTCGGGGACGAGGAAGCCATTCCCGGCCTGCTGAATTTATTAGACGACAGTGATCACGAGGCACAGGAAGCTGCTATCGCGGCCCTCGGCAAGATCGGCGGCCAGGAAGCTAAGGACGCACTCAACACGCTTACAACATCTCCCGAAAACAGGATCAGAGAGGCGGCTTTATCCGCCCTCACAGAGCTTGAAATTTGCCGGGATCTACTATCTTCGAGTTCCTGAAACGGCAACCTGTGCTTACGGGGGAAAAAGTCAGGCTGCGCCCCCGCAGGTTGGAGGACGCCACCGACGAGTACAGGTGGCGTACGGATGATGATCTGTGCCTGCTGGACGCTTCTGAGCCGCTTGTCCTGACCTACAATGAATTCCTGCAGCGCTATGGCGTGGAGCTGGAGTTCCCCGGACTCACCTACACCCTCGCCATCGACACCCTGGACAACATCCATATCGGCAGTTGCAGCCTGTTCAATCTTGATCTTTCGGGCAGCATGGCCGAGACAGGGATAATGATCGGTGAAAAGCCCTACTGGGGGCGCGGTTACGGCAAAGATGCCATGGATACTTTTGTCCTCGATATCTTCGAGACCTCCGGCCTGCAGAGACTTATGCTGCGGACGCTTGACTGGAACGGGCGCGCCCGGGCCTGCTTTGAGAGCTGCGGTTTTGTACAACACGCAGACGTAGTGAGGGGAGAGCATCGCTTCATAGTTATGCAGGTGGAGCGCGGGTTTGTGCCGGGTAAAGGTCAGTGAACCGCTATGGGCGTAGCGTCGGTTATCACCCGGCGCGAACGGCTCAACTTGCGGCGCAGCCTGAGGGGCAGCGAGAAAAGCCCGCGGTGGGCAATCCCATCGTAGGAGCGTAGCTTACCATTGACCCTTGCTGATATCCTGCTGTTGATCTCCCGGGGTGAAAGGCGCGCCGGGTCAAGCGAGTCGGATGCCGTATGGAACCCCCACAGGTCAACAAAGGACGGCACATAGACCTGGTACGGTCGCACGGTCTTGAAAATACTTTTGAGGGTGCCGTTGATGGCGGCGAAATTATGCAGGTTGATCCAGCCGGACTGGCCGGACTGCACCACCATGATGCCTCCCGGCCTCAGCCTGTCCCTGACCAGCCCATAGAATTCCTGCGTGTAGAGAAAGCGGGCCGGCCCTTCCTCCACCGGGTCTGCCAGGTCGATCACCGCCACGTCAAAACGTTCCCCCGTCTGAGCAATATATTTCCTGGCATCCTCGTAGCGCACCTCAGCCCTTTTGTCGTCGAAAGCCCCACGGTGAAAAGTGGGCAGGTGTTTGCGGCATAGCCTCACCACCTCCTCATCAATATCAACCATGACCGCCTTGCTGACCGTCCTGTGCATCAGCACATCACGCAGGGTGGCCCCCTCACCGCCGCCGGCTATAAACACCCGCTCCGGGTTGGGATGTGCAAGCATGGCCGGGTGTACCAGCGATTCATGGTAGATGAACTCGTCCTTCTCCCCCGACTGGATCTTGCCGTCAAGCACCAGGCAGATGCCGAAAGTGTGGGTTTCGGCTATTTGTGCATGCTGGAACCGGGTGGTCTCGTCGTGCAGCACTTTCCTCACGCCGTGTATCTGCACCAGGTCATCGGACAGCTCATCGATGAGCCACTTGCTTTTATCGTAATAATCCCGCCTTGCCATCTACCTTCCCGCCGCCGCCGGGCTTTCAATCAGGACGCCCCGCTTTAATTCAATAAAAGAAGTAGATTTCGCTTTCAGCCTTTCAGCCAGCGGTTTGACGGCCTTGGCCGGCTCGATGACCTCCCCGCAGGTAAAAATATCCACAGCGGCAAAACTGAATTCCGGCCAGGTGTGAATGGAAAGGTGCGACTCCGCAATGATGACGACACCGCTTATCCCCTGCGGCGAGAACTGGTAAAATGAATCCTTGATCACGGTTGCCCCGATCAGCCTTGCCACTTCAGCCAGGGCTTCCCGCAGGTAATCCATATCATTCAGGAGTACGGCGTCACAGTCTTTCAATTCCAAAAGCAAATGTTTTCCCAGGGCAGCCAAGTTATTTTCCTCCTCGGAGCGGCGTTACATAAATACTAAAATATGTTATTATTGTTCAGGAACAGCGTGTAATTTTATATGTTATGTTGACTAATTTCAAGAAATGCCGTAGGATGCCTATTGACAAAGTCTATATGACCTTGTAGAATACGTTCAAATTCATCAAATTAAGGAGGCGTACGCCGTGAGGAGAATTTTTGGAACCCTCGTTGCCCTAGTAGTGGCCTTATCATTAGTTTTGATACCGGCCGTTGTCTCAGCCGATCTTGGTAAGTGCACCGGTTGGGATACAGTTAAATGGGAAAATAACCCGAATTCCTGGAAATTATATCTCCAGCACTGGGGAAGGACCCCGACCAGCGCCATGTCCAGGCTTGCCGGTCTTTGCGGCCCGGACAAACTTTGTGCCGGCGTATGCAATACATCCAAATGCCCCAAGCCGACCGGTTGCGACATCAACCAGTGCCTGGGCGGATGCAGCAACTGCAATACCCAGGTAGGAACACTTGGATCTGCCTGCACCGATTCTCAGAAGTGTCTTAATCCTGAAACCAAGCCCACATCCTTACCGCTGGATGATTGTCCGCTGAATTGCCCGGCCAACACCACCACTGCCGGCCTTGGCACTTCCAAATGCTCCGGCTGCTGGGGCAAGAGCCTGTCTTTTGCCAACAAGAGCTGGGGTGCTGCCGATATCGGCACCAGGGCAAACATCAACAATAGCCAGATGAACCACAGAGGCACCTCCCCCATCGGTGGCGGTGACTGGGGCATCACCGGTAGCCCGCACCCCGAGTGTGTTGCTCAGACCTGGGCGCTCCAGAACAACCTGCTGGCCAAGTGCACCACTTGCAGCAGTGGCGCCAAATAAATCAGATAACAATAGTAATTGAAGAATAAACAAGCGCTGCCTTAATTGGCAGCGCTTGTTTGCTTTATACTAATAATCGGGTGATATTATGGATGCAGAAGATAAGCTGGTAACCGTTTATAAAGCCTGCGGCCAACCGGAGGCTGAGATAGTGCGCGGAAGGCTTGAGATAGAGGGCATACTGGCCCTGCTGAAGTACGAAAGCATAGGCAGCGTGTACGGCCTTACGGTGGATGGGCTGGGGCAGGTGGAAGTGCAGGTACCCGCTAAATACGCCAAACAGGCCCGGGAGATAATCGAGTCAAGCGGCGATGAAACAGACGGTTAGCAAATCCTTTACTTCAACCCGAGGGCGGCATTGAGGGCCTTGTAGTCGAACCTGCTGTCAAGCATGGCCGTCATAGCCTGCAACTTCTGTAAATGCCGGAAGCCGGCGCCGGCCAGCGATCGCTCGATGCCGCTGACGATTTCATTGATATCCTTATCAGTCACTATTACGGGCACCTTCTTATCCTCGGATTTGAGCATAACCGAGGTTGAAGGCCTCCCGCCGCTGACCACCAAACACTTCGTTGATGTCTCCAGTGCGGCAAGCTGCATGTCAGCCCTCTCGCAGCGTGTAACCACGGCCTTGTTGCGCAGCCTGTTGTAATAATCCCTGGCCGAATCGGGTGACATGGCGCCCAGCATAACATTCTCAACAAGCTCACCGGCCTTATCCTTAGATGTGATAACCTCCCCATCCACCGCGCCTGCGATCTCCCCGACTGTTACACCCAGCAAAGCCCTCGATTCGGGCAGCACTCCCAGCACCACAATGCCCTTTTCCTTAAAATAGGCCGTGCATTCTGCCTGGACCATGCTTATCTTCGAAGATGGCACCTGGTTCAACACCACGCCTACCAGCCTGCTACCCAATTTCTCGGCTGCCTGCAGGATATCCGGCTCACGGTAATCCGAGCACCAGCAGATCAGCAATATGACCCGGGCTTCCAGCTTATCGGCAATGGTGTACCCCGCCAGCGCCGAAACCTGGTCATTATGGAAGCCGCCCGGGCCTTCAATAATCAGGACATCTTTACCTGCGCCAACTTTATCGCAGGCCGTCTTCAATGCTCCGGCAAAATTTTCCACGTCCTCTGACAGGTTGCGCCACAGTTCCTCCTGCTGCATATGGAGCGGGCAGAGCAGTTCCCTGTTTTCGCCCAATTCAAGGGCCCCCCCTACAAAGTCCGCGTCCATGCATACGTCTTTAGCGCCCTGCGCCTTCACATGGATGGGTTTGATATAGCCAACCTTTTTACCTGAATTGGCCAGCTTTTTACCTATGCCGGCGCATAATGCCGTTTTCCCGCAGGGGTTGTAAGCCGCGATAAGTAAATTAGTCATGCTGCCTCCTGAATTTTAGACGGCAGGTATTATACCATTCTTTACTTCCCTGATGCATCGGAATATAATGTTTCAAAAGCTACTGAAAAGGCTGAGAGTTATTACGGCTCTCAGTTTTTTAATATCCGGCACGCGGGGAGGTAATACCCATGACACAAAAGAGATACGATATCACCGGGGAGGGCCTCGAAAAGCTGAAGGCCGAGTACGATCAGCTTACCTCATCGCGCCGCCAGGAGGTGGCCGACAAGATCAAGAGGGCGCGTGAGATGGGCGGCACCGAGAACAACGCCGAATATGAAGATGCCAAAAACGAGCAGGCATTCATCGAGGGCCGCATAAGCTCCCTGGAGAACATCATCCTCAACGCCCGCATCATCGAGGCCCCGCACCTACCCGGCGTGGTGGAGCTGGGCGACACAGTGCTGATCCAGAACCAGGATGGCAAGATCGACCGCTACATAATCGTGGGTACCGCCGAGGCCAGCCCGGTTGACGGCAAGATCTCCTGCGAGTCGCCCGTTGGCAAAGCGCTGCTGGGTAAGAAAAAGGGCGCCAAAATAGAGGTGCGCACGCCTTCGGGTTTAATGAAACTGCAGCTCATCGAAGTAAGCTAAGAACATGGCCGGGCAGGAACGCATGGAGCAACCGCGCCTGGAGAAACTGTCCAGGCTGATAGCCCGCGGACTTGACCCTTACCCGCACAAATTCCACAGGTCCCACACCACACTGGAAGCCGGCCGCCTTTTCCTGGCGATGGTTGAAACCGACGATTCAGCCACCCTGCCCGGAGTCAGCCTGGCCGGGCGCATCACGGCTGCCAGGTTCATGGGCAAAGCGGCCTTTTTCGACATCCGTGACGGCTCTGGCAAGATGCAGGTTTTCTTCCGCCGCGATTCGCTGGGGGAGGATAAATATGCAGTGCTGCATGACCTTGACCTGGGCGATTTCCTGGGCGTGGCAGGCCACGTATTTAAAACCCGCAGCGGCGAAGTAACCCTCGAAGCCTCCGGTTTTGCCGTGCTTGCCAAGGCGCTGCTTCCGCTGCCGGAGAAATGGCACGGCCTGGTGGACGTTGAGAAGAGATATCGCCAGAGGTACCTCGACCTCATCGCCAACGAGGAAGTCAGGGAGCTTTTCATCAGGAGAAGCCGCATCATCAGCGCCATACGCAATTTCATGAACGCAAGGGGCTTTATCGAATTTGAGACCCCTGTACTGCAGCCCATGTACGGGGGGGCGCTGGCCAGGCCTTTTATAACACACCACCACGCCCTTGGCCAGGACCTTTATCCGCGAATTGCGCTGGAACTTTACCTTAAGAGGCTGCTGATAGGCGGGTTCGACAGGGTATATGAGATCGGCCGTGTGTTCCGCAACGAGGGCATCTCGACCAAACACAACCCCGAGTTCACCATGATGGAAAGCTACGAGGCTTACGCCGATTATAACGACGTTATGGAAATGACGGAGAACCTGGTGAGCGGCTTGGCCCTCGAGGTATTAGGGACCACCCAAATCAGCTTCGCCGGGGAGGTCATCAACCTCGACCCTCCATGGAGACGGCTTCCCCTGCGGCAGGCCATAGTGGATAAATGCGGCATAGACTTCATGCAGTACCCTGATGCCGATAGCCTGCGCGCCCGCATGAAAGAACTGGGGCTGCAGGTCGATCCGCTCAAGGACAGGGGCAGGCTGATCGATGAACTGCTCTCCACTTATGTTGAGCCCGGCCTTCGCCAGCCCACCTTCCTCATCGACTACCCTGTTGATATGTCACCGCTTGCCAAGCTCCACCGCAAAGAGGCGGGCCTGGTAGAGAGGTTCGAGGCATTCATCTGCAGCATGGAGGTGGCCAACTCCTTCTCCGAACTGAACGACCCGCGCGAGCAGCTTGAGCGGTTCAACCGCCAGCGCGAGACGCACGCCGGGGAAATTGAGCGTGCCAGAGCGGCCGGTGAGCTGCCTGAAAGCGAGATGATCGACGACGATTTTATAACTGCCATGGAGCACGGCATGCCCCCTGCCGGCGGCCTGGGCGTGGGCATAGACAGGCTGGTCATGCTGCTCACCGACAGGCAGTCTATACGCGAAGTCATACTCTTCCCGCAGTTGAAGACCAAACAGGGGAGGGCCGAGGAATGATCGACATCAAATTGATACGTGATAATCCCGATGCCGTTTACCAGGCCATTGAAAAGCGCGGGGAGGGACGCGGGCAGGTGGACGAGATCATAGAAATAGATAGTTCTTACCGCCTTCTGCTCAAAGAAGCCGAGATCCTGCGCGCCCGGCGTAACGACGTGAGCAAGCAGATCAGCCGCATGAAGGATAAGCCAGCCGGCCTTATAGCCGAGATGCGGCAGGTCGGCGACCGCATCACCCAGATCGAGGCCGAGTCGGGCCTGCTGTCGGCCCGGCTGGAGGACAGGCTGCTGCGCCTGCCCAACCTGCCTGCCGCCGATGTCCCTGCGGGCAAGGATTCGCAGGACAATATTGAAGTAAGGTCCTGGGGCAAACCGAAAGAGTTCAGCTTCACCCCTCTGCCTCACTGGGAATTGGGAGAGAATCTGGGCATCATCGATTTCCAGCGGGGTGTCAAATTGTCGGGCACCAGGTTCTACGTACTGTGCGGACAGGGTGCGCAACTGCAGCGGGCGCTGATCAATTTCATGCTCGACCTGCACGTTAATGCCCACGGTTACAAAGAGATATTCCCGCCCTTCATGGTCAAGAAAGAGAGCCTGGTCGGCTCCAGCAACCTGCCAAAATTCGCCGATAACCTGTATCACGATGCTGAAGAGGATTTCTGGTTCATTCCCACCGCGGAAGTGCCCCTGACCAACCTTCACCGTGACGAGATATTAGCGCCCGGCACTCTTCCCTTATATTACGCAGCGCATACATCATGCTTCCGCCGGGAGAAGATGGCGGCCGGCAAGGATACGCGTGGAATCAAGCGCGGGCACCAGTTTGAGAAAGTGGAGATGTATAAGTTCGTCGAGCCCGAGACTTCCGGCAGCGAGTTGGAAAAGCTCACGCACGATGCCGAGGACATCTGCCAGAAACTGGGGTTGCCCTATCATGTCATCCAGCTTTGCACGGGCGACATGGGTTTTGCCGCAGCCAAAACTTTCGATATCGAGATATGGTCAGAGGGCTGCCGTGAATGGCTCGAAGTAAGCTCCTGCAGCAACTGCGGCGATTTCCAGGCGCGCCGGGCCAATATACGCTACCGCCCCGACCCAGAGGCTAAGCCGCGCCTGGTGCATACGCTCAACGGTTCGGGACTGGCATTGCCGCGCGTGATGATCGCCATTATGGAGAACTACCAGCAGGAAGACGGCAGCATCAGCGTTCCCGCTGTGCTGCGGCCATACATGAACACCGATACAATCAGGTAGCCTTTTGCATCCACGCCTCCCCGGGCGGCGCCGGTTGCCCACCCGTTTTTCCGGTATGCCAAGCGCTTGTATATCATGACACCTTGACATTGCCTTCAAATTCAATTTAACTATATGTATAATTAACGAAACACTTTAAGCATTATCTTTATTAATTATGGCAGAAGGCGAGTCACAGACCGGCCCCAAGTTCTGCCGCCAGTGCAGCGGCGTGGTACCCGAGGGCACCGCGATCTGCCCGCGTTGCGGCCAGTGGTGGTTCATGGACCGCGTGGAGCAGCAGGGGGTGGACCTCTGGCAGAAGATTATTGAGAAGAGGGCGGCGGCAGGGTTAGCCGAAGCCGGTCCCGCACAGGAACAGAAGCAGTACCACTGCCCCAACTGCATGGCAGCCCTCAAAGGCCCTTCGCCCACATGTCCCCACTGCGGGAAAAGCACGGCCAAAGCAAGGATCGTGCCACATGGCCAGGAGGAGGAAGAGTCCATCGAGGAAACTGCCAAGGAGTTGAACCTGACCCCTGCGGCGAGGGGACTGGCCTCCATCAGGGGCGCTTCCCAGCGGGCCAAGAGGCTGGGTGGCAGGCACCGCCTCAAGGCCCTCGACATTGTCATCATCGTTATCATCGTGATTGTGCTTGCGGGCATCGGTTTCCTCTTAGCCAGGCAATACGGTATCCTGCCATCAACGCTGACCTTCCTCAAGCCGCCTGAGCAACAGCAGGCCCCGCCGCCTGTAACCGCCAGTCCGGAGGTGTCCAATATCGCCATCTCAGATATAACCGCGGATAGCGCTGCCATTGCCTGGACGACCGTCGAACCGGCCTGGGGCAGGGTACTATACGGCAAAACAGAGTCTTACGGCGATTCTGCACCTGCCGTTCTGCAGGGCAGTGCCCAGAAGGTCACTCTCAAGGGACTTGAGCCTGTCACGACCTATCACTTCGTCGTGGTGGCGACAGACGGCAAGGGCAATGAACTGTACCGCGGCAATGACCACATGTTTAATACCGTTCCCCGCCGGAACACCACTCCACCTGCCGTGATTAGCTTCAAGGTTGTCCCCACGGATGGCAGCGCTGTTATAAGCTGGATCACCGACAGTCCGTCCAGCAGCCAGGTGCTTTACGGCGTGGACGCCTCATGCAAGAACTCCACGGCTGCAGATACCAATCTTGTCACGGACCACTCGGTGCGTATCATAGGCCTCCAGGCCAACACCAGCTATTATTACCGCATCAAGTCCTTGGATGCCGATGGCAACGCGGCCGTAATGGATCCTCCCAACATGCTGACGACGCTGGTTTCGGTACCCACCGGGCCGCGCATCGGTGACAGGGCGCCCGATTTCACGCTGCCCATCTTCAAGACTCTGGACAGCGTCTCTCTGCGCGACTACAGGGGGCAGAAGGTACTGCTAACCTTTTGGGCCATTTACTGCCCCGAGTGCGACCGCGAGTTAGCCCTGCTCCAGTCGATCCAGAATAAAAACTTACCGGGTGTCAAGATCATAGCCGTCTTCATAGAGAGCAAGCTTGATGACATAGACAAGGCCATCTCCACGTATAAGTCGGAGCGCGGTGATCTCACCATCCCTGTGGTTGTCGATATGTATAAAACCACGGCCCACCTGTACGGAGTCGAGAAAGCGCCCTATACGGTGTTCATCGATGGCGAAATGATCATCCGCGATATCGAAACGGGCAATTTCAATATAGACCAGGTCGAAAGGACGCTCAACGATTTATAACCATTTACGCATAAACCCCTTGACAGCAGATTCGTCCCGCTGTAGTGTAGATTCTTAGGGAGATACCTTTTTGGACAGCCAGTTTAGATGTAAATGCGGCAAACAGATGGCCTATTCCAACGAGGCGTGCAAGGACTGCGGCAGTCTCGGCCCGCATAGCTATGCCGGCCAGGCCGGCCCACCGGCCATAACCACGCAGGGGCCGCCGCAGCAGGGGCGCTCCGGAAATATCCCTGTGGACATGGGTGAAAGGCAGTCTCCTGCCATGGCGGGACGTGAGGGCCCGGTCAATTTCGAGCCTGTGGATGATGGTTCGTCCCGCAGGAGTCGCGGCCACCGCGGGGACGATGACACGAAGTTCGCCGTCGGCATCAACCGCAGGGCCGAGATACTCGACCACATAGAGGACATGGACAGGGAGGATACTAACGGTCCGGCTAAACGGCAGAAAAAAGCCAAAGAAAGGGATGATGACGGGGATTGGGACAGGGGGGAAAGGCCGTCCAGGGAAAGGCACTTCGAATCCTTCCTTGACGACGGGGAAGAGGAGGAGAAACCGCCCAAACGCAGGTCCGGCGGCATTGCGTCCACGGTCATCAGCATCATATTAGTCATAGCGCTCATATTGGGCGCAGTTTATGTTTACAACAACTTCGATGACGTATCCGGGTGGTTGATGACACCCGCTGGTCCCCAGACGGTCAGGCCTGTGGAGCAGCCCACTGCCCCGGCCGGTTCAGAGACAACCCCTGCCGGTCCCGGCCAGAACCCCTTCGCCGGCCTGCTGGCAGCGTTAGGCTGGGGGAAAACCCCGGCCGTGCCGTCCGAAAACACCAGTCCGCCGGCCGCAACCTCCAATCAGACGGCGCCCGCGGCCCCGGTCCCCACAAAGCCGGTGGTGCCTTCTGATACGACCCTGCCCGTTATATCCGAAATACTGATCAAGTCCATCACAAATCACGGCGCCGTGATCACATGGAAAACGGATGAACCGTGCACCAGCAGGGTCAGCTATAAGACAGAGGTGGGTGAACGCAAAAACAGCAACGGGGCGGTCACGCCCTCGCGTTACCACCAGGCGGACCTCAGCGAGCTTGAGAGCGGGAAATCTTATTACATAACAATAACCTGCCAGGATGCCGCCGGCAACGAGAGCAAGCAGGATAGGACATTCCAGACCTTATTATCGGCCGCCGACACCACCGCCCCTCAGATTGTCGGACAGCCGTCCGCATCGGCCGATGATTCGAGTGCCACCATTTCCTGGAAAACCAATGAGGTGGCCAAATCGCAGATTAAATACGGCCTGGGCGCCGGCTATGAATTCCCGTCTGCCTTTACCAATGATTTCCGCAGCGACCACAGCATTTACTTGAGCGGGCTTTCGCCCAACACCACCTACTACTACCAGTTAGTATCGAGGGATGCCTCCGGAAACGAGATGATTTCCCCGGAGGGCCTCAGCTTCAAGACCGAGCCGGAGACGGGTGCTTCTCCCTACATGGGCAGCAAGGCGCCCAACTTCACCCTCAAAAACCTCAAGGGAGAGGATGTCTCGCTCAGCCAGTTGCGCGGCAAAAAGGTCATCCTCAATTTCTGGGCCAGCTGGTGCACCCCCTGCAAGATTGAGCTGCCTCATTTCCAGACGGTATGGGATAAGTACGGCCCCGATGCCGGTTTCACCATCTTAACCGTAGCAGGCAGCCAGTCGGAGGAGCCTGCCATCAGGTCCTTCATCGCCAACGGCAATTACACTTTCCCTGTTTGCCTCGACCCGGGCGAGGAGGCATTCAACAGGTACGAGCTTACCAGCATACCAAAGACATACTTTATCGATAAGGACGGCGTCATAAAAAGGATCCAGCAGGGCATGTTCACCGGCCCCGGCGAGATCGAGTTCATGCTCAATTCGTACTGACCCTCCGGTAGGAGTCAACCAGCTTCAGGTCAGTGCCTCTCATGTCATGATAAACTTGACATACAGGATTTCTTGTCTTAACGTTAGTATAATATTGAATGCAGCTAAATATGGATAACAGTTAATGCCCAGCACGGTAATCTGCCAGAGGTGTCACGAGATCAATGAGCCCAACGCTACTGTCTGCCAGAAATGTGGCGCGAGGTTCTGCCCTCACTGCCACCTTTTTATCGAATCACCCGATGCGTCCATCTGCCCTCACTGCGGCAAGAAAGATGGGTCGTACCGGCACGGCAAGCACTCTGCCGGCAACTTTGCGGCCTCGGCGGTGGCGCCCGGCGCCATGCCGGCCAGCAGGAATGTCTGCCCGAGCTGCGGCAACAGGATAGACCATTCGCTGGGCAAGTGCCCTTATTGCGGGCAACTGGGGAACCGCTTCACCATGATGCCTACCCAGGGCCACGGCGTGATGAAGCCAGGCCAGGGGGACATCCCTCAAACGTTCACAGCCCCTCCCCTTGATGATGAAGGCCCGACCGCCCAGAAGGTTTGCTCCAAGTGCGGCAGGGTTATACCGCCCGGATCCAGCCAGTGCCCTGTGCACGGCAAATTCGGGGGCGGCAATACGATGAGAACTATCGCCCCTCCCATCAAGGACAAGACCTTTGAGGGCGAAGTGTACAGGAGGATGGAAGAGAGGAAGTACGGCCCGGTTAGCCCGGCACGTTCCAGCGCCAGGCAAACGGCGCCCGAGGACATATATCCCCAGATGGCATCGGCGGCCGCCATGCCGGACGCGCCACCCGTGGCTGCCGGGCAGCGTGCCTGCCCGAATTGCGGCTACTCCGTGCCCGACCGCAGCAAGGTGTGCCCCACCTGCGGCTGCAACCGCCTTCCTCCCGAGGGGCGCAAGCCCTTTATCAAGGCAGAGGACCGTTACAAAGCCACGGAGGCGGCACAGCAGCAGTCATACGCCGCCTATCAACCGCAGCAGGCTTATGCCGCATATGCCCCGCAGGGGAACCAGTATTACGGACAGCCCGCGGCACAACCATACGAAATGGCCTACCCTGCCCCATCGCCCGGGTTTGTGCAGGAGATATATCCCGAAAAGAAAAGGGGGAAAGGCAAAGATAAAAAGCCCCTTGAGCGCGAAGAAAGGATGGCAAAGCAGGGGCCGAGGTCTTCCCCTCTCCCCATACTGCTGGCTCTTATGGCAATAGTAGGCGTCATCGCCATCGGAATAATCTTCCTGATGGACCAGCTCAGGACGCCTGCGCCGGCCATTATGCAGCCTACCCCCATAACTACCCCTTCCGGCACAAGCAAGGGACCGGAGATATCCGATATTCAATATTCCAATATCACGCGGACAGGCGCCACCGTGACCTGGAAAACCGACAAGAAATCCAACAGCATCGTGATCTTCTGCAAGGACGGCGGTACCCTTTGCGAAAACGCCAGGGAAGATATGCTGGTCACAGATCACAGCGTTGAACTGACCAAGCTCGAGCAGGGCACAGGTTACCATATTACGGTGAAATCAGCCCTGGGCGACAGCCCCGACTCCCCGGACTCCAGCCTGGATGCGACCGAGGTATTAAGGACCACCGACGTACGTGATACCACTCCACCGGTGATCAGCGAGGTCAAGGTCACCAACATCTCCAGTTCAGCCATGGGAGGTTCAGCGGAGATAACCTGGAAGACGGATGAACCATCCAGCAGCCAGGTCAGCTACGGCACGTCGGCCGGCTACGGCACCCTGCAGCCGTCGCAGACGGACACCACACCGGCAACCTTCCATGATGTCATCCTCAACGGGCTGTCCCCGAACACGACCTTCCATTTCAAGGTAGTATCGAGGGACGCCGACGGCAACGAGAGTTCCTCGGCTGATGCCACTTTTGTAACACCCGCGCCGGCCGGATCGATGGTAGGTAATTCTGCCCCTGATTTCACACTGCGCTGCGCTGACGGCAGCCAGGTGACCCTGAGCGCGCTGCAGGGCAAGAAGGTCATCATTAACTTCTGGAATTTGAGCTGCGGTTATTGCATGAGCGAGATGCCCTATTTCAAGCAAGTGCGCAGCAATTTTCCCGAGAGCAGTGTAGCCATGCTTGTGATAAACACTACCGCAGGCGGGTTCCCCGCCAACAGGGCTGAAGCTGTGGGGGATGCTATTACAAGTAACGGCTGGACATTTACAGTCCCGCTGGACGAGGCGGGGCAGGTGGCCCAGGCTTATAGCGTGACCAGCGGCATACCTGTGACCTTTTTCATAGACGCCAGCGGCATCATCAAGAGCAAACAGGACGGCTCCTTCCCCGATGCCGCTGCCATCGAGACAAGGCTCAATTCCTATTAGCTGCCGCTATACCGGCAAATCCTGAGTACACACTTCTCAGGAGCAATCCGGACAGAAAAAAGACCTGCAGCCATGATTTGCTACTCCGCGGGCTATTAAATATACTAATACGTCCCATGGAGGGGTGACCGAGTGGACGATGGTGACGGTCTTGAAAACCGTTTTAGCTTCGCGCTAACGCGGGTTCGAATCCCGCCCCCTCCGCCACCCTTTGCCTGCCGCGGCGCTGGCTAAAATGAGCCCGCCCGGCACAACGGATATGATGCCCCCGGCCCGCGTGCATTGCGGGCCTGTCCCGGGGCAATTATAATGGTGTATCAGCAGGTGGCAGTATGGACAACAGATACTTCAAGATAGCAGTAATACTGGTTTTAACCAGCTTTGTCCTCGTGTCACTGGTTTTCGTGGTAGTACTGCTGCTGTTGAGTGCCCCATCGTCAGCGGGCAAATGAAAAGGCTCAGCCGTGCCTGAGGAATTCCCCGTATTTAACCATTGAGTTGAGCACCATGGCGGCCTCGTCGGGCATACTGTAGCAGACCATGTTCTGCTTCGAGATGGAGCGCATTATTTCCGTGTCAAGGGCGCGCTCCCCGCGCGGCACCGGCAGTTCGGCCGCCACGATGACAGGCTTGCCGTATTTATCAGATATTGCCTTCATCTCTTCGAACGACTTCCTGTAGGATTCGACGATAAAATCGAAAAACTTTTTCTTCTCTTCCTCGTTGGTCGGCAGGACCATCCTGGCCAAATGCGGGAAAGGCACACCCAGGGCCAGCACGGCGTCCGTGGCATCGCACTTTGCCAGTATATCAACCACCTTTGTGATGTTGTCTGCCGCGCCGGCCACCGTATCCACGGGATTGTTGCGGCTCCACCAGACAGGCAGGAACGCGTCCAGTTCCCTGACAACGTCGGCAGGCAGCTTGATCACGTCTAATCCCAGCCTGGCGCAGGCATCGGCGGCCAGCACACCCCAGCCACCGCCCAGCGTAGCGATGCCCACCCTGCGGCCTTTGGGGATGGGATGGCACAGAAAGCCATATGCCAGGTTCATCAATTCCTGAAGGTTGTTGGCCCTCACAATGCCGGCCTGCCGGCTGACTCCGTTGAACACCTCCGCGGATCCGGAAAGGGCGGCGGTATGCGACCTGGCCGCCGAGGCGCCGGCCTCGGTCTCCCCGACCTTGATCATAACCACGGGCTTCTTGTAGCTGGTTTTCTTGGCCACCTCGAAAAACCTGCGCCCATCCTTCAAACCCTCGATGTAGCTGAGTATGACCCTGGTCTTCTCGTCGCCCGCTAAGTACTCCAGAAAATCCTCGGCATGCAGGTCCGCCTCGTTGCCGATGCTGATCATGCGGCTGCATCCGAAATCCAGCGCCATGGCCTTACGCGCGATGGTCAGTCCCACGTTGCCGCTCTGGGATACGACCGCAAGTTGGCCATCGGGCGGGAAGATGGGGGGCATCTGCGCGTAAAGTTTGGCCGACGGGCTGAGAATGCCGAAACAGTTGGGCCCGATCAGCCGCAGGCCTCCCTGCCTGGCCAGCCGTACGATCTCTTCCTGCACCTCCTCCCCGCTCCTGCTGACCTCGGCAAAACCCGCGGTTACTATGACGGCGGCCTTTATGCCTTTGCTGACACATTCTTTTATAGTTTCCACCATCCCGGTGGGGGGGACCACGATGATGGCAAGGTCAGGAACCTCCGGTATCTCACCAACACTGCTGAATACCTTCAGGCCCAGCACCTCACCCCCTTTAGGATTGACCGGGTAAATCTTGCCCTGGAAGCCGCCGGTCAGGATATTGGAGAGGATGCGGAAGCCCCACTTCGTGTTATCGGTGGAGGCCCCCAGGAAAGCAAGCGAACGCGGCGCGAAAAACCTGTTGAATTCAGTCTTCAATAGTCAGTCCTTTCAGAAAAATAGCGGCGCCCGGGTGGCGGTCACTTGAAACAGCAGATATTGTAGCACCGCAAGTCCGGTTGAAACAAGGATGATTGCCTTTAAAAGCACATTGCCGGAAAGCGTAAACTGATATAATAGCCCGGGGCACACTGGAGGAAGGAAGATTCGCATGGAGATATGGAGAAAGCTGCTTAACCGCATGATGCGGGCTTCAAGGCTGGATTCCGGCTTCTACGAAGAGATGTCCACCGAGGAAGACGCCATGGCCCACGCCATCATGGTGGCCATTTTAACCAGCGCCGCCACGGGCATCGGTTTGGGGTTGGCCGCCCTCATAGGCGGCGCCGGTGCAATCTGGTTCGTCTGGGGCCTGCTGAGCGGGTTCCTGGCTTCCATGGTGGGATGGTATGCCTGGGTACTTATCACCTTCTTCTGCGGCACAACCTTCCTGCGGGGACCTGAGAAGGCCAGCATGGCCGAGCTGACACGCACGTTGGGTTTGGCCAACTCGCCGGGATTGCTGCGCATACTGGCCTTTATACCCATGGTAGGATGGCTGGTACTGCTTCTATCCGGCATCTGGACCCTGGCCAACGGGGTGGTCGCCGTCAAACAGACGCTGGACTTCGACACGGCGAAGGCTGCAGCCACATGTATCTTCGGCTGGCTGGTGTATATGGCCGTGCTCTTCCTCGTTTACATCTGGCTGCCCTCGCCCTACAAGCTGCTGCGCTTTTAATCCGGGCCTCCCATCATGCGGCGTCCCACCCATATGATATAATGCAGTGAAACTTTCAATATGTGAGGCGTGAACGATGGGCACGAGCAAAGGAAAGGGACCGGCTGACGGCCGCGCGGGCAACCTGTTGTCCGGGCTGAGCAAGCGCAGGAGGCTCTCCCAGGAGCAGAAAGACCACGACCGCATTTCCAGGATCATCCTGGTATCCACCAAGCTGATCGCCGCATCCTACCGTTCACCCCGCGGCATCAGCGTCAAGGAAATGCAGGGGTTGTGCAATGTAAGCCCCAAGAGCATCTACCGCGATATCATAGCCATAACGCGGACGGGCGCCGAAGTGGCTAACGACGGTAAAGGCATGTGGTGGATCAAGCCGGGCGATTTCATCCCGCCCATGCAGTTCACCGATTCCGAAGCGGTCATGCTCTTTTTAGCTTCCCGGCTGCTGGCGCAAAACAGCAATGCCTATAATCCCGTCATCATCAGCGCGTTTGAAAAGCTCAATGCCGCTTTCCGCAACCCGGTGAGCCTGCAGATTGCCAAAAGCCAGGAGTGGTTGAGCAAGCAGCCGCTGGCGGCGGGCCAGGTAAACATCATGAATGAACTGGCAACGGCCTGGATAAAAGGCCACAGGATAAAGATGCGCTACCAGAAGCTGGGCAATAAAACCGGTGAGGAAAGGGAGGTGGATATCTATTTTATCCAGCCAGCCCTGCTTGAGCACGCCAACTACCTCGTCGGGTACTGCCACAAGATGAAAAGGATCAGCGTATTCAAGATTGACCGCATCAAAAGCGTAGCACAGATCTACGGCCAGGACTATTCCATACCCGGAGATTTCAATATCAACCAGTTCCTCGGCTATGCCTGGGGGGTCTCGGCTTACGGTGAACTGCAGGACGTGGCCATCAGGTTCAAGGGCGAACTGGCCACCGTGGCGGCCGAGACCCGCTGGCACCCCTCCCAGGTTAACGAGCCTCAGAAGGACGGCTCCATTATCGTGAGGTTCAAGCTGCAGGTCAGCCGTCCCTTCATCGGCTTCATCATGAGCTGGGGCCCCTGGGTGGAGGTCATATCGCCCAAATCACTACGGGACGAGGTTGCCGAAGAGGCCAGGGCGGTCTGTAGGATCTACGGCTGATCTTCCCCTGTAAACACGGCAGGGCAAATACCGGGCCGGCCCCGGCAAGTTGAGATAAACTGTGATAGACATACCTGTTGATAAATACAAGAAAGACGCCCTCTCAGCCCTGACGGTCGTTGTTCCCACTACCTACGCCGGCCTTTCGCTGCGGCGGAAGATGGCACGCGATAGGGGGCTTATCAACGTGCGCTTCATGGTGCTGCCGAGGCTGGCCGAGTACATAGGCGCGCCGGCGCTGGCAGCAGCCAAAAATTCACCGCTCACGCCGCTCATCAGTTTAGCTGCCATACGCAGCATCGCAGCAGGCATGGCGGGCAAAGGTCCACTGGGCGGGGTAGCCACCCACCCGCAGTTCCACCTCTACCTGCGTAATACCTTTAACGACCTCTCCCCCGTTCCCGAGGCCGGCCTCGCAAAGTTGGCAGCAGTCAACGACATCCTCAAACAGGTAATCGACTGGTACAGGCAATATAAGGTGCGTACGGCAGGGTACTACACGCGCGAGGAGCTATGCATGGCCGCCGCGCGCGCGGTGGACGGCAAAGAGGCGGACAGCGCTTTGCGCGACCTCGGCCAAATCGTCTTTCACTGCCTTTCCGGCTTCTCTCCGGGCGAGGCGGCGCTGGTCACGTCACTCTCCACAGCGGGGAAGTGCGAGGTCAAGTTCCTGCTGAGCGGCGAGGGGGAGACCGACGCTCCCTTAATCTACGAGTCAGAAACACTTAAAAAAGCGGGGGTCAAGATCGAAACCGAACTGCTGGCCGAAGCAGTCCCGCTCAAGGCCAGCCACCTTTTGATCGCGCCGGACGCCACGGCGGAGGTCCGCTGGGTACTTCGCCGCGTCATGGTGGAGGCCTCCGCCGGCACGCCCTTCCACCGCATGGCCATCTTTTACCGCAACGCCGACCCCTATTCCGCCATCATAGAGAACCAGTTTGAGGGAGCAGGTGTCCCCCTGGCGGGTCCCACCTCCGTCACGCTGCGGGATTCACCCGTGGGACGGCTGCTGACCGGGCTGCTCGACCTTTTGGATACTGATTTCGACCGCGCCCGCTTCATGCACTGGGTATCAGAGGCGCCCGTCGCCGCGGCCGGCGGCAGCTACGCCACCGCCGACGAAATGGCTCGGTGGGAGATCATCTCCCAGGAAGCGGGCATCATCAAAGGGCGCGATAGCTGGGAACGCCAGCTTAACAAGTATATGGCTGAAAAGCAGCAGAAGATCAGTGAACTGGAAGCTGATGATGAGACCAGCCCGGCCCGCCTGCGCGGACAGCGGGGCCTGCTGGAATCGGCCCGCAAGCTGCTGGATTTTATCAAAGAAGTCGCCGCGCAACAACCTCCCGAAGCCGGCCGCTGGGGTGATTTCGCCGGCTGGGCCGCCGGTATCCTGGATACCTTCGTTTACCGTCCCCATACCTGGCCCGAGGAGCGGCAGAAAGAGATGGAAACTGTAAAGGAGAGGATCAAGGACCTGCGCGGACTCGACAGCATCGAACCCAAAACCAGCCTGCCGGCTTTCCGCCAGATGCTGGAGGACAGCTTAGCCGGGCACAGCCGTCAGCACGGCCGCACGGGCACGGGCGTCTTCGCCGCGCCCTTAAACCTGGCGCAGTGCATGGATTTCGACACTGTTTATATCGTGGGCATGGCCGAGGGCGCCTTCCCGCCGGCCAGCCCGGACGACGCCCTGCTGCCCGACAGCGCGAGGCGTTCGCTTGGTACCACCGTCCACCTTCCCCTGCGCTCGGAGAGGAAGCTGGAGGAACGCCGGCTGTATTTAGCCGCGTTAGCTTCCGGCAGCAGGCGCTTACTTTCCTGCGCCCGCACCACCGGCACGGGCGGTAGCCGCCAGTATCCCTCGCCCTGGTTCATGGCCGCGGCCTCTCAGTTGCACGGCGGCCTTCTGAGCACGGCGGACGTCGAGAAATTGGGCGGCTCGGACTGGCTCACGGTGCTGGCCTCCTCCCAGCAGGCGCTCAAGTTAGCTGCAAGCAGCGGTTACGCCGACACAGTTGACTACCAGATGGCCAGCCTGTCCCGCCGGCTGGAAAACGGCCAGCCTATCAGCGGCCATTTCCTCAACGGCGAAGGGAGCGAGGGCAGGCGCATATTAGATATGGAAAATTCACGGGAGGACAGCGCTTTTACCGCCTGGGACGGCAACCTCTCCTCGCTGGCCGGACGCAGCGTCAGGCTGGAGGTAAAAGACGGCACTGTATTCTCAGCGTCGCGGCTACAGACCTGGGCGCAGTGCCCCTTCCAGTTCTTCCTGGAAAATATACTGCATATAGCCGTACTGGAAAAGCCCGAGGAGCTGTTAGTCATCGATGCACTGGAGAAGGGCAGCCTGCTGCACAGCGTGCTGGAGCGGCTTGTGATTGAATCCAAAGCTAAGGGGATACTGCCCGGACACGGACAACCCTGGGGCGAGGAGAACCGGCGTATATTGATGCGCATAGCGCAGGATGAGTTCAAATTAGCCGAGGAGCGGGGAATCACGGGCAAAGCGCTCTTCTGGGACGCCGCCAAATTCGACATGCTGCACGACCTTGAAGCCTTCCTGCGCCGTGACAGCGACTGGCGCGGCGCGCACTCCTGCCGTCCCGAGGAGGCCGAGTACACCTTCGGCAATTTCCGCGGCCGCGTGGACAATCCCGCGCCTTCTGTAGAATTGCCAGGTGGTCTGAAAATCTGCTTCCGCGGCCAGATCGACCGCCTGGACCTGGACCGCACAGGGGCGAAGGCCTGGGTAATCGACTATAAATCGGGCGGCACTTACGCATATAAAGACATGGGCAAAGATCCGTTGAACGGCGGACGGCTGCTGCAATTGCCGGTTTACGGTTTGGCCGTGCGTGAGCGCACCGGTGCGGGCTGCCGCATCGAGGCCCTTTACTGGTTCATCACCAGCAAGGGCAACTTCGAGCAAAAGGCCGTCCCGCTCGAGGAAGTGGAGGGGCAGTTCATCCGTTACGTGGGCATCATCGTGTCCGGCATCCGCGGCGGCATCTTCATCGCCAACCCGGGCAGGGGCGACGATAAGTTCGGCGACTGCGCCTGGTGCGATTACAGGCGTGCCTGCCACGCCCGCCGCCGCGTTTACTGGGCGAAAAAGTCGGGTGCGCCGCCGCTGGCGGACTACCGGTCCATGACCGGCAGCGGGAGTGAAGGATGATTTGAACGCTGAGTTTAAGCCGGCCGACGCAGAATCGCGCCGCCGCATAGCCGAAAGTTTAGACGAGAACCTCTTCGTGGAGGCCGGCGCCGGCACGGGCAAGACCACCGCCATGGTGGCGCGCATTGTTAATCTGATTAAGAAGGGCCACACCACCATCGGACGCCTGGCCGCCATCACCTTTACCGAGCTGGCCGCCGCCGAACTGCGTGACAAGGTCAGGCACGAGCTTGAGAAAAGCGCTGCCGATGCCGGGGCGGATGCCACAGAACGCGGCCGCTGCGTAGAGGCGGCGCGCGGCATGGACGGCGCCAGCATACAGACCCTGCACAGCTTCGCCGGCGCCCTGCTGCGCGAGAAGCCACTGGAGGCCGGCCTGCCGCCAAATTTCAGCATATGCGACGGGATAGAGGCCGATATCAGGTTCGAGGAGAAGTGGCAGGAGTGGCTGCAGATTTTGCAGGAATCGCCCGAGTCCGCCGAACTGCTGCGCCTGCTCAATTTCGGCCTCAAACCCGACAACCTGCGCGAAATTGCCATGTCATTGCATTATAACTACGACCTGCTGACCGTACCCGTGCCTGCGCCTCCTCCGCCCCCGCGTGCCGCCGTTAAAGAACTGGTGGATGCGCTACCCCTCCTGCGCCGGCTGGGGGCTCTGTGCACGGATCCCGAAGACAAGATGCTGGCCCACCTTGACCGTGTGGTACAGTTGGCCGAGTGGCTGTCGGAGCTTGACCCCAAGAGCGATTACGCGCTCAACGTGCTGCGGCGCAGCAGGGGTCTTTCGGCGGACAGGGTGGGGCGCAAGGGCAACTGGGGCGACGGCGGCGCCCTGGCGGAACTGAGGGAGAAGCTGCAGGAACTGCAGGAACTGCGCCAGGCCGAGATGGAGGCCGTCAGGCAGGCGGGCCTGTCTGTGCTGCTGGAGCAGTTGCGCCTGCTGGTACTGGCATACGTGGAGGAGAGGCGGGCCATGGGCAGGGCGGAGTTCCACGACCTGCTAGTCTGGGCGCGCGGCCTGCTGCGCGATAACCCGTCGGTGCGGCGTTATTTCCAGGACAAATACTCCCACATACTTATCGATGAATTCCAGGACACCGACCCCATCCAGGCCGAGATATCCTTCTATTTAGCCTCGGGGCCGGAGGACGGCGCCGGCTTAAATGAGCGCGACTGGTCCAGGCTGACCCTGCTGCCGGGCAAGCTCTTCGTGGTGGGCGACCCCAAGCAGTCCATCTACCGCTTCCGCCGCGCCGATATCGCCACGGTGGACCGGGTGCGCGGTTTGATGTCTGCCGGCAACGCGCCCCTGACCCACAATTTCCGCTCGCAAAAGCCCGTCATCGGATGGGTCAACCAGGTGTTCGGGCAATGGATGAAGCCCAGCCCGGGCCTGCAGGCGGAGTACCTGGCGCTGGAGCACGCCGACCTGGGTCCGGGAGTGGTGTTGCCGCCTTGCGTCTGGCGCATCGGGGCGCAGTCCGGTTCAAAGATAGATGAAACGCGCGGGGACGAATCCCGCCAGGTGGCCATGCTGCTGCATAATGTGCGTACCGCGCCCTGGCAGGTGCGCGGCCGTGACGGTGGGTTGAGGCCGGCGGAGTTCAGGGATGTCTGCATCCTCATGCCCACTCGTACAGGGCTGGATCTGCTGGAGCGCGCTTTGGAGGATGGCAACATCCCCTACCGCGTCGAAAGCCAGTCGCACATACTGGGCACTCAGGACGTTTTGGAGTTGATAAGCTGCCTGAGGTCCATCGATTCACCCGCCGACCAGGTAGCCCTGGTGGGCGCGCTGCGCTCGTCCGCCTTCACCTGCAGCGATGTTGACCTGCTCCAGTACGTGGAGGCCGGCGGCAGGCTCGATTACACCTCGCCGGGCAAAGGAGAAGGAAGGGTGCGGCTGGCACTGGAAGCGTTAAAAGCGTACCACGAGCAGCGCGCCTGGACGCCGGCGGACCGGCTGATCGAGGATTTCATACGCGGGCAGGGCATGCAGCAGGGCTGTTACGGGCGGGTGCGGCCGCGCGAGAAGCTGCGCCGCCTGCAGATGGTGGTGGACCTGGCGCGGGCTTATGCGAAGGTGGAGGGCAATTCGCTGCGCGGCTATTTGGACTGGCTCGACCGCCTGGCCGATGAGCGCGCCCGCATGGTGGAGTCGCCCGTGCCCGACACCGACGAGGACGCGGTGCGCATCATGACCATCCACTCCGCCAAGGGGCTGGAATTCCCCATCGTCATCATGCTGGGCCTGAACACGGCCGATAAGAGCAGTTCACCCACTATTTTATTTGATAAAGCGACTGGTCAGCTGGAGGCAAAAACCGGCAGCCAGGCCACTCAGTTCAAAACCGCCGGCTATGACAGCGTTTTGGAAGGCGAAGAGGCCGCCGACGCCGCCGAGGACGTGCGGCTGATGTACGTGGCGGCCACACGTGCCCGCGACCACCTGGTGCTAAGCCTGTGGCGCAAGGGCGAAAAATGCCGCGCGGCGCAGGTTTTGGGTCTCTGTCTTGAAGACGATCCGGGCTGGCAGGAGGTTGACCTGTCCAATGTCACCCTCTACGCTCCGGGCGCACCGGCGGCGCAAGTGGAAAAGCCTGACACGGCGGAGGAAATGGCCTCATGGCTGGAAGAACGCAAGATAGTCGTTGGACGGGCGTCAGTACCCGCTGCGGAATCGGTAACCGGAATGCTGAAGCTGGCCAAGGAGGAAGCAGAAGGAGGGGGGGCTTATTATCGCACAGGCCGCGGGGGCACCAACCTGGGCCGCGCCGTGCACAGCGTACTGCAGGTAATCGACCTAACCACGGGAGCAGGCCTCGATGACCTCAGTCGGGCGCAGGCCGCAGCCGAGGGCATCGCCGACAAGTGGCAGGAGGTGGCTAAACTTGCACGCAACGGGCTGGAATCGCCCGTCGTAAGGCGCGCCGTGGCCTCCGGCAACTACCACCGCGAGGTCTTCGTCAGCGCCCCCTACGAGGGAAAACTGCTGGAAGGCTTCATGGACATCATCTTCGAAGAGGAAGGCGGCCTGGTCATCGCCGACTACAAGACCGACGCCATCGACAATGAAGAGGAACATCCTCAGAAAAAGGAAACCTACGAACGGCAGGCCGGGCTATATGCCAAACTGGCCAACCAGGTGACCGGCAAGAAGGTGAAGGAGGTCGTGCTGGTGTTTTTGAGGTCAGGGAGGGAGATTGAGATTAACTCCAATTTATAAAGCAGGAAACATTGGTACCGGCTGTATTTATCTGGTCACAGCTTAACAATCCGTATTTTAAACCCATCGAATTCGATGGGTTTAACCCCGATTTTAATACCCTCGACCTCGATGGAATTTATAAAGATTGGGTTTACGGCATTAAACTGGTCGAATTCGACCAGTCTAGAATTTAGGTCTTAAGTAAACCGCAAAACGGCTTAGATTTTCTCGTACATGGCGATCTCGGCCTGACCTTCGAGGAAAGGCTTGATGGCCCTGAACATGTCCTTGAAATGGGGCGCTGACGAATGGAAGGTCAGCGCTTCATTGTTTTCATACTTCTCGTAGAAAAAGAAGATGTTGCGGTTGTCGGAGCGCCTGTGGACGCTGTAGTCGATGCAGCCCGGGTCCTTGAGGAATTTGGGTGCGAAGTCCTGGATGGCTTTGGCCAGGTCATCGCCGCTGCCCTCTTTGGCGCGCATGGTGGCGGTTATTACGATCATGTTTTTCTCCTCTCCCCCTGCCCCCTCTCCTCCGGAGAGGGGGTAAGTTTTTTATTAAGAGGGACTGCGTCCCTCGTTAACTCCCTCGTTGGGTACGGGTTGATTTGCTATATATATTTTGCTCCCGCTTGTCTGACTCTCTCACGTCACATGTTAGAGCTTTTTTAAGAGGGACTGCGTCCCTCGTTAACTCCCTCGTTGGTTACGGGTTTGGTTGTATTAGATTGCCGCGCCCTGCGGGTTCGCAATGACCGATGGTTTTTGCGGGCGGACATTCATGTCCGCCCCTACATTTTATCGGTGAACTCCTTGAAAAAGTTTTTGTAGTTTTCTGTGCCGGTTGATTTTGATGCGAACGGGGGGCCGTCGGCCCAGGCGATGTCGCCATTGATGGCGAGCAGTTCGAGGTGGCTCATGACCTCGCGCTGGGAAAGGTACTTGCCGAATCCCTTGCGCAGGCGGGGTTCGAAAAGTTCGATGGATATCTGGTCGAGGTCGAGCACGCGGCCATCCAATATCCGCAGTATGTTGCCGCAGCGCTCGATATGGAAGCGCAGTATCTCGGCGGCACGCTCGGCCGGCTTGAGGTAGTTGGGCTTGCCTTTCTCGTACAGGCGGTGACCGGGCAGGAGCAACTCAGTTCCCTTGCACTGCTTCTGTAATTTATCCAGCGACTTTATATAGGCGATTAAACCGTAGGCGCCGTTGTCCTTGCCATACCCATCGGGCAGGATGCGCTTGTTGCAGTGATACTCCAGCATGAGCGACGGGTGAGGGGTAATGGTGGCCAGCAGGGTATCACCGCCGAATACCACCTCTTCCTCGAAAACGCCGCACATGCAATCGGGCGAATGCCCCGGCGTGAGCAGGAAGCGGAAACGGCTGTCGGGCGAGGGATCTCCCTCTCTTACTTTGTGTGATGTTTTGAGCAGGCTGCGCTTGCGGTGGTAGGGACGGCAAACGGCGTTGAACTTATCGGGCATAAGGCACGTGCGGCAGGAGCCGGGAAACTCCGGGTGGGCGGCGCCGTCATCGATATCCTCATAGTAGGCGGTCATGTTGTCAAAAGCATAGTGCGCCCACAGCTCGGCGCCGCTGGCCTCCAGCACCTCGGGCAGGTTGCCGTCATGGTCCTCGTGGCCGTGCGTGACGATGACGCGCCGGATATCCTTGACATCGAAGCCGGCCTCGCCGAGCAACGCGGTGAGCAGTTCGAACTTGCCGAACTGGCCGGTGTCGATCAACGTGAGCTTCTCACCCTTAACCACGTAACACCAGCTGGGGCCGAGGTCCCAGTCCCCGCCCGAATCGTAATAGAGCGGCACACCCAGGCAGTAGATGTCGGTACCGCGGCGTGTGCGGTACTTCATGATAGCGCCGTCCCCGTTGGGCTTATCCTGCTTCAAAATCTCGAACTGCTGCAAAGTCTTCCCTCCGATCTCAACAAAGCCGTATTTTAAAGCTTTTTCACGCTTTCTGTCCAAGATTTGCTAAAATAAGGCAGGAACTTTGCACGGAACGTTTGAAAAGGAGGTGACCGCCATGGAAGATAAAATCATCAAATACATCTCGAAGCTTAACTCTGACAAGGTGCGCCTCACGGAACTAATCGCCCACTTCACCCACGACGTATCCGGCAACGACAAGGACACACTCATCTATAAGAAGATTTTACCGGCGCTTATCAACATGGAGAAGGAGAACCGGATCAAGCTATCCTGGGACGTGCTGCTGACGCGCTACAGGTTCCCCCGCTATATCTACTGCGCCGCTGATGAGGAGGCGGGGGAGAAGCCCGCCCCGCTACAGGGACAACCCCTCTGGCAGTTGCAGATCGAGGACATACTCAAGAGGGACTCGGTCATCTACCGCAAGAAGGTGCGTGAACTGCGACTGCAGGATAAATTCGACCGCTTCCTCAAGAGGTACGAGAAGAGCGCGGATGAGATCGCGCCCTCCGAAGACTGGATAAAGGTGATCACCGCCATCATGGAGACCAACCTGGCCCAGTACGACGTGATGCGGGCCTGCATCGAGGCATTCAAGGCAGGCGCGGTGTGGGAGAAGTACAGGAGAGAGTTCGAAGGGTAATCTCTTAGGTGTAGGGGCGTACCTTCAGGTGCGCCCGCATCGGGCGGGTTTGAAAACCCGCCCCTACAGATTGCCGCGGCACTGCGTGCCTCGCAAAGACAACGGCTAACTTGGCTTGTCTAACTCCCGCGCAACGGCCAGCACCTTCATCAGTTCCGCTTCGGTAGCGTTGCCGTAGAGCACGGCCTCCCTGGGGCTGCGGTTCTGCTCCTCCACTGTCCTGATGGCTTTGCGCTCGGTCATGCGGTGACCGTAAATCAGCCACGCCGCCAGCACCAATCCCGTCCTGCCCAGTCCGGCCGAGCAATGCACCACGGCCTTCTCACCTTTCTCGACCGCAGCATGAAGGAAATACAGTATATGCCTCACTGCCTCACCTGCAGGTAGCTGCATGTCCGGCGTGGGGGCCCACAGAACTTTGTCCGGCCCGAAAACCTCCGCGTAAAGACCCAGCAGCCCACCCTCCAGCGGATAATATTTGAGCTCCTCTTCAGGCAGCAGGCAGACGATGCGCTGAATGCCCTGTCCTTTCATAAAAGCAACCCAGTCGTCCACCACCTGTCTATGGATGAACTTGCCCGGGTTGCCGGGCCGCTGCGAACCGAAAACCAGCTTTTCGCCTTTCGCAGCCGGCCCGAATCCGTATTCAGCCATTTAGTCGCTGAAAGCCAGTATGCCGGGGATGACGAAATTCACAATGGGCACCAGTAGTAATAGCCCCCACCAGCCGGGCTTGCCCCGTGCCTCGGAGATCTTCCACCAGAGTATGATGATGAAGACGATATTGACGTAGGGGATAAGGCAGAGCAGCAGCCACCACCATGCCTTGCCGGCTATCATGCACATCAGGTAAATATTGGCGATGGGTATCCATGCCAGCCAGCCGTTAGGGGTATTTGTCTTGGCTGCGATTTTCTGCAGGCAGATGGCCATCCAGATGTAAACAATCAGGCCGAAGATTATCCAGAAGGTCATCATGCCGGCGCCCAGAGCTGCGTTTGATTCATCCATAATCCTTTACCTCCTGAAAGGATTATATACCACGCCAACGGCCATTACAACGTCTTTGCATACGCATTTCCGCGAACGCACCCGGGCGAATTGACGAAAGCGCCGGCGAATCTTTATCATTATCAGGTTGGCCTTATCGGTATGAGGCCGGAAGGCATTTTCAGAGAGGACCTGACTATGGCTATTAAGATCACGGATACCACCCTGCGTGACGCGCACCAGTCGCTGATCGCCACGCGCATGCGCTCGCGCGACATGCTGCCCATCGTGGAGAAGATGGATAAAGCCGGCTTTTTCTCGCTCGAGATGTGGGGCGGCGCCACCTTCGATACCTGCATCCGCTATCTCAACGAGGACCCCTGGGACCGGCTCAAAGACATCCGCAGCCGGGTCAAGAATACGCGCCTTCAAATGCTGCTGCGCGGGCAAAACCTGGTGGGCTACCGCCACTATGCCGACGACGTGGTGAAAGAGTTCGTGCGCTTAGCCGCCAGGGACGGCGTGGACGTCTTCCGCATATTCGACGCGCTCAACGATATCAGGAACATGGAACTGGCCATACACGAGTGCAAGAAATACAAGGTGCATGTGCAGGGCACTATATGCTACACCATCAGCCCGGTTCACTCGGAGGAAGGCTTCGCCGAGATGGCTCACAACCTGGAGAATTTAGGCTGCGACTCTATCTGTATCAAGGACATGGCAGGGCTCATCTCCCCACCCCGGACTATGTCCCTCATAAAAGCGATTAAAAAGAAGGTCAAGATCCCCATCGACCTGCACTCTCACTGCTCGAGCGGCATGGCTCCCATGAGCTACCAGGCCGCCGCCGAGGCAGGTGCGGATATTTTGGATACCGCATTCTCGCCCTTCGCCTGGGGTACCTCGCAGCCACCCACAGAGAGCGTGGTGGCCGCATTCCAGGGCACACCCTGGGACAGCGGGCTGGACCTTGAGCTGCTCTACGAGATAGGCGAGGACTTTGCAGCTATGGCAGGCAAGTACCGCATGCTGCTGACCGCCGAGGCCACGCGCCCCAGTGTCAACGTTCTGCTGCACCAGATACCCGGCGGCATGTACTCTAACCTGATCAGCCAGCTGCGCGAGCAGAACGCGCTGGACAAGATAGGCGCGGTTCTCGAGGAGATACCCAAAGTGCGGGCCGACCTGGGCTACCCGCCGCTGGTGACTCCCACCAGCCAGATCGTGGGCATCCAGGCCGTGCTCAACGTCCTCAACGGTGAGCGCTACAAGAAGGTGACCAAGGAGGTCAAGGATTACCTGCTGGGTTACTACGGCAGGCCGCCCGGCGAAGTCAACGCCGAGGTGCGCAAGATGGTGGCCGGGGACAATAAGATAATCAGCGCCAGGCCGGGGGAGCACATAGAACCCGAGTTGGCGAAATTTAAAGATGAAGCCCATAAGCTGGGCGTGCTGCACAAGGAGGAGGACCTGGTTACTTACGCCCTCTACCCGCAGGTAGCCGCCAAGTTCCTGCGCGGCGAGGCCAAGGAGGAGGTACTGGCCGGACCGGCGCCCACAGCCACGCTCAGCCAGGCGGGAGCGGATTTGCCCAGCGAATTCAGCGTTGACGTGGACGGGGAGGTCTTCAATATCAAGATTACCCCCGTCATGGGCAAGACCGTGGACGTCAGCCGCAGGAGCAAGGCCAGTGAGATACCCAAAGGCGCTGTGCTATCCCCCATGCAGGGAATGGTGCTGACGGTCAAGGTCAAGGTGGGCGATAAGGTCAAGGAAGGGGATACGGTGGTGGTCACCGAGGCCATGAAGATGCAGAGCGACGTGCACAGCCCCTATGCCGGCACGGTCAAGGAGATATTCGCCTTCAACGGCGAGATCGTTAATAAGGACGACGTCCTGATGGTGATCGAATGAACCACGTTTGTAGGGGCGGGTTTTTAAACCCGCCCGAGTGCGGGCGCACCTGAAGGTACGCCCCTACATCATGCAAGTATGCGTGAATTGATATGTTAAAAAAAGTCTTAATCGCCAACCGCGGGGAGATCGCCATACGCGTCATGCGCGCCTGCCGCGAACTGGGCATCCGCACGGTGGCGGTGTACTCCGAGGCGGACCGTGACGCCATTTTCGCAAAATATGCCGACGAGGCCTACTGCATAGGCGCACCGCCCGCTATAGAAAGCTACCTCAATATCAAGAAAATCATGGCCGCTGCCAAGGAAAGCGGGGCGGACGGCATACACCCGGGATACGGGTTTTTAGCCGAGAACCCCAGCTTCGCTTATTCCTGCGAGCGCGAGGGCATCAAGTTCATCGGACCCTCCAGCCGCGTTATCGAACTGATGGGCAGCAAGATAGCCGCGCGCAAGGAGATGAACAGGGCAGGGGTGCCCATCACGCCGGGCACGGAGGACGCGGTCAGCGATTTCAAGGAAGCCCAAAAAATAGCCAGGGAGATCGGCTATCCCATCATTGTCAAACCCTCCGGCGGCGGGGGCGGCATCGGCATGACCATTGTGCAGGACGAAGCAGACCTCAAAAAAGGCCTCGAGATGTCGGCCAAGATAGCGGCCAGCACCTTCGGCATGCCGGAGATATACATCGAGAAATACATCCAGCACCCGCGCCACATCGAATTCCAGGTCCTGGCAGACGCCCACGGCAATGTCATCCACCTGGGCGAACGCGAGTGCTCCATCCAGCGCAGGCACCAGAAACTGATCGAGGAAGCGCCCTCCCCCGCCCTGACCCCGGAATTGCGCGCCCGCATGGGAGAAATAGCGGTACAGGCAGCAAGGCAGATCAAGTATGAAAACGCCGGCACCATAGAGTTCATCTTCTCCAAAGGCGAGTTCTTCTTCATGGAGATGAATACCCGCATCCAGGTGGAGCACCCGGTGACCGAGATGGTGACGGGCATCGACCTGGTCAAGGAACAACTGCTGATTGCGTCCGGCCAGCCGCTGAGCGTAAAGCAGGAGGACGTTAAGATGAACGGCTGGGCCATCGAATGCCGCATCAATGCCGAGGACCCGCTCAACAATTTCGTGCCCTCCCCTGGCAAGCTGCGCGGCTACCGCTCCCCGGGCGGCACCGGCATCCGTGTCGATAGCGGGGTGCACACGCGCTACACCATCTCGCCCAATTACGACCCCATGATCTCCAAGTTAGTAGCCTGGGGCCGCACAAGGGAAGAGGCTATCGAGCGCATGAAACGCGCCCTTTATGAATATGTCATCGTGGGTGTCAAGACCAATATACCTTTCCACAAGGCGGTCATGGAGAACGCGCGCTTCCGCAGCGGGGAACTTGGAACGCATTTTATTACGCAGGAAACGACGCTGATCGACGATATGCAGGCCATCATGGCCAGGGAAAAGCCGCTGGAGGAGAAGCTGTCGCAGGTATTTGACGACAGCAAAAGGGCGGCGGCGGTGGCAGCGGCCATAGCCTACACCCAGATGCTGCAGAAAAACCCCAGGGGCGGAGCGGACTCATAAATATTTGGGCGGCTGTAAAAAACAACAGGGTTATTTCCCTGCTCCGGACCACGCTTGATGAATTCTACGCAGACAACAGCACTATGCTGGCGGCGGCGGTAGCCTATACGCAGGCGGCGAGGAAAGGCGGCATGAGCAGCACAAACGAAAAGAATGTTAGTGCCGGCACCGTGACCGCGTTAAGTTAAACAAAACAGCTATTTCTTTGCGGCCGATGCAATATACTATAACTGATCTTTTAGCTTCTGAATTGCGAGTAATGCCAGAAAAAGTATGATAATAATAATTGTGAGTATTCCCCAGTGTCGGGCGACATCAACATTGAAAGCTTGTCCAAAATTTTGCTTCATGGTGCTAATTAATCCCTCTGCCTTACCTATGGCTTCGCTTCGTTTGCCCTGCCATTGTTTATAATCTTTGGTATAAGTATCAATGTCTTTTTCATATTTCTTAATTTGATCTTGATAGGAGTCGGCCTTCTTGCTATAACTTTCGAGGTTATCACCCCAACTCTGCACAGTATCCAGGTATTTTTGATTGGCATCATTCCATTCCCGAATGCTTTTATAGTCTGAACGCTTAGGTTCAGTTGGCTGGACAGGTGAATCACCTGGATATAAAGGTTTGGCTGGTTTGTGAGGCTCCATTTCATCGATCGCTGGATCATAGTATTTCCGGATACCTGGAAAACAACAAGATTTGAATAACTGCGGACCCATGCATGTGCAATTTTCTGATTTATACTCTTCGGTAAGTTGATTTCTCTGGTCGTCCGATAAATTCCAGCATGGATCGGCCGCTACGCATTTCCCCATCCCGCTCAATGTTACCAGCGACTCAAATGCCCATTTGGTAGTGGTAGCTGTACCTAATACCACCGAAACTTTATCAATAACAGGACCGCGCTCTCTATTGGGAATAATGCCCCCAAAAACCAATTGCAGAATGATTACTAATATCAAAAGTAAGGGGGCAACATTGTTGTTAGGCGCCAACGCGGAGACAACTAGTCCCTGCATCATTCCTACCAGTGTAGCTAAAAACAGAGTGATATAGACAGGAACAGTAATACTTGCAATTTCTGGCCATCCACCGGCGATCTTCATGATAAGAAGGAAGATTGCTGCTTGATATAAGGCAATAATGATTGAAACCATTGTTTTTGATAGAATATATGGGAATATCTGTAACGCTACCATGCGCTCGCGCATATATATGTCCTTTTCTTTTACAATTTCCCTCATTGAAGATATCGAACCGGTAATGCAGCAAATAATTGCCACCATAAAAAGATTCGTAATAGCAAGTTCGGCGTCACCACCAAAGGCTCCACCTTCAGGGCTGAAAAGTCCATGCCGCCAAAAAGTTGCACTGAGTATGCCTACTAATGGCGCTATTAAAAGCATAAGTATTAAGCTGATCCGGTCTCGCAGCAGCACATTAATGTCACGTTGAATTAACGTCAAAAGTTGTTTTAGGGGAGAGCTTTTTTTCTGAGCTGGTTTGGGAGGCCGCCGTTTTTCGTCTGTGCGATAAGCTTTTTGTGGCTTATACCGGGTCCGCCATCTGTCGTCTTCTTTCGCCAGGATATCGTAAATTTGGTCAAACTTATTTACATTGAAAAATTGGGGCGCGCCCCATGGTGATCCGTAATAAATGAGGTAACCACTTTGCGTTTTTCTTGATACAGGGTTACTCTTGTCAAATTTTTTTCTGTGTTCGCGTGCTAAGATAGCCACACTATCGCACGCTGTTATATCGTGTGTAGTATGTGTAACTAATATTACTGTCTGCTTCAAACTTTTTAGTAAACCCATAAGCTGCGATTCATGGAAAGGATCAAGTCCTGATGTGGCTTCATCCAAAAACAGCAGACTTGGACTTGATAGCAATTCCGCAGCAATTGAAACGCGTTTTCGCTCACCACCTGATAGGGACGCAATAATTTGACCTTTTTTACCTTGCATATCCAATAATTGCAAAACATCTTCTATTCTCTTATTGCGTTCCTTTGTAGTAACGTCATCGGGCATGCGTAATTTGGCAGCATATTTTAAGGCCTCATATACAGTAAGCTCCCGGTGGATGATATCTTCTTGAGGCACATATCCAAGTTGATTACGGAATGAATCATAATAATCGTAAAGATCATATTTCCTTCCATATTTAATAATTGATACTTGTCCGCCAGTGGCCGGATCAATACCGTTGAGTGCCTTCATAAGTGTGCTTTTGCCACACCCGCTTTCGCCAACAATAGCTATAAATTTCCCGGGCTGTATTGTCATTGAAATATCTTGTAAAAGGTTCCGATTTCCCCGAATTTCTTTTCTTAGATTGTTGGCCTCTAAGCCTAAGCCGGTGATCTTCTCTTCTATCTGTCCATATCTATATGTAAATTCGAATTGTCCGATCTGTATAATGTCCCCGGTGTTAAGAAATTGCGGTCTATAAATGCGTCGGTTGTTAACAAAAGTACCTGAATAAGAATGAAGGTCAACTATAGAAAAGGTGTCATTTTTATTGCGGACAATTGAGGCATGCCTAAGTGAAACGCTACTGTCATTGAGTGGGATATGTGCGGGAGCTGATCGCCCTATGAGGGTATGCGTACCTCTTTGTAAATAGAATGTTCTGGCCATCCATGCCATTTTCTATTAAAACGACAATTTACGCAAGAGAACGCTGGACATTTTGCTGGGTATGTTTATAATAGGGCATGTTCGCAGTGGATGGCCTTTCAATGTGTTTTTTAGGAGGATGCAACGTAGATGAAGAGTGACCCGCGTTATTTGGAACTGATGTTGCTGTCCGTGTGGTTAGGTTTTCTGGGGGCGGATCGCTTCTTTCTTGCACGTATTAATCGTTCACATAGAAAATGGGCATATTGGAAGCTATTTACATTGGGTGGAATAGGAATTTGGTGGCTTGCAGATATTATTTATATAGCTTCAAACAGGAAACGAGTTCAGGATATTGTCGATAATAAATGGCAGTGGCGCAAATACAATGGGCGCATTTCCGCTGCAGCAACGGTTATTGCAGTGCTTGCAATTATTTTGGCTCTTTGGATTGGTCCAGAGCCTACCCTACCTCCCAGAATTGATATTTCACCTAAATATGGTGAAAATGGGACAACATTTAACGTCACTGTCGGCGGTTTAAGGCCCTATTCAAAAATTACTGAGACCGTTGTCCGTATAGATGACCAAAAAGAAATGCAAAAAATTGAATACCACGCGTCCTGGTGGGGTAGTGTTGATTTTCCGATTCCCACATCGTCTTTCGATCAATCCGATTCTCCGGTCACTTATTTATGCAAAGTTTTATATGGTGATTCACATATATCGGGTAAATTTACCATTACGCCGCCTGTGCCGCCTGGGGGGTCTGTTTTTGTGTTACCAGTGCCGGGATCACAGGGTACTCAATTTATCATCAAAGGTTATGAATTTATATCCCTGAAAACAGCTACCTATAAGATCATTAAAACCAATATAAATAAATCAACGATAATTACGGATGGGGAGATAAATATTGATTCAGAGGGCACGTTTTCATATGAACTCACTGGCATAAAATTGGATCCGGGTGATTACAAATGTCATATTACGGCGGGGGCAAAGCTAATATCCTGTGATTTTAAAGTTGAACCGATTCCTCCATATTGCATAGTAGAGCCGGAAGAGGGTTTCCCCACTACGGAGTTTAATATTAGATGCAAAGGATTATCCGCCCGTCAAACGGCAACATATAATATTGTCATCTTAAACAAAGAGTGGGAATATCAATTTGGAGCTGGGCAAGAATTTATAGATAATGGAGGCGGCATCTCCTTTAAATTTAAAAATGAACAAATGGAGCCTGGCAATTATCAATGTCGTGTGTCTGACAGCACGCAAACTGTTACAGATAATTTCACAATATTTTCGGGTAGGTGTTCATGTCTTTGTGTTAATCCGAAGGAAGGCTGTTGCCCGCCCGATTTCATTTTGGAGACATCAAATAATCAGTATGTCCATTTGAAACATACCTGCGGGAAAATGGTATGGATTGCATTTTGGCAATCATCCTGTTCCACCTGCCTTGATCAGATGAAAATTGTTCAAAAAGCATATGAATATTGGACGAGCAAAGAACTTGTGATATTGCCGATTAATGTTAATGAAAGCCCCGAAGCCGTGCGGCATTTTATGGACGACGCTAATCTAACTTTCCCAGTGCTTTTTGATCAGGACCAGACTGTTACAAATACCTATGTGCCGCGCTTGTATCCAGCAAACTATTTTGTAAATCAGAACGGCATTATAAAGAAAATTAAATATGGGCCAATTAGCAGCCTCGCTGAATTAAGAGATATTATTGATGAACTGAAGTGATCATTTGAAATGCAGTATAAGCCTTCTCGTGATGTGTATGGACGTTTAAAATAAAAGCTGATTCGATAGACCATGGCGGCATTTGAAGATTAATACAAAGTATTGCGGGTTCATAGTGACGCTTCAGTTGTGTAACGCCAGGTGCACCAGTAATGTCAAACCATCACGATTACGTTTTAACTTATTGAAGAAGGAGGCTCAGCCGATTTGTCGGCGGCAGTATCCCTACGTTTATCATCGGCAAATATGTCGGCAACGTTTTTGCCGAACGCCTGTGCGGCCTTGCCAACATCCTTGAATTTTGCCTTCACCTCTTCATCTTTGAAGCGCTCCCCGAGTGTCTCGGCCGATTCCTTGGCTGCTTTACCCAGGTCGCGTGCTTTCTCCTTCAGTTTCGGGTCATTGAATATCTGTCCCATTGCGTCACCCAAGGCATCGAACATATCACCAAGATTATCGGCAGGGCTCTTTTTCTGCCCGTTATGTAATTCCTCCATGACAACCCTCCTTTTCAGACTACTGCAGTTAATTCTACTGCAAAACAGTGCTGTTGTTGAGTACAGTCTAAAACCGACCTGCGAAATCTGATAACATATAACCACTAACGCTATCACCGATTATTTACCGAGGAAAGGGCTATGAGCTTTTGGGCGGCCGTAAAAACCAACAGGGTTATTTCCCTGCTCCGGACCACGCTTGATGAATTCTACGCAGACAACAGCACTATGCTGGCGGCTGCGGTAGCCTACAGCCTGCTCTTTTCGCTTTTTCCTTTCGCCCTGGTATTGATATCGCTTACAGGCTACATGATGTCCTCCCCTGAAATTGAGAACCAGGTCATTACCGCGATGGGGACCCTTATCCCTGTAGCCAGGGGACTGATAGAAAAAACACTGGAAAACGTTATAAAGGCACGCGAAGCCACTGGTATAATAGCGCTGTTGCTGCTTGTCTGGAGCGCGCTGGCATTCTTCAATGCCCTGCGCACCGCTCTCAACCGTGCCTGGGGCGCACCTACCGGCCAGGCCTATGTCAAGGGGCGGCTTATGGATGTCAGCATGCTGGTGCTGGCGGTGTTAGGCCTGCTTGTTTTCACCTGGCTCACCACCACCATCCAGTTTATGCACGAATCGAACACGCAACTCTGGATATTTAAATTCACCAGGACCAGCCTCTTCGCAAAGATGGTTTTCATGCTGTTCAGCGGTATAATGGCCTATGCAGTAATACTTTTGCTCTACCGTTTCGTCCCCAGCAACCAGCCCGGGTGGCGGCATATCTGGCTGGGCGCGCTGCTTGCCGCTGTCGGCTTCGAAATTACCCGGTTCGCCTTCGTCTGGTACGTAAAGAATTTCGCCCAGTACAACCTCGTTTACGGCCCCATCAGTTCGGTCATCGCCCTGCTTATGTTTATCTACCTCACGGCCTGGGTGATGCTCTTCTTTGCCAGGTTCAGTTACATCAGGATGCGGCAGGACGGGGATGGGCTGCTCATAGCGGGTACCCCAAACCCGCGCTTTGACAGCCAAGATGTCAAAGGCCGGGCTTAGTATTTGGTTAACGCACGGATAGATATCCGCCGTGTGCCCGGGGCAGATACAATGCTGTATAATCTCCACAAGGATTTGTCATGATCGGTTTCCCCGACGCCTACTTAGACATTGAGACCACCGGGCTGTACCCGCACGAAAGCAGGATCACCGTTATCGGGATATATTTCTGCAATGGTGACGACGGCAAACTCGTTCAGCTTTACGACTCTAAGCTCACCTGCAAGAACCTGCTGCATGCCATGGAGGGTACGGAGCACATGTTTACCTATAACGGCAGGCGCTTCGATATCCCCTTCATCCGCACCCACATGGGGCCTGACCTGGAGCTTATGCACCCGCATACCGACCTGATGTATAAATGCTGGGACCATAACCTGCGCGGCGGATTCAAGAAGGTATTAAAACGCCTGGGGATCTCCAGGGAGACCGACGGTCTGAGCGGGCTTGATGCCATATGGCTGTGGCAGGAGTATAAGAGAACCAACGACCGGGCTGCCCTCGACCTGCTGCTGCGCTATAACAGGGACGATATCGTTAACCTCAGGCAGCTCAGGGATGCCCTGGCCGAGATCAATATGCCCAGGGTAGCGCAATTATAGGGATCTTGTAAAAGTACCAATAGAAGAGGGGCCGCCCGGCGGGCGGCCCCTCTTGATTTACATGTGACTTGTATTTATTTGGCTATCTTATCGAGCTCTTTGATGTGGGTGTCGATGCCTTTGCCGAAGAGCTTCAGTACGATCGGATCGCCATTGCCGTACTTCTTGTAAACCCTGCAGGTCTCGCAGATGCTGGTGTCACGGCCCGTAGCGCCCCTGTCATCCAGCTTGCAGTAGGTGCCCTCGATCTCCCAGCAGGGCAGGAACTGATATTTCTCGACCGGGCACTCGCTCTTTATCATCTCCGGGCAGTTGCAGAGCTCCCAGCACGGCGCCTTGTCGGTCCAGAAATTTACGCCTTTCTCTTCTTTGACCCCGGTTCCTTTCTTAACATTCACTTTAGTTTCAGCCATTTTATTTTCCTCCTATTTGTTTCGCCGGTTGATTTCTTTTTCTTACACTAACAATTTACCATGAGCATTGCGCAATGCCATCCGCTTTAACGCTTAATTGACAGTTGCGCAAAAGCGCAACTGTCAACATCCCTTCCATACAATAAAAAAGGTTCCCCCTCCTCGCGGAGGGGGAACCGTATCCCACATACTGCGGGTTAAATTCAGGCTGCAGCCACCTGTTCCAACATCTTGAGTGAAGTGTTGATGCCACGGCCAAGCAGCTTCATCTGGATGGGCTTGCCGCCGCCGTAGTTCTTGTAAACCCGGCAGACCTCGCAGATGCTGGTGTCCTTGCCGTCTGCGCCGTAGTCGTCCAGCTTGCAGTAGGTTCCCTCTATCTCCCAGCAGGGCAGGAACTGGTATTTGAAGGCCGGGCATTCTGCTTTCACCATATTGGTGCAGTGCGAGAGCTCCCAGCACGGCGCCTTGCCGGTCCAGAAATTGAACCCGCGCTCTTCCCTGACTCCGGGGGCTGCTTCAACTTTCTCTACTGTCTTGGCCATTTTGTTTACCTCCTGTTCCTTGGTTGTTCTCCAGGTTGCTTATAATTTAACACCAGGGGCAATCAGCGCCATCCGCCATAATGCTTATCCTGCAGTTGCGCTTTTGCGCAACTCCCACTACGCCGACCTCTGACCGGGCGTCCCTTGCTCCTATAAAAAAGGGTTCTGGCGCAAATATTTGTTTTAATATATATTCTATTAGACGTATAAAGGGGGAGGTAAGTATGAGCTATCCGGAACTGAAGGCGCTGGAAAGCGATATCGCGACCTGTTTTCGATGTTCGCTGTGCAAAATGGTACCGCTACCCGTTTTTAAAAAGCAGGCGTTTTCAAATATCTGCCCGATTAACAGCCACTATATGTTCCACAGCTATTCCGCATCGGGACTGGGATATATGGCACTGGCCCTTTCGGAAGGACGTATTAAGGCTGATAAAGACCTGGCGGATATTGTCTTCTCCTGCCGTACCTGCGGATACTGCGATATGTCATGCAATTTTATTATGGAATCGAAGCGGAATGAAATCAATATGACACTGAGGGAAACACTGGTGAGGGAGGGACTTGCCCCCGAAGAATATAAGCGAACGGTTCAAAATTTAAAAAGCACGGGTAACCCTGCAGGAATGACCCACACCAGGGCAGGGGATTGGGCGGCCGGGCTGAAGATCAAAAAGCTCCCACAACAAAGAGCCGGGGTTTTGCTGTATGCGGGTTGTTTGACCCGCTATGACAAAAATGCCCTGCTGTCCGCCAGGAAGCTGGCAAAACTACTGCTCCACGCCGGTGTTGACGTGGGCATCCTGGGTGATGATGAGAACTGCTGCGGCCTTCCGGCGCACTGGATGGGGTTCAGGGACGATTTTAGCGCCCTGGCGGAAAAGAATGTAAGCTCCTTTAAAGAGGCGCAGGTTAAGACCATTGTCACTGTTTGCGGCGCCTGCCTGGGGACATTAAAGGCAAAGTACCCGAAATATGGCATCAGTACGGGTGTAGAAGTTTTGCATGGGACACAACTTCTGGAAAGGCTTATCAAAAATAAGAAGATCAGGCTGACGAGGCCGTTAAACTTGAAGGTCACCTATCATGACCCCTGTTACCTCGGCCGCCAGTCAGAACCTCATCAGGAATGGAAGGGTGAGGAGAAAACCGTATTCGGGCAGATGAAGTACACAGTCCCCCCCAGGCAGATCAACTATGGGACGGAGGGCGTTTTTGATCCTCCACGGGCGATATTAAAATCGATAAATGGGCTTTCATTCAGGGAAATGTACCGGATCAGGGAGTACTCCCATTGTTGCGGAGGAGGGGGCGGAAGTGCTCAACAGTATGAAAAAATGTCCCTGGAAGCAGCTCAAGACAGGATCAAGGAGGCCCGTGAGGTGGGAGCAGATTACCTGGTGACGGCATGTTCCCACTGCAAGGCCCAGTTTGAAAAGGCCGCTTCAGCTACGGGTAGCAACCCTGTGAATGTGCTGGATATCATTGACCTTGTCTTCCAGGCTGCAGACATCGATTAGCACAGGAGACATAAAAACATGATGAACAAAAATATATTAGATGACTTCGGTCAAAATAATACAGTTGAAACCTCTTTAGATAAACTGAAAACTTATGAAGTAAGTAATCCCCTTGTAAGGCCCGGACGGAGGCCGCAGTGCGCCATTAAGCCGAAGGATGTGGCTGAACTGCAAAAACTGATCCGCAGGGCAAGGGAGGAAAAATTCGGGCTGGTGCCGGTTTCATCAGGGGGGCCTCACATCAAGGGGGGCACAGCCTGCCCGGCAGACCACGCAATTGTTGACCTTGCGGGCTGGAACAAAATCCCCTGGGTCAACCGCCGCAACAGGGTATGCTTCGTCGAGCCCGGCGTCACCTATGGAGAACTGAATACTTTTCTTAAGGACTATGGCATGACGCTACCGACGCCGCTGGCGCCAAGGAACACAAAAAGTGTGCTGGCCGCTACGATTGACCGCGAACCTCACATTTGGCCAAGGATGCAGTGGGACCTGCAGGATCCCGTGGCCTGTACGGAGTTTATTTACGGGACCGGTGAACTTTTCCGCAGCGGCGCCGCCGGCGGTCCGGGGTCACTGGAAGAACAGCGGAAGTCCAAAGGGGCTCAAAAAATGCCCATGGGTCCGGGACAGACGGATTTCCAGAGAATATTGATAGGGGCACAGGGATCCATGGGAATTATGACCTGGATCAGCCTGCGTACGGAGCTATTGCCCTCGGTTGAACGTCCCATGCTGGTGGCCGGCGACCGGCTTTCTAAGATAATTGAGTATGTGTACGAGGTTCAACGCCCCTGGCTGGGTGAGCATACCTTTATCTTGAACCGCCTTGCCGCTGCCATGCTCATGACAGGCGGCAACCCCGCTTCCTTTGGCAAAGTCAGGGATTCACTTCCAGAATACGTCTGTATGCAAAACATGGCCGGATTCGAACGACTCCCTGGAGAGAGGCTTGAATATCAGTTCGAAGAGCTTAAGAACATGGCAACCGGCAACGGCCTTAAACTCGTTGATTCGGTGGGGGAGATTGAAGCCCCCGCCCTGCTTAAGACCGCACAATCACCCTGCGGCCTGCGTGACTGGCGACACGTGCTTAAAGGCCACTGCCTGTCGGTTTTCTTCCTGTCCCTGCTTAATAATTCGGAGAAGTATATTGCTGTTGTGCGCGAATCGGCACGGTCATTTAGCATCGCCCCTGAGCAAATCGGCATTTATATTCAACCGGTTATTCAAAACCATGCCTGCCACATCGAGTTCATGGTTCCCTTTAATCCTGATGACGGTCCCGAAGTCGAAAAGATGAAAAATTTTGAAGCTGACTTGACTGAGCGCCTGATTAAAGCCAGGGCCTTTTTCAGCAGGCCGTACGGCAAAGCGGCTGAACTGGTTTTTAACAACAATCCTGGAAATACGGAGCTTATCCGTGTGATCAAAGGCCTGTTTGATCCGGAAAATATACTTAACCCCGGGAAATTCTACCTCGATAGGAGGCCAGATGTTAACAGTTGATGAACTTAAAGAGCTTAAAGATATTGTCGGCGCGGAGTGGGTGAAGGATGACCTCCCCACCAGGGATGCCTACTCTATTTACTATAATTCCTCTTCCCTGAATAAAGAGGACAAACTCTGGACTGCCAGGCCGGCGGCTGTAATTATGCCCAAAACACCCCGGGAGATATCGGAACTTACCAGATTCTGCAATAGAAAGGACTTCATGCTTAAACCGTTTTCAACGGGCTGGATTACTTCCTCGGCGCCCGGCAGCCGAAAAACGATCCTGCTCGACCTTAAGCGCATGGATAAAATCATTGATATCGATGTTAAGAACCAGATCGCGGTTGTAGAACCCTATGTAAGGGCCATAGACCTCCAATCGGAACTGTGGAAACACGGGCTGAATGTGCATGCTGTATCCTGCGGTGGCAACCACTCGATACTGGCATCTACCGCAGCGGCATGGGGTTACGGCATAACCGGCGCTTCCATGGGATACCAGGCCAGGAATATGCTGGGCGTCGAGTGGGTAATGCCCTCCGGGGAGATACTGACGCTGGGCAGCCCGGGTGACGGGGCGGAGTGGTTCAGCACCGACGGCCCGGGTCCGGGTGTGAGGGGACTCATCCGGGGATTCCAGGGCACCTTTGGCGGACTGGGAACCTTCACCAAAGTAGGTGTCAAGCTGTACCGCTGGGATTCCGATCCCGAATATGAAGTCCACGGCGCATCTCCCAAATATATCCTGAACCGCGAATTGCCCAACCTCGGTGTATTTATCCTCATGTTCCCCGGCAAAAAGGAGATAACCGATGCAGGTTATAAGTTGGGTGAAGCCGAATGCAACTACTCGGACTTCAGGATGCCCGCCTTCTTTATCGCCCTCGGTTTCACAGATAATAACCTTGAACTCAAACAGCTATGGTCAACAGGGGTTTTTCAGAAACTCGCCAGGTACGTCCTGACGGTATGCGTTCACGGGCATTCCAAAAAGGAATACGAGTGGAAGGTAAAGGCCCTTAAACAAATAGTCAAGGAATCGGACGGGCTGATTTTGCCGATGCAGCAGATACCGGTTGCCGCCTTTGAACTGGTAAAACCGTTCTTCAAGATGTTTGAAAACCCCTTAAAGATCATAACGAAGATACCATTTATACAGGAAATAGCGGATAAGATGAGTACCAGCAAGGAAATGCGTTTAAAGCTTTTTACCACTGCATTTTTAATCCTGGTGCGCCACGCCATCAACAGCCAGGGTGGTTTCCGCGCGTCATCCGGCATGTTTACCTCGGTCGGGGCTTTTGACACCTGGGATATGGGATTTGAACAGGCCGAATATATTGCCGGGGTTAAAAGGCCGGCCATTGAGAAAGGCCTTATTTTAGACGATGGCGGCGACCTTGGCAGCGGCGGGACCTTCGATTTCGGGCACCTGGGATACATCGAGGGGATCGGGGAGTATTCAACCAATGACCCCGAATCGAGGAAGGCAACCAAGGCAATCGTTGAAGAATCCCTTCACGGCACGATTGAGAGGTCCCTGGGGCTGCCCATTGCCGCATTCGGCGGACCCATGAACCAGTTGTTTGGCCCGCACTGCTACAACTATCACGAGATGATCATGAAGATAAAAGAGAAGCTTGATCCCAATTCCTCATATGACTCGTGGACATACAGCGGCCCTTCCGAAAAGGCGTTTGCCGATGAAAAAGAAGGTTACACGTTCTTTTAGTGAAAATAAGTTAGCGAGGTGGAAACCGATGAATAAAGAGGCAGGCTCCCCGGTAAAAGAGGGCTGGACCGGACCCGGCAGGAGTGATAGCACTATAAAACCTCTGACACCGGGAGAGGACGGGCTGCATATTGATATGGGCGCCAGGGGCAGCTACGAGTGGTGGTATTTTGATGCGCATTTTGAGAGCGGCCATACGCTGGTGGTCTTTTTCCACGCGGCAAACCCCAACCCCGGGATGGGGGGCAAACCCGGTGTGGAAATCGTATTGATCAGGCCCGGTGGAAAGAAGACCCAGAAATTCATACCTTACAGCAGGTCGGATTTCACTGCTTCACGTGCCAGGGCTGATATCAAAGTCGGCGAGAATTACCTGAGAGTTGAACAATTGGAAGGTGAGCTGCCCTGTTATGAGATATATATTAAAGAGAAGGACATCAGCTGCCATCTCAAGTACAGGGCAGAGGTAAACGGCTGGAAACCTGGAACGGGCATCTCTCAATTCGGCAAAATGGGCTACTTTGCCTGGGTGGTGCCATTTGCCCGGGCTTCCGTGGAAGGAACTATTACAGACGGAAATAATACGCTTCAGGTCAGGGGAGTCGGCTACCATGATCACAACTGGCTGAATTTTCCATTCCCCACCATAATCGATTACTGGATGTGGGGCCGCATCTATTCAAAGCACTATACCGTATCCTATGCTTTCATCCAGTGTAATAAAAAGATGGACAACTATGCTGTGAAGGTGCTGATGCTGGCTGACGGCAGGGAAGTTATTCTCAGCACGGGCGAATTTGATTTCAGCAAGCAGGATTTTGAATATAACCCCGGTGCAAAACACAGTTATCCCAGGGAAATTTCTATCAAGGTTCCGGGCCGGATGGAGGCAAACCTCAGGGTTAAAGAAGTCCTTGAAGCCGAAGATATGCTCAATAATTTCAGCCCGGTCCTGAGATTCATGGCAAAGAATGTGTTGCGGCTGAAACCGGGATATTTCAGGCTGTCCTCAGATTTCGACGTAAGCGTGACACGTGACGGCAAGACCGGCAGGGAGACGGGGACAACATTACACGAGATAGTAATGTTCAAATCTGCTGAACAGCCGTCAGGAGAATCAGCGAATGCCCAATAAAGCAACCGGCAGCGGATTTTATGGCTGGTGGCTGCTCCCCATCCTCTGCTTAGTTTATTCCATCCCCATCGGTTTCGCCCTTTACGGGCCGCCCGTCATCTACACCTCGATGGCCGGTGACCTGGGATGGCAGCGCGGACAGGTAAACCTCGGCTACTCCATTATCGGCATCATGCTGGGCATGGGCGCGCTCATCATACCCTGGCTGATCAACCGTTTCGGCCCCAGGAAGACGCTGGCCATAGGCGGCATAATTATTGCCATATGCTGCGTGCTGATGGCCCTGCTGGCGCAGGTATGCATAACCATTGCCGGCAATTCCTACCCTTTCATGTACTGGATCATATGTTTCTTCCTGGGACTGGGACTTTCCTTCAGCACGGTAGTGCCCGTACAGGCCCTGGTGCTGCTGTGGTTCAACGTTCACAGGGCCATGGCCATGGGATTGGTGCTGGGAGGAGGCGCCATCGGCGGATTCATTTACCCGCAGATCATAAGTAATTGCATCATCAGTTACGGCAATGACTGGCGCGTGGGCTGGTACGCCATAGCGCTGGCATGCGTGATCGGGGCCGTCATAGCCCTCATCGCCGTGCGCAACCGGCCTGAGGACCTGGGGCAGCACCCGGACGGGTTGGCCCCGGTGGCTGAACGGATGGCTATCGCCCATACTAAGCACAGGCTGATCAGGACATACCGCACCCCGGTTAACTGGAGTTTCAGGGACGCGGTCAGGACACGCTCCCTCTGGCTGATCGTGGCCGCAACGGCCTTTATCTTTTTCCTCTGGCAGGCGGTGCTGACGCAGACACCCGCCCACCTGCAGGACCGCGGCTTCTCCCCCGCAGACCCGCAACTGATCTTCCACCCTGCCTTTATCTATGGCATGATCCTGGCCTTCAGTATCATCGGGCGCCTCAGCGTATCCTTCCTGGGCGAAAAGTTCGAGGCACGCTACCTCATTGCCATTGCCGGCTTCTCTCTGCTGGTGGGAGGAATCCTCTTCACCATAGCCTCAAGGGACAACCTGTGGGCCGCCTATCTTTACCCCCTGCTGGCAGGCTTCGGCTTTGGCACAACCTACGTGGCAACGCCGCTCATCGTGGGCAATTACTTCGGGGCAGCCTCTTTCCCCAGCATCAGCAGGATCACCAACCCTATCAGTTCGATATTCCAGTTTGCTTCGCCCGCCTTCGCCGGCTTTATGTTCGATATCTACGGCAGCTACAATACGGCCATAATTATAGCCTGCGCCGGCGCGCTGACCGGCGTAGTCCTCATACTCTTCTGCAGGCCGCCGAAGCCACGTACGGATGCCCCCGGCTGAAGGCCGGTGTGAGGACGGCATAAATAAAAATTTATCGATTAAGGAGATAGAAATGCAATTTCAAACAGTTTCCTACACCGAGAAAGACGGTATCCTGCACGTAAAACTAAACAGGCCGGAAAAGAGGAACGCCCTTAACTGGCAGATCATCGGGGAGGTCAAACAGTGCTTTGCCGATGTGGCAACCCAACCCGCTGTGGAGGTTGTCCTGCTTTCCGGCGAGGGCAAGTGTTTCTCGGCGGGAACCGACCTCAACGCCTTCCAGGGGGCCATGGGACAGCAGGACCTGCGCCGCGCTATACGCAGGCAATTCCAGGCCCTGTTCAACGAGATAGAGCTGCTGGAAAAGCCGGTCATCGCCCTGATCCATAATTATTGCTTCGGCGGCGCGCTGGAACTGGCACTGGCCTGCGACCTTAGGATATGCACCCCGGACGCCACCTTCAATATCCCCGAGGTCAATATGGGCATGGTGCCGGACGGCGGAGGCAGCCAGCGGCTGCCGCGCGTGATAGGCGTGGGGCGGGCCAAGGAACTTATCCTGACCGGCAAGACCATTAATGCTCAAAAGGCCGAAAGCTGGGGGCTGATAAACGAAATCGTCAAGTTTGAGGACCTGGAGAAAACAGGTATGGCCTGGGCAAAGGAGATCATGGGCAACGGCATGATCAGCGTGGGGCTGGCCAAGCGCAATATCGACATGAGCATGAACATGAGCATCCACGACGGCCTGGAATGCGCCGGCCTGGCACAGAGCGCAGCTTTCTCGGATCCCAACTTCCTAAAGAGAATCGAGCAGCGCTTCATGGATAAGGTAAAAGGCAAAAAGGCCTGAATCCCGCTATAATCTGTGCATAATAATTAACAGGGAGATAATATTATGCACTTTGAGACTCTTGCCTGCACGGAAAAAGACGGCATACTGCACGTCAGGCTGAACAGGCCTGAGAAAAGGAACGCCATTAATCCGCAGATGTTCCTGGACATAGATAAATGCTTCACTGAAGTGGCCACCCTGCCGGGCGTACAGGTCGTACTGCTCTCGGGCGAAGGCAAGGGGTTCTCGGCAGGAACCGACCTCACCACCTTCCAGGCCGGTGGGGGCCAGCAGGACGTACGCAGGTTTGTCCGGCTGGCGCAAAGGGCCTATAACGAGATCGAGTACCTTGAGAAGGTGGTAATTGCGCTTGTCCATAACTTCTGCTTCGGCATCGCCTGCGAGATGGTGCTGGCCTGCGATATGAGGCTGTGCAGTCCCGACGCCACCTTCAATATACCCGAGGTGGCCATGGGTCTGGTGCCCGATGACGGCGCCAGCCAGAGGCTGCCCCGCATAGTGGGTGTGGGCAGGGCCAAGGAGCTCATCCTGACAGGCAAGACCATCGGTGCCCAAAAGGCTGAAAGCTGGGGCATGGTAAACGAGGTGGTCAAACTCGAGGATTTGGAGAAAACGGGCATCGCCTGGGCTAAGGAGATCATGGGCAATGGACCCATCGGCGTGGGACTGGCCAAGCGCAATATCGACATGAGCATGAATATGAGCGTGGCCGACGGGCTGGAATGCGCCGGCATGGCGCAAAGCCTGGGCTTCTCGGACCCCGGCTTTATCAAGAGGATCGAGCAGCGGCTGCTTGAGAAGACAAAGGGCAAGAAGTCCTGACAAAGCCTTAACCATTAATCTGATGAAAGCGGTGCTGCATATTTGCTGTGGCGTCTGCGCGGCGGGCGCCGCAGATATGCTGTTGATCGAGGGGCATGAGGTAACCGGCTACTTCTATAACCCCAATATATATCCACGGGACGAATATGACCGCCGCCTGGACGCTGCCCGCCTGGTCGCTCAAAAGTTGGGCTTTGAGATTATCGAGGGACCCTACGACACCGCCGCCTGGCAGCTTGCCACGGCAGGCCTGGAAAATGAGCCTGAAGGCGGCCTGCGCTGCACAGCCTGTTTCCGGGTGCGCCTGCAAATGACATACAATCAAGCATTGGAGAGGGGCGCCGGTGCTTTCACCTCCACCCTGACTATCGGTCCCCGCAAATCGGCGGCGGATATCAACCGTATTGGTGAAGAGATCGGTGGAGAGCACTACTTATCCAGGGACTTTAAGAAGAAGGATGGATTCAAGAGGGCTGTGCAGACGGCCGGGGACTGGGGGCTTTACCGGCAAAACTACTGCGGGTGTATCTACAGCATGAAGGAAACGCGCAGGTGAACAGGCAGCGAGGGCTGGTCGTTTTATCGGCTGTCCTGGCGTTTGCCCTCAGCATACCGGCCTGCCAGGGCAATACGCGCCAGTTGCCCTATAACGGCACATACGGGTTCCGGATCGTCCTCGAGAATAACCCGGACGCCGTGGACCCCACCTGGGAGCAGGTGGTGGCATTCCTCAAAGCAGACCGCACGGACGAGATGGAATACGTCGCCTCTGATTTCATGTGCGGGTCATTTGCCCAGGAGGTGCATAACAACGCCGAGAAGGCGGGCATCCGTGCCGCCTGGGTGGGCATCGACCTGGCCGGGAAGCAGGTCGGCCACGCCGTCAACGCCTTCAACACCACCGACCGCGGCCTGGTTTACACCGACTCGACGGGGCAGACCGCCCAGGCGTACGACATAGCGCTGCTCAGGCCGGAAACTGTGGATGGCGGCGGCGGTGACTCCTCCAACGGCGGAGACCGTGTGGCTTACATTGACCGGGGCAAGGAACTGGGCTTCATCAGTTTAGAAGTTAATCCTTCTCCTGACTACGCCTATTATGAGAATTACCTCGTGAAAAGCGGTGAATATGAGGCGAAGTTGACCGCTTATAACGATAAAGTGACCGCCTACAATGCCGAAGTGCAGGACTTTAACCGCTGGGTGGAGGGGACTACGTTTATGGCGGGCAGCGGCGAGGCCCGGCGGGCCCAAGAGTGGAAAAAACAGCTACAGATGTCGCTTTACATGCTTAAATCAGCCGGATCCGAACTGGATACAGACGGCGCTGAACTGGGCCCTATCTGGAAACCCATGGGCATCGTTTCAGGTATCGATGTGTCCTGGTAAGGGGCAGTTGCTCAGCCGGCCTTCTTACGGCAGACCGAGATGAACTTTTCAATGGACCTGTCGTAGGACCGCTCAGCCTCCGGCGGGAAGTAACAGGCCGGCAGTTCACCCGACTGCCTGTGGTACTGCAGGCACTCGCAGCATACCCCTTTCCTCGGGCAAGGCTCATAAGTGCAATTGCACAGTTCCTTGTTGTCGCTCAGTTTACATTGGCGCATTTGATTGACCCTACCTTCATTATGCTTGCCTCAGTCAAGGGGTGTGATCTGAAAAGGCGGCCTGGGCCGGAGGTCGAAAACTATGCCGGTCTCTTTAAACAGGTCCACGAAGGCGTCATCGGCGTACTTGCCATAGGTTACAAAGCGCTTGATGCGGGCGTTTGACAGCATCTTGGCGCAGAGGATGCATGGTGAGTGGGTGCAATATATTATTGCCCCCTCCAGGCTGACCCCGTGCAGCGATGCCTGTATGATGGCGTTCTGTTCCGCGTGGATGCCCCTGCATATCTCGTGCCTTGTGCCCGACGGGATTTTCAGCTCATCCCGCAGGCACCCCAGTTCGAGGCAATCCCTGACGCCCGCCGCCGCGCCGTTATAGCCCGTAGAAAGTATATGCTTGTCCCTGACCGCCACCGCGCCGACATGGTGGCGGCGGCAGGTAGCCCGCTCGGCTACCACCGAAGCGATCTTGAGGAAATATTCGTCCAGCGACGGCCTTGCAAACTCACTCATCCTATTGCCCTCACAATATTGTCGGCCTGCCCCGTCAGCCGGTCCAGAGTGGAGTCGTTGCTGATGCTGTAATCGGCCATGGCTATGGGCCCGCCCTTGTTGACCTTCTCTATCTCTGCATAGTCCCGATCCCTGGCCTCAACACCGCTGAGGGGCCTTACCATCCTGGTCTGCAGCCTGTTATAACGGGCTTCGGGCGGGGACCACACCGCCACTATATGTATCCTGCTGCCCAGCCTGTCCTTAAGGTATTTGTACTCCTCCCAGGAGTAAAGTCCATCTATGACCACGTTGGACTTCTGCAGGGCTGCCTCAATGCGCGGAAGGTTGAGCATGGCATAGGCCTCCATGCCGTGCTTTTTCCTGAGCTCCTCCCTGACCAGCCTCTCATTCCCCTCATCCAACGTAAGGCCGCGCTTCTTCACTTCCTCATCGGTGATGTCACCGAACCTGACACCGGCATAGCCGTGCTTTTGAAAGACACGGGCGACTTCCGATTTGCCGGAGCCGGGCATACCCACCAGTGCTGCTACTTTCATTTATACTCCGTTCTTAACCAAATCCTGCCGCAGGCGCATAATTATAGAGAAAAGGCGCTCCTGCTGGCAAAGGCAGGCACCGCAAGGTCTTTTTTACGACAGTCGCCTGTATGATTTTTCAGGATATTTTCGGCGTTTTTACGATCACACTATAGAAATTTTGCCTTTTGTAGCTGTTTTAAGGCTGCCGCCCACTTGACAAGCTTCAAACAATGCTCTATGCTAAATTCAAATACATAGGAGGTACATTGATGGAAGCTTATTGCATGAAGTGCAGGGCCAAGAGGGAAATGAAAAATGCCAAGGCCATTAAGATGAAGAATGGCAAACCGGCAACCCAGGGTGTCTGCGCCAAATGCGGCACAAAGATGTTCCGCATCGGCAAAGCCTAACAATCACGTAAGCTGACATTCGCGAACCATAGGCAGCTTTCCCGGCTGCCTATGGTTCATTTATTTTTTGAACCACTATCCGGCATCAGTCCCTTCTTGACGTATGCCCGGTGGACCATGCCCTTGACCGATGAGAACTTGCGGGCGAATACCAGGCTCCCTGCAAGGATACAGCAACCGCCTATGAGAAGAGTGTACGGCGCGCCGATAATATTGGCCAGGCCGCCGTAAAGAAGGCTGCCGAAGGGGGCCAGTCCCATAAAGGACATCACGAACAAGCTCATGACGCGCCCGCGCTTATCATCATCGGCAATGGTCTGAAGGATGGTATTGCTGGCTGCCAGCTGCACCACCATACCGAAGCCTGTTAGCGCCATAAAAAGCATGGAGAGCGCCATTATGCGGGAAAGTGAGAAACATACCAGGCCGACGCCGAAGCTGCAGGCGGACACCATGATTATTTTATCCAGCCCGAACACATTCTTGCGCGAGGCTAAGTAGATAGCCCCGGCCAGGGCGCCCACCCCTGCTCCCGCCATGAGGAAACCCAGCGTGTTGGCCCCGCCCTGCAGTACTTCCTTGGCAAAGACAGGCATCAACACGGGATAAGGCATGGCTACCAGGCTGGTGAAGGCCAGGAACAGGATGATGTACTTTATAGGCGGGAAGCCGAATGCGTAGGCCGCACCGTCTTTCATACCGCGCAGAAAATCTTCCTGCTTTCCCCTGGGCGGGGGCGGTGCTATCTTCATGGCCAGCAGGCAGGCGATGACCGCGATAAAGCTGATACCGTTTATGAGGAAGCACAGCCCCTCGCCCACTGTAGCCACCAGCACGCCCGCTACGGAGGGGCCGATCAGCCTGGCGCCGTTGAACAGGGATGAGTTGAGGGCAATGGCGTTGCCCAGGTCCTCACGGTTGGTAACCATGTCCAGTACGAATGACTGGCGGGTGGGCATGTCAAAGGCGTTGATAAGTCCCAGCGCTGTGCTCAGCAGGATCAAGTTCCAGACCGCCGCCGTGCCGGTCAAAACGACCGCAGCCAGGGCTAAAGCCTGCAGCATGGCCAGGAACTGGGTAATCACAAGGATTTTGTGCCGGTCCATGCGGTCCACCAGCACGCCGGCAAAGGGGGTCAGCAGGAAGGTGCTGAACAGGCTGGAAAATGCCACCACTCCCAGAAGGAAGGCGGAATTGGTCAGGCTGTAAACAAGCCAGCTCATAGCTACCTGCTGCATCCAGGTGCCGATCAGCGATATGCCCTGCCCTATGAAAAAAAGGCGGTAGTTGCGGTAACGCAGGGCACGGAAGATACGCGCCAGACCCGTGGGATCGTTGGAAACGGTTTCAGGAGATGGCTGGTTTGTCGCAGGCACAATACACTTATTGTATCACCAACCTGGTTAGCGCTATCATATATTTACCGTTTTTAGCGATAAATATGAGGAGGCCGAAGTCATGGATGTTCTGGACGCCATCAACAAGAGACACTCTGTACGGGCATTTAAACCCGACGCCGTCCCGCAGGAAATTTTGAAAAAGATCCTGGAGGGCGCCCTGCGTGCCCCCTCCGCTTCCAACAGCCAGCCATGGGAATTCGCGGTTGTCAGCGGCGCAAAGCTTGAAGAGATAAAGCAGGCCTATATAGACAATTCCACGAATATGCCCAACCTGGATGTGCCTATACCTTTCCAATACCCCGAGCCATGGCTTGCGCGCCGCGGCGCAGTGATGGCCGGAGTGCTGGAGAAACTGGGATTTGCCCGCGAAGACAAGCAAAAAAGAATGGAATGGGGCCAGTTCGGCTTCAGGCTCTGGGGGGCGCCAAGTTGCATCTACATCATGATCGATAGCGCCTTCCACCATGCCGACAACGGGACCAACATGTGGAACCTCTTTGACTGCGGCCTTATAGCGCAAAACATCATGCTGCTGGCCACCGCGCATGGGCTGGGCACTATACCCGCCATAATACCGGTGCTTTATCCCGACATACAGCGCAGGATACTGGGCTTGCCCGCTTCAAATCTGATGGTGCTGGGTATCCCCATCGGCTACAGGGATGACAGCAACCCGGCCAACAAGTTCCGCAGCACCCGCGAGCCACTGGAAAAGGTGGCCAACTTTTATTAATAAGCGCACACACAAAATAAACGGAAAGGAGGCCGCTGTGAAGAAAAAAGGGAAGGCCGGCAAAGTTCTCAAGGTCATTGTGATTACACTTCTGGCTATCATAGTCCTGCTGTTCGGAGGCGGCTTCGCCTATTATTTGTCCATCCTCAACAGCCCGCAGCCTCAAGTGGACGGCAACCTGCAGGTCAAAGGGCTCACGGCCGGCGTAGAGATTATCCGCGATGATAACGGCATACCGCATATCTATGCCAAAAACATGCATGACCTGTTCTTTGCACAGGGATATGCGCAGGCCCAGGACCGCTGGTGGCAGATGGAGTTCTTCCGCAAGACCTGCGGTGGAAGGATCGAGGAGCTTACGGGAAAGAAAGCCAGCCTGGTTAACACAGATATCTACCTTCGCTCGCTGGGCCTGTATGAAGTCTGCAAGCAGGAATATGACCTATACACGCCGGACCAGCGCGCCCCGCTGGACGCATTTGCCGAAGGAGTAAATGCCTACATTTCCGGGCGCTCACCGGGACAACTGTCGGTTAATTACAGCGTACTCGGCCTGACGGGCGTGAAATTTAAGGTCGGACCCTGGACGGCGCTGGATACGCTGGCTTTTGCCAAGATCATGGCATGGGACCTGGGATTGAGCCGTGACCTGGAGATAACACGCACAAAACTTTACAGCCTGCTGGGCCCGGAGATGGCCGAGAAATGGCTGGTGCCTGCCTGGCCCATAGGAGAAAAGCCCACTATCCTGCTGGACGAAGATATTCAAATCCTTGAAAAGTCCGCTGCGCCGGTGACTTCTCCTGCCGCTGCAACATCTTCCCAGCCGTTAGCCATATCCCAAGCGCAAACATTTGAGGACGCGTCTATGGGACTTAAACAGTTCATCGGCGAGCAGGCGGGCGCGGGCAGCAACAGTTGGGTGGCTACAGATAATATGACGCAGAGCGGCAAGGCACTGCTGGCCAATGATCCGCACCTCGGCATCGGGTTGCCTTCGATCTGGTACGAGGTCGCCCTGCATTGCCCTGATGACGGAACCGGCCAGCCGTTTGACGCGGCAGGTTTCACCTTTGCCGCAAGCCCCGGGGTGGTAGCCGGGCACAACAACTATATCGCCTGGGGCAATACCAATGTTTACCCTGACGTGAATGACCAGTATATGATCAAGGTCAACCCCGGTAACCCCCTCCAATATGAGTGGGACGGCAAGTGGCGCGATATGACTGTGCGGGAGGAAAGGGTATCCTTCGGCGACGGCAAGCCGGCGCTCAATATAAAGGTGCGCCTAACCCACCTGGGCCCCATTACCAATGACAATAAATATGACTCAAAGACCGGCGAACTTGCCGGTTTCAACAACAAGGACCCTCTGGCCCTGCACTGGACTGCCCTTGAGCCCAGCCGCATCTCCCTGGCTATCCTCGCGCTTAATAAAGCCAAAAATTGGGAGGAGTTCCGCAGCGCCCTCAAGGACTGGGACGTACCATCACAGAGCCTTATATACGCCGACACTGACGGCAATATCGGCTACCAGATGCCCGGCAAGATACCCATACGTCCCAGGAATTACGCCGGCCAGGCGCCCGCGCCGGGCTGGACCAGCGAGTACGAATGGAAGGGCTATATTCCCTATGACCTTATGCCACGCGTTTACAACCCTTCCCGCGGCTTCATTGTGGCATCCAACCAGGAGGTGGCACCGCCCGATTACTATGAATTCCTCAACCGGCAACTGGGGCCTGGTATCAATGCCAACTTCGGCAGCAAGTATAATAAATGGGTTTACGGCTACCGCAGCCAGCGCATCTACGAATTGATCAAGCAGCTTGCGCCCAATACCGTAGCCACTTACCAGGCGATGCAGGGTGATAATAAATTCATCCCCGCAGATGAGATGTTGCCCTACCTGGCCAAACTCCAGTTCGATGATGCCGAGCTCAGTGATGCCAGGGACTGGCTGCTCAAGTGGGACCGCTTCTTCAACGAGGACAGCCCGCAGGCTGCGCTGTACGCCCAATTCTGGATGAAGCTGACAGGCAACATTTACCAGAGTAAGATGGGCGATATCATCAAGTCGGACGGCCTGGACCGGGAGATGTGGGCAGTCAACCTGCTGCTGCAAAACCCCTCCGACGCCTGGTGGGACAATCCGGCCACCAAAGATGTCATAGAAACCAGGGATGAGGTATTGAGCCGTTCTTTCAGGGAGGGTTACGCCGCCGCGGTGGCTGCCATGGGCAAGGACCGCAGCCAGTGGAAATGGGGCACCCTGCATAAGGCAACCTTTGTCAGCAACCCTCTGGGGGCCAGCGGCATCGGTCCCATAGAGTCACTTGTGAACCAGGGCCCGGTTCCGGCCGGGGGCACAGGTGAGAGCGTCAACAGCATGATGTGGTATGCCAGTAACGGCAATTTCTCAATCCGGCTCATCCCATCCATGCGCATGATAGTTGACATGGGAGACCTCGGCAAGGGCGTCGGCATGAACTCCACCGGCCAGAGCGGGCACCCGGGCAATCCGCTGTACGGCAATATGATAGTGCCCTGGAGCAAGGTGCAATATCACCCCATGCTCTGGACACGCCAGCAGGTTGATGCCGGCACGGCACACAAGCTGATACTGAATCCCTGAAAGGCACCTTTGGGCGTACCTGACGTCAATTTACGACTCTTTGACGCCAGGTGCGTTTCAGAGTAATATCTTTGAGGCGCAGGGATTGTGCCACAAGCTTCATCCCCGAAGCAGAATAATAGTGGAAGGAGGATACCTTGACTGATAACGAAAAAGATACAACTACCCCTACCAGTGAAGCTCCGCCCAAGAAAAAGAAAAAAGGCGGTAAGTCAGCTTTAACTGCCATATTGACCATACTTGCCATCATAGTCATATTATGTGCAGGCGGCATCGGCTACTTCAATTACGTTAATAATGCACCGCTGCCCAAAATTGACGGGACGGTCAAGGTTAACGGGCTGTACGACAAGGTTGAGGTAATCCGCGATGCAAACGGCATTCCCAATATATATGCCAACAATATGCACGACCTGTATTTTACACAGGGCTACGTCCAGGCGCAGGACCGCTGGTGGCAGATGGATTTCTTCCGGCATGTCTGCGCGGGCAAGGTTGAAGAGCTAACCGGCAAGAAAGCCAGCCTTGTATCCTCGGATATATACCTGCGCACCATGGGCTGGTACGACGTGGCTAAAAAGGAGTACGACAGTTATACACCGGAGCAGCGGGCATCCCTGGATGCCTTCGCGGCCGGGATCAACGCCTGCATCGCCAACCGCAGCCCCCAGGATCTTTCCATCAATTACAGCATCCTCGGGTTGACCGGTGTCAAGTTCAAGATCGAACCATGGACCCCCATCGATACCCTTGCATTTGCCAAGCTGATGGCCTGGGACCTGGGCTACAGCGGAGACGAGGAGGTCCAGCGCGCCAATCTTTACAGCCTGCTGGGCCAGGAGATGGCCGACAAGTGGCAGACACCTCCCTGGGCATATGGCGATAAGCCCACTATTGTCCGGGAAGCAGATATTAAGGAAATGGAGAAGTCGGCTGCCCCGGCAGCGCCGACTGTCGTGAGCCCGCCCGCAACCGGGCAACCCGTCTCGTCGGGGCAGACCTACAACGATACGAGGCCTGACCTGAGCTGGCTGATGGGCCCTCCGGCCGGCATAGGCAGCAACAACTGGGTGGTTTCAGGGAATCTGACCAGGAGCGGCAAGCCGCTGCTGGCCAACGACCCGCACCTGGGCATACAGATGCCCTCCATCTGGTATGAGGTCGGGCTGCACTGCCCTGATGACGGGACGGGCCAGCCATATGATGTCACCGGCTTCGCCTTTGCACCCAGCCCGGGCGTGATCATCGGCCACAACAACAATATCTCCTGGGGCGTGACCAATGTTTACCCCGATGTTCACGACCATTACCAGATCAAGGTCAATCCTGACAACCCGCTGCAATATGAGTGGAACGGCAAGTGGCGCGACATGACCGTCCGCGGTGAAACTATCAATTTCGGCGACGGCTCAGCGCCTATCACCTTCAAGGTCAGGGAGACACACCTTGGCCCCATCATCAACGACAATAAGTATGACGCCAAAACCGGCCAGTTCTTCGGCTTCAACAATAAGGACCCGCTGGCCCTTCGCTGGACAGCCCTCGAGCCGGGAACCCTTATGACCGCCATACAGGGAATCGACACGGCTAAAAACTGGGACGAGTTCCGCACCGCACTGAAGAACTGGGATTGCCCGGCCCAGAACTTTGTCTATGCCGACAAACAGGGCAATATCGGCTACCAGATGCCGAGCAAGGTGCCTATCCGTGTGAAAAACCACAACGGCCTGCTGCCCGTGCCGGGCTGGACCGACGAGTACGAGTGGAAGGGCTATATCCCCTTTGACCTGCTGCCGCGCGCATACAACCCGGAGCGCGGTTACCTGATAACGGCCAACCAGGCCGTGGTGCCCCCGGCATACTACGATTTCCTGAAGAAACAGCTGGACCCCAACCTTAACTACAACCTCGGCTATGAATGGAACTCCGGCTACCGCGCCCAGCGCATCGACCAGCTTGTCAAAGAGCTGGCGCCACACAGCATACAGACCTTTCAGAAGATACAGGGTGATAACAAGGTGCTGAGCGTGGGCGAGGTCATGCCTTACTTAGCCAATATCAAGTTCGAGGATCCGGTACTGGCCGACGCAAAGGACTGGCTGGTCCACTGGGATCAGACATTCGGCGCGGACAGCCCTGAGGCCGCCCTCTACGCAAACTTCTGGAAAAAGCTGGTCACCAACACTGTCCAGGGCAAGCTGGGCGATATCATCAAATCAGAAGGCGACGACAGGGACATGTGGGCCATCTACCAGCTGCTCAAAAACCCCAATGACAAATGGTGGGACGATCCGACCACCGCTGACAGGGCGGAGACACGGGATGACCTGCTGGCCAGGTCCTTCAAGGAAGGCTACGACGCAACAGTGGCAGCCCTGGGGCCCGACCGCAACCTCTGGAAATGGGGCGCCCTTCATACCGCCACCTTCGTCAGTAACCCGCTCGGCGCCAGCGGCATAGCGCCCATAGAGTCGCTCGTCAACAGGGGGCCTTTCCCGGCAAGCGGCAGTACCGACGCGGTGAACGCCAACCGCTGGACCATTGACAAGGGCGACTTCCAGGTACGCTCCATGCCATCCATGCGCATGATTGTTGACTGGAGCGACGTGGGTAACAGCGTCAGCATGAATGCCACAGGACAGAGCGGCAACCCGGCCAGCAAATGGTACGGGGACATGATCGACTCCTGGATCAACATCAAGTACCACCCCATGCCCTGGACCAGGGACCAGGTCAACAATGCCGCCGCGCACAAGCTTGTGCTGACACCCTGATACCACTTACTGATCGGCAGCTTTCCCCTGCCGCAGGTTGGACTGTAAGAACAGCCGGCGGCAGGGAGTTCGCAGTTATTGAGGCAGCAGATGGAAACGGTGAACATCCTTGCATTTGCAGGCAGCCTGAGAAAGGGTTCCTACAACAAGGCTTTATTGAGGGCGGCGGGAGAATTGCTTCCCGCAGGCGCATCAATCGAGCTGTTTGACCTCGAGGGCATCCCCCCGTTCAACCAGGACATGGAGGGAAGCCCGCCGGAAAGGGTCAAAGAGTTCAAGTCCAGGATCAGGGCGGCCTCTGCCGTGCTGATCGCAACACCCGAGTACAATTACTCGGTCCCCGGCGTGCTTAAAAATGCCCTGGACTGGGCATCAAGGCCGTTCGGGGACAGCGCATGGCCGGGCAAACCCCTGGCACTGATGAGCGCATCCACGGGCATGCTGGGCGGGTCCCGCGCACAGTACCACCTGCGGCAGGTTTTGCTCTTCCTTGACGTGAGGGCGGTGTCCAAACCCGAGGTCTTCGTGACCTTTGCCGGACAGAAATTCGATGATAAGGGCAAGCTTACGGACGGGGCCACCAGGGGAGTGGTGGCGGACCTGCTCAAAGCGCTGGTCAACCTGGCTTCCGCACCCGCGCGCTGAAGCGCGTGCTTATCTTTTGGAACACGCTCGAGGAGGCCTGCATGAAGTATATAGGGAAAGGCAGCAAGGAAACCGTCGTCAGGCGTTTTGCTGATTACGTGTCTTCAGGCAAGGCTGAGACTTTCAAATCATATGGCATGGAGTTCGTCTTCGGCAGGCGCGAAGGCCCCTATGTCTGGGACGCCACCAGCGGCAAACGCCTGATCAACTGCCACTGCAACGGCGGCGTTTTTAACCTCGGCCACCGCAACCCGCTGGTCATCAAAGCCCTGCAGGGCAGCCTCAGGGAACTGGATATCGGCAACCACCACTTAGTCAGCGAACAGCGCGCACTGCTGGCGGAGAAGCTGGCCGGGTTGATGCCGGGCGATATCTCCTGCACCGTTTTCGGAGTGGGTGGCGGCGAGGCGGTTGATGTAGCCATCAAGCTGGCCCGGGGCTACACGGGCAAATTCAAGGTCATTTCGGCCGTCGGCGGATACCACGGCCATACCGGCTTCGCCCTGGCCACGGGGGATGAGCAGTACCGGGCACCCTTCGGGCCCAACCTGCCGGGCTTCCTGCAGGTCCCCTTCGACAATGTAGAGGCACTGGAAAAGGCCGTGGATGATACCACTGCCGCAGTCATCTTCGAGACGGTACCGGCAACGCTTGGCATGCCGGTGCCCGGCAGGGATTTTTTCCGGCAGGCCCGCCGGATATGTTCCGGCAAAGGCGCACTTCTCATCATCGACGAGGTGCAGACCGGGCTGGGCCGCACCGGTAAATTGTGGGGAATCGAGCATTTCGATATGGTTCCGGACGTCATCGTCATAGGCAAAGGGCTGTCCGGTGGTATTTACCCCATGAGCGCAACCTGTTACCGCAAGGAGTTCTCCAGCTTCTTCCATAACAACCCCTTCATCCACGTCTCCACCTTCGGAGGCGCCGAGGTGGGCTGCCCGGTGGCATCCGCCGTGCTGGATGAATCGTCCCGGCCGACATTCCTGGAGAACGTCAACAGGCTGGCTGCCGTTTTTAAGGACGGTTTTGAGGATCTGAAAAGGAAGCACCCCAGGATACTCACCGGGCTGCGGCAATTGGGCCTGATGATGGGCATCGAGATGGTAAACGATGCCTGCGGGCCGATATTGACCCGTTCCTGCTACGACCATGGCATACTGGCCATCTACGCCAACAACGATAAAAGGGTCTGCCAGCTGTTGCCACCGCTGATAATCGATACTAAGACCGCCCATCAGATTTTAGAAGGTGTGGACGGGGCGCTGGGTGATACGGCGGCCTTCCTGGGGCTGTAAATAATTTAAAGAGGAGGCCGCTGTGCAGGTAGATATCGAATCGCTCAAAGAATTTGAAAGGGGGCTGGACCCGGCCCGTCCCGAAAAAAGCAAAGTGCCCGCCCGGGTGCTGGGTTATGGAGAGATCAGCACTATTTTTGAAATAGAGGCTGAGACAACCAAAAACCTGGCCTGCAAGCGCATGCCCATCTTCAAAACGAAGGACGAGGTAGCTGAATACGAGACGCTCTACAAAGACTACAACAGGCTGCTGGAAAAAGAGATCGGCATCAATATCCCCCAGTGGGGCTTCGCCTGGTTTATCTCGGACAGCGGCAATATCATAGCATTCGACATCCAGCGCAAGCTGACCCCCGGGTCCATCGGCAACCGCGCCATCCAGGTTTTGGACAACGATGGTATCCACAAGCTATTTTTACTCGTGCTGAGCGAGCTCATGAAGGTCTGGCGGTTTAACCTGGCCAATCCCGGCCGTGCCGTGGGAATAGACGGACAGATCTCCAACTGGTCCATCGTGGACTTTGACGAGGTCACGCCGCGGCTGAATCCCGGGACGGGATTGCTCTACATCGACACCAGCACCCCCCTCATGAAGAGGGACGGCGTGGAGCGGCTGGATCCCGAGCTTTTCCTGCGCAGCGCCCCCTCGTTCCTGGTATGGCTCATCCGCTGGCTTTTCCTGGGTGGTGTGATGACGCGCTACTACGATGCCCGCCTGGTGACCACCGACCTCATCGCCAATTTCTACAAGGAACAGCGGCCTGAGCTGGTCCCCGGCCTGATACAGGCTGCCAACGATTTTTTCGCTGCCGGGGGCGCGTCCCTGGGTGTAAGGCCCCTCACGGAAAAAGAGATTAAAGCCTACTACAAGGAGGATGCCCTCATCTGGGTGCTCTTCCTGGCCTTCCGCCGCTTCGACCGCTGGCTGCACAAATATATCCTGCGCAAGCCCTATATTTACATCCTGCCCGGCCACATAAAAAGATAAGCCGCCGTATTGTATAATCAAAGTCCCGGCGGCATATCTGACCGCCGCTGTCCGATTACACTCAGGAGGTATCCGCCATGGCCCAGATGACAGGCAAGCAGTACAGGGAAAGCTTAAAGTGCCTCAAGCCGGAGGTCCACTACATGGGGGAGAAGATAGAGGACATAACCGCGCACCCGGCTTTTATACCGCACATCAATGCCGCCGCCCTGACCTACGATATGGCTTTGGCGCCTGAGTTCGAGCAGCTCTGCTCTGCCATATCCCACCTCTCAGGAGAGAAGATTAACCGCTTCACCCACATCCACCAGGGACATGATGACCTGGTCAGGAAGGTCAAAATGCTGCGCGCCATCGGCCAGCAGACGGGAAGCTGCTTCCAGCGGTGCGTGGGCTTTGACGGCATGAACGCCACCTATTCAATTACCTACGATATCGACAAACAAACGGGTACAAACTACCACCGGCGCTTCAGGGAATTCGTGAAAATGGTACAGGACAGGGACCTGATGCCTTCCGGCGCTATGACCGACCCCAAGGGCGACCGCAGCCTGCCCCCCGCCCGGCAGAAGGACCCTGACCTTTATGTCCACGTGGTGGAGAAGAAGACGGACGGCATCGTGGTCAGCGGCGCCAAGGTTCACATCACGGGCGCTGTGAACTCCCATGGCCACCTGGTCATGCCTACCGCGGCCATGCGGGCCGAAGACAGCGACTACGCCGTCTGCTTCTACGTCCCTGTCGATGCCCCGGGACTGCTTCACATCTTCGGGCGGCAATCCAACGACACGCGTAAATGCGAATGTTCCATGGACCAGGGCAACGCCGAGTACGGTTGTGTGGGCGGCGAGGCCCTCATAGTTTTTGACAGGGTATTCGTTCCCAATGAACACGTTTTTATGTGCGGGGAATACGAGTTTGCCGGTGAACTGGTCGAGCGCTTTGCCACCTTCCACCGCCAGAACTACGGGGGCTGCAAGGGCGGCCTGGCCGACGTGTTGATAGGCGCCGTCTATGCATTGGCACAGGCCCAGGGTACAGCCAGGGCCTCGCACGTGAAGGACAAGCTGGCCGAGATGATCCACCTGGCCGAGACCATCTATTGCTGCTCGATCGCCTGCTCCTGCCAGGGATTCCAGCAGCCGGCGGGATGCTACCAGGCGGATCCGCTGCTGGCCAACATCACCAAGCTGAACGTCACCCGCAATGCCTACGAGATAGCCCGCCTGGCGCACGACATCACGGGTGGCCTTTTGGCCACCATGCCATCGGAGTTCGACCTGAAGGACCCAAGTGTAGGCAAATGGGTCGATAAGTATATGAAAGGGGTCTCAGACGTGCCGGCCGAGACCAGGATCCGCTTGATCCGCCTGATCGATGCCATGACCTGCGGCACGGCCCTGGCCGAGTCCATGCACGGCGCCGGCTCACCTCAGGCCCAGAAGATAATGATAGAGAGGCGCAGCAACCTCGAGCGCAAGAAGAAACTGGCCGAGAAGCTGGCAAAGATAGGCGGGCAGCCTTTCTTAGTCTGCTGAAGGATTCTACTTAAGGCAGGCAGCAGGCTTATCCATTTGACCACCGGCCTGCATAGAAGTACTTACCTGCTGCATTTTTCCTCCCTGTCCATCTCCCCATCCTTTATCCAAACGACACGGTCCATATACTGCCTGTGCTCAGGTTCATGGGTGACCATGATGATCGTCTGTTTCCTCTCGTCGCATAACTGGCGCAGGAGGTTCATAACAATGCCGGAGTTTTTGGTATCCAGGTTGGCGCAGGGCTCATCCGCGAAGAGTATCTTGGAGCGGTTGACCAATGCGCGGGCGATGGCCACGCGCTGCTGCTCCCCTCCCGACATCTGGCTGACAAGGTGTTTGGCCCGTTTGCCCAGTCCCACGGTCTCCATCATCTCCAGAGCCGCCCTGCGGTATTCCCCGGCCGACGCGCCCAGCATCATAAGCGGCAGGCAGACGTTCTCCAGGGCATTCAGTTCGGGCAGCAGGGCATACTCCTGGAAGACGTAGCCCAGCTTGTGGAGGCGGAAGCTGGTTTTTTGCATTGATGAGAGCGTCGCTGTGTCGGTGCCATCCACCATGATCTTACCGGCGGTAGGTTCGTCCAGCAGGGCCAGCATGTGCAAAAGGGTGGATTTGCCCGAGCCGCTGGGTCCCATGATGCCCACAAATTCCCCCTCTTTGATAAACAGGTCAACATCCTTGAGCGCTTCCACCGGCACCTCTCCTCCAAAGGTTTTCCTTAATCCCGTCGCTTCGATAATGCACATAGTACTAACCCCAGATAGCCTTGATGATATTTTGCCGCGTAACCATCCACGACGGTATGAAGCCGGCCACAGCGCTTACCAGCAACATACTCAATATGGCCATCGCCATATCGCGGTTGACCAGCGCCAGGCTGACCAGCCCTATGGGCATAGGGAATGGATGCATAATGAAATAGGGAACAAGTGCCACATTGATAATTATAAGTCCGGCAATTATCCCCAGGATGGCGTAGAAAACGGCCTGAAAAATATAGGATAGTATGATGATGCGCTCTTTCATACCGATGGCTTTGAGTATGCCTATCTGGCGCCTTCGGCCTACTGTGGCGATAAAAATGACAATGAAAATGGTAATGCCGGCTACCAGCAGGCCGATGAATGTTACAATCCCCTTGATGATATCGAATGTCTGCGTCAACCCGCTGATATAGCCGATGAAATCCATCCAGACATTAATCTGCTCCTTCTCGATGCCCATCATCCTCAGGCGGTCGATATAGACCCGCTCGGGCACCGAGCCGTCTGTCTTGATCAACACCTCGGAGGCCCTGTTGTGGATGCCCAGCACCGATTCCATCTCCTTCTCTGTCACGAAGACACTGAGGTCAGCCAGCGGAAAATACGTATTGTAAACGCCCTTGATTTTGTAGTCACGCTTGACCCCGTTGCCGTAGGCTATGGTCACCTCGTCTCCAACCTGGGCGCCTTTGAGCGAGGATATCTGGAAGCTGGCTCCGTAGCCGCCGGATATCTCCTTGCCCATGATGACCTGGTCTCGGTCATTTTCCTCCAGGTACCTGCCTGATACCATATAATTCTGCAGGCTGGTTACCTTGACTTCCTCAAGGGGGTTAATGGATTTGATGTTCCAGGCCTTCTCGCGCACGTCCAGGTTGTCCTTATCCGGATCGTACCTGATCATCCCGGACTGGGCGTAGCGTGAACTGCTGCTCACCACACCGGGCAGCGTATTTATCTTCGTTTTCAACTGCTGCACCTGGTTGACATACTTATCGTCCACGGCTGGCAGTATCACGATATTGGAAACATAGTTTTCCTGCGCCTGCTGGTAGGCCTTGCTGATGGCGCCGTTCATGATGGATGACGTAAAAATGATATTGATAAAGGCCAGCGTAGTGACGAGGATGGTCAGTATCAGAGTGTATTTATTGCCCCGTGTGATGGCTTTGAAAACCAGGAAGAAGGCGACCCTCAGGTCGTTAGCAAGGTCTGCAAAATTAAATCTGTCACCGGGGGAAGGCTTCAATTCGATCAACTCCGTTCGTGGTAATGATAGTTAGACACCTGCAACAAGTCAATTTGCCCAACCGCGAAGCCCGTGCACAGTGTATTCACCTGACATAGTGGACATGGCTATAGCCATCTACTACAATGAGCCGGACAGTCCGGACGCGTTAGAATCCGTCGAGGTTAGCACAGGAGGGATCCCATGAACGGCTCACCTTCAGATGAGCAGGCCGCAATCTATACCCACCCGGCCGAGATACTCAAGAACCTGATCCGCCATAATACGGTCAACCCGCCGGGGAATGAGGCTGCGTGCATCAATTACATAAAGGGGCTGTTGGACTGGGCGGGTGTACAGAACACCATCGTGGCCGGGGAACCGTCCCGCCCCAACCTGGTTGCACGCCTCCCGGGGCGGGGTTCCGCGCCGCCGCTATTGATGTATGGGCACATAGACGTTGTGACCACGGCCAACCAGAAATGGAGGCTTAACCCCTTCGTCGGGGAGGAGCTGGACGGGTATGTCTGGGGCCGCGGCGCCCTGGATATGAAAGGGGGCATAGCCATGATGATGGCGGCCATGATGCGCGCCAAATCGGATGGACTGGTCCCACCCGGGGATGTACTGCTGGCCGTGCTCAGCGACGAGGAGAACCGCAGCACCTTCGGGGCGGAATATTTGGTGACCAGCCAGGCGCAGCTCTTCCAGGGCGTAAAATACGCCATCGGTGAGTTCGGCGGTTACACGTCACACATTATGAGGCACCGCTTTTACCCCATCATGGTCTCGGAAAAACAGGGTTGCGGCGTGATAGCCACCCTGCGCGGCAAGGGTGGCCACGGGGCCTGGCCTGAGCGGGGCGGCATTATGGCGCGCCTGGGACGTTTGCTGCAAAGCCTGGAGCGCCGCCTGCCGGTGCATTTAACGCCCGTTGCCAGGGAACAGGTACGCTGCACCGCTGAGGGCCTGCCCAGCCCGCTGAAACAGACCTTGATGCAGCTGCTAATCCCCGCGCTGACCAATTCAATCCTCGATACCCTGGGCCAACAGTTGCGCATGTTCGACCCCATCCTGCATAACACCGTCGCAGCCACCACCATACGCGGCGGTGAGAGTCTCAACCAGGTCCCCGGCCAGGTTACCATCGGGCTTGACTGCCGCCTGCTGCCGGGCTTTTCCCCTGATGATATCATAGCCGAACTCAAGGGCATTACGGGCGGCGATGTGGAATACGAGATGTCTCATTTCGGCGGAGGTATGCCGGAGCCCGACATGGGCCTTTACGATACGCTGGCGGAGATACTCATAGAGAGTGACCCGGGCAGCACACCCACGCCCATGCTCTTCCCTGCCGTCACCGACGCGCGCCTGTTCGCCAGGCTGGGCATACAGACCTACGGCTTCACACCGCTCAAGCTCCCACCGGACATCAACTTCGAACAGCTCTTCCACGCGGCTGATGAACGGGTACCGGTCAAGGCGCTTACGTTCGGTACCGACGCCATTTACAAGCTGCTGCAAAGGTTCGGGGAATAGCTAGAACCGACACGTTGTGTGAATGTGCCACAGACTTGTGACCTTGATCATACCTTCCAGCCTGGGTTCAACCTAAAATATAGCGGTGGAGGTGCGAAATGGAAAAAGCTGCGACAAGGATTAAGCGCAAGATAGTTAAGATCGACGAGGACAAATGCGACGGTTGCGGACTGTGCATTATGTCGTGCGCCGAGGGGGCTCTGCAGATAATCGATGGCAAGGCCAGGCTGGTCTCCGATAAATACTGCGACAGCCTGGGCGCCTGCCTCTCGGAATGCCCGCAGGATGCCATCCGCATCGAGGAACGTCAGGCGGAGCCCTACGATGAGGAAGCGGTTAAAAAGCACCTGGCAAATCAGCCGCCACCGGTGCCTGGCCAGTCCTGCGGCTGTCCCTCGGGGGTGCTCAAGCATTTCGAAGTAAAAGACGCCCTGCCCTGCGGATGCCCATCCTCCACCGCGTCACAGTTCAAAGCAAAAGCCAAAGAGCCAACGGGCGCACAAAATGAAAGCCGTACGTCCGAGCTTACCCACTGGCCGGTGCAGCTCACCCTCGTACCGGCCAAAGCGCCCTTCCTGCAGGGCGCCGACCTTCTGCTGGCCGCCGATTGCACGGCCTTCGCCTACGGCGGATTCCACTCCGACTTTTTGAAGGACCATGCGCTGCTGTTAGCCTGCCCCAAGCTGGATAATTACGAGGCGCACTTGGCCAAACTCAGCGAGATTTTGCGCCAGTCCGACGTAAAAAGCCTGACCGTCCTGCGCATGGAGGTGCCCTGCTGCGCAGGCTTGGCCCGTATGGCTATGCAGGCTATTCTATCGAGTGACAAGGACATCCCGTTCAAAGAATCAATTATCGGCACCCGGGGCGAAATAAAAAGTTAAGCGGAGGTTGCCATGGAAGAGGGCAGAATCTCGTACCACGGCTCGGTACGCACCGTTTACGAACGCATCAAGAAGGACGGCTTAACCAATATCTGGGACCGTTACGAGGCCCAGGGCCTGGGCAGCAGTCCCGACCAGCGCTGTCCTTTCTGCCAGGAGGGGAAGCGCTGCGACCTGTGCTCCAACGGACCCTGCCGCGCCGACGCGTCCAGGGATAAGCGCGGAGTATGCGGCATCACGGCCGACGGCATGGCCATGCGCATGATGCTGCTGCGTAACGTGATGGGGGCCTCCACCTACCACTACCACACCGAACAGACTGTTAAGACGTTGCAGGCCACTGCCAGGGGACAAACCCCCTTCCGCATAACGGAGGGGAACAAGCTCAAGGTGCTGGCCAAACGGTTTGGCCTGAGCACCGCCGGGTCTCATAAACGCATTGCTCTCAGGTTATGTAAATTCGCTGAGGAGGACTTCAACCGTAAATACGACCAGCCCAGCCGCATCGTGGAAGCGCTGGCGCCCGGCGAGCGCAAGGATACCTGGCGCAGGCTGGGCATCTTCCCCGGCGGCATCTACGGCGAGATGATGTTCTCCACCAGTTCCTGCCTGACCAATGTGGACGGCTATTACCAGAGCTTGGCGCTCAAGGCCATGAGGCTGGGAATTGCCGTGGCCTACCAGAGCCAGATAATCAACGAATACTGCCAGGACGTACTCTTCGGCATACCGCGTCCCCATAAGATGCGGGTGGACCTGGGCGTGCTGGACCCCGATTACGTCAACGCCCTGCCCAACGGCCACGAGCCTTTCCTGGGTTTCGCCATGGTGCAACTGGCGCGTACCCCTGAGTGGCAGGATAAGGCTAAAGCGGTAGGGGCTAACGGGCTGCGGGTGATTGCCAATATCGAAGCCGGCCAGGAGATGATACAGCGCTGGGAGATGGACGACGCTTTCTGGGGTTTTACCGGCAACTGGATCTCGCAGGAGGCCGTGCTGGCCTCGGGCTGCGTCGATCTTTTCGCCTGCGACATGAACTGCTCGATGCCGGTCGACCCCGCCTACGCCGAGAAGTATAAATTCAAGCTGCTGCCCGTGAGCGACCTGGTTGCCTTTGAAGGCGTTACCGACCGCATCAACTACCAGCCCGAAAAGGCTAATAAACAGGCGGCTGAACTGCTGAATATGGCCATCGCCAATTATAAGGAGCGGAGGAAAACGGTCGAAGCTGTCACCGGGCTTCCTGTGACCGAGGCCGTGGTCGGCTTCTCCACGGAGAGCATCCTGGAGGCGCTGGGGGGCACGCTTACGCCGCTGCTGGACGCCATCAAAAAAGGAACTATCCGCGGGGTGGCGGGACTTGTATCATGCACCACCCTGCGCGACCATGGCAATGACGCCCACAGCGTGGCAGTGGCCAAAGAGCTTATCAAGCGGGATATCCTCGTGCTCTCCATGGGCTGCGGCAGCGCGGGCATGCAGGTGGCAGGGCTGTGCTCCCCCGAAGCAGGGAAACTGGCCGGGCCGGGTCTCAAGGGCCTGTGCCAGGCGTTGGGAATCCCGCCCGTCCTGAGCTACGGGACCTGCACCGATACGGGCAGGCTGGCTGACCTGCTGGCGGCCATTTCCAAAGAACTGGGCGGCGTAGCGGTCACCGATTTGCCGGTTGCGGCGGTAGCCCCGGAATACATGGAGCAGAAGGCCACCATAGACGCCGTATTCGCGCTTGCTTTCGGCCTCTATACCTACGTCAACCCTGTGCCTACGGTCACCGGCGGCCCCAACCTTGTCAGGCTCCTGACACAGGACCTGCCGGGCATCACCGGAGGCCTGCTCAGCGTGGAGAAGGATGCAGTCAAGGCTGTGGATGGCATTGCCGCAGCCATCGAGGAGCGGAGGAAGAGGCTGGGCATATGATATACATTCGGCGTTCAATACGTTTCATTGTATAAGCGGTGATATAATTATCCTGTTAAAGAATTTGAAAGGAACGAGAGTTCATCATGCAGAAGATATTTGAAGCGACTATTGAGAAAAGAGATAAATGCTACATAGGCTGGATTGACGAGTTGCCGGGCGCTTTCAGCCAGGGCAGGACGATCAAAGAGGTGGAGGAAAACCTGGCTGAAGCAGTCCTGCTGGTACTTGAGGCTGAACGCGAACTGAAAAACAAAGGCCTCGGCAGCAAGATTTACAGGAAAAAGATCAAGGTCCAGATTTAACCATGAAAAGAAAGGCCCTCATCAAGCATCTCCGTGATGGGGGCTGCAAGTTACATCGCGAAGGTGCCAAGCATTCCCTGTATATCAATGTAATCAAAGGCCGTTTTGCTACCGTTCCGCGTCACATTGAGATTGATGCCGAAATGACCAAGAAAATCTTTCGGCAATTAGGAATAACTACGCCATCAAGTCTTTCGTAGAAAAGATATATTTGACATAGTCACACCTTGAAATAGTATAATATTGCCTGAAAACTTAGAGCAGGCGGCACTTATTAGAGCGCAGCCGGGCTTTAGCAGCGGGAAATAAAAAGCCCCGTGGGACTAAGTATCCTGCGGGGCTATTTTTATATGGAGAAATAAATGAGCAACAACTTCGATTTAAGCAATCTTGACGGCATCACCGGCCTTTCGGCTGCCGAGGTAACTGAACGGCTGGCCAAGGAGGGCTACAACGAGATCCCGGCGTCCGGTAAAAGGAACTTCTTAAAGATCGCGCTGGATATAATACGTGAGCCGATGCTCATACTGCTGATAATCAGCGGCATCATCTATATGCTGCTGGGCGATGTCCAGGAAGCAATGATGCTGCTGGGATTTGTCTTCGTCATCATCGGGATCACCATATACCAGGAACAGAAGACGGAACATGCGCTGGAAGCTTTACGGGACCTTTCCAGCCCGCGCGCCCTGGTGATACGTGACGGCGCAGCGGTCAGAATTGCGGGGCGGGAAGTGGTGCGCGGCGATATCATGGTCCTCACGGAGGGAGACCGCGTCCCGGCTGACGGCATAGTGCTTTCCTGCAATAACCTTTCACTGGAAGAATCGCTGCTGACCGGGGAATCCGTGCCGGTACACAAATCGGAATCGGAAGGCACCACTTCCATGGACCGGCCGGGTGGCGACGATACCCCCTTTGTTTTTTCCGGGACGCTGGTGGTGAGCGGACTGGGTATCGCCAGGGTTGGGGCCACCGGGATACATACAGAGTTCGGCAAAATAGGCAAATCCCTGCAGACTATAAAAATTGAAGATACCCTGCTGCAGGTAGAGACGCGCAAGATCGTGCGCAACCTGGCTATCATCGGCGGCTGCCTCTGTATCATCATGGCCCTCGTCTATGGCCTTACTACCAGCCAGTGGCTGGAGGGGTTCCTGGCCAGCATCACCCTTGCCATGGCCATCCTGCCTGAGGAGTTCCCCGTCGTCCTGACCATCTTCCTCGCGCTGGGAGCCTGGCGCATTTCTCAAAACAGGGTCCTTACGCGCCGTATGAACGCCATCGAAACGTTAGGCTCTACCACAGTGCTGTGCGTTGATAAAACCGGCACGCTGACCATGAACCGCATGTCAGTGGAAAAAATATACGCCGAAGACGACTTCTGCCCTCTCAGTTCAGATATAACAGACGCACCCCCTGAGAAATTCCACCAGCTGGTCGAGTACGGGATATTAGCCGGCCAGACCGACCCCTTCGACCCCATGGAAAAGGCCCTTAGGGAATTGGGCAGCCGCTACCCCAACCTGCGCGAGCACATGCATGACAACTGGACGCTGCAGAGGGAATACCCGCTGTCCAAGAGCCTGCTGGCGCTGTCCCGTGTGTGGAAATCCTCAGAAAGCGGGAACCTTGTCATAGCCTCAAAAGGCGCACCTGAAGCTATCATGGACCTCTGCCACATGGACGATGATGCCAAATCCCAGGTTGCTGACAAGATTGCGGTTATGGCGGGCGACGGTTTAAGGGTGCTCGGCGTAGCCAGGGCCCGCTTCAGTCCCACGTCGCTTCCCCCCGACCCTCACGTCTTCCAGTTCGAATTCATCGGCCTGGTAGGATTTGCCGATCCCATACGGCCCACCGTGCCCAGTGCCATAGCCCAGTGCTACACCGCCGGCATACGCGTAGTGATGATAACCGGCGATTACCCTGTGACCGCCCAGAATATCGCGCGCCAGATAGGGCTGAGACACACCGAAGAGGTGATCACCGGCGCGGAAATGGAGGCTATGCCAGATGCGGACCTGAGGGAACGCATCAGGTCTGTCAATATATTTGCCCGGGTCATCCCCGAGCAGAAGCTGAAACTTGTCAACGCATTTAAGGAGAATGGCGAGGTAGTGGCCATGACAGGCGATGGAGTAAACGATGCGCCGGCGCTCAAGTCGGCAAATATCGGTGTGGCCATGGGCGGGCGGGGCACTGATGTTGCCCGCGAAGCAGGAGCGCTGGTGATACTGGATGATGACTTCTCCTCAATAGTCACCGCCGTAAAGATGGGGAGGCGCATTTTCGACAACCTGCGCAAGGCCATGGCTTATATCCTGTCCATCCACGTGCCGATCGCCGGCCTCTCCCTCATACCCGTACTGCTCAAATGGCCGATGGTCCTACTTCCCGCGCACGTAGTTTTCCTCGAGTTGATCATAGATCCGGCCTGCTCAATCGTTTTTGAAGCTGAAAAGGAGGAGGCCAACATAATGCGGCGCCCTCCGCGCAACCAGCAAGAGCCGCTCTTCAGCCGCAATACCATTATCCTGAGCATTGCGCAGGGTGTACTGGTCCTGGCTTTAACACTGGCAATCTACGGCTACAGCCTGTACCTTGGACGCCCCGAGGCGGAAGCCCGCACCCTCACCTTTGCCAGCCTGGTGTTGGCCAATATGGGACTGATCCTGACCAACCGGTTCCTCAGCAGGAACGTCCTGGCCAGCCTGCGGGTTAAAAACAGGTCTCTTTGGTGGATCCTGGGGTCTGCTACCGTATTGCTGGGACTGGTGATTTACGTCCCCTTCCTGAGCGAGCTCTTCCGCTTCAGCCCTCTCAGCCTTCCCGACATCGGCATCTGCCTTGCTGCGGGCATTTTCAGCATCGCCGGCTGCGACCTGATCAAATACATGGTACAGATCAAGCTGGGAAATAAATAAAAGACGCAAAAGTGGCACGGGAAGAAGCGCGTGCTATGGCAGGCGCCTAAGGCTCGGCTATGGACTTGCGCAGCGCCAGGATCATCTCCGGGACGTCTATCTTCATAGGACAGCGTACCTTGCACCTTCCGCAGGTCAGGCAGGTGTATGCCATGGACGCGGACTTCTCCATATTCCCGGTCACCTCGGCGGCCCACACGGCGCCGATGCCCGCGAAATACTTGTCACCGAAATAACCAGCTGTGAGACCGAAGACGGGGCACTCGTAAAGGCAGCCGCCGCAGCGCAGGCAGTAGAGCGCCTGCCTAAGTACCGGGTCTTTAGCAAGACGCGTCCTGCCGTCGTCCAGGAAGATAACGTGGAATTCTTTGGGGCCGTGAACACCATAAGTGGTCACCTTTTCTATATCCCCTGTCTTGCTGGGGCCTGAAATCATGCTGACGTAAGAGGGCACGCTGTAGTTGGCATAGCGCCAGGTAACCTCGGAGACCTTGAAGGCATCTTCAAGCGTCGGAACTAATTTTTCCATTCCGACAAGCGCAATATGCACGGGCGGTGCGCCTGTAGCCAGGCGGATATTGCCCTCGTTCTCAATTAAAAACAGTGTGCCGGTATCGGCAGCAACCACGTTGGCACTGCTGATGCCCACATCCGCCTTGAAGAACTTCTCCCTCAGCAATTCCCGTGCCGTGGCCACCAGTTTATCGATGTCCGGCTCAAGATTTTGTCCTGTTATCTGAGAGAACAGCCTGGCCACATCCTCCCTCGGCACGTGTATGGCAGGGGAAAGGATGTGCATGGGGCGCTGCCCAAGCTTCTGAATTATGAATTCGCCCAGGTCGGTCTCATATACCTCGTTGCCCGACTCCTCGAGGTGTTCGCGCAACAATATCTCATCAGCCGTCATGCTCTTGGCCTTGACCACCAGCCTGCCCTTCCCAACGATATCCCCGATGATCTTGAGCGCGTCCCCGGCCGTCTTTGCAATGTAAGACTTACCCCTGTTCTCCTCGATGTTACCGCCCGCCTTCTTGGCCAACTCCGCCATCTGCCGGACGGACGCCTCCTTGATCAGCTTTACCTCTTCAGCCAGTTTCACCGTATGCGGGAATTTCTTAAGAGCATTATTTGTGTTCAAACGGTAGCTTTTAATGGCCCTCGATAGTGCCAGCCGGATGCGTTCGCTGCCGGATGCGTCTTTAAGCTCTTTCCTGTAATCCTTCGATATGGACATGCAGTTAACCCCGTCATTGCGAGCGTCAGCGTGGCAATCTATCAGATCGCCGCGTCGCTATGCTCCTCGCGATGACATTTCCATTTATTGTTCTTATTTTGTGTTCATAGTTCTGGCCAGCAGGGTAGCGAGGTCTATGACCTCAATCTTATCCTTTTTCAGCGCTTTCAGCCCGCTTTTAAGCTGCATCAGGCAGCCGGGGCACTGGGTGGCCACCATATCAGCACCGGTATCGACCAGTTCCCTCACCCTGCCCTCGGCCAGCGTCTGGCTCATATCAGGGAAAACAACCTCGAAACCGCCGCCGCCGCCGCAACAGGTTGACCATTCGCCCGACGTCCATTCGGGCTCCACGAGTTCAACATTTTCTATGGCCCTCATCACCAGGCGGGGTTGGTCAACGAGGCCCATGTACCTGCCCAACTGGCAGGGGTCGTGGTAAACTAATTTTATTTTGCCCGGGTAGCGGAATTGCCCCGCTTTGACCCGCATGGCAACCTCCTCGATAAAGTGGCAGACCTCGATATCGTAACCGGGAACCGCCCTGGCAAAAAGAGTGCGCAGGGCATAGGTGCAGGAGGGGACAATCCCGATTATCCTCCTTACGCCCATCGACCTGAACCTGGCAACGGCCTTTTCTGCGTTGGCAGCGAACTCCCTGTGCAGTCCCGTGTGGTAGAGCGGCGCGCCGCAACAGGGTTCATGCCCACCCAGGTAAGCTGCCTTAACCCCAAGGTATTTGAGCACACTCACGGCATCGCGCAGTACCCCACTATCGCTGCCCTCATCGCGGGCCATCACTTTGGTGTATATTCCCGCTACATCAAGGCCCAATTTCCTGGGTATCCCCGCAAGTACAACAGGGAGGTCAGGGTTAATCGACATGCGGTCGGCTGTCCTGATCAGCGTTACCAGCGGCTCAAGCATGGATGAATACTGGTAGCCGCACCCGGCGAAAAAGATGGTCGAACTGTCACTGGAAAACTCCAGCCCTTCGGCCCATTTAGCCCTGGCCTGGACCGGCAGGCCGAGTATGTTGTCGCGCTCCCTGATGTTGTCCGCTATGTAAGACAGCCCGGCCGGAACAAGTTTCCGCTCATTTTTTTTCATTCTATAGTTTTCCACGGGGTTGCCATTTCCCGCCTATTTTAGCAGGAATGCCCGCCCCGTCTTTAATGATAGGCTAATTGCTGTACAACCAGCAGCAGGCCTGCTACGAAGAGCAGGGCATAGATCAGCACCTTGAAAACCAGTGCCCTGAAGGCCATGCGGCTGCCGAATATAATACCCAGGATAAGCCCGGGCAGCACTATGCCCGTTGTCGCCAGCGTATTTACATTGATCTGGCCGATGGAGTAAAGGTTGACGATCAGGACAACGGCCAGTATAAGCCACAGCATGGATATGGTGGCGCGAAACTCAGCGGGCTCCTTAAGCTCGCGGCTGGAATAGTAAATAATGAGCGGGCTTCCACTGGCAAAAATACCGTGGAAAATGCCTCCCACTATGAGTATCGGCCAACCCAGGTACCAGGGCAAACCTCCCCCTGCCGCCCTCGTCCTGTATATGAGGACAATCTCCATCAGCGAAACAGCCATGACGAAGACTCCCAGCAATATAAGCAATTGCGTATAGTTGCCCACCAGCGTCCTGTAGGAGATGCCTATGGCCATACCGATGGTTGCAGCAGGAAGGATACTCAGGAGCAGCACCCGCCACCTGATGTACTTGAACCAGCGCGCCACGAGCCACAGGCTCTGCAGAAAACCCAGGATAACCAGGACGGGCAAAAGGGTTTCCAGGGGAAATATAAAGATGCCGAGGGCCAGCGCGATAATGGTCGCGCCGAAGCCCAGCACGGTTTCAACCGTGTGCGCAAATATGAGTACGAGTACCAGCAGGAAAACGCTTATTAATAGGGGATCCATATCGCTCCCGCGTTGACAGCCGCACGATCAGCGGTGGCTGCCAGGGCTCAAGGATTTTAGCACGCCGGGACTGCGCTGTCATGCACAGCCCTGTGCCGAAACAGTGCGTGATCAGCGGTTATTTTTTGGCCGGGCCCAGGCCCTTCCTCTCCAGCCAGGAGTCTTCGGCGTGCAGGTAGCCGAGAAGTACCTTCTCGCCCACGAACCGTATCGGCTCCGGCGGCCATTTGAAGACCTTGCGGTTGACGGGGAAGCACTCGGTCCACTCGGATTTACGCTCCAGCAACAGGTCCGCCATGACCTCGCCGTTAAGGTGGGTCAGCGAAACGCCGTGCCCCATGCATCCCAGGCTGTAAACCGCACGCTTGTCACCCAGGTAGCCCAGCGCCGGCACCATATCCATTGGCACGGAGACCGGCCCGCCCCAGCGATGGGTTATCTTCAAATCCTTAAGGCAGGGGTAGAAATCAACTATGTCTTTCTCAAGCCGGGCGAATATCGCTGGGTTCATGTCCTTGTCCATATTGGCGCCATACGTCAGGGCAATATCCCGGCCGCCCATCAGCAGGCGGTTGTCGGGTGTGAGGCGGTAATAGTGCACCATGTTGCGGTAATCCTCTATGCCCTCGCGGGACTGCCAGCCCATCTCGTCCATCTGCGCCTTACTCAGCGGCTCGGTAAGCACGATATAGGTCCAGACCGGCTGCTGCATGGCTCTCAACTCGGGTATGGCCAGCGAGTAGGCATTGGTCGCCAGCACAATCTTCTCTGCGCTGACCGTAGCCCTGGGAGTTTTAACAGTGAAACCCAGCGCCGAGCGTTTGATCTCGGTCACCGCTGTGCGCTCATAAACCTCAGCGCCGTACTTCACTGCGACACGCTTCATCTCGCGCGCTAATTTTGCCGGGTTGACCAGTGCGCAGCGCGGCTCCCACCAGGCGCCCAGGTATAGCGGCGACCTCACGCGCTTCCGCACCTCGTCGGCCTCTATCCAGTCTACACCTGTAAGGCCGAGTTCCTTGACCAGGTGAACCTCTTCCTTGATGCGTTTGGCGTAAGCCGGTGTGGTGGCGATGCGCAGGAAGCCCGTCCGCTCGTAATCGCACTCGAGCCTGTGCTCGGCCACCAGCTCTCCCACGATGTCAACCGCCCTCTCCATGTAGCGGTGCGATTGCCTGGTCTTGTCGGCGCCGAACAGCATCTTGGTGATGGACATCATGAGACCGAAGGTCGTCATGGCAAAGCCGGCGTTGCGGCCGGATGCCCCCCAGCCTATGACCCATCCCTCCAGCACAGCCACCCTCAGTGAAGGCTGAACTTTTTTAAGGTAATACGCGGTGGCTATGCCGGCAAATCCACCCCCTACTATAGCCACGTCACATTTGAGGTCATTTTCCAGCGGCGGGCTTTCCTGGTAAACGCCGGAGTTGCCCAGCCAGAAACTTTTATCAGAATAGTCTTCAACCATCTCGCCTCCTTAAATCCGCACTCCCGTGCACATATCTGCCAACCGCAGGTTACTATACACCAACAATAGCCGGGTATCAATTGTAAATCGGTATTTTTTCAATTACTGAAGCAGTGCGTTAACCGCTTCAGGCACATCCGCCAGCGGGCCGCTGAAATCGGCGGGTGGAATGCCCTCAAGGTTATTGCCGATGACCTGTTTGCTTATCTCGAGCGATGCCCCTGAGTGAGAGCGGCTGTCGGTGGTCTGGTAGGTCTTCATACCGACCCTGGCAGCTACCATGTCGTTGGCCGGGTCATCGCCGACCATCAGGCACTCTTCGGGCTGCACATTTATCAACTGGCAGATTTGCCTGAAATAGCCCAGTTGCGGCTTGCAGTAGCGCATGTTGTCGATGTGGGTGATAAGGTCGATGGAAATATTTCCAAGGCCGGCCCAGGTCACTCTTTTTTGTTGCACGCTGAGTGGCCAGATGGGGTTGGTGGCCACCACTATCTTCAATCCAAGGTCTTTCACGTGCCTGAAAGCCTCGACTGCCCCCGGGGCTGCCGTGACCGCGTCCCTGAATAAATCAAAGTCCAGGCTGAAAAACTGCTCGAAGCGGGACCATACATCATCCCTGTCCAGGTTGAGCCCGTCGCAAAAAGCCCGTATGAAAAGCTCACGGTTGCTCTGGCTACCGTCGTTGTTGCGCAACTCGACTGTGGCCTTCATCAGCCTTTCGGCAAATTGCCCATCGGGGAAAATATCCTTGAACCTGGCTACGAGCACAGGATAATAGCCGTTGAGGAATGTAACCTCCTCAAAAAGGATGAGCGTGTTGTCGAGGTCGAATAATACAGCCTTAAGCATGGCAACAAAACCGCCTGTCAATTCTACGTTTTTTAACATGCTGGGGACAAATTGTAAGCGTATGCCGGCTATTTCCTGCACAAACATGGTTCTGACCGGCGCGCAGTTCGATGCGACTTGTCGGCCAGGGCCTGCAGGCGCATAATATTGGTAAAAACGGGGGAGGTTATCATGCAGCTGAAAGAGGGTAATTTCAAAGGCACCGGCAATTTCAACCTTTACTGGAGATGCTGGCTGCCGGACGGCCAGGTCAAGGCCGTAATACTGGTCGCCCACGGTCTGGGTGAGCACATCTCCCGCTACACCAACCTTGTCAACAACGTCGTGCCGCTGGGTTACGCCGTTTACGGGCTCGACCACCAGGGCCACGGCAAATCGGAGGGCACACGCGTATTTGTCGACCGCTTCCAGACCTACCTGGATGATCTTAAAACTTTTTATGACATTGTACATAAGGATAACCCTGGTAAAAAGGTGATCCTCTACGGGCACAGCATGGGTGGGCTGATAGCCGTCCCTTATGCGGTGCAACATCAATCCGAGTTGGATGGCCTGGTGGTTTCCGCCCCGGCCATCAAGGCAGGTGAGAGCATCACACCGGCTACCATCGTCCTGGCCAAAGTGCTCTCTGCTATCTCGCCCAAAATGGGCGTGCAGTCCCTGCCCTCGGCCGACCTCAGTCACGATAAAGCGGTAGTAGAAGCTTATGACAATGACCCGCTGGTTTACCGCGGCAAGGTAACGGCACGCCTCGGCGCGGAAATGCTCTCCACCATGTCAAAGGTTGAAGTACAATTGCCTTCCATCACGCTCCCGCTGCTTATCCTCCAGGGGTCCGACGACAGGCTGGTCAACCAGGCGGGCGCCAGGATACTGTACGAAAAAGCCGGCTCCAAGGATAAGACACTGAAAATATACGAGGGTTTCTACCACGAGGTCCACAATGAGCCGGGCAATGCAAAGGTCTTCGCCGACATTGAGGCATGGCTGGCCAGTCACACGTAACCCATGGATATACTGGCGGGGTTGAACCCGGCGCAACTGGAAGCCGTACAGCACATCAAGGGACCCCTGCTGATACTGGCGGGGCCTGGCAGCGGCAAAACGCGGGTCATTACCCAGCGAATAGCCTACCTGGTTAAAACCACGGGGGTCAGTCCCCGCAACATACTGGCTGTCACCTTTACCAACAAGGCTGCCCGCGAGATGCAGGAGCGGCTGCATAAGCTGCTCGGCAATCTGGCTGAACAGCTATCGGCCGGCACCTTCCACGCCATCTGCGCACGTATCCTGCGCCAGGACGGCAAATCCCTGGGACTCGATACAAACTTTGTTATCTACGACGAGGAAGACCAGCAGAGCTTAGTCAAGCAGTGCCTGTTAGATCTTGACCTGGACCCCAAGCAATATAACCCCCAGAAGATCCGCAGTGCCATCAGCCAGGCAAAGAGCCAGCAGCTTACATATGGCGGCCTGGCCGAGAGGGCAAAAAGCCAGTGGGAAGACGTGGTCTGCCGCGTGTATGAGCGCTACCAGGAGCAACTCGGCCAGAGCAACGCAGCCGACTTCGACGACCTGCTGATGAAGGTTGTCCAGCTCTTTGAAAAGCACCCCGCGGTACTGGAGAAATACCGTTCCCGCTACCTGCACCTGATGGTGGATGAATTCCAGGATACCAATATCACACAATACAAACTGGTACGCCTGCTGGGCGGGAAACATAAAAACGTCTGCGTGGTAGGGGATCCCGACCAGTCCATTTACTCATGGCGGTTCGCCGATATACGCAATATCCTGAGCTTTGAAAAGGACTTCCCCGATGCCAGGGTAATCGTCCTCGACCAGAACTACCGCTCCACAAAAAATATACTGGGGGCAGCCTCAGCCATAATATCGGTCAATAAGAAGCGCAAGCAAAAAGACCTCTGGACGGCCAACACGGAGGGGACGCCTGTCTTCCTGGTCAAGACCTACAACGAGCAGGAAGAGGCCCAGTTTGTGGTCAACGAGATACTCAAGTTAAGCGGCAGCGGCGGCATCAAAGCGGGCGGTTGTGTTGTGATGTACCGCACAAACGCCCAGTCCCGCGCGGTGGAAGAGGCCTTTATGCGCTATGGACTTAAATACAAGCTGGTGGGCGGCACGCGTTTCTACCAGCGCCGCGAGATAAAGGACGTCATTGCCTACCTGCGCGTCATACAGAATCCTTTCGATCATATCAGCCTGTCCCGAATAATAAGGATCCCCGGGCGTGGCATAGGGGCTAAAACGATGTCTGACCTCACCAACTGGGCCCGTGAAAACAACCTGTCCCTGTTCGCCGCCATGAAGGCTGTCAGCGAGGGGGGAGGGCCCGGATTCGGCACAAAGATCGGCACCGCCCTGGCAGGCTTTTACCGCATGCTCAACGAACTGGTCGTGGAGGGGCAGCAGCTCAGCCTGGTTAAACTGATAGACAGCCTGCTGGAAAGGTCGGGGTACCGCGATGTGATCAGGGGTGAAGAGGATGGGGAGGAGCGCTGGGAGAATATTATGGAACTGCGCACTGTTGCAGCCGACTATGACGATTTCCCGCCGGGTGAAGGGCTGGCCCCTTTCCTGGAGAAGGTCAGCCTGGTAGCGGATACGGATGAGATTGAAAGCAGGGAGGACACCGTCACGCTGATAACCCTGCACCAGGCCAAGGGCCTGGAATTCCCGGCTGTTTTTATCGTGGGAATGGAGGAGGGACTGCTGCCGCACAGGCGGTCAATGGAAGGGGGTGGGGACGAACTGGAAGAGGAGCGCCGCCTCTGCTACGTGGGCATAACACGCGCCGAGCAGCACGTGTACCTGATGCACACTGTCCGGCGCGCCATCTTCGGGATGAGCTCGGAGAGTACACCCTCCAGGTTCCTGGACGACCTGCCCGAGCACCTGGTGGAACGCAAAGGTGTTACCCTCAATGGTGAGCGCCAGGGCAGGCACGGCGCTGAAAGGCCAAAGCGCTGGCGCGATGATGATGAAGGCATCAGCATCGCTGAGCTCCTGGCGAAAAGGAGCGCCCAGCAGCAACCCACCACAGGGCTTACGGAGATTAACCCCGGTGACCGCGTGCGCCATGCCAAATTCGGCGATGGACAGGTGATAGGCGTCAGGGCCACAGGGCAGGACCACGAGGTCATTGTGGCTTTCGAGGAAAAAGGGGTCAAGAAGCTCCTGCTAAGTATGGCGCCTCTTGAGAAAATCTGATTAATACGGGCGAACTGATATATCCGGGCAGGCCGGTATGGATCCTTTAGAAGGCCTCAATCATGCTCAGAAAAAGGCTGTAACGTCGGTTGACGGACCGCTGCTGGTGTTCGCCGGCCCGGGCAGCGGCAAGACACGGGTCATCGTCCACCGCATCGCCTATATGGTGTCCACAGCTAAAATCGATCCGCGCCACATACTTGCTGTAACCTTCTCCCGCAGCGCCGCTGCGGAGATGAAGAAGCGCCTCGGCGAGATGTTTGACAGTACACCCGCGGTAACAGTCAGCACGATACATGCCGCCTGCCTGCGCATACTGGGCAGGGAAGGGGTACCCGGCATGGGCACGGGCTTCACTGTGTATGACGATGAGGATGTGAACAGGCTTATCAGGCAGTGCATAGTAAAAGCCGGGCTGAACATCGAGGAAAGCAACCTGCGCCGCATCAAGGGCATGATCAGCCGTGCCAAGGTGAACGGGATCGATCCTGACGCAGTGGCCCCTGTTAAAGGAGAGCGCTTCGATGACGTGTCAGCCATGATCTACCGCCTGTACCAGGCCGCCCTGAAAAAGGGCCACGCGCTTGATTACGACGACATGCTGGTTTTCACCTGCCGGCTCTTAAAGGAAGACGAGGACGTGCTGCGGCGGTACCAGCAGATGTACAAATATATCCTGGTCGATGAGTTCCAGGATACAAGCAGCCTGCAGTACCAGATAATCAGGATGCTGGGAACCGGGCACAGAAATTTATGCGTCGTGGGCGACCCTGACCAGACAATCTACTCTTGGAGACAGGCCGAGGTGCGCAACGCAGACACATTCCGCAGGGATTTCCCCGGTGCCACGGTGATCGACCTCGAGGAAAACTACCGCTCTACACTGACCATTGTTCAGGCGGCCAACGCACTGATCGCGCGCAACAGTATGCGCAGGGTCAGAAAGCTCACCACCTCACGCGAGGCGGGCAGTCCCATATCGGTAGTGCGTCTCAAGGACGGAAATGACGAAGCCCATTTCATCGCTGCCCGCATAAAAGCCCTGTCAGCCAAATCCAATTTGAAATTATGCGACTTTGCCGTGCTCTACCGTACCAACTTCCAGTCACGCGCGCTGGAGGACGCATTCAACCTTGAGGAGTTGCCCTACAGGTTGGTCACCGGCACGCCATTCTACAAACGCAGGGAGATTATGGACATGGCTGCCTGGCTCCGGGTGATACGCAACCTTGCTGATGACGCGGCTTTCCTGCGCGTGATTAAACTGGCAGGAAAGGGTGTAGGCGCCCTGGCGCTGTCCAGGCTGCAGGAACTGGCGCTAAAAACTAAAGTACATCTTTACCGGGCACTCGAGCAGGCGGCCGCAGGCGGCCTGCCCTCACTCAGTCAACGCGCACGTAGCGCAGCCGGACGTTTCAACGCGCTGCTGCAGGACCTTCGTGCGCAAAGCAGGCACACCAGTATAATAGCCTTGCTCAACCTGATCGTGGAGAAAACTGCCTACCAGGACCACCTCAGGGGTGAGGATAACCCCGAGGAGCGCTGGGAGAACGTGCTGGAGCTTATATCGCTGGCCGCAGCCTACGAACATCTTGATCCCCTGACCGCCGTCAGCTCGCTGCTTGGCAGGATCAGCCAGGCTTGCGAGGCGGCCGAGGCAAAGGGTATGGAGGACTCTGTTACCTTCAATACGCTGCACGGCTCCAAGGGTTCAGAGTACCGCGTAGTTTTTATTGCCGGTGTCGAGGAGGGCCTGCTGCCGCACAGCAGGTCATCGGACGAACAATCAAAGCTGGAGGAGGAGCGCAGACTATGTTACGTGGGAATATCCAGGGCTATGGATAACGTCTTCCTGACTTACGCCGAAAAACGCATGGCCTACGGAGAATTAAGTAACCGCGTGCCATCCCGCTTTTTACGGGAACTTCCCGCGTCGTTGACCAGCAGCCCGGCATTAGTGGAGAATATAACGTGAGTATGGATCAATCTTCGCAGGAACTTGTATTCCCCAGGGGTTTCCTGTGGGGTGTGGGCACGTCCGCCTTCCAGGTTGAGGGCAACAGTTTCAACACACAGTGGCACGAATTCGAGAATGCCGGAGGTATCAATACAGGGGAGGCCAGCGGCAGGGCCTGCAACTGGTGGTATGAAGCGGAAAAAGATTTCGACATCGCGCAATCCATGGGGTTGAATTCCCTGCGCCTGTCGGTAAGCTGGGCCAGGATCGAACCCGAGGAGGGCATCTTCAACCCCGAGGCCATCGAACGTTACCGTCAGATGCTGGCTGCGCTGATCGAGCGGGGCATACGCCCCATAGTCTGCCTGCACCACTTTGCCCATCCCGTGTGGTTCGAAAAGAAGGGGGCCTTCCTCTCCAAGGATTGCGTGGCAGATTTCACGCGCTTCGTTAAGTTCACTGTGTCTGAACTCAGCGACCACTGCAGCGACTGGCTGACCTTCAACGAGCCCAACATTTACGGCATCGAGGGATACGTGGACGGCGGCCACCCCCCGGCAGAGCGCGATCACTTAGTCAGGTATTTCAAGGTACTGGGCAATATGGGGCTATGCCATGGCGCGGCCTATCACATTATTCACAAACTGCAGCACTACGCCAGCGTCAGTTTTGCCAATCATTTCCTTATATTCACCGCCGTAAAAACGCATTCTTTCGACAGGTTTGCTGCCCGCGTGGCCAGGGACTCTTTTAATAATATCTTCGTAAACATGGTGACAGGCAGGCGGGCCCCGCCCTTCAGCGGTATCGACAAGCGGCTTGACGAGATAAAAGATACCTGGGACTACGTGGGTGTGAATATCTACGGCGGCGTGGACGTTTCCTTCGATATAACCAGACCGAGAGGAGGGTTTGTCCGCCGGACTACCCCGCCAAGGGGACGTACAGGGGACATCCCTCCCAACGGCGTACCCATGTTCGGCGAGATCTACCCGCAGGGCATAAAAATCGTGGTTGAGCGGCTGGCGAAATACGGCAAACCCTTTTTCATACTGGAAAACGGCGTGCCCGACCGGGACGATAAGCTGCGGCCGTGGGTGATCGCCACGGCGGCCAGGACCATGCACGGCCTCATCCAGCAGGGACACAAGATACTCGGCTACCACCACTGGTCTCTGGTGGACAACTTCGAATGGGCCTGGGGCTACGCCATGAAATTCGGCCTGGTTGCAGTGGATACTGCGACACAGGAGAGGAAGCCCAGGCCTTCGGCGGCATTTTACTCGGAGATAGCGAGGGCCAACGCCCTGACCGCCGGCATGGTTATGAAATATGTTCCCGATGCGATGGATGAGTTTTTCCCTACCACGCTTTAACGACGGAAATAGAAGAGGCGGCGGGTAATGACCCGCCGCCTCTTTGCCAGTGTTTATTGACTGCTTCTATGTTACTTTAAGCCACCGCGCCGGGGACAGGGCGGTCCACCCGCCGGCCTTTCCGGCCGGGACAATTCACCTGACGGCCTTTCAGGTTTGGGCAGTTCAACAGCCGGCTTCTGCGCGACCCACGCCTTGTAGGCGTCGTATTGTACCTGGGTTATTTTGGCGTCAGCAAGAAGCTTATCCAGCATTTCGGTCGATTTAGCTGCTGCAAAGAATGGGAACACGGGCAGATCGGCCGGTTTTGCGTCTATCCAGTTCTTATAGGCGTCCGCCTGCTCCTGGGTCAATTTGCCGCCGGTAACTAATTTGGCGAACATATCGTTCTGGCGGGTCTGCTGTTCCTCCAGCATGACCTGCTTGAAGGCGCCTTGCAGTGTAGCCCTATCGATATTGAGCTTGGCCGCTACCTTATCCAACATTGCGCCACCCATGGGAGGGCCGAAACCACGGCCCGGGGGAGGACCGGCGGGTGGCCCATCAGTCACCCCGTCCGGTGCAGTTGCACCATTATTTGCGCTATCGGCATTTACGGCAGTCATGATGCCGGTTATCAGCAGAACCACTGCAAGCATCACGGCAGCCAGTCCTAAGACTTTTTTCCACATATGAATCCTCCTTTTACATGGAATTGCCGAGGGATTTATCTTCCTCTCAGTTATACTCAGAATACACCTTGATTATTAGCAAATTATTTGTGCGTGGCTTTTGACGATCCGCTCCATCAGTGATACATTATCGGCTGGCAGTTCCACATGTAAATGCTGCTGATAAAGGGGGTTCCAGATGATATCGTTCAGCCCTTCCGAAGAACAGAAGATGGTAATCAACACTGTCAAACAGTTCGCCACGGACGTGATGCGTAAAAAATACCGTGAGTGCGAAGAGTCCGGTGAGATACCAGCAGAGGTCATCGACACTGCCTGGGAACTGGGCCTGGTGATAAGCTGCATACCCGAAGAGCACGGCGGCGCAGGCTGGGAGCACTCAGCGGTCACGGGCGCATTGCTGGCCGAGGAATTGGCCTGGGGCGACCTGGCCATGGCCATGCATTTACTCACACCCTCGCTGGCCATCCTCCCCATCGTGGAGATGGGCACCGAGGAGCAAAAAAAGAAATACCTGCCACCTCTATGCGGGGGCAGTTTCACGGCGGCCACCTCGGCACTAATCGAGCCCCGTTATAATTTTGACCCCGGCGCCCTGCAAACAACTGCCGGCAAAAACGGCGGCTACGTGCTGAACGGCAGCAAATGCCTGGTGCCCCTGGCCGACGGTGCGCCGTTCACTCTGGTTTACGCCAGGGAAGGCAAGCAAAACCAGTGCTTCATCGTGGAAAAGGGCACACCGGGGCTTTCGGTCGGCGAGAAGGAAAAGAACATGGGTGTGCGAGCCCTGGCCACCTACGGGATTGAACTTAAGGACTGCAAGGTGCCTGCCGCCAATAAACTGGGCGGCGATAAGGGCTGCGACTTCGCCCGGCTGGATAACCTCTCCCGAGTGGCACTGGCCGCCCTGGCCGTGGGAGTGGCACGGGGAGCGCTGGAATTCTCCCGTGATTATGCCCGCGAGCGCCATTCATTCGGCGAGCCCATCGGCTCCCGCCAGGCCATCGCTTTCATGCTGGCAGATATGGCTATAGAGATTGACGCCGCTCGCCTTATGAACTGGGAAGCGGCCTGGAAGCTGGACCGCAAAGAGGATGCCACCCGCGAGGCCTGCTTGGCCAAAACCTATGCCGACAGCATGGTCATGCTGTGCACCGATTATGCCGTGCAGGTAATGGGCGGCCACGGTTATGTCCGCGATAACCCTGTCGAACTCTGGTTCCGCAACGGGCGCGGATTCACGGCCTTCACCGGTATGGCCATAGTATAAAGGAGGTATGCAAAGATGATTGATTTTGAACTTTCAGAACAGGAAAAGGCGTCCATTGAGAAGGCGCACGATATAGCTGAAAAACATTTCCGCCCTGTCAGCCGGTACTACGACGAGCAGGAGCACGAGGAGCCACAGGAATTAATCGACCTGATGTGGTCAAGGCGGGGCGAGGGCGGACTCATGGGTCTGGGCATCGACGGCGCCCTGCGCACCGAGGAGCTGTGCTGGGGCGATGCCGGCCTGTCATTGGCCATGCCGGGTCCCGGCCTGGGCGGCGCAGCCGTCTTCGCTGCAGGCACCCAGGAGCAGTGGGGCAAATTCCTGACACGTTTCAATGAGGGAAAACCCAAGTGGGGTGCTATGGCCATGACCGAGTCGGGCTGCGGTTCAGACACAGCCGCTATCAGCGCCACGGCGGTGCGTGATGGCGACGACTGGATACTCAACGGGGAAAAGATTTTTGTTACATACGGCCACAGGGCGATTGACCTTTCCGAGGGTATCGTGGTGGTGTGGGCTTCCATTGACAAATCGGCAGGTCGGGCCGGCATGAAATCTTTCGTGGTCGAGGCCGGCACGCCGGGCTGCAGGGTGGAGAAACTGGAGAAAAAGCTCGGCATACGTGCCAGCGATACCGCCACCGTTGTATTTGAAAACTGCCGCATCCCATTCGGCAATATACTGGGCAAGGCCGAGGTCAAGACCAAGACCGAGGGCTTCAAGGGGGCTATGGCCACCTTCGATGCCACGCGTCCAATCGTGGCTGCTATGGCATTGGGCGTTATGCGCGCGGCACTCGACATGCTGAGGGACGTGATTGAGAAAGAGGGCATCAAGATCAGGTACAATGCGCCTCGCACCGCCCAGACGGCGCTTGAGCGGGATTTCATGGAGATGGAGGCGAACTATAAGGCAGCCCGCCTGCTAACCATACGGGCGGTATGGCTGATGCAGAACGGCCTGCCCAACGCACTGGAATCTTCCATGGCCAAGGCCAAGGCCGGGCGCGCCGCAACGCTGATCACGCAGCGGGCGGTTGAATTGATGGGACCGCTTGGCTACTCGCGCAAGTACCTATTTGAGAAATTCATGCGGGACGCCAAGATCAACGATATTTTCGAGGGGACGGGACAAATCAATACACTTATAGTGGCCCGGCGTGTGCTGGATTTCACGCGCGACCAGCTCAAATAGCCGCCGTCAGGGCTTAACGAAGAACTTGCGCCAGACCTGTCCGCCGGTAAACGGGCCCCCGTGCCCGGCATAGAATATCTTGGGCTTCCTGTCAAGGATATCTCTGATGCTTTTTGAAGCCATCTCGGCATCCTGGCAAAAATAGGGGAAGCCCGGTGAATGCTTTCGTACAAGCCCGCCGAATATCATGTCCCCCACCAGGGCGCATCCCCCGGCCAGCAGCACTGAGACTGACCCAGCGGTATGCCCGGGGTTGGGTATTATCTTTCCCTCGATGCCGTAGTCAGCGAGGTCCGTCTCGCCTTCCAGCAACAACTGGGGCTCAAGGCCCTGCACCCGCGGCATCTTTAACATTTTGGATACTGCCACCATGAACCTGCCCTTGCCTCCCACCGGGCCAAGGGGCGGGTTGATCCCCGTCCTCAGCGCTTCGACATCACCCCTGTGTATCGCCACGGGAGCGCCGGTTTTCTCCCTCAGGTAAGCGGCGCTGCCGGTGTGGTCATGGTGCCCGTGTGTAATAATGATGAGGGAGATGTCCTCCGGCCTGATACCGTGGCGGCTCATAGTTTTCAATATCCTGCCGCCGTAGCCGGGAACGCCTGTATCAACTATAATGGAACGCTCACCGCGTACTATATAGGCATTTACATACGCCGATGTGACCGCGAAGACTTCCTGTTTTACTCCTGCCATATCTGTTCCTTTATAATACCACCTTTGACCCGTTGATGAGCATCACCGGCCTCCAAAGTGTTGCTGCAAAGCATGATTGAATAATCTTTGCCAAATGTCAACGCCGCTGGAACCTCCCTCTTGTTATCGGGCACCCTTTATCTTAAAATACATCAACATTACGGTTTACGGGCGGTTATGGACACACTGGTAAATATTCTCGAATACATCTCGCTGAGCATAGGGATAGTCGGCATATTCATCGTACTGTGGGGGGTGATTGTCGGGCTGGTGGAATTTATCCGCGCTCAGTTGGCCCACCTGGGAGGGCACAGCAAATTATTGCCCCTGGAAAAGATACGCATCGACCTCGGCCGCTACCTGCTGCTCGGGCTGGAGTTCCTCATCGCTGCCGATATCATCCGCACCATAGTCAAGCCAACCCTGGAGGAGGTGGCCGTGCTTTTGGCCATTGTTGCCATCAGGACGGTGATCAGCTATTTTCTGAATAAAGAGATAGAACGGCTTGGCCACGGCAAGTGAAATCATACTCATTTTGTGTATAAAAGGAGGCCTGTAAATGAAAATTGTTGAGATCGAACTTTATCACGTCCATATCCCGCTCAAGCATACGTTTTGGCCAACCTGGATACCAGGTTACCCGCAGACACACAACCGCTTCACGCTGATCAAGCTGCTGACCGATGACGGCATCGAGGGCTGGTCGGCGGGCATCGCCCTGGGTGAAGAGAGGCAGGGCCTGGGTGACCTGCTGGGCGGATATATAATCGGCTCGGACCCCATGGATATCGACCGCATCCAGAGCCTGCTCAAGCAGGCCGGTTTCCTGGGCTGGCTCAACTACTGGATCGAACCCGCCTGCTGGGACATCATCGGCAAGGCCAAGGGCAAGCCGGTCTATGAACTGCTTGGGGGCGAGGCCAGGCCTATCGAGGTTTACTGCTCCTTTGGTGAACTGCATGAGCCCGCTCAGCGAGTCGAAGAGGTGCTGGCCATGAAGGAACGCGGCTTCAAGGTTTTCAAGCTGCGGGCCAAGGCCAGGGAATTTAAGGACGATGTAAGGCTGATCGAGGAGGTCAGGAAAGGGGTAGGCGACGGACCCGTCCTGGGTGTGGACGCCAACCAGGGATGGCTGGCCACTATCGTGGACCGCATACCTGCCTGGGACCTAAAACGGGCTACCGATTACGCAAAGGCCTGCGCTGACAATAGGATAGACTGGCTGGAGGAACCGCTGGACTGGCACGATTACGATGGGCTGGCAGCTCTCAAGAAGGTATCCCCTGTCAAGATATCCGGCGCTGAGCTTAACCACGGCTGGGACGAGATAAAGATCATGTTCGAGAAGGACTGTTTCCACGTTTACCAGCCGGATGCCGTCTTCGCCGGAGGCATCGCTCAGGTCAAGCAGGTAATCGACGCCTGCCACCAGCACAACCGCGAGTTTTCACCGCATACCTGGACCAACGGCATCGGATTCTACATCAACTGGAATATGGTGCTGGCCGATAAGGGCAATACCCACCCGCTGGAGTACCCGTTGGAAGAACCCTCGTGGGTGCCTGAGTTCCGCGAGGGCATCATCGCGCCCATTATCCCCGACAGGAACGCCATGCTGGCGCCCTTCACGCGTCCCGGCCTGGGCTTCGAGATCGATAAGAAGATGCTCAAGAAGTACGCCAAACGCTTCTACCACCAGACGGCTGCGGGTCTGGCCTTTAAGGTCATCCGCGAGAAAGGATTGAAAGCGGCACTGGAGATAAAGAAAAGGAAAGAAGGGCAATAACGTATAATAAAGTGAATTTATATCACATTGATCGAAAGTAACAAGAAATACTGCATGCAGCTTAGCAGGTTTTATTATTGAATTTATACCCGTTTATGATACTTTGCATTATTAGAACATTTATTCTATTATATGAGCAAGAACACTAATAAATTACACAGAGGTCGTTCTGTGGACATATCAACGAAAATCATTTTGGGTGATTGTCGGGACAAGCTGGCGGAACTCGGTAATAACTCCATTGATCTAATTTTTACCTCGCCTCCCTATGCGGACCAGAGAAAAAATACGTATGGCGGCATTCATCCAAATAAATACGTGCAATGGTTTCTGCCGACCTCACAGGAGCTTCTGCGCGTACTAAGACCATCAGGAACGTTCGTTTTAAACATAAAAGAGCGGGTGATGAGCGGGGAGAGACATACCTACGTCATGGAACTGATAATGGAGATGCGCAAGCAGGGTTGGTTTTGGACAGAGGAATTCATCTGGCATAAAAAGAACTGCTATCCCGGTAAGTGGCCCAACAGATTCAGAGATTCATGGGAACGATTAATCCAGTTCAACAAGACCAAGAAATTTAACATGTATCAGGACGCCGTCATGGTTCCAGTTGGCGATTGGGCAAAAACAAGGCTTCTGAAGCTAAGTGCAACGGACAAGAGAAGGGAGGAATCCAGAGTGGGTAGTGGTTTCGGGAAAAACATCTCTAACTGGCTTGAGCGAGAAAAAGCATATCCTACGAATGTGCTCCATCTCGCTACGGAGTGCGGTAATAAAAATCATAGCGCTGTTTTCCCAGAAGCTTTACCTGAATGGTTCATTAAGTTATTCACTGTTGAATGTGATACGGTACTTGATCCGTTTGCTGGCTCAGGCAGCACATTGAAAGCTGCCTGTAGGCTTAAACGAAATTCAATAGGAATTGAAATCCATAGGGATTACTATGATCAGATGATGTCGACCATAGGACAAAAGAAAACGCACTACTTGTGTGAAAAAAAGGGGCTGTATGAAGTCAATTCCGATTAGCAGGATAACAAATTACGTTGAAGAAAACATCTATAAGTTTCACGCTGCACGCCTGGCCTCCTTCAAGGATTTGAAACTGGAACATATTTTGAAGCGGAAAAATCCTTATTTGTTCAGGGCAAAGAACGTGCTTACATCAGAATCTCTGATTCGTGCTTTACTTGATGCTCATTTGTCATCTAACGAGGAAACTAAGTTCGGTGAGTTTTTTGAAAAACTGGCTATTTTCATCAGCGAAACTGCCGCTGACGGAAAAAAATCATCGACTGAAGGCATCGATTTAGAATTTAAAAGAGGCGGAAAAAGATACATCGTTTCTGTCAAGTCTGGACCCAATTGGGGTAATAGTGGTCAGATTAAAAAAATGATACAGAATTTTAAGACGGCGAAGAAAGTGCTGCGAGCAAACAACCCTGACTCTGAGATAGTCGCTGTGAATGGCTGCTGCTACGGAACAGATTCTAATCCCGACAAAGGCGATTATTATAAATATTGCGGCCAAGCTTTCTGGGAGTTCATTTCAGGCAGTAGCAGTCTTTATATTGACCTAATTGTTCCAATCGGTCACAAGGCAAAGGAAAAAAATCAAGAATTCCTTATCGAGTATTCCAGAATTGTAAACCTCTTTACGTCCGAATTCAGCGGCAAGTTCTGCAAAGATGGCAAAATTGACTGGGAGACCCTCGTTAAATTTAATTCATCAAAAAAATAAACCCTATACTCTCAAAAGAGATGAAACAGGGGCGGGACCATGGTCCCGCCCCCTTGTTTTGCGGAGTCTCTTTAAATCTTGCCTATTTTCTGCACTGCCTCGCGTATCTCTTCGACCGATGCCTCTTCTTCGATGGTTGAAAGGTCGCCCAGGTCTTTGCCGGTGAGCAGGGCTTTGATAACGCGGCGCATGATTTTGCCGCTGCGTGTTTTGGGCAGCATTTTTATGAAGCCGATGTCCTTCATGACAACGATAGCGCCCATCTCCTTGCGGACATGGTTGATAAGCTCCTTCTTAAGCTCATCGCTGGGTTCATACCCGGCGCGCAGCACCACGAAAGCGCTGGCTATTTCCCCGCGCAGTTCGTCGGGCACACCGGTTACCGCCGCTTCCACCACGGCGGGATGCGACACCAGCGCGTTCTCAACCTCGACCGTACCTATCCTGTGCGCGGCTATCTTCATAACCTCGTCGGCACGCCCGAGGAACCAGATATAGCCGTCCGCATCCTTCTCGGCAGCGTCGCCTGCATAGTACATACCCTTCGTGCCGGGTCGCGTCTCCCAGTAGTCCGTCTTATAGCGCTCAGGTTCGCCCCAGAGGGTCGGCGTCAGGCCGGGAAAGGGCTTCTTGATGACCAGTATGCCCTTCTCTCCGACTCCCAGTGAGCGCCCGTCCTTCTCGTCAACGATGTCGGAGATAACACCGGGTGTGGTATAGGTCGAGGAGCCGGGCTTGATAGGCGCCATGCCCAGTCCGTAGGGGTTGCCGATGATGGCGCCGGAGGTCTCGGTCTGCCACATGTGGTCAATAACCGGTATCCTGCCCTCGAAGACGTCCTCCTGGAACCATTTCCAGGCTGCCGGGTTGAGCACTTCGCCGGCGCAGACCACGCGCTGCAGTGAGCTCAAATCGTGCTTGCGCGCCGGTTCGACGCCGAACCTGGCCAGCGCGCGTATGCCCGTAGGGGATGTGAACATGCCGGTCACGCGGTTGCGCTCGATGATGTCATACCACATCTCGTTGTTGGGGAAATCGGGCGTACCCTCGTACAAAAACGACGTGCATCCGTGCAGCAGCGGCCCGTAAACGTTGTAGCTGTGGCCTACTATCCAGCCGATGTCGGAGGTCGAAAACCAGACATCATTGGAGTTCAGGCCGTAAATCCACTTGCCCATTGAATATACGTAGATCTGGTATCCGCCGTGGCACTGCAGGCTGACCTTGGGCTTGGCAGTAGTGCCGGAGGTGGGCAGCAGGAAGAGCGGTTCGTTGGACTCCATCTCCACGTAGTCGCCGCTGTGCCCGGCTCCTTTGGCCAGGAAATCTTTCCATAACATATCCCGCCCCGCGGTCATGGGGACATTCTTGTCGTGGGCCTCATCCAGCACTACCGTGTGCTTGAAGCCGAACCCATCAGGCAGCCTGGTAACCGATTCATCTACCATCTCCTTAAGTTCAACCGGTTTGCCGCGCCGTGTGCCACGCGCCTTGCAGATTATGAATTTCGCTCCGCTCAGTTCAACGCGGTCGGCGATAGCCTTTGGCGAGAACCCGGCGAAGATGACCACGTGCACGGCGCCTATCCGGGCACAGGCCAGCATGGTGCCCACAGCCTCGATTCCCATGGGCATGTAAACCGCCACGCGGTCGCCCTTATTGACGCCTATGCCGCGCAGGGCGGCGGCGTATTTCTTCACCAGGTTGAGAAGCTGCAGGTAGGTGACCGTCCTGGCTTCCCCCGTGTCACCGTTCTCGTAGATCAGGGCGGCCTTGGCGCCCTTGCCCATCTTGACCTTGAAATCGACGGCGCTGTAGCAAATATTGGTCTTGCCACCGACATACCATTTGAAGGTCGGGTAATTATGCTCGAACACCTTGTCCCACTTCCTGAACCAGTGCAGATCGTGTTTTGCACTGAGCGCCGCCTCCTCCCAGAAGCCCTCATGGTCTTCCTCAGCCTTCCTGTAAAAAGCTCTCACGTGCGGGGGTAGCATGCTGGCCGGTTTTCGCTCTTCAGCCTGTTCAACTGCTTGCTCTACCATACTGTAATCGGCCTCCTGTGGTATATTTCATTGCGCGCAGGGAAAATTTCGCAAAGTATCACTCATTCTATAGATTGGCAGGCTGCGGCGCAAGTGAATATTTAGGCCTAATTCCACCCCGCCCCGGTTGATGTACAATTAATCCATGCCCATAAGAGTCCTTCCCCCTGAAGTCACCTCCAAGATCGCTGCCGGCGAGGTCATAGAACGTCCCTCCTCGGTGGTCAAGGAACTCATAGAGAACTCATTAGACGCCAGGGCAACCGAGATCAATATCGAGGCGCATAACGGCGGCGTCAGCTACCTGCGCGTTACGGACAACGGGTGCGGACTTTCGGCGGCAGAGGCCGAGATAGCGGTCAGGCGGCATGCCACCAGCAAAATAACGGGACTGGATGATCTCGAGCACATCATCACTCTTGGTTTCAGGGGCGAAGCCCTGCCCAGCATCGCCTCCGTGGCCGAGGTGGAGATTCTTACCCGTGACCAGGGCAGCAGCGCCGCCAGTTACCTGCACCTGGAAAACGGCAGGATTTCCGGCAGACAGAAAAAAAGCCGCCCGCAGGGCACGACTGTGACGGTGCGGCGGCTTTTTCAAAATTTCCCGGCAAGATTGAAATTCCTTAAATCAGCGGCGACGGAATCCGGGCATATCGCCTCACTGGTAAGCCACTTTGCACTGGCATATCCCGAGGTCAGGTTCGACCTGGTCATCGACGGGCGCACCGGCCTTCGCACGTCCGGAGACGCAGAGCTGCGCTCTGCGGTATCCGTGGTTTATGGACTGGACACCGCAAGGAAAATGCTGGAGGTAGAGGGAACAGACGGCATGCTTTATGTTCATGGCCTGGCCAGTCCGCCCTCCGTGCAGCGCTCCAGCCGCAGCTACCTGAGCTTCTTTGTCAACCGGCGCTATGTGCGCAACTCTATCCTGGCCAAAGCCGTTGAGACAGCCTACGAAGGGCTGATGATGAGCGGCAGGCACCCGCTGGCGGTACTTAATATCACAATCTCTCCCGAAGAGGTGGATGTTAACGTCCACCCCACCAAGCTCGAGGTCAAGTTCCGCAACAATAACAGCGTATTCACTGCCATAGTTAAGGCACTGCGCGATACACTCGCCAGGGCTCCCCTTCCGTCGGCGCGGCCGGTTCTAGAAGAGGCTTCCTCACGGCCCCTGTGGGAACCTCATGCCGCGGGCATCCCCGCTTTGAGGGCTCTAGGGCAGCTTTCCTCCAGTTACATACTTGCAGAGGGCGAGGAGGGCCTTTACCTGATCGATCAGCACGCAGCCCACGAACGCATACTGTTCGAGAAAATAGTGGCTCAGAGGGCAGCTAAGAAGCCAGACGTGCAGGGCATGCTGGAACCACTGGCGCTGGAGTTGACGCCCGGCCAGGAGCAGGCGCTGGTGAACTACGCCGGCCTGTTGAGTGAACTCGGATTCAATATTGAGCCTTTCGGCAGCAAAACCTGCCTTGTGCGCGCCGTGCCAGCCATGCTCAACGGCGCGTCACTGTCGGAGACTATCGTGGAACTGCTGGACGAGATAGGCAGTGAAAAGGACCCCGGAAAGCGGGACCTGAAGGCTGCGCAGTCGCTGGCATGCCACGGAGCGGTCAGGGCCGGGCAGACGCTCGGCCCGGGTGAACTGGCGGGGCTTATCAGCCAGCTTGCAGGAACCTCCCAGCCACGAACCTGCCCCCACGGCCGGCCCACCATGCTGCATCTCAGCTCACAACAGCTAAAAAGGGAGTTCGGCCGGACTCAGTAGTCTATTCGGGTCTTTATTCATACTTTTGTATAGAACCCCTGTGGATCGAAGAGCCTTACCATCATCTTCTCCTCGTATGACGGCAGATCTATCTTATCCAAATGCGGGGCCACCTCCAGTTCCCAGCCCACCATCCTCTTGATGCCCCTGATAGCCTCCTCCTCCCTGATGGCCGTCCCATACGGAATATAGGAGGTCAGCACCAGCGTGTCCTTCCCCTCTGGCTTTTCGAAGATGCCCACGTCCGTGACCAGGGTCCTGACATTGCCCCCCGGGAAGGTTATATACGGAACTTCCCTGATCAGCCTTTCCTTGCCGGCGGGCACAAATACAATGGTCTCGCGGCATGAACTGACCACATCGTTGGCGCCACCCGACCCGACGATGTAATAAACATGGGGTATCTTGGTGGAATTGCCGTTGCCATACCGGTCGATCTGGGCTGCCCCCAGTACCCCTATGCAGGAGCCGGTTGACCCTCCGGCCAGGACTCCCAGGGCTGTCTCTATATTGGTAAGCATCTTGCAGGAATGCAGGTTGTGCATGCTGAAGCCCGTGGGGTCTGAGGGTACCGGCATATAACCGTACATTCCATTTTCCGCCACCAGTTCCGTATCATGCTTCAAACTTTTCAGGCTGTAGGCCGCCATCCATGCAGCAAGCTGGGCAAGGCCCACTCCGGCCAGTATGGTGTGATAGCCCCTTGACTGGCACAGGCCGGCTATATGCCTGCTGCCCGCGATAACCATCCTTTCAAGCTGGTTGGCCTCTTTCTGGAACTCGATATGGGGCACGGCAGCCAATGTCTCCACCACCCAGGAATGCGGCTTGGCCTTGTCCTTGAGGTAACGCAACCTGTCCTTGCCCAATTTTTCAAGGTATTGTTTGTGGTCCTTGCAGTTGAGGATCCACTCCCGGATAAAGCCCATGAACCGTGTCTCGTCCATGGAGGCATCCCGTATGAGTGTGGCAAATTCGTAATCGTCAAAGTAGCCCTCGTATTGTGGTATGCCGCAGTTTGGCAGGCCCCCCGGGTGGGCGCCGTAGGGCACTTCGCAAACCGCACTGACCATGTAAGACGGAATACGAACGAGGTGGGCATGGCTGCGTATATAATCGGTGGGGACGACGTGCTCCACACTCACGATCACTGCCCTCCTGGCCGCCCAGGCCCCGAACGCGTCTATGCTCAAAGGGTACGGCAGTATGGTGTTGCCTGAGCGGTCGGCTGCCAGACCGTGTACAAATGTTATATCCGGTCTCAGTGCTTTGAGCAATCCGGTCTGCCCGCCGCCGAAGGGTGAATCGATAACGCTGAAATCGCCCTTGTTCTCCTCAGCCATGGTGCTGCCCAAGAGGGACCGCGTGGGTATGAAATCCCAGCCCATGGCGCCCGCCAGCAGGCGTTGCGTAATGGTCAGCATGGTCCAGTTCTCAAATTCCACCGCTCCCGAGATGTAGGCTTTCTGCACCAGCGGGTTGGGGCCGGGCGTGGGATAGGTGTTGCCGGCAAAGCTGGTGACGGCCTTTTTCATCAGCCCGCCGCGGATTAGCGCCAGCAGCAGGGCCGATACATAGGGGCTGATGATGGTAAAATCCCCCTTTTTTTCCCAGAACTCGCGCACCAGCTGGTAGAAAAGCGCCCCGCTCCTGCCGGCAAAATGGATGGACATGCCGGGCTGAACATGCCGCCTGACCGCCTCTTCGAGGGAGCAGGTCTTGTCGGCGCCCTCAATGGGTGGCAAATGGAACTTTGTATCGATAAAAGCCTTTAATTCGTCATCCATGCGTCATTTTCCGTAGCGTTAAACCCTGTAGCATACTTCCGGGAGCTTCACGCCTGGATTGGCTTCCCTCACGTAGCGTAACAACTGGTTGGCCAGAGATATGGTGATGGTGGCAAGTTCGTCACCCTTGATCATCCTAATCTTATCACCGCTGTAAAGCGCCCTCAGCCTGGCCGGGAATTCATCGTCAGCCCTGTTAAAAACAAACCAAACCGATACTCCCGGGAATACCTCCTTGCTCACCGCCCAATCCTCACCGATCCCGGGTCTCACGAGGCTGCCGCCCAAAAAAGCGGCCAGTTCTGCAACATCTTTAACATATTCGAGGGGCGCGGCCCGCATCTTCAGCGCGCCTTTCACCTGTAACTGGTGGGGGCTGGTCTTGCCCTCTATGTCCGCCAGGCCGACCAGCCTGTCATTTTTTTCTACCATACCGGTTACACTCTATTCAAGATTCAACACAATATCACAAAAAGCCAGTCGCTTTACAATCTGTTGAACCGGGGCGTCCTACCTGACCTTGAGACGGTAGAGAATCTCCTGCACCGCCCTGCGAAAGCTTGAATCAAGCGGCAATGATGTAAGCGGCTTACCTTTCACGTCCAGATCAGAGATATGGGGATCCTCCGGAATGGTGGCAAAGAGCAGCAGCCCGGACTTATCCACGGCCTCCTTAAATTCCGTCGGCAGGCCGTTGCGCAGGCGGTTCACCACCAGGAGGACGCCCCCTTTTATATTAGTTTGTAAATCTTTACTTAGCTGCTGCAGGCGAATGCAGGTATTGAGGCCGCGCATGGTGGGGTCTGTCACAGCCAGCAGGTAATCGATATCCTGGGTCGTCTGGCGGCTGATATGCTCCAGCCCTGCCTCGCAGTCCATGATAACGTAGTCGTAACTTTTTGCCAGCTTATCTATGGAGAAGCGTATCATGTGGTTGGCGGCGCAGTAGCAGCCCGTCCCTTCAGGGTGCCCCATGGCCAGCAGGTCGAACCTGCCGGTCTCGACCAGTGACTCGTGTATACGGGCGTCCAATACCTCCTGCTTGGAGACATCCATCCGCAACCGCCCGTCCTTTATACCGTCCTTCATCCTCTCGCGCGTTTTGCCTACTGTACTCTGCACGTCCACGCCGAGAGCGTCGTTGAGGTTGCTGCTGGGGTCGGCGTCAACCGCCAGCACTGCTCCCTTATTGGCCAGGAAATCGACCAGTATGGCCGAGATGGCGGTCTTGCCCACGCCACCCTTTCCTGCAACAGTGATAGTTACGGTCATCTTTTACGGCTCCTTTGTATCCGGCCGTGTGTACCTGTCAGCGGGTATGAGACTGACCGGCGACAGCCTTATCACAGCATTATACTCCGCGGGGCAGACCAGCTCACAACTGCCGCACTTGGTGCATTTGGGCTGGTCCACAACCTTGATACCCTTTTCATCGCTGAATATGGCCTCGGCCGGGCAGGCCAGCACGCAGTGGTCGCAGCCCTTCTGGCATTTCTGCGGCAGTATATAGTAGCCTGTTAGATCTTTGCAGACGCGTGCCGGGCAGCGCTGCTCCAGCACGTGAGCAGCATACTCTTCGCGGAAGTAACGCAGGGTGGTTAGCACGGGGTTGGACGACGCCCTGCCCAGGCCGCACAAAGAGCCGGACCTGATGTCTTCGGCCAGCCCCTGCAGGGCTTCGAGCGCTTTTATCGACCCCTTGCCCCGTGTTATATCATCCAATATCGAGTGCATGTGGAAAGTGCCGATGCGGCAGAAGGTGCATTTGCCACAGGACTCATGCCTGCTGAAATCCACGAAAAACCTGGCTGTATCCACCATGCAATTGTCCTCATCCATGACGATTACGCCGCCCGAGCCCATAATGACGCCTGCCTCCTTCAGTGAGTCGAAGTCTATGGGTGTATCCAGCAGGCTTTCGGGAAGGCATCCTCCCGACGGTCCGCCGATCTGCACTGCCTTGAATTGCCCGCCCTGCTTTACTCCGCCGCCTATGCCGTACACCAGTGTGCGCAGGGAAGTACCCATGGGCACCTCTGCCAGCCCTGCATTCTCCAGCTTGCCGGCCATTGCAAAGAGCGCCGTGCCCGGGCTCTCTTTCGTACCTATGCTACGGAACCAGCGCCAACCTTTTTGCAAAATAATTGGGACGTATGCCAGCGTTTTAACATTGTTGACCAGAGTCGGCTTTCCGCGAAGTCCCGCCTGTGCGGGATAAGGCGGCCGGTGCTCCGGCCAGGAGCGCCTGCCCTCCATGGCTGCTATCATGGCCGTCTCTTCGCCCGAGACAAATGCACCTGCACCCCTGACAACCTTGGCCGTGAAGCTGAAACCCGAATCCAGTACGTGCCTGCCCAGCAGGCCTTTTCCCCTGGCCTGGTCGAGCGCTATGTTAATCCTCTCAATGGCCAGCGGGTATTCCTCCCTGATATAGATGTACCCCTGTTTCGCCCCGACTGTGTATCCGGCAATAATCATCCCTTCGATAACGGCGTGAGGATCGCTCTCCAACAGGACCCGGTCCATAAATGCCCCCGGGTCCCCCTCATCTGCGTTACAGATAACGTATCTAACGCTGCCCCCCGCCTTCAAGCAATCTGCCCACTTGGCAGCCGTGGGATACCCTGCCCCGCCGCGGCCGCGCAGTCCCGACCTTTTAATCTCATTGAGAATACGGGACGGTTTCATCCCCAGCGCAGCGGCCAGGCCTGCATAACCGCCGCCGGCAATGTAATGGTCGATGTCCTGCGGCGAATTGTAGCCGCAATTGCGCAGCAGCACCCTCGACTGGTGATGGAACAGTTCAAGCTCCGGGATGAACGCGGCCTCATCGCCGCCGCCCGACACCGTGCCAAGGGCCAGATCCAGGCAGGGGTCATTGCCCCTGACATATCCTTCGACAAGCTGCGGTACTATCCGGGGAGTGACATGGTGATAGCAGACAGAGAAATCGCCCGGCTTTACGATGATAACCAGCGGCTCCTGGGAACACAATCCAATGCAGCCTACCTCCGAGACCCGCACCCCATCCCCCAACCCGTCAATTTGGCGCCTGAAAGCCTCAAGGACAGGCATCGAACCGGCGGCACGCCCGCATGTAGCCGTGCCCACAAGGATATGAATAATTCCGCTGGAATAAAGTGCTTCCCATTTTTCCCGGGATCGCCTGTGGATTGCGCCGTATGTCATGCAGGACTCGAATTACCCGCCCCGTCCTGTCCAGATGCAATCTTCACTTCCACCAGGACCTCCTCCACACCGGGCGGTGTCATTTTGGGATATGTCCTTCCACCTATTGTCACCACGGGTGCCAGTGCGCAGCAGCCGATGCAGGCCACCCTTTCCAGGCTGACCTCCCTGTCTTTGCTTGTCCCGCCCACTTCGATCTTGAGCTCGCGGGCCATTGCCTCAAGCACAAGCTGGCCCCCCGCCAGGTGGCATGCCGTGCCCATGCAGACCCTGACCGGCTTCCTGGCCGGCGGTATGAAGCGGAACTGGTTATAGAAGGTAGCAACCCCCCAGACCGTTGCTGAAGACACGCCAAGGCATTTTGCTACCTCCAACATGGCTTCATTGGAAAGATACCCTTCTCCCGACTGTATTTCCTGCAGGACGTCGATGAGGTGGCGGTGATGGCGGCGGGAGGCAGTGAGGATTGAGGAATACATTACCCTTTCCAGCTTTTGACCAGGCGGGGCAGGTAGGCAGGAATCTCGTTGGCATCACCCGGTCCTACGATTATCTCCCAGTCGGGAAGCGCCTCGCTCAACTCGTTGCGGATGCGGGCCACTTTGCCGGGGATGACCAGCCGCCTGTGGTTGACCATCCCTTCCACGCCGCACTTCCTGATGAAAGGAGCGATACTGTCGCCGCTGAACTTGCCGGCCGCCCAGGCCGTGAGCACGCCCAGGCCGCCAGCCTCTTTGACGCACAGCCAGGAGGGCACCTTGCTGGCCTCAACCTCCGCGGCCACGATGAAATATGTCAGCGCCCAGTTGGTCGTTATGAGCACGGGCGATGCTGCATCAGGGTTATTGATGGGGTAAACCTTCTCCTCCATGGACATGGGCATACGGGGATCGGTGTATATATTTAACCTCAGCACCAGCAGCGGCAACAGTGAGTGCTCATCGATATCCGAGAGCACTATGACGCCGGCGTACTTGGGGATGAGCATGGATGCCAGCAGCATCTCTCGCCTCTTATCTGTATCCATGAAGCAGGGGAATGCAACTGTAGGATAGCCCAGCGCCCTGAAGCCCTGCCTGAGCGCGGCACGCCGGATAAGGGTCTGGTCGCGCAGGGCTGACTGCATGTCCTTTGAGCCGGGATCCAGCAGGACGTGCTCTATACCGGCTTCCTTCAGGCTTGCCGTCAGGTGCACCAGCGATTCAACACCGGCAGCCCTGGCAGCCACGGGCGCCGGCCTGACCTTCACCGCGCTGACGACCTTATCAAGGTTATGAACCGTGATGGGGTACAGTAGCGGCATCCTGTCCGCGCACAATTCATGCGCAGCCAGCAGCACGTCCGTGTCCTCAGAAATCAGCATCACCGGGCAATCAACCGCGGAAAGCACCTTTTTTACCAGCCCGGTGTATCTCGCATGGTCACCTGATTTATATTGCAACGCCAGCATGTCGGCCTTGAGGGTCTTGCCCACCCAACTGTACTGCAGCTCCTTTAGCTTCCTGATCTTGTCCTCAACCGCCTTTGCCGGCTCATCGTCCGCCACCAGGACGGCAATAGCTGGCTGGTGAACGAATGTCTTCTCGTGGCGGTACAGGACTGTTTCATCGCCCACCACAACGGCTCCCGCGCCCGTGCCGATGGTGACCGGCCGTATGGGCGGCGCCAGCGCGTCCACGAGTTCGCTGCTGACCTCTGGAGTGAGATAAGGGCATTTATCGATGGCTATGCCGCCGGACACCAGCTTCATTGCGAAAGCGAAGCAGGTGGGCAGTCCGCACTCCCTGCAGTTCTTTTTGCCGCCTTCGGGCAGGCGCTTGACTATATCCGTACCTTTGATTGCCAACTATGTCTCCTTCTTAAACGGGCAGTTTTACCTCACCTTTTACCCAGGGATGGCCCACACCATCGAGAAAGGCAACCAGTTCATCAACAGTGGTTACATCTTTCTCCGTGGCGATTTTGTCGCGCAGATCCATGGGGCAGGCGTCCCTGTACATCTCCTGTATGGCCTGCGGCATCCAGACGATTCGGTACCAGCCACCGTCCGCCTTGAGGAAACTGGGGGAGCGCAGGTACTCCAGCGCGATGCCCAGGAAACCCTCCACCTGCCGCCCGCCGCTGGTGTCCCCTGCCATCGCAGTGAAGGGCGCGCCCAAGACCGTATCGCCCTCGAAATCACGGCTAACGATGCCGAAGGCGTCCACCTCCGGTATGTAAAAGCATATTGCCTGAAAACAGCCGCAGGACGTATGAGGATAGCCAAAGGCGCTGTGCAGAAAGACCTTATCGTATGTGCCCATGGACTTATCCAGCGCCAGCTTATCGGCACCGCCATACTCGCCACGTGCCGAATCGATGATATCGCCCTTCGGCACTGCCTGTATCGGGCCTTCGGGGTCCATCTGGTAGGCTGCCTTGCCGTCGAACCAGTTGATGGCGCCGCAGTTTGCGATGCGTTCAGGCGTTATGCAGCAAATATGGGTGGGGGCGAAACTCTGGCAGAGTGCACAACTGTAAAACTCCTCAACATCGGCCTCGCGCAGGCCCCGTATTTTGTCATCACGCGCCCGGTACACCTCCATGGCTCGCTGCAGCGTCTCCTCAACCCTGGCCTGGTCGGTGATGAAGGTGACCTGTATCTTTTCGATAATATCTATCTCCGATGTGTAAAGGAAAATCAAGATCTCACCCAGCGTCTTAAGGGATTTCAGCCCCTTGCCGAAGGATGCTTTGTTCAGCCGCATCCAGACGTCCTGCCGCTGGTTCATATGGTAAAAGCCATCGATATAGTTCAGGTAAAGGTGCAGGCGCCGCTCCAGGACAGGCTCAATGTCTTTCTCCAGGCGGCTGCCGGCCACGTCCACCAGCAGGGCGATGGGTTGGCTGCTGCCCTCGGCCATATCGGGGATGTCCGGCCCTATTATCTCCACCTTCTCGTGGACAACTTCTTCGGGCTTCCTGATAGAAACCAGTTCGAACCTGGTTTTCACATTGGGCCCGCCGAACTCAACACGCATATCTGCCTTGCGGATCACCTCTCCCTCATACTGGGGCCCGATATCAACAGGAAATATTCCGTCAGCCATTACGTTCCCGCCTTCTCTTAATAATCATTCCCGCCATCTAACTGTATATTATATCCGCATGAAGCGGGCTTATCATAATACGGCCTGCATGTATCAATGCACTACTTCGTCAAGTGTAACCTGCGATCGATAGGTGCCGACCAGGGTGGGCAGCGACAGCACGGGTTTCTCCTTCCAGCCGGCCTCGTTCAGATGTGCCTGCAATTCCTTCTTAAAGAAAATGGGTATGTCCGAGGCTTTCCTGACAAACAGGTGCACGTCGCCCGGCAGCTTTCCGAAGTACTGTTTGTGCAGGCCGATGTAGTGGGTGAGCTTGGTGGCCCTGCCCTGCGGGGTGTCGTTCCTGCGCATGCAAAGCTTGGCCAGCGCTACTATTGCTGAGCCTTTATCGGCCAGCAGGTTTATGAGGTGCTCGGGTGAGGGTTCGCCGGTATCGACACCCTTCTTTTCACGCCCGTCCATTACACTCCAATCTGTATTGCCTGGATCGCTTAGATAGAGCCTGCCGTACTTGATGCAGTTCGGGCCTACTATGATGGGTATGCCCAGCCGGTTGCAGCCGGTGGCCAAAGCCAATTCCTCTTCCCCGCAGGCACCCCAGGCCAGCCCGCAGGCGCCGACCCTGTTGAGTATATAATCTGCCACCACCTCGTAGTTGGCCCGCAACGGCAGGGCAGCAAAGATACTGACTATTTTTATGGCCGCACCGCTGATATGCGCGGCTGCACAGCCCGGTCCCATATTTATCACACAGCCCGCCTCGAAATCGGGCGGATACCTCTCATAGATGGACTTACCTTCAGCGTCCGTTTTGAGGGCAGCCGCGATAGCCGAGTCCCCGGCCAGCACAACCATATACTTGCGTCTGGCGAACTCCTCAGCGATATCTGCGATATCATCAGACGAACCCGGGTAATTCGAACCTCCCACGATGGCAATAATCCCCGGGATAGTACCCAGCACCAGTGGCGCCCCGACCTTCCTTATCTCGGTATCCATGATGGGGCCCCGTCCCACCCTCATCCTGCCTGCCTCACTGTGCTCCGCATCCGCCCGGGGCGTCAGCCTGCTACGGGACGTCGAGAGCTTAAGCGCGGCCTCCACAGCTACGGCAGCGGCCTTGGTAGGGTCGGGCAGCAGTATGCGCTTATCCCGCTGCAATTCATTCAATATCTCCTCTGTGTTCCTGGCCGACAGGTCTTCCAGTCCATAAGCCGCTCCCGCATCGGTGGCAATGAAAGCCGCACCCGCTGCCATAGTGTCGCCCGCAATATCTGTCAACAGGCTGCCCCCACCGCACATCACGACATCGGCTATGCCACCACGCAGGAAAAAGGACAACCTTGAGTGTATCCCCGCTATTTTAGCCGTGGGGCAGTAACGCACCAGGTCATGGGCAACCGGGCCGAAGCCGACAACCTCTATCTTATTCTCCAGCCCGCTTTGCCTAAGGTAATCAACCAGGCAAACAGCCGAAACCGTATCGCTGCCCACCACGAGGATGACAGGTTTCTGTCTGTCAACTGCTGCCCACCCTACATCAACCAGCGCGGTGTCGGCTTTAGAAGACGGAAATGCAAAGCCCGATCCGGCAGCCAGGTCTTGTGCCTCCATCACCGCATGGCAGAGCATAGAAGCATGCATAGCCTTCGACTCCAAATCTATAATGGAAGCTTCGCCGCCCGTATTGCCGGAGGCAACGAGCAGCGCAAGCTGACCTTCAAAATAAGATAATATCCTTTCCAGGTCGCCCAGCACGGCCGGCTTTAAGCCCAGCACAGTCCTGATGTGCGGAGCCTCGATGGAGATCTTATCGCCTGAATCGAGCGGCATCTCCCTGCCCTTCACCTCCACCAGGTAATCTATAACCCTGCGCGCAGCGGCCAGTGTGCCCGCCAGCCCCTGACAACAGGTACGCAGCGTAAGCCGGGCCTGCATAGCCGCTGCATTCATACTGCAAGACCCCACGCCCCCTTCTGAGAGGTCGCACTCCCCATACGTGCAACTACTGCACTTGTCTGTGACCGGGACGTAGAACGGCTTCCAGGTCTGGAGCAGTCGCCGGTCCCAGTTCCTCAGGTCCAGCATGCCGGGCAGCGGAGTATGGCCGACCGGCTCCCATCCATCAGCGGCGCGGATAAAGTCCTGAGCCTCCCTTTTATGCCTCTCATTCCTTGCCACAGCAGCCTCCTATAACTTGCCTTCGATGGCTTCCTTGAGCAATCTGCAATTGTCGGGATGTCTCAGCACCAGGATATCAGCGCCTGCCAGCAGCAGGCTCATAGCTGTTATGCTCTCCCAGACCATGCCCTGCTGGCCATCAGCCTTGGCCTGGTTGGTCTTCCAACACTCGCGGCCCAGGTCTGCTATAACCGGCATCTGCATGGCTGTGTCGCCGTACACAACGCCGACCTGCCGTGTGCGCTCCATTATAGTGAAGCTGTACTCCATCCCATAGCCGAGAGCGGAGCTCAGCGGGTCGATGACTATCCTCTCTTGCGGCAGATGCTTGAGCAGCTTCACATTGAGTTCCTTCTCAAGATTTATGTCGATGGGCGTCTGGGCTATGATGCAATGCCCGTTGTCTGCAACTGCCTTCAAGATGGCTTCGTAATTCTCCTTGACGGCCGGGCCAATCAGCAGATTCTCACCCTTACATGTCTCCGCAACCGCCGTCAGTACCTCAACATCTTTCTTGTCGTCCCCGCAGCCATACACAATCAATGGCGAATTCAGTTCCCTTACCATCTTTTTGACCAGCGCAGCGGCCTCCGCCGCGGTCCTGTTGGCCCCCTGGGGGTCGGTGCCCTCAAGGTGCAGGCAAACTAGGTCGGCACCCAATTCCAGGCACCTGCCGGCCCATTTCACAGGGTCATGCACCACGTCCCTGAAAGGCTCCACGACTGGTCCGGCCCAGCCAGCGGCCCCATTATCGTCCACCTCGAGGGCAACCACGGGTCTGTTTGCCGCCCTACCTTCGAAATGGTGCAGGGGCAATATATCACCTCCCCCGACCCTTATGGCCTTCCCACCCCTGCCGATAGTCACCTCCCTGATCCTGCCATTGTATGTTTCCAGGGGCGCTTTATATTCCATAAGCCTTACCTCAACTAAGATTCCAGCCAGGCATGAGAGTACAGTGCGTCTCCCATCAACACCCTGGCCGTTTTAACATAATTCTTTTCTTTCTCCGGCAATGCTTCAGCATCGACCGGCTCTCCGTCCATCACCCTGTGGATAAGCACCCGGACATCCTTTAACCCACCGCTGTTAAGCTCTACCAGTTCCTCATCGAGCACATCGGCGATGGCAGCATACAGGCCATTGCGCTCCAGCATTACCAAGTAGGTTCGATTGAGTATGCCGCGCAGGTAGCCAGGGGTGCCGTTAGACACATTAGAAAGGCCTACCACGGATTTCACACCCGGCAGCAGGTCCGGCAGTATCCTGATAAATTCCAGAGCCTCGCGCACCTGTTTCTGATCGGCGCCGACCGGCAATATGATCGGATCCACCCAGATGTCCTCACTATCAATGCCCATGCCGTTGGCATACGCTACAGTATCCATGATGCTTTCTACCCTGGAATCGACGTCGGGCGGGCAGCCCAGGTCAGTAATAACAGATATCACAGCCTGCGCATTATATTTAATGGCCAGGGGCATCATAAGCTCTTTGCTCTCCGCCTTGCCTGAAGCAGAATTCAATATCGGCCGCGCTTTACATAGCGCAAGCCCAGCCTCCATGGCGGCCGGGTTCATCGTATCCAGCGAAATGGGAAGATCGGTCACTTCCTGCACCGTGTTGACCAGCCAGGAGCCGATAGCCTGGGGTTCCCTGCGGGCCGGGCCCAGATTCAGATCGAGATAGTCTGCCCCGGCTTTAGCCTGCTCCCTGGCCAATGCCTGTATGGGCGCAACTTCCCTGTTCCTGACGGCCTCGCTGACTGCCCTCGAGATGATGTGAATGCTTTCGCCTATTAAGATCATGGAATATACGATGAGAGTAAATTCAGGTGAATTCTAACACCGATTGTATTGGTACGGCAAGGAAATGACCGGGGCCGGTCCGGTTCACAATGGCGTATAATTGGTGCATGCCAGGGATCGAAAAAATCATCATTCACTGCGACGGCGCCTGCTCGGGCAACCAGTACCGCACCAACAAGGGCGGGTGGGGCGCCATCCTGCAGCAGGGCAGCCGGGTAAAGGAGATCCACGGGGGAGAGCAGAACACTACCAACCAGCGCATGGAACTGACCGCCTGCATCAGGGCGCTGGAGCAGGTTAAATCGGGGAAATACGATGTCGAGGTTTACACGGACAGCGCGTACCTGGTTAACTGCATGCAAAAACAATGGTACGCGGTCTGGCAGCGAAACGGTTGGCGTAACGCCGCCAGGAAACCGGTAGAAAACCGCGACCTCTGGGAAAAGCTACTCTCATTGATATCCCTATATACAGTGAGATTTTTCAAGGTAGCCGGGCATTCCGGGAATAAACTGAATGAGAGGGCGGACGAACTTGCCCGGCAGGGAATCCAGAAGGCCGTGTAGCGACCCGCTTGAGGCTGATGCATTCCCACCCGGGATATGATATAATAACCATTGAAATTGCAAGTCCTTGTGTAGTTCTATTGAGCAAACACAATATATTGTGATGCTTGTCTTGATACCTCGCTTACCGGCGGGCTTTGGACAGGCGACATTCGGTGCAAGAGATAAACCATGACCCCTGAACAGATCAACGGATCCAATAACGGCGAATACACTGCAGAGAATATCCGCGTCCTGGACGGCCTGGAGGCGGTGCGCATGCGGCCGGGCATGTACATCGGCGACACCGGGAAGGACGGCCTTCACCACCTGGTCTATGAGATAGTTTACAACAGCATTGACGAGGCCATGGCCGGCTACTGCGACAGGATACAGGTCAGCGTCAATGCAGACAACTCCATAACGGTCTCAGACAACGGCAGGGGCATCCCTGTTGATATACATCCCGAAAAGGGCATTTCGGCCCTTGAGGTGGTGATGACAACCCTGCATGCCGGCGGCAAGTTCGGCGACGGGGCATATAGCGTTTCCTCCGGCCTTCACGGTGTCGGTGCATCGGTGGTCAGCGCCCTTTCTTCCTGGATGCGGGCAGAGGTGAGCAGAAACGGCAAGATCTGGCGGCAGGATTACAAGGCCGGCATCCGCCAGGCGGACGTGAAGTCCGTGGGAAAGTCTGACCATACGGGGACCACCATTTCGTTCCTGGCCGACGCCGGGATATTCGAGGAGATCAATTATGATTTCACCCATCTGGCTGAACGCCTTCGTGAGTTGGCATTTCTTAACAAAGGTGTAGAGATCAGCCTCAAGGACGAGAGGACGGACCGCGAGACCAACTATTTCTTCGAGGGTGGTATCGCCAGCCTGGTGAGGCGCATAAACAAGAACCGGCAGGTACTCGATAAATCCATCTATATCTCCGGCAGGATCAACAGCACCGCCGTAGAGATCGCCATCCAATATAACGACGGCTATTCGGAGAACGTTACCGCCTTTGCCAACTGCGTAAATACCAAGGAAGGCGGCACGCACATGACGGGGTTCCGTGCTGCCCTGACCCGTGTGCTCAACGACTATGCCAGAAAGAATAAGTTTCTCAAGGACAATGACCCCAACCTGTCGGGCGAGGACATCCGCGACGGCCTGACGGCAGTGATCAGCGTGAAAGTCGGGTCTCCCCAGTTTGAGGGGCAGACCAAGGCCAAGCTGGGCAACCCTGAGGTGAAGGGGCAGGTTGAGTCAGTGGCCAGCGACGGGCTGAACGAGTACTTAGAAAAGCACCCTGATGAGGGCAAATCGATAGTTGACAAATGCCTGCTGGCGGCCAAAGCCCGGGAAGCAGCCCGCAAGGCGCGCGACCTCATACTCAAGAAAACCGGTCTCGAGTTTGGCACTCTGCCGGGCAAGCTTGCTGATTGCGCCAGCAACAACCCCAAGGATTGCGAGCTCCACATAGTGGAAGGTGACTCGGCAGGCGGTTCAGCCAAGCAAGGGCGCGACCGCAATTTTCAGGCTATCCTGCCTCTCAAGGGCAAGATACTCAATGTTGAGAAAGCGGCCAAAGACAAGATATTTGACCACGATGAGATAAGGGCGCTGATTACCGCTCTGGGCACGGGCATAAGCGATGGCTACGACTACAATAAGCTTCGTTACCATCAAATCATTATCATGACGGATGCCGACGTGGACGGGGCGCACATACGTACCCTGCTTCTGACTTTCTTTTACCGCAACATGTTTGACATAATCGATAAAGGGCATCTCTTCATCGCCCAGCCTCCCCTCTACCGGCTGGCGGCCGGCAAGCAGCAGCACTGGGTATATTCAGACGCCGAGAAAGAGGCCAAGCTGGCCACTATGAAGAGCAGCAAGGTGGACGTGCAGCGCTACAAAGGCCTTGGAGAGATGAGCCCCGAGCAGCTCTGGGACACAACTATGAACCCGGCCACTCGCACACTGCTTAAAGTGCGCGTTGACGACGCTATGAAAGCCGACGAGATATTCCATATTTTGATGGGCAGCGAGGTGCCGCCCCGTAAGGCTTTCATCCAGGCGCATGCCCGTAGCGTCAAGAACCTCGACATTTAGCCCCTGCCGGCGTCAGGCTTTATATAGGTTATGCTCAACAATATATTGCCCGACCGCATCCGGCACTATATAGCGCACTGACTTCCCCTCCCTGGCCTTCTGCCTGATACATGTAGCGCTTATGCTCAAAAAAGGTTCATCCATATATAATATCCTTTGAGCGATACCAGGCATGGTCTTTTCCAGCTCCGCCGAATCGGGCTTAGCAAAGCCCGGCCTGGGGAATGCCACAATCCTGGCCATCTTCGAAATACGGTAAGGTGCCTTCCACGAAGGCAGGTCAGCAACACTGTCCCAGCCGAGCAGCAAGAACAGGCCCGTCTCATAGCCCACCTCTCCTGACAGCTGCTCAATCGTGTCCACTGTGTAAGTGGGGCCAGGCCGCTTTACCTCGATAAGTGACAGGCTGAAGGCCGGGTTCGTAGCTATGGCGAGGCTGACCATCTCAACCCTTATCTCAGCGCTGGTTACTGTGCGGGCTGATTTCATCCAGGGGTCGCCTGCAGGGATGAAAACCACGCTGTCAAGCTCCAGCTTGACCCTCGCCACCTCGGCTATGATAAGGTGGGCTATGTGGGGCGGGTCGAATGTGCCGCCCATTATTCCCACCTTCACTATCTATCCCGCCTGTCCACTGGTTGGGGTCTGAATACGACGTCCGGCGTCGTATCGCTCGATTCTCTCTTCCTCGCCTTAATGGCCAGCCTGTGCACCTCCAGTACCAATTCATTGAGTCCCCTCACCTCAAGCGCCGATACCATCATCACCGGCAAACCTGTATCGGTCAGCATTTTATTGACATAATTACTTGTATCGGCATCGTTCACAGTGTCCACCTTGCTTACCACTATTATTGTCGACTTCTGCGCCAGGCCGGCATCAAAGGCTTTGACCTCTTTGCTCAGTTCCACAAAATCCCTTCCCATGTCAGCCGAACCCGCGTCCAGAAGGTAAACGATTACAAGCGCCCGGCCCGCGTGATGCAGGAACCCGTTGCCCAGCCCCTTCCCATGGCTGGAATCTTTTACAAGGCCGGGCAGCTCAGCCCAGGTCATCTTGTTCACGCCATCGTCAACCACGCCCAACACAGGCACCCTCGTTGTAAACTGGTAATCTGCAATCTCGGGCCTGGCCGAGGACAGTGCAGCCAGCAAAGCTGATTTACCGCTGTTGGCAAACCCGATTATACACACGTCGATAACCAGCCTCATTTTTAGGACTACGTCATGTTGTTGTCCTTCCTCACCGGGCTGGAATATAGTCGGCGCCTTCCTTGTAGCAGTCGCATAATGAACATTTCCCTTTCCTCCCTTTCCACCTTTGGCTAAGAGCACCTTTTGACCATCTTTCTGCAGATCAGCTACAATCAATTCACCCCCATCTTCCTTTACATAAGCAGTGGTCCCCACCGGCACCTTGATCATAAGGTCGCCGGCATTTAGGCCATGCATCCTGTTTTTGCCTCCCGCCCCTCCTTGTGCCGCCTTGTAAATCCGCTTGTGCTTGAAAGATGCAAGGCTCTCCATGTCACTATCAGCCACCAGGTAAATATGCCCTCCCCTGCCTCCATCACCCCCGTCAGGACCACCGAACGGCAGGAACTTCTCTCTCCTGAAGCTGGCCAGGCCACTTCCCCCATGGCCGGCCCGCACCTGTATTTCTACATTATCAACAAACATATCTTATATTGTATTCTATATTATCTTTAGGTGATATGTCAGTTTCATAATATTCATGATAAGATGGTTAATTGTGTGGAGTATAGGATCAGGGAAGAGCGAGAGTGGCATGGTCTAAAGCATGCCCGCTTAAAAAAGCCCGGCAGTTATCAACAAAGCAGGGATTTCTTTCCACAGATGGGGCGGAGGGCTAAGCAGTTCCGCGTGATTTCAACATGAGGCGGATATCTTCAATCGCTTTGCTGAGCTGGGAATCGGAAGCTATATCGGTTGCAATCCTATCGTAGCCGTGGATAACTGTCGAGTGATCCCGGTTGCCCAGGATCCTGCCGATCTCGGCGAGATTGGTATTGTTCTGCTGGCGCAAAAGGTACATGACAACATGGCGGGCCCGCGAAGTCTTGCGATCCCTTTTCTTGCCCGTTATATCGTCCGGCGGGATGGCGAAATAATCCGATACGGAGTTGATGACTGCTGAGGCAGGGTAATGCCCCCCGCTCTGCCTTGAGGCTGCAACCATATCGTTGAGAAGTTGTTTGACTGCTTCAACGTCCAGAGTTGTGTTGCTCATGCGGGAATATGTAGAAAGACGGATTAGGGCACCTTCCAGGGTTCTTACACTACCGTGGAAATTGGTTGCCAAAAAATTGAGAATGGCAGTGTCAAAGCCTGCTTGCAGAAGTGAGGATTTAAGATCGAGGATAGCCAGCCGGGTTTTATGGTCGGGAGGGTAGATATCCGCCACCAGTCCCCCTTCCAGGCGGGAGCGCAGGCGCGGGTTAAGCGATTCGATCTCTTTGGGAGGCCGGTCGCACGATATAACAATTTGCCGGTTATCCGCTAAAAAGTCGTTAATAACATGAAAAATACATTCCTGCGTTTGATTTTTTCCGCTGAGGAACTGTATATCGTCCAGCAGCAGTATGTCCAGCCTGCTGAACTTAGCTCGGAATTCCTCGGCCTTCCTGTTGCGTATAGCTGTGATGAACTCGTTAGTGAATTGTTCGGCACTCATGTAAAGGGCATTGACCCCTCTTGGTCTGACCGCCTGACCGATCGCGTGGAGAAGATGAGTTTTACCGGTGCCGGTACTGCCGTAAATAAAAAGAGGATTGAATATTTCGCCGGGGTTTTCTGATATTTCTAACGAGGCAGTATAGGGCAAACGATTACAGTCGCCGGCAATGAACGTATTAAACGTATATTTCGTGTTGAAGCCGGTGCCCCTGCCCGTAGTGGGACGCTCCTTGAGGCTTACCCCGCCATCGGGCATCAGCCTGGCCCTGCCCTGAGCCGGATCACGGACGACCGCCTGCACCTGGAAAACGACCTCGGTGGGACTGCCCGTGATGGTTGACAGGATCCGGCACACCACCGAATTCAACCGTCCTTTGAGCCATTCGGCGATGAAGGCGGTGGGGACAGCTACGGTGAAAACACCATTGGCATAGTCCACTCCCCTTGAATCCTTAAGCCACGTATTGTAATTCGCTTTATTTACTTGGATCTGCAGCTCGCCCAGGGCTGCCTGCCATATCTTGTCAGTTTGCATCTACCTCTCAACCGTACTATATTTTTATGCTGACACACCGCAAAAAGGAAACAAAACTCCCCTCTGGAACAAAAAACGCAGACTTTTTGCTTTGTTAGTGTAGTAACCGCTTGATTGGCCTGTCTGCCGATTATTCCACGGTGGCCTTCCGAACAATAGATAGATTACCACGGGCGCCTTCAGCACTGTCAATGGTTATTTTGACATAACGGGGAAAAAACTTTAGATTTTTAATTAAAGTATGAAAGTTGTATTTATGGGATCACCGGCTTTTGCACTGCCGGCGTTGCAGGCTCTTATGTTAAACAAATATGACATAAGTGCAGTTTATACCCAACCGGACAAAAAGACCGGGCGCGGGCAGCAGGTGGCAGCCTGCCCTGTCAAGCAGTTTGCCGCAGGCGCCGGGGTGCGCGTAATTCAACCCGGGTCTTTCAGGGATGCCGGGGAGTTGGAGCTGCTTAAGGAATTGAAACCCGACATAATAATTGTGGCAGCATATGGGCAAATTCTGCCGGAAGCAGTGCTGCAAATCCCGCAATACAAATGTATTAATATCCACCCTTCACTGCTGCCCGCGTACAGGGGGCCGTCACCTGTGGCGGCGGCCATCCTCAATGGCGATGCGCAAACCGGAGTCACCATAATGTTAATAGAGAGGAAGGTCGATAGCGGGCCGATAATTGCACAGGCAGCGGGGCCGATACAGGATGGCGATACCACGGGGTCATTAACTTGCCGGCTGGCAAAAAAAGGCGCCGAATTGCTGTTGGGCGCCCTGCCGGCCTGGGTGTCGGGGACTATACATCCGCTCACACAGGATGAAAGCCGGGCGAGCTATACCCGCATGGAGAAAAAGGAGGATGGCGAAATGGACTGGAACCGGCCGGCGGTACTGCTGTGGCGTAAGGTAAGGGCCTTTAACCCCTGGCCGGGATGTTATGTTAAATGGAGGGGCTTAAGGATCAAGATTGTGACGGCGGTCCCGCTGGTGGACACTGGAAAGGGCAGGGCGGGCCAGGTCATTGCACTGCCCAGGGGAGAGGTAACGCGGGTGGCCGTCCGGACCGGGGAGGGCCTGCTCGGCCTGGTCACGGTTCAACCGGAGGGCAAGCGCGAGATGACGGCAGGGGATTTCGCGGCAGGGCATCAAGATTTTGTGGGCAGCGTACTTTGACTTAACGGCTCACGCGAAATAGACTTATACAGTGTAAATGAAGGCAATGGAGATTTAGCAGATATGTTGCTTTACCTTATATTGATGGCGCCCGCCCTGATATTTATGCTATATGCGCAGTTCAAGGTCAAATCCACCTATTCCAAGTATGCCAAGGTCTACAATCAAAGGGGCGTAACCGGCGCCCAGGCCGCTACGCAGGTTTTGAGGGCCAACGGTATGGCGGATATACCGGTCGAAACCGTCCAGGGCAAACTGACCGATCACTATGATCCCTCCAAAAGGGTACTCAGGCTGTCCACTGAGGTTGCCGGGACACCGTCTGTCGCTGCGGTCGGCATAGCATTGCACGAAGTCGGCCATGCCATGCAGCATAAAACGAAGTATGCCATGATGGGCATAAGGTCTGCCCTGGTGCCCGCCGCGAATATCGGCAGCACCCTCGGATGGATACTTGTGTTCGGCGGCATCCTCCTCATGGGGTTGTCCCAGGCTTTCGGTGAAATGGTGGCGATTGCAGGCATATTGCTTTTTACAGCCGCCGTATTGTTCACACTGATAACGCTTCCGGTTGAATTCAACGCCAGCAGCCGGGCACGGCAGATGATTAAGGAAACCGGATTGCTGGTGGGCCAGGAATATGAAGGGGCAAGTGCGGTTCTCTCCGCTGCGGCTTTGACCTATGTGGCGGCCATGCTGCAGGCCGTGGCCCAATTGCTCTACTTTGTCTTACTTGTCTTCGGCGGCAGACGGAATTAAGCCGGGATATGGCCAACGAAATATCGGGGTTCAGCGAAGCAGAGCTCGACAAATTCGAGACCTTCAGGACAATTGTGGAGTGTCTGCGGGGAAAGGACGGCTGCCCCTGGGACCGGGGGCAGACTCATGAATCGCTCAAGAAATATCTTGTTGAAGAGAGTTACGAGGTGCTGGAGGCCATCGATCGTGCCGACATGCCGGCCCTCGGCGAGGAACTGGGTGACCTCTGGCTGCAAATAATGCTGCACTCCCAGATCGCCAGGGAATCGGGCGAGTTCTCTCTCGAGGACGTGTTGCGCAGCATCAATACCAAGATGATCAAGAGGCACCCGCACGTATTCGGTGGCAAGGAGATCGCTGACTCGGAAGAAGCATCTCTAAGTTGGCAGGAGATTAAAGAAAAGGAGAAGGATGGCAGCCAGTCGCTCCTGTCCGGCATACCTGCGAGCTTGCCGGCGCTGGCTTACAGCCAGACGGTGGGGCGCAGAGTTGCGGCTGTCGGATTTGACTGGGAGAGACCCGGCGATATCATGGACAAGCTTGTTGAAGAGATAGAGGAGTTGAAGGGTGCCGCGACACCGGAGGAGAGGAATCACGAGTTCGGGGATGTGCTGCTGGTGCTGGCCAGTGTGGCCCGCCGCATGGATATCGATCTCGAGTCGGCCCTGCGGCAGGCCAATGCCCGTTTCACGCGGCGTTTTCAATATATTGAGGGGATTTGCCGGGGCCGGGGTTTGGAGTTGAGAGGAATGAAGCTTGTTGAGATGGATGCCATCTGGGAAGAGGCGAAAAGGGAAGTGGGGTAGAGGGCAGGGTTGGTCGGGGAGAGAGGACTCGAACCTCCGGCCTCAGCGTCCCGAACGCTGCGCGCTAACCAACTGCGCTACTCCCCGCACGAGTTAGATATTATAGTCGGCTTTAACTTTTAGGGCAACAATTGTAAACTTATTAGCTATGAAATTTTGCGTTGTCATAACGGACGGTGCCTCCGGCTGGCCGCTTGACGGCAGAGGCAACCGGACCTGCCTGGAGTTAGCGGTAACACCTAATCTTGACCGCATGGCCAGGCAGGGCTATGTTGGTACGGCGTTGACCATCCCGCCGGGAATGGAGCCGGGCAGCGCACCCGCGTGCATGTCGGTGCTGGGTTATGATCCCACGGTTTACTATAGGGGCAGGAGTGCCATCGAGGCCCGCAGTGTGGGCGTCCCTATCGGGCCGGGGGAGGTTACCTTCCGTTGCAACCTGGTTACGATAATAGAAGGCAGGATGGTCAGCCACAGCGCCGGGCATATAACTACAGTTGAGGCCGCGGCCATCGTCGATACTCTAAATGAAAAACTGGGCGCCGGCGCAGCAAGATTTTTTACGGGTATCAGCTACAGGCACATCTGTAAAATCAGTGGACACGAGGATGCCCTGGGGGCCATCTGTACCCCGCCCCATGACATAACCGACCGTTCGGTGGCAGAGCACCTGCCACACGGTGAGGGCAGCGCACTTTTACGCGAACTGATGAAGAAATCAGAGCAAGCGCTGGCCAATCACCCGGTAAACAAGGAGCGAAAGAGACTGGGTAAGTTGCCGGTCACCTCGATCTGGCTTTTCTGGCCGAGTGGCCGTGTGCCGGAGATGCCTTCTTTCAAGGAGTTGCATGGCCTCAAGGCATCACTCACCTCCGGTGTTGACCTGCTGCGCGGGCTGGCGATGATGGCAGGTATAGAGGTACTGCATATAAAGGGTGTCACGGATAACCTGGATAACGATTTTGCCGCCCAGACCGACGGGGCGCTGGAGTCACTGGAAAGCAGTGACCTGGCTATCATGCACATTGAGGCCCCGGACGAGATGGGCCACAGGGGTTCGGCAGACGACAAGATAAAAGCCATAGAGCTCATAGACAAGGAGGTAATAGGCAGGCTGATGGCGTGGAAGGACGGCGGGCTCAAGGTGCTGGTTATGCCAGACCATCCAACACCTATCCAGCTCAAGACCCATTGCTCCGAACCGGTGCCATTTATTATCTGGGGCGGAGGCGCAAAGTCCAGCGGGGCGACCAGGTTCACAGAGGCGGAGGCCGGGCGCACAGGTATCTCGGTCGAACCAGGATATAAGCTCATGGATATTTTTTTAAAGGATAAATAGTAAAAGCAGGCGGCGACAGATATGGCAATAGTAGTGCAGAAATACGGGGGCAGCTCGGTAGCGGACGCTGACAAGATCAGTAATGTGGCCCGCCGGGTGGCAGCATCGTTCAACAAGGGTAACAAGGTGGTGGTGGTTGTTTCTGCCATGGGCGATACAACCGATGACCTGATCGAGCTGGCCAGCAAGATCAACCCAAACCCCCAGCCCCGCGAGATGGACCTGCTGCTTTCCACGGGGGAGATAGTTTCCAGCACACTTCTGGCCATGGCGCTACACGCCATGGGCTTCAGCGCGGTGGCCCTCAGCGGGCCACAGGCCGGCATTTCCACCGACTCTGCATTTAGCCGGGCCAGGATAACTGGTATAGAACCCAGGCGAATAGTGAAAGAACTGGAAAAGGGCAATATCGTGATCGTTGCCGGCTTCCAGGGGATAACTCCCGACAACGACATCGCCACGCTGGGGCGGGGAGGTTCGGATACAACCGCAGTAGCCCTGGCTGCCAGCCTCAAGGCCAGGGTATGCGAGATATATACTGACGTGGAAGGAGTCTATACGGCAGACCCGCGCCTGGTGCCGGACGCACGCAAGCTGGACGAAATAGGTTATGAGGAAATGCTGGAAATGGCCACATCGGGTGCCAGGGTCATGCACCACCGCTCGGTGGAGCTCGGCCAGGTGTTCAATATGCCCATAATGGTAGCCTCAAGCATGGTGGAAAAGCCAGGCACGATTATTCACGGAGGGAAAAACATGGAGCAGAGAAATAAGGTAAGGGGCATTGCTCATGACATGGATGTTGCCAAAATCACCGTTGCCGGTGTGCCGGACCGTCCGGGTATAGCGGCCGCGATTTTTACGCCGCTGGCAAGGGCCGGTATAAGTGTGGATACCATAGTTCAGAATGCCAGTGCCAACAATATCACTGACCTCACCTTTACCATCATCAAGAAAGACCTTTTCAAGGCCATGGAGATAATAGGGCCTGTGGCCAGAGAAATTGGGGCTAAGGAGTGTCTCAGCGATTCAAAGCTGGGCAAGGTATCCATAATCGGCACGGGGATGCAAAACAATCCCGGCTATGCAGCTAAAATGTTCCAGACTCTTTATGCCCAGGACATAAACATACAGTTGATCACAACTTCGGAGATACGCATCACCTGTATAATTGCGGAGGATAAGGTTAAAGAGGCGGTTAAAGCCCTGCACAAAGTATTCGAGCTGGATAAAGGTTAAGCCCCCGGGCTATACGCCCACCACTTCCTTGACCGTGGGGATCTTTTCCTTAAGGAAGCGCTCTATACCATTTTTAAGCGTCATGGTTGACATAGGGCAACCCGAGCAGGCGCCCTTCAGCCTGACACTTACTACTCCGTCCTTGACATCTACCAGTTCAACATCGCCACCGTCTGCCTGCAGGCTGGGGCGGATAATATTTAATACTTCCTGTACCTGTTCTCTCATTAGTGCACCTTCTTATTGACTTAATTTAATTTACGTGGTAATTTAGCACCGCTTGAAAAGCCGTGTCAAATTCCCCGCGCTTAGTCTACAGTATAGGCATCAGGGTGGAGGAATTAAACGACTTAAATCACAGAGGCCTGAATATTGCCTGTGGTTATAAGTGATAGATTTGCCTTTGATAGGAATTTGGTATTAAATAAAATAATTGAAAAGACGGTCATCAGATATGTTTATAACAGAGGTAACCAGGGATGCCTGAACGTGAAGAAGAGAAAGCCAGGATATGGCGGGGACGTATCCAGGAGGCCATAAGGATGGCCACTGAGAACCGCTGGCCTGAGGCTGTTGCCGCAAACCAGGGGATTATTGAGGCTTTCCCGGCCGACGTCGACGCTTACAATCGCCTGGGCCGTGCCTACATGGAACTGGGTGAATATAAAAAGGCGAAGGACGCCTATAGCAAGTCCCTTGAGATTTCACCCAGCAATATAATAGCCAGAAAAAATCTCGACCGGCTGGCGTTACTCAAAGGAGCCAAGGTCGCGAGCGTGAAGAGGGAGAAGGCCAAGCCCAGCGATTTCATCGCCGATGTGGGTAAATACGGTATTGTCAACCTGCTCGAACCTGCTCCACAACCTGTCCTGTTGAAGCTATCCCCGGGAGAGAAGGTATTTCTGGATATCAAGAACCAGGATACTGTTGTAAAGAACGACCGGGGTGAATACCTGGGAGTGATCGAACCGGAACATGGGCTCCGCCTGGCCAAGCTGCTTAAAGGCGGTAACAAGTATATAGCTGCCATTGTCAGTCTTGACCATGATCACAACAGGGTAAAAGTCATCATACGCGAGACCTTCCAGCACGCCAGCCAGGCCGGCCGGCTATCGTTCCCAATACGGGTAACCGAGACCTATCCCGCGCACGTAAAGGATAACCTGCTGAGGCACAGCACAGGAGAGGAAGAGGGGCTGGAAGAGACCGATTACAATGAGTCGGAAGATACCGAGACCGTCCCCGAGGGGTTCTCGATTTACGAAGGATACACGGCTGCCGAAGACCTGCAACGGCTCGACAGCAGCTTTGGGGACGAGGAGTAAAAATGGAATTAGGATTCTCCATCAGGCCGATTGGCATAGAAGACGAGATGAAGCGCTCGTACCTGGATTACGCCATGAGCGTAATAGTTTCCCGAGCATTGCCGGATGTGCGTGACGGCCTCAAACCCGTCCACCGCCGCATACTTTTCGCCATGCATGACCTCAATATGCGCTACAACTCCCCGTACAAAAAGAGCGCCCGCATCGTGGGCGAGGTGTTGGGCAAATACCATCCGCACGGAGACTCCTCCGTTTATGATGCCATGGTTAGGATGGCACAGGACTTTTCCATGCGGTACCGGTTGGTGGATGGCCAGGGCAACTTCGGCAGCGTCGATGATGACCCGCCCGCGGCCATGCGATATACAGAGGCACGCCTGGCCAGGATAGCGGACGAACTGCTGCTGGATATCGACAGGGAGACAGTTGACTTCATACCGAACTTCGATGATAGCCTAAAGGAGCCGTCGGTGCTGCCGGCCAGGCTGCCCAACCTGCTGGTCAACGGGTCCTCCGGCATAGCCGTAGGTATGGCCACCAACATACCCCCCCATAACCTCACGGAGATCTGCGATGCCATAATTTATTTAATAGGCAACCCGGATGCTTCGGTGGACGACCTCATGCAATACGTGAAGGGGCCCGATTTCCCCACGGCCGGCATCATCTGCGGCGTGGAGGGGATAAAAAATGCCTATGCTGCCGGGCAGGGCAAGGTAGTACTGAGGGCCAGGGTCGTGGAAGAATCGACCAAAGCGGGCAAAATGCAGCTGGTTGTGACCGAACTGCCTTACCAGACCAATAAAGCCGAGTTGGTCAAGAAGATAGCCGAATTGGCGCGGGACAAGAAAATCGAAGGTATCAGCGATGTCCGTGACGAGTCTGACCGCCAGGGCATGCGCCTTGTTATCGGTCTGCGAAAGGACGCGCACCCGGCCAAGGTGCAGAATAACCTCTTCAAGTTCACATCCATGCAGACGGCTTTCTTCATCAACATGATAGCGCTGGTAGATGGCCAACCGCGCGTTATAAACCTTAAGGAAGCGCTGCAATGCTACGTGGCATTCCGCACCGAGATTATTACCCGCAGGACTAAATATGACCTGCAGAAGGCTAAGGAGAGGGCGCATATATTGGAGGGCTTCAAGATCGCCCTTGATCACCTGGATGCGGTGATAAAGACCATCCGCGAGTCGGAAACTGCCGACACTGCCCGCACAAACCTCATGACGGAGTTTTCGCTCAGCCAGTTGCAGGCTCAAGCCATACTCGAGATGCAGCTACGCCGGTTGGCCAACCTTGAGCGCAAGAAGATATTAGACGAATATAAAGATGTCCTCAAGACCATACATTACCTGGAGGACCTGCTGGCCAACCCGGAGAAGATACTCGAGCTCATCCGGCAGGACGTGGTTGATCTTAAAACTAAGCACGGGGATAATCGCCGCACGGTAATAACATATGACGAGGCGGGCCAGTTCCAGGTTGAGGACCTTATCCCTCACATGGACGTGATCGTAACACTGAGCGAGCAGGGGTATATCAAGCGCATTCCCGCTGACGTGTTCCGTAAGCAATTACGGGGCGGGCGTGGTGTCAAGGGGATGGTAACGCGCGACAGCGACGATGTGATGAGTTCCATGTCTGCCGACACGCATGACAACCTGCTGTTCTTCACCAACCGGGGCCGGGTTTTCAAGATGAAATGCCATGAGATACCGCAGGACATCGCGCGAACTACCAAGGGCATAAATATCATCAATTTGATCCCCATCGAGGCAAGGGAGAAGGTTACGGCCATGTTCGTGCCGGAAAAGACCGACCCCAGCCTTTTCATGCTTTTGGCCACCTCCAAGGGAATAGTTAAAAAGACGGGGCTGAGCAATTTTACTGACGTTCGCCGCAGCGGCCTTATCGCCATGAAGCTGAAGAACGACGAGGAACTGGTTGGGGTGGACGTCGTGGCAGAATCGGATAAGCTGATGCTGGTCAGCCGCAACGGGCAGGCTGTTAAATTTGCTGTGGCGCCCCTGCGTAACGCCTCACGCACCAGCGGCGGGGTGCGGGGCATCAAGCTCAATAAGGGCGACATTGTGGTAAGCATGGGCACTGTTCAACCGGCCGCTGACCTCATTACCGTAACGGGGAATGGCTATGGCAAAAAGACCAAAGTGGATAAATTCCCCCTTCATGGCCGCGGGGGCAAAGGTGTGCTGGCCCATAAAGTAAATGCCAAGACAGGTAAAGTCATCGCCGCCAAATTTGTCCCGCCCGGCTATGAGCTATTTATCACCACCGCCAACGGCGTTCAACTAAGGATTAACGTGGATGTCGAGAAAGAGACCAAGGTATTGGTGGAAGGCGAAAGGAAAAAGAGGCGCGAGGGCGTGCCCGTCAAGGGCCGCATTACGCAGGGGGTCATGCTCTCCAGGCTGGATGACGGCGACCGTGTCGTCTCAATCGCCCTGGTTGAGAAAGAGAATCCAGAGGAGCAGGCCGCTAAGGATACCCGCGCCATGACCACTACGCCTCCCAAATCCATGGTTGCCGGCCAGCAGGAACTGCCGTTTGCCTCGTAAATCCTGGATGGCCTTGGCAATCTTACGGTATTTAGGAGAATCAATATGAAACTGGTCTTCATACACGGGTCAGGCGCCCGTGGGGACGTGTGGATGCTACAGAAAGAGCACTTCTCCGACGCCGATACGCCTGATCTGCCTGGCCATCCCCATGGTGAAATATGCACCAGCATAGAGGCATATTCGGATTGGCTGCATGCCTATTTCCAGGAAAAGGAATATGCGGACGTTGTGCTGGCGGGCCACTCGCTGGGCGGTGGTATTGCGCTCATGCACGCATTGAGGTATCCAAAGGATTTGAAGGGAATTATTCTGATAGGTTCCGGCGCACGCCTGAGGGTACTGCCGCTGATCATAGAGGCCGTTGAGGGTAAACTGGGCGATACCCGTGCCTGGATCACTGAATTGATCGAACCGCTGTACGGTACGGTACAAGAAAAAACGCGCAGGTCGATCATGCCGGGTTTGGCTGAGGTGGGGCCCGCGGCTCAGCTCAACGATTTCCGCTGCTGCGATAAATTCGATATCATGGACAGGGTGAACGAGGTCAAATTGCCTGTTCTCTGCATCGTAGGTGACCGGGACAATATGACGCCGCCGAAATATGCCCTGTACCTTGCAGGCAAGATGCCTGATTGCCGGGTGAGCATTATCGAAGGCGGAACACACCTGGCCTTTTTGGAAAAGCCGGCAGAGGTTAACGGCGCCATTGAGAGCTTTCTCAAGCAGATAGCCACCTAAATTTACAATCCCATGATGAAAGGTTCGCTGCGAATAGCCCGCATCGCCGGCATCGATATCGGTATCCATTACACGTGGATCATTATCTTCATCCTGATCGCCTGGTCTCTGGCGGCGGGCTATTTCCCGGTCGAGTACCCGGGCTGGGAAGACTTGATTTACTGGGCGACGGCCGTCGTGGCGGCACTACTGCTCTTTGTCTCTGTACTTATCCATGAGCTTGCTCATTCTTTGGTGGCCAGGTCGCGCGGCGTGCCTGTAAAGAGCATCACGCTTTTTTTATTGGGCGGGCTGAGCAACCTGGAAGCCGAGCCCGAAAAGCCAGGCGTGGAGTTTGCCATCGCCATAGCAGGGCCCCTTACCAGCGTTGCCCTGGCCGGCCTGTTTTGGGCGCTTGATCTAACCGGCCTGGCTGCCGGCGGGCCGGCCAAAGCCACGATTATCTACCTGATAGAGGTCAATGTGCTGCTGGCCGCTTTCAATATTTTGCCGGGCTTTCCCCTGGATGGCGGCCGTGTCCTGCGCGCCATCTTGTGGGGCGCAACCGGTGACCTCAGGAAGGCCACCAACATTGCAGCGGCCATAGGCCAGGTATTCGGCTGGGCCATGATCGCCTGGGGGGTATTCTGGTCCCTCACCGATAATATAATGGGCGGCATATGGCTGGTCTTTATCGGCTGGTTTCTCAATAGCGCGGCGGAGGCTTCAAAGAGGGAGGTAGAACTACGTGCGATCTGGTTGAACGTGAGGGTAGCCAGCGTTATGAATGACCACCCGGAGACTATCGAAGGGAGCTCAAACGTCGAATTTCTGGTCAACGACATTTACATTAAGAAAGGCATCAGGGCGGCGGCTGTTGTTGAAGGCGGGAAGTTACTTGGGATCGTTACCCTTGTCGATATAAAGAAGCTGGCGCCCGGGGCATGGCGGACCACCCCTGTCTCAAGTATCATGACTGCCCAACCGCTTAAGATAGTAACACCCGGTGATGATATGAAAACCGCCGTTCGTCTCATGGCCGAAAATGGATTAAACCAGTTGCCCGTAGTGCTGGAAGGGAGGTTGGTGGGAATGCTAAACCGCGCCGACATAATCCGTTACGTGCAGGTTCACCATGAACTGGGGCGGAGATGAATATCAGCCAGCAAAACCTGTTATTAATATTTGGAGTTTTGCTATTCTACTTAGATCCTGGCCTGCGGATGGTGAGAACAGGACATGAGGCCTGGCGGACTATCTGCTCTGTGGTGGACCCCGAGATAAACCTGCGCCAACCTGAGAGCCCGTGTGTGGCAATAACAATCAGGTCAACCCCCTTCTCTCCTGCATAGCGTATTACCTCGCCCGCGGCATTTCCTATGAGCACCTCTGTTACCGCAGTGACGCCCCTGGTTATCTTTTGTTCAGCCAGATTTTTGAGCGACTTCTGCGCCTGCCCTTCCAGTTCCTGCTGGTACGAGGCAACATTAAAGCTGGCTGATTCAACGCCTATGGGTGCTTCTACGATGGGTACCAGGGGAACTACATTGACAATATGAAGAGTTGCACCGAAATGCGAGGCCAGTTCATCTGCAGCTTTCAATGCCTCGTACGAAGGATCGCTGAAATCGGTCGGGCAAAGTATATTCTTAACCGGCAACATCTCTAAATTCCCCCTATACAAAATTATTATGAGAGTCTGTATAAAACAGGTTATTTGCCTGAACCGTGCCGTCTGCATTGAAGTGGATCAGGGGGACGAAGTCATACCCATCGGCTATGAGCCTTTCGCTGCCACCTTCGTGGCGGTCAACTATGGCCACGACCTTAACCACCTTGCAGCCAATCTTTTCAACCGCTTCTATGGCCTTAAAAACTGACCCTCCGCGTGTAACTACGTCATCCACTATGGCGACCCGCATGCCCGGCTCAAGGTGCCCCTCGATCTGCTTTTTAGTGCCGTGCTCCTTGGCTGCCTCGCGCACCAGGAAGGCGGGTGTGGGTTTCCCCCTAAGGTAGCTTACAACTGCAACTGCAGTGGCGATGGGGATGGCACCGAGTATAAGCCCGCCTACTGCCTGTGCCCCACTGCCCTCCAGTATGTCGCAGATGGCTTCGCCAACGCGGTGAGCTCCTTCAGGGTGGAGAGTGAGTAGCTTGCCTTCAAAATAGCGGTTGCTTTTGGCTCCCGATGCAAGAGTAAACTCGCCGAACCTGATGGCCCCGGTCTTTTTAGCCAGATCAATGAGCGAATCTACGGGGGTATTCATGGCGTCAACCTGTAACCAGCAACCGGGGGGAATTATACGTCCCCACCTGTATATTATCAACTTCCCTGTTGAGCAGGCATATACTTTTTCCCTTCCCGTGGGGTATAATCGGATAAAAGGCAGATTTTCTCGTATATGCAGCAGAGTTTCCTCTGTCCGAGATGCGGTAACGTGGCCTTCCTGGGGCAGCGTTTCTGCGGGTTTTGCGACCTGGTATTCCTTTATTCGTGTGCCCAGTGCGGCTCTGCCCTTGAGCCGGGCGGCCCTTATTGTGGAAGCTGCGGCACGCAGGTTGACTGGGCGGTGCCGGCGCCGCAATATTCACAGCAACCGACAGTTACCGTTGCACCACAGGGTAATTTTGAGCAGCCGGTTAGTATTGTGCACCCCGGTTTGACCCCTGCCGGGGAGCCGCCAAATCAGCCAAAACTGGCAGAGTACCAGTCCCGTCCTGAATCGTACCCTGTCCCGGCACCGCCTGTTTCAGCCCCGGTCCGGCCTCCTCCTGTGGCTGCTGACCACAAGGCAAAAGCCGAGGCTCACCAGGAAAGGAGTTTCGAACTGCTCAAGGACGGCCATTACTCCCTTGCAATCGACGAATTGACCAAGGCCATTCAGTTCGATCCGACTACGGCAATTGTGTACCTGCTGCGCGGGGGCGCATTCTACAAAAAAGGTGACCTCGACCTGGCAATGGCAGACCTCGACCGCGCCATTGAACTCGATCCCTATCTGGCCGCCGCTTTCTATAACCGTGGCAGTGCAAATTACTACAAGAAGGAATTCGAGCGCGCCATCAACGACTTTTCCAGCTCCATTGCTATTGACGATACAGACCCGGGAGCATTTCATAACCGTGGCTGCGCCTACATGATGAGAGGGCAATACTATCAGGCCATCGAGGATTTTAGCCGGTCAATACTGCTCGATCCACGGGATCCCAGGGTTTATTGCAGTCGGGGCAGTGCATACACACAGACGGGGCAGTTATTGCAGGCGGCCGAGGATTTCCGCAAGGCCAAAGGCATGACCAACGATCTGTCGGTCATACAAAAGGCAGATCAGGCGCTGAAGGAATTGAACCAGGGGCAATAAGGGAAGGTTTATCCGGCCTACTCCGGCTGCAGAGGCTCAGACGGCGAAGGTTCAGCGTCAATGATATCAAGTTCTTTAATATCGCTCTCATGTCTGAGCTGGTCTATCCTTAGCATAGGCCGTTCCAGCATGTTTTTACGAGTGCCGCTGAGGGATTCAAATTCCTTTTGAGCGTCCTGCAACTTCCTGCCCATCTTATCCATACTGTCCACGAATTTCTGCCACTGCGCGGTGAACAGCCTGATCTGTGTTATGATCTCAGCGAGGCCCCTCTCCATCTTGAAGTTCTTGGCGGCCTGGTTTATCAATGCCAGCACCGCATACAGCGTTACCGGGGAACAAAGCACTACTTTCGATTGGAGGGCGAAGTCAAGCATAGCCGGGTCGTTCTCGTTGATGAACCGGTAAACCTGCTCGTTGGGTATCAGCACAAGTACGTAATCAACGGTATTTTGCTCCGGGTTAATGTAGTCGCGGGTGGTGACTTCTTTGATGCGCTGGCGGGCGTCTCTCAGGAAAGAGACCTTGAAGCCCTCCCGGTCTGCTTCTGATTCCGTATCAATGTACTTCAAATAGTTATCCAGGGGGAACTTGACATCCATATTGAGCACCAGGCGGTTGGGCAGGAGGAAAGTGTAATCGGGCCTTGAGCCGCTGGTCGCATCCACCTGCTGCTTGCGGTAGTTTGTCCCCTCCAGGAAACCGATACTGGCGAGGATATCATCGGCCATGCGTTCACCCCACTGTCCCCTGACCCTGGTGTTGCCGAGGGCCGCCTGAAGTTTGCCGGTGGTCTCCGAAAGCTTGATTGTCTGCTCCGACGTGGTCTTAAGCTGCGAGAGGAGCTCACCATAAGCCCGGGCGCGATCCTTTTCCAGTCCGCTTATTAGCGTTTCCACGCTCTTGAGGTTTTCGCGCACCTCCTTGATGGACTGATCTATAAGAGCTTTCTTCCCCTCGAGATTTTGCTCGCTTAGCTGTGATTGCGTGTTCACCAGTTGTCCCGACATCTTAACCAGGTGATCTACGGCCGTCTGTGTGGCAACGTCGGTGAATGCGGCTAAATTTTTCTGCACCTCGCCGCTGATGGTCAGCATATCCTGCTTGTAGTAGGGTTTATAAACGCGAGTAATAATTATTGTGACTGCCACCCCGATGGCAAGCCCGCCTGAAAAGACCAGTCCGTAAATCAGCAGGTCGTTCATTATTTATATCCTAATAAAATGGACGCTACTATGTTGATGGGAAAATCCTGTTCCAATAGGAGTTGCCATCAAAGCCTGCAGTGGCGGAGATCATTATCAGCGATATTATAAGCACGATCACCGCTGCTATAAGAGCTACCTGCAGGAGAAGCACGCCAACGCCCCACCACATCCACATTCGCTGTGTCTTTTTGAAATGATCGATACTATCCCAGTGCTTGTTCTGCCATGCCCACTCGTTGCCGCGTATGCCAAGGATAATGGCCATGACCAGGCTGATTACCCAGCCGAAATACGGCAGAATACCGCAAAGAGCAATAAAAGAGATCCAGACGTTGTTGCCGATACCCCAGACCCAGGTCAGCAAAAAGCCCCCCCAGTTCCATCCGCGAATCCCGGGTGGCATCTGGGAGAGGGCGCCCAAGCCTGAGGTATAGGAAGTGCCGGGTGGGGTGGGGCCTGGCCAGGCCCCTACTTTAAGCTTCGAATCAAGGCACTGGTTACAGTAGATTTGTCCGTCAATGGTCACCTTACACTCAGGGCAAACGTACCTGCCGCAACTGCAGCAGCCGCCCAGCGCTTCACGGTCGGTATGTATTGCGCATTTCATTTTTATGTTCTCCCGCGTTTAAATCAGGCAAGCTTGAACTATAATGGCCGGATGCCAGATTGCTGTAAAGCCCAGACGATAAGTCCGAAGCCGATAAGAAGCATGATGGTCAGCAGGAGGGTTACAACAATAGTTATGCCCAATCCCCACCTGGTCCAGGCATGCTGGACACGCTTGAAATGCTCTACGCTATCCCAGTGCCGGCTCTGCCAGGCCCACTCGTTGCCCTTGAAAGCAAGCACCCAGGGCATGACAAGTACCCCGAGATAAGGAATGAAGACGAGGAAAGACCACCAGACGTTATTGCCGATGCCCCAGACCCAGGTGAGCAGAAAGCCACCCCAGTTCCACTCGCCAAGTTCTCTCGGCACGGAAGCCCGGCTTCCCATACCGGATGTGTTCCCCGTCAGTAAAGCGGTTGCCGGTTGTGAAGGCGTGATACCCTCTCCCGAAACCATTCGCTCTATGCATGAATTGCAGTACACTCTGCCTTCGTATTCCACCTTGCATTCCGGGCAGACGGCTTCGTTACAAGATACGCACGAGCCAACCGCGTCACGGTCTGGATGATGATGACAGTACATTGCTACCTCCTTGGGACATGGGCGACCGCACCTGCCATACAGGCGAGCAATACGTCGATCTGAATACAGTATAGTTTATACATACCGCATAAATCCAACCGGCGGTTTGCGGTGGGACGCCAGTGTGAACTAAACTTTTTTTACGCGGTCCCGTTTTATCTTGCATAAAGGAAAAAATGGGGGCAGAATAATGAGCGCAAATATTCAGCTTGCAGCAATTTTGATAGGATACTCAATCATCAGTTCTTTTTTAATGCTCGTCGTCTGCTCCTGGTAATGACAAGGGTATTGTTAGAAGCATAATAGAATGGCGCATAGCTGGCAGGAATTTAAAGCGTACGACCACCCCTCAATCCTTAATCTCCTCTTTTATCCCAGGAGGGACGATTACAGGCCAATCGACACTGCACGGGCAACAGGATACAGTGTTCCAGTGGGAGAGGGCGTTGAGATCTCTTGCAGGTTTTTTTTCGGGGACGCTGAAAACGACAACCTGCTTTTCTTTCACGGCAACGGTGAGCTGGCCAGCGAATATGAAGAAATCGGTGTTGCCTTCAACAGTATAGGCCTGAACCTTTTTGTGGCAGATTACAGGGGGTACGGTGATAGCGGCGGCAGGCCTTCGGTGACCGGTATGATGAGGGACTCCCATCCTATTGCAAGGTGGTTCAAGCAGTTCTTGAAGGATAAAAATTATGCGGGCAGCCGCTTCATCATGGGGCGCTCTCTGGGGAGCGCGCCAGCCATCGAGTTAGCCGCTGCATATCCCGCTGATTTCAGGGGGGTAGTGATAGAGAGTGGTTTTTGTGATGTGGCGGACCTGTTGGGCAGGATGGGACGGATACTGCAACAGCCCGGACGTGCAACTGCTGCTTCACCGGGATTTGACCGGGTCGTTGAGATAACAGTGCCTGCCCTCATAATCCACGGCCAGTACGATTCAATTGTGCCGCTGGAGGAGGGGGAGAAAATTTTTCGCAATGTCGCCTCTACCGATAAGAAAATGGTGATTATACCTGAGGCAGATCACAACACGATTTTTGCCGAGGGTATTGAACTCTACCTGCGCGAACTCGGTGATTTCGTAGTCAGGCATAAATAAAAAAGCCCCCTCCGGCCACCGGAGGGGGCTTTTAGGAGAGGTGCTATTTTTTAGTGGGCTTCTCTTCCGCTGTTTCCACTTCTTTCTCTTCTGCTGTTTCCACTTCGCCCTCTGCGGCGGCCGCTGCCGGAACCTCTTCAACGGCTTTGCGTACTTCGGCAACTTTAATCAGCATCTGGTCAGGATCAGCCAGGATGGTAATTTTGCTGCTGACCTTGAGGTCCTTAACATGTATGGACTGCTCAGGGAGTGCCAGGCCGGAAATGTCAACCTCGATAGTATGCGGGAGGTCATCCGGAAGAGCCTCAATTTGCAGTCTTGTCATGGCGTGCAGGAGGGAGACGTTCTTAAGTTTCAGGGCAGGGGCGGCACCGATAAAGACCAGCGGCACATCAGCCTTAAGCTTCTCCGCCATATTGACCTGGTAAAAATCCACATGGATGGGCTCGCCGGTCATGGGGTTGCGCTGCACATCGCGGATGAGCACCATGCCAGGTGTAGCGGTACCACCTATCTTAAGTGCGATCAAATCCGTTCCTCCAGCCCTGGCAATGATCTGGCCGAGCTTGCGGGCCTCGACCTGGACGGGCTGTGATTCAATGCCGTGGCCATAGATGTTGCAAGGTATCAGGCCGCCACGCCGCAGGAACCGAACTTTCTTGCCTTTGACCTCTCTTTTTAACACTTCAAGCTCAAGTCTTTTCATAGTCTTTCTCCAGAGTTAGTAACAAAGCATAGAGATTACCCTGTTTGAACGTTAAAGTCAAATTTCATGAGTATGGACGGGATATGCGCGGCCAGGTACTCAAAGGATTTCCCGGGCCCTTGCACGGCACGATGGGTGACAGCCCTGCAGCCCGCACAGGTTGCAATCCTCTGCCCGGCAGTCACGGGTCAGCTCCCCGGACAGCATTTTTTCCCGCTCAGACCTGAGGAAACCGGTACTCACACCGGGGCTGATATGCTGCCAGGGCAGCAACTCACCAGTGTCCCGCTCCCGGTGGGCGTAGAAAGACGGGTCTATGCCGCACTCATCGAAAGCCTGCTGCCACCTTGAAAAATCGAAAAGCTCGCTCCAGGTGGCCAGCCGGCAGCCCTTTTTCCACGCCGTGTAGATTACAGCGCCGAGGCGGCGGTCACCGCGTGACAGTGCGGCCTCGAGCAGGCTGATTTTTGTATCGTGCCAGGACAGGTGCACACCGCTGCGGCGCAGCAGGCTTTGCAACAGGGCCTGCTTGGATTCAAGCTGTTCACACGAGTCCTGGGCGGCCCACTGGCAGGGAGTATGGGGTTTGGGAACGAAAGACGACACCGAGACCCTGACCCGCGGCGGCCGCCCGCGGATACTCTTGCCCAACCGGCTTACAGAGTCAACCAGGACGGCAATGTCTTGCACATCGTCAGCCGTCTCCGAGGGCAGGCCCGTCATAAAGTAAAGCTTGAGGTTCATCCAGTCCTTTTCGAAGGCGGCAGCAAAGGTTTCCAGCATTGACTCTCGCGGTATCCATTTATTGATTGCCCTGAGCATACGCTCGCTTCCTGCCTCAGGGGCAAAGGTCAGTGTAGTTTTACGGCCTGCAGGAAGGGAATCGATTAGGCTGATGGAAGATTTGTCCATCCTCAGGCTGGGCAGGGATATGGTTATCCCGGCGCTGGCATATCTGCCTGCAAGTGCCTGGACAAGGTGGCTGATGTTGCTGTAATCACCGGAGCTAAGTGATATAAGTGCCAGCGTACTGTAGCCCGTATTTTCCAGCAGGCAGCCTGCAGACTCCAGCACCACTTCCTCGGGCAGTTCCCTTACCGGTCGATAAAGTACCCCGGCCTGGCAGAAGCGGCAGCCGCGGCTGCAGCCACGCTGGATCTCCACGGCGGCACGGTCGTGAATAACCTCAATAAAAGGTACCACCGGGCGGGTTACAGGCCTGAGCTTAACTGCCATAGCTTTGGCGATGCCGGGCGGAGCTTCATTATTCAGGGGATGCATGGAAGCCAACGTCCCATCTGAATGGTAAGACGGAGAGTAAAAGCGGGGCACGTAAATACCGGGCAACTTCGCCAGGCGGCTCAGCAATACGTCCCTTTCACCCTTGTGGAGTTGCACAGCGGTTAAAAGCCCCTCCAGCGCATCTTCAGCTTCGCCGGCGAAAAACACATCTATGAAGTCTGAAAGCGGTTCCGGGTTCATTGCACAGGTACCTCCGGCAATCACCAGCGGGAGTGAACCGTCGCGCTGTTGGCTGAAAACGGGAAGTCCCGCCAGGTCGAGCATGTTGAGAACGGTGGTGCAGCCCAGCTCATAGCCCAATGAAAAGCCGATAATATCGAAGTCCCGCAACGGCCGGCCGCTCTCGAGACTGCAAAGTGGCAGATGATGGAGGCGGAGTGCCTGCTCCATATCGACCCACGGCGCGTAAACGCGCTCTGCAAGAGCACCGGGCATCCCGTTGATGATCTCGTAGAGGATAGGTATTGCCATATTGGACATCCCCACCTCGTAGATATCGGGGAACGCCAAAGCTACCCGTACGCCGGCTGCATCCCAATTTTTGGGCGTGGAATTCCATTCCCCGCCGGTGTATCGTGCGGGTTTTACAATGCCCTGCAATATTTTATCGTTAATCTGGATCATACAGGTGAGACCTCAATTATAACCGCCGCAATGCCAGGTCACAAAGAGGGCACATAATCTGCGGGGTTTGAAGATTGAGCCATCATACGCGGCAAAGCGTTGACACACCCCTGTGAGAAAGAGTATAAAGTAGGCTGTTACAGGCAGGGGTAGTCCGTGAGAACAGCGCAGGGGAATTAAGTATGGCGCAGAAAGCTGATAAAAATGGGGCCAGGCAGGCCGTTATGCAGTCTTTTGGGTACGGCCCTGCGCCTAAGAAGAGCAGGGCAGCTAAGGGGCGGAGCATGGCAGGGAAACCGGAGCCGGATGCAGTCCAGGTGAAAGCTTTGTTGGGCGGGATGCCCGACGGAATATGCATCTTCGATAAAACAGGCACGATCACTTATTGCAACGCGAGTTTTGCTGTCATCAGCGGGCTTCCGCCCAGGAAATTGGTGGGGCGCAGGCTGAGAAAGAATGTGCTGTGGGGAGAGCAGGGAAAGGTAGATGAGTTCAGGGAGTTATGGCAGAGGGTTAGGGGAACGGTACAGCAACTGACGGTGTCTGCCCAACCCGTCAGCAAGCCGGGGCAGCCAACTCGATACTGGGATCTGAAGCTCGTGCCATATTTATCCAAGAAGAAACGATTCGAAGGTATGAACCTGCAGATCAAGGATGTTACTGAAGAGGTCAGGCCGCAGAACAGGGAGCGCCTGCTGACGCGCTATTATTCCGCGGCGCTGAGACACCAGTCAGTCCTGCCGCTCCTGGAAGAACTGGCCAGCCTGCTCAAAGAGTACAGCGGCTGCCCATCTGTGCAGGTAGTAATTATAGACAGTTATGGCAACAGAACCCTCAAAGCGGGGAGCGGGCGCAGCCTGGGCCTGTGGGACGGTAACAGGTCCCTCTCCCAGTCCGCCATCGAGCTGCTATTCGGTGAGGCCGGTGCAGAGTTTCCCTCTGGCAGTGAAGGTTCACTTTACATAGGCAATATTCCCGCCGTGCAGGAGCGGCTGGAAGGCAGCCTGAAAAAACTGGTGATGGACGCAGTCAACTCGTACAGTTATAAATCGCTGGCATTGGTACCAGTAAGATTGGAGGGAAAGGTAGCAGGATATATCTTGCTTGCCAGTCACCATGCGGAAGGGATTACACGGGGTATTGTGGAGACGGTAGAGTCGGTTTCAGTGCACCTGCAGGTCATTATTGAGCATGCCGGACTGAAGGAGGAGTTACGCAGGCAGCGGCGGGGTTTACTGAAGCAGATGTATGAGAGGTCCGCCCACCTGGAAGCCTTAAGCGAAAGGTTAAAACAGGAGTCGGCCGAGCGCAAAAAGGCACAGGAGGAGATGCGGGTCCAGCGAGATCTGGCAGTAGCACTCAATGGGATTGAGAACCTTGATGAGGCACTGCGGCTGTGCCTGGACACGGCAATCCTCGTTTCCGGCATGGACAGCGGGGGCATCTACCTGGCCGATCCCCTGGCCGGAGGTTTTAAACTGGCGGTTTCCAGGGGGCTATCTGAGGATTTCATCAGGCAGGTCACCTATTATAATGATTCGGAACCAAGTGCCAGAATTATCAATAGCGGACAATCAGTTTATTCGACTTACAGCGAACTTGGTGTACCTATGGACCAAATCCGGCAGGGGGAAGAATTGAAGGGTATGGGTGTTATACCTATCATGCACGATGACAGGGCGGTGGCATGCCTGAATATCGCCTCGCACGTATTCGACGAGATACCCTTCAGCGCCCGCAACGCGGTTGAGGCCATTGCGGCAGACCTGGGGACTTTCGTCGCCCATATCGTAAACAGGGAGGCCCTCGTGGAGAGCGAAGAACGGTACCGCACGCTGTTTGCCAGGACCCCTAACCCCATAATGGTCAAAGATACCGATGGCAATTACATCGCCGGCAATGATGCCGCGCTGGCCTTTCTCGAGTGTACACGGGAAGAGTTTCTTGCCATGAACGTGAAAAATACGCTACCTCCTTACCTTGATGAGGGCTGGTACGCGAATCTGCGCAGCATTTGGGAAACGGGGGGGACGGTGGAGCGGGACTATTATGTCTGGGGCAAGATAAAGGTGCTGGAACTCACCATCACCCCGCTCCAGGTTGGTGGCCGAAAAATAATCTTCGGCATAGGCCGTGATGTTACAGAGCGCAAAAGAGCTGAAACGGAGTTGAAGTTGAGCGAGGAGCGGTACCGCCTGCTGGCGGAGAATTCTTTGGACGTTATCTGGGCTGCCGGCATGGACCTGAGCCCGGCCTACATAAGTCCATCCATATTGCTGCACACGGGCTATACTGCAGACGAAGTCAAGGATATATTGACGCACGGTCACGGTTATGCCGCAAGCCTTGGAATAGAGGAAAGGGATATTGAACGTAAGTTAATTGCCATGAAGGAGCTTATCGACGGCAAGGTGGACAGCCAAGTCATAGAGTACCAGGTAAAAAGCCGTGACGGTAAAATTTCCTGGGCTGATGAAAAAATGAGCATTTTGAGAGACAGCGAGGGGAAGGAAGTGGGAATAATCGGAGTCATAAGAGATATTACAGCGCAAAAAAAGATGACCGAAAATCTTATTATTGCCGATCGGCTGGTTTCCCTTGGAGAGATGGCCGCCGGCCTGGCCCATGAAGTCAATAACCCCCTTACCGCGGTAATGGGGTTCGCTTATTTGCTGCAGCAGAATCCCGCCACCCCCCCGGAGATAAGAGAAGATGTGGAATCTATTTACAAGGAGAGCAAGCGTGCGGCCGACGTGATAAAGAATTTCCTTGCGTTTTCGCGCGGCCAGGGGGCCGAGAAAAAGGCTGAGCAGATAAACAGCCTGGTTGAGAACGTGCTCAAATTGAGACAGAGCCGGATGCAGAAAGAAAATATCAGCGTAAATTTGGAACTGGCAGACGGATTGCCCTCCGTCTATTGCGATGCTGCGCAGATTCAGCAGGCGGTGTTAAACATCATACTGAACGCTGAGTATTTTATGTACCAGACCCATCAGCGCGGCACCCTCATAATTAGCACCCGCTTGTCGGGGGGCAATATATGCTTATCCATAGCAGACGATGGTCCCGGCATGACGCCCGATAAGATGGACCATGTCTTCGACCCCTTCTACACGAGCAAGCAGGTTGGGGAGGGAACAGGCCTGGGGCTCAGTATCTGTCACAGTATAGTTCGCGGACACGGGGGCAACGTCTATGTCGAAAGCTCCCCCGGCAAAGGAGCCATTTTTACAATAGAGCTTCCGGCCGGGCAGCAGGGCTTTACGTTATCGTAAGTTAGTTGTGCAGGTTATCTATTGTTGACAGGGGTTCAATCCTTATGATAATATTTCCATTTGTTGCAAAGTTGCGCTAATATTCATTGGTTCAGCGCAGGTTTTGCGTGACCTGGATAACAATCAAGCCGGCTGGTTGACCCGGGATGTGGGCCAGATCGGGAAGTAGTCCGGGGACAACTGGTTGGCTTTTTAATTTGCCAAAAATACAGGGAATAATAACTTAAAGGAAGAGAATCAGTATGCCGACAGTAAACCAGCTGGTCAGGAAGGGCCGCCGCAAGGTAGCCAAGAAGACCAAGTCTCCCGCGTTGCAGGTGATATACAACACCCTGAAGAACAAATCCAGGAAAGGCGTATGTTCCCCGCAGAAACGCGGTGTGTGCGTGCAGGTTAAAACCATGACTCCCAAAAAGCCCAACTCGGCGTTACGTAAAATCGCTCGGGTGCGGCTGACAAATCACATTGAGGTCACGGCGTACATCCCGGGGGAGGGGCACAATCTCCAGGAGCACTCGGTAGTTCTCATCCGTGGCGGCAGGGTTAAGGACCTGCCGGGAGTCCGCTATCATATAATCCGTGGCACACTCGATGCTGCGGGAGTCGACAAGCGCAGGCAGGGAAGAAGCAAATACGGGGCCAAGGCTCCCAAAGCTCCTGCGGCAGTCAGCTAAATATAACGGGGAGATAATATGTCAAGGCGAGCCAAGTTTGTAAACAGGGAAGTAAGCCCGGATCCCAAGTACGGGAGCCCGGTGGTTGCCAGGTTTATTAATAAAATAATGTATAAGGGCAAGAAGTCCACGGCCCAGGGCATTGTTTACGATGCTTTTGAACGTATCAACAAGCAAATGAAGACGGAGCCCATCAATATTTTTGAGCAGGCTATGAAAAATGCCACCCCCATGCTCCAGGTGAAGTCCAGGCGCGTTGGCGGTGCTACCTATCAGGTGCCCATTGAGGTAAGCCCGGAGCGCGGCGAGTTCCTGGCCACAAAATGGATAATTACCTACGCGAGGGATCGCGGCGGGAGGTCGATGGCTGAAAAGCTGGCCGCAGAGCTGATGGATGCAGCCCAGGGACAGGGCAACACCATCAAGAAGAAGCAGGATACCCACAAGATGGCCGAGGCAAATAAGGCATTTGCGCATTACAGATGGTAACAGCAGGAATTAAGGAATCCCGGCCCAAATCGGGTCAGGGTAATAATAAAGTGACAAGATCGTTTCCCCTGGATAAGGTTCGGAACATCGGCATCATTGCTCATATAGATGCCGGGAAGACCACGACTACCGAGCGGATTCTGTTCTATACCGGCAGGACCTACAAAGTGGGTGAGGTGCATGACGGCACTGCAGTCATGGATTGGATGGTGCAGGAGAGAGAGCGCGGTATAACAATTACTTCGGCCGCCACCACCTGCCACTGGAAGGATTACCGGATAAATATTATAGACACGCCGGGGCATGTTGATTTCACTGCTGAAGTTGAGCGCAGCCTGCGTGTGCTGGACGGGGGCGTGGTCGTGCTGGATGCCGTGGCCGGGGTGGAGGCGCAGTCGGAGACGGTCTGGCGCCAGGCCGACAGGTACGGGGTGCCCAGGATATGCTTCATCAACAAGATGGACAGGGTGGGTGCCGATTTCCCGCGGACGATTCAGATGATAGAGGAACGGTTGAAGGCTAAGACAGTAGCTATACAGGTGCCTCTGGGGAAAGAGAACCTTTACCGGGGTGTTATCGACCTGGTCGCTAAAAAAGCCTGGATTTTTCCGGACGAGGTCTCGGAGGATCCATGCGAAGCTGAAATCCCCGAGGACATGAAGGAGGAGGCTTCCCGCGCCAGGCACGATATGATAGAGAAGCTGGCAGAAAATGACGACCAGCTCATGCTTAAGTATGTTGATGATCACGAGATCGGTGAAGAGGATATCAGATCCGCAATCAGGCGTCTGACCGTGGCGAACAGGATCGTTCCGATCGTTTGTGGCACGGCGCTGCGCAACAAGGGCATCCAACTGGTGCTTGACGCGGTAGTCGATTACTTGCCCTCGCCCCTGGAAAAGCCGGCGCTCAAGGTCGTCGATACCACTACCGGGCAGGAGGTTGCGCGCCCGGCCAGCGACGAAGCACCATTTACCGCGCTGGCGTTTAAAGTAGTATCTGATCCGTTTGTGGGCAGGCTGGTTTACTTCCGAGTTTATTCTGGCAGTATCAAGGTTGGCGCACAAATATATAATGCCAGCAGGCAAGGCAGGGAGCGCCTGGGCAGGCTGCTTCTCATGCATGCCAACAAGCGCGAAGAGATCGACGAAGTGGATACGGGCTGTATTGCGGCCACCCTCGGGTTGAAAAACACTTTTACAGGTGACACTCTGTGCGAAGCGGGGCAGTCTGTTTTGCTTGAGGATATTAAGTTCCCCGCGCCGGTTATCGACATGGCGGTCGAGCCGAAGAGCAAGGCTGACCAGGATAAGCTCAGTGAAGCCATTGGCAGGCTTTCGGAGGAAGATCCTACCTTTAAGGTTAAAACCAACGAGGAAACGGGGCAGACGATCATATCAGGCATGGGTGAACTTCATCTCGAGGTACTGATAGACCGCATGATGAGGGAGTTCGGCGTGCAGGTCAGGGTCGGCAAGCCGCAGGTAGCGTATAAGGAAACGGTGACCATATCGGTTGAAGCGGAGGGCCGCTTTATCAGGCAGTCGGGCGGGCATGGTCAGTACGGACACTGCTGGCTTAAGATTGAACCGGGCGAGCGCAACAGCGGATTTAAATTTGTAAACGGTGTGCGCGGCGGCGATATATCACGGCAGTATATACCTGCAGTCGAGGCCGGTGTGAAAGAGGCGCTGGATACCGGCGGTGTCAGCGGTTACCCGCTGGTAGATATAAAGGTTACTGTCTTTGACGGTAGCGAGCACGAGGTTGATTCGTCGGAAATGGCATTCAAAATGGCTGGTTCCATAGCGTTGAAGGAAGGGGTTGCCAGGGCGAAGCCGGCAGTCCTCGAACCTATTATGAGGCTCGAGGCAGTGGCCCCCTCGGCATTTATGGGAGATGTTATCGGCGATATCAATTCCAGGCGCGGCCAGATACAGGGAATCGAAACGCATGGGGAGACCTGCGTTATACACTGTTTTGTGCCTCTGGCAGAGTCATTCGGTTATGCGACCTCTTTAAGGTCGCTGACCCAGGGCAGGGCCACGTATTCCATGGAATTCCAGCAGTACAGTGAAGTTCCGGCAAGTATACTTGAAGAAATGTTAGCTAAATCGAAGGGTAGGTAAATGACCAAGCAAAAGATAAGAATTAAACTGCGGGGATATGACCATCGGCTGGTTGACCAGTCCGCCGGGCAGATAGTTGAAACTGCGATCAAATCAGGCGCCGAGGTGATCGGGCCGGTGCCCCTGCCGACAAGGATCGAAAAGTTTTGCGTGATCAGGTCAGGTTTTATTGATAAGGATTCCCGTGAACAGTTTGAGATGCGTACTCATAAGCGGCTCATCGATATAGTCGGCCCGACTACCAAGACCATCGATGCGCTTACTCAGCTGCAGTTGCCCTCGGGCGTGGAAATCGATATTAGATTGTAGGAATAGGGAAAAATGGCTGGCATACTCGGAAAGAAAATCGGAATGACGCAATTGTACAGGGAGAACCTGGAGATAGCTGTTACAGCTATCGAAGCTGGACCCTGTTGCGTTATCCAGATCAAGACGGTTGAGAAGGATAAGTACAATGCTGTCCAGATTGGTTTTGGCGAGGCTAAGAAGCTGGGCAAGGCAGAGAAGGGGCATCTCAAGGAGAACGGGAATTTCCGCTATTTGCGCGAGTTGCGCACCGAAGATGTGAAAGATTACCAGGTCGGGCAAAAAATAGATGCGGGCATTTTCAAGGCCGGTGACATTGTCCAGGTCGAAGGTATTTCCAAGGGCAAAGGGTTTGCCGGCGGGGTCAAGAGGCATCATTTTAAGGGTGGGCCAAAGACACATGGCCAGTCCGACAGGCATCGTGCCCCCGGTTCGATCGGTTCCACTACTACGCCGGGCCGGGTATTGAAAGGCCTGCGTATGGCCGGGCACATGGGCGCCCGTAAGGTTACGACGCGCAATTTGGTCGTGGTCGAAGTTGACACCGCCAGGAATGTATTGCTGCTCAGGGGCGCGGTTCCGGGCGCCAGGGGCGGGATACTGCTGATTGAGAAAGCACAATAAAAGGGTTACTGCAGTGGATTTAGAAATATTTGATTTGAAAGGCGAAAAGACCGGCAAAATAAAGGTCAGTGATTATGTATTCGGCCAGGCCGTGAATGAAGCTGTTGTACACCAGGCTTTGCTCAGGCAGTTGGCAAATAGGAGGCAGGGCACCGCTGACACCCAGACCCGCTCTGACGTGACGAGGAGCACCAAGAAGCTCTATGCCCAGAAGCACACGGGCAGGGCCAGGCGTGGCAGTGCCACATCGCCGCTTCTCAAGGGCGGCGGCGTGGTTTTCGGACCGCACCCCCGGAGCTACCGGCAGGATATGCCAAAAAAAATGCGCAGGCTGGCCTTGCGCAGTGTTCTTTCAGGAAAGGTACGCGATGGCGAGGTTAAAGTGCTCAAAAAGCTTGATCTCAAGGAGCCTAAGACCAGGCTGATGTCGGATATGTTGGATGCGCTGGGCATTAATAATACTGCCATCATAGGTGTTGCAGTGGGTAAGGACAATATCACCATGGCGTGCTCCAATTTGCCTGGCATCAAGACCACCATGGTTTCGATGCTGAACGTGGCTGACCTGCTGTCGCACAGGGTACTGGTGCTCGACGTCGATGCTGTCCGGCGCATCGAAGAGTTGTGGGATGAGAAGAAGACAGAAAAGGGCAAGGAAAAGGCGGGATAAGGCGCCGAGAGGTTTGGATACGGTATGAATTTATTCGAGATTTTACGCAGGCCGCTGGTGACTGAGAAGAGCACGAGGCTTTCTGAGCGGAATAAGTACGTATTTGAAGTTGACAAGAGGTCTAACAAGGACCAGGTCAGGCTGGCCGTTGAGAAAGTCTTCAAAGTGGGTGTTGTGAGCGTTAATATGATCAAGGTACCGGGCGAAACGAAGAAAATGGGCAGGAGGGCAGTCCGCCGTCCTGCGTGGAAAAAGGCCATAGTGACACTCAAAGAAGGGGATAAAATACAGTTCTTTGAGGGAGTCTAAGATAACAGGAGTATAAATTGGGTTCTGTTATAAAGAAACGTAAAAAAAAGATGGCGAAGCACAAGCATCGGAAGCTTTTGAGAAAGAACCGATGGCAGCGACGTCATTCTTAAAAAGCAGGAGTAGTTAGAGTTGGCTTTAAAGACATTTCGCCCTACATCCCCCGGGCGCCGCGGAATGGTGAAGATATCGTTTGACGATATCACGAAGACGGTGCCGGAAAAGGCCCTGTTGGTACCGCATAAAAGAAAGGCGGGACGCAACAGCAGGGGTGTGATTACAACGCGCCACAGGGGTGGAGGCGCAAAGCGTAAGACGCGTATAATCGATTTTAAAAGGGACAAGTTGGGTGTGCCTGGCAGGGTCGCGGCCATCGAGTATGACCCGGGCCGCTCCGCCCGCATAGCCCTGATTTTTTACGCCGATGGCGAGAAACGCTATATGCTCTGCCCGTTGGGGGTGGGCGTTGGTGATATCATCATGGCAGGCGAGAGTGCCGAGATCAAACCGGGAAACAACCTGCCGCTGGGCAGCATACCGGCTGGTACAACAGTGCACAATCTGGAGTTTGAGCCCAACAAGGGTGGACAGATAGTGCGCAGCGCAGGGACTTCAGCGCAGGTGCTGGGCAGAGAAGACAGGTATACCACGGTGCGATTGCCGTCGGGCGAGGTGCGCCGCTTTTTGAATGAATGCAGGGCTACTATCGGCCAGGTGGGGAACCTTGACCACCAGAATATTAAACATGGTAAAGCAGGACGGGTGCGCTTGCTGGGACGGCGGCCCAAGGTGAGGGGTTCTGCTATGAGTCCCCGTGATCATCCGCATGGTGGTGGCGAAGGCAGGTCGCCGCGCGGAATGCCGCCCAAGACACCGCAGGGCAAACCTGCGCTGGGGCACAGGACACGTGCGGGAAAGACATCCGACAAGTTGATAGTAAGGCGCCGCTACGCAGCGAAATAAAGAGGTAAATTAAGTATGTCACGTTCAGCCAGAAAGGGCCCGTATTGTCATCCCAAGCTGCTGAAAAAAATTGAAGCGCTTAATAAAAAGGGTGAGAAGCAGGTAATCAAGACCTGGGCACGGTCTTCCACCATTATGCCGGAAATGCTTGGCCACACAATCGGTGTGCATGACGGCAGGCGGCATGTACCGATTTTTATCACGGAAAATATGGTCGGCCATAAATTGGGCGAATTTGCCATGACACGCACGTTCCGCGGTCATGTTGGCAAGTCTGTAGCCGCTGCGCCGGTCAAGAAGAAATAAGCAGGTAAGAAATGAGAGTAGGAGCAATAGCTAAAGACATAGGGATCCCTCCCCGCAAGGTGAAACTTGTGGTGGATATGGTGAGGGGCAAAAAAGTTGAAGACGCCTTGAATATATTGAAGTTCACTACTACCCCGGCGGCAAAAGCTATTGCCAAGGTAATTAAATCTGCCTCTGCCAACGCGGAGAATAACTACCAGATGGACCCCGCTGAATTAAAGGTCGTTTACATCGTGGCCGATGAAGCGCGCACCTTGAAAAGGTATAGGCCTCAGTCCCGGGGCCGCTTCAGCCCTATATTGAAGCGTGCCACGCATATCAAGGTTTTCGTTTCCGAGGAGGGAAAATAATTGGGACATAAAGTTCACCCCTACGGTTTCCGGATCGGCATTATTCGCGGCTGGAAGGCCAAGTGGTTTAATGAGAAGCATTACCTGGAGGCTTTGCATGACGATCTCAAGCTGCGCAAGGAGATAAAGCGAAGGTTGCGCGAGGGCGCGGTGGCAAGGGTCGAGATGGACCGGCAGGGGAATGATATAGTTGTGACGATTTTTACCGCGCGTCCGGGCATTGTCATAGGCCGGGGAGGCCAGCGTGCCGAGGAATTGAGGTCCGAGCTGGAGAAGCTTTGCGGCAAGAAGGTTAAATTATCCATAAAGGAAGTTGAACAGCCTGAACTGGAAGCCATGTTGGTAGCACGCAACATCGCCGATTCCCTGGAACGGCGTGTAGCCTTCAGGCGGGCTATGAAACAGGCAGCTTTCAAGACCCGGCAGGCCGGCGCCAAGGGTGTAAGGATATGTTGTTCCGGCAGATTGGGAGGCGCTGAAATTGCCAGGCGTGAAACTACCCGTGAAGGCCGGTTACCGCTGCATACACTTTGTGCGGATATCGATTATGGCGTAGCTGAAGCCCATACAACCATGGGCAACATAGGCGTCAAGGTATGGATTTACAAGGGCAACATTATCCCTGAAGTAAGGAGAGAAAGTGTTACAACCGAAACGAGTGAAGTATCGAAAGTGCCATAGAGGCCACCTGCGTGGCAAGGCACAATCAGGTAATACAATTACCTTCGGTGATTTCGGTATGCAGGCCGAGGAGGCCCATTGGATTACGTCGCGGCAGATCGAAGCAGCGCGGCGTGTTATTGTACGTTACCTGCGCCGCGGAGGGCAGGTGTGGATACGGATTTTCCCTGATAAATCTGTTACCAAGAAGCCGGCTGAGACCCGCATGGGCAGCGGCAAGGGTGCCGTGGATCACTGGGTAGCAGTGGTTAAGCCGGGCAGGATGCTGTTTGAGATCGGTGGCATAAAGGAAAATATGGCCAAGGAAGCGTTAAAGCTTGCCGCCCATAAATTGCCGATTAAAACCAGGTTTGTTGCACGCGAAGCTTTCAAGGAAGTGGTAAAAAGTGAAACTAACTGAAATCAGGGCGTTGGGTAACGCCGAGTTGCAAAAAAAATTGGAGGAAGCTCACCAGGAGCTGTTTAACCTGCGCTTCAAGCTGGCGACCAAGCAATTGGTCAACCATCGCGAGCTGCCCAAGGTCAGGAAAAGGATCGCCAGGATAAACACGATTGTACGCGAGCGGGAGCTTGGCAAGAAGTAAAAGATGGAAAAAAACCGGAAAACCAGGATCGGTAAAGTCACCAGCAACAAGATGCAAAAGACGGTGGTCGTGCGTGTTGAGAATCTGCGCAGACACCCGCTGTACCATAAGGTGGTCAGGCATTCCTCCAATTTTAAGGCCCATGACGAGGACAACAAATGCAATGTAGGCGACCTGGTCAAGATCGTGGAAACCAGGCCGCTGTCAAAGGATAAGAATTGGAGGGTCGTGGAAATAATACAGAAAGCAGACATAGTCGGTGTCTTAAAGGACGATTTGGCACAGGCGAACCAGGAGAGCTAAAGTGATCCAGTCGAATACCAGATTAAAAGTTGCGGATAATACGGGTGCACGCCAGGTGATGTGCATAGGGGTGCCGGGAGGTACCCGGAGGCGCTATGCCTCCGTGGGAGATGTCATAACCTGCAGCGTCAAGCGTGCCATACCCGGCGGGGTGGTTAAGAAAGGTGACGTCGTCAAAGCGGTCATCGTGAGAATTGCCCAGCATCACCACAGGCCGGATGGTTCTTATGTTCGCTTCGATGACAATGCCGCGGTAATACTCGACGACAAGGGTAACCCCAAGGGCACCCGCATATTTGGACCGGTTGCGAGGGAATTGAGGGACAAGAATTTTATGAAGATAATTTCCCTTGCTCCGGAGGTGCTTTAAGATGAAGATTCACAAGAATGATAACGTGTTGATCATTGCCGGCAAGGACAAAGGGAAAAAGGGCAAGGTGCGCAAGGCCATACCCGACAAAGACAGCGTAATTGTGGAAGGGTTCAACCTGATTAAGCGCCATTCCAAGACAAAGGGCAAAACGCGGCAGGCCGGCATTATCGAGTTGGAGGCGCCCATACACGTTTCCAGCGTGATGATTATCTGCAACAAATGCAACAAACCTGCCAGGCTGGGATATAGGGAGCTTGAGGACGGCAACAAGGCCCGGTTCTGCCGCAGTTGCTCCGAGATCATTGATTAAATTGAGGTAACCTTGATAATGGTAAGGCTGAAAGAAAGATATAACAAAGAAATTGTGCCGCAGTTGATAAAGAAGTACGGCTACCGTAACGTCATGGAAGTGCCCAGGGTAAACAAGATCGTTCTAAACCTGGGCATGGGCGAATCGCTGGCCAACCCTAAGGCCATGGAAGCGGCCGGAAAGGATTTGACCACCATCGCGGGGCAGCATGCCGTGGTAACCAAGGCCAAGAAGTCCATCGCTGCCTTCAAGCTGCGGGCGGGCACCCCTATCGGAATGATGGTTACACTGCGGGACAAAAGGATGTATGAATTCTTGGATAAGCTTGTCAGCGTTGTTCTGCCGCGCATACGTGATTTTCAGGGTGTCTCGAGGGACGCATTCGATGGGCAGGGCAATTATAGCCTGGGCATGAAAGAACAGATCGTGTTCCCAGAAATTGAATACGACAAGGTGGACAAGACCAGGGGGCTTGAGATAACGATAGTTACATCGGCCAAGACTGACGAGGATGGCAGGCGCCTGCTCGAGGCCATAGGCTTGCCGTTTAAGAAAAATTAGAAGGGTTTAAATATGGCGAAGTTATGCAAGATAAATAAGGCAAACCGGGCACCTAAGTACAAGGTTCAGCAGCATAGCCGCTGCAAGCTGTGCGGCAGGCCAAGGGCATATATGCGCAAATTCGGTATGTGCCGTATCTGTTTCCGCACACTGGCCCTGAATGGTGAGTTGCCCGGGGTACGGAAATCAAGCTGGTAAAATTATTAGCGGAGTTGTTTGTCGATGGTTACTGATCCGATTGCTGATTTGTTGACACGGGTGCGCAATGCTGCCATGGCACGCCATGACAGTGTGGTCATACCTGCCTCTAAAATGAAAATTCTGGTTGCCAAAATCCTCAAGGATGAGGGTTTTATCGTCGATTATTCCATTATTAAAGGAGAACCGCAGCGCACGATCAAAATAACGCTAAAATATATCGATAAACAGCCTGCTTTCATAGGACTTGAGCGCGTGAGCAAACCCGGACTCAGAATATACACCGGGAAAAAGGAGATACCCAGGGTCTATGGCGGTCTCGGCATTGCTGTCATCTCTACATCGAAGGGACTAATGACCGGCCAGCAGGCCTGGAAGAAGAACATAGGCGGCGAAGTGTTATGTTATGTATGGTAATTGAACTAAGTGAGGTGAACCTGTGTCTCGTATAGGACGGATGCCCGTGCCTGTGCCTGCCGGCGTCAAGATCAATATTGACGGCACAGAGGTTACTGTTGAAGGCAGCAAAGGTAAGCTGACCCGCGAGTTCCACCCGGATATGACTATCAAGCAGGAAAGCGGAAATCTAATCGTTACACGCCCGACCGATAACCGCCAGCACCGCTCGCTGCACGGCCTGAGCAGGTCTTTGCTTGCCAATATGGTTGACGGCGTCACCAAAGGTTATGAGAAGAACCTCGAGTTGAGCGGTGTCGGCTACAGGGCAGTCAAAGAGGGCAACAAGCTGAAGCTGCAAATAGGTTACAGCCATCCTGTGGAATTCGACCCGCCATTGGGTATAGAGATAATTGTCGAGGGGACCAACAAGATCCGAATAGTTGGTGTCGATAAGGAACTTGTTGGCGAAACGGCGGCTGAAATCAGGCGTATACGCGTTCCTGACGCTTACAAGGGAAAGGGTGTCAAATATGCCGGTGAAAGGCTTAGACTTAAGCCCGGCAAGGCTGGCAAGACAGCCACCAAAGGGAAATAAAAATGGCTAAAGTAAGTTCGAATATAGCCCGCAAGAGGCGCCATGTGCGCATCAGGATCAATGTCTCAGGTACGCCTGATAAGCCGAGGTTGTGCGTCTTCCGCAGCCTGAGCAATATTTATGCGCAGATAATCGACGATGCCAGTGGCACGACCCTGGCCTCGGCCAATAGTCTGGGTACAGAATTGAAGGAACAGTTAAAAGGCAAAAATAAGACCCAGGTTGCCGAGTTGGTAGGGTCAGAGCTGGCCAAAGGCGCTAAGGAAAAGGGCATAAGCAACGTGGTGTTCGACCGCGGCGGCTACAAATATCATGGCCGGGTTAAAGCGCTGGCTGAAGCGGCGCGCAAAGCCGGGTTAAAATTCTGAGGATTTAAGTATGAAAGCAGCGACTAAGATGCATACCCCTATGCCAAGGGTGGACACCAGTGATATGGAATTCACGGAGAAGCTGGTATCCCTGGACCGCGTGACCAAGGTGGTCAAGGGCGGCAAAAACATGCACTTCCGCGCCCTGGTGGTCGTCGGAGACGGCAAAGGCCACGTGGGCGTGGGCCTGGGCAAAGCCAGGGAAGTCCCCGAAGCTATCCGTAAAGCCGGCGTATCGGCTAAAAAGAGCGTTATCAGCGTTGTTTTCAAGGACAAGACCATCCCCCACGTGAGCTTTTCCAAGTTTGGAGCGGCCCGGGTATTGCTCAAGCCGGCCCCGCCGGGCACCGGCGTAATTGCCGGAGGCGGAGTACGTGCAGTAGTTGAAGCAGCAGGCGTCAGGGACATATTGACCAAATCCCTTGGATGCTCGAACCCGGTCAATGTTACCAGGGCGACCATCCTGGCCCTGGCCAACCTGAGGGATTTCAAAGAGAGCATCAGGCGAAGGAAAGGACTACAGGGGATCGAGGAGATACAGGCACGTGGCTAAGATACGTATAAAGTGGATAAAAAGCGATATTGGATATGCGGGCGACCAGAAGAGGACGCTCAGGGCACTGGGTTTTCACAGGCTGAACGAAGTGGTCGAAAAGGAAGATACCCCGGTCATCAGGGGCATGATAAACAAAGTCAGGCACATGCTTGCAATTGAAGAGAACGAAAATGGATCAAAGTAATTTAAAGCCTCCGGCGGGATCCAAGCACAAGAAAAAGCGTGTAGGCTGCGGTGATGGCAGCGGGCACGGCACATTTTCTACGCGTGGGTGCAAAGGACAGAAGTCGCGTTCCGGGAGGGACCTGCGCCCGGGCTTTGAAGGCGGCCAACTGCCGATTATCAGGAGGTTGCCCTGGACCAGGGGATTCACCAACGTAGCCAAGAAGCAGTATAGCCTGGTCAATGTGGGAGACCTTAAGAAATTTGATGCCGGCGTTGAGGTGAATACTGAAATACTGGTCCAATCGGGTCTGGTAAAATCAGCAGCCTTGCCTGTCAAGGTACTCGGCAACGGGGAACTGGACAGGGCCCTCACGGTCAAGGCCAGCAAGTTTTCAGTTGTTGCCAGAAACAAGATTGAAGCGGCTGGCGGCAAGGTAGAGGAAATCTAAGATGCCGCAGACTCAATCACGGCCCCGCCTGATCCAGGCAATGATAGATGCTTTCTCGTTGCCTGACCTCAGGCAAAAGCTGATTTTCACGCTGGCCATGTTAATCATTTTCAGGTTTATTGCCCATGTACCCATTCCTGGCGTAGACCTGGCTCAACTGCAGCAGATTTTCGATCGCAGCCAATTGCTGGGCATGCTTGACCTCTTCAGCGGTGGCGCCATGAGATATTTCAGCATAGCTGCAATGGGCGTATATCCCTATATCACTTCTTCGATTATAATGCAGCTATTGGTGCCGGTCATCCCCGCGCTGCGCAGACTCTCGGAGGAAGGAGAATCCGGCAGGAACAGGATCAACCAGATAACTCACTGGCTGACGGTACCGCTGGCGGCGCTGCAGGGCTTTGCCCAGCTACAGCTTTTGCGCAGCCAGGGAGGCGTACTGGAGGCCGGTGCACTTGAGACGGTGGCCATCGTAGCATCGCTAACTGCCGGCACCATGATATGTGTCTGGCTGGGTGAGCTTATCACCGAGCGGGGCATCGGCAACGGCGTCTCGATCATTATCTTCGGCGGCATCATCGCCGGCCTGCCGGAACAGGTGGGGCGCGGCATGATAGCCAAGGATAACTGGGCGGGCGTCGGCGTATTTATACTTCTTGCGCTGGCCACAGTTGTTTTAATCGTTATTTTCACGGAGGGACACCGCCGCATACCGGTTCAGTATGCCCGCACTGCTTTCCGAGGGGGCAAAATGTACCGCCAGGCAGGTTCTACCTACATACCGCTGCGCGTTAACATGGCGGGCATGATCCCACTGATCTTTGCCATGTCCCTCATGATTTTCCCCGGTACCATAGCCAGTTACCTGGCAGCGCCCCCGGGGCAGGACCCCAATTTTGCCAATACCATCATGGAATGGTTCAATCCCAGCGCCCCGCTGCCCATCGGACTTTTCTACTGGGTGTTTTATTTCCTGCTGGTCGTTGGCTTCACCTTCTTTTACACTATGGTGATATTTGAGCAGATGGACCTGGCGCGCACACTGCAGAGGCAGGGCGGATTCATACCGGGCGTCCGGCCGGGCAAGCCGACCACGGACTATTTAAATGGAGTGACAAACCGCCTGACATGGGGTGGCGCGCTCTTCCTGGCCCTGGTGGCCATCATGCCGTTTATAGCCGGTCAAATAACCAGCGCATCGGTGATGACGCTTTCCAGCACAGCCATACTGATCGTGGTAGGCGTGGCGCTGGATACCATGAAGCAGATAGAGGCGCAGCTCACTATGCGTCGCTACGAAGGCTTCTTAAAGTAAGGAGGATTTGAAAATGTTCTTCATATTGCTTGGGGCGCCCGGGGCAGGGAAGGGTACTCAGGCAGATATTATAGTTAAAGAGATTTCGTTGCCCCATGTAGCTTCGGGCGACCTTTTCAGGCACGCGCTGAAGAATGGGACCGAGTTGGGGAAGCAGGCCGAATCCTTCATGAAGGCTGGCCAGCTTGTGCCTGACGAGATAACCATCAAGATGATCCTCGAGAGGATTGCTAAAGAAGACTGCACCAGCGGTTGTGTATTCGATGGTTTCCCCCGCACGCTCGAGCAGGCCAAAGCGCTGGATGCCGCCCTGGGTAAACAGGGAAAATCGATCGAGAAGGCCATTTATATCGAGGTACCCGAGGGCGTACTGCTCGACAGGTTGACAGGGCGCTGGGTATGCCGGACCTGCCAATCCCCTTTCCATCAGCAGAACCAACCGCCAAAGACAGAGGGCGTTTGCGATAAGTGTGAAGGAGAGCTTTACCAGCGGGCTGATGACAAGGAAGAGACCATCAAGGAACGACTCAAGGTATATTTCGCGCAGACCATGCCGCTGCTTGAGTACTATGAGAAGCAGGGCAGGCTTTTCAGGTGCAACGGCAACCAGCACATAAACGAGGTAGGCAAGGATATCGTCAAGTTCCTTAAAGGACTGAAACAGAAGAAGTAAATGATCATTATCAAATCGGCCGAGGAGATCGCTTTAATGCGCGAGGCCGGCAGGATTGTAGCAATAGTGTTGCAGAAAATGAGTGAAGCTATTAAACCGGGCGTTAAAACCCTGCAGCTCGACGCCCTGGCCCAAAAGGAACTGGGCAGGTGGAGCGGGGCGAGGGCTTCGTTCAAAGGGTACAAGGGTTTTCCCGCCAGTATCTGTGCATCGGTAAACGAGGAGGTCGTCCACGGTATACCGGGCAACAGGGTGCTGAATGAAGGAGATATAGTTTCGCTGGATTTCGGGGTCATATATAAAGGCTTCCAGGGCGATGCTGCGCTCACAGTGGGCGTTGGTCAGGTCAGCCCTGAAGCCGCGTTACTGATGGAAGTGGCCCGGGCATCCCTGGCGCAGGGAATCGCCGCCGCCCGTGAAGGGGGGAACCTGGGGGATATCGGGTCAGCCATTCAGAACTACGTTGAGCAGAGGGGTTATAGCGTGGTCAGGGAATACTCAGGCCACGGCATCGGCAGGGAGATGCACGAGGACCCGCTGGTACCCAACTTCGGCAGCAAGGGCGAAGGCCTTAAGCTGAAGGAAGGCATGACCCTGGCGCTTGAGCCCATGGTAAATGCGGGTGGTTGGAAGACACGGCAGAATGCCAATGGCTGGACGGTTCATACCGCCGACAGCAGCCTTTCGGCGCATTTTGAGCATACCATTGCTATCAGGAGCGGCACAGCGGAGATTTTGACCGAGCCGTAAAATTAGCATTATGGATAAAAAAGAAGCAATAGAAGTCGAGGGAACTGTACTGGAGTCATTGCCCAATGCTACTTTCAGGGTGGAGTTGGCCAATGGGCACAGAGTGCTAGCCCACATATCGGGGAAAATGCGCAGACACTATATAAGGATATTGCCGGCGGACAAAGTGCTGGTGGAACTGTCACCGTACGATCTTACGAGAGGCAGGGTTACATACCGCTTCAAGTGATAATAAGAGTATTGTTTTGACATAAAGTGAATAAAGGATTATATTAGTAAACGGTTTTTTTGTAAACGAGGACATATCGGAAATGAAGGTCAGAGCTTCAGTTAAGAAACGTTGTGAGAAGTGTAAAATAATCCGTCGTCGCGGCGTTGTGCGGGTGATTTGCATTAACCCAAAGCATAAACAGCGCCAGGGATAGTCACAGGAGTAAAGTAGAACATGGCACGTATTGCAGGCGTAGACATTCCAAGGGAAAAGCAGGTGCTTTATTCCATTCAGTATATCCATGGAATCGGCCCAAGCATCAGCAAAAGGATATTGAAGGCACTGAAAATAGATCCGACCAAGAAGGTCAAGGATCTTACGGATGAAGAGGTCAGCCGCATACGTGAAAGGATAGACAAGGATTACAATGTAGAGGGTGAACTTCGCAAAGAGGTCACCATGAATATCAAGCGGCTGATAGAGATAGGCAGCCGCCGGGGGATAAGGCACAAGAGGAACCTGCCGGTGAGAGGGCAGAGGACTCGTACCAATGCACGTACCAAGCGTGGAGCCAAGAAGACTGTCGCCGGGCGCGGGCAGAAGCGCGGCGCTACCAAGAAGTAAAGGAGTAACCATATAACATGCCGCAGAAAAAAAAGGTAAGGACAAAGAAACGCGAACGGAAGCTGATACATGAAGGCAAGGCCTTTGTTATATCAACTTTTAACAATACCATTATTACGTTGACAGACCCCAAGGGTGGTGTGATCTCCTGGGGAAGCTCAGGAACTGCCGGATTTAAGGGTTCCCGCAAGGGCACCCCGTACGCGGCCCAGATGGCCGCCCAGGGGGCCGCCGTCAAGGCCAAGGAACATGGCCTGCGCCAGGTGGAGGTATTCGTACGCGGCCCGGGTAGCGGGCGGGAAGCAGCCATCCGGGCTATTCAGGCCTCGGGCATTGTGGTGTCCGGGATACGGGATGTGACGCCGGTACCGCATAACGGCTGCAGGCCCAGAAAGAGAAGGCGAGTATAAGAAATGGCGAGATATATTGAGGCTTATTGTCGTTTGTGCCGTCGCACCGGCACCAAGCTCATGCTCAAAGGCGAGAGGTGCTTTACAGGGAAGTGTGCTCTCGAGCGCAGGGACGCGCCCCCCGGCCCCCATGCTTCAGGCAGGAAGCGGAGGCCCAAGGTGTCCGAGCGGGGCTTGCAGCTTATGGAAAAACAGAAGGCCAAGTACACTTACGGCACATTTGAGCGGCAGTTCCGCCGCTTTTTCGAGGAGGCCTCGAGGGCACAGGGGATCACTGGAGATAACCTCGTGGCCTTACTTGAGCGGAGGCTTGATAACGTCGTGTTCCGCCTGGGGTTTGCCGATTCGCGCAGCCAGGCCAGACAGGTCGTCCGCCACGGGCATATCAGGCTTAACGGGCGCAGGACCGATGTCCCGTCCTGCCTGGTAAAAGCAGGCGACGTGATCGAGTGGCGCAAGGAGAGCATGAGGAGCGAGTACTATAAGACCCTGGTTGAAAAAATTGAGGACAAGAACGTGCCGGCGTGGCTGTCGCTGGAAAAAGAGAATATGACAGGCCGAGTTCTGTTACTGCCGGCCGCCGGTGAAATAAAGACGAATTTCAATGAGAAAGCGATCGTGGAATTCTATTCCCGATAGGAGGATTTTTGGTTCAATTAGCTTTACCAAAAATTGAATGTACCGAATACCGTGAGGATTACGGCAAGTTCGTTGCCGAGCCGTTGGAGAAAGGTTTTGGCGTCATACTGGGCAACAGCATCCGGCGCGTGCTCCTTAGTTCTCTGCGCGGTGCAGCTATCACCTCCGTGCTCATCGAGAGCATCACACAGGAGTTCAGCACCATCCCCAACATGAAAGAGGATGTGACGGAATTTCTGATGAATGTGCGCGACATACGCATTAAGCTTCTTTCGAGGACCGATGAAGCGGGTAAGATGGTGCTCAATTCCAAGGGCAAGACCGACCTGAGGGCCGGTGATATCATTGTGGAAAGTCCGCCCAATTTCGAGATCGTCAACCCCGGCCTTTACCTGGCCACTATCGATTCCAATGAAGCGAAATTAAACATCGAGTTTACGGTTAAAGTGGGTAAGGGATACCAGCCCGCTGGCGCCGGTGATAACGTCGGCATAATCGTTACCAGCGAGGGGACGAGCAAGGAGATATCCATAGACGCGATTTTCTCCCCGGTCACACGAGCCAATTATACTGTCGAGAGCAGCGGCCCGGGCCAGGGAGCGGGCAAAGAAAGATTGACACTGGAGATATGGACCGACAATACGGTGGATCCCATTGAAGCATTATCTGAGAGCGTGACGGTTTTAGTTGAACAATTCAACTGCTTCACGGGTCTGGCCAGGACCATTGCTGAAAAAGAGGAAACTGAAGCCTGGCAGAAATCGATACCATCGGATGTTTACAACATGCCGCTGGAAAAACTCAACCTCTCAACCCATACATACAACAGCTTGCGGCGCGGCGGCATAACCATGACCGGCCAGTTACTGGAGAAGGGCCTTGAGGGATTGATGTCGCTGGGTGGCTTCGGCGTTAAATCGAGGGAGGAGGTCGAGGTCGTCTTAAAGGAAATGGGCGTCGAGATGTCAGGTGCCCCCATTGAGAAAGATAATAAGAAGAAGGGGCGTGCCAAGAGTGCCGGCCCTGAAGGTGACAGTGAATGAGACACAGGCTATCAGGAAGAAAACTGGGCAGGCCGGCGGCACACCGCTGGTCTTTATACCGCAACCTTGTTACTGACCTGCTGAATTATGGGAAAATCACTACAACACTGCCCAAGGCTAAGGAAGCCAGGGGACTGGCTGACAAAATGATTACCCTTGGCAAAGAGGGTAGCCTCGCTTCGCGAAGGCGTGCACTGGCTTTCATCTTCGATGAGCAGGTTGTGGAAAAGGTATTCATGGTGTACGCACCGAGATACAAAGAACGCCCGGGCGGGTACACACGTGTTTTGAAGATGGCACCCCGTGAGGGTGACCGGGCGCCCATGGCGCTCATAGAGATGGTGGAGTAAGATTTACTTCCGCAGTGGAGCTCTTTAACAAGTTAAGAAATATTGTTCTCGCGGTCGAATATAACGGCGGACGTTATTTCGGCTTCCAGTGGCAGAAGGATCGGCCTACTATCCAGGACGAGTTGGAGATGGCTATTCTAAAGCTGATAGGCGAGGAGCGGCGCGTGACAGCGGCCTGCAGGACCGATTCGGGTGTGCATGCCAGGGGCCAGGTAGTCAGCTTCAGGACGGACTCTGTGCTACCGGTTAAGGCATTTGTCAGCGGGCTAAACCACTTCCTGCCGAAGGATATTTCGGTCCTTAGGGCCGGTACGGTTTCAGCAGGGTTCAATGTTATGAAAGATGCTGTAAGCCGTGAATACAGGTACCTGATATTAAACAGGCGGCCGCGGGCGTCCCTGGGGAATGATATGTATTACCACGTGGCAGCGGAGCTTGATGCAGGGCAAATGGACCTGGCCAGCAAACTGCTAATAGGCGAACACGATTTTGCCTCATTTGTCACCGATTGGGACAGGGAGCAGAGCACGGTACGCATGATTTATGATACGGGAGTACAGAGGGAAGGCGAGGAAGTAGCCTTTCATGTCAGGGCCAAATCGTTCTTAACGCACCAGGTGCGCAATATGGTGGGCACGCTGGTGAGGGTTGGGACGGGGAAAATGGGAATTGAGGAATTTAGAAATATATTGGAGATGAAAAAACTGAGCCTGGCCGGGCCTACGGCACCGGCGCATGGCCTTTGCCTGATGAAAGTTATTTACAAGGATAATTCGGAGTTTAAATATGAAAACCTATGCACCTAAAGCAAGTGAAATCGAAAGGAAATGGCATCTGGTAGATGCCAGCGGCCAGACTCTGGGCAGGATGTCCAGCCAGATTGCCAGGCTGCTTATCGGAAAGCATAAGGCCATGTTCGCCAATAACACGGACACAGGCGATTTCGTGGTGGTCATTAATGCTGAGAAGATAAGGGTCACCGGGAAAAAGCTCACAGACAAGTCCTATTACAGGTATTCCGGCTACCCGGGTGGGATCAGTTCCATGACCCTTGGCGAGATGTTGCAGAAGCACCCGCAACGTGTCATAGAGCACGCTGTGAGAGGCATGCTGCCCAACAGCAGGCTGGGCAGGGCAATGTACAAGAAATTGAAGGTATATGCAGGGGATAAGCACCCGCACCAGGCGCAGTTGGGCGGCGAAAAAGAATCTGACAAAGGGAGCGCAGGCAAATGAGTACAGCAACATATAACCGCGGAACGGGCAGGAGGAAGTGTGCTATCGCGCAGGTAAAACTATCCTCCGGTTCCGGCAATATCATCATAAACGGCAAGCCCTACGAGGAGCTTTTCCCACTGATTGACCATAGGCGCATGATTGAGCAGGCCTTCGTGGTGACCGATACCGCTGGCAAGTATAATGTTGAGATCAAGGTGGTCGGTGGCGGAATGACCGGTCAGGCCGGCGCCATCAAGCACGGCATTGCCCGCGCCCTGGTTGACCTTAACGAAAGCTTCAAGAGCCCACTGCGCCAGCATGGCCTGCTGACCCGCGATTCCCGCATCAAGGAACGCAAAAAATACGGCCTCAAACGTGCTCGCAAAGCACCGCAGTACACCAAGCGTTAACTCCCCGCTAAGGCAGATATAATAAGGGCCCGCTTCGAGAGAAGCGGGCCCTTGATATTCCAGGGAAAGCAATGCTTAAATCTGTGCACCCAACTGAGGAAGAGGAGGCTATACCATGGGCTGAGCCAACTTGAGTTGCCGGGCATTTGCCTCGACGATCTTGCGGAAGTGGAAACCGTAGATGGCCATGGACATCGATACTGAAAATGAACGGGGGCGCTTGACCGTCGTCCAGATCACCAGGTCCCAGAAATGCCAGCGCTCCTTTTCCCTGATGCCCAGCACCCAGAGAGATTTAAAAAAGGCGTTGAGGTTCTGCGATTTCAGCGCCGATGTCTTCTGCCGTTTGGGACGGTACTCCCTCAGGAACGTTTTTACCCTGGCGTAGTACTGGTTGGGCGCGTAGATGGTGTTCACTATACTGCGGTATCCGTCTATCAGCTTATTTATATTCATTTTGGGTATGAAATTAATTGATAATTCTGTGTTGTTACCCGAGAAGCTGCCGGTGAGGCGCTTTTCGCCTTCGAGGCGCTGATGCAACCGGGTGCCCATGGGCGCGTTCAGCAGGCCGACCATGGCCGTCACCACACCGCTTTTCTGCACGAAATTGATAACGTCCTGGAAGATGGATTGGGGATCGCTGTCGAAGCCCACGATGAAACCGCCCTGTACCTCCAGTCCGGCGTGCTGGAGAGTCTTGACAGAGGCGATCAGGTCGCGGCTGGAATTCTGGGATTTGCCGCACTCGGTCAGGCTGTCCTTATTGGGAGACTCGATGCCGATGAAGACCATATTGAAATTGGCCTGGACCATTAGGCCGGTCAACTCCTGGTCGTCTGCCAGGTTGATGGATGTCTGGGTGAAGAAGGAGAATGGGCTGTGTTTCTTCTGAGACCAGCCGATGATAGCCGGCAGAATCTCAGATTTTAGCTTCTTCTTATTGCCGATAAAGTTGTCATCCACGATGAAAACACTGTCACGCCAGCCCCTCTGGTAAAGAGCGTCCAGTTCGCGCAGCATCTGTTCCCTGCCTTTGGTTCGAGGCATATGCCCGTTGAGCACTACGATATCGCAGAACTCACAGTCGTAAGGGCAGCCGCGGGAATACTGCACAACCATGGAAGAATATTTTTTCTTATCCACGAGATCCCAGCGCGGCAAGGGGGTAAGGTTGATATCCGGGCGGACTTTAGACGAATACATTCTCTTCAGGCAGCCGTTCTCCATGTCCGCCAGGAACGGGGGCAGGGTGACTTCTCCCTCGTCCAGCACGAAATGGTCCACGCAGGAGAAATCCTCGTGCCGTGTGGTGAAGAGCGGTCCGCCGGCCACCACCGTGGCGCCCAGTTTCTTGCAGCGCTTTATAGCTATTCTGGCCGAGTCCCTCTGCACCACCATGGCGCTGATAAAGACCATATCGGCCCACTTGATATCCTTGTCGCTCAGCCGCCCCGTGTTCATATCCACCAGTTTCAGTTCCCACTCAGCGGGGAGCATGGCCGCCACCGTCAGAAGGCCGAGCGGTGGGAAAGCCGCCTTCTTGGCAACGAACTTGAGGGCGTGTTTGAAGCTCCAGAAAGTATCGGGGTATTCAGGGTAGATTAGAAGTATCTTCTTATTTATATGCATCATTAAGTATGACCCTCCCAGGTCAATCAGGTAAATTATAATTGGTTGTTTCAGTATGGGAAATAGGTATCGGCACTTATTTAGAGGGTGTCACTTTGCCTCGACCAACCTCTGCTTGAGCAGATCTATCTCCGGAACCGGGCTTGGATCGATGCCGTTGAGCATGGCCAGATAGTAACTCACCCAGTCGCCCAGAAGAACAAGGCTCATGATATGCTTGAGGTCATTTCCTCCCTGGCTGTCCACATACTGGTGGGAGATACCGCGCTGATCTAAAAGTTCGCCGGTGATCTTATAGCGGATAAGCGTGCGCGGGTGCAGGGACTGGCAGCGCAGGAAAAGGACGTACAGGCGGTCGGCCGTGCCCGCCGGGTAGCGGTAGCCCAGGACGGCGTTGTGATTGAGTTCGGGCAGGGTCTCGAAGAAGGCCCACTGCTTGCTGTTCTCATTGATCTGCGTCTTCCACCTGCGGGCGGCGTCGGTGAGTATGCCGGCACCGTAAACGACTGCAATTTTCCCATGTATCCTGGCTGCCAGCGTCTTGGCCTGGTTGTGCTCTGACGGGCAGTCTTCCTGCCAACTTGCGCCAAGAGTTTCCAGAGCCCTGATCATACCATCCACATCCGCCGCTTCGGCGCTTGTAAAGCCCAGGCTTTGCATGATTGCCAGCAGGGGTAGCAAACTATATCCCAGGGCTGCGCGGGGTGGAGAAACGTGCTCTATAAAGAAAGCCGGCACATTGTTTTCAAGGGCCAGTTCCGTCAGCCTGCCGCCGGTGGAGATAACGAGCTTCTTGCAGCCGTTGTTCAGAGCCTGAGTAAAGCCCGAGATCGTTTCCTCTGTATTGCCGGAATAACTTGCCCCGATGACCAGGGTCTTTCCGTCAACCCACGCGGGAAGGTCATAATCGCGGTGCACCAGTACAAGCGGGCGCTTCAAGGGAGCAACCAGTCCCCTGAGCAGGTCCCCGCCGATGGCCGATCCCCCCATGCCAAGTATAACCACTTTATCTACGTCGGAATAGCCGGAGGGAACGGCGAATTTGGAAGCCTTGTCCCAGGCCTGGCGGCACTGGTGAGGAAGGCCGCGTATCTGCGCCCCCATGCCGAATTTATCTAAGGTAGCGTAAACGGAACTGTCGTCCAGGTTTACCATAGCTCATACCCCCACCATTTCCTGGCCATATTGTATTAGTTTCTGCACCTCTTCCATGGAACCGCACTCGGCGTAGATACGAACCAGGGGTTCAGTGCCGGAAAAACGCAGTAGCAGCCACGAGCCGCTCTCAAGCTTGTAGCGGAAACCGTCCCGAGTATCCAGCTGCACAACCCTCTGGCCGCCTATTTTCGCGGCGGGCGACGAGGATAATTTAGCCAGCATTTGCTGCTTGATTTCGTCTGTAGTGTGGATGTCCAGCCTATCGTAGTAATGAGGCCCGACCTTTTTAAAAAGATTTGCCAGCAATTGGGAGGGCGATTTGCCAGTCCTGACGATATAGTCGATAAAATACAGGCCTGCCAGCATGCCGTCCCTCTCGGGGATATGACCGCGAAAACCATATCCCCCGCTCTCTTCGCCACCGAGCAGGGCCTTTTCTTTGATCATTATGGGCGCTACGTACTTGAATCCCACGGGCGTCTCGTGCACGGGCACGTTATAGATCTCGCCGATAGTGAAGAGCATATCTGTGGAAGTGAGGGTTTTGACCAGGGGGCCGCGCTCCTTGCGGATATCCAGGAAGTACATTGCAAGCAGCGCGAACACTTCCTGCGTGGTCATAAAACGGCCGTTTTCATCGATAATGCCGATGCGGTCAGCGTCTCCATCGGTGGCGAAACCAACCGTCGCATCGTCTCTGATGACCTGCCTGGCGAGTTTACTAAGGTTTTTGCTGATAGGCTCCGGCTGTATGCCCGGGAAAAGGGGGTTGCGCACCCTGTTGATCTCGTGTATCTCTATCTGTCCCCCGCCCAGCAGGCTTTTGAAATAACCGATACCGGCGCCGAACATTGAATCTACCACAATCTTCAGCCTGTTCTTCTTGAGAGACTCGATATTTATCAGTTGGTTGAGCTGACTTTCATAGGCGTGGTATGGGTCGTGGTAGGTGATAAGCTTTTTCCTAAGCGCCTCCCCCAGGTCGAGGCGCCTGACCGTCCCTTTATCAACCGCGGCGTTGGCGGATTCCTCTATCTGCGAGATGACTTCTGTGGGTGCGCTGGAGCCGCTGGCAACCTTGTACTTGAAACCATTGTAGTTGCCAGGGTTATGGCTGGCCGTGATCATAATGGCGCCGTCGGCCTTGAGGGCAGTCACGGCATGGCTGGTGACCGGCGTAGGTGCGGGCCTGGGAAAAAGGAAAACCCTTATGCCATTGCCTGCCAGCACCTCGGCCGAGGCCGCGGCGAAATCCTCGGAGGCGAAGCGTGTGTCGTAGCCAATCACGATGCTACGCTTGCCCGGGCCGGCGTCCTTTAGGTAATCGGCGACACCTTGAGCACAGGCTCGCACGTTATCAAAGGTGAAATCCTCGGCAATAACGGCTCGCCAGCCGTCGGTGCCGAACTTGATCCTCGCCGGCATTACTTATATCCCAGCTTCAGCTTTTAAGATCCTGGCTTTATCGGTCTTTTCCCAGGGAAATTTGACGTCAGTACGGCCGAAATGCCCGTAGGATGCCGTGGCACGGTAAATAGGCCTGCGCAGGTCGAAGTACCTTATGATTGCTTCGGGGCGCATATCGAAATGTTTGAGGATCAGCTTGAGTATGGCGGCATCCGGGATATTGCCTGTGCCGAAGGTCTCAATTGAGACTGACAGGGGGTGCGCCACACCGATTGAATAGGCCACCTGCAGTTCAAGCCGGTCAGCCAGACCTGCAGCAACGCAGTTTTTAGCTATATAACGAGCCATATAGGTAGCGGAGCGGTCAACCTTTGTAGGATCCTTGCCCGAGAAGGCGCCGCCGCCGTGGCGGGCATAGCCCCCGTAGGTATCCACCAGCAGCTTGCGGCCCGTAAAACCGGTGTCAGAAACGGGTCCGCCCACCTCGAAACGTCCCGCGCTATTGACGTATATCTTGGTGTTCTTATCCATCATGTCGGCCGGGATGACGGGTTTAATGACTTTCTTGATAATATCCTGGCGGATGGTCTCGTTATCCGGCTCCGGGTCGTGGTGGGCCCCTATGACCACTGCCTCGATCCTTTTAGGCTTACCGTAGCTGTATTCCACGGTCACCTGCGATTTGCCGTCCGGGCGCAGATAGGGGATGATGCTCTTCTTGCGGGCTTCGGCCAGGCGCAGGGTCAGCTTGTGCGCCAGGGCGATGGGCAGAGGCATGAGTTCCTCGGTTTCGTTGCAGGCATAGCCGAACATCATGCCCTGGTCTCCGGCGCCGGTCAGGTCCAGTTCGTCCACTTTCTTGCCGCCGGCCCTCACCTCCAGCGCCTTGCTCACTCCGGCATTGATATTGGGCGACTGCTTCTTGATGGAAACGATGGTGGCAAGGCTCTGATAGTCGAACTGGAACTCGGGTTTGGTGTAACCAATTTCCTTAACAACCTGCCGGACCACTTCGGGTATCTCGACATAAGTCCTGGTCGTTATCTCCCCGAGGACGATTACCAGCCCGATGGTGACCGCCACTTCGCAGGCCACTCTGGACGTTGGGTCGTCCTTGATCATGGCATCGAGTATGCCGTCAGCGACCTGGTCGCACAGCTTGTCGGGGTGTCCTTCTGTAACCGATTCAGATGTAAAGAAATATTTGGGCGACCTCATGAATGTGTTTTTCATTGTTGCTCCTTTGTGATTTAAGTCCCCTCGTCCCAGCTTCCCAGGTACTTTTGCTGCTCACGTGTCAGCTTGTCTATAACAATGCCCATCGCTTTAAGCTTCAGCCGCCCGACCTCGTTATCGGTCTCCAGCGGGACAGGGTAAACGTCAGGCTTGAGCCTGCCTTTGTTTATAACCAGGTATTCAAGGCCAAGCGCCTGGTTGGCGAAGCTCATATCCATTACGCTTGCAGGGTGGCCTTCTGCCGCGGCCAGATTGATCAGCCGCCCTTCGCCCAGCAAATATAAGCGCCTGCCCCCGGCCAACTCGTACTCATCCACCAAATGCTTGGTGCGCCGCTTGGCTGCCGCCATCTTTTCCAGGGCCGGTATATTGATCTCCACATTGAAATGACCGCTGTTGGCGAGTATGGCACCATTCTTCATTTTGGCGAAATGCACCCTGTCAATTACGTGACGGTTGCCGGTCAGGGTAATAAAGACATCGCCCAGCGCGGCCGCATCAAGAAGGGGCATGACCTGGTAACCATCCATGGCCGCTTCCAGCGCGCTGATGGGATCTATCTCGCAAACGATGACACGGGCACCCATGCCGTGGGCGCGGCGCGCCACGCCTCGGCCGCAGTAACCATATCCTGCAACCACCACGGTATTTCCCGACCAGAGTATATTAGTGGCCCGCGTGATACCGTCGATGGTGCTCTGTCCTGTTCCGTAGTGGTTATCGAAGAAATGCTTGGTCTTAGCATCGTTGACAGCGATAACGGGATATTTGAGCTTTTTAGCCCTGGCCATATTCTTGAGGCGTATCACGCCGGTTGTAGTCTCCTCGGTGCCGCCGATAACAGAGGGCAGCAGGGATGTTTTCTCCTGGTGGATAGAGCTGACCAGGTCGGCTCCATCGTCGATGGTCAACTGCGGCTTATGATCGAGGGCAGCCATGATGTGCCTGTAGTAGGTCTTGTTGTCTTCCCCCTTGATGCAAAACATGGGGAACCCTTCCTTTACCAGGGCAGCGGCTACATCATCCTGCGTGCTCAAAGGATTTGAGGCGCAGAGCACCAGGTCGGCGCCGCCCGCCTTCAGCGCAAAGGCCAGGTTGGCGGTCTCCGAAGTGATATGCAGGCAGCCGGAAATACGCAAACCTTTGAATGGCCTATCTTTTGAGAAGCGTTCCTGTATGAGTTTTAGAACAGGCATCTGGCGGCTGGCCCACTCGATGCGGAGCTTGCCTTCGGCGGCAAGCTTGATGTCCTTGATATCATATTTCATAAGACTCTCAATCCTCTGCAAAATGTGTGCAATAACATTAAGTTTCTAAAGGCGACACCAGTCGGTCCGCCCGCTTCCTAAATGAGGTGCTTATTATAACAGAATGACCTGAAAAGCATCCAACTGCGCCGCCAGGCGCTCTTTTTTGCGCCATAAAATAGGGTGGTATAATGGATGGTCATTTAGAGGGAAAAGAGGTTTATGAATATTAAAATCATAGTCTGCGGGTCGCTGGCGTACGATAGGATTATGGTATTCCCGGGATACTTTGCCGACCATATTCTCCCCGAAAAAATACACGTATTAAATGTCTGTTTCCAGGTGGATGGGCTGAAGGAGCGATTTGGCGGCACGGCAGGCAACATTGCCTACGCACTTACTCTTATGGGGGAAAATCCCGTGATCTCGGCTACAATTGGCCACGATTATCAGGCATACTTCAAATGGTTCGCGAATAATGGCATATCTACCGAATACATTAAGGTAATCGAGGATGAATTTACAGCGGGCGCCTATATTACCACAGACCGTGCTGATAACCAGATTACCGGGTTCAACCCCGGTGCTATGAAACACTCTTCCTGCCTGGATTTTGGCAAATTCAATCCAAAGGCGACGATTGTTATTGTATCTCCCGGTAATCTCGAGAACATGCTTAATTACCCGCGTTCCTGTAAGGACAGGGGAATCGATTATATCTTTGACCCAGGGCAATCACTGCCGATGTTAGGTGCGAATGAGTTGACACAGACTATAGAAGGGTGCCGCATTCTGATCTGTAATGATTATGAATTGGATCTGATCACAAGTATGACAGGGTTAAAAAAAGAAGCCTTGATGAGGCTGGCCGGAGCCATAATTGTTACCAGGGGAGAACTGGGTTCCATTATCTCCACACCTGATGGCGAAATAAACATTCCCGCCGTTAAACCAAAGACAGTAGTGGACCCGACAGGCGCCGGCGATGCATATAGAGGCGGACTGATCAGCGGTCTGGTCCAGGGCAAGAGCATGGAGCATTGCGCACGGATGGGCAGCGTGTGTGCTTCCTTTGCTGTGGAGTGTTGCGGTACGCAGGACTACAGGTTCAGCCCTGAGGAATTCAGCGAGAGGCTTAACAGGTATTGCTGAGCGGATTGTTCAGCGTTATATTGCCGTTAGCCAACCTGTCCATCCAATCGATCGATTTGAGCTGTTTTTCCAGTAAGTAGCGGATGTTGTCGCGCAGGATGTTTTTGATTTCCCTGGTCAGATCAGTATTGAGCTTGACCCGGCCGGCGGTGGCAATGTCGCTGCTCTGCCAGAGGCGCAGCACTTTCAGTGCGTTCACCGATATGGTACTTGCCGACATATCGGGATAACCGCACTCCCGGCAAAGGACCCCGCCCTGAGCCGCATTATAATAGTTGGTTTCCGGCTGTAGGATCCTGTTGCAGTTGGCGCATTTCTGAAGTTGTGGGCTGTAACCCATGTTGCCCAGCAAGCGTAGTTCGAAGTAGCGCACGATGCGTTCCCCATCCTCGCTTTCCGACAGCGCCCGCAGGGCATCGAGGAACAATCCGAACATAGCCCTATCCTCGACGTTCTCCTCGGTAAAACTGTCGACCAGTTCAGAGAGATAAAAGCCGCAGGACATGAGCTCGAGGCTGTCGCGCATGGGCAAAAATATATCCAGTGCCTGTGCCTGGGTGACTATGTCAAGGTTGCGTCCGCGCGCCAGCATAAGCTGGCTATGTGTGAGCAGTTCGACATTGCCTCCCAGCTTGCTGCCCGGCCGCATGGCTCCCTTGGCTATAGCCCTCACCTTGCCACAGTCGGCGGTGAAGATAGTGAGAAGCCGGTCGGCTTCGCCGAATTTGTGACGCTTTATGATTATGCCGGTAGTACGGTAGACCCGCTCAGCCATGGGTAAGCTAATACATCTCCTGCCGCCCTTCCAGGGCGCGGCTGAGCGTAACGTCGTCGGCGTATTCGAGATCACCCCCGAATGGCAGGCCGCGGGCCAGCCGGGTGACCCGGATGCCCAGGGGCGACACAAGGCGTTGAATATACATCGAGGTAGCCTCACCCTCAGCGTTTGGATTGGTGGCCAGTATGACCTCGATGATGCTGTTAGCGGCCAGACGGTCAAGGAGTTCCCGTATGCGCAGGTCCTCAGGCTTGATGCCGTCTCCGGGTGATATGACACCGTGCAGAACGTGGTAAAGCCCGCGGAATTTTTTGGTGCGCTCCAGCGGTAAAATGTCGATCGGCTCCTCCACCACGCAGATCCTGGTAACGTCCCTCGTCCCGTCGGTGCACAGACCACAAGGGTCGGTATCGGTTATGTTGAGGCAGATAGAGCAGAGCCTGAGGTTCTGCTTAAGGGCAATTATGGCCTCAGCCAAATCGCGGGACCTTTCGGGTGGCGCCTGGAGCAGGTGATATGCCAGGCGCTGGGCGCTCTTGGGTCCTACACCCGGCAGCTTGTTTAGCTCTTCGATAAGCCTGGAAATGGGTCGGGCCGAGGGAAGGAAATCGGGGTTCAAATATCCCTCCTAAAAGAGCCCCGGTATTTTCAGCCCGCCTGTCAGCTTGCCCATGTTCTGTGCCGCCAGTTCCTGCGATTTTTGCACCGCCTCATTGCAGGCGGCCAACACCAGGTCCTGCAGGAAATCCACATCTTCCGGGTTAACGACCTCAGTTGAAATGGAGATCGATTGGAACTGCTGCTGCCCGTTGATAACTATTTTGATGGCGCCTCCACCGGCTGTAACCTCTACGTTTGTCCTGCCCAGTTCCTCCTGGGCCTTGATCATTTTGGCCTGCAATTCCTGTATCTGGCGCAGGTTAAATTGACTCATTTCCCCTCCCTTTCAGAGTTATCTTCGATGATCCTGGCTCCCATGCTCAGGGCAGCCTCTACCAGGTGGTTGCTGCTGGCCGGCTTCAGCTCGGATTTAGCCCCCCCCTGCTGCGCAAGTATACAGGTTACTGTATAAGTGTGGCCAAAAACCTCTTTGAGCTTCTTCTCAATTATATGCAGGTATTTACGGTTATCTATGTAGCTTTTGTGGAAATCGTGATAGAAACCCAAAACGAGGTTGCCGCCGCTGATCTCTACAGGCTCGCAGGCATGGCGCAGGCGGGCATCGAGGTTGCCCCCCGAACCCTCACCGCGCATGGAATTGATGAAATCCTTCCAGTGATCCTGCAGGTACTTTAAATCGTTTGGATCGTCCATCTTGAGGGGCTCTGACAGGCGGTGCTGGTCGGCCGGTTCATTGGCCTGGGTATGGGGCGCGGAAGATGGTGGCGGCGCTTCAGCCGCTTCAATGGGCCTGCTGACGAGGCTGGCAGGCCGTGCTTGCTCGGCGGACCGGCTAATCCGGGGCGCCGATGGGGTGGGACGTGATGATGGCCACTCCCTGCCGGACGGCTGGTCAGCTGCAGCAGACTTGTCCCGGGCGTGCTGAGAAACGACGCTTTCCACAAGGGCCAGTTCGAGCGGCAGCGGTGAATAGGTATCCATGCGCAAATCGACGCTACTGAAGAGTTTGATAGCGTTGAGCAGGTAATCGAGGGTGGTGCTGCCGGCGGTCTTCTGCATCTCGGCGAGGTCATCGGAGGTGGCGTCTATCATGTCAGCCGAGCCTGATTTGGCCAGCAGGAGCTGGCGCATGTAGTCCACCAGTTCACGGTTAAATTGCCTCAGGTCCAGGCCCTCGCCCGCCACAGCGTTGATAACCCTGATCCCCGCGGATACGTCCATAGCAACTATGCAGCGCGCCAGCTCGCGTATGCGCAGGTCACCGCTGATGCCCAGCATGGCCTGTGCCTGTGCCAGGCTGATGCTTTTGCCGTAATAGGTAATAAGCTGTTCCAGCAAATTTGTTGCATCCCGCAGGCTTCCCGTAGTTACCTTGGCTACCAGCTTGAGCGCCTCCGGGTCTATCTCTATGCCCTCCTCTGCGCTGATATGAGCCAGGCGGGAGATGACGGCAATGCTGGACAGGCGGTGGAAATCGAAGCGCTGGCAGCGGGACGTGATGGTGGAGATTATTTTGTGCGGATCGGTGGTTGCCAGGATGAAAATGACGTGCGGAGGCGGCTCTTCAAGTGTTTTAAGGAAAGCATTAGCGCCCTCCCGCGTTATCATGTGCACCTCATCGATTATATAGACCTTGTAGCGAAGGATATTTGGAGAGTAGTTGACCCTTTCTTTGAGGTCGTTCATGTCGTCGATGCCGCGATTGCTGGCCTCGTCGATTTCGATGATATCCAGTGCATTGCCCTTATTGATTGCAAGGCAGGAATCGCAGGAGTTGCAGGGCTCGCCTTCGAGTGCTCCACGGCAGTTGACGGCCTTGGCCAATATGCGGGCGGTGCTGGTCTTGCCGCTGCCGCGCGGGCCGCAGAACAGGTAGGCATGGGCAATCCGGCTGCTTTTAATAGCATTGCGCAGGGTCTGGACAACGTGTTCCTGTCCAGCTACGTCATTGAATGTCTGCGGGCGCCACTTGCGGTAAAAAACCTGTGAGGTCATGTTGCACTAATTATACTCCAACACCGCGGCGGCTAAAACCGCATTACTGCTTGAAGCACGCTCAGGTTGCGTGATGCAATGGTTGCCCTGCTGTGCTATAATTTTGCGTTATAGAGTTTTACAGGAGTAAGGCATTGGACAAGGAAAAAAAGCAAGCAATAATGAAGAGTTATGCAATAAACGAGAAAGATACCGGCTCTTCTGATGTTCAGGTGGCGGTACTGACCGAGAGGATCAACCAGCTATCGGGGCACCTGAAAGAGCATTCTCACGATCAGCATACACGTCGGTCTCTTCTCAAGCTTATCGGGAGGCGCAGGCGGCTTTTGGCTTATCTGGGCAGGGAAGACATCAACCGCTACAGGACCCTCATCGGCAAGCTTGGATTACGCAAATAAAACAGAATAGAGGGTTTTAATCATGTCCCAGAACTTTAAGTGTAACCTCGGGGACAGGGAACTTATCATCGAAAACGGCAAGCTTGCCCAGCAGGCAGACAGTGCTGTGGTGGTTCGTTATGGTGATACGGTTGTCCTGGTCACCGCCTGCATCAGCGACGAAGCTAAGGAGAACAGCGATTTCGTACGCCTTACAGTAGATTATGAGGAGCGCCATTACGCCGTTGGCAAGATACCTGGCAGCTTTTTGCGGCGCGAGGGGCGGCCGGGGGAGCAGGCTACTTTGGCAGCGCGCCTGTGCGACCGCTCAATACGCCCGCTTTTCCTCAAGAGCCTTCCCAACGATATCCAGGTGGTGGTAACTGTGCTGTCCACCGACCAGGAGAACGATCCGGACGTACTGGCTGTTATCGGGGCATCGGCTGCCCTGACCATCTCGAGCATACCGTTCTATGGTCCTATTGGAGCAACCAGGGTTGGCTACGTCGATGGGAAGATGGTGGTGAACCCGCTGCTCCCACAAATGAATGATAGCACGCTTGACCTGGTGGTAGCCAGCAGCCGCGACAATATCGTCATGGTGGAAGCCGGCTGCAAGGAGATTCCTCCCGAGGTTTATATTGAGGCGCTTAAAATTGCCCACGAGGAGAACCAGAAGGTCATCAAGCTGCAGGATGAACTGCGCGAAGCACTCGGCAAGCCCAAGAGGGAGATAGAAGGTTTCAGCATTAACCCTGACCTGTTGTCAGCCATCAGTGCTGATTATGGGCAGAAGATAGCCGGGGCGCTGGAAAGTTCGGACAGGCAGGCGCGGCAGGCCGCTCTCGCCGTTATAGGGACGGAATCCAAGGAGAAATTTAAGGCAACTTATGCTGATGCTGAAATAGGCAATGCCGTTGAAGAGATATTAAAGAAAGCCTGCAGGGCCAAGATATTGCGGACGCAGAAGCATGTTGACGGAAGGGATATCAAGCAGATACGGAAACTCACTGCTGAAGTAGCCCTGCTGCCTCGTACCCATGGGTCGGGGCTTTTCTCGCGCGGGCAGACTCAGGTGCTGGCCATAACCACGCTGGGATCGCTCGGCCAGGCCAAGACGGTTGATGACCTTGGCCTGGAAGCTACCAAGCGCTTCATGCATCATTATAATTTCCCGCCATACTCAAACGGCGAAGTTAAAAGGATGGGCTCTACAGGCAGACGGGAGATAGGGCACGGCGCGCTGGCGGAAAAGGCGCTGGCAGCGGTCATACCGGACGAGAAAGAGTTTGCCTACACCATCCGGCTGGTATCGGAGGTCCTAAGCTCCAATGGCAGCACTTCTATGGGCAGTGTATGTGCCTCAACGTTGTCACTGATGGATGCGGGTGTCCCCATCAAGGCCCCGGTGGCGGGCATAGCCATGGGCCTTGTAACGGACAAGGACAACCCGGGTAATTACATAGTCCTTACCGATATAGAGGGAATAGAAGATTTTTATGGTGACATGGACTATAAGGTGGCCGGTACCGCCAACGGCATAACGGCTATCCAGCTTGATATCAAGATGAGGGGCGTCACACACGAGGTGTTGGCTAAAGCTACGTTGCAGGCCAGGGAGGCCCACCAGGTGATCCTGGATGTATTGAAAGGCGCCATCCCCGAGGTACGTCCTTACCTGAGCAAGTATGCTCCGCGCATGTACAAGATAACCATCGACCCGTCCAAGATAGGGGCACTGATCGGGCCGGGAGGCAAGAATATCAAGGCCATCATCGAGGAGACCAAGACCACCATCGAGGTGTCAAATGACGGCACCGTGGTCATCGGTTCGGCCAGCGAGGAATCGGCCCAGGCGGCCATACGCAAGGTAGAGGGCCTCACGCAGGACGTAGAGGTGGGGGCCATCTACACGGGCAAGGTCACCAGGATACAGAATTTCGGTGCATTTGTTGAAGTTCTGCCCGGCAAGGAAGGGCTGGTGCATATCAGTGAACTTGCTGACCATCACGTGGCTCGTGTGGAGGACGTGGTCCAGATCGGCGATGAGATAAAGGTCAAGGTGACCGAAATCGACCGGCTGGGACGCATAAACCTTTCGCGCAAAGCCGTTTTCGCCGATCAACCGGGCGCCGCGGCCGATAGGCCGGCTTCACAGGATGGGACTGCCATGCCGCCCAGGACAAATAACGGACCGCCGAGGCCAGGGATGCCGCCGGGAGGGCGCAGGGACGAACCGAGGCGCTATCCGCGCAGGCCGGAATAAGAGAGGGTTGACCCGGGGCCTAACCGGGAGAGGATGGTGACATGTCCAAAATTAAAGTAGCGGTGAACGGGGCTTTAGGCAGGATGGGTCAGCAGGTAGTAAGCGCAGTAGCCGCTGACACCGAACTGGAGTTGACCGGTGCCGCTGATATTAAGGCGGACCGGGATCATCTGAGCGTGGCAGGGCTAACTAAGAAAGTGCCCCTGCACGCCAATTTAACATCCCTCATTGAGATGTACCATCCCCAGGTGGTAGTAGATTTCACGGTGCCGGGGGCGGCCATGGGTGCGGCAAGGCTTGCGCTGAAAAACGGGGCCAGCCTGGTGATGGGAACGACCGGTTTGAGTGAAGCCGATCTCAAGGAGATCGACCGCCTGGCTCAAGCACATAAAAAAGGCGCAGTAGTAGCGGCCAACTTTGCCATAGGCGCCGTAATGATGATACACCTTGCCGGGAAGGCCTCAAAGTATTTTGACAATGCGGAGATCATCGAGCTTCATCACGACAAAAAGCTGGATGCGCCTTCAGGGACAGCGCTGGCAACAGCCAGGGCAATGGTGAGTGCGCGAGGCAAGCCGTTCATTAGTTCCCTGACCGAGAATGAAACTTTGAAGGGCACTCGGGGTGGCCAGTCTGATGGCATATCCATCCACAGCATAAGGTTGCCAGGTCTGGTGGCCAGCCAGGAAGTCATATTCGGCGCCCTGGGACAGACCCTATCGATCAGGCATGACACGATAAGCAGGGAGAGTTTTATGCCGGGCGTAATCCTCGCCATCAAGGAGGTAACCAGGCGCCACGGCCTGGTTTACGGCCTGGATGTACTGCTAAATTTGGGAGACTGATATGGACGACAGTAATAACGGGTATCACGTAGCTATAGTAGGCGCCACCGGGATGGTGGGGCAGGAGTTCATTAAGGTGCTCCTGCAGCGAAAATTCCCGATGGCGTCGTTGCAGCTTTATGCTTCCGACCGCTCGGCCGGCAGAAAGGTTTACGCCGGTCACCAGGAGATGGTGGTTAAAGAGACCGCCAGCGACTCTTTTGACAGCGTGGATATAGCGCTTTTCTCGGCAGGGTCCGAGATAAGCAAGCATTTCGCGCCATTGGCAGCCAAGGCCGGGGCCCTGGTCATAGACAATAGTGCGGCCTGGCGCATGGACGCGCGTGTACCACTGGTGGTGCCGGAGGTCAATGCTGAAGATATTAAAAAGCACAGGGGCATAATCGCTAACCCGAACTGCTCAACCATCCAGATGGTGGTGGCCCTATATCCCCTGCATAAGGTTAACCCTATCAAGCGCGTCACTGTTGCCACTTACCAGTCGGTTTCCGGGACGGGTATCGCCGCCGTGGAAGAGTTGACCAAGCAGGCCAGGGTTGTGCTGGACGGTGGCAATGTGGTGCCGCACGTCTATTCGCACCAGATAGCATTCAACCTGCTGCCGGAGATTGATGTCTTCCTGGAGAACGGCTATACCAAGGAAGAATGGAAGTTGGTCGAGGAGACACGCAAGATCATGCACGCCGATGGCATCGCTATCTCAGCCACCTGCGTTCGCGTGCCGGTTTTTGTCAGCCACAGCGAGGCAATTCAGGTGGAGTTCACCGACTACATGTCGCCCGAGGAGGCTCGCTCCATACTGAGCAAGGCGCCGGGTGTGAAAGTGCTTGACGATCCCAACGTGAGCCTGTACCCGCAGCCCTGGCTGGCGGCTGGTACCGATGACGTTTACGTGGGCAGGATAAGATCTGACGCTTCCTACCTGAATGGCCTGGTGATGTGGGTAGTGGCCGACAACATACGCAAGGGTGCTGCTCTCAATGCAGTCCAGATCGCAGAGGAAGCCGCCACTAACGGCTGGGTCAAGCAGCAAAACAACAATAAATAGCCGGCGGAGGACGCGATGAAGAAATTCGGACGTTTGCTGACAGCCATGGTGACCCCTTTCAACGTAAGGGGGCAGGTTGATTACGCACAGGCGAAAAAACTGGCAAAGGCTCTGCTCGAATCTGGAAGTGATGGGCTGGTAGTATCCGGCACAACCGGCGAGAGCCCCACGCTTACCGCCGGGGAGAAGCTTCGCCTGTTCGTAGTGATCAGGGCAGCCGCCGGCAAAAATACCACGATAGTGGCCGGCACAGGCAACTACAATACGCAGGAGAGCATAGAGCTGACCAAAGATGCGGAGAAAACGGGCGTGGATGCCTGCCTGCTGACCGTCCCATACTACAACAAGCCCAGCCAGGAAGGGCTCTACCAGCATTTCAAGGCTATTGCGGGCTCCACCAGGTTGCCCTGCATAATATATAATGTGCCCTCCCGTACCATTACCAACCTGTCTGCCGAGACAGCCGTCAGGCTGAGCAAGATTGACAACATAGTGGGCATAAAGGAGGCCAGCGCCGATCTTGGGCAGATCGCCCGCATCATCGACGGCGTGGGCAGTGATTTCATGGTTTACAGCGGCAACGACGCCGACACTTTTCCTATCCTGAGCCTGGGCGGCTATGGCGTAATCGGTGTTATCACGCACCTGGTGGGCAGGCAGTACAGGAAGATGATGGACCTTTTCTTTGCCGGCAAAATTGAGCAGTCCGCCCGGCTGCACCGTAGCTTCATACCGCTGGTAAATACCATGTTTATGATAGGCAGCCCTATGCCCATCAAGTATGCACTGAACTACTTGGGTTTCAGGGTCGGCAAGCCGCGCCTGCCGCTGGTTGTGCCGGACGAGAGGACCCGGGCGGTCATCGAACAGACACTCAAGAGCTACAGGATAGACCTGCCGTTGAAATAAAGCCGGCCCCGTAAAGGGATTGATCATACAGGGACTTAAAAAAAGGGAAGGGTACGGCCAGATGAGGCTGAAATTCAATACTGGAATATGCGTGATAGCGGTTCTTATCCTGTTCAGTACGCTGACTGCAACTCCGGGCTGTTTATCGACTCCAGTCAAACCGGCGGCGCCGATGGAGAAGGTGACCATCGGCACCTACAGCGGTGAGTGGTCAGGGCTGATATTCATCGCGCAGAAAAATGGATATTTTGCCGAGAATGGCCTGGATGCGGATGTCAAGCTTTACGAGTCCGGTCCGGCCGCCATCAAAGACCTGGAGGCTGGCAAGCTGGATATTGCCGGCTCGGCCGAGTTCCCCTTTGTCAGCCTCAGTGTCGGCATGCCCGACCTGCGTATCATGGGGGCCATTACCAGGGCTGATACCATACAGGTCATCGCACGCAAAGACCGCGGTGTCGCAATTCCCCAGGACCTGAAAGGCAAAGAGGTGGGCGTGGTGTTTCAATCAAATGGTGATTATTACCTGGGTCTGTTCCTGCTTTATAACAATATGGCACTATCGGACATAAAAAGGGTCAACATGACGCCGCAGCAGATAACCGACAACCTGACGTCCGGGGACATCGGGGCGGTAATCATCTGGGAGCCGCATGTCTATAATCTCAGGGAGAAGCTGGGTGAAAAGGTGATAACCTGGCCGGCACAGGAGGGGCAGGCCTTCTACTGGCTTGTCATATCCCGCGACGATGTGCTCAAAACCAGGCCGGCCCTGGGCGAGAAGTTTTTCAACGCCATGGTCAGGGCGGAGACCTTTGCGGCGGAGCACCCGGAGGAGGCGCAGGCCATAGTGGCACAGCGCCTTAACGTCAGCGACGCATACATAAAATACGCGTGGCCGAAATCAAAGTTCGAGGTTTCATTGCCACAGGCGCTGATCATAGTTATGGAAGACGAGGCACGCTGGATGATAAGGAACGGAATTACGACCCAGACCAGGGTACCTAACTACATGAACTATATTTATTTCGACGGTATCCAGAAGGCAAAGCCGGCAGCGGTGACGATTATCCGGTAAGCAACTGATATGAGGATAAAGACTTTCCTGCTGGTCACGGGCAGCGTTTTCCTGGTCATAATCGCGATTCTGGTTGCCGTATTTACTGTGACGGCGCAGGAGGGGGCAAAGAGCAGGGAGAACCGTGGTACCGCCACCAGTATTATCCGGTCGCTGCAATCTCTAACCGTGCTGACCAATGAATATGCAGCGTACAGGGAGGAAAGGCCTGCATACCAGGTACGCCAGATTCAGACAGCGCTGGCAGAGATTATGGCTCAGGCCAGCTTCCAGGGGGCGGAAGAGCAAGCAATTATTGCCAGCCTCGCCGCCCAGAATGAGAAATTCGCGGCGGATTTCGAACACCTTTTGAAGCTGTATGAGCAGGAAAAGCAGAACGGCTCTGCCCTGCAGATCGAGTTGGCAGAAAGGGTGAAGAGCCGAATCCAGCTCGATATCGAGCTGATGGCGGGCGACGCCCTTCACCTCTCAGATATCTTTGGCGCCAGGGTCGCCGTCACGCAAACAGTGACAGCTATAATCCTGGGCTTCGCCTTACTGATGCTGATAGCCCTGGGCGTAATCTTATTCATCGTGGCCTGGCGACGCATGCTGGTTCCCCTGATGCAACTGCAGAAAGGCACACAGCTTATCGCCGAAGGTAAGCTGGATTACAGGGTCGGCATCGCATCCCGTGATGAGATAGGGGAATTGGCAGCCAACTTCAATACAATGGCTGAGCGTCTGAAGCAATCGTATTCCGCGCTCGAGAGGTCCCGCGATGAACTGGAGGTAAAGGTGAAGGAGAGGACAGCGGAATTGCAGAGGACGGCCGAGGAATTGCACCGTTCCAATATGGAACTGCAACAGTTTGCCTATGTGGCGTCGCACGACCTGCAGGAGCCCCTGCGCACCATATCGAGCTTCCTGCAGCTCATAGAGAAAAGGTACGCAGATAGTATCGGCGGCGAAACCAGGGAGTTTATCGCGTTCTCTGTGGCCGCGGCCAACCGTCTGCAGGAGATGATCAGGGCACTACTTGAATACTCGAGGGTGCAGTCGCAAGGCAGTTCCTTTGCCATGGTAAAGGTTCAGGCCGTGCTGGATGAGGCGATGAACAACCTGCGCAAGGCCATAGAAGAAAGCGGGGCCGGCATAACCCTAGACCCCCTGCCCCAGGTGTACGGGGACGGCGGGCAACTGGTGCGACTCTTCCAGAACTTGTTGGCCAACGCCATTAAATTCCGTGGTAACCTGCCGCCGGTCATACATGTATCATCCGAAAAGAAACAGGATGAGTGGCTCTTTTGTGTAAAGGATAACGGGATCGGCATGGATATTAAATACGCCGACCGCGTTTTTAATATCTTCCAGCGCCTGCATGGACGGGATATACCAGGCATCGGCATAGGCCTGGCCGTTTGCAAGCGTATAGTTGAGCGCCACGGGGGCCGCATCTGGGTGGAATCCGAAACTGGTAAAGGTGCACGCTTTTGTTTTACAATGCCCATAAGGAGTGCAAATAAAGTATGAATAACAGCGCTAACTTGAGGCCCATCCGACTATTGCTGGTGGAGGATAGCCCGGCTGACGTCAGGCTCACCAGGGAATCACTGAAGGACTGTAAGGTACTGGTTGACATGCAACATGCAAAGGACGGCGTGGAGGCAATGCAATACCTGCGCAGGGAAGGAAAATTCGCGGACGCGCAGCGCCCCGACCTGGTGATACTCGACCTGAATATGCCGAGAAAGGATGGCAGGGAGACACTCGAGGAGATCAAGGCGGATCCTGACCTCAGGCGTATACCTGTAGTGATCCTCACAATCTCCGAATCCGAAGAAGACATACTCAAGACCTATAATCTGCACGCCAACGCGTACATCACCAAGCCAATCGACCTTGAACAGTTTTCCAAGGTGGTACGCGAGATTGAAAATTTCTGGTTTACCGTAGTCAAACTGCCCAACGGTTCGGGCTTATAAGGCCCCTCTTTAAGCGGCGATGATAATTGAAAGGCGGTAAGTGGGAGGTATCAATGGGAAAAGATAATATTAGGGCGCTTGTGATAGAGGACAACCCGGATGATGTGCGCCTGATCAAGGAGATGTTCAGGGAATGTGGTGTTGATACTATTGACCTCCGGTTCAGCGGATCGCTGGCAGATGGAATACAACAACTGGGGGCCTCAACGTTTGATGTTGTGATAATAGACCTGGGATTGCCAGACAGCCAGGGGCTGGAAACACTGCAGGCCATCAGGACAAAATACCCGGAGTTGCCTGCTGTGGTGCTCACAGGTTATGCCGATGAAGCAACCGGTGTGGATGCGGTTCGTTGCGGGGCGCAGGATTACCTGATCAAAGGGCACGCCGACGGCCATGCCTTATGTTCCGCCATCCGGTATGCCATAGAGCGTGAAAAGCTGGAGAACCGGCTTCAAGACACTGCAGACCGCCTGCTCCGCATCGTGAATGGTACGGTTGAGGCACTTATCAAGATGGCTGAGATACGGGATATGTATAATGTCGGTCAACAGCACCGCGTGGCCGCCCTTGCCGTTGCAATAGCGGGGGAGTTAGGTCTGCCTGACGTGCAAAAGGAATGCGTCCGGACGGCCGCCCTGCTTCACGATATCGGCAAGGTGGCAATCCCCCCTGAGATATTGAACCGTCCGGAAATGCGGGGCCAGCTTGAGACCAGCATTGAGCAAACGCATGTACAGGTGAGCTGTGATATTTTGCAGGGCATCGAGTTCCCCTGGCCTGTAATTGAAGCAGTGAAACAACATCATGAGATGTTTGATGGGTCAGGTTTCCCCGCGGGGCTTAAAGGCGACGGGATAATGATTGAGGCGCGCATACTGGCTGTGGCCGATGAGGTTGATGAAATGGCCGTGGCACGGCCCTGGAGGCCGGTCACACCCGGCCTGGAGAAGGCGCTCGCATTTATCTCTGAGAAAAGGGGTAAGTCGTATGATCCCGGTGTAGTGGATGCCTGCCTGAGGGTATTTAGAGAAGGTAAATATAAATATGGGTGATCAGGACCGGGGATAATGTCCCTTTCTCCCCGCAGGGCGCCGTTATTTCCGGATCCCGGCCTCTCGCCCGTGACGGGCGAATCAGATCACTTTTTTTCTGATGATGCTCTGTTCGCGGCGGGGTCCGATAGAGATAACGTGGAACGGGCAGCCGATAAGCTCCTCAAGTCGCCTTATATACCTGCGAGCGTTGCGCGGCAATTGCCCCGCCTTGCGGGCGTCGCTGGTATTTACCTTCCAGCCCGGTAATTCTTCGTAAACGGGGATGCAGCTCTCAAGGGCCGCTGCATCCGCGGGGAAGCGGTCAACCGTCCTGCCGCCTATTTTGTAGCCTATGCATATCTTCACGGTGTCCATCTCGTCAAGAACATCCAGGCGGGTGAGTATGCCGCTGGTAAAGCCGTTAAGATTGGTGCTGTAGCGCCCTACCACGGCGTCGAACCAGCCGCAGCGGCGCGCCCTTCCAGTGGTGGTTCCATACTCGTGAGCGCGCTGCCTGATATATTCCCCGACCTCATCTTTGAGCTCGGTGGGCATGGGACCGCCGCCCACACGGGTAGTGTAGGCTTTGAAAATACCTACCACGCGGTCGATCCTGCGCGGGTTGATGCCCGAGCCCATGCAGGCGCCCGCGGCCAGCGGGGATGACGAGGTTACAAAAGGATATGAGCCGAAGTCCGTGTCGAGCATGGTTCCCTGTGCCCCCTCAAGGACGATATTGCTGCGGCGCTCCAGGAGGTCGCTGATCATGGATGTAGTGTCCTTGATATAGGGTGCAAGGCGCCCGGCGTAGGCTGAATATTCCTGAAAAACACTATCGAAATCCAGCGCCGAAGCATTATAAAGCTTTATGAGGAGCTCGTTCTTGGGTTCCATCAGGCTGGCCAGCCGTGACCGGAACGTCCCTGCATCGATGATATCGCAGGCTCGTATGCCCTTGCGGGCGGTTTTGTCGGCGAAGGCCGGCCCGATACCTTTGCCGGTGGTGCCTATAGCCTCAGTCCCCCGTTTCTCTTCGTCCAGCCTGTCGAGCAGGATATGCCATGGCATGATAATGTGTGCGCGGTCGCTGATATGCAGGTTGCGGATATCCACGCCCCTCGCCTTGAGGCTGTCCATCTCTTCCAGCAGTACCCTGGGATTAATGACGACACCATTGCCTATTATGCAGGCTGTGTGCGGGTAGAAGATCCCGGACGGCACAATATGCAGCTTGAATTCACCCCCCGGGTTTATGACCGTGTGGCCGGCATTATCGCCGCCGGAGAAACGTATGACGGCATCCGCCTTCTCGGCCAGCAGATCAACTATTTTGCCTTTACCTTCGTCGCCCCACTGGGCGCCAATAACAGCTACAACTGACATTTTATTCTTCCTGAAATAGACATACCTGTAGATTTAATAACGCATAAAAATGGAAAAACATGAACTGCAATAGTCAACCCCGGGACATATAACTCTTGCCCCAGAAGTAGAGGAGGACGCCGCCGCCCGAGATCAACACGGCAAGGCCTGCGAGGACGGTGAGGAACACAAGCAGAGACATATCCGCATTCACCCAGCGCATGCCTGCCGCCGCCAGTCCGATGACGGCCATAATCAGCGCAAGCACCAGCGCGGCAAGGGAAGTAAGGCTCACCTCGAATACCCTGTCACTCATAGTATTGACCTATTTACGAATACTCCTTTTATTTTCTTGCCTGCCGCCAGACGTGTACAAAACGCTGCCCGACGGTCACAAAAGAAAGGACCACCACTATGGCCAGTGCAATAAACACCTGGTTTAAGAGCAGTCCGAGCGCTAATATTATAACCCTCTCAACACGCGTAAACAAGCCGACAGTACAATCGATATTGAGCCCCTCAGCCCTGGCCCTGATATAACTGGTCAGGAACGACCCCATCATAGCCAGGAATATCAGCACGAGCTGCAACGTGACGTCGTAGGGCCAGACGCCGGGGCCGGTGATGAAGATAAAGCTTAGAAAGAGTGCCCCCTCGGTGACCCTGTCCACGGTAGAATCGAAAAGCGCCCCGAAATTGGAGGTCTTTTCCATGTAGCGGGCAAGGGCGCCGTCCAACAGGTCGAACAGGCCGGCCAGTAAGAATATGAGTGCGCCTGCCACGAGATGGCCGAAACCTATGACCACCGCCGCCACCAGGTTGATAACGAGGCCGATGGTGGTCAAGATATCGGGCGTCAGCCTGAGCCTGCTGATGAGCGGAACAAGGGGATCGCTTATCAAACGCCCCGCTTTCCTGCGTAACTCCTGAAAATTTGACACTTTATTATCCCCGCAAATTATTTGAGACTGATGTGTAGTAATCGGCGACCTGGCGGCTAACGTTTTCCCAGCTGTATTTGTTGGCCGTGGCCACTCCCCTCTCCGCCATCGCCAGTCTCAATTGCTTGTCGGTCAGCAGCTTCAACAGGGCATCTGCCAGGGCGCGCGGGTTCCTCGGTGGGGCCAGCAAACCCTCCTGCCCGTGAGTGAGTACACTGGCATAGCCGGGTATATCGGTTGCCACGACCGGTGTGCCGCTGGCCATAGCCTCCAGCAGGACTATGCCGAAGCTCTCTCCCCCGGTGGCCGGGGCACAGAATATGTCGGCTGTGCGGTAATACACGGGCAGATCGGCGAAGGCGACGTAATGAGTGAATACTACACGGTCGCCCAACAGGATTTTGGCCATGGTCTTATACTGTAGGCGCAACCTGAGACCGGGGCCTGTGATAATGAGCCGGAAGTTGGGGAAGTCCTTCTTTACGAGGGAGCATGCCCTGATCAGGTCTCCCACACCCTTGCGTTCTTCCAGCCTGCCCACGAAAAGTATATTAAGCTTGCCGTCCTTAAACTCGGTCCTGACGGGCCCCTCCGGGTGGTAGTGATGGGTATCCACCCCGTTGGGGATGATGCGGTAGTCGGCTGTAAGATATTTTGATATGTAGTCACGAGCCGGCTTTGAGACGGCGATTTTCCCGTGCAGCTTGGCACCAAGTTTACGCATGGTGGAACGGTTCAGCCAGTACAGGCTGGAGCTTTCATGGCAGGCATGGAATGTGCCCACGTTGATTGCCTGTGACTCGATAAGAGTACTGAGGCATAGCATGGGGATGAAGGGTTCATGCAGGTGGATCAGCTCAAATTTTTCGCTGTCCAGGACACGCCGTACCTGGTAGGGCAGCCATGGCGAGAGCGCGATGCGGGCGGTGGTGCCCCCGTATGGAATGGGGATCGGCCGGCCGACTGCCGTGACCTCCTCGTTGAAATAGCGCACGCTTTTCCTGCGCACCGGGGCTATGATCTTAACCTCGTGGCCCAGCAGGTGCAGGTGGTGGGCCAGGTATGATACGTGGTTAATGACACCGCCGGGATGAGAGTAATCGTATGGCGAAACAAGCCCGATTTTCATAAGCCTGCCGTATCAGAAACCTTCCCGTTGGCTTTCCCCTTTGCAGTGTCTGCTGGTCTCATGCCGATTCCGGCAGACAGATAGGCCGCTGCTGTTCCTGACCGGTGATAAACTGCTCCACGCGCCTGCGGGCTTCATCGTCCGAATACTGGATGGGCGGAGATTTCATGAAGTAGGAGCTGGAGGCTACTATGGCACCGGCCAGGCCACGGTCCCTGGCTATCTTGAGGCAACGGATGGCATCAATAACAACGCCTGCCGAGTTGGGGCTGTCCCAGACCTCGAGCTTGCATTCAAGGTTGAGAGGCACATCGCCGAAGGTGCGGCCCTCCATCCTGATGTGGCAGAACTTGCGGTCCAGCAGCCACGGCACATAATCGCTGGGGCCCACGTGGATATTGTCGGGATTCATCTCGTAGTCTAACTGGGAGGTAACGGCATTGGTCTTGGAGATTTTCTTGGATTCAAGGCGCTCCCGCTCCAGCATGTTGTAGAAGTCGGTGTTGCCACCGAAATTAAGCTGATAGGTGCGCTCCAGTTTGACGCCGCGGTCCTGGAACAGCCGGGTGAGCACGCGGTGTACAATGGTGGCGCCGACCTGTGACTTGATGTCGTCGCCGATAACCGGCAGGCCGGCTTCGTGGAAGCGGTTGTGCCAGTACGGCTCCCGTGCAATAAAGACAGGTATGCAATTGACCAGGCCCACCCCGGCATTGAGAAGCTGCTCTACGTACCACTTGGTCGCCTCTTCGCTGCCGACCGGCAGGTAGTTGATGGCCACATCAGCCTTGACCTCTTTAAGTATGCTGACGATGTTGGCCGTGGGTCCCGGGGCCTTCTCAATGATTTTGCCCAGGTACTTGCCCAGCCCGTCATGGGTCATGCCGCGTACAACCTTGACGCCCGTGGTGGGGACATCACAGAATTTATAAGTATTGTTAGGCGCGGTGAAGACGGCCTCGGCAAGGTCCTTGCCCACCTTGTTACGGTCGATATCAATGGCCGCCACGAAGTTGATGTCCTTGATTTGATACCCGCCCAGGTTGACGTGCATCAGGCCTGGCACGGATTCATCGTCCTTGGCTTTCTTGTAATAATGCACCCCCTGGACGAAGGAGGAAGCGCAATTGCCGACTCCGATAATGGCTACGTTTATTTTTCCCATATAATTAACTCCTTACCGGCGCAGGCACTCTGCTCATTTATCATCCTGGCCGCTATCTTTAAGCATCTCTTTAATTATCTGACGTGGTCTGACGAGCCACATAGGTATTCTGGACTCGTGCAATATCTTGTCCGCCACGCTGCCCAGCATCCAGCGGGCAATTCCGCTCCTGCCGTGTGTGGACATGGCTATAAGGTCGGCCTTTTCTTCCCTGGCCACCTCAATTATCTTAGCTGCGGGGTCGCCCGATACTATCCTGACTTTCACTTCCAGCCCCCTGGCGCTTAGCCTGGCATGGACCTTGTCGAGATATTTCTGGCCGGCGTCGTGCATGGCCTTGACGAAGCCGCTGAATTCGGGACCCAGCCAGCGTGCTTCAACAGCGTGAGGGGCTGGCAGTACGTGGACAAGTACCATCGCAGCGCCGGTTTTGAGGGCTATGGCCTCGGCATCATGCATGGCCGCCCCGCCAGTCTCCGATCCATCGAGAGGCGCCAGGATACACTTGAAAACTGCCTTCCTGTCCCTGTCCATTTCCCTTACCTGTTTGCTGTGTATGCCCAGCACGGGCACAGTGGCCCGCGATATCACTTTTTCAAATACACTTCCCAGCCACCATCGCCGCAGGCCGCTGAGGCCATGCGTGGCCATGATGACAAGGTTCACATGGTGCTCGACTGAATAGGCAAGGATATTCTCAGACGGCCCGCCGTAAAGCACCTGCCCCTTTGCTTTTATTTCACGCCCCGGGGCAGTGATTTCGGTATAATCGAGCAGCTCTTCGTTGGGGTTGCTGTAGAGCAGGACAGCCCTGCAGGTGATCTCATGCTTCTGGAGGTGCTCGACAGCGTGGTGCACATAGCTGTCCAGGAGCTGATTGACCCTGCGTCTCCTGCTGCCAAGCCCGACTGCCAGTATATCAACCTCGGAGTCAAACCTGTCGGCAATGTCCCTGACGTATGGAAGCACAGTCTCCGCTTCGGTGGAACCATCGAGCGGGACGAGTATTTTCTTAAACATTTCCGCTGAAAATCCGACCTATTATAACAGATTATTGCAGCGTTCTTGTATTACGCGAGATTTTTATGCTAATTTATAGAGTGATATATGACTTCCACTCGCACACTTTCCACAGTGACGGCGTCCTTTCCACGCTGGAGCTGATCAGGCGTGCCGCGGTGAAGGGATATGCGGTTATAGCGGTCACGGACCACATCGGCACAGGCTCGCTGGAAAGGGTGATTAAAGAGGTCAGCCGGGACTGTGAGCTGGCCAGTTCGCACTGGAATATTGTGGCTGTGCCGGGTGTTGAGCTCACACATGTGCCGCACCGGGCCATAGACGGGTTGGCAAATAAAGCCAAAGAGCTGGGCGCGTGGCTGGTGGTTGTGCATGGGGAATCGCCCGTTGAGCCGGTGGAGGAGGGGACAAACCTTGCCGCCGTCCGGTCAAAATATGTCGATATACTGGCGCATCCCGGCCATATGACTGCCGAGGTCGCGGAATACGCTGAAAAGAACGGGGTTTTTATCGAGATCACCACGAGGCGGGGGCACTGTGTCACCAACGCGCACGTGGCCAAGGTGGCCGGTAAAGCGGGGGCACTGATGCTGTTAAATTCGGATAGTCACCATGAGGACGACCTGCTCACCGACGCGCTGGCAAAGGAAACCCTCAGCCAGGCCGGTATCAGCAGCCGGGAGTTCAAGCAGGTACTTGAGGACAACCCGGTGAAGCTTCTTCAGAGGATCCGGCGGCAGTCCTGAAAGCCCGGTCTGGAATCTGCGGCTTAGCTCTTGCCGATGCGGTACACTTTGGTCCCGCAGATCGGGCAAACGCCCTTGGTTGTGTTGCGGGAAGATTGGTCAAAAACCTTTGCGGTTCTACAAGTTGAAGACCTTTTCAGGATGCCACAGCCCGTTTTCAGTCACGAATTTCATGACAGCCAGCAGGCGCCCATCGGTGGTATAAGCGCAGCAGTACCCCTTTGAGCATTGGCTTTGAATACCGAGAGGGACGTCGAGTCCTTTTTGTACGCTTCCGGCCTGACTCTCATCAAGGTACACCCTTTCACTAACGGGGAATGCGCAATCTAGAGGGTAAAGCATCTGGTTTAGATGTCCCTCGGAGGCTGTTTTCTGCAGTTGGTCAGGGGTGACGGAATCCTCTATCTTAAAAGGCCCGTAAGAGGTGCGTACCAGGTCCTTAAGGTAAGCGTGGCAACCGAGGCTCTGCCCAAGGTCGTTTGCAAGTGAGCGTATATACGTACCCTTCGAGCAGGAGATTATTAGTTTCAGGTAGGGAAGGTCAAAGCTTATGACTTTGATATTGTGGATATGCACCCTGCGCGGCTGGAGGATTACCTGCTGGCCGGCCCTGGCCAGGTCGTAGGCCTTCCTGCCCCCGATCTTGACAGCGCTGAAGGCCGGCGGCACCTGATCTATGGCGCCCTCAAATGCCCGTAATGCGTGCTCTACGCATGCCAGAGAAATATTATGCAGCGGACCCCGGCCGGTGACGCGGCCCTCCCCGTCATATGTATCCGTGCTGATGCCCATCTCGATCCCGGCCACGTATTCCTTGGGGTACTGCAGCAGGTATTCGGCTACACGGGTGGCCTGGCCCAGGCAAACGGGGAGAACTCCGCTGGCAGCGGGGTCCAATGTCCCCGCGTGGCCGACGCGCCTCTCACCGCTCAGGCGGCGGATCCCGGCTACGATGCTGAACGATGTGCAGCCGGCGGGCTTATTTACGTTTAGTAACCCGTTTACGCCCATCCGCCCCACCTTTATTATCATCCGCCGCGACCGTGTCGATAAGGTTCACCAGGTTAACGCCGTGCTCTATGGAGTCGTCAAATACAAAGCTGAGTTCCGGGGTGACCCTGGTATTAAGGCGGTGGGCCAGTTCCCGCCTCAGGTAGCCTGCCGCCGAGTTGAAACCTTTTAATACATCTTTCCGGTCCATTGTGCCGCCCAGCATGCTGAAAGATACCGTCGCATTCTGGAGGTCACTGGATATGTCAACCGCCGTCACACTGATAAGGCCGTTGAGACGGGGATCGTTGATATGCTTTTGCAGGAGGTCACTGATCTCGGCCTGGATCAAATGGTTTAGACGTTCTGTGCGTCTGGTCATAGTATTCTCCGCAGATATATTTGTGGCGATAATTCCAGCCATCCCGGCGGGATGCGGGGATCAGTCCACTCTTTCCTGCCGGACGAACTGCAGGATATCCCCGACCTCGAGATCGTTAAAGCTTTCAAGCTTTACACCACATTCCATACCGGTGGACACCTCCCTGACATCGTCCTTGAAGCGGCGCAGGCCGGCCACGCGTGATTCGGCTATAACCTTGCCGCCGCGTATGACCCTTACCTGTGAATCCCTGGTAGCCTTGCCTTCCTTGACCTGGGAGCCTGCAATCCTGCCTTTCTTGCCAGCCTCGAAAACGGTGCGTACCTCGGCCTGGCCGGCCACAATATCCACGTATTCCGGTTCAAGCAAGCCTTTGAGAGCCTTTTCGACATCTTCAATGAGCTTATAGATGATGTTGTACTGGCGGATGCTGATCTTTTCCTGTTCGGCCATACGGGTTGCGCCTGTTTCAGGCCTGCTGTTAAACCCGATGACCACGGCCCGGGAGGCTGCGGCCAGCAGGATATCGCTCTCGGTAATAGCGCCGGTGCCCGTATGGATGACCTTGACCCTGGTCCTGTCATCGCTCAGCCGTTCCAGCGAGTCCTTGATAGGCTCGATGCTGCCGTGCACATCGGTCTTGAGGATTATATTGAGCTCTTTGATCTCACCGGCACTGGCCTGTGCCGCTACGGATGTGAGGCTGACACCCCTGGCCGTAGTCGTAGCCAGTCCCGCATTCCTGTTTTTCTCGATCAGGGACTTGGCTTCTTTTTCATCGCTCACAACCTGGAAGACCTGGCCGGCATCGGGTACGGTATTCATGCCCAGTATCTCCACCGGCGTTGCAGGATCAGCCTTGCGTATGTTTTTCCCATCGTCGTTAAACATAGCCTTGATCTTGCCGCCCACGGTACCCACGACAAGGTTGTCACCGGTCTTGAGGACGCCTTTCTGTACCAGCAGGGTTGTCACCGGGCCACGGCTTTTATCCAGCTTGGCCTCGATGACTATGCCTTCAGCCGGGCAATCCACCTCAGCTTTAAGCTCAAGGATATCAGCAACCAGCAGCAGGTTTTCCAGCAGGTCATCGATGCCCTGCTTCTTCTTGGCCGAAACAGGGACGCAGATTATATCGCCGCCCCATTCCTCGATGACCAGTCCAAGGTCGGAAAGCTGCTGCTTGATGCGGTCAGGGTTGGCATTGGCTTTATCGATCTTATTGAGGGCAATGACTATACTGACGCCGGCGGCGCGGGCATGGTCCAGCGCCTCCACAGTTTGCGGCATAACTCCGTCGTCCGCTGCTACCACCAGGACGGCTATGTCCGTAGCGCGGGCGCCGCGGGCTCGCATGGCGGTGAAAGCCTCATGCCCGGGAGTATCGAGGAAAGTAATCTTACGGCCTTTCATTTCGATCTGATAGGCGCCGATATGCTGTGTAATGGCGCCCGCCTCACCTGCTGCTACATTGGTTTGCCTGATGACATCCAGCAGGCTGGTCTTGCCATGGTCAACATGTCCCATGATAGTTATAACGGGTGGGCGGGTATGCAATTTGGCGCCCCTGGGGGACACCTTCTGTTTCCCATGTGCGGGAACATTCAACTTTTTGGCGGTGAAGCCAAAGTCAGAAACAAGATTGGAGGCCACTTCATAATCTAGGGACTGGTTGATGTTGGCCATTATGCCGCTGCGCATCAGTTGCTTAATAATCTCAATACCGCTAACGCCCATCTGGTCGGCAAGCTGTTTTACAGTTATAACCGGGGGCAGGCCAATCTGCGGCGTGTTGACCGCATCGCCATTTGGAACCTGTTCCTGCTTGTTTTTCATCGAATATCTTCCTCGGCCGGTAAGCTCCTGCCGTATTCGAGCAGTGACTGCCGGTTTTCCATAGACAATTTCATGCGCAACCCATATTCTATACGGTTGCTTTGCAATCCCTTTTCCCAGCAATCGCCGGACAGGCATAGATACACGCCCCGGCCCGGCTTTCTTCCCCGTTGGTCAGCTACAACTGTGCCATCGGAGCATACCAGCCGCACGAGGTCCCGCTTGCCTGCCTTCCTTCGGCAGGCTATGCAGGTGCGCTCCGGTATATGCCTGACCCGGGGCTGCTGCGGTTTAGTTTCCACTCTCGAATTCTTCATCCTCGTAATAAGTTTTCTTCTTGGCCTTTGTCTTCTTGGCCTTGATTCCGGTGTCTTTGCCCTCCCCCTCTTTCTTGGGGGTCTCTTTCTTACTGGATTTGCCGGTCCGGCCGGCCATTATTTCCTCGGCAAAGCGTATCTTGGATGGCTGTGCAGGCGATGCGGCATCAACCGGCATCAGGATCTCAATGCCTGCGCCTTCGGCCTCTGCCGTGTCAACAGCCATCTCAGCTTCTTCTTCAGCGGTTAAGGCCCCGGCAGCGGCTTCTTCGTCCGGCTCCAGTCCCTCAACTAACGGCTTTTCTTGATCCTGCTCAATTTCCTCGGGCTCTGCAGCATCCTCTCTATGTGCCGCCTTCTCGGCCTCCATTTCGGAAGCGCTCTTGATATCGATGCGCCAGCCGGTCAGCTTGGCAGCCAAACGTACGTTCTGGCCCTCCTTGCCTATAGCCAGAGAGAGGTGCTTGTCCGGCACCTTGACCAGGGAGGTGGTCTCGGCTGTAGTAAGGGTAACGCTCAATACCTGGGCCGGGCTGAGTGCGTTGGCTATAAAGATGCGGGGATCATCGGACCACTGGACGACGTCGATCTTTTCCCCGTTGAGTTCATTGACAATATTCTGTATGCGTATGCCGCGAAGACCTACGCAGCAGCCTACCGGATCGATGCCGCTCTGGCGCGAATAAACGGCTACCTTGCTGCGGTAACCGGCCTCCCTGGCGACACCCTTGATCTCCACGGTGCCTGCGGCGATCTCGGGTATCTCGAGTATCAGCAGGTCCCTCAGCAGGTTGCGGTGCGCGCGGGAGGCAATTACCTGCGGCCCCCTGGTAGTGCGGGCCACCTCTACTATGTACAGCTTGAGCCGCTGGCCCTGGCGGTAGCGCTCCGTAGGCGTCTTCTCATTCTGTGGTATGACTGCCTCGGTCTTGCCTATATCAATGACCACGTGGTCGGGCGTAACGCGCTGCACGGTGCCTGTCACGATCTCGCCCTCTTTGCCCACGTATTCCTCGTAGATGGCCCCGCGCTCCGCGTCATGCAGCTTCTGGAGTATGACCTGCTTGGCTATCTGGGCTGGTATTCGGCCGGCATTTGGGGGAGGCAGTTCGGTGACGATAGTGTCGCCGGCCTTGAGGGTCTTATCCTTCTTGCGGGCCTCTTTGAGAGAGATCTCGCGGTACTCGTCTTCGGGTGCTTCGGAGACCACCTTTTTAAGTGTAAGCTTGACCTCACCTGAGAAAGGGTGGATCTTGACCGCAATATCCTCACCGTGAGGGTAGGATTCTTTCCTGTAGGCCGAAACCATGGCTGATTCCAGCGCCGTGAGGATGATCTCCTTGGGCAGGTTTTTCTCTGCCGCAAGCTGCATGAGGGCGTTCATAAACTCCGTCTTCGCCATCGTGGTCAAACTCCCTCAATATGCATTTTTTCTCAATAAAAAAGTGGGTACAAGGACCCACTTTTTGGACGAGTATTGAATTCACATCTATGATATCACAGCTTTATGGAAAATGCAAATACGGGCATATGTTGCTTTTCCCGGCGGGAATGGCCTGATGAAATGAAAGAGGGTTAACCGGTAAACCTGCGGGGCAGTCCCATCTTCAGCTTCTCCATTGACCGCTGCAGGGAGCGGTGCCTGATAGCATCCAGTATCACTTTTCCGTGCCAATCAAATGTAATGTCAGGGGAGGCCAGCAGGGATTCGTGTATGCCGTGGCGTTGGATAACCTGGAAGATGTGCTCGGCCTGTTTGTCGGTCAGTCCCTGGTAGAAGCGGTGTGCCCAGTAATCTATATCGAGTTCGCGCTTGAGGATTTTATGCCAGCGTTTCTGATAGGTCGCCAGCCGCCTGGAAGACAGGTCGCCGGCCCTCAGCGATTCATCCAGGGTTCGCACTGCTATCCCGGCGCAGACAAGGCCGAAATAAATGCCTCCTCCCGAAGTCGGCTTGACCTGTCCTGCCGCATCCCCCACCACCAGTATGCGACCGGCGTAACTCTTTGCAAGGGGCTTGAGAGGAATGGCGCCGAAACTTATTTGGTGCAGGGCGGGAAGGATTTTCCCCTGCCCTTCAAGCAGCTTTAAAAAATTGTTGATCGCCGGGCCCGGGTTTCTGTTGCATAGAAGGCCGGCCTTGGCAAGGCCCGGCAAAGTCGGCACCAGCCAGGCAAAGAACCCCGGGGCGATGTGCCTGCCGGAATACACCTCTACCTCGTCGATATCCTTACAGGCTACTTCAGCCTGTGCGCCGTGGGCATACTCGCTTATCCGGCCCAGGCCCATCTGCTTTGTTAGCCCTGCCACCGTCCCGCAGGCAATCACGGCGGCCCTGGCAGGCAATTCCAGAGACTCATGGCCGCATGTAGCCCCGACATATATGCAGTTATCATCGCTGCGAAAGCCGGTTACAAGAGTGGAAAAAAAATAATCCGCCCCGTATTGCCCGGCCTTTACCGCCACCAGGCGGTCGAGGGCAGAGCGGTCAAGAATATAAGCCTGGGTAGTCTCGCGTTCAACCCTGATATGGGCGCCCGAGGGCGAAAAAATTGTGGCCGACCGCGCCTCGCGCTGGATTACGCCGCTTGAGCCGGGAAGCATTTCAAGGCAGGCCCGGCTTATGATCCCTGTGCAGCTTATCTTATGGCCCGGTTCCGTGTTTTTTTCCAGCACGGCTACGGAGTGCCCCAGGCGGGCAAGTTCCCCCGCTGTATAGCTCCCGGCGATGCCGGCGCCGATTACAATAACGTCATACATAGTGGTACTCAGGCCGATTCAGGCAGGGGCACTCATAGCCCTATCTGAAATTAAGGCTGTAACCCGCCGAACCTCCGCTGGCGCCTGCCATAGTCTGCCAGCGCCTTGTCCAGCTCGGCACGGCCGAAATCGGGCCAGAGCACGGGTGTGAAATAGAGTTCGGCATAGGCCGACTGCCAGATTAGAAAATTGCTCAGGCGCATCTCTCCGCCCGTCCGGATAAAAAGGTCCGGGTCGGGCATGCCCGCCGTGTACAGATACCCCGAGAAAACGCTTTCGTCCACGTTTTCCGGCTTTATACTCCGGCGGGCTATCTCCTGCGCTGCGTTAACGATTTCACTCCTGCCCCCGTAATTGAATGCTATGTTGACGGTCAGGCCCGAGTTGTTGCTGGTCAGATCGATGGCGGCCCGGGCTTTATGCTGGACTTCCTGCGGCAGCCTGTCCTCTTTGCCCAGGTGGCGGATGCGGATATTTTGCTCGTGGGCTATCTTGACTGCCTGGTCGAGGTTATCCGAGAGGAGCCGGATGATGCCGTTCACCTCCGCCCTGGGCCGGTTCCAGTTCTCGGTCGAGAAGGCGTAAAGAGTCAGGTAGGGGATCCCGTAAGAGGCGAACGCCTCCACAAAATCGCGTGTATGCAACGCGCCCTGCTTGTGGCCGTACAGGCGCGGTTTGCGCTTTTTAGCGGCCCACCTGCCGTTTCCATCCATTACGATGGCAACGTGCTGCGGCAGCCTGCGGTCCTTCGATGGGCCTGTCAATTGCCCTGTCCCCTGGCGTGGTCCTGTTCCGCCGGTGTGCCATCCGCCCCGGAATTTTTCTTGATATACCGGTGTCCGGGTTGGTTCATCACAATGGTATCGGGATCGAGGTCGCTGGAAAGACAAACGTGAGATCCTACCGTGGAGTTGGGGCCTACCTTGCGTCCCGGCAGGATGCCTGAATTTATACCTGTCTTGCAGTCATCCCCGATGATAGCCCCGAAGTGGTCCCTGCCGGTTGAGAGTTTTTGCCCCGCGTATTTAACAGGTATGTCTGCGCGGTCAAAGCGGAAATTGGCCGTTACGCTGCCTGCCCCGAACGAACAGCGGTTGCCGATGATAGAATCGCCGATGTAAGAGGAGTGAAACCAGCAGTCATCGCCGGTATAAGTGCCCTTGATCTCGGTCGAGAACCCGACCACGCAGTTTGCGCCGATATGGCTATACTCCCTGACCAGGGCGCCGTTACCTATCACCGTGTTGGGACCGATGTAAACCGGTCCGCGCACCACTGCGTTTTCGAGTATGCGCACGTTTTTTCCAATTATCGCTTTGCCGGCCACCGTGGCCCGCTCTGATATGGAGAGCGACGGGTCAATCTTTCCCGCGGATGCATCGAGGAAGTGCCTGACTATATCGAAGATATGCCACGGGTATTTGATGGGGGCCCAGAAGCCGTTGTAGCGTACCACCTTGATCTTAAAAGCATGCCTTACCATACCGTCCATGGCGCACTCATAGACGTCATCCCTGGTGGTCCTGACGATATCTATGTACTCAAACAGTTTATGTATGTCCGTGTGCAGGTGCAGGAGTATATTGACCAGGTTGCTGGGCTCAGTGCCCGGCTCGGGCTTTTCCACTATACGGGTCAATTCGTTTTCCCCGTTCACCTCAAGGTATCCCCCCGGGAAATACTGCCCGACCTCGTACCCGATAATGTAGGATGAGGCAACCTGGCTATGGTAGGCATCCATCAGAGCGTGGTAAGCGGCGCCATCGAAAACATCGTTGGGGTTGACTATCAGGACCGCGCTGTCGAGGATGGGGGCAGCCGACTTCAGGGCGTCTGCTATGCCCAATGGCTGTGACTGGATCACGAATTCAAATTTGGCCCCGCTTATGGCCCCGGCTATTTGTTTTATACGCTGTATATTGCCGGGGTTGCCCACGATGACGAAATCCTGCAGCCCGGCTTTACCGGCCAGGTCCACCTGGTGCTCCAGCAGCGGCTTTCCCATAAAATCGAGCAGGAATTTATCCTCTGTAATGGGGAACATTCTTTTGCCCACGCCCCCGCAAAGAAAGACCACTTTCATAATGTTCCCTCCTTTGCCGCATCTTTTAGTACGCTAAGTCCCATACTCAGAAGGCTGCGCGCGTACGGCTGACTTCCCGCTTCCGCCAGGACGCGTATGGCAGGTTCTGTGCCGCTGGCACGTATCAGCAGCCAGCCCTCAGCGAATTCAAAGCGCAGGCCATCCAGGTCATTCAGGGTGGACGCCTTCAATTTTTCCGCCTGCCGCCTGACTCTTGCCATGACTTCCGCCTTGTTTTCATTGGCGCAGGCAATTTTGTCCTTCAAAAAAAACAATGGCGGCAGGGTGGCTATGAAAGAGCGGATATCCCCCGCCTGCCTTATAGATCCCAGCAGGGTCAGTGCGGCAAAGATGCTGTCCGGGTAGTAGCCGGCCTGTGGCAGTATGTAAACACCTACCGATTCCACTCCCAGTGCGGCGTTGTTATCCCGTGCCAGGTGTGCGGCATAGACGTCTCCTACCCTGCCCCTGATAACTTTGCCGCCGAGGTCTTTTATGGCCAGGTCAAGCAGCATACCGCTCTCGACGGTGGTGGCTACCGTTTGTCTGCCCGACGATTTGATGGCCGCCCTTGAAATAAAGGCGATCATCTCGTTAAAGCCGAGAAACCCCTTCTGGTCGCAGAAAACCACGCGGTCCGCGTCTCCGTCAAAGCATATGGCAAGGTCGGCGTTCTTCTGCCTCAGGTATTTGATCGTTTCCTGCAGTGTGTCTTCCTTCGGTTCAGGGCTGCGGCCGGGGAAGCGCCCGTCAGGCGTATCGTTAATTGTGAAAACAGTGAAACCCAGTTGCCTGAAAATATCGCCGGCCAGGACGGCTGCGGCGCCGTTGCCGGGGTCCACCAGCAGCTTCAGGCCAAAGTTGAAGTCCCAGCCGCTGACAAGGGCTTTGATGAACCCGATATAACGGTCTTTGATGCGGGGGATATGTTCCAGGGCCCCGGACTGCCCGGTCCTGAAAGAGCCGCTGTAATAAACCTGCTCCAGCTCCTCTTCCTGGGACCGGCTATAGCCTATGGAGTCGTGGTTGAAAAGCTTTATGCCGTTGAATTCAGGGGGATTATGTGATGCGGTGATCATAATGCCGGCGTCGAAACTCATCTCGCGCGTAAGCAGCGCCAGGGCCGGCGTGGGGACTATGCCGGGCAGTGCTACATTGACTCCTGCACCTGTAAGCCCTTCGGTCACGGCTGTCCTGATCAGCTCCCGGCTCAGCCGGGAATCTGTGCCTACGCAAACGGCCGCACCGACGGGAAGCAGTGTGCCCAGCGCACTGCCCACATTTTTACATAATTCGGGAGTAAGGTCCTGGTTGACCACGCCCCTGACCCCGCTGGTGCCGAAAAGAGCCCTGTTCATATAATCCTGTTTGCAGTTTATGAATATCGGTACATGATGGTAATGCCTCTGCCTGCGGATGTCAATTTGACGCTGTGCCGCAGCGCATTGACCGGCCATGCGGTGCGGCACCGTTTGCCTGCTGAGTAGCAGCCTTAATCCATGCATGCGGGTATGTAAATATCTTGACTTATATAGTATAATGCATAAATGTGGTCGGATGCAGGGTTTTTAGCTTTACAGGGACCATATCAAGAGTTGCTTTTCCGCGTGTTTGTGAGTCTTGTGGATGGGAGAAGCAGAAGTCTGGAATACAAAAAGGAAGGAGGTGCCAGCTTTAGATAGAAGCAGTGATCGCGAGCCTGATGCAGTCCGTAGGGACTATATATTTCAGCCGGTTCAAATCCCAGGTAATTAATATTTAATGGAGGTCTGTGGATGAAAAGGTTTTTCCTCATTTCTTTTGTCTTTGTCATGCTTATTGCTCTGATATTGCCTGCCTGCGCCGCGCCCAAAACAGATGTTATCAAGGTCGGCGTAATTGGGCCGATGAAGTTCCTTGAAGGGGAACACCACTGGATGGGCGCTCAATTAGCCGCCGAGGAGATCAACACCGCGGGCGGTGTGAATTTAAACGGTAAGAAATACCAGATCGAGCTGATCAAGTCGGATTCAAACGAGATACTCAGCCCAACGGATGCCGCCTCGGCCATGGAGAGGCTGCTCACCGTTGACAAGCCCAACTTTGTAGTGGGTGGCTTCAGGACCGAGGGTGTTTTCCCCATGCAGGAAGTGGCCATGAACTACAAGACCATCTTCATAAACTGCGGCGCCGCCACCCGTGCCCTGCAGATGAAGGTTGCTGAAAACTACGACCGCTACAAGTATTTCTTCAAGGGCACGCCCTACAACGAGTATTACCTGGTCAATACTGATTTCATGATGCTTGGCATGGTGGCAGGCGCTTTGAAGAAGCAGTTGAATATTACCGAGAAGCTGAGGGTCGCCATAGTGGCGGAGAAATTGACCTGGGCGGATGCCATTGTGAAAACGGCCGAGGCCAATATACCCAAGATGGGCATGGAGGTCGTAGGCACTTGGAGGCCGTCTGATACAGCCACCGACGTTAACGCGGAGTTGACTGACATAGCCACCAAAAACCCGCACATAATATTCCCAACCTTTTCCGGACCGGTGGGAGTGACTTTCAGCAAGCAGGCCGGTGAAATGCAGGTACCTGCGGCAATCGTGGGTATCGTGGTGGAAGCTCAGAAGTTCGGGTTCTGGGAGGCCACAGGCGGCAAGGGCAACTACGTAATGACCCTCAACACCTATGGACCGGGTGTGAAGATCACCGAGAAGACTGTACCCTTCTTCCAGAATTTCGAGAAAAAATTCGGGCAGCCCCCCGCCTACACCGCTGCCACCTATGACGCCATCTACATCGTGAAGGATGCCATAGAGAAGGGCCAGACCCTGGATGCGGACCTGCTTGTCCCCATCATCGAAAAGACCGACATGCAGGGCACATCCGGCAGGGTCATGTATTACGGGATGGACTTCGATGCCAAGAAATTCCAGGCGCCGCATGACCTGGTTTACGGACCGGGCTATGTAACAGGGCTTGGCTTACAGTGGGTTAACGGCAAGCAGATCGGCGTATGGCCGGCCCTCGGAGTGGGGTCAGGCGGATGGGAAAAAATAGATTACCCGGGTATCCAACCCTACACTATCAACCCGCTGGTAGTGCAGAAATTCCAGCAGCCTGCGGCCCCGCCGGTGGTAACTCCTCCGGCTACTCCATAAATCGAGCCTCTTTTACCAAAGGCCGGCAGGCCGGGCAATATGACCCCGGCTGCCGGCGCTTATTAAGTCGTAATGGTTTGGCTGCAGTGCTGAGCAACTCTGTCCGCTGAAGCTGTCATAACCTGTAGCAGAGGGTGCCGTTGCGTAACGATAAAAATAATGTATAATGAATAAATTTCATTTAGTGGAGTGGTTCAGGTAAGCGATGTTTCAAGCTTTTGTGATACAGGCGCTGGTGACAGGTGGGGTTTATGCTCTGCTGGCAGTGGGCTTTTCCCTCATCTTCGGTGTGGCACGCATGGTGAACCTGGCACACACGTCTTTCCTTATGCTGGCTGCATACGGCATGTTTTATGCCACGTACAGGCTGGGCCTTGACGTATTCACTGCTATCCTGATATCGCTGGTTGCCACGGTCATCATCGGCCTGGTGAGTTACAAGCTGTTTATCGACAGGGTGCGGGAACACCAGGTGACCGTTATGCTTATTACGCTTGCCCTTGCCACCATCTTCCAGGAATCCATGGCGCTGGCCTTCGGCGCCCACTTCAGGGCGGCGCCCACCTTGATACCGGGATTTATCGAAGTTTTCGGCGTTAAGGTCTCTTACCAGCACCTGCTGACGATCGCGGTGGTCGCGGTAGTGCTCTTTGCAATGTGGCTGCTGCTGTCAAAAACAAAGTTGGGCATCGCCATCAGGGCTACCGCACAGGATACCGAGGTGGCTAATTTGATGGGCATTAACGTCTCAAGGATATTGCTTATTGCGATGGGCGTAGCTGCAGCGCTGGCGGCCATCGCCGGCATCGTGGTGGCGCCTCTGTGGGTGGTTTATCCGTATATGTGGATGAACCCGCTGGTAATGATCATGGCCATCGTTGTGCTGGGAGGGTTGGGCAGCATTAAGGGAAGCCTGATCGGGGCTTTCATCATCGGATTTGTCGAGGTAGCCGTTGTTTTCTACCTCCCGGGCGGCGCATTCCTGCGGGGCGCCATAGCCCTGCTGGTGATGGTGATAATACTGGTGGTCAGGCCCGAGGGGCTGTATGGTGTAGTCTTCGAAGAGGAGAGACTGTAGTTGTTACGGCGGCTGTTTAAAGATATCCAGGGCGACATATTCGCCATACCCGGCAGGCTGATCGCCTTTGTCTTTCTTATCGCTTTGTTTTTTATCCCACTTCTCACGCAGGAACCCTACGTCCTGTTTGTCCTTATCATGGTTAACATCTTCGTGATCTTTGCCGTAAGCTGGGATTTTATATCGGGCTATACCGGCCAGATAAATTTCGGGCATGCGTTTTTCTTCGGTGTTGCCGCCTATACCGCGGCACTGCTGAGCAAAAACCTCGGGTTGATGCCCTGGGCAACCATACCCATAGGGGCTGTGGCGGCCACGCTGGCCGGCGTGCTGATGTGCCTGCCCGCTCTCAGGTTGAGGGGCCCTTACTTGTCGCTGGTCACATTAGCCATGCCGCTCATCTTGCTGGGCGTGATCAAAGCGTTCCCCGATTTTACCGGCGGTGAGCACGGCATCTCCGGCCTGCCGCCCCTGGCCAGCTCCAGGATGGCCGAATATTATATAGCGCTGGTGGTCATGATCGTATCTGTATTTATCATGTGGAAGCTGGTAGATGCCAAAAGCGGGTTTGTCAGGATCGGCATCATCCTGCATGCCATCCGCGAGGACGAGATCGCCGCACGTGCCACCGGCATCAACACCATCCGCTACAAACTGCTGGCCTTTATCATCGGCGGTTTCTTCGCCGGTTTGGCCGGCGGGCTGTACGCCCATTTCCTCAGGATCGCCGGCCCTGCCACACTGGATCTCATGCTATCATTCCAGGCCATAATATGGACGGTTTTCGGTGGCATAGTCAGCATTTACGGCGCCGTGGTAGGAGTTTATATACTGTATCCACTGATGGAACTGCTGCGCCAGTTCGGAGTACCCGTATGGCCGGGGTCAGACATCATGTTCTCCGACCTGCGGTTTCTCATCTTCTCTTTCCTGGTCATATTTATCCTGCTCTTCATGCCTGAGGGATTTGCGGTATGGGTCAGGGATAAATTGGAGCGCGAATGCCCGCGATGCAAGCTATCCAATGCATCATGGCGGCATGAATGCAGGGCCTGCGGGGCTGAGCTCTATTAGGTGTTGTCCGGCAGAGACTATTTACATTCCGAGATAGGTCTTCCTGAGGGTCTCGTCTTTAAACAGTTCTTTAGCTGTACCTTCAGCGATGATATGTCCCCTTGACATTACATAGTTCCTGACCGAAAGCGCGAAGGTAAAGCTCACGTCCTGTTCAGCAAGAAGAATAGTCACACCCAGGTCATGGTAAATCTCTTCAACCCGCTTGAAAAGGTCCTCTTTCAGCTTGGGTGCAAGGCCACTGGAAGGCTCATCCACCAGCATGAACCTGGGACGGCGCATCAGCGACCTGCCGATGGCCAGCATCTGTCGCTCCCCGCCCGATAAAGTGCCGGATACCTGCTTCTGCCTCTCCTTGAGCCTGGGAAAAAGCGCATAAACTTTAGTCAGGCTGGCGCTTACTTCCTTCTTATTCTTGCACAGGTAAGCCCCGGCCAGAAGGTTATCCTCGACGGTCATCTCCACGAACGGACGGCCGCGTTCCGGGCAAAGGGTCAATCCCAGTTTGGCGATCTCCGAAGCCTGCAGTTTTTCGATGCGCTTGCCATCGAATTCCACGGTTCCGCTAAAAGTGATGTCTTCCCCCCGGGTCCCTTTGAGCACTTCCTTTTCCCAGTTGATTAATCCCACTATGGCACGCAGCAGGGTCGTCTTACCGGCCCCGTTGGGGCCGATCAGCCCGACCAGCTCCCCCTCCTTAACCTGGATGCTGGCGTCATCCAGCACCATGGCAGTGTCGTAGCGCACGGTTACGTTTCTTACATCAAGCAAAGAGCACCTCCTTGCCGGTATATGCTTCTATTACTTTTTTATCCTTGGATATCTCCTCGGGCGTACCCTGTGCGAGCACCTCTCCGAAGTTAAGTACAATCACCCTGTCCACAATTTTCATCAGCTCACTGAGCTTATGCTCTATGATGAGCATGGCCGGTCCCTCGCTGTGCAGGCGGCCGAAGCGTCCGCCCTTGTGCAGCCTCTTGATAGAACGGGCCACGAGTTCAGTTTCGGCCGGGTTAAGCCCGCCAAACGGCTCATCCAGCAGCATCAGCTCCGGCTCGGTGGCAATGGCCCTTGCCACTTCCAGCCGCTTGAGGTCGCCGTGCGATAATATGGAAGCAGGCTCGAGCGCGAGGTCGGCGATGCCTACGAATTCCAGCGCGTCCCGTGCTTTGATCTCGGCCCGCTTGACCCATTCGCCGCGCTTGGATATCCTCGGGCAGAGGCAGCCTACCATGACATTGGCTATGATAGGCAGGTGCCTGAATGGCTTGACCACCTGGAAGGTGCCCACCATGCCCCGCTGTACTATCTCCCAGGAGCGCCGCTTAGTAATATCCTCGCCCTTGAAATGGATCTTGCCGGAGTCCGGCTTGAGGATTCCCAGCAGGCAGCGTATAAGTGTCGTCTTGCCTGCGCCGTTGGGACCTATCAGACCCACGATCTCGTCCTGCGCCACCTGGAAGCTTACGTTGTTCACCGCGACCAGGCCGCCGAAGTGCTTGGTTACATTCTCCACTTCGAAAAAGGCTGCCATTTTAGAGGTCCTCCTCTCTGAGTTCGCGCCTTGATACCTTGCCAACGTCAGTCTTGGGTACCTCCCCCCTGAATTCAACGATCTTCGGCACCTTGTAGTGCGCCAGGCGCTCCATGGTATATACAATGATATCCTTTTCGGTCACCTTGCCCCTGGCCTCCGTCTCCAGCACCACAATAGCCTTCACCTTCTCGCCCACTTCGGGGTCAGGGACCCCGATCACCCCGGCCTCTTTAACCTGTGGATGGCTGGTCAGCACCTCTTCGACCTCGCGGGCGAAGACGGCCAGTCCCTTGTATTTGATCATATCCCTCTTTCTGTCGTAGAAATAGAAATAACCCTCCTCGTCCATCCTGGCCAGGTCACCCGTCCTCACCCATGTCTCGCCGTCTATCTGCACGAACATCTTGCCGGTATCCTCGGGCTTGTTCCAGTAACCCAGCGCTATCTGCGGCCCTTTAAAGGCAAGCTCGCCCGTTTCACCCAGGGGCAGGAATTCATCGCCATCAGGGTCCAGTATGGCTGCTACACAGCTGGACATCGGCACGCCGAACGAGCCTATCTTGGGCCTGCCGTAGGGGCTGACTATGCCCACAGAGGTGGTCTCCGTCATGCCCCACCCCTCGTGTATCTTGACGCCTGTACGTTTCTCCCATCCCCTGGCGGTGTCTTCCAGCAGAGCATCGGCGCCTGACACAAGGACCTTGAGCTTTTTCCAGTTGACGCGGTCGGTCCTGTGATAATCCCGCAGGACTTCAAAGAGTGCCGGCACGCTGTAGAATATGGTCGCCCCGTAGTTCTCAATGGCATTGAGGATGTCGTCAAGGTCCGGCGTGGTGAATATTACCAGGGTGTAGCCCTGTGTCATCGAACCTGTCATTACCACCGACTGGCCGTAGATGTGGTAGAAGGGCAGGTAGCCGATGACCACTTCTTTGCCCGGCTGGACGATATCGCCCCAGAAAGTTTGAGCTATACACTCCGCACCCACCAGGTCGAAGTGCGTAATCATGGCGGCCTTGGGCAGCCCCGTCGTGCCACCCGTATAGGGCAGGGAGGCCAGGTCTTCATGGATGTTGAATTCGATCTTGGGAGGTTTGGGCGGGTATTTCTTTAGAAGGTCTTGCAGCTGGTAAAACCCTTCCCGCTTGAATATCTCAGGCGGTGGGGCGGACATCTTCTGGTAAACTGCGCGCAGCATGCTTTTGCCCAGGAACTTCTTGAGTGGCGGCAGGTATTCGGCAATATTGGTCAATATGACGCGCTCCAGCTTGATCCCGGTCCTGTCCACGTTGTCCCACAGTATGTCCTGGCAGACGACGGTGGTGGCGCCGCTGTCAAGGATCTGGTGCTTGATCTCAGGGCTGACGTAAACAGGGCTGATGGCAGTAACAACTGCGCCGGCCTTGAGGGAGCCGAAATAGGCTATGATAAATTGCGGTGAGTTGAGCAGGAGCAGTGCCACCTTGTCGCCCTTCTTAACCCCGAGGTCACACAGGGCGGTGGCAAACCTGTCGATCTGATCCCGCAGTTCGCGGTAGCTTATCTTCTGGCCGTAAAATATGACGGCCGTCTTGTCTTTGTATTTTTCAGTCGTTTCATCTATAACCTGAACCACCGATTTTTCAGGGATAACAATATCGGCAGGGGCACCCTTGCTGTAGAACTTTAACCACGGCCTCGCTTCATAAACGGCTTTATTTGACACAAAAATACCTCCTCCTGCTCCGAATAAGCCAATATATCATATTTAAGCCTCGTAAACAATGCTTATTTTATCCGGCGTACATGCCGCCGGTCACCACGATGTTTTCGCAGTTCACGTAGCTCGAGTCATCGGAGGCCAGGAAAACCACCACCTTTGCGACCTCATCGGGTTCACCGATGCGTCCCAGTGGTATCTGTTTGACCGCCATATCCAGTATCTCGGGTACCCCCCAGATGGGCTGGGAGAAGCGGGTGCGTATAAAAGAGGGGGAGATGGAGTTGCAGCGGATGCCGTATGAGCCGAGCTCGGTGGCCAGCATCCGGGTCATGTGTATCATGCCGGCCTTGCTGACGGCATAGATGGCCAGCATGGGATCGGGCCGCATGCCGCCGGCCGATGCGATGTTGATGATATTGCCCGGCTTTTTGTTTTCGATCATCAGCTTCGCGATACCCAGTGACAGGAAGAAGGGGCCCTTGAGGTTGACCGACATGATCTTGTCCCAGAGCTTCTCGTCGGCCTGCAGCACCGGGCCGAAGAAGGGGCTTACCGCGGCGCAATTGACCAGCACGTCCACCCCTGCGAAATCCGCCTTTGCCTTTGCAACCAGCTTGTTGACGTCTTCCAGCACACCCATATCGGTGCCGGTCCATTCGGCCTTCCTGCCAATTTTCTTTACTTCATCCGCCAGTCCCTGGAGGCTGTCGGTTTTCTTATCGCACATCAGTATATCGGCGCCGGCCTCGGCCAATTTGAGCACCGTTGCCCTGCCGATGCCGCCTCCCGCCCCGGTCACCAGCGCCACTTTCCCCTGCAGGGGCTGATATTTTTCTGCCATAGGTAATACCTCCTGAATTTATTGAACTGACATTTGAAATCAAAGCCGACGGGTATTCTAACACCTGCTCGAAAAGAGGGTCAAACCCGATCAAGAGTCCATGTGCAACGGCTCGAACCGGGGATGCCGCTGCGCCGGGCTGACGCTATTACGGGCGGGCTGTCAGACCATCGGTTTCCAGCGCTTTACTCATGGCTGCGATGGCGACTTCGAGCTGGCGGTCGTCCGGTTGACGCGTGGTCATTGACTGCAGCCAAAGACCCGGCATGAGGAGTACGTGGATGAAACGGTTGTGGCTGTAAGCGGCCTCGAATTTGATCAGCTCGTAGCTTAGCGCCGCTATTACTGGCAGCAGCAGGATGCGCGAGGCTATGCTGATCCAAATATCGGGGCGGCCCAGCAGGGCGAACACCAGGATGGACAGGACCAGTACTACAAGCAGGAAACTGGTGCCGCAGCGCGTATGGGCGGTTGAGTAGTTTCTCACAGGGCCCACTTCGAGCGGGGCGCCCGCCTCGTAGGCGTTGACCGACATGTGCTCGGCGCCGTGGTAAGCAAATATCTCGCGGATATCCTTCATGCGGCCGATAAGCGCGAGGTAAGCGATAAAAAATAAGATGCGGATGAGGCCCTCAATAAGGTTGCTGATGAAGGCCGAGGGAATAAAGGGGTCAAGCAGGCGTGCCGCCAACAGGGGAAGCACAAAGAAAAGGCCGACCGCCAGCAGCACCCCCACTATCACGCTGCCCCAGATCATGCCCGGGGTAATTTTCTCCTGCTCTGTTTCCGTGGAAACCTGTGCCGAGTACATCAGGGCGCCGGTGCCCAGGACGACGGCCTCTATGAGGGCGATGACGCCCCGGATAAACGGCACTTCCCGCCATTTACCCTTATAGAGGGTGGCCAGGGGGCGGCTGCTTATGTCGATGCCGCCGTCCATTTTTCGCACGGCTATAGACATGCTATTGCGTCCCCGGATCATCACCCCGCCCATCAACGCCTGCCCGCCGTAGTAAAAAGGCTTTTCTTTAGTCATAAGTTAAAAAAAAGGGGCGGCTGATTTGCCCGCCCCTTTTGGTAGTGCGAGGTGATGCTACTCTGCTTTTTTCTCCCGTTTGTACTTCTTGTTGAAGCGCTCCACGCGGCCGGCAGTATCTATGATCTTCTGCTCGCCTGTGAAGAAAGGGTGGCATTTATTGCAGAGCTCTACCTTGAGCGTCTGCCTGGTGGATCCCGTGGTGAAATTGTTGCCGCACGAGCATGTAACATTGGCATCTGTGAAATATTTCGGATGGATTTTCTCTTTCATTATTATTGTCCCGGGTAAACACTGACCCTTTTCTTGTTCTTAGCATGGTGCTCGAATGTGACCAGGCCATCTATCGTGGCAAAGAGCGTGTGGTCCCTGCCGCAGCCGACGTTGGTACCGGGGTGGATACGTGTACCGCGTTGCCTGACGATTATGGTACCGGAACGCACTGCTTCCCCCCCGAAGCGTTTGACCCCCAACCGCTTGGCATTACTATCCCGGCCGCCGCGCGTGCTGCCGCCGCCTTTCTTATGAGCCATTAGTTGTCACCTCCGGAGGCTGCCTTGGCCTTGGCGGCTTTTTTGATTACCTTGCCGCCAGGTTTTACGATCTCCTTGATCAGAAGCCTGGTGTAAGGCTGGCGGTGGCCTGTCTTCCTGCGCTCGCGCACCTTATTCTTGTAACGGAAGATGATGATCTTGCGGGCCTTGCCTTCTTCCAGGCAGGTGGCGATTACCTTAGCGCCCTGGACCTCGGGGGTGCCTATGATGACTTCATCACCGTCGGCTATCATGAGGACAGGGCTCAACTCCACTTCCTTGCCTTTTTCAACATGCAGGAGGTCGGTATTGATGACCTGGCCGGTCCTGACCCTGAACTGTTTGCCGCCGCTTTCAACAATTGCGTAAAAAATGCTCATTTCCTTATTCCCTGTGAAAAAACAATAACCGTGTAAATATATCAGCCAAAAGGCCCTGTGTCAAATTTAACAGGCATCACAAAAGGCCGCCCAAAGAGACTGTGCCCATGACTCACTTAACGGGGCGGATGCCGCGCTATTCTCCGGGGCCGTCCTCTTCGCGGCAGGCGATGTCGCAATGCTTCATATACACCAGGTCGCTGGTCACGCTGTCCCTGGCAAGGAAGCCGCCTTCAACCTGGCTGACCACCATGAACCACCGTCCCGCTTCGTCGCGTATTCTCCTGGGGCTGACTGAAAAGTCCATATTATACTGTTCCTTTATTTTTCTGTGTGGCCAGTTATTTTAGCACTTTCTGCCTTAAGTGCAATATCACAGCTTCAGGGCTACGCCGGCCCCCTGTTCCACGGCCGCCATTATCTTGCCCGGCTTGCGGGCATCGCCGATAACGTGCACTTCGTGCACTGATCCCTTGACCAGTTCCTCCAGCGAGTTAACCGGCACAGCCCCGGCTGCTATCACGATGGTATCGAAGGGGCCAAGCCTCTGTTCACCGCCCGGTGTATTTACTATGGCGGCGTCATCGTCTATGGACTTTACTGTGGACTGCGTGAGAATCAGCACCTGCTTTTCCTTGAGCCGCCGGCGCAGGAAGAAGCGTGCCGCCGGGCCGATATCACCCGCGGTGTGCTTGAGCATCTCGACGATGGTCACTGACATACCCTTTCCCGCCAGGTAATCGGCCGTCTCGCAGCCGACCAGGCCGCCGCCGATGACCAGCACAGCGGGGCCGACCTCTTCAGAGGTCAGCGCCCTGCGGGCGCTTATCACCCTCTTACTGTCGATGCCCGGAATATTGGGGATGGCGGGCTCCGATCCTGTGGCTATGATCAGCACGTCAGGCCTGATCTCCCTGACCATGTCGGCCGTCAGTGCCTGGCCGCAGTGTATCTCCACGCCCAGCTCTTTGAGCGCCCTTATACGCGAGTGGGCTACCTCCTGGTAGATGGCCTTTGAGGGAGGTATAGAGGCTATCTTGACCTGGCCGCCCAGATAGCCTTCCTTTTCGAATAAAATCACACAGTGCCCGCGCAGGGCGGCGGTCCTGGCCGCTTCAAGCCCGCCCGGGCCCGCGCCCGCTACCAGTACCTTCTTGGGGTCTGCCACTCGCGGCAGGGAGTACTCCTGCTCCCTGCCCAGGGCCAGGTTTTGCACGCAGGTGATTGACGGCCTCAGCCAGAAGGCCAGCCCCTCGATGCAGCCCTCGTTGCAGGACAAACATTTGACGATGTCCTTCTCCCTGCCTTTCTGTACCTTGGCCGGCCAGTCCGGGTCGGTCAGCGACTGCCTGCCCAGGTGGACCATATCGGCCTTGCCGGAGGCGATGATTTCTGCAGCAACAGCGGGGTCGTTGATGCGGCCGGCCACCAGCACAGGGACTTTAATAGACTGCTTGAATTGAAATGATGTCGCGGCGTTGAAGCCCTGGGGCATATCGGGCGGTGCGCTGGTGAGATGGCCCGATTCGTAAACGCCGATGGAAACGTCCACGGCGTCTATGCCGGCTGCCACGAGGCTTTGCATCATCTCGATACTCTCAGGAACGGTACGGCCGAGCGGCACGGCCTCTTCTCCGCTGATGCGGAAGAGCAGGGGGAAGTCCGGGCCGACCAGTTCCCTGGCCCTTTTGACGATCTCGAGTGGAAAGCGCAGGAAGCCGTCCTGTCCGCCGCCGTACTCATCCGTGCGTTTATTGGCGTAGGCCGACATAAATTCGGCGATAAGGTAGCCGTGGGCCCCGTGGATCTCGGCGGCGTCGCAGCCCGCCTCTTTCACACGGAGGGCAGCCTGAGCAAATTTTTCTACCAGTTCCTTTATCTCGGATATGGTGAGCGCCTGCGGCGCCTGCCTTACTATGGGGTCGGGCACTGCCGAGGGAGCTACGGGCTGCCTGTCACTGATAAAGAAGGGGAAGGTGCAGCGGCCCGGGTGGAAAAGCTGTACCGCGATCTTGGCGCCGTATTTATGTACTGCATCGGCCAGCTCCCTGAAACCGGGTATAAGACTATTATTATGCAGGCAGAGCTGGTGCCCGCTGCCCAGGCCCCGTTCCCCGTCCACGGCGGTCACCTCGACTATGATCAGGCCGAAACCGCCCCTGGCACGTGCCTCGTGGTACCTGATCAGCCTGTCGGAGACCCCGCCGCCATCCGCGGCGAAACCGCTTCCCATAGGTGGTACGGCGAGGCGGTTTTTGACCTCCAGCCTATTGATTTTGATGGGTTGAAAAAGAGCGTGGTATTTATCCGGCATGGGGCACTCCTTATGCGGGCATTATTTCCAACAGGCGGCGGGCTTTGACTGCCGCCCTGCCCCGGTGGCTGATGCGGTTCTTGACCTCCGGCGGCAGTTCGGCGATGGTCTTGTTGTAGTCCGGCAAATAAAAAATGGGATCGTAGCCGAAGCCGTTGCTGCCCCTCGGCTCCAGCGCGATATATCCGTCGCAGATTCCCTCCACCGTCTCAACCGGGCCGCCCGGCCGTGCCACGGCTATAACGCAGCGGAACCTGGCCGTGCGCTTTTGCTGCGGGACGTTATTGAGCTTGTTGAGCAGGAAATCCACACGGTCAGAGTCGGTGGCGTTATCACCGGCATAGCGGGACGAGCGCACCCCCGGCTCCCCGTTCAGGGCATCCACCTCCAGCCCCGAGTCATCGGCCAAAGTAAGAAGCCCGCCCAATTCCGCGTAAAATGCGGCCTTGTGGCGGGCGTTTTCTTTCAACGTGTCATAGTTTTCGTCGGCTTCCTGGCTGATGCCGGCCCGGTCGAGCGTGACCAGCTCGAAATCAAGGCCTTTGAGCAGGTCACGGTATTCGGCGGCCTTGCCTTTATTGGTAGTGGCCAGCAGCAGCCTGGGCATAAAATAGTCTATATCGACTCGAACCGTTTTGCCAGCTTCTTCATGACCTGGGGCATAGTGGTGTATTCCATCTCGTCCAGGGGCAGCCTGTGAGGCTCGAATGGGCCGTGCCTCCTGAGCATGTCGGCCATGTCCATGGCCTTCTGGCGGGCATTGTCGAAGGCCACGTCGTCGAACATGTCAACCGGCCCGATCAGCTTGCCCTCTGCAAGCTGGAAGCCTGCGGCGATAACGCGCGGAGGGCCGTCAAAACGCGTGGGATTACATCCTTTCACAGATACGGGTGTGAGCGGTCCATTGTGTGAACCGCGCATCCAGCCTTCCACGATGTGCGGGCGGGCAAAGGGTTCCAGAACCTCGCCCACGGCCGGGAAGATTCCCTGTGCCCTCACGATACAGACGGGGTCGTCCTTGCCGACGTAGCGTCCGGCGATGAGCGACAGTTTCTGTGTGGAGGAGGTGGCGGCTATCTCGCCGGTCTCGCGTGAAAAGACCGACTTGACAGTATAGCGTGACGGAGCGCCGATGAAGACCAGCATGTCGTAGATCTCCTCGGGACAATTAAACATGATGCGTTTGCTTGCCTTGACGTCGTGCACCTCGAACTTGAATCCGGCATGCATATTGGCTGAGATAACCAGGCCTATAGTATTGAAAGGGTCGCAGAACATCTCGTAGAGGGGAAGATTCCAGGCGCCCGAGGCGGTCTTGTCCGCCATGAAGATGATGACCGGCTCGGCCTCTCGCTCGTTCAACTCCATCTCGGCCACGCCGGGGCCCTGTCCCTTGATATTGCCTGAGAAGGCGTCGGCCAGCAGGTCCTGCCCGGCGCCGTGCAGTTTCAATTTCTTGGCAACGGCGGTGCAGCTCTGGAAGGCGTTCCAGGCCATTTCGTGTACCTTGCTGTTATCGATGCCCTTTTTATGTGTCATGATGAACTGCAGGTCGTCGCCGCAGCGGGTAACATAATAGTCTATCAGCAGTCCTGATTTTTTAGCTTTGGCCATGCAGGCCTCGCCCTCGGCCATGAGGTCCGGGTGCATGCTGCAGTGCCCCACCCAGCCGCCTATGTCCGCCTTGATTACACTGAGAGTGATTTTCATTGGGCCTCCTTTGAAAGATTTAATATAACGGCCCCGCGGCAGTTTGGCTTACCACAGCGGAAGTGCTGGTACGAAGCGTATGCCCGGGCCGGCTGACTACAGTATCTGGGAAGAAAGACCTGAGTCCGCCCGGGGTCGAATTTTAACAGAAGCCCGAATACGATGTCAAAGTCACCGTCTCAAAGAGGGAACATAAACTCATACACGTCTATTGCGCAATATGCATGGCTATGGTAGATTTAACCTGTAATTATAAGGAGGTAGTCTTATGGAAATGATGGCTAAATACTGGTGGCTCAATCTCATCCGTGGCCTGGTGGCGCTGGCGCTGGGCGTCTTACTGCTGGTAATGCCCCCGATTGCCGACATCCTGCTGGCGGTGATGTTCGTGGGCGCCTATTTCCTGGTTGACGGTCTCTTCGCGCTCATCTACTTTTTCGCCCATCCCAAGACCAATCAGAGGTGGTGGGTATTCGTAGAGGGCATAGCCGGCATCCTGGCGGCGGGCGTGGTGTTTCTCTGGCCGGGCATGACTGCCGTTTTCCTGCTGTATTTCATCGCTTTCTGGGCGCTGATCACCGGCATATTCGAGATCATCTACGCCATCGGCCAGTGGAAGACACTGCCCGGCAAAGGCTGGATATTGATCGGCGGCATACTTTCCATCATCATTGGTTGCATTCTGCTTTCCAACCCGGTGGCGGGTGCCCTGGCCCTGATGTGGGTTATCGCCTTCTACCTGGTATTGTTCGGCATAATGCTGATAATCTTCAGCATAGCCCAACTGACAAAGGGCAAGTCGTCTGCAGCAACTGCTGCATCCTGATCACCGGTCAACCTGAGATTTAATTGGAAATGTTGGGCTGCTTTAGCAGCCCAACCCTTCCCCTCCTGCGTTTGAAAACCGTGTATAAAGCATTTGGGCAATATCTCGCTGCAAAAATTCGGCCCGTGCTATAATTGCCCTGAGGAAGAGCCATGGCGGAGGCCATTCTCTACGATAAGTTAGACGGCCGGCGGGTACGCTGCAACATTTGCCTGTGGCGCTGCCTGATCAATCCCGGCAGTCCCGGTGTATGCGGTGTGAGGCGCAATGAAGGCGGATCGTTGCGGGTGATGAATTACGGCATGGTCTCCTCTCTGGCGGCCGACCCCATCGAGAAAAAGCCCCTCTTCCACTTTTTCCCCGGCAGTTCCGTGCTCTCCTTCGGCACTATCGGCTGCAATTTCCACTGCATCCACTGCCAGAACTGGGAGATCGCCTGCGTCGAAGACCCCGCCTCAGCCCTGCATAATCTGCGGGAGATAGCACCCCGGGAAGCTATCAGGATGGCCACACAGAACCGCTGCGCGGGCCTGGCCTGGACCTATAACGAGCCTGCGGTCTGGTTCGAATACACACTCGATTCTGCCAGGCTGGCCAAGGAGAGTGGCCTTTACACAGTTTATGTCACCAACGGCTATATGACGCCGCAGGCCCTCGACATGATAGCTCCCTATTTAGATGCCTGGCGCGTTGACGTCAAGGGATTTTCAGACAGTCTCTACCGGGACCTTGCAAGGGTCAGGCACTGGCGAAAAATACTGGAGGTAGCGCAAAGGGCAAGGCATAAGTGGGACATGCACGTGGAGGTCGTGACCAACCTCATCCCGTCCATGAACGACGATGAAAAACAGCTCTCGGATATAGCGGCCTGGATCAAGCAAGAGCTGGGCGAACTCACGCCCTGGCATATCACCCGCTTCCATCCCCACCGCGAACTTTCGCACCTCCGTCCGACCGGGCTGTCCTCCCTCGAGAAGGCGTATGATATCGGGCGCGGGGCCGGCCTTCATTTCGTCTATCTGGGCAACGTACCGGGGCATGCCTGCGAAAATACGGTCTGCTATAACTGCGGGACCATAGCCATTGAGCGGGCGGGTTACAATATCAGGCTAAAGGCGGTCAAGGGATCCTGCTGCGCCGTATGCGGGGTGGACCTGAATATAACAACGGAGGTGAGGGGATGATCAGGGAAGCTGCCGTGGCCGGTCAATTCTACCCGGGCCGGCCGGGCGAATTGAAAGAAATGATCAAAGAAATGACCGATTCACAGGTGGACCGGTCCGAGGTTATGGGCGTGGTATCGCCACATGCCGGCTTTGTCTATTCCGGCCACGTGGCGGGCGCCGTGTTCTCGTGCATAAAATTCACGGACACCTTTATAATCATCGGGCCAAATCACCGGGGAGTGGGTAAACCGCTCAGCATCACTACCGGCGGAAGCTGGAAAACGCCCCTGGGCGAAGTTAAAATAGATTCAGGCCTGGCCAAAGCCATACTGGCGGCTTCAGACGGGCTTGAAGAGGACACGCTGGCACACCGCTACGAGCATTCCCTGGAGGTGCAGGTGCCCTTCCTGCAATATTTCGAGCCCGGAGTGAAGATAGTGCCCATTGTTCTGGCGCAGGCCGGGCCGCAGGTTTACCAGGGGATAGGCCGCGCTATAGCCGTGGCGCTCAAATCGAGGGGGGAGGCGGCGGTGATCATAGCCAGCAGCGATATGACTCACTACGAACCCCATGAGAGTGCTAAAGCCAAGGACGGAAAGGCTATTGAAGCTATACTGAGCCTGGATGCGGACGAACTGGTCAGGCGCATCGGCAAATACGATATCAGTATGTGCGGCTATGCCCCTGTGATCTGCCTGATTGCGGCGGCGCTGGAAATGGGAGCAGGCAAGGCCGAGCTGGTGAAATACCAGACCAGTGGGGACACATCGGGGGACTATACCAGCGTGGTGGGTTACGCGGGGATAATAATCAGCAGGTGAGAGGTGCGAGATGAATCAGGAAATGCATCCTTTGGCGCAGTTGGCTAAGCAGGCTGTCGAGGGCTACGTCAACGGCCGGCAGGTGGTGGATCCCGGCGATCCTGTGCCTGAGATGAAGGAGCGGGCCGGTGTGTTCGTGTCCCTCAAGAAGCACGGCCAATTGCGCGGCTGCATAGGCACCTTCGAGCCGACACAGGTCAACGTGGCCGGGGAGATCATTCAAAATGCCATTTCTTCGGCTACAGGGGACCCACGCTTCAGCCCGGTCAGGCCTGGCGAATTAAACGAGCTGGAATACAGCGTGGATGTTCTCACACCGCCCGAACCTGTTGATGACATGTCCCAACTTGACCCCGGGAAATACGGTGTAATCGTTGAGGCGGGGCGGCGGAGGGGCCTGCTGCTGCCCGATCTCGAGGGGGTGGACAGCGTGGATATGCAGATCGAAATCTGCCGCCAGAAGGCCGGCATCGCGCCGTCTGAGCCGGTCAAACTCTACCGCTTCCAGGTCAGGCGCTACAGGTGAAAAAGCGGTTGCCATACCATCCGCCATCTGTTAAGGTATATATCATATGAAACTGGTAGTGATCGGCATCGGGGATTGCGGCAGCAACATAGCGGCGGAGTTCGTCAGGCTGGGCAACCGGGCCAGGGCTGAGAGCGGGGTTGACGTGATAGTGCGGTCATATGCCATCAACGATGACCAGGCGCACCTGGCTGCCCTGCGCAAGGCGGGGGATAAGCTGATCGCCATCCAGATGCCTGCGGCCGCCGCTCCCGGCAGGGAATCGGAGGTGGGGGCAGAGTTGATGCGGGCCAATGGTGACCGCATCATCGCCACCATGCGCGCCGGCGAGTTTTTCGAGACGGACGCCTTCATGCTGGTGGCCTCCAGTGCCGGCTGCGTGGGATCAGGCGGCATATCCATCCTGGCCAGGAAGCTCAAGGAGCGCTATGTCAATAAGCCCGTCTATGCACTGATTGTTCTGCCGCTGACCGCCGAGGGCAACGTGCCTTCCAATGTGTACAATACCGCGCTCTGCCTTAAATCCATCGACAAAACCGCGGACGCCGTCTTTCTCTTCGACAACGAGAAGGTTATGTCGGAGGCCAGCATCAAGTCGGCGGCCTCCAACGATGCGCTCAACCGCGAGATAGTCGCGCCATTCTTCGACCTGCTGCGCGCCAGCGAGAAGGTAGATCAGAAATTTTTGGGCACCAGCAACATCGGCATAGGCGACATCGTTCAGTCGCTCAACGGCTGGAGCGCCATCGGCTACGGCAGGGCGCAGATATCCCCGGGGGGATTAACTCTTTTCAGGCGTGGGGACCACTTCGAGAGCAAGGGTGAGGAGACCATCAAGGCCATGGAGGCGCTCAGTTCCGCCCTCAGCCACTTCTCCATCCAGTGCAGGCTGGAGGATGCCCGTAAGGCACTGTACTTATTATGCGTTCCCGGCAAGAATGCCAATATCAATATGGCGCGCTCGGTGGGCAACCGCATGCGCGAATTGACCAATAACGGCGAGGTACGGGGCGGCGACTTCTACGGGGTCAAGGACCACGCCTCCGTGACCCTCATCGCGTCGCGCATCACCTATTTGGACAAAGTCAAGGACTACTACGAGAGAGCCTCCGTCCAGGTCGAGGATCTCAAGAAGAAAGAGACGCAGTTGCCATGACCCTCTTCGACCTCGGTTCGCCCGGCCTGAAGGGTAACAAGGGCGCCGGGTCAGCCCCGGGGCCGCACGGTTCCATGCCTCTGGCGGCGCGTATGCGTCCGCGCAATTTCGCCGAATACGTGGGGCAGCAGCACATCATCGGCGAAGGCAAGGTGCTGCGCCGCGCCATCGAGTCTGATCAATTGCCGTCCATCATCCTGTGGGGTCCGCCCGGCAGCGGCAAGACCACCCTGGCCCAGGTTATAGCCAACGTATCCAGCTCGTTTTTCGTTCCCATGAGCGCCGTAACCGCGGGTGTGGCCGACCTCAGGAGAGTTGTTGACGAAGCCAGGCGCAGGCGCACGGGGTCGGGTCAGCGCACTATACTCTTCATAGACGAGATTCACCGTTTCAACAAGGGACAGCAGGACGCCGTCCTGCCCTACGTCGAGAACGGCGAGGTCACCTTCATCGGCGCCACCACCGAGAACCCGTCCTTTGAAGTCATCTCGGCGCTGCTGTCGCGTTCCCGTGTTTACACGCTCAATGCGTTATCCGACGGGGAGATAGGCGCCATTGTGGAAAGGGCGCTTGCGGATGCCGATAACGGGCTGGCCGGGCTTAAGATAAAGCTGGCCGATGATGCCCGGCAGATGCTGGTAACCATGGCCAACGGCGATGCGCGGGTGGCCCTCAACGCCCTTGAGATGGCCGGACAGGCGGTCAGGCCCGGGGCGGATGGGTTGCGGCAGGTCGAACTGAAGGATATTGAAGAGTCTTTGCAGAAGCGTGCCCTGCTCTACGACAAGGCGGGTGAACAGCACTACGACCTCATATCCGCCCTGCACAAGACCCTGCGCGGCTCCGATCCGGATGCGGCTTTATACTGGCTGGGCCGCATGCTGGAGGCGGGCGAGGACCCGCTTTATATCGTGCGGCGCCTCATACGCTTCGCCTCGGAGGACGTGGGCATGGCCGACCCGCAGGCTTTAGTAGTCTGCGTGGCCGCCCAGCAGGCAGTGCATTTCGTCGGCCTGCCCGAGGGCAACCTGGCGCTGGCCCAGGCCGTGATTTACCTTGCCACTGCGCCCAAGAGCAATGCACTCTATACGGCCTATGGACGAGTGCAGAAAGATGTCGAGACCACGCGCAACGATCCCGTGCCACTGCACCTGCGCAACGCCCCTACTGGATTGATGAAGGACCTGGGCTACGGCAAGGGCTACAAGTACGCCCACGAGTACGAGGGACATTTCGTAGAGCAGCAGAACCTGCCGGACGCTATGAAGGGCAGGCGCTATTACTTTCCCACCGATCAGGGCTTCGAGAAGACCGTGCTGGAACGGCTGAAGGCCTGGTGGGGCGCCAGGACGGAGAAAAAAGAATGAAGCCGCAGAACATCACTTTGCCCTGTGGGAAGATCAGGTTAGAAGGAATTTATTACGGCGTCGAAGCAAAAGACCCCGTGCCGGCGGTGGCCGTCTGCCATCCCCACCCGTTGCACGGGGGATCGATGCACAACAACGTCACCTATGCCATAGCGGACGCGCTGGCGAAATCGGGCATATCCGCGCTGCTTTTCAATTTCAGGGGAGTGGGCGGGAGCGGGGGCAGCTACGGCGGCGGCATCGCCGAGCAGGAGGATGTCGCGGCTGCGCTGAACTGGCTGGGTTCGGCAAAGGGTGTGGACGTGGGACGGCTGGGACTGGCGGGTTACTCCTTCGGCGCGGGTGTGGCCTTTCCCGTAGGCTGCCGTGACGAACGGGTCAGGGCCGTGGCCCTGGTTTCGCCCTATTTCGAGACCACGCCCCTTTCGCTGCTAAAAAGCTGCCTCAAACCCAAACTTATTATGGGTGGGAGCGAAGATGACATGGTGCCGGCGCAGGAAGTTGAGTCGTACGGGCGGGAGGCTGCCTTGCCTAAGAAGTGCGAGATTATTATAGGGCCCGACCATTTCTGGGGAGGCTATGAACGGGCGATGGCTGAGAAGGTTGCGGGCTTTTTCAAAGACATCTTGTAGGGATGGGCCTTTAGGCCCGTCCGTTCTTGCGGGCGCACCTGAAGGTACGCCCCTACAGGACCTAAGGAATATACCCCTTGCTCTCCATATACCTTATGCTCGCCCTGGCATCTTCAACCTGCAGCGCATCCTTGGATATTTCGATCACCTTCTGCATGTCGGCTGCTATGAGCGCGTAATACCCTGGATTTTTCGTAGTCTGGGAAAGGATGTCATAAGCTGCAGCGCGGTTGATATAATTCTCAGGCACGTTTGGATTTAGTGAAATCGCCTTATTTATGGCGGCAAGCCCGTTTTCAATATCGGCATTTGTAATCAGCAATTCGCCCAGCGTAGCCTGAATAAGGGCCGATTTGGGATCAAGTTCCGCCGCCTTTTTGGCATCGGCAATCGCGTCATTAAGCAAAAGCTTGCCCCGCCTGGTAATGGCCCGCTCCATATATACGCTGGCGAGATCAAGAGTGAACGGATCCGCGGTTGTTAAAGTCGTATCCATGCTTGACCCCAACATTATGGCACGGTCTAAATCGTCTATAGCCCTGTCGAAATCCTTGTTTGCATTGTACAGGTGGCCTCTATAAAAGTAGGCCATGGCGTCGCTGTCATCCAGTTCCACAGCCTTATTTAAATCCGTAACGGCATTCTGCGCATCTTTAAGCACTACGTAGACCAACCCGCGCATCTTATAGGCTTCTGCCATATCGGGATCGATGGCAATGGCCTTACTGAAATCGACCGTGGACCCTGCGTAATCACCTTTATCCACTTTCACCTTGCCGCGGTAAGTATAGGCGGGGGCAAGGTTCTGGTTGATGGCCAGCGCTGAATCCATGTCTGCCAGGGTATTGACCATGTCGCCTTTGGCGTAGTAGGCCGCGCCGCGGTTATAGTAGGCGTCGTACAATTTGGGATTCAGTTCAATGGCCCTGGTGGCGGCCTCGATGGCCTTGTCCCACTGGCCCTTCTGAACGTAGAGCCAACTGAGGTTGGTATGGGCCATGACGGCCCTGGGGTCGAGTGAAACGGTCTTATCCAGGTCGGCGGTGGCGGCGTCGAACTGCTCCCTGGCCAGGTAGGCGAAAGCGCGGTTCTGGTAGTTGTCCACCCTCGCGGGGTCGAGTTGTATGGCCTTGCCGAGGTCGGCGATAGCCAGGTCCCATTCCGCCCTGGCATTGTAAACTGCGCCGCGGTGGGTGTAGGCGGCCACCAGGGTCGGATTACTCTCGATGGCTTTAGTGTATGCGGCGATGGCTTCCACGAACTGCCCCTGGTCGTAAAAAGTGTCCCCCTGCCTGAGATACTCGGTGCTGGGGTCGCCGCAGGCCGTAAGCACGAGGGAAGCTGCAATTATCAAAGCAACAATGCTGCCAATCTTTTTCATAAAATAATCACCTTCCAGTTAATAGGCTCCGGCGGGTTGCATAAGGCACATCCCCGGAGGCGCGCAGACAATCTATATAGCATAACAAATATTGCTTTTATGGGGAAAAATAAACGTCCCGGCTTATTGCACGGGCAGCTTTTTGGAGGCCACCAGTTCATCGATCTGCCGGTGGAGTTCCGCCAGTGCCCCGGAATTATCTATAGTGTAATCGGCCAGGGACTCTGCCTTGAGGATCTGAAATTCCTGCTGTTCGTTCCTGTCCTGCTCCTGGAAGGCCTCCCGGGTGAGTGGGTCGCGCCGCTCGCCGCGCAGGCGCACGCGCTCAAAGCGTATTGCCGGATCATTGATATCCACCCTGACTAAAATAAAACCTCCGCCGAACATTTCCTTCATCACGGCCACGTCCTCCGGCGACCTCACACCACTGATCCCCGCCACCTTCCAGCCCCTTTTAATGATCTCCTGCGCCGCCATGCGCACGAAGCAACCCCTGCCCATTTGGGTGAAGCAGCGCTTGGAGATGGCCTCCAGGTTCTCCCTGGTGCCCTCCACACCGTCCTCCTGCGCCATTTTACGTACAATATCGCCGGTGGAGAGGAATGGTACGCCGTACCCGTCGCGCAGGTATTTGAGGACCTCGTCCTTGCCCGACCCTATATCGCCCACGGCGCCTATGACCTTCATCGGATGCTATGTTATCACGTTATGTTTAATATTTCCCGCCGTTTTGGAATTATTCTCTGCAAACATAGTAGAATTAGCGGACTGTCATTCAGAAGGAGGCATGCTTTGGACGTTATCGATGCTATCAACAACCGCAGGAGCATACGCGGGTTCAAGAAGGACCCTGTGCCAAAAGAGGTTATACAGAAGGTACTGGAGGCTGCCGTGCGCACGCCGTCCGGCATGAACACCCAGCCCTGGGAATTCGTGGTGGCCGGCGGCAAGGTGCTGGACGAGATACGCGAGGATTGCGACAGGCTGTTCAACGAGGGCGCATTCCCCACCAACGACATGCTGCGCAAGCCCTATGATGGCGTCTATCGCCAGCGCCAGGTTGACCTGGCCATGGAGATATTCAAGATCATCGGCATCAGCCGCGAGGACAAGGAGGCGCGCAAGAAATGGATGCTGCGCGGCTTCCGCTTCTTCGATTCCCCCTGCCAGATCGTGATCTGCGCCGATAAGGAGATGCAGTACCACCTCGATATGCTGGGACTGGGCGCGCTTTGCCAGACCATCTGCTTGGCTGCCCTTGAATACGGACTGGGCACCTGCATCGCCGACCAGGGCATTATGTACGACCACGTGTGGCGCAAATATGCCGATATCCCGGAGTCTAAAAGGCTGGTGGCCGGCATCACTATCGGCTACCCCGACCCCGGCGTCCCGGTAAATGCCATGGTCACCCCGCGCGAGCCGGTGGATAAGATTACTACCTGGCTGGGGTACTGACCCGCCATAAATTAAACAGGAGGTTGAGAAATGGGCGATGCCGTAAAGTTGCCGGAGATAGGTACGCAGCAGGTAAAGGACGCCTTTACCTTCACCGACGAGGTGGTCGAGGGATATCCGGGCCGCCTGACAGGGACCGAGCCCTGCCACAGGGCCGGCCAGAGGATAAAAGAGGAATTCGAGAAGTTCTGCGATCCCGGCTCGGTCAAATCCGAGCAGATCACCACGCACCCCCTCAGCTTCCTCAAGTACATCCCCGGCCTGGTCGTGCTTTACTACTTCTGCGTGGCGCTACTGTATTTCATCCCCTCCCTTGCCTGGGTTGCCTTCGCGGGCATGGCCCTGGGACTGTTCGTGTTCTACGGGCAATTTTTGAGGTACTGGCACTTGCTGGACCCGCTTTTTCCCAAAGCTAAAGGCTATAATATTTGGGGCTCCATCGAACCGTCGGGTGAGGTCAGGCAGCAGGTAATAGTCTCCGCCCATCACGACGCTGCGTACGTTTTCCAGATACTGGCGCGCATGCCCAGGCTATACACTCCGCTGATGGCGGGCGGCGTGCTGTTGATGGTGGTAGCGCTACTGACATCGCTGACCGCAGGCATACTTTTATGCTTCGGCATCCCCTTCCCGCAGTGGATACCGCTGGTGTTGATCATACTGGGCATTTTCGAACTGCCCTTCCTGTTCTTCACCACCAACCGGGTTGTGCCGGGCGCAGGCGACAATATGATCGCTGTTGCCATCGCTGCCGGCATCGGCAGGCTTTTCGGCAACGCTAAGAAGGAGGGTAACAATCCCCTCAAGCATACGAGGCTGATCATACTTTCATTCGACGCCGAGGAATGCGGCCTGCGCGGTGCACGCGCCTGGATCAAACTCCACCTTGAAGAGCTCAGGAAAACGAAGACCTATGCACTTAATTTGGATACCATATACAAGCTAAAGGCACTGAACTTCTTCGACGCCGACCTCAACTCCATGGTCAAACTCTCCAAAGAGATGGCGCAGGAATGCGTGGATATCTCGGGGGCACTGGGATACAAGGCCTATGTATCGCGCATGTCACCCGGCGGCGGCGCTACTGACGCCGCGGCCTTCGGCGAGGCCGGCATCGAGGCCACCAACCTCTGCGCCATGAGCTTCATGGTCAGCGATTATGACCAGGGCTGGGTTTATCACACGCCCAACGATACCAGTAAACATATCGAGCCAGAGGCGGTGGAGGCCTCGCTCAAGGTGGTTCGGGAGTATATACTGAGGAAAGGACGGGGGCGCGTAAAATATTTCGATACTGCAATCGTCTAAATCCTGATATAAGTGAGCAACTCCATTCAGCACGGTAACATCCATAAGCTGCTGTATGCTCAATCGGTGGCCGTGGTTGGCGCCTCGGCCAGCCCGGACAAGTTCGGCCACCGCGTGCTCTTCAACATAGTCCATAACGGCTACCAGGGCAGGGTCTATCCGGTCAATCCCCGAGAACGCGAGGTGCTGGGGCTGCACGCGCTTCCTTCAATAGTGGACATACCCGGCGAGGTAGATATGGCCGTCATAACGGTACCTCCCGCAGGTGTGAAGCAGGTAATACAGGACTGCATACGTAAGGGCGTTAAGGCCGCGGTCGTTATAACAGCAGGTTTTTCCGAGTCAGGCCCTGAAGGAACGGCCATGGAAGCCGAAATCGGCGACATGGCGCGCGGCGCCGGCATTGCCCTGGCCGGGCCCAACTGCGTGGGCATAATAAACACGCATACCGGCCTTTATTGCCATATGATGCCTTTTTACCCCTCCAGGGGCCCGATTGCCATAGTGGCGCAGAGCGGGAGCGTGGCGGACATGATAGCCAGCCGGCTGGGTGACCACGGCCTGGGCACAAGCCACCTTATCAGCGCAGGCAACGAGGCAGTGCTGCGCGTTGCGGACTACTTCGATTACTTAGCTACGGATGAGAGGGTCACGGCGGTGCTGGCTTACATCGAGGGCATCAGGGATGGCAGGCGTTTTCTGCAGGCGGCAAAGAAGCTTACGGCGCGCAAGCCGCTCATCGTCCTGAAGTCGGGCAGCACGGCTTCCGGGGCACGCGCCGCGCTGTCGCATACGGCTGCGCTGGCGGGTGACGACCGGATTATTAATAGCCTTCTGCACCAGGCCGGCGCCATCAGGGTGGACGATATGGATGCAATGGTGGATACCGTGTCGGCATTCAACGGGCAGCCGCTACCGCGCGGCAACCGGGTGGGGATCATAGCCCCCGGCGGCGGCTGGGGAGTTATGGTTGCCGATGCCTGCGAGCAGCGCGGGCTGAACGTCGCCCCGCTTGACCGGGCAACCTTGGATAAACTGGACTCCTTCCTGCCGCCGACGTGGTCGCACGGCAACCCCGTGGATACGGTCACCGGTATAAAGGGACATGCCGTAGAGATGGTGCAGGCACTGCTGGAAAGCCCGGCCCTGGACGGACTGATAGTGCTGGGGGTGGTTGGCGGGATGCAATCGATATGGAAATATATCGGGGTCGATGGTGGCGGCAAGATAACGACAGATGGTTTCTCCCGCGGGGTGATAGATCAATTCGATTCTTACTACAGGGAGATGATGAAGCTCAGGGACCGCTTCAGCAAACCCGTGGCCGTGACATTTATCCTGCCAATAAAAATTGAAGAGATTATCAGGGAGGCGTCGCGGCTGACCCGCGAAACGGGCACGACCTGCCATATCTCGGCCACCCAGGCCGTCAGGGCCTATTCCGCGCTGAGCGGGTATGCAGCGTATTTGAGGAAGACTAATTCGCGCAGCGGGCGGGCCTAAAGGCCCATCCCTGCGCCGATTCGTCTCGTCTCGGTGGGCGGGCTTAAAAGCCCGCCCCTACATCATTAGTCTGTAGGGGCGTTCCTTCAGGTGCGCCCGCTCTTAAGTCACCAGCGTAAAAACCGGCCGTGCCACCTCGCCAGAGGAGTACCTGTCACCTGCGAAGATTGCCGGCCCTTCCATGCGCACCCTCTTGCCCATGATGTCCATGCCGGCCTCCTCCGGTTTGAGCCCGGCTATGTTGCCCATGACCCACGGCCCCTCGTCCAGTTCCACGATTGCCACGATATAGGGCGCCTCGGACTCCCTGCCTTCGGCGGCAACGTAGTTGACCGTGAAGGTCTGGATGATGCCGCCGCCGGCCAGGTTTGCCACCTCTAAGTCGGACCCGCCGCACCTGGCGCAGACCATTCTCGGCTGACCCGACACCTCCCCGCAGCCGCTGCATTTGAGGCCGCTCAGCCTGCCCTGTTTGAGGTTCTCGTTATATTCTTTGAAGGTGAGTTTAGCTTCCACTTTACTCCTCCGTTACGGTTAATTTACCAGCCGCGCCTGAGTATCATGTTGCACAGCGTGCCGCCGTCCCCGCCCAGCGTGTCGGTCATACCCGCTTTGACCCCCTCCACCTGGCGCTCGCCGCACTCTCCGCGCAACTGCCTTACTATCTCGAGGGCCTGCGCCGCTCCCGTGGCGCCCACCGGGTGCCCCTTGGCTTTGAGTCCGCCCGAGGGGTTGACGGCTATCTTTCCGCCGATTCTGGTCTCGCCCTTTTCCACCGCCCGGCCGGATGTACCATAGGGGAAGAAGCCCAACCCCTCGAGGGCGATCAAAGCGGCGATGCTGAAGCAGTCATGTAGTTCAACCACGCCGATGTCCCGAGGCGCCAGGCCGGACATTTTGTACGACTGTTGCGCCGCCAGTTCCCGCGACCTGATGCGCGGGAGGAACTCCTTCTGGCTGAGCAGGTTTCCTGCCGAGGCCTGACCCACCCCGGCTATCAGCACCGGCTTTTTGGTGAGCCTCTTAGCCGCCTCCTCAGAGGCTATTATCAAGGCCGCCGCACCGTCCGTGAAGGGGCAGCAGTCGGCCAACTGCAGGGGCGAGGCCACCAAGGGGCTTTTTCGCGCGTCCTCGATGGACATCTCTTTCTGGAACTGCGCCTTGGGATTGCGGGCGCCGTAATAGTGCGAGTTGATGGAAACCTGGTAAAGCTGGTTCTTGAGCGTCTCCAGCGGTATGTCGTACCTTTTGGCGTAGAGGTGTGTGAGCATGGCGAAGACACCGGGGAAGGTAAGTCCCGCGGCGTACTCGTAGCGGCTGTCGCTGGCCATGGCGAAGGTGCGCGTGGCCAGCGGTGTGCCCATCTTGGTGGCGCACTCCGTCCCGCCGGCCAGCACGATGTCGTACTGGCCCGAGGCCACCCAGATGAAGGCGTCGCGGATGGCGGCCGAGGCCGAGGCGCAGGCGTTCTCGTACCTGTTGGCCGGTATGCCGGCCATGCCTATGTAGTCCGCCGTGAAGGCCTGCAGGTGGGCCTGTCCCTCCTCGAAGTCACCCATGAAGTTTCCCATAAAGAGGGCCTGCACCTGCCCGGGTTTTACGCCGCACTCGTTTATAGCCTCCAGGGCGGCCTCTCCAAAAAGCTCGACTGCTGTCCTGGGCTGCTTTCCCGTGAATTTGGTCATGCCAGCGCCGGCGATCACCACCTTTCGCATATGAAACCTCCTGGTTTTAATATCCGGCCCGGCCGGGGTAAACAGGCTACTGCAATGCTTCAGATATAGCGGTTGCCATCTCGCCGATGGCCTGCCCCGCTTGTGGAAGCAGCCCTGTGAATGACATAAACCCGTGTATCATACCATTGTACCTGTGCGCCCTGCAGGGTATGCCTGCTGCCGAAAGCCTGTCCGCGTAGGCCTCCCCCTCGCTGCGCAACGGGTCGAACTCTGCGGTTATAACAATTCCCGGGGGAAGCCCGCCGATGTCGCCCGCCAGCAGCGGGGACACGCGGGGATCGAAAACTTCAGCAGCTTCATTTATGTAGAGCGGGATGATCCGTTCGATGGCGCTCCTGGTAAGGTAGTATCCCTTGCCGTTCAGGATATAAGATTCCCTTTCCAGGTTCGAGGCGTCCAGTCCCGGGTAGGCCAGAGCCTGAAAGCGCACGGGCGGTCCGCCGCGGTCACGGGTAACCAGGCATACCGCGGCCGCCAGGTTGCCCCCGGCGCTGTCCCCTGCCATGGCGATGCGGCCGGGGTCGCCGCCTAAGGCGCCGGCCTCGGTTTGGGCCCATTGCAGGGCGGTATAAACATCCTCCAAAGCCGCCGGGAATTTGTTTTCCGGGGCCAGCCGGTATCCTACCGACACCACTACGGCGCGGGCCCGGTTGGCCAGCCTGCGGCAGATGTTATCGTGGGTTGCGATGCTTCCCACTATCCAGCCGCCGCCGTGGATGAAAAGTATGATGGGAAGCCCGGTTTGGGCCGACGGCCTGTAAATCCTGGCTGCCAATCCATCGCGTATGCCGACATCTGCGGTGCTGAAGACCCTTTCAGTTCGCCCGGCCGCCAGGCGGATTTCCTGCTCTATATTGCGGCGGTTGGCATCAGGGGAGAGTTTGAAGTCGTAGAATTCCTTTTTCAACAGCCGCGAAACGGCCAACATTAAGGCTATGCGGGGGTCCGGTTTGCCCCTTGTTTCACTCATATATATGCCTCCGTCCGGCATAGGCGGTATATGCGCCGGCCTGCAATGTGCTACTATTATAGTATATGGTTACAATCACCCGCACGCTTCATTACCGTCGCCGTAAATAAATATCCGCAGGAGCACCCCATGCCCCCGCAATTCCGAGAAGACATAAGAAATATAGCTATTATTGCGCATGTCGATCACGGCAAGACCAGCCTGGTGGACGCCTTGCTCAAGCAGAGCAAGGTATTCCGCGAGAACCAGCAGATGGGCGAACTGATCATGGACCGCAACGCGCTGGAGCGCGAAAAGGGCATCACCATACTGGCCAAGAACACGGCCGTGATGTACCGCGGAGTCAAGATCAACATCATCGACACACCCGGGCACGCCGATTTCAGCGGCGAAGTTGAGCGCGTGGTAAATATGGCGGACGGCTGCCTGCTGCTGGTTGATTCCGTCGAGGGGCCCATGCCGCAGACCCGCTTTGTGCTGCGCCAGGCCTTCGAGAAGGGTCTCAAGCCCATCGTGGTTATCAACAAGATAGACCGTGAGAGCGCACGCATCACCGAGGTGGTCAGCCTCACCCAGGACCTCTTCCTGGAGATAGCCACCGATGCCGGCCAGCTCGATTTTCCTGTTTTATACGCCAGCGCACGCAATGGAACCTGCACAGCCGATCCGGCCGTGGAAGGAACCGACATGGTGCCGCTTTTCGAGGCTATACTCAAGCAGGTGCCCCCGCCGGCCATCGACGACGGTCCCTTCCAGATGCTGGTCTCCAACCTCGATTACGACAACTACAAGGGGCGCTTCGCCATCGGCAGGGTGAGCAGGGGCAGCGTCAAGCCCAAAGATATACTGGCGGTCATCGGCGCCGACGGCTCGCCGCGCAAATACGAGATAGACGACGTCTTCACCTTCATGGGCCTGTCCCGCGTGCCTGTGGAAGAGGCCTCAGCCGGGGAGATAATCTCCATCACCGGACTTGAGGAGGTCAGCATCGGTGATACGGTGGTTGACCCCGAGCATCCCGACGCCCTGCCGCGCATCGAGATAGGCGAACCCACCGTGAAGATCACGGTAGGCGTGAATAGTTCACCCTTCGCCGGGCGGGAGGGCAAATACTGCACCTCGCGCCAGTTGCGCGAGCGGCTTTACCGCGAACTCGAGGTTAATATCAGCCTGCATGTTGAGGATACCGACAGCCCTGACCTCTTCTTAGTATCGGGCAGGGGAGAATTGCATTTAGCCATACTGGTGGAGACCATGCGCCGCCAGGATTACGAGTTTGAGATATCGCGTCCCGAGGCCATCACGCGCGAGGTGGAGGGCAAAGTGCACGAGCCGGTGGAAGCGGTCATTTTAGATACGCGCGAGGATTACATCGGCGTGATAACCGAGATGTTAGCCAAGAGGCTGGGCCGCATGACCAACATGCATAACGACGGGCGCGGCAGCCTGCGCATGGAGTTCCGTGTGCCCACGCGTGGCCTGATCGGCTTCCGCAGCGCCTACCTGACGGCGACCCGCGGGGAGGGCGTTGTGAATACACTCTTCCTCGGCTATGAGCCCCTGATGGGCGAGATATCCTCAGCGCGCAGCGGCGCGCTGGTGGCCGCCGAGGAAGGCGTGGCGGTGACCTACGGCCTCAACAACGCCCAAGAGCGTGGCATAACCTTCATCGATCCGGGGACGCCCGTTTACGAGGGCATGATAGTGGGCATGAACTCGCGTCCCACCGACCTGGAGGTCAACATCTGCAAAGAGAAGAAGCAGACCAATATCCGCGCCTCCACGGCCGACATCGCGGTCAGGCTTACCCCGCCGCTCAAGATGAGCCTGGAGGAGTCGATGGACTTCATCAACAGCGACGAATTAGTGGAAGTTACGCCAAAGAGCATACGCCTGCGCAAGAGGCTGCTCACGCAGAATCTGCGGGCCCGGGCCAAGAAGGCCGAAGGCCGCGCCGCGCAGGAAGAGTAACCGACATACTGTCAATGACAGTTTATTCGAAGTCTTTTTCGCTGAACCCCGTAAAGAAACAGCTCCGCTCCCCGGTGTGGCAGGTGGGGCCGGCGGGCTCGGCCCTGACCAGCAGTGCGTCCGAGTCGCAATCTTTGGCGATGGATTTTACCCTCAGCACGTTGCCCGAGGTGGCGCCCTTGTGCCAGATCTCCTGCCGGCTGCGGCTCCAGAAGACCATCTCGCCTTTCTCCATGGTCAATTTGAGCGACTCTTTGCTGGCATAGCCCAGCATGAGCACAGTGCCGTCAGCGGCGTCTTGAACTATAACGGGTATAAGCCCCTTTTCATCGAATTTCAACATAATGGCTCCTGATTTATAAAAAACCTGCGGTATCAGGATACGGCCAGCGCTTCCCTCAGGTCGATATCGCCCGTATAGAGCGCCTTGCCGATGATGACACCCTCCGCGCCCAGCGCCGCCAGCTTCCTGATATGCTCGATGGACGATATGCCGCCAGAGGCCACCACCGGTATCTTCAGCTTGCTGACAAGTTCAGCCGTGGTTTCGTAGTTAGGCTCGGTCAGAGTGCCGTCCCGTTTGACATCCGTGTAGATGATGCGCCTGGCGCCGATGGCGGCCATGGTCTGGCTGAGCTCCAGCACTGTCATGGTGGATATCTTCATCCAGCCGTGCGTGGTCACGTAGGAATCGCGGGCATCGATACCAACCACGATAGCTTCCCCGAACTTTTTGATGATGCGCTTGGTAAGTTCGATTTGCTCCACGGCCACCGTGCCCAATATGACGCGCTTCACGCCCAGCTTGATAAGCTGTTCCACCACGTCGGCGCGCCTGATGCCTCCGCCTAATTCCACCTCGAGGCTGGTATTTTTCACAATGTCCTCGATGGCCTGCGTATTGCGTACCTCGCCTGCGGCCGCGCCATCCAGGTCCACCAGGTGCAGCCATTTGGCCCCCTGCTCCTGCCACTTGAGCGCCGTGGCCACGGGGTCAACCGAGAACACAGTCTCCTTGCTGTAGTCGCCCTGGTAGAGGCGTACGCATTTCCCGCCCTTGAGGTCGATGGCCGGTATGATATCCATGTTAACCCCTAAAGATTACCCCGTTCTGCTCAAATGCGTCAATTCCGGCGCTGTCATATCCGAGCTCCTTAAGTATCTCCTGCGTGTGTTCCCCCAGCAGCGGCGCCCTTGTCCCGGGCGGTTGTTGCATGCCGGAGGCTTTGAAGGGCAGGTTGCCCACCTTGAAGCTGCCTGCGCCCGGGTACTCTATCTGTGAAAGCATGCCGCGGGCCTGCACCTGCGGGTCTGCCATGACCTCGTGTATCTCCATGACCGGTGCGCAGGGTACTTCCGCCGCCTCTAATTTTGCCAGAATATCCCTGCTGCCCAGTTTTTTCAGGATATCGGCCAGTTTAGCCACCAGTTCGCGGCGGTGCGTCAGCCTGCCCTCGCTGGTTGAGTAGCGTGGGTCGGCGGACAGTTCATCCAGGCCGAGGGCCCGGCAGAAGGCCTGCCAGAAGCGGTCATGCGTGACTGCGATGAAGACATAGCGGTCCAGGGTCTGGAAGCACTGGTAGGGCACGAATACGGGACTGGCCGAACCCATCCTGGGAAGGCTGAAGCCGGTGAGGGAATACCCTGCTATGAGGTTGCTCATGAAGAATACCGCTGTATCGAAGAAAGCCGCGTCTATGTGCTGCCCCTGGCCCGTCTTGTCCCGTGCGATAATGGCTAGGGCTATGCCCCATCCCGCGATGAAAGCCGTGCCCAGGCCAACCACGCCGGGGGCCACCCGCACGGGCGGCCTGCCTTCCTCGCCAGTGGTGGCCATGAAGCCGCTCATAGCCTGTGTAACCGGGTCGTAGGCCGGGCGCCGGCTGTATGGTCCGCTGTGGCCGAAGCCTGACAGCGAGCAGTACACAATGCGAGGGTTTATCTTATTTAACTCATCGTAGCCGATGCCCAGCCGCTGCGCTACTCCGGGTGTATAGCTTTCGATGACGACGTCTGCCGTGGAAGCCAGCTTATGTGCTATCTCCTTGCCCTCGCGGGTCTGCAGGTTGAGGGCCAGTCCACGCTTATTGCGGTTAGCGTTGAGGAACGATGCCGAGGCAGGTCCGCGGCGGTAGGGATCGCCCTGCAGCGGCTCGATCTTGATCACGTCCGCCCCGGCCTGTGCCAGCATCAGGCCGCAGGTCGGGCCATCCGCCGCATGTGAAAAATCCAGCACCTTCAAACCGTGTAGTGGATACATACCGACCTCCTTGCCGGACCGGGAATTAAAAATATTTATACCACTATATATCGTTGTTTACAATGTCCGAAACACAGTATATATTATTTTGCCATTGACTTAGAAAAAGGGTAAATGTATACTGAGGTCAATATTGTAACGGGGGGAATTCTATGAAGCTGTCGTGTCTGCAGGAAAATCTAAATAGGGGCCTCGGCATCATAGGGAGGGCAGTAGCTTCCACCAGGACGACGTTGCCCATCACCCAGAATGTACTGATAACCACCGACGAATCGCAGCTCAAGTTAGCCGCCACCAACCTGGAGATCGCCATAAGCTGCTGGATCGGCGCTAAGATAGAGAGCGAGGGGTCCATCACCATTCCTGCGCGCGTCCTGACCGAGTTTATAGGCTCGCTGCCCAGCGATATCATCAGCCTTAACCTCAAGCACCACACGCTTGAGCTAAAGTGCGGCCGCTATGAGGCCCGTATCAACGGCCTCGACGCCGCCGATTTCCCGCCCATCCCCCAGGTGGGAGACGGATTCACCACCAAGGTCAAGGCCGAGGACCTCAAGCAGGCCATCAGCCTGGTGGCGTTTGCCGCCGCCACCGAGGAGTCGCGTCCCGTACTCACCGGCGTGCAAACCGAGTTTGAAGGCAGCAAGCTGACCATGGCCGCTGCCGACGGGTTCAGGCTGGCCGTCCACCGCACCACCCTGGCGGAACCGGTCAAAGAGAAGGTGGCCATGATCATACCGGCCAAGGCCTACCACGAACTCAACCGGCTGATGACAGCCGATGACCAGGAGATCGAGATAACGCTCAACGCGCAGAAAAGCCAGGTGCTTTTCAAGCTTAAGGGCATCGAGATGGTCTCGCAGCTCATCCAGGGTGCATTCCCCAACTACTCCCAGCTTATACCCCAGACCTACGGCACCAAGGCACGCATCGACGTGGCCGAGTTCCTGCGCGCCATCAAGATGGCCGCCATCTTTGCGCGTGATGGCAGCGGCATTGCCAGGGTTATCGTCACGCCGGGCGCTACCCCGGAGGCCGGCAAGATAACCATCTCCGCGCGCGCCGACGAGATCGGCGACAACATCGGCGAGATAGACGCCCTGGTGGACGGCGAGGCGGCCAAGATAGCCTTCAACGCCCGCTACCTGGCGGACGTGCTATCGGTGGTCAAACAGGCGCAGGTATCGCTGGAGGTCACAACCCCCTCCAACCCGGGCGTCATCCGTCCCGTGGGCACCGACAACTACGATCACGTTGTAATGCCGATGTTCGTTCAATGGTAATAAATTCCGGCGGCGCGGGCCGGGACGAAAATTTAGAGACAATCATCAGGCAGCATCGCCGTTGGACCCGCCTGGTAGAGGGCAGCCGGCCCATAGGCGAGGGAAGCTTGATACTGACAAATCGCCGTTTGTTGTTCCTGCATCGAATAGGGTCCAGTCCTGACGTTACTGAGAGTATCAAGAAGCTGGCTGATGCCCCTATGGAGACGGTCCTGGACCATGCTCTTACCCTCCACAAGAGTTCTTTCCAAATACCGCTGTCATCAATCATGCAAGTTGGAATAGTTACTTTGTTCGGGTTTCCGTTTCCCCACTTCTGCTTAAGTGTGTTTTATCTTGCAGGCAAGAAGCTGACTCCCCATACTGCTGCCTTCCAATTCGGAAAACCCCAATCATATGTGTTATCCAAGCCGCAGATAATTATGGACTGGAGTTGGAAGAGGGCGATTCGGAGGGCTATACAGGAAACGGGCCGGCTGAAAACACGCTAGCGTTGCTACGCTGATTCGATCACCCGCGAAATGTTTATGGATAGTGACCTTACCCCCTATTTAGCAGCGCCAATGCTTAGAATCCGACCGTTGTATAAGCACCCCGGCATCGGTAATAACTGAGACGAACCAATTTATTTTATTCCGGGTACAACCCACGCCTTAAACGACAAAACACCTAAACTTTTTACAAGCTGGTGCGTTTTAAATGATGTAATAAATTAGAAAAGGAGTTACCCGTCATGAAGAATTCCCGCTTGTACTCATTTCTGGCATTAATAATTGTCCTATCACTATCAGTCATATCAGGCTGCAGCAAGGTAAATACACCGGATCAAGCGCCTGCGGTACCGGCAGTTCCAGCCGCGCCGGGGGCTATCACGGCTCCTGTGGCGGCGCCTGTTGCTGGAGCATCTGACCTGGTTATCACTAAGGTCTGGCTCGATGGGTTAATGATTAATTATACGATCAAAAATATTGGAGCTGTGGACTCACCGCAAACATACTCGTATATCTTTGTGAATGACCTTTTGCCGGCTCAGGGCGGTTCCAGCTTCGTGGACGTTTTGAAACCTGGCCAGGAAAAGTTGCTTAAGTTTTCCAACTACGAATGGCCTTTTGGTAAAAATTCTGGAGCAGATCAACCACAGGTCGGAATTAACTCTGCAGGGTATGTCGAGTTACCTCTGAGTAACACCAGGGTCAAAGTATGCGCCGATGCTAAGAGCGAGGCCGTCGAGGCGGTTGAGACCAACAATTGCAAGGTAACGCTGTTCGGCATACTGTGGGATTACGACCTGCTTCCCGTGTCCAACCTGGCTACCTGGAGAAACGGCGATGGAGACATGCCCGAACCCGGCAGCGAGAACAACGTAAACGGCGCCCATTTCAAGGTGGCGAACGCTGATATGGGTGTGACCCCGCAGTTGGAGACGATACCTCAACAGGTGCCCAATGGCTGGATGCAGGGGACCTGGGGCTATTTTTATTCCGACAAGGAATATGGTGCTCCCAAAACTGCAGCCATTAAGATTCCTGCCAAGGTGCATTTTGTGGCCAGGGTTGGCCTTGCGAGCAACGCAACGGGAAGTGACGGGGCTACTGTCAGATTCGGCCTTAAGGACCTCAACGATACCGTGACCTGGATAGCCAGCAAGAAGGTAACTACGCCGGGAGCCCTGGAGGACTGGGACGTAAACCTGGGCGATTACGAAGGGCAGAAATGCTATTTTGTCCTGCGCGTGGATGCCGGTCCTTCCCCTGTGAATGACTTTGCCATCTGGAATCAGGCAAGACTGATGCAGGTAAATGATTAGCCGCTCCTAAGTACTGAAGATGCCCTTGCGCACAAACCCTTTATATGTCATTGCAAGAAGTGAAAAGACGTATCAATCTCCGCAACATCATGCCAGTTGCTGAGGTTGATATGTCCTTATTGATGGCATCATCGTCGACTCTTAAATTATTGAGATATTGGAAATTTAATATCGAGGCAATAAGAATGAAGATTAAAATGTTTTCTATCCTGGTGGTTGCTGTCCTGGTTTTTACACTCGCGCTTTCAGCCGCGCCGGTATTTGCTCAAAATCCTTCTCCTCCGGCTGAACCGGATCAATCCTGGAATCCACCTGAGGAAGGTGGAGAAACAATCATGCAACCCGGAGTGGAATCCAAGTCCAGCAGCACTTATTTTCAACCAACTCAGCCTGGCATAACACCGTATATACAGAGTGTGTACTTTATTGATGAGGCGGGACAGAACAGGACTCAATTCAGCGATGAGCCGTTCTATTTGGTAGTGCAAACAAATTCTCCCGGCTCTCTTTATATTGCGGAGTACTACACTGCAGAAAGCAGGCGTTCACCTGTGTGGCTTGTATATAGGTATTACCTGAGCCATGCCGGGGCGTGGACATTAGGTCCTTTTTACCCTGAGTCATCTGAACCTATTGGCAAGCATACATGGAGGTTATGGCTGTATTCATCCGGGAAATGGGCACAAACAGTGTCGAATTTCAATTATCAGCCGTATTACCGTTCTACTGCAACACCGCTAAATCCCGAGTCAGGTGGATGGGGTGCTTTGCAGGTTTTGATAGTGGCTATACTTACAGGTGCACTGGGTATTACGATAGGCATGCTGGTCGCCAACAGAAAAAGATATAACAACTGAAATAGTGGGTTTATAAACGATGGTGTTTATTGATCCTTGCACCCTTTGATATAATGGTGAAATGGAGGTGTATAGGTCATGAAGAAATATTGGGCAGAATTCATTGGAACTTTTGCACTTGTTTTAGTCGGCTGCGGAACAGCAGCAATCTTCACCAAATTCACCGGTAATCTGGCTCTATCTCAAGTCGGTATCGCATTTGCCTTTGGGCTTACAGTGCTGGCAATGGTTTACGCTATCGGCAATATATCAGGGTGTCATATTAATCCGGCAATTTCCCTCGCGATGCTTGTGGCCGGCAGGCTAAATTGGAAAGATACTGTCTTTTATATCATTTTTCAATGCGCGGGCGCCGTTTTAGCGGCTGCAGCACTCTGGTTTATTTTAAGCGGTATGCCTGACTACTCGTTGGCAACTAATGGCCTGGGGCAAAATGGATATGGCGCTTTTTCCCCGGGTAAATTCTCGCTGTTGTCGTGTTTTGTTGCCGAGATTATATTTACCGCTCTTTTCTTATTCGTGATTTTTGGTTCGATCAGCAAGAATGCCCCCGGTGGTTTTGCAGGAATTTCGATTGGCTTTTCTTTAGTGCTTATACATCTGGTATGCATACCCATTACTGGTACCTCAGTAAATCCTGCCCGCAGTTTAGGACCGGCAGTGTTTGTCGGCGGTGCAGCCCTTTCACAACTATGGCTTTTCTGGGTAGCTCCCATTATAGGCGCTGTGCTGGCGGCAACCATCTGGAGATTCGGATTTAAGAACCAATAACATATGCTGCTCTGCCCCCGAAAATAATACGAGCATCAATATTCTATTAAATCTGTCCGGCGTTGCTACTGGTCCAATCCCAGGGCGAAATATATGGCCGCTTCAATCTCCTTCAATTTATTGCGGTTTAATGTGGCCTGCCGGCTATGAAGGCAATCCTTTGGGATGGTAGCGATAATATCCAGGTTTACCACGCATGCATGGGGCATGCCATCTTCAACCAATGGAAAACAAATTTCGAGTATACTATTTCAGCCGGCAGTGGATACTTTACGAGGAGCAGTGACGGATGAAAACTACAATCTATTATTATACAGGCACCGGGAACTCTTTATGGGTTGCCCGCACCCTCGGCAAAGCCATAGGAGAGGCCGAAATAGTCTCGATTTCGGATTGGATGAAAGAGAAGAAGCCGATATCTTCTGAATGTATTGGTATCATATTTCCTGTACATATGTGGGGAGTACCATCTGCTGTCATTAAATTCATCAGCGAATTCAAGGCATTTTCTCCACAATACCTCTTTGCAGTAGCGGTTAATGCGGGACAAGTCGCCAATACTCTTGTTCAATTGAAAAATATATGCAAGAAAGGCGGATTAACACTGGCTGCCGGATATGAAATTATCATGCCGTCAAACTATATACCCTGGGGCGGAGCTGAACTTGAAGAAGAACAGAAGCTTAAGTTCGAAGCGGCCGGCAGAAAATTATCAACTATCGCACATACGATAAATAATATGGAGAGCAGGCAGGTTGAAAAGGGGCCTCTCTGGCAGCGCATATTATTTACGGCAATCTATAAATTAAGCTTTCCCCGGGTACCGAAAATGGATAGTGATTTCTGGGCGGACGAAAAGTGTAATCAATGTGAAATTTGCTGTAAGGTGTGCCCGGCAGAAAATATCACCATGGCGGAGGGGAAACCGGCCTGGCACCACCATTGTGAACAATGTTTCGCCTGCCTGCAATGGTGTCCCAAAGTGGCTATTCAATATGGTAAAAAAACATCAGCATATGCCAGGTACCACCAACCTGAAATACAACTGAAGGATATAATCAAGGCTGAACACAAATAAATATTTTTGTTATTATGACATTACCCCGCATTCAGCAGCGCTGGCAATTAGAATCCGTTAGCCAATGGTGACCGGATCAGGTGATTCTTTACTAAGACACAAGTTCAGTCCGCATAAAACACCGGCTCAACCTTTTTTGTCAGTAACATGACCTGCGGGTTTCCGAACTTAATTCTGTAAGCAGCAATTATTTTGTTGATGGCATCATCGTCGGCTTTCGAATTCCTGTGTACCAGCACCACCACCTTTGTCTTCTGTTTGACGATCTCGCCACTGCTATGCTGCATCTGGCCATAGGCGTCATAGACGGTCAAGCCGGCAGGAAATTCCGGCGTCACATGGTGTGACAGGAACTCGGCGAACTGTTGATCGGTTATGTCTCCCCGGTTAGAAAAATGTCTGCCGAAATAAATTTCGGTAGAAAACCATTGATCGGATTTCACTTCATTTGGGGTAGATTCATTTTTCATTTAATGAGCACTCCGTTTTTATTAAACCGTTTCGACGCACTTATATTGTGGCCTTCCTATAGCCCGGAATAGCATCCTTGCAGCTTTAACCCATCTGTTTTATCATGGATGAACATAGATACTGTATTTGTCGCGCAGTAGTAAATTATAACCTGACTGAAACGCAGCCTGCAATGGAAGTAATATGGCTTCGCCAGGCATATGGTTTAGAGAGGATGCATGCATGCACGAAAAGAAGAGTGTCAAGAATGTTGCCGGGGAGGTCCTTTCGCAATTATTGAACGTCCCGGTGTTATCCGGCGCCCTGGCGACTTTTTTGTTCCTGCAAATTCCCCAATCTGAATCCCACCTCCTTAACGGGTATGCCTGGGCAATGCTTTTCCTGTGTGTAATCCCGCTATTCAGCCTTTTCTTTTATATTCCGGCCGGGAACGAGGATAAACTGAAAACAGCACGCAGGCAGCGGGTAGCAAGTTTCGTTATCATGCTGGTCAGCTACCCGGCCGGCTGGCTGGTGCTGGCACTGATCGGCGCCCCACGTGTCTTCACAGCAGTGGCGGCCACCTATACATTTGTGACACTCGGCTTGATAATTTTCAATTTGCTGCTCCATTATAAAGCCAGCGGCCACGCTGCCGGCGTGTCTGGTCCGGTAGCCATAATGATCTACATCTACGGCATTGTTGCGGCACCATTGCTGGTTTTATTACCCCTTATAACGTGGGCTCGGCTGGCCGCCGAGGGGCATAACCTCTGGCAAACCGTAGTCGGCGCGAGCATGTCCATTTTGATCTCGATAGCAGTATTTTGGGCGTTTGGCTTTGCGCCTTTCACAGGCGTTGCCTGGTAAGGCCCGCACCTTCATGAGTAAATACAGGTACAAACCGGCCCTTTACACGCTTTGCACAGTCGTTTTTTTACTCATATTTTTAATATCCTGCTCGGTAGCTCCGATACCCCAGGCGCCGATACCGGCGCCGGAACCTGTCACTCAACCTGTCCTGCCGCAAGAGCCATTCACTATCGTGGCCCTTACCGATTCGCAAATATATTCGAAGTCACTCCCCGCAACGTTTATGGCAC